>JAESGH010000036.1_pt1 | contig 546856 bp, 460 predicted proteins | sample 9269641 | NCBI WGS metagenome assembly JAESGH01 (sample SAMN14515345, study PRJNA621665) | algae metagenome | isolation source: Phormidium tanganyikae FI6-MK23 and co-occurring heterotrophs from granitic... | place: USA: Fort Irwin, California | collected 1998-05-24 | reverse complement strand
TCTTTGCTACAACTTTGCTTTCCAGTATGTCAATCTTATTGATGGTGGTTTTTCCGAGGGTGTCCACCTCTTCCCATACCGAACAGAGAAGTTAAGCCCCTCATGGCCAATGGTACTGCGCACAAAATGCGCGGGAGAGTAGGTAACCGCCAATCTTATTCTAATACAAAAAGCCCCATCCATAAGATGGGGCTTTTTGAATTGGAGGAAGAGAGAAGTGTGCCAACGGTTGGACACACTATGCAATTATATAATGCATTCAACATAACCCATACGCAACTACCCATAATTTACTTTTTTCCAACGCGCTATTCCCACATGGCTTCCTTTATATAATCCGGTCGCCACATTTCAGGAAACTCCTGTCTTTCCTTCGTAAATTTTGGTCGGCCCTCATAAATCACTTCGATCTTTTCTTCAAAAGAAACCACCCTGTTGTGGGAAATTGCAGGCTCCCAGGGAGGAAGCGTATACAAAAACTCTTTTACAGCTTCTTCGAGCAGTTTGGTAGTACCCTTTATCTCCACATTACTCAATCTTCCTTCCTTTGTTACTATAAAAGAAACCCATACGGACCCCTTTTTCTTTTGATTATAAACTGCCTTGGGCCAGGTAAAGTTGTTTTGAAAAAAAGTTGGAAATGGTCCCAGGTCCTTTAAGAATGCCGGTTTGTTCAAACTGCAAAAGTCTCCCTGCTTAGCCCCGGTTGTATCGAAACATTCCATTGCAGTTACTTTCCCATTGGTATTGTATTCCTCAATGATAGCTGGTTTTCCATTTTCGTGGTACCAACGCCAGGTACCCACCCGCACATTATCTACATACCCGCCCTCGCTCTCAGGCATCCCGTTTTCGTACCAGGCCTTAAAGGGACCATGGTAAATGGCAGCACTGGAAGCTACTGCTCCTTTACCCACACTATCTAGTTGTTTACCCGGTGCATAAGTAGCCTTCATTTTTAATTGGCCGCCAGGATACCAATGATACCAGGTTCCATCTTTAATCCCATTGCGGGCCATCCCTGAATCCATTAGCTGCCCATTGTCGTGCCACCACATCCACACGCCTTCAGTTTTTCCATTGATAAAGGTGGCCATCGATTGTTTGTTACCATTAGTATAATAGCGGACATACTGCCCGTGCAACACCTTTGTATCAGCATCTTTATATTGTGCCGAATAAACGGGTTGCCCAGACGGAAGTGCTACCTCCATGGTGTAATGCTCTTGGTTTGGATATACCTGTGCCTTGTACACCATATTTTTCTGAGAAGTGGCCTCAAACCTTGCATCCAGAAATTTTAAAGTAGTATCGCGCTGTTGTGCAACTGCGCCTATGACCATAAAGGAAGGTATAGCCACCGCAAATAGGTTTATCCAGGTGTTTTGTGAGGGAAGCATAATATTAGTATTGGTTGTAATTAAGATTAAATTCTTGGTCATTCCACTTTCATTACTGGGGTGCGTTGCGACACACCGTTTTCATTGATGGCTTCTATGCTGTAATAATAGGGCATCTTGTTATCCATGCCTTTAAAATAATATTCGTTGGCGCCATACACCATTACGTTGTTGTACAATTTATCCGGGGCAAGGCCCATATAAATATTATAAGCATAAGCATCACCGGAAGGGCGCCATTTTAGCCAGGCACTCCGCTTGTCTTTTTCGGTACGGAGCACCACGAAGCCCTTAACCGCTTCGGGCAATATACCCCCGCCTTTACCAAACACCCTGAAGCCGCTCAGCGCAAATTTGCCGGTAGGCATGTGCAAATTTTCCATTTTCAAATACCGCGTTTGTACGGGTGTTTGCAGGGCTACATAATCGTGGGGCACATCGGTCTTGTTGCTGCTTTTGTCGATGAGTGTTTCCCACCGTTTTCCATCCCTGGAATGCAGCACGCGGTACTGGTGATAACTGCCTGCACGTTTACCCAAAAAAATGGAGTCCACATCCTGATCGGCATAATTGATCTGCACGGCATGCACCGTACTCAATGCACCCAAGTCTGTTTGAAACCATTCACCCCTATTGCCTGAAGCTGCACTCCAATATGTTTTAATGTTTTCATCAACGGCATAATTGGAGCCGTAGCCACCCAGCGTAGAGGAAACCTGCACCGGCTTGTTGTAGTTCAACAGCATCCATCCCGTAAATCCGCCGTCGCCCATTGGATTATAGTCGTCCTCTTTTTTCCCGGAGGGTAAATAATGCGGATAATCGCCAAAGGCAGTGTTGGTATACATCACACCGTCTTTATCGAAACCTGTAGGCCAGATGCCAATGCGGCGTTCAAAATTGTTTTTGGTAGAAATAACAATGGTGGACGTGTGCCAGTAATTGTTCCAGCCATCCTGGAAAGTAGCACCATGGCCGGCCCCACGGGCAAAGCCTCCGGGTTTAAAACTAAAAGGCATGGATTGGGGCGTGAAAGGCCCCAGCGGACCATCGCCCACCACCACGCCATCGGCATAGCCGCTAAACTCGGTGCCCGGTGCGCCATATTGCAGGTAGTATTTACCATTATGTTTGGTCATCCAGGCACCTTCCATAAACGGATCTAAAAAGGTATCGTCCATGTATTCGCCAAATCGCTGCCAGCCATAGCGCCAGGGCTCCAGCAGGTACATTTCCTTGCGGGTGCCAATGGGCTTCAATGTAGTGCGATTAATTTCGATGCCATACATAGGGTAGCGGTTGCTGCTTCCGTTGTACATATACAGGCGCTGATCGTCATCAACAAAAAAAGCAGGATCCCACCCACCAATCTCAAAGGAATCTACTGCCTGTGTCCACTGATTGGCTTTTGGATTGGTGCTTACCCATATGGGAAAATCAGAAGTGTAAGTAGAGCCAAACACACATAGTGAATCGCCCATCACCCAAACGGCAGGAGCACAGAGCTCGTCATAAACCTTGTGCTCCGGACGCAGGAAAAACTTTTGAATATAATTCCAGTTCACCAGGTCGGAGCTCCACCAATAACCCCACTGGTTGGTAGAAAAAAGATAGTAGTCGCCCTTAAAGCGCACAATCACCGGGTCGGCAGTAGCACGGTGGCGGCCCCACTCCGAAAAGTTGGGAATTGGCGTGTAGCCATAGTCGATATTAATAGGGTTGCAATAGGTTTTTTCCTGTGCATACAGCGTTAGGGACCAACAGAGGAAAAGAAGGGTTGCCGCATACTTCCACATGGCGCCAGATGATTTATCTAAAGGTAAGTAAACCATGTATTGCCCCCTTGCCACCGAATCGTTAATGAATGCGTTTTTTATTGGATGCCATACGCCATTTGTCCTTACCGCATTTGTTGCAGGGTGCATGAGTTGCCCCTGCCATTTCCTGCACCGAGCCACAAAAAGTGCAGGCGTATTTTCCCGGCGCTCCAACTTGCTGGCTGGCAACATCGGGCAGATCGGGCAAAATAGGCAAGCCATGCCGAACTGCTTCGTCCTCGTAAAAGTATACGCTTACCTCTCCGTTGTTTTCCAAAATGGCCTGTTCTACCTGCCCCAGGTGTAATATGGAATGCTGCCGCAATTCGGTAAATAATTCATCGATGGCAATGGGCTCTTTGCTGAAGTTTTCAACAACAAACAGCCCTTCTTTAATGATGCAGGTTGGCTTGCCTTCTACCAGTTGCTCAAAACGCTGGCTGCGGCTGATCAGGAAAGTGATCAGCCGGTAAAGGCCCACTACCATGGTAAAAACAAGAATGCCCGGAAGAAGGCCCACGTCTTTATAAAACATGGGGTCGCCGGCTGCCGAGCCCAGGCCAATGATAACACCCAGTTCAAACACGGAAAGCTGTTTGATGCCCCTTTTTCCTAATAGCCGCAGGCTAATCAGGATGACAAGAAACATGATAAGGGTGCGAAAAGCAGTTTCACCCAGAAAGCTCCAGCTTTCTTCGCCCAACAATAGCTTTTCCCATTCCATAATCGGTTATTTCAAAAGCACATCAAATTGTTGTGCCATAGCGCTGGTTTTATTTTCCGCACCCAAATACAAGCAAAGAGAAGCACAAAAGTTTTGTATTAAAATAGCCTGGTTTGCTTCGGTACCGGAGGTTGTAATTGAAGGCGGCACCGGTCGTTCAATTGTTCGATCCAATAACCGGCCAGTTCGGGCACGGCACCGTCCCTTCCGGGATGCAGGAAAATATAAGCTTCCTGCAGGCCCGCATCTATCCATTGCGCAAGCCGGTTGGTCCATGCATCCATACGCTGAAAAGAAGTGGGATGTGTATCGTTGCATACAAAGCGCAAAAACAATTTGGGCAATGGCAGGTGCATGTGCACAATGTCGCGGCGGCCCGGCGTATCGGTTATAACGGCACCAATATCCAACTGTCGCAATACCTGCATCCAGCTAAGAATGGCTTCGCCGCTTTCGTACCATTGCGGGTGGCGCACTTCTAAAAAATACGTATGCCGTTGCGGCAATGTAGCCAGGTATTTAAACAAGGCATGCCTAGATGTAAGGGGAAAGTTTTCGCTTGTTTGTAAAAAAAGAGGTCCGAGATGGGGGCCAAATGCTTCAATGCTTTCAATAAAAGCATGCGTCAGTGCATCTGTGTTTTCAAAGTTGCTGTAGTGCGAAATGCTTTGCGGAAACTTGGGGCAATATTTAAAAGGGCGGTCTTTGGCAGCTTCGGCCCATTGTGCTATCACTTCCGGGGTGTAAATATTGTAATGCGTAGCATTGAGTTCGGCCGCATTAAAATATTGCGGGTACAGTTGCCGGAATGCCTTGGCTGGTGTTTTGGGCGGGTAAATGTTGCCGACCCATGTAGCATCGCCCCAGGTTCCTGCGCCTATGTATGCGGCAGGTTGTTTTACCCTTTTGCCCCGCAATACCTCCGTATTGAAAGCGGGTTCTGCCGGCAGTGTAAAATCAATGGAAGAGAGTTGTGGAATTGGAACGGCGCCAAATTTCATACACAAATAAAACGCATGGAATGCAAAGAGGATACCAGCAAAAGAAGGGAAGTTATAGAGGTATGTTTCAGATTTAAGTAATGGGCAACAATATTATTCAACAAAGCACATCAGGCATGCTGGTTGCAACGGTTAGAGATAAACCCTGTTATGGCTACAACAAAAAAAGCAGCACCGAAAAAAAAGGCTGCACAAAAAACAAGCGTAAAGCGTGCTGCATCGAAAAAAACTGCGGCTAAAAAAAGTACTGCAAAAAAAGCAGGTGCAAAGAAAACCGCAGCAAAAAAATCAGGCACCAAAAGGCCCGCCGCAAAAAAGACCGCTACCAAACGTGCAGCGCCTAAAAAAGCAACTGCAAAAAAAGCAGCCCCTAAAAAGACGGCAGCTAAAAAGGGGGCAGCTAAGAAATCTTCGCGGGGCAGTAAAAATAAACTGGGCGTGAAAAATTCACTGGTGAACAACATCAATGCCCACAAAAAGAAAGGCGATTCAAAGCCCGCAAAAAAGTCGTCGGTTTCTAAAAAGTCGTACAACAAAATGCAGGACAATTGGGGCAAGGATAAAAAATAATCACTGCCTGCCTGCAGGGTGCGGTTTGCTGCTTATGCCTTGCTGTCCCGCTCCATTTTGCGGCCCAGCATCCAGCCCAGGAAGGCCCCGATAACCGCGCCCAATACCAGTATAGGAACATTGATGCCGGCGGCAAACCAGGCCATTAACAAACCAAATGCACCAAACAGCAACGACAAAAGCAGGTGTCCGGTGGTGCGTTGGGAAGCAGGAATATCGGCAGGTTTTTGATAGGAATGACCCTGCCGTTTGCGGCTTTGTGGCATAGCAAAAATTTTAGTAAAAGTTACGCCATTACCTGCTTGTTTGTTACCTGATTTTTGACAGGTATGGTGCCGTTTGCACCAGCTTCCACATTATTGGCCATTGTTGTTTTTAGGAACAATGCGGTAATCCTTGTCACTTACATTTTGCACCCCGCGCCGCTTTTTGGGAACGCTGTCAGGTTGCACATCCGGCAGCACCGGAGGCGCATTGACCAGGGATTGTGCTGTAAAATTTTCCGGTGCCGATACAGTGCTGTCCTGCATTGGGGTAGCAGTGGTAGCCACGTTGGTTATAGCCGCATCACCTAAGGGTTCAGGCTTTATATCACCTGGTACCAAAGGCGGGCTATTTGCGCCTTGTGTGAATGGTGCTTGCGGTGCCGGGTCATTGATTGTTGTATTGTTTTGTGCCGGTGCTAAATTTTCAGTTGTGTTATTTATTGGAGTACTGCTTACAGTGGGTTTATCGGGTTGGTAAAAATAAAAGAAAGCAAGGATAGCGCCCACAACAGCCAGGAAACCCGCACCAACGGCGATGCCACCGCCGCCCCATGGCGATGGTGGCTCCGGCACATCACCGCCTTCATCAGTAGGCAGGTCTATGTCCAGCTGCCGCTCAATCCTGGCCCAGATGGCATCAGCCATATCGGGCAGGGGCAGGGCAGCAAGCTTGCCGGTGATAATTTCCTCGTATCGTTCTTTTGGATGCATTAATTATTTCAGATACTGTAGTTGCTGTTGCAGTGTTTTGCGGGCTTCGCTCAGGTGCCATTTGGAGGTGCCTTCGCTGATGTTCATCCGTTGCGCAATTTCGCGGTGGTTGTATCCTTCCACCGCATACAACACAAATACGGCGTGGGTGGCAGGCGGCAATTTTTTAATCAGGTTCATGATCTCCTCCGCACCCATTTGCTCCAGTGCCGCATTGTTTACAAAGGCGGGCTCGGCCACCGATTCCAGTTCCACATCTGCGCTAAACCGGCTGCGGGTTTTAATGTGGTCCAGCCCTTCATTAACAATTATGCGTTTGATCCAGGCATGCAACGATCCCTTCTCCGGATCAAAGGAGTTGATGCTTTTAAAGATCTTGACAAAGGCATGGCTCATGATGTCTGCGGCATCCAGTTCGTCGCGGCTGTAGCGCAGCGCAATGGTCATGGCAAAACCATAGAACTGACGGTACAGGCCTTCCTGCGCACTGCGCCGGTTGGCGCGGCAGCCCTCAAGGAGTTCCTGTATATCGGTTGCTATGGTTTGCATGAATGATTAATAGTTGCGGGCTACGTTGTCGCGGTCTTTTTCCACGTCCTGCATGCGCTTCAGCAAAATGGCCGAAGCGATGGAGGAAAGCATCAGTTTATCTGATGATTCCAGATCGTTATATATCCAAAGTGCATTGTCCATAATGTCAATGATGGCCACCACGCCTTCATCCCATTTTAGTTCATACCCGGTGAGCATGGGCCCGCCCAGTACTTTGGTTTGCTTGCCGCTTTTGGTAGTCAGCGCTTCCAGCCGCAGGGGCCTGATGGCTATTTTTTCTTTGCCGTTGGTAGCATATCCTTCCTCTTCTATATGCGGCTGGTAAAACAGTCCGCGAACCGTGTCCTTTTGTGCATCGTAGCGGTTCATCATTACCAACGACCAGGGCTCGGGAGTTTTATCACTCACCGGAACAATGGCTGCGGTAAATGAATATTCATAGCGCAGGGTTCGCGAAACATCGCCCAGCAGCGGACGGCCCGTTTTATAAACCAGGTCCTGTTCCTTAAATTTTTCCGTAGCATAAATCTCCGTGATGTTGTTGCCGTCGGAAAGCGTGTATTGAAACTTATTGCGTTGTGCCAGCGCCTGTTTATCCGTGCCAATGTTTATTACCCGCAGGAGAAAATCTTCGGGACGTAAGCCAAAGCGGGTATACTGCACCGACGAACTGAAATCCCACCCCCGTTTGATCGCAGAAGTTTGATAGGGAGCAAAGGAAAGCTTTTGGTTTACCATCCAGCCATTGAGGCCTTTAATGGGCATTTTAGTGGCCTGGCTGCTGAACTGCTGTGGCACCGATACCTTGGCTGCCGTGCAGGAAGCCAGCAGGCCCAGAACAATGCAGGAATAGATCCATTTCATGTGCAAAGATTTTTGTGTTAGTGTTTGGTTGTTTAGTTGGTTGCATAGGTAAATACAATCTTTTTGGTGCTGAGGTATTCGCCGGTAATGCCCGATTTAAAATGTTTCAGCAATTGTACGGGATAGCCTGCCGCATCGTAAGTGTACTCATACTTGTAAGGTACAAGCGATGGAAAAGCGCCGGTATAGCTTTTTTGCTGGGCGGTCACATTATTCTTTGAAATTTTGGACAGCAGCAGGTCGGGGTAGTTCATGTGGGCATATGGGTTGATGTTTTGGTCGTATTGAAAGCTGCCCTCTTCGCCACCGCCCCGTGATGTGGTGGCATGTTCTTTTACTTTATTGCCACCGGAAAGGTCCATGGAATACGTCATGCTGTGGCCATTGTTGTAGCTGTGAAAAATGGAAACGCTACGGGCCCCGGTTTCAAACCTTGCTTTGGTGGTAACGCCATGGCTGTCCTGGAACATTTCCGATATGTTGCCTGCAGCATTGTAAGTGATCCTGGTAACGATTGGTTTGTTGGTGGTGTTTACCAGGAACCTTTTTATTTCGGTAAGCTTTCCTCCGGCGTAATAAAAGCGGTCGGATAGGTTGTGTTGCAGTTCCTGGTGTTCTGGTAGCTTTTGGTAAAAACGAATCCCGAACAAGGTGCCATCATCATTGTAGTGGTACTCGGTTCTGCCTTCGGGGTGATAGGCTCCCTGGGCCAGGTAAAAGGAATGTTCTTCTTTCAGCCTGCGGGCCATTTTGCTGGCAGTCATCACCAGCGTATCACCTTTATTCAGGTCACCGCGTTCCAGCGTTTTTTCATCCTGCACTGCCCACTGGCTCATCTTCACGGTTACTTTGGCGGTTTTATAAGGCAGATCTATCCAGTTGGTGCCTGCCGGAAGCGACATTCCTTTTTCCTGCACCAAGCCTGTACTGTCCCATGTTTTGACAACAAATTGTGCGGGAATGCTATCATAAGTAATATTCCCAACTTTAATAGAGGCCCTTACCGCCAGGCGTAGGGAATGGGCAGGCTGGTTCGGGGTCTCCGGCAGTTTGCCGGGTTGGGGCTTCTGTCCTCCGGGCTGGTTAGGCATCGGCAGCATTTCATCTTTTTTGCAGGAGCATAAAGAAAAGGCTAACAAGAAGATCATCAGGGTGAGGCTAATCAGTTTTGGTTTCATCTTATTTGGTTTTTGTTTTGAATAAATACGCTTTGTGGCGTTTGTATAAATAGTACCCAGAGCCATGGCAAAAGGGTTGGGTAAAAATTTTTGCCTTAACATAGTTTTAACTAAACCTGCCTATTGGCCTATAGAAAAGATTGATGGGGAACAAACAAAAGGCTGACAAAGCGCGGGGTATTTGGGGCCACCTTTGCTTTTTAGAAACATCAGCTATGGCAATATTATTTGAACCCTTAACCTTAAAAGGCCTTACCCTAAAAAACCGGATCGTGGTTTCGCCCATGTGCCAGTACTCGGCCGAAGATGGCTTTGCCAACGACTGGCACCTGGTGCACCTGGGCAGCCGTGCTGTTGGCGGCGCAGCACTCATTATTCAGGAGGCAACAGCGGTAAGCCCCGAGGGCCGCATTACTCCTGCCGACCTTGGCATCTGGAAAGACGAGCACCTGCCTTTTTTGCAACGCATGAATAGCTTTATTACCGCGCAAGGCTCCATTCCGGGCATTCAACTGGCACATGCAGGCCGAAAGGCCAGTCACCGGGCACCCTGGCTGGGCGGCACGGCGCTTAAGCCCGAAGAAGGTGCCTGGCAAACGGTGGGTCCCAGTGCCGTTCCTTTTTCAGAAAGCACGCCTGCATCAGTTGAACTAGATGCCGCAGGCATTCAAAAAGTGATTGCCGATTTTAAAGCAGCCGCACAACGTGCCTTGGAGGCAGGATATAAAGTAGTGGAGGTGCATGCAGCGCATGGCTACCTGCTGCATTCTTTTTATTCGCCCCTTTCCAATAAGCGCACCGACGAATACGGCGGATCTTTTGAAAACCGCATCCGCCTGGTGCTGGAAGTTACTGCTGCCGTGCAGGAAGTGTGGCCCAAGGACCTGCCCGTTTTTGTACGCATTTCTGCCACCGATTGGGAGGAGGGCGGATGGACCGGCGAGGATTCGGTGCAACTAGCTATGCAACTAAAGGAGATGGGCGTGGACCTGGTTGACTGTTCCACCGGCGGTAATACACCTGCAGCAAAAATCCCGGCAGGCCCGCTGTACCAGGTGCAATTTGCAGCGCAGGTAAAAAAGGGTGCAGGTATTGCTACCGGCGCAGTGGGCATCATCACACAGCCCGAGGAAGCTGAGGCTATTGTACAAAACGGCCAGGCCGATGTAGTGATCATTGCCCGTGAATTTTTGCGACAGCCATATTTTCCGCTGCATGCAGCAAAAGCATTGGGTGTGGATGTGGAATGGCCGAATCAATACAAAAGGGCCAAGCGATAAAAAAAAGCAGCACCATTTGGTGCTGCTTTTTTGCTTTATGCAGGAATCAGGTCTTTGTTTTTTTCCCGCTCCCAGTGCCGGTGCTTTTTAATGGCCTCAATAAATTGTGTAGCCACTTCATCCGCATCACCACCTTTGACCGAACTAACCACACCTTTGTCTGTTTGTGCCTGTTCAAACACCATCAGCTCCGGCAGCTGGCAGGCTTCCAGCAGTTCCACGCCTTCGCCGGTGGCAGCTATGGGCTTGCAATGCTTGAATGCCTCCCGGATAAAATGCAGCGTTTTGCCCATCTTTTTCATTTGATCAACCGACTGCCGGCCTCCGGGTATCAGCACCGCATCGTACATAATGGAGCCGGTGGTTACATGGCTTTTATCCGTCGCCACATCCGAACCCGCTGCTGCTTTGCGCTGGCCAAACATTTTGGAAACCACCTCGCAGGTAGCGCCTGCTTTTTCCAGGGTTTTTTTAATGGTTTCCAGGCTTTTGCCATCAAAACCGTCTTCTACCAATATGGCCACCTTACGGCCTTTAATGGTGTCCATGGCCGTATTCAACTGGCTTAGTGCGGCCGAAGTAGCTACCCTTCGTTTGCCTTCGGCTGTGGGCATGGGTTGGGGCTCAACATTTATATTTTTTGTTACGCCAATTCCGGCCGCTACCTGCTGCGCCAGTTCCGTATCCACTTTTGCAATCAGGTCTACCATGCGTTCCCGCACATGCATCACATCCACTTTTCCCAGTTCAAACTGGAAGGCTTCCAGGATATGATTCTTTTCTACTTCCGACATGCTGTTGTAAAAAAGCCTTGCCTGGGTAAAGTGGTCGTTGAAGCTTTCGCTGCGCTGCTTTATTTTATGCCCATCTACCCGTTCGGCATAGTGGGTAAAAGCACCCATGTCGGCGCCTGCAGCAAAAGGACAACCACCGCCCAACGAGTTGGGTGAATAGTTTACTTTCCGCTTCATATTATTCTGCCGCATGTAACCATCCTGTTGGTTGTTTATTACCGGCACCTGCGGCCTGTTGATGGGAATTTCTGCAAAGTTGGGTCCGCCCAGACGGATTAACTGGGTATCGAGGTAAGAAAAAAGGCGGCCTTGTAAAAGGGGGTCGTTTGTAAAATCGATGCCGGGCACCAGGTGGCCGGGGTGAAAAGCCACCTGCTCCGTTTCCTGGAAAAAATTATCGGGGTTGCGGTTCAGGATCATTTTGCCTACCCGCTGCACCGGCACCAGTTCTTCGGGCCACAACTTGGTGGCATCCAGTATATCAAAATCAAAAGCGAATTCGTCGCTTTCCGGGATGATCTGCAGGCCCAGTTCAAACTCCGGAAAGGCTTCTTTTTCGATGGCTTCCCAGAGGTCGCGGCGGTTGAAATCGGGGTCCTTGCCCGCCAGTTTCTGTGTTTCGTCCCAGGTAAGCGAATGCACGCCCTGTGCGGGTTTCCAATGAAATTTTACAAAATGCGACACTCCGGCATCGTTCACCAGCCGGAACGTGTGTACGCCAAAACCTTCCATCATGGCATAGCTGCGCGGCAGGGCCCGGTCGCTGAGTGCCCACATTATCATGTGCATCGATTCGGGCATCAGGGAAATAAAATCCCAGAAGTTGTCGTGAGCTGCGGAAGCCTGCGGCATTTCATTGTGCGGCTCTGGTTTGATGGCATGCACCAGGTCGGGAAACTTGATGGCATCCTGAATAAAGAACACCGGCATGTTGTTGCCCACCAGGTCGTAGTTGCCCTCGGTAGTATAAAATTTGGTGGCAAATCCCCGCACATCCCGCACCGTATCGGCCGATCCGCGAAAGCCCACCACGGTAGAGAAGCGCACAAACACTTCGGTTTCGAGGCTTGGGTCGGTCAGGAATTTTGCTTTGGTGTATTGTTTCAACGAATCATCATACACCCTAAATACACCATGTGCCGCCGAACCCCGTGCATGCACTACCCGCTCCGGTATCCGTTCATGGTCGAAGTGGGTCATTTTTTCGCGAAAATGAAAGTCTTCAATGAGGGTAGCGCCGCGTACACCCGCTTTCAGCGAGTTGTCGTTGTCTGCGATCTTCAGGCCCTGGTTGGTGGTCAGGTGGTCCTGGGTGCTGTTGGTCTTTTGTTCATTCTTTGCCATGCAATTTCATTTTGCGGTGAAAAAATGGCAGAAGAAGACGGTGGCAGATACCTATTATTCAACAACAGGTATGTTGTTGAAGGTAATTAAAAAAAATAAAGCAGGCACATAAACGCTTGGTGTACCACGTATCAAATGCTGCAGCCATCGATTTTTAAACAAAATGGCCACCCTTACTTTGTTTCGGTTAAGCATTTACGTCAGTATTGCTTTTTACCGGTAATCCTTTGCGTATGCTTATTTACATAGGCAGGTTGCAGCAGGAGCACCATAGAGAAGAGCATAACAATGGCTGTGAATTTTGCAGGGTTGCATTCAATATAAAATGCACAACCGAAAGGCTGTGCATTTTATAAATATTCCTGTTTACATGCTTCTGCGATACTGACCGCCTACTTCGTACAGGGCATGCGTGATTTGACCCAAGGAGCAATACTTCACGGTTTCCATCAGTTCGGCAAACAGGTTGCCGTTGGATATAGCTACTTCTTTCAACCGCTTTAGTGCCGCTTCGCTCTTTGCTTCATTGCGCTTCCAGAAGGCGTACAGGTTTTCTATCTGTAGCTCTTTTTCTTCCTTTGTTGCACGGATCACTTCTGCCGGTAAAATTGTAGGACTTCCGGCTTTATTTAAAAATGTATTCACGCCAATCAAGGGCAGTTCGCCGGTATGTTTCAGGTGCTCGTAGTGCAGGCTTTCTTCCTGGATTTTGTTGCGTTGGTACATGCGTTCCATGGCACCCAGCACACCCCCTCTTTCGGTAATGCGGTCAAACTCCTGCAGCACGGCTGCTTCCACCAAGTCGGTCAGTTCTTCAATGGCAAACGAGCCCTGTATAAAGTTCTCTGTTTTTGCCGAACCCAGCTCGCGGTTGATGATCAATTGAATAGCCATGGCACGCCGTACGCTTTCTTCGGTGGGCGTGGTGATGGCTTCGTCGTAAGCATTGGTGTGCAGGCTGTTGCAGTTGTCGTAGATGGCATACAGCGCCTGCAGCGTGGTGCGGATGTCGTTGAAATCAATTTCCTGCGCATGTAGCGAACGGCCGCTGGTTTGAATATGGTATTTCAACTTTTGGCTGCGGTCGTTGCCGCCATATTTTTCTTTCATGGCCTTGGCCCAAATGCGGCGTGCCACACGGCCTATAACGCTGTACTCTGCATCCATGCCGTTGGAGAAAAAGAACGAAAGGTTGGGTGCAAAATCGTCGATGTGCATACCGCGGCTCAGGTAATATTCTACATAGGTAAAACCATTGGCCAGCGTAAAGGCAAGCTGTGTAATAGGGTTGGCGCCTGCTTCCGCAATATGATAGCCGGAAATGGAAACAGAATAAAAATTGCGCACCGCATTCTGGATAAAATACTCCTGCACATCACCCATTAGTTTCAGGGCAAACTCGGTGCTGAAGATGCAGGTGTTTTGTGCCTGGTCTTCTTTTAAAATATCGGCCTGTACCGTACCGCGTACCTGTTGCAGCGCAGTCTTTTTACATTGCTCATACACATCGGCAGGCAGTACTTCGTCGCCGCTGAGCCCAAGCAGTTTTAAGCCCAAACCGTTGTTGCCATGGGGCAATCTTTCCGGTGCTGCAGGATTGTAGTAACGCGGCGGGTTTCCGTTTTTATATTTTGCTTTTGAAAAAGACGCTACTTCGTTCCACAATCCATTTTGCTCAATATATTTTTCGCACTGCTGGTCAATGGCGGCATTCATAAAAAACGCCAGCAGCATGGGTGCCGGGCCGTTGATGGTCATCGACACGGATGTTTTGGGATCGCAGAGATCAAAACCGCTGTACAGTTTTTTGGCATCATCCACCGTGGCAATGCTTACGCCGCTGTTGCCCACTTTGCCATAAATATCGGGTCGGTGTGCAGGGTCTTCGCCATACAGCGTTACGCTATCAAATGCAGTGGAGAGGCGCTTTGCAGGCTGTCCTTCCGATACATAGTGAAACCGTTTGTTGGTGCGCTCCGGGCCACCTTCACCGGCAAACATGCGGGTAGGGTCCTCGCCCTGGCGTTTGAGTTCAAACACACCGGCGGTGTATGGAAATTCACCGGGCAAACCTTCCTGTAACTGCCAGCGCAGTATATCGCCCCAGTCTTTGTAACGGGGCAAAACAACTTTAGGAATACGGGTGCCGCTAAGCGAAGTAGCACTCAGCGGTTGTTTGATAATCTTGTCGCGGACCTGGTATTCAAAAAAATCGGCGCTGTATTTTTTTACATCTTCGGGCCATTGCTCAATAAGCTTGCGGCACTGCGGATGCAGTTTTTCTTCAAAGGCCTGCTTCAGCGATTCCATCTCTTTTACAGAGGGCATCTCCTGCATTACTCCATTGATCTGGTACAGTTTGGATGCAACAGCACATTGATCTAAAACCCACTTGTCATACAGGCGGCTGGTGTCGGCAATTTCGCTGAGGTACCGAACCCGTTTGGGCGGAATGATCTGCGATTTACTGGTGGTATCTTTTGTATGCTGGTGCAATTCGATGGTGCCAAAAGAGGTGCCTGTTTTGGTTTGCACCACACCCATTATTTTTTCGAACAACTCGTTGATGCCGGCATCGTTGAACTGTGCGGCAATGGTGCCTACAACGGGCAGCTCATCATCTTTTGCCGTCCACAACTGGTGGTTGCGCTTGTATTGTTTCCGCACATCGGCCAGTGCATCCAGTGCACCGGCTTTGTCAAATTTGTTGATGGCAATTACATCGGCATAATCCAGCATGTTGATCTTTTCGAGCTGCGAGGCCGCACCGTATTCAGGCGTCATTACATACAGGCTTACATCGCAGTAATCGAGGATCGATGCATCGCTTTGGCCCACACCAGCCGATTCCAAAATGATGAAATCAAACGCGGCTGCTTTGCAAATATTCAATGCATCCTGCACGGCCGAACTCAGCGCTGTGTTGTCATCCCGGGTAGCCAGCGACCGCATATAAGCCCGTGGCGAAGAAATGCTGTTCATGCGGATGCGATCGCCGAGCAACGCACCGCCGGTTTTTTTCTTGGATGGATCGACTGAAACCACCGCGATGGTTTTATCCCCAAATGCATTTAAAAAACGGCGCACCAGTTCATCGGTCACCGAAGATTTGCCGGCGCCGCCCGTGCCGGTAATGCCCAGCACCGGAAAACGTTTTTCTGCAGGCGGATGGCTATTTTGTGCTGCACCATTTTCGGCATTGGTAATTTGGCGTGCAATCAGCCGCACATCTTTTACTTCGCCCAGGTTCATGGGTTTTGTATAAACACCGTTGCCGTTCAGGGTGGTATCGCATTGCCGCAGCAGGTCTTCAATCATGCCCTCGAGGCCCAACTTGCGGCCGTCGTCGGGGCTATAAATGCGTGTAATGCCATAGTCGTGCAGTTCCTTTGCCTCCTGGGGTAAAATGGTGCCGCCACCGCCCCCAAATATTTTAATGTGGCCACAGCCTGCTTCTTCCAGCAGGTCTTTCATGTACTTAAAAAACTCCACGTGGCCGCCCTGGTATGAGGTAATAGCAATGCCCTGCACATCTTCTTCAATGGCGCATTCCACTATTTCGTGCACCGAGCGGTTGTGGCCCAGGTGAATAATTTCGGCGCCTTTCGACTGCATGATGCGGCGCATGATATTGATGGCGGCATCGTGCCCGTCGAACAGGGATGCGGCCGTAACTATACGGATCTTGTGTTGTGGTTGGTAACTCATAATAATAAAAGCAAGCGTTGGCGGCAAAGGTACAGCAGAATATAAGAGTGGCATCAGGCAGCAATCCGGCGGTGTGCCATGTCTTGAAATATTATTGGGTAGCTTTATTTTGGTTTGTTAAAAAATGTTAATTTCAAACCTGCTTGAAACGATTTGCCGCCATATGCTTTCTTTGCCTGCTCCTGTTTAATACCGCAGGTTACCGACTTCTGTTTGATGTTGCCGAACAGCAGGCCAGGGCAGCATTGATAGCCACCGTAGAGCAAGAGCAATATGATGCATCGGAGCTGATCACCATTACAGTACCGCTTTCCCTGCCCTACCAGACCGACTGGGCAGACTGGGAAAAGGTTAGGGGCGAAATAGAAATTGACGGCGTTACCTACCAGTATGTACAGCGCAAAGTGTCGGGCGGACAAATCATGTTGCAATGCCTGCCCAACAAGCAGCAGGCAAAAATCGAATCGGCCCGCGACCGGTTTTTTGAACTCGCCAATTCTTTCCAGGCAGATAATAATGGCAAAAATGGCGCTGCAGGCAACGTAGCTAAATTTTCCAAACCGGTCTTGACTGATTTTGATGACCAATGCATGTTGTGGCGTATACCGCAACTACCCAGGTTACTGGTTGCCCAACATGCTGTAGATAAAAGTATTTTACCACAACCTGCTCTTACCGTTATCGGCCAGCCTCCCGAGGTTCGTTCGTAAGCATTTGACTCCATCCACACATTATACCCGGGGCTGCAGCAGGCATTATGCTTTTTGCCGGCCGGGTATACATTACAACGAACCACCAAACGCTATTTTATGAGTTGCAATTACGCTTGCAGGCTACTGCTTGCAGCTGCGTATTGCTTTTTGTGGAGCGCAGGCCGGTCCCAAACCGACCTGGATGCGCTAACCATGAACAGAAAGCAATTATGCGTAGGATTTCAATACAGTTATAATTCCTGGGATCACTACTGGGAAGGAACGCTCAAACGGACCAACGAAAACATCGGCACCATCACCACCCAATCGGTTGCCTTGATGGGAAACTACGGCATCAGCAATAAAATAAACCTGTTATTTGCTGCGCCCTACGTTTTTACTAAAGCATCGGCAGGCACGCTACAAGGCATGAAAGGCATGCAGGACGGCATGCTGGCGCTGAAATGGAATGTATGGCAACAGCAGGGCGAAAAACAGGGCTTTTCCTTTTTTGCGCTGGGCGGTGTATCGGCTCCTTTGAGTGACTATACGCCTGATTTTTTACCCATGTCCATTGGGCTGCACAGCCGCGCCGCTTTTGTTCGCGGCCTGGCCGACTACCAGCGGGGTAAATTTTTTGTTACCGGTTCTGCATCTTACCATTTGCGCAACAATGTGGACATTGCCCGCACGGCTTATTACACCACCGAAATGCATTACACCAATGAAGTGGAAATGCCCGATATGTGGTATGCCAACCTGCGCACCGGTTACCGCGGAAAGCACCTGATTGCCGAGGCCACTGCCGACCGCACTACTACACTGGGCGGTTTTGATATCAGGAGAAACGACATGCCTTTTCCCAGCAACCGGATGAATGTAACCAATGTAGGAGTAAGCCTGCGTTATGAGCCTAACTGGCTCAAATGGGTGACCCTTACTGCTGGCGGCACCCATGCCATTGCGGGCCGCAACATGGGACAGGCCACGGCCTATTACGCCGGTGCATTTTACATTTTCAACTTTGGAAAAAGAGGGCAAGAAACCAAAACAAGCCAAAAGCCATGAAGCAACATTTTTCAATCTTAATAAGTGCATGTGTGTTGCTGCTTTCTGCATGTTCCAAAAACACGGAAGAGCGCAACCATTCATTTCCGGCGCTGGCACCCGCCAATAACGACCTGCAGGCGGGAACCTGGAAACCCTTGCTGCTGACCACGCCGGACGAAGTGGCCCTGCCTGCGCCGCTGGCTGCCAACAGCACCGGTTATATTGCCGAATTGAACGAGATCAAAAGCTGGCAGCAAAAGCTGACCGGCAAACAAAAAGAAACAATAAGGTATTGGGGTGCTGGTGGTATGCTGCGCTGGAACGAGATCATGCGAACGCTGGTAGCCAAATACAACCTGCCGACTTATCAAAATCCCGATGGTACTTACCCGGTACCCAATGCATCCAACCCTTTCGCATATCCCATATTTCCATTTGCCAGCCCGCCTTATGCCGCCCGTGCTTATGCTTACGTGTCGGCTGCGCAATACGATGCGCTGGTAGCTGCCTGGCATTACAAAAACCTGTACAAACAGGCGGCTCCACACAAGGCCGATGCGGCCATCAAGGCCTTGTTGCCCGTGTCCGATCTGCCTGCTTATCCTTCAGAAGATGCCGTGATTGCCGGCGTATCGGTGGAGTTGCTGAAACTGCTGTTTCCAACCGAGCAGGATTATGTGCAGCAAATGGCTGCGGAGCATAAGTTATCCCGCATCATGGCAGGCATGAATACCCGCAGCGAGCTGGAAGCCGGCGAAGCTTTGGGTAAAATGATTGCGCAAAAATTTGTGGCCCGTGCCCGCACCGACAGAGCGGGTACTGCAGGCGGCAACAAAACGCAGTGGGCTCAAATGGCTGCTGATGCAATCAGTAAAGGAGAAACGCCTTGGATCAGCCTTGATGCACCTAAACGACCGCCCATGCTGCCCTTGTTTGGCAAAACCAGGTCGTTCCTGATGGATTCGATGATGGTAGTGAACGGCCGGCCGGCACCGCCGCCTTCCGTACATTCCGAGCAGTTTAAAAAGGAACTGGAAGAAGTAAAGTACTACACCGAAAACCCAACACCTGAACGCATAAAAATCGTGCAGTTCTGGGCAGACGGTGTGGGCACGTATACACCACCGGGGCATTGGAATGCCATTGCTGCAGAAGCCTTTGTACAGGAGCGTTTCAGCGAAGTACGCTGGGCCCGCAACCTGGCCTTGCTGAACCTGTCGATGATGGATGCAGCCATTTGTTGCTGGGATGCTAAGTTCACCTATTTCAATCCGCGTCCGTCGCAGGTTGATCCGGGTATTAAGACACTTACGGGTTTGCCTAATTTTCCCTCTTACACTTCGGGGCATTCTACTTTCAGCGGTGCAGCTTCCACTTTTCTTTCTTACCTGTTGCCCCAACAAGCAGCCGCTTTTAAAAGCATGGCACAGGAAGCATCTATGTCGCGGCTGTATGGCGGTATTCATTACCGCAGCGACTGTGAAGTAGGCCTGCAGATGGGTACCAACATCGGCAATATTGCCGTTGCCCGTGCCCGGACTGATGGCGCCGATTAGCCTGTATTTATTTTCCACAAACCAAACAATGACGATGCGTAATAAACTTGCAAAACATATTTTTTCTACAGTAGCAGTTTTTTGTTGTTCTGTTGCACTGCAGCAGGCGGCGGCCCAGGGTTGCGTAGCCATTCGCAGCACAGGTGGCATGTGTATGGCCGATCATGGCGGCAGCGGCCATTCCTATCCCAAGTGGGTATTCAATGCCAACCATCGGTATTTTAAATCGTTCCGCCATTTCCGCGGCGATCATGAAGAAAAGAACCGTGTGGCAGAAAACACCGAAGTAATCAACCACAATCATTCACTCGACCTCACACTCACCCACAACCTGAGCGCCTCTTGGTCGGTGGGTGTAAGTTTGCCCCTTATTTCCAACACCCGTTCTTCGCTGTACGAGCACGACCGGCTTTCCAGGCACACTACCAAATCGTTTGGCCTGGGCGACATGCGCATAGCAGTATACAAATGGCTTTTCGATCCCACAAAAATGCCCAAGGGTAACATACAGGCGGGCCTGGGCATCAAGTTGCCCACCGGCGATTACCGCTACCAGGATTATTTTTACCGCAATGACAGTACTTCGGTGCTGGCACCTGTTGACCAGTCTATTCAATTGGGTGATGGCGGTACGGGCTTAACCATTGAGCTCAATGCATTCCGCAACTTCTCGAGCAGGGTGGGTGTATACGGCAATTTTTATTACCTGGTAAACCCAAGGGAGCAAAACGGCGTTTCTACGGCCCGTGGTGCCACACCTTCTACTGCAGCCCTGCGCAACGGCAGCTCGGTGATGAGTGTTCCCGACCAGTACATGGTGCGTGCCGGTGCCAGCTATCATGTAGGTAAATTCACCATTACCGGAGGCGGCCGCATGGAGTGTGTGCCTTCCGAAGATTTGATTGGCGGCAGCAGTGGTTTTCGCAGGCCGGGGTATGTAATTTCGGCTGAACCCAGTATTGCTTATTCCACATCCAGGTTTAGCGTGTACACTGCAGTGCCGGTGGCACTGGAGCGCAACCGCACACAAAGCTATGCCGATAAAATTCAGTCGCGGCTTACTAAAACCCATACCATTGGCGATGCGGCCTTTGCCGATTATGCCATCAATGTTGGCTTTGCCGTAAGATTTTAAGGTACTGTATGCTATGCTGCTTAGGGTGGTGCCGGCACTTCTATCCATGGAGTGCGGGTACCACCCATTTTTATTGGCGTCTATATGAGCCGCCTCTGTTTCCTACATTTGCGGCATGCAGCAATTGATTGACGCCATTTCGGAGTTGTACCAGCAGTGGAAGGGGCATGCCCCCAGGCATGTGGATGTGTTGCCGGAATCAGGCAGCGACCGCCGCTATTTTCGCCTGCATGGCGATGATGGCGAAACCGTGATTGCCACATCGGGACCTAACGTTCGGGAAAATGAAACCTTTATTTATTTCTCCGAACATTTTGCCGGCAAAGAACTGCCTGTGCCCCGTGTGCTGGCCGTGAGTGAAGAAAAAACCCTGTACCTGCAGGAAGATGTAGGCGACACCTCGCTGTTGGAAGTGCTGGAGCAACGGGGATATAACGAAGCAACTTACGACCTGTTTCGCAGCAGCCTGCAGGCGCTGGCCAACCTGCAGGTGTCGGGCGATGAAGGGCTGGATTACGACCGCTGCCTCACCAACAAAGAGTTTGGCAAGCAAGCCATCATGGCCGACCTGCTGTATTTTAAATTTTACTTTCTGGATGCGCTGCGCAAGCCATACGACAAGCAAACACTGATCGATGATTTTGAGGCACTGAGCAACTACCTCACCCACACCGAGTACAAGTATTTTATGTTCCGCGATTTTCAAAGCCGCAACATACAGGTACAGCCCGACGGGTCGGTACATTTTATCGATTACCAGGGCGGCATGAAAGGGGCTCCGCAATATGACGTAGCATCCCTGATCTGGCAGGCAAAAGCCAACCTCCCCGATGAATGGAAAGAGGGATTGCTGCAGGATTATATGGATGCTTTTGAAGCCACCATTGGCAAGCCCCTGGACAGGGCCGTATTTCAAAGCCAATACAACGGCTATGTGCTAATACGGCTGCTGCAGGTGCTGGGTGCTTATGGCTTCAGGGGCCTGTTTGAACGCAAAGCACATTTTCTAACTTCCATACCACTGGCGCTGAAAAACCTGCGCTGGTTTGTGGCAAACAACAGCATGGGCATTATGCTTACCGAATTCAGGAAAGTGCTGGACCTGTGTACGGCTGATGAGGTAATCGAACATTTCACCCCTATACAGGCAAATGAAGACACGCCGCTGGTGGTGCAGGTTGGTTCGTTTTCGTACAAAAGAGGATTGCCCGAAGATACCTGCGGCAATGGCGGCGGCTTTGTGTTTGATTGCCGCGGCATCGATAACCCGGGCCGGCACGAACGCTACAAAACCGTGCATGGCCGCGATAAAGTGGTGATGGATTACCTGGAGCGGCAAACCCGCATGCAGGATTTTTTAAACTCGGTTTTTGATATCGTGGATATATCCGTGGAAGATTACATACGCAGGGGTTTTACCAGCCTTACGGTAAGCTTTGGTTGTACCGGCGGGCAGCACCGCAGCGTGTATGCTGCCGATGCCCTGGCCAAGCATTTAAAAAATAAATACGGCGTAAAGGTGGAACTGTTTCACCGCGAACAGGAAAACAAGGGGTGGAAGAATGAGCGGTATGGTGTTGAGGGAGATGGTAGATGATGGATGGGAGATGGTAGTTGGGAGTTGACAGTTGATAGTTGGCAGTTGACAGTGGGTGGATGGTAGGGTTAGCGTTTTGAAAGGATGTTGTACACTTGAAGCCGTCATTGCGAGGCGCAGCAGCAAATTAGCAATAGGCTTTATTTTGTTCGCCGAAGCAATCTCCCTCTCTTTCAAAAGGTTTTTGACCTGGGTTATTAGCAATTGCTCAGGTCGTTGTGGATAGTGAAATGTAAATACAAACCGCAGTATTATTTTACCCGCTGTGCTACAAATAAAAAGGAGGGGCAATTCATTTGCTCCTCCTTTTTATTTGTAGCCGATCTTTTGTTTAATGAATGGCCAGTAGTGGGTTTGTATTTAGAGCATGCCTATTGATAAACCTGGCGAGATTTATTTAGCTAATGTTTTTAAAGCAGGAGATTGCTTCGGCGCATCACTTTTGTATTACTACAACGCTGTTGCCGCGCCTCGCAATGACGGGTTCAAATTTGGAGCATTACCCCTCACCAAAAACTACAAACTCCCAACTCCTGGCTGTCAACTCTCAACTCTCTTATTTCATAATCTTATCCCACAGCAGGGGCAGGCGCTTCAGCCACACCGATTCGCGGTTTTTATTCATGGCAAAATCGGCAGGGGTACCAAAATACTTACTGCCACCCGGAGGCAATGATTTGGTGATGCCGCTTTGCCCGAGCACCTCAACACCTTTACCAATGGTGATGGTTTTGTTGACGCCCACCTGTCCCCAAAGAATTACTTCATCTTCCAATACGGTGGCACCGGCAATGCCTACCTGTGCAGCAATCAAACAATTCTTTCCCATAATCACGTCGTGACCTACATGCACCAGGTTATCGATGCGGGTGCCTGCACCAATAAGGGTGTCGGATGTTACCCCACGGTCGATGGTGCAGTTAGCGCCAATTTCCACGTCATCTTCAATCACCACCCTGCCGCAGCTCTGCATTTTTTTGTAGTGCACGGGGCGGTCCTTTTTTTTATTGTAATAAAATGCATCCGATCCAATAACAGTACCTGCCTGTATCACTACGTTGTTGCCAATGATGGTATGGTCCATGATCACTGCATTGGGATGAATAACGGTGTGATCGCCAATGGTAACATTATTGCCCACTACAGCACCATGCATCACCACCGTGTCTTTGCCTACACTTGAACCCTGGCCCAACGGAGCCGTTACAGCCCTGAACGGCTGAAAATGATTTACGATTTTCAGGTAGGCTTCAAACGGCTGGTCTACCAGCAGCAAAGCCTTGTGGGGCGGGAATTCCGCCTGCTGGTTGATGATGATAAAAGAAGCTGCAGACTCAATACATTTCTGGTAGTATTTAGGATGGTCTACAAAAGCAAGGTCGCCCATTTCCACGCGGTGTATTTCGTTGATGCCGGTAGCGGCACCTGTAGTGTTGCCGATGAGTTGTGCACCAATCAAGGATGCAATTTCTGTTACGGGCACTGGTTGTGCAAAGCGCATAGAACAAAATTTTTGCGAAGGTACGCAGCCTGCATCTTGTGCCTTTAAAAAGCCAATGAATGAAAAGGTATCTGAAGGGTGCACCTGTGGATTTGCGGTGAAGTTGTTGCCCGTTCTTTATGCATATTTCTGTTTCCTCTACGCATGAATGATGCACATAACCGCACTAAATAAAAAAATGTGTATAAAAACTGCATTAATTTTTTTTAGTTCGCAAAAAATCTTTTTAATATTGTGTTAGGAATTTTTTAATTCCTGTACTTACTAACCCATCTACATATTAGCCTCGCTTCTGCGAGGCTTTTTCTTTGCAGTAAACGTTGCGGCTGCAACACCGTTTTATCCACCTTATTTGGAATAACTTTACCCACAACAAATAAACACAGGTACATGCTAAAATCAATGACCGGCTTTGGACGTGCAGAGCAATCGGTAGGCGACAAAACCTTTTTAATCGATATAAAATCGCTCAATGGAAAGCAGTTTGACCTGCAGTTGAAAATGCCCGCTTTCCTGAAGCCTTTTGAATTCGACATCCGCAGGTTGTTGTCGGAGGGACTGGGACGGGGTACGGTGGACTGCAGCATTAACCTAAAGGAAACCGGCAATGCAAAACCGGTAACCATCAACACCGGGCTTGCCAAATCATACTATTACCCCCTGGCCGAACTGGCTGCTGAATTAAACCTCGATGCATCTACCATTTTAAGCACACTGGTTAAGCTGCCCGAAGTAATTACCCCTACCAGTGAAACACTGACCGAAGAAGAGTGGAACCAGTTTGAGCAAATGGTGCAAACCGCTATTGCAAACTTAAACGAGCACCGGCTCGATGAAGGGCGCTCCCTGAAAGGCGACTTGGAACTGCGCATTGAAAACATCCGCAAACAACAGGCAGTGGTAACCGAACTGGCACCGCTGCGGCAAACAAAGGTTCGGGAAAATCTTACCCGCCTGCTGGAGGAAAAAGTGGGCAAAGATGCCTACGATGAAAACCGGCTGGAGCAGGAATTGATCTATTACATCGAAAAGATTGATATTTCTGAAGAGCAGGTGCGCCTCAACAACCACTGCGATTATTTTATTACCGTGATGAATGAAACCAGCGAGGAATCGAAAGGAAAGAAGCTTTCATTCATCCTGCAGGAAATTGGCCGCGAAATAAATACCACCGGCTCCAAGGCGTACGATTCGCAAATTCAAAAGGCCGTGGTGCTGATGAAGGACGAACTGGAAAAAGCCAAAGAGCAGGTGTTGAATGTGATGTAGTGGAGTCAGGAAAGTCGGGAAAGACAGTAAAGACAGAAAAGACCGGGCTGATTGAACGCAGCGTCTAATATGCCGATAGTAGCATATTGTTTTTCGAAAGCAATCAACCAACTACAGTTCTTTACTGACTTTCCTGTCTTTACTGTCTTTTCCGACTTCACTTACTTCCGTCTTATTTCCCATTTTTGCAAAAAATATCTTCTTGAACAAGCGCTTTATTTTTTTTGCCGCACTGTGCCTGCTGTTGCTTTCTTGTACTACCGGCAACCTGTATGAAAAAGTGGTAGCCATTCCAGGCCACCAGTGGGCGGGAAACTACCAGCCCAAGTTTACCTTCAACATTACCGACACCGCATCGCCTTACCGGGTGTATGTTATTTTTCGCCATTCGGAAAAGTATAACTTCAACAACCTGTGGCTGCGCCTGGGCATCCAGGCGCCGGACAGCAGTGGCATTACCCCGGTGCAGTACGAGCTGCCGCTGGCCACCAACGAGCAGGGCTGGCTGGCCTCCGGCCTCGACGACCTGTACGAGCACCGTATTGGCCTGACGCCAGAGTCGGGAGATTTTTATTTTAAAAAAGCAGGTACCTATACGTTTACCATTGCCCACCTGATGCGGGAAGACCCACTGCAGGCAAGCTACAACATTGGGTTGCGCATTGAGCGGAAACAATAAAGCGATTTTCGATTTTCGATTTCGGATTTTAGATTGTTAGGACCTGGTTCATCACTATTCGCTGTTAACTCCAAAATCGTCAGTCGTCCATCCAAAATCGTAAATCCCCATGACGGATCTGCATCGAAAAAAGCTGCGGCGGGTAACGATCATTTACTGGGTGTTGCTCCTCTATATTTTTGCGGCGCTGTACTGGTGGTATTATACGCTGGAACTGCAAAACCGCGAAATGTATGTGCTTAAAAAAGCGGCCATTGAGTCGTTGCGGCAAACCAACAGCCCCGAGTATGAGCGGCGGTTGTTCCTGATCGAAGATGGCAAGCGCCGCGATACCTGGAAACACCAAAGCGAAGGCATAACGTTTTTTGGATTGATCGTTTTTGGCGCGGCCTTTATTTACCGATCCGTACAGCGGCAATTCCGGTTGCAGCAGCAACAGCAGAATTTTATCATGGCCGTTACCCACGAATTGAAAACGCCCATCGCCGTTTCGCGGCTCAACCTCGAAACCATGCAAAAGCACCAGTTGCCCGAAGATAAAAGGTCGCGGCTGCTGCGCATGACCCTGCAGGAAACCCTGCGCCTCGATACCCTCATCAACAACATCCTGCTATCGTCGCAACTGGAAGCCAATGCTTATAAAATGCAGCACGAACCGGTTGATTTTTCGGCCTTGGTGGCCGAAGTGGTGAGTGCTTTTCAGGCACGCTACCCCGACCGGAAAGTGGAAGCACAGTTGCAACAAGATATATCCATTAACGGTGATGGTGTGCTGCTGAACCTGCTGGTGAGCAACCTGCTGGAGAATGCGCATAAATATTCACCAAAATCCAGCGCCATACAGGTGCAATTGGATGCCGCAAAAGGCGGTGCACAGTTGCAGGTGATTGATGAGGGCGAAGGCATTCCGGAGGCAGAAAAAAGCAACGTGTTTGAGAAATTTTACCGCATCGGCAACGAGCAAACCCGCAAAGCAAAAGGCACCGGCCTGGGTCTTTGGCTGTGCCGCAAAATAGCCCAGGACCACGGCGCCCAGATCCGGATTGCGGATGGTGCGCCCACAGGCAGTATTTTTATAGTTCAGTTTTAAATTAAGTTTGAACCACTAAGTCACCAAGCACACAAAGCGGCACTAAGGATTTTCTTCGTGCATCTTCGAGCCCTTGGTGTCTTCGTGGTTCAAAATAAAATGCGCGGAAATTCAATGGAACAAAAACAATACTCCATACTGCTGGTAGAAGACGAAGAAAACCTGCACGAAACCCTGAAAATGAACCTCGAGCTGGAAGGGTACGAGGTAACATCCGCGTTTGATGGCGCTGCCGCCATGAAGGCCGTGCACAACGAATACTTCGACCTCATCATCATGGATGTGATGCTGCCCGAAATGGATGGTATTTCGGCTACCCAAAACATCCGGCTCACCAACAACGAAGTGCCCATTTTAATACTAAGCGCCAAAAGCACTTCGGCCGATAAAGTGCTGGGATTAAAACGCGGTGCCGACGACTACCTTACCAAGCCCTTCGACCTCGAAGAGCTGATGCTGCGCATTCAAAAGCTGATCAACAAAAACAAAAGGCTCCAGGAGAAATCAAGCGTTGGCGACACCTATGTGTTTGGCGGCAACACCATTGATTTCAAAGCGCAGGAGGCCCGCACCAGCACCGGCGAAAAACTGCAGTTGAGTAAAAAGGAAGCCATGCTGCTCAAACTGCTCATCGAAAACAAAAACGAAGTGGTGCCCCGCGAAAAGATCCTGCAATCGGTATGGGGCTATAATGTGTATCCTACCACCCGCACCATCGATAATTTCATCCTCAACTTCCGCAAATATTTTGAATCGGACAGCCGCAACCCCAAATACTTTCACTCGGTAAGAGGGGTGGGGTATAAGTATACAGAGTGATCTTCTCTGTTCTCCTGTAGGGGAACTCAGGCCATCGTACGTTTCTTATTTCACAGCCACTTTATTTAAAGTGGCTGTTTTGTTTTTATGTAGCCGGCTTTAATATTTCTATTTTACTCCTGTTGCGTCGCACACTTGTACGTTCTGTACTGCTATTGGGCCAATAATGCAGTTTTCCTTTTTTTTAGAATCTGCTATTTTACAACCTAAACATTTCCTTACTTCCCCCTTTCTTTTTAGCATGTGGTTTGTCATCCCGACGCAGGAGGGATCTGAATTATTGCATAACGGATTCTATCAAACGCTGAGATACTTCGCTGTGCTCAGCATAACAAACTACGAACCTGCCATACATGGGGTAAATGAATCAAACATAAAAGCCAACTTGTAAGCCTATATTTCTTTCCTGGTTAAAGAGATTTACAAATCGCCCAACTGCGGCCGCACAATAATTTCTTCCACGGTGGCCTGTGGCGATAAATGTGCTGCATGATACACCAGCAGGGCAATGTCTTTTGCTTCCATAATGCGGCTTTGCGGCACATCGGTGTCCGCCCACGAATCGGTATAAACGGCGCCGGGCATTACAGCAGTTACTTTAATGCCCTGGTCCTTTAATTCTTCCCGCAGGTTTTTGGAAAACCCAAGCAGCGCATATTTGGAAATACTATATGCGCCACCGTTGGGATATGCTTTGATCGACGCAATGGAACACATGTTGAAGATATGGCCGCTGCCTGCCCCCTTCATAGCTGGGAGCAGGGTGCGGGTAAGGTGGTATGCGCTGTACAGGTTTACTGCCATCATTGTTTCCAGGGCACCATCGGGTTCGGTGCCCACATTGCCCGGCACAAAGGAGCCGGCATTATTTACCAGTATGTCTACCTGCGGCACCCGCTGCAGTACCCATTGCCCCAAAGCTATAGTGGCTTCTTTATCGGCCAGGTCGGCGGCATGCGATAAGATGCGGGTCCGGGGAAAACGGCCCTGCAACTCGCGGCAAAAGCTTTCCAGGTGCTCTTTGTTGCGTGCTGTAAGCACCAGGGTGTGGCCCTGCTTGTCCTGTGCAAAGGCTTCGGCAATGGCCCTGCCCAATCCACGCGATGCGCCAGTAATTACAATGTTCATAAGGGCAAAGATAACAGGGATGCGTGTAGGGAGATTTTAGGAGTTGACGGTTGGGAGTTGGTAGTTGACATTTGGAATGATCAATTATGTGTTTGTGGGTCGTATTTTTTTATTTTCATTTTATAGAACACTCTGCAGAATTAGAGCGTCATTGCGAGGCGCAGCTACGGAATTATAGCAGGGCAAATCTTGTGCGCCGAAGCAATCGCCTTTTTACAGGCTGGTCAAAAATGTCGTTTTCATGCTTTCTAAAACAGAGGATTGCTTCGGCGCAGAAATGCTCATTTTGCAATACGCCCTTGCTGCGCCTCGCAATGACTGCAAATGAAGAATATTATTAATGGTTCTACTATCCACTATCAACTACCAACCGTCAACTCCCAACTCTCCTTAACTTGCGCCCCATGAAATACCGGCACCTGTTCTTTGATCTCGATCATACCCTGTGGGACTTTGATGCCAATGCCCGGGCTACGCTGGAGCAACTGCACCACGAGCTGCAATTACACGATCGGGGTGTGCACGATTTTGAATTGTTTTACCGGAACTACCTGGCCCATAACGAACTGCTCTGGAACCGCTACCGCTTGGGAAAAATAAAACAGGACGAATTGCGCCTGAAAAGAATGTGGCTGTCGCTGCTCGATTTTAAAATAGCCGATGATGCCCTGGCCAAAGAAATGAGCAAGTTGTTTTTACAGTTGCTGCCCACCCGCACCCTCCTGTTTCCGCACACACATGAAGTGCTGGCATACCTCAAGGCAAAGGGATACACCCTGCACATCATCACCAATGGTTTTGAAGAAGTGCAGCACAGCAAACTAAACAGCTGCAACCTTATGCCCTATTTTAAGGAAGTGATTACATCGGAAGGCTCCAACAGCCTTAAGCCCAAGCCGGATATTTTTTTATATGCATTAGAAAAGGCAGGTGCTGTTATAGAAGAAAGCCTGATGGTTGGCGACAGTCCTGATATTGATATTGCCGGAGCCGCATCGGTAGGGATGGACAGTGTGTATGTAAATCATGTGTCGCAGGAAAAAGACCCGGTAGCTACCCATACCATTTTTCACCTGGAAGAATTGGAGCGAATTTTATAAGAATATCGAACAGGCGAACAAGGGGAAGAATGATGTAGTAGGGAGAGAATATCGAACAAGGAACAAGGAATGTTGAATGAAGAAGGAAACAGGCAAGGATGCGGTTATTATTACATTATTGATTATTGTTTGCGCTGATGCAAATGGAGCAGCGGAGATAAAAATCTGATGCGGCCTCAATATAATACCCGACGAATTTAAAAAGTGGGCATAGCCCACACCCGGTTGTAGCAAATGCCCACCAGGTGAGCCATGTTGGGCGTAGCCCAACCCTGAAATGGGCTGCATTCCATGAACATATGTTTGCGTACACAGGGTTGATCTACGATAAACGGGAAAAATACATAGGGTGATTTCTATGTTGCTACCAACAGGTTTGGGCTACGCCCAATAATTTACTTGGGCACTTTGTGGCCGCTTAAGAAATAATCCGATCATCAGTAATTAATCATTCCTCATCCCGACATCTTTTGTTCAACATTCCTTGTTCTTTGTTCGAAATTTTAAAATTAAAAAGCCTCCATCAGGAGGCTTGATCTGTTTTAGGCATATCTGCTGCACTTGGCTTTTTTATACATGCCGCTGCAGTTTCCTTTTTTCACTTCTTTCTTGACTTCTTTTTTAACCGTTTCCGGTTTCTTTTCTCCGGCTACCGAAGCATACACAATGGAGGCGGTGGTAAGCAATCCCGCCGCTGCAAACAAAACGATTTTTTTCATGGCTGGGTGTTTTCAACAAGTTACCACAAAAAGCTGCGGATTGTTTACCAGGTACCCAAAACGGTTACGCCGCCCTGCACCTTCTGGTTGAGCTTTACGGTAATGTTGGTATCCAGCGGCAACAGCAGGTCTACCCGCGAACCAAACTTGATAAAACCCATTTCGCCCCCCTGCTCCACTACATCACCGGGCTTCAGGTAGTTTACAATGCGCTTGGCAAGGGCCCCGGCAATTTGTTTTACCAGCACTTCCCGCTCACCGCTGCGGTACACCACCGAGTGGCGTTCGTTGTCTGTAGAAGATTTCGGGTGCCAGGCCACCAGGTATTTGCCTTTGTGGTATTGGCTGTACAGCACTTCGCCGCTCACCGGGTTGCGGTTTACATGCACATTCAGCGGGCTCATAAAAATGGAAAGCTGCAGCCTTTTTTCGCTGAAATATTCATCGGGCTGCACCTCTTCAATCACTACCACGGTGCCGTCGCAGGGGGCTACTATAGCGGTTTCGCCCTGGTGGTGGTCGCGTTTGGGAATGCGGAAAAACGAAACAATAAACAGCAGCAGGATAAAGGTGCCTATAAAAATAAGCCATCCCAATACGGTTGAAAAAGAGGCAATAAAATAAAAGGCCAGCACATTGATAATGGCAAATACAACCACGGCTACAATAATGCTGGTGTATCCTTCCTTATGAATCTTCATGTTGCGAAAATAGGGGGCAAAACTACGAGAATAGTCGGCATGTTGGTATTCCTGCCTGCACCGGCAAAGTTGCGGCTTCAGGTGCCAGGCCTGCGGCGGGTACTTTTTGTGTGCTTATTGTGTCCTGATATTGCTGGTTTTTATCAGCAGGCCGGCACCTACCAGCGATTTTACCTGCAGGGCAGGCAAATTATTATTGGCTCCAAAAATGCGTACGTCATCGTCGTAAATGAGGTCCAGATTCCAGGTAAAAGAAAGCACATTGGTGAGTTTGAGGGCCCATACATTGGTCATGAACAGGTCCACATTTTTAGGATTGTGCCGGTAGTTGGAAAAAAGATCCAGCCGCCCCCGGTAAGAAACCGACGGGCTCAATTCTTTGATATAATTGGCCGTTAAAAAGGCACCTACCTCCAGGTTGGTTGTTTTACCAGGATCCACGCCGTACAGTCCTTTTGCCGAAAGCGAATCGTTGCGTACCACTACCCAGCGGGCCGTTAGAGGCGAAATAAAAATGGACAGGTTGGAAGTGGGCTTAAAGTCGGCACCGGCACTAACGGTTATATAAGCCGGGGAAAGAAAAGCCGAGGAAAGCGTCGGGTCGTTATCGTTGTTGAACGTGTAGCCGTTGAACAGCTGGGAGCGGAAATTGAACAACCCGCCGATGCTCCATTTATCCGAAACCGAATAGCCGTATTTGGAAAGCAGGTCCAGGCGGTCGTCGTTTTTTCGTTCGCCGAGAGAAGAAGTTTTTACATAGCCCAGGTTAAAGTCGAACATATTGTCCCAACTGTGGCGGTCCTTTTTATAAAAAGCAAACAGGTTCAGCACCGATGTTGCCGAGAGGCTGAAATCATCGCCACCCGCAGCCCAGTTGTTGAGCGATCCCTGCGTTACCGCCAGGTTATAAATCAAGCCCCTTTTCCATGTTTGCTCAACGGTATCTTTTGCATCCCGCTTTATGTTGCGCGATGCTTCTGAGCGCAGCCTGGTAACAGTGGTATCCTGTGCAACAAGTAAGTGCTGGCAAAAAAGCAACACGAGCAGCAGCAGTTTGTTCATGCGGTTATGGTTTAGGTGTAATAGGGAAATGGGTTCCGGGCCAAAGATAGGTCTTCGCTATGCAACCCTTTTCCCTGTAAGGATGTGTACTTATACTTCATACAACATTATGATGAAGCACCAACGGGAAAAGCAACCGGCGAAAAATCACTGGTCATGCCTGTTTTTTTTGCCCGTATCAACTTGCCTGTAACAGCTTTATGATGTCTGCCGGCCTGCCGGGTTCCATCCACCGGATGGTTTTGAGCAAAAATGCAGTGGGCCTGCCCGGCCAGATGATGCCGCCTGCTACACGGGTTACGGTATTGTCAATTACACTGATGCAACCATCCCGTGCATCATTGTCACCAGCATAGGCAAGCAACAGTGCATTGGCCCACGATGCTTCCCTGGCTTTTACAATGCTGAAATTCACCACAGCTTCGTGGCTGTTTTGCGTAATGCGCCCCAGCAACCGCAGGGGCAACCAAATGCGGCACAGCCGGTCGTACATGGTGCCTACCAGCGAGGCTATGATCCCGTTGATTTTTACAAAGTCGGCATGCAGGTCTTCTATTCCATTGCCCGGTGCGGTCTCGGCGGCAGCAATGGCCAGGTCAAGGTTGATGTGGGTATTAACCCCCAGCAGCAAGTGCTGTATCACGGCAAGGTTGTCCTGCGCACAGGCATCAAAAGCGGTCTTCCAGCTTTTCGAACAGGGCTGCCCGTTGTTATAACAGTGCCATGCCTGGATGTACAGGTTGGCAAAAATAGTATCCAGCTTGTCCATGCGAGCACCATCGGCAAATGCCCCTTTAATGATGCCCTGTTGCACGGCCACCGTAGTGCGGTGATACAGGCAGGCAAAATATCCTTGCCGCGATTGGTGCTGGGCGCACCAGGCAATGATGGCTTCCAATTGGGCAATGACTTCGCTGATGTTTTTGGCAGGAGGCATAACCGAAAGTTAAGGATACCGGTTTGGGAATGCAAGAAGCCCGGCCGTTGGTCTGAACTTTTTTTACCCTGATGTATTTGCCTGGACAATATCTTGCAACCCACCAATTACTACCGTATATGCAGGCAATGATCTTTGCTGCGGGCCTGGGCACCCGCTTTAAACCCTGGACTGACCACCACCCTAAAGCTTTGGCGGTGGTGAATGGCAAAAGCCTGTTGCAGCGCAATGTGGCGTACCTGCAGCAGTGGAACATCAGGGATGTGGTGGTAAATGTGCACCATTTTGCCGGACAGATACAAAAGGCGGTAGCGGAAAGCGGCGGCTGGGGCAGCAACATTTCCATTTCCGATGAACAGGATGCCGTGCTGGAAACCGGTGGCGGGCTGCTCTTTGCGCAGCCGCTGTTGCAGGGCAGCGAACCTTTTGTGACCTTAAATGTGGATATACTCACCGACCTTGACCTGGGGGCCATGATGCAGTTTCACCAGGAGCAAAATGCGTTGGTTACCCTGGCAACAACAGACCGCAGCACTTCGCGGTACCTGTTGTTCGATGAAAGGGATAACCTGTGCGGCTGGCGCAATACCGCTACCGGCGCCGAAAAATTGCCGGTGCCTAAAACGGGGCTGCGCCAAAAAGCTTACAGCGGCATTGCTATTTTTCAACCCCAGGTATTTGACCTGATAGAGCAGCGCGGCAAGTTTTCGCTAATTGATGTGTACCTGTCGCTGGCGGCTGCGCATAAAATCATCTCCTTCGACCACAGCGGCGGCAAGCTGGTGGATGTAGGCAAACCCGAAAGCGTGGCTGTTGCGGAAGGCTTGTTTCCTTAGATTTTTTTGAACCACAAAGCCACGAAGGCACAAAGGTTCACAAAGACAACTCTTCGTGTCCTTCGTGTCTCCGTGGTTCATTTTTCCCCGGCTCAACCTTTGCATTCCATTTGCACCGGTTTTCGTTCCTTTATCCCATACGTTTACCCCATCACACATGAAGCAATTTTTTCTTTGGGCGCTCACTACAGTTATTGGCATAAGCGCTGGTGCACAACAGGCTTATGACCACCGCGAAGCTTTCAGCCCTATTTTTTACCCCAATACCGGCAACCAGTACCGAAGTGCCAGCGGCCAGCCGGGGCCGGCTTATTGGCAAAATATTGCCGACTACAACATTGCCGTAACGCTGGACACCGGCCAGCACAAGGTTTCCGGCCAGGTAACGCTTACTTATACCAACAACAGCCCCGACGAGCTGCGCTTTTTGTGGCTGCAACTGGACCAGAATATTTATAAGCGGGATTCCCGTGCATCGGCCACCACCACGCAGCAGGGGGGCCGCTGGGCCAATGCATCTTACACCGATGGGCAGGTAATCAAATCCATTGCTGCCGAAGTGGAAGGCAAAAAGTTTACGCCCAAATATTCCATCACCGACACCCGCATGCAGGTGTGGCTCGATGAGGCCCTGAAAGGCAGCGGTAAAAAAGTGCAACTGGTGATCGGTTATGAATTTGTAGTTCCGCAGTACGGCACCGACCGCATGGGCAGGCTGCAAACAAGAAACGGAATGGTGTATGAAGTGGCACAGTGGTTTCCACGCATGTGTGTATACGACGACATACAGGGATGGAACACGTTGCCTTACCTCGGCGCCGGTGAGTTTTTCCTGGAGTATGGCAACCTCGAATACAGCATCACCGCACCCTCCGACCTCATCGTGGTGGGCTCGGGCGAACTGGTGAATGAAAAGGAGGCACTCACGCCTACCCAGTTGAGCCGCCTGCAGGAAGCCCGCAACAGCGACAAAACCGTAATGCTCCGCAGCGAAAAAGAAGTTAAGGACCGCACTTCAAGACCAACAAGTGGAAACACCACCTGGCGGTTTCGCATGGGCAATACGCGAGACGCAGCATGGGCCGCTTCCAAGGCATTTGTATGGGATGCTGCCCGCATTAATTTGCCTTCGGGTAAAAAGGCCCTGGCCATGAGTGCTTACCCCGCCGAGAGCATTCGCCGCAACGGCTGGCAACGCAGCACCGAATTTGTAAAAGCCTCCATTGAGCATTATTCCGGCAAGTGGTACGAGTATCCTTATCCGGTTGCCGTGAACGTGGCCGGTATTGTAGGCGGCATGGAATATCCGGGCATTGTGTTTTGTTCGTATGAAAGCAGCGGTGCCGACCTGTGGGGCGTAACCGATCACGAGTTTGGCCACATATGGTTCCCGATGATTGTAGGCACCAACGAACGCAAGTATGCCTGGATGGATGAAGGCTTCAATACTTTTATCAATGAATTTTCAACCAAGGCTTTTAATAAAGGCGAGTTTGCGGGGTTTTCTTATTTCGGCGAGGAGCTCAATAAATATTTATTCAACAAAAATATGGACCCCCTGTTTACCGCACCAGATGTGGCACAACAGGAAAACATTGGCATGGTGGCCTACGAAAAGCCTGCGGTGATGCTTAGTACATTGCGCAATGCCGTGTTGGGCCCCGAGCGGTTTGATGCTGCGTTTCGCGAATACATTCGCCGCTGGGCGTTCAAGCATCCCACTCCGTTCGATTTTTTCCGCACCATTGAAAATGTGGCGGGCGAAGAGCTGGGCTGGTTTTGGCGGGGTTGGGTTTTCAGCAACGCGTCTTTGGATATTGCATTGAAAACAGTAGCCTACGAAGAAGGCAAGCCAGAAAACGGCGCCAACATTACGCTGGAAAACCTGGGGCAAATGGTGATGCCGGTAACGGTATTGGTAAAGGAAACCAATGGCAAGGAACAACGCATCAACCTGCCGGTGGAAGTGTGGCAACGGGGCGCAACCCATACATTTGGGGTGCATACTACCAGCCGCCTCCGCGAAGTAGTAGTAGACCCCGACAAGCTGCTGCCCGATATGGACCGCAAGAATAACAAACAGGAAGGAAAATCATTTTAACAGACAACGGACGGTAGACCACAGACGACGGAAGAAACGACCACAAACGATAGGCTATCGGCTATGGTCTGTCGTCCATCGTCCGTCGTCTATTCCTACATCCAATTGCTTTCTTCTGGTGTGATCACCGCCTGTAGTAGGTCGGCAAGGGGTGTTTCTTCCAATACCTGGCGGTGTACTTTTCCTGCTGCCTTTTTCCATTTGATCAGCCGCAGGGTAGCATCGGCTATTTCAATACCCGTAATATCACCATCCGAAAAACAGCAGCAGCCTGTATTAAAATAAGAAGGTTGCAGCGAAAGGTACTGGTCCGAAACCGATTTATATGCCTGCCTGCGCAACTGTATCTCGTGTTCCAGTTCCATCGATAATTTCTGGTCCGATGCTTTGCGGGCAAACAGCAGCCGACGGTACAGCCGCTCCAGGTGGGTCAATGATTCAAACACCGGCTGGTGCGTATGACCGGTAATGAGCAACAGGCCTTTTTGCGCTGCGCTCCATTCCTGCATCAGCAGGTTGTGGGTGGTTTTAAGGCCGTTGTCGTATGCCGGTGTGTTGGGGTTTATTTTTACAAAAGCCTGCAACGGCGCCCATATGCGGGATACAAAAAACTTGGAGAACCAGTTGCCGTCGCTTACCTCATCGCCCTGGTGGCCATGGGTGCAAAAAATGCGGATATCCTTTCCGGCCACTCCGGTTTGCAGCACTACGCCTTCGTAAATGGGCACTTCGGTGCCATACACTTCCTTCAGAAAAAAGGGAGCAAAGGGGTCTTCTTTCCACTGCAGGTCGTGGTTGCCAAACACTTTGGTAAAAGTGCCGGATTGGATAAACTTTTTTTCCTGTTCAAACGATGGCTGGTGTGCTTTTTTTACCGCCATCCAGGTGTTTTCCCACAGCTCTTCGCAATCGCCCAGCGCAACAAAATGAAAACCTTCGTTGTGGTAATGTTGAAGCGCTTCCAGGTAAACCGTTTCGCTCATCACAAAATCGTCGGCACCGTTGCGGCCGCCTTTGTGCTGGTCGGAAAAAATAATGAATTTGCCTGAAGGGGCATCGAACGAAATAAGCGGGCCTTTGTCCACTTCGCCACCGGCAATGCTTGCATACAATTTGGAAAGCGACTCGAAAATGCGCTGCCGGTTGGGCCGCGATGCATAGCGGTTGGTTGCCCATAAAATGGGCCGGCGCAAAATTCGTTGGAGCCAGTTCAATGTTGCCAATGGTCTGTGGTGAATGATCAGTTACAACCGGCACTACTTTTTGTATGCAAGTGCAAAAAGTAGCGCTTTGCATTTGGGGTAAAAGTTAGGCTTAAATGCAATACCAGATTTGGCAGAATAGCAGGGCGCTATAAAATTGGCGCCTGCAGCTATCTTTAGGTAAACCCGATGGTTCATGCCTTTCCATTTGCCTGCTGGCGCAATTATAACCATGCAAAAAAAGTATTTAACCAAAGAACAGGCGGTGCAAAAGCTAAAGCAGTACTGTGCTTACCAGGAGCGCAGCCACAGCGAAGCGGTGCAAAAACTGTGGGACCTGGGCATAGCCAAAAAGGACCACGATGAAATTATTGCAGCCCTCATTGAAGGCGATTACCTCAACGAAGAACGGTTTGCGCAGCAGTTTGCCGGGGGCAAGTTCCGCATGAAGAGCTGGGGTCGGAAAAAGATATTGTATGGGCTAAAAGAAAAGGGCGTCAGCGAATACAACATTAAAAAAGCCCTGAAAGCCATCGACGAGCGGGACTACCAGAAAACACTCTACACCCTGGCCGAAAAAAAGTGGGAAAGCCTTAAAGGCGAACAATACCTGGTGCGTAAAAAAAAGACCGGCGATTACCTGATGCAAAAGGGCTTTGAGCCCCACCTCGTAAGCCAGGCCCTGAAAGACATCTCAGAATAGGTGAGGGGATGACAGACGACGGACCACTGATCACAAACAGCTTTAGGGGCCTTACTATCTGCTATTGCCTATCGTCCAACCACCACTTGCAAGCTGAACAATAAATATTACCTTGGCGCTTCCGAACCCCCGCCAAAATGCGCCTCTGCCAACTGCTGCTATTTTTTTGCGTCAATGCAAGTTGCTTTTCTGCCGTGCAGGCACAAAAGCGCATGACCCACCAGGTTACCCTCGTCAGCGAAAACGATAATTACGCGTTTACCTTCCGCGACCGGTATTATTCCAACGGCACCATGCTGCGCTATGTGCATGCATTGCCGCCGGGGGCAAATGGCCAGCCGCGGCTGTTCGCTGCCGAACTGGGCCACCAGATTTTTACTCCCTACCGATTTAATACCGGCGACGCTGAAGACATGGACCGCCCGTTTACCGGCTACCTGTATTTAAAAGCATTGTACAGCCGCTTTTATGCAACTGGCGGCCTGCTGCAGTGGGGCGGACAAATAGGTGTGGTGGGCGAAAAGGCTTTTGGCAAAGAAGTGCAGCGCTGGCACCACCACAACTTCCGGCTCAGGGTGCCGTTTGGTTGGGAAAACCAATTGAAAACTGCAGTCGGCATCAATGCCGAAGCCCGTTATGTGCATCCACTATTGCAGGTGGGCAATTCGTCATTTGGATTGCAGTTGCATGGCAGCGTGCAGGGCCAGTTGGGCAACCTTTTTGTGCAGGGTGGCACGGGTGCATTGCTGCGCATGGGCCGGTTTAATAAAGCGGCTGCATCTGCGGCCTTTGATGCCCGCATGCTGGAGGGGGGCAAACGGTGTGAATGGTACGTTTATTACGAACCGCAATTGATTGCGCAAGCCCACAATGCTACGCTGCAAGGTGGTTGGATGCAACATGCAGATAACCAGTTTGCCACTTCGCCACGGCCCTTGCTGGGCAGGCACCAGGTAGGAATTGTGGTGGCACCGCGCCGTTTTTCCATCCAGGTAGCCATGACGCACAAAGGCAGGGAAGCAACCACTATGCACCTGCCCGAAAACTGGGGCACGGTTGCGCTGTCTTTTCGCTGGTAAGTGTAGGACAAGAAATAAATTAGCTCCCGGCTATTAAGTCGGGAAGCTGCGCCATGCTTTGAAACACCACCACGCCATTGGGCACTTCGTAAACGTGATCGGGGTGGGGCTGGTAACACAGCACTTTCATGCCGGCGGCAACGCCAGCCTGCACACCAAAAATGGTGTCTTCAATAACAATACAATCTTTCGGTTCGTAGCCTATTTTTTCGGCAGCTTTTAAAAAAACATCCGGGGCCGGTTTGCCTTGCGCCACTTCGTAGGAAGACGTGATTTGCTCAAAATATTTGCGCAGGCCCGTTACTTCCAGCGATAGGGCAATGCGTTGCGGCTCGGAGCCCGAGGCCACTACTTTTGAATGCATCAATTGCGGCAGCACATCGGGGATATGGGCAATGGGTTGCAACTCATTGCGAAGCACCACTTCAATTTTTTGGGTATAGTCTTCCAGCACACCTTCGGAGGGCAGTCGGCCAAAATGATCTTCCAGCGAATGCAGGCAGTCGCGCAGCGAACGGCCCAGGAAATACTTATTGCTGAACTCCGGCGTCAGGTCAAAACCATCGCCCCGGAGGCATTTATTGAACTCCCGGTCGGAAAGCGGCTCGCTGTCTACCAGCACGCCATCAAGGTCGAATATGAGCAAGGGCAACATGAAGAAATTTACGATTTATGATTTTGGATTGACGATTGTATTCTGGCGCAAGTGTACTTATCTTTTGCGACAATGCTTTTTTGTGGGTGTGTTATCCAGAAGAGTATTGTATGTTTCACAACCGTCAAACTACAACCAAAATGACTAGCGATGAGTTAAAGGCCCGGTTTAAGAAATGGGCCGTACAAGTTTGCCTGTTTACCAGAACATTTCCTAAAGAAGATGAATTGCGCATCATAAAAGGGCAATTGATCCGATGTACAACATCGGTTGCTGCAAACTACCGGGCTGCATGTCGCGGAAAGTCCACGCCTGATTTTATCAACAAACTAAAAATTGTAGAAGAAGAGTTGGATGAAAGCATGTTTTGGTTTGAATTTATTGCCGCACTGGAACCCCGTTTCCGCGAATCTGTTGCGCCACATTTCAAAGAAGCAAACGAACTGCTTTCCATCATTGTAGCCTCGATAAAAACATCCAGAAACAAAGTGAAGTGATTTACGATTTTGGATTTACGAGTGACGATTCTTGGTCCTCTAATCGTAAATCAAAAATCGTCATTCGTAAATCCCTATCATTTCATCGCTTCCAGCTTTTTCTGCAATCCAAACATCTCATCGCGCAGCCGGGCGGCTTCCATGAAGTCCAGGTCGCGGGCAGCTTTTTCCATTTCTTTTTTGGTTTTGGAAATGGCTTTTTCCACCTGCGGAATGGTGGTGTATTCGTCGCCGTCTTCGGCGGCTTTGGTTACAATTTCCTCCAGCGCATACGGCGAGTCAGGATCGTAGCCCTTGATGTCAAGCACCGATGTTTGCGCCATAATCTGTTCTTTGGATTTCTTAACCGTTGTGGGCGTAATACCATGCTCGATGTTGTAGGCCATTTGCTTTTCGCGGCGGCGGCTTGTTTCATCAATGGTCCGCTGCATGCTTTCGGTCATTTTATCGGCGTAAAAAATCACCAGCCCTTCCGAGTTACGGGCAGCACGGCCAGCGGTTTGCGTCAAGGACCGTTCGTTGCGCAAAAAGCCTTCTTTGTCGGCATCCAAAATAGCCACCAGGGATACTTCCGGCAAATCCAGCCCTTCCCGCAACAGGTTCACACCCACCAGCACATCGATCTTGCCCAACCGCAGGTCGCGCAAAATTTCGATGCGCTCCAGCGTATCTACATCCGAGTGGATGTATTTTGATTTAATGTCGATGCGTTTGAGGTATTTGTCCATTTCCTCCGCCATGCGTTTGGTAAGCGTGGTTACCAGCACCCGGTCGCCTTTTTTTACCCGCTTGTCAATTTCGTCCAGCAGGTCGTCTATCTGGTTCACGCTGGGGCGCACATCAATGGGCGGTTCCAGCAGGCCGGTAGGCCGCACCACCTGCTCCACCACCACGCCGCCGGTTTGCTCCAGTTCGTAATCGCCGGGAGTGGCGCTTACATAAATCACCTGGTTCATCAGGCCTTCAAATTCATGAAAGTTCAGCGGGCGGTTGTCCAGTGCCGATGGAAGACGAAAGCCATAATCCACCAGGGTTATTTTGCGGCTGCGGTCGCCGCCGTACATGCCGCTTACCTGCGGAATGGTCTGGTGGCTTTCATCGATCATGCAGATATAGTCTTTTGGAAAATAGTCAAGCAAACAAAAGGGGCGGGTGCCGGGTTTGCGGCGGTCGAAAAAGCGGCTGTAGTTTTCAATGCCGTTGCAAAATCCCAGTTCGCGGATCATTTCCAGATCATAATCCACCCGTTCTTTCAGGCGCTGTGCTTCAATGAATTTGCCCACGCTTTTAAAATATTCCACCTGCGCCGACATCTCATCCTGAATTTCATAGATTACCTGCTGCATCATGTCCTTGGGCGCTACGTACAGGTTGGCAGGGAAAATGGCCGCATTATCCAGCCGGCCAATGCGTTTGTTGGAGGCAATGTCGATGCTTTCGATGGAATCAATTTCATCGCCAAAAAAAGTGACCCGGTAACCAAAGTCCATGTAGGGCAGGTTGATGTCTACCGTGTCGCCTTTAACCCGAAACGTACCCCGCGTAAATTCTACAGAAGTGCGGGTATACAAGGAGTTCACCAGCGCATGTAAAAAGCCCTGCCGGCTGGTGCGGTCGCCCTGGGCAATGCGGATAATGCCACTTTCATAATCGGTAGGGTTACCCATACCGTAAATGCAGCTTACCGATGCAACCACAATTATATCGCGCCGGCCCGACAGCAGCGAAGTGGTGGCCCGCAGCCGCAGCTTGTCCAGTTCCTCGTTGATATTGAGGTCCTTTTCAATGTAGGTATCGGTGGTGGGCAAATATGCCTCGGGCTGGTAATAGTCGTAGTACGAAACAAAATACTCTACGGCATTGTCGGGAAAAAACTGCTTGAACTCGCCATATAGCTGCGCCACCAGGGTTTTGTTGTGCGTCAGCACCAGGGTGGGCTTTTGCACATTCTTGATGACGTTGGCCATGGTAAACGTTTTACCCGAGCCGGTTACCCCCAGCAGCACCTGGTGGGGGTCGCCATTGATGATGCCTTCGGTAAGTTGTTGTATGGCAAAAGGCTGGTCGCCAGCCGGTTGGTAAGGAGACTGCAATTGAAAGGGCATAACCGCAAATTTAAGCTACACAAGGCTTTTTGCATGTTAAACATGCCCCTTTTTACCGGCAATTTTTGGCTCCATTGCAGCGGTATACTTTATACAGACGATAGACAGTAGACAACAGACAATAGAAGCCTATCATCTGTTGTCTATCGTCTGTCGTCTATTGTCTGTTGTCGGCCCTACACCAGTTTGCGGGTCAGGTAGTGGGAGTAGTCTGGTGTTACAATGGTGTATTCCGAATCCATAAGCGGGGAGGTGAGCAGAAAATCGGCGCTGGTGCGGTTACAGGCCATTAAAATGTTCCAGGCCACGGCCAGCCGCAACAGGGCTTTTACATCGCTATCGTGTGGCTGTGCTTCCATGGGATCCCAGAAAAATACAATAAGGTCAATATGGCCTTCGGCGATCAGGGACCCAATTTGCTGGTCGCCGCCCAGGGGGCCGCTATAGAGCTTTTTTACAGTAAGGCCCAGTTTTTCTTCCAATAGCCTGCCGGTGGTGCCGGTGGCCAGCAACTCGTGGGTGGCCAGCATGTCACGGTTTTGCACGGCCCAGTCTATGAGGTCCTTTTTTTTATGATCGTGGGCTACCAAAGCAATGCGTTTGCGAATGCCAATTTTACGCGTATCTGCCATGCTGAAAATTTTTGGTGAAATTAATTATTCCGGGTACTTCGCCTGCAAAAGGCCAAATGATAGGCGTCAGGGCCAAAAAATGGCCGGGCTTGTTTTTGCAAGTAATTGATAGTATGCTATTTATATATATGGCAAAGTATTTGAAGGAAGAAGAGCCAAGCCAGATAATTCACCCTTAACCATATAAACGAATTACTGAAAAACCACAGCGTGCCCATTTAAACTTATTTATCCATACTTGAAAAGCCCAACCGCTCCTATCTACACCAAAAAAGGCCTGCATACGCAGGCCTTTTTTTAGCATAACACGTAAATATTTTAAGCTGCTGCAGCTTCCTTCAGCTTTTCGCGGATCTTGGTTTCGATCTCGTTGGCCAGTTCGGTATTGTCTTTCAGCAGTTGCTTTACCGCTTCGCGGCCCTGGCCCAATTTATCGCTGTTGTAGCTAAACCAGCTTCCGCTTTTGTTTACAATGCCCATTTCTACGCCAATGTCCAGGATCTCGCCAATCTTGGAAACGCCTTCGCCGAAAATAATGTCAAACTCGGCTACGCGGAACGGAGGCGCCACCTTGTTTTTTACAACTTTTACTTTTACGCGGTTGCCCACCGCTTCTTCACCGTCTTTGATCTGCGTCATGCGGCGGATGTCGAGGCGCACCGAAGCATAAAACTTCAGGGCGTTACCACCGGTGGTGGTTTCTGGGTTGCCAAACATTACCCCGATCTTTTCGCGCAGCTGGTTGATAAAGATGCAAATGGTGTTGGTTTTGGAAATGGTAGCCGTCAGTTTACGCAGGGCCTGGCTCATCAAACGTGCCTGCAAGCCCATTTTGGAGTCGCCCATTTCGCCTTCCAGTTCGCCTTTGGGCACCAGGGCCGCTACGGAGTCAATCACCACCACGTCCAGTGCGCCGGAAAGAATCAGTCGGTCGGCAATTTCCAGGGCTTGTTCGCCGTAGTCGGGCTGCGAGATCAGCAGGTTGTCGATGTCCACACCCAGTTTTTGCGCATAAGCACTGTCAAAAGCATGTTCGGCATCAATGATGGCACACATGCCTCCTTTTTTTTGCGCTTCGGCAATAACGTGGGTGGCAATGGTAGTTTTACCCGAGCTTTCCGGGCCGTAAATTTCCACCACGCGGCCTTTGGGCAGACCGCCGATGCCCAGAGCGGCATCCAGACCAATAGAGCCCGTGGAGATCACTTCCTGTTGCTGTTCGCCACGTTCGTTCATCATCATGACGCTGCCTTTGCCAAAATCCTTGTCGATCTTGTCAATAGTTAGTTTCAGCGCTTTTAATTTTTCGCTATTAGACATGTTGTTGTTTTGAAAAAGTAAAGAAGGGGTCCTTAAAAATAGGCATTTTTTATCCCCTTGTGCGGGTATTTTTTTGCTGTGTAAAACTAATGAATTTAGCAAAGAAAAGGGCTTTTTTTTACCCTTTTTCCGTTTAAAAATAGGTTAAAGGCCCGAGTGCTTTTTTCGGCTTCTCTTTTCCGTGATCCGGCCCAACTTTACCCTTTTCTTCCCTATTTTATTGCCTATCTTTCCGGCCTATTTTTACCAATCAAAAACACAATCTTCCATCATGAAAAAGCTGCTTTTTTCCCTGCTTGCCCTTTCTGTGGTAGTAGCAGCACAGGCGCAGGATAGCGATATTAAGCCTGCGGCGAAAGGCGTAACCTACGGAACCGTAGCTGCTGCCCAGCAAACGGCCATTCCCGTGGACGAACTGGACGCTAAAATGGCCAACAACGAATTCAGCGGCCGCATTACCGGCAAGGTTACCGAAGTGTGCCAGGCCATGGGCTGCTGGTTTAAAGTGCAAAAGGGGGATGGCACAACGGTGATGATTAAAACAAAGGACCATTCTTTCTTTTTGCCCCAAAACCTGGTGGGAAAAACGGTAGCAGTGGATGGCATTGCCAAAATAAAAGAAGTGACTGAGGCGCAGCGCAGGCATTTTGCCGAAGACGGCGGCAAATCGAAAGAAGAGATTGAAAAAATAAAAGGCTCCGAAAAAGGCGTGCAGGTAGTAGCCGCCGGGGTTAAGGTGTTGGATTAATTTTCTATTGCCCTATTAAAACTGGGGCAACATATTACAAAGGCCGGTGCACTGCACCGGCCTTTTGTGTTTTCCGGCGGTGTATCTTTACGCCGGCTCGTCCATTTGTACTGCTTATGAAAGTCCTGCTCATTATTGTTGCCCTTACGCTGGGGTACATTTACCTGCTCACCATTATATTCGAGTACTGCATCAATAAGGCATCCAGCACCCTGCTTACCCTGGCTGGCATGGCACTGATACTGGTACTCACTGCTGTTTATGCTGCGCTTATTTCCAAAAACATAAAGCACAAACCAAAATGATTGCTTTTTTATTCATTGCCCTGGGCCTGCTTATTGCCGCCTTGCGCATGGTTACCATTGTTCGTTCCTCCGACCCTAAAATTACCCTAGGCAAATTGCTGCCCCTGTTGGGTATTGTTCTGCTGTTTATTTTCCTGGCGGCTGTCAATCCTTTCCGCGTGGAGCGGGTTGATGCGGGCCATGTAGGCATCAAAGTAAACCTTACCGGCGACAACCGCGGCGTATCCAAGTTTGAATACAAAACCGGCTGGGTGGTGTACAATACCTGGGTAAGCAAGTTGTATGAATTCCCCACCTTTCAGCAGCACATTGATTATCCCGAACAAAGTGTGATCACCAAGGGCGGATTTGAAGCCACCATCAAGCCTTCGTTCAACTATGCGCTGAACCCGGGTTCCATTGGGTTGATGTTTCAAAACCTGCGCTTATCGGTAAAAGACATTGAACAGGGTTGGCTAAAAAATGCCATTATTTCTTCGGTAAATGACGTAGCCAACCTGTACGAAGTGGACGCCATTTTTAATCACCGCGCCGAATTTGAACAGGCCATTATTAAGGAGTGCAACAAACGGGTAGGGCAGTGGTTTTCCATTTCGCAACTGCGCACCAATATACAGCCGCCGCAGGCCCTGCAGGAAGCCATTGAAAAGAAAACCAAAGCCATCCAAGAGGCGCAGGCCGCCGAAAACCAAAAGTTTGTGGCTATTGCCGAAGCCGAACGTAAAATTGCCGTAGCCCGTGGCGATTCGGCTGCTGCCGTTATCGAAGCTGCCGGCGAGGCCGAGGCCATCCGTCGCAAGCAGCTTTCATTGACGCCTACCTATATCGAATTTATACGGGTGCAAAAATGGAACGGCGAATACCCCAAAACAATGGCGGGTAGCGGTGCCAATTTTTTAATGCAATTGCCTGCGGATAAATAACGCCTCATTAAAATGTTTCAAGGGTCTTTTTTATAAGCCGGTGCGGAGCACCGGCTTATTTTTTTGTAGGTGGCACAAATGTTTTAAGTATAGCCCCATGCGCTACCTTTTTATTTTACTGGTAATACTGGCAGCAGCCTGCAATACCAGCAGCACCGAAAAAGCCGGGGAATCGGACTCTGCAAAAGTGGACGGCACCCGGCTAACGGATACGCTGCCGCCTGCTATCGACACCGGGCTGTAAGGGGTGGGCAGGAATAGTTTTGGGGAAATGTAAAGATGCTGCTACAGGTATAAGGATCAATCATAGCGAAAATAAAATTTAACCCATGCAAGTTGTTTCGGCACAGAAAGGGGTTCAGAAATTGGCCCGTGCAGGTTATGCGTCAAAAGGCGTAGTGTACCTGCTGTTAGGAGTACTGGCTTTTATGGCTGCTTTTGAGCTGGGCAATGCTGCTGCGGATGCCAGCCGTGGTGGTGTATTTAAAATGGTGCGGGATGCCCCGGCAGGCGGCACGCTGTTGATTTTGCTGGCGCTGGGACTATTTAGTTATGTGGCCTGGCGGATGGTACAGGCGTTTTCTCCGGCCTATGGCCACGAACATAAAAAAAGCAAAAGGGCACTTTACTTTTTAAGCGGGCTGGCCTATGCAGGTGTGGCGGTAGCTGCATTGAACATGGGGCTGGGTAAACAGGATAGCGGTGGTGGAAACAGCCAGCAAACCCTGGCAGCAACCCTGCTCGATAAGCCCGGTGGGCAATGGCTTACCGGCATTGCCGCACTGATTATGCTGGGTACCGGCATTTACCAGTTGTATTACGGGTGGTCGGAAAAATACCGCAAACATGTAAACGAAGGACAGGTGCATGCGCCGCATGCTTCGCTGCTAGTGCGTTCGGGTAAAGTGGGCTACATTGCCCGCGGGTTGGTGTGGATCATTATTGCTTACCTGCTGATGCGGGCCGCCCTGAATGCCAATGCATCTGAGGCGGGAGGCACTTCCGATGCCTTTCAGTTTTTAGAAGGCTCGCCTATGGGCTCCTACCTGTTGGGTGCGGTAGGATTGGGGTTTATTGCCTACGGCGTTTTTAATTTTTTACGGGCCCGGTACGAACGGTTTTAAAAAAGCTTTCGAACGTATTCAGGGGCACTACATTTCAACGCTCATGGTGTCCTTTTCATGTGCCCATTTATTCAACTCATCAACAATGCCCGCTGCCGCGTTGTAATGAATTGTTTCTTGCAGTACTAAAACTACTGCAATGAGAAAAGCGATCATGGGCTTGCTGCTGGCCACTACTGCGTTTGCCGCACAGGCGCAAAAAGAAATCAAAATCAATCCAAGCCGCAATCAACTGGGCATAAAAGCGGGGTACAACTGGTCGTATGTAACGGCCAGCGGCTCCGGCATCAATACAAAGAATAAAAGTGGCTTTATGGTCAGCGCATTTTATGCGCCTGCCCCAACCAGCGGCCGCGGCTTTCGCTCCGAAATCGTTTTTTCGCGGCAGGGCTACAGCTTTGATAATGGTGGCAAAAACACCGATGTACTCAACGATTATATTTACCTGCCGCAACTCTCTACCTTCAACATCGGCAAATTTCTGCAGTTGCAGTTGGGCGGGCAAGTGGGCTTTTTGCTGAACAGCAAACTTTCCAACCAGGTAAAAGACAGTTCCATCACCAACCTGCTCAACCGAATCGATTATGGTTTTGCGGGCGGCATAGAGCTGAGGCCGGTTAAAGGTTTGCTGCTGGGCGGCCGCTACAACCTGGGCTTGGGTAAACTGTATAAAAAGTGGGAGCAAACCGCCACCAATCCCAATCCCTATCCGCTGCCGTTCAACCCCGAAACCACCAATTTAAAAAATGGGGTCGTGCAGTTTTTTGTGGGATACGCCTTTTAATGAGTGTACTTCTTTTTTGTCATCCTGAGCGCAGCGAAGGATCTGAGTGTTGTAAATAAAGCATCTATTTTAGAAATGACAGGCACCTTATATTTTCAGAGTAGCATCAGTGCGGGCCCAGATTCTCCGCTGCGCTCAGGATGACAAAGCAAAAGGCGTTGCAGGCTTATAAAATAAAAAACGCCGCTGAGTTATTCAGCGGCGTTTTTACTATGGTTTATTAACTGCTTTCTATTCTTAATCACAGGGGTCAATTCAACTACACCAGCACGGCACCTTCGTACAATTCTTCACGCAGTTCTTTTACCCGTGCATCTTCCATGTATTCATCAAAGGTCATCAGGCGGTCGATGATACCTTTAGGCGTCAGCTCAATTACGCGGTTGGCCACGGTTTGAATAAAGGTGTGGTCATGCGAAGTGAGCAGTACAATTCCGGGGAAAATAGTACAGCCTTCGTTAAAGCTCTGGATGCTTTCCAGGTCGAGGTGGTTGGTTGGCTGGTCCAAAATAATGAGATTGGGGTTTTGCAGCATCATCCGGCTGATCATGCAGCGAACTTTTTCACCACCACTCAATACGTTGGTTTTCTTTTGAATATCGTCGCCGCTGAACAGCATTTTACCCAAAAAGCCACGCAGGAACGGTTCGTCGGCATCGGTTACATGCGGCGGCACGTATTGGCGCAGCCACTCCATCAGGCTCAGGCCATTGCTGAAAAACTCGGAGTTTTCCAGCGGCAGGTACGCCTTGGTAATGGTGGTGCCCCACTCGTATTTACCACCACTGGCTTCTTTTTCGCCGTTGATGATTTCAAAGAAGGTAGTCACGGCCAGCGGGTCGCGGCTCAAAAACGCAATTTTATCGCCCTTGTTCACGCTGAAGTTTACGCGGCTAAAAAGGGGGCGGCCTTCCACCGAAGCACTCAGGTGCTCTACGTTCAGGATCTGGTTGCCCACTTCGCGCAGCGGCTGGAAAATGATGCCCGGGTAGCGGCGGTTGGAAGGCTCGATCTCTTCGATGGTGAGCTTTTCCAAAGCCTTTTTACGCGAGGTAGCCTGCTTTGATTTGGAGGCATTGGCCGAAAAGCGGGCAATAAAGTCGAGGAGGGCCTGGCGCTTTTCTTCCGTCTTTTTATTCTTGTCGTTGATCTGGCGGGCCATTAGCTGGCTCGATTCGTACCAGAAGGTATAGTTACCGGTAAATACTTTGATCTTGGCACGGTCCACATCGGCCACATGGGTACACACGGCATCCAGAAAGTGACGGTCGTGGGATACTACCAGTACGATATTTTCATAATCGGCCAGGAAGTTTTCGAGCCAGGAAATGGTTTCAATGTCCAGGCCGTTGGTCGGTTCATCAAGCAGCAGGATGTCGGGGTTGCCAAAAAGCGCCTGTGCCAACAGTACCCGCACTTTCATGTTCGAAGGAATGTCCCGCATCAGCATCTGGTGCATTTCTTCGCGAATGCCCAGACCGCTCAGGAAAGTAGCCGCATCGCTTTCGGCAGTGTAGCCGCCCATTTCGCCAAATTCCGCTTCCAGTTCGCCGGCCTTCATGTAGTCGGCTTCGGTAGCGTCGGGGTCGGCATAAATGGCGTCTTTCTGGTGCATCACGTCCCACATTTTTTTGTGGCCCATCAGCACCGTGTTCAGCACGGTTTGTTCGTCAAACTCAAACTGGTTTTGCTTTAAAAAAGACATGCGTTCTCCTTTGGAGATTTCCACACGGCCTTTGTTGGGCTCAATTTCGCCGGACAGTATTTTTAAAAAGGTGGACTTGCCGGCGCCGTTGGCCCCGATTACGCCATAACAGTTGCCCTTGGTGAAGGTGATATTCACTTCATCGAACAATACCCTTTTGCCAAAAGAAAGCGATACATTATTTACTGAGATCATGATGCTAAATATGTTTTTTGCATTTGTGCTACCCCAGAGGGGTTACAAACGGCGTGCAAAGGTACAATTTTAGGGCTTGCGGAGCGAGGGCTTTTCGTTAAGAAAAGCGCAACATATAAGGGGTGGCAAAAACGCTGGCAGTCATGATCCAGCTTTTTCAACCGGGCCCTTCCCATAACCGGGGCCGGTGGCAAAGAACTTGCATCGGCAATGCCGGAAACCATTTTTATCTACATTAAAAAACGGAATATGAAAAAATTGATGATAGCGGCATTTTGCCTGGTGGTGATCGGGTCGGCATGTAACGACAGCAATAACAATCCAGGCGAATCGGGGGCTGTAAACGACGGTATGGCGCCGGTAGATGAAAACGGAGCCCTGCAGGACACCGGATACCAATACACACCTGCTACAGACAGCGCCAAAGGCGAAGACCGGGTGGATTTGCAGCAGCGGGATTAGTCGGGAGTTGGCAGTATAGCTACATATTGATTAAAATAACAGGGCAGGCAAAACTGTTTTTGCCTGCCCTGTTATTTTATGCAAAGGGTTTTACTAGCTAAGAACTGATTTTTCAAGGAGGATTGCTTCGGTGCAAGGGGTTTGTACAACTATACGGATACCCATGCACCTCGCAATGACGCCGCAGGTTCAGGGAATTTTTTAATTTATGCTAATTCCTAAATAAAGCTACAAACTACCAACTATCAACTCCTCCCTACGCCTGCTCCACAATTGGCTGAATTTTGCGCCGGCTGTATTGCTCCATATGTCCCAGTACCCATAACGATAATGCCAGCCACAACACGCCCATGGCAAAGCCGGCCAATACATCGCTGGTATAGTGCACCTTTAAGTAAATGCGGCTAAATCCAATTAGGACGATCAGCACCAGCAAAAAGGAGATCATCGCCCATTTGGCGGTCTTGTTTTTCCAAAGGTGATACACGGTATAAATAAGCAGGCCGTAAAAGGTAACACTCATTAAGGCATGACCGCTGGGAAAAGACAGCCCACGGGCTTCCTCCAGCAGCGGTACTGCCGGCCTAGCCCTGTTGAAAACATTTTTGAGTAAAAACATCAGCCCCAGCGAGCTGAGTGCTACGGCCGGTACCCTTATAGAGTACCATTTGTGTTTGCGCACAAATAAAAACCATAAGATCAGGGCAATATTGGCGGGTATCAGAAACTGGTGCCGGCCCAGGTAAGTGATGGCCAGCATGATCTTGTTATTGGTTTCGTTTATATATGGGTCCAAAGCCCTGAAGATGCTTTCGTCAAAGCTGTTGTTGCGCAAAATAAACACCCGGCGAACCATGTACACAAACAGTACCACCGCGCCTATAAGCATGCCCGTTACTACAACCAGTTCTGCCGACAACAGCGCTACCGATGCCCAGAACTTTTTTACTCTTTTCCTGACCATGTATTGCCTTATGCAAATGCTGTGCGAGAACGGAGTCCATTGTCAATTGTCCATGGACCATGGACTAATATAACACCTGGCAGTTGGGGCAAAAAAAGCTGCGGCGCGGGGTAACACCGGTGTGCCTTTTGGTAAGCGGACCGCCACAGTAGGAGCAAATTTTTTTGGTATGTGCTAGCCAGTGCTGGCGCAGGGTGCCTTCGCGTTTCCAGTCCAGGAATTGGAAGCTGTAATGCCGCGCCTCTTCCACCAGGGCGGCCAGTTTTTCGGGCGGCAGTGCGCCTGCTTTACTTTCGGGGTGTACGCCAATGCGGTGGAGCACTTCATTTTTTATGATGTTGCCCACCCCCGAAAATAGTTGCTGGTCCAGCAACAGGTCGTCTACCTGCCGTTGCGGCGCCGCTATAATTTTTGCAGTTGTTTTTTGTGCATCCCAGGCATCCTGCATTACATCGGTACTCCAGTCGTACACGGCATCGAGGTTGGTGGTGTTGAGCAACTTAACAGCGCAACTGTAATGGTGCCATTCGCCATTGGCAAAATGCAAGGAGAGTTTGGGCTCTTTTTCGGGGTGTCGGCTGTCGATATAATAGTTGCCAAACATCAGGTAGTGAACACGGATGGTGTCCTCTTCCAGCACCATCAGCAGGTGTTTGCCCCAGGTTTTCAGGGCGGTGAGCTTTTGCCCGGTAATGAAATCCATATCCAGCTTACTGGCGCCTGTGGCGGCATCTATTCTTTTGCCGATAAATTTATTGGCCTGTTCTTTCAATAACACCAGGGAGGGACCTTCCATAGTTGGTGCAGTTGCAAAAGCTGTGCTTAGGAACAGATGATAGATGGTAGATGGTAGATGATAGTGTAGCGTGAAAAGAGGACAATCTTTTAATTAAACGGATAAATGAAGCATGGATGTGACCTTTACTACCAACTACCAACTTTCATCTATCATCTTCTCTTTTTCTTGGCCTAATTTTTTTAACTCATCCTGCATAAAGCAAGCATTGCCATGAGCCAGGCCCTCTTCACTGCCAAGTCGCAGACCATTCACCGGATGGAATATTCCGAAAAAGAAAAAACGCTGGAAATAGAGTTTCGTACCGGCAATGTATACCGTTACCAAAACGTGCCGCCGCGGCTGTGGAAAATATTTCAGCTTTATATTGAATGCGAAGGCTCGGCGGGTTCTTTTTTTAACGAATACGTCAAAAACCAGTTTCCCTCCGAAAAAATACGGGAAGCCTGAAGCGGCTTTGGGCATACCTAAATATTGTAACTTTAGCGCTGTCACCCCTGTGGCAACCTGCCTGGTCAGCCAGGCTTTTTATTCTGTTGCACCCTTTTGCACAACGAAATTGGCATGGAAAGAATACTGATCATTGACGACGATCCGGATGTGCTGACCGTACTCCAGATGATCCTGAAAAGGCGAGGATACCAAACGGTTACTGCCGTACACGAACAGGAGGTATACCAACTGGTAAACTCAGAAAAGCCAGACCTGATATTGATGGATGTGCTGCTTTCGGGTGCTGATGGCCGCCATATTTGTCGCAACTTAAAATCTTCCGACCACAAAAACATTCCCATTGTGATGCTTTCCGGGCACCCGGCAGCGCAAAAAGGCATGCAGGAATATGGCGCCGACGATTTTTTGCCCAAGCCGTTCCGGGAAACTGATGTGCTGAAAAAGATCGAAAAGTTTCTGGTACCGAAAACAGAATCCTGATTTTTTTAACCACAAAAACACAAAGGCCACGAAGTAACACGAATGGAATACCATTTAACCTTTGTGTTACTTCGTGGCAATAGTTGGGTGCAGCAGCGAATGACAAGTTACTGCACTAAATGTCCTTTTGCTCGCCACGCAACATATCGGTGGCCCCTTCTTTTTTATGTTTCAGCAGCAGGTCGCCGGAAGGTTCCTGCTTGGCAGCTTTCTCCGCCTCTTTACCCACCGCACCTTTGCTGATGGTAATGCCGCCATCCACCTGAAACAGGGTGCCGGTTACAAAAGAAGCTTCATCCGACGCCAGGAACAGGTAGGCATTGGCAATTTCTTCCGGTGTGCCGCGGCGGCCCAGCGGTGTACCTTCTACAATCATTGTTTCGTGTTTCTTTTTCATGGGCCCGGTTTCCTTATGGGTCCAGGCCGTGTCGATGGCACCCGGGCAAACGCAGTTGGCCCGCACACCATGCTTGGCCTGCTCTACCGCTACGCCACGGGTAAAGGCATGAATAAACCCTTTGGTGCCGCCATACACTGCATTTTCGCCCAGCCCGATCATGCCCGCCTCGGAGCCGGCACAGATAATACAGCCTTTGGTTTTTTGCAATTCAGGAATGGCGTATTTGGTCATTAAAAACGCAGTCCGCACATTATTCTTCATCAGGTATTCAAATGCCTTGGTGGGGTAGTTCTCAATCATTTCCATTACCGGGAAAACACCGGCATTGTTGATGAGAATATCAAGTTTGCCATAGGTTTCCACGGCAAACTGCACGCAGGCCATGGCATTGCTTTCTTCCGAAACATCACCCAAAAAGCCAACCGCTTCCCAGCCCCCTGCGGTAATTTCATTTACTACTTCCATTACAGGGTCTTCCGGGAAACCATTCACCACCACTTTGGCGCCTTCCCTGGCGAATTTTTTTACAATGGCCTCGCCTATGCCGGTAGCGCCACCCGTTACAATGGCCACTTTTCCTCTAAGTCGTGTCATAAGTTATATTTTACTAGTAACAGTGCTGAAAGGATTGTGCCAAGCGATAAAATTGGCTTCACTAACAAACCATGCAGCCTAGTATGGATAAAAAGTAAGGACATGCATTTTTAACAAAATGCCGACTTGTAATAGTGCCATCAGCTGGTATGCACAGGTTTGTTTTTACTGGTGCAGCTACAACTGCAGGAAAGCCTGTTGATAAGTGCTGGCCTGTGGGAATAAACAGGGATGTATTAAAACAAGATCATTTTTGGTACAAAATGTCGGCAGTTTTTACCTGGGTATCGTGGGTGGTGAGCAGCGGTAATATTGTGGCCGGTATGCATGCCCATGTGAGGGTCGAATTTACAGGCCCAGTGTTTTGGCCACCCGCCTGTATGAAATGACCGATGACCCCGGCATGAAAGAAGGGCTTGCTTTTCTCATTGCGTGCGACACCAGGCACCAAAACCAGTGGATGGCCGTGCTGGAAGACTAGGGCAACGTGCACCCCATTCCCAATTCTTTTCCGCAAAGCATGAAAAACCAACAGTTCAATTACTCTTTTGTTTGTACTTATGTGGCCCGCGAACCTTCGCAGGGTAAAAGGTTGCCGCAGGGTACTTCCATTGAAGGCAAAAGAACCTTTTCGTTTGTGCATGCCGAGCCACTGGGCGGCATGTACAACCTGGCCATGCCCCGCCCTGCAACCCATGCGCAAAAGGAGCAGCTGGTTGGCCAGGAGGCCAGCTATGAAAGCGACAAGTCACTGATTGATAAAGCAAAGGGCTGCCCTTAGGAGCAGCCCTTTGCTTTTATAAGATTATCGAAAATAACCACAGACCCAAGACAACAAACCGGGGCAGGTATACCTTGAAGTGTGTCGCCTTATTCCTGTTGTCTGCGCCGTTAGCTACCGCGTTGCGAGCCGCCAGTCATGCCTTTTTTGCCTATGTTGGCCTGTCCCTTAGAGTTGGGGTTTTGGATAAACTTTGATTGCTGTCCAGGCTTGGGCGCTGCGTTTTTTTTATTATCGCCTTTTTTCCCTTTTGGTGTTAGTAATCCCATAGTATGCTGTATTTAGTACCCTATAAATGTACGCATTGTTGCGGAGCCGCTGCAATGCCTGTTTAATCCTCTTCGTCAAGGGGTGTTTCTACCAGGCGGTAATGCATGGCATGCCTCAGCGGGGCAATGGGGGTTTTGCGGTGCTGTGCCCATACCTTGGTAAAGGCCGCACCATAATAAAGAATTAGTGCTGCATAAAAAACAAACAGCAGCAACAGCACTACCGATGCCGAAGTGCCATACAACGTATTAAGGTTGCTGTAGGAAAGCAGCAGGCGCAATATCATGCGGCCTACGGCAAAAAGCAGGCTAGTCACAAGTCCGCCCATCAGGGCAATAGGCCAGCGGGGCCGGGCATCGGGGAGGTAGCGAAACATAATGCCGAACCAAAGGGTAACAATAAAAAGGGAAACTATTTTGCTGACGGCCGTATTGAAATAAAAAGAAGCCAGCGGCGAAAAATTAAAGATGGCCCTGCCAATAAACAGCTGCAGGCCTTCGGCAACGAGGCCGATAAGAAAAAGAAAACCTGCCACCAGAATGACCACCACCGCATGGCCGCGGGTACGCAACCGCTTCATCAGGCCATGGCGTGCCTGCGGCCTGATCTTCCAGATCTGGTTGATGGAATTGCTGATGATGGTAAACAAAGTGGTTGCCACAAACACAAGAAATGCCGCGCCGCCAATGGTGATCCAGGTGTTTTGTGCCAATTGCCTGAATGCCATCAATACGCCAACGGTTTGCTCCATGGCCTCGGGGCCTACAATGTCGGAAAGGCTTTTGAATAACTCGGCCCGCACATACTGCGGGTTCAGTATTCGTTTTAGCAGCTGTATTAAAATAACCAGTATGGGCGGCAGCGCAAAAATGGTGAAGAATGCCGTAGCCCCGGCCATACGCAAGGGGTCGTTGCGCTGCAATACTTTAAAGGCATTGCGGAACAGGCGCAGTATTAGTGGCCAGTTGGGAAAAAAAGACCTGCGTTGGGGCATAAATGGTAAGATACCTGAGCTGTATGTATAAAAAGGGTGCCGCTTACTTTTTCTGCACCCCATTTGGTCGTGCTAATCCCTTGATAGGCATGGTTTTTATATATTTATCCACACTAACCCCACACTCATACATTAATGCCGCGGCCGGAACATACCGCCTTGCTGGCGCTTTTGCTGAAAGCGTACAACCGCCCGGTAATGGACTTTCATTATTTCCCGGATGTGGTGCTGATTGGAAAAACGCGGATAGAGCGGGAAGAGTTGCTGTTGCTGCTTTCCGAAGGTTACCTGCAACAAACCCACCGCGATAACTTTGGCCGTTTTTTCACCCTTACCGAAAAGGCCAAAATGCTGCTGCACCAAAGCCTTAAGGGAGGACGCAAAAGCCGCAAAAAGGAAGGGCTGCCTGCAGGCCAGGGCAGCTTTTTATTTCGGTAAGTTGTTGCACAGTGACCACTTGTAGTATTTGGAACCAACCCGCTTCCGTAAACAGCTCCTTTTAATTAGATTGCCCATAACAACCTTATGTGGTTTTACTTAGCGGCCTTAAATTTTTGCCCCTCTTTTTGCAGAAAAGAAAAAAAATTAATTGCTTTACTCTTTCCAATATTACATTCCTATGGAATTAATGATGTACCTCGGCAACGACTTTATTGAGTCGGTAAACCTGAACCGGGAATTTATTTCCAAACCCGGTTACCTTGGCTCGTTCAAGCGCCACCTGAAAGCCAAGTACCAAACCATGTTGCTGGAAACGCCAGTGGCGCCGGAGTTTATTGTGGTCAACCCTATGCCCGTAACGTACAACAGCTTTACTGCGCCGTCGCTTTCCTGATTTTTTGCTGTTCCATGTATTTTGCCCCATGTTATGGGCATAAATATTGGCAGGATATTCAATCGCTACTTTACCTTGCACTTTCGTGATGTAAACAGGACAAGGTGCTGTTTGTTCCCGCTCATTTTTGCCGGCTAAGCTTCAATTGCCGGAACCTACGACTCATGTATTAATTTTTACCACTGGGAAGATTTTGATTTCCGGCGGGGTTGTGTCGTGCTAATCTTGCAGTAGGAAATCAATTTTAGAACAACCAAAACCAACATCATGAGATCGTTTTTCTTTTGCTTCTTTTTTGTGGCCATTGCGCTGGGCCTCACCAATTGCACCAAAACCGACGACAACTTCGACAACATCGGCACCCCCCGCACCAACCCTGTTCCCGATGAACTGGTGGGCCGCTGGGCTATTGTGGGTATTTCGGGCAGTACCGTCTACAATGTTCCATCGGGTACCACCTTTAATACCAACGAGTATTTTTTGGGTTACGAAATCAGGAAAGACGGCACGGTAAAGGAAGATGGCTACCTGGCAACCTACCAGTATGGCGTAAATACCTGGGCTAAATGGACAGGCTACGGTTCGGTGGAGATTGATGGAACCGAAATATCATTTCACCGGGCCCGCGGCGCCTACACCAGCAGCCGAAACAGCGCTTCCACCGCATTTAGCAACAACGAGGTTTATCCCAATAAAACCGCCAGCTATCCAAGTTTTGAGCTGGGAACCGACAGCCGTGGCCAGCGTGCCCTGCTGCTTACCCACAACGATGGCAGCACAGTGGCTTATGTAAAACAGTAACCACGCAAGTGCATATGGGATTGCCCCAAATTACCAGCCTGCAAACTTTCGCTGTAGCAGGTTGAGCGCAAAAATTAATACCTGTACCAGCAAGCCGGCAAAGCAACTTTTGCCCCGGCCATGCTGGTACAGGATTTTTATTCTTTTTACCCGGACATAATAATGTGGACGATTGGGGTGTAAAGCATAAAAATATTTTTTTTAGATTTATGCAACAAAGTACCTTACTTTCCTGTCCTTATTAGTATAGTCCGCCCTCCGATTCCTGTGCAAATTCCCCCGCGTTTAATCCAGCCCTCCTTCCTGAAGTACCGCCTAAAACACCACACCATGAACGCTTTGATGAATTTTGCCGGGTTGCTGCTGTATTATGCCTTTATGTTCTTTTTGCTGCCGATGTATGGGGTACTGCTCTTGTTATATGCCTGTCACCAGCTGGTGGTTTTTATAAGCCAGGTTATTGGGTATGCAGGCAAACTTGCTACACACCTGCATTTGGTGCGCCGCCACATGCCGGCACGCCGCATTGGCCGCCGCTTGGCTACGGTGCATGCCTGACCAGGCGTTGCTGTGGTTTGGTTTTTGAACCATTGGGGATATAAATCTCAATATAATGGCTCATTTTTTCTACAGTATCTCAAACCGCCGGTTGCTGGCAACACTGGTGCTTTTAGTTGCACTAACACTGGGTGCATGTAACCGCAAGATTGGATTTAATACATCTACCGTAGTACCTGCTGCGGAAGGTTTTGTAAAGATTAAAAAAGATAAAAACGACAACCACGCCATTGATGTGGAGGTAAAAAACCTGGCGGATCCGAAAAGGTTGCCGGTTCCCCAAAGTGTGTATATGGTATGGATGGAAAGCAGGGACGGGGTTAAAAAACTGGGACAACTGAAAACGGGCAGCGGGCTTTTTTCGAGCACGCTAAAAGCCGAACTGGAAACTGTAACGCCCCAAAAACCAACCCGGTTGTTTATTACCGCCGAAAGCAGTGCAGACATACAATATCCCGGGGCACAGGTTGTGCTTACCACCGATTCGTTTTAAATTGTTTTGATACAATAAAAAAGGCCAGGCAAACTATTGTTGTTGCCTGGCTTTTTTTATCGGGTTTACTGAAAAACTTTTGTTGCCCCTGCATTTATCCGGGTCACTTGCAAGGGCAGCCTTAAAACTTTTATTATGGCATCTATTGGGTACCCAATTGCATGATGCACAACTGCGCTACTTTACCTGCGAATGAAAAGCGCCGTTTACCATTAATGATTACTTGTTTTTTATTGGGAATTTACCTGCACCAAATTAAGGTGCTGCCCACTCTTTTACAGCGGCCTATCCTTTTTGCACTTCGCTCCATTCCATGCACAAAATAGGGTAGGGCTTACCCGAGCCATCTTTTTCTGAGCGGCTTACAACCCTGAATCCCATGTGCTGGTAAAATCCCACGGCCTGCTCATTTTCCTCGTTTACGTCCACCTTGGTTTTGCCCAGGGTATGTATGGCATATGCCAATAGCGACCTGCCAATGCCTTTGCCCCGGATAGTTGGATCAATAAACAACATTTCAATCTTTTCATCCGAAGTACCCAGAAAACCTTCAATGGTTCCATCGTCTTTTTTGCTGCAAAACAATTCCACTGCGTACAGGTACTCGTTTCTGATTTTGGGTTTATAATACCCTAGGTCGGCAGGCTTTAAAAAGTGGTGTGTTGCCCGAACCGATGCCTCCCACAATTCGGTGAGGGCATCAAAGTCTTGCTCGGTGGCCGGCACTATCGATTGTGTCAAAACCATGATCCTGGTAGTTTGTGGTGCAATGTAGCAAGCGGCAAGCGGTTCGGGGCCACAATTCTGGATGAATAGCCTTATGCCTGCAACACCGGTTTAAATGATAATATCTTTAAAGTACGTCCTGGCTTCTTATCAGGCAGGTTGCGGGCAATGTAGGCCAGCAGCATCACAACTGCTGCATTGTACAGGCCTCCAATAAGAAAGCAGGTGGTAGTGCGGCCCATCAGGGCCAGCAATCCCAAAGCCAGGGGCAGCCATAGGCCCATGATCAGGGGAATGTACCGCTGCCAGCCGGACAGCACTTTGGCCCGGATGGCCAGGATACCGACAACAATCATCAGCAAATGGCTAATGGGCCAAAAAAGATCGATGTAAAAAAAGAACGCAGGTTTGTTTTTTGCCCCAAACAGCCACATCAGGTTGGATAGATCGGCCAGCGTAAGGGTAGCTACCAGCACCCAGGGCAGGGCTTTGCCCAAATGACTGGAGCCCAGTGCGCCGGCACGGTGCAGGGCTATCAGGATGCCCATCCACGGAGTGATGTAAAGGAGTCCCCAAACCCCGGTAAACCAGGAGTCGGTGAGGTGTGGAAAAGCCATTTCAATTAAGGTTCCCAGCAGCATCCAGGGGGCGCCTATCATAGCCAGGGTTCCCAGGGTTTTGTTGTTCATGTTGTTTTGGTTTTTGTTGGTTGATTGTTTTGGTTGTGGTATTTAATTCAAGGTGCATATGGCGAAGCTTGCTGTTGGCCTGCCGCCAGGTGTGCATGGCGTATGATAGTTATTGCCAGCAGGCTCCAGGCAATTGCCGAATAAATGCCTGTTACATAACCCGTGGTGCCGGTGCGACCAAACAGATTGAGGCACACCACCAGCACCGGCAACCATAGGCCGGCCATTAGGGGAACAAAGCGACTAATACCCCTGAGCCTTCCTGCTGCAGCTACGGTGATGCCGGTAATCAACATCAGTGCGTTGCTGATGGGCCAAAAAGCATCCAGTGCAAAAAACAGCGTGGTATCAGCACCGGGCCGTAAAAGCTGGTACAGGTTCGACAGGGTGGCCAGGAGCAATGCCGTTAATTGTACCCATAAAATTGCTTTGCCCCACCTGTTGGTGCCTGTTGCGTGCAGCAGTTGCAGGCCGCGTATGCTGCACATCCACGCGGTGAGGTAGATGATGCCCCAGGCACCATAAAATTGTCCTTCCTGCAGGAAAGAAAAGAGTGGTTGCAGCCAGGTGCTGAGCAGAAAAAAGGGAGCCCCGGCCAGGGCCAGCAGCCCCAGTGTTTTGATGTTCATATTGGTTGGTTTTTGGTTGCGGAAAAAGTGTTTGAAATTTTGTTTCGTGGCTATTAAAAGTAGGAATGATTAAGGTTTCATTGCTGCGTAGCAAACCAACAGTACAAGAGTGCGACGCAAGAAAAGGGGAAACAGGATACTGCAGCTGGCTACATAAAATACCGATGTATTCCATAGGCATTTGCAGCGATGAGGCTCGTTTACCCACCCAGCCATTTCCTGAATTCGGGTGCCCGGTCGCGGCTTACAAAAACGTCATCGGTGGTGGCAGGTTTCAGGGTTAGTTTGTATTTGCCGTTGAAATGCGCAACTATGTTTTGGATCGATCTTCTTTCGGTAAGGTACTTGCGGCTGGAGCGGAAAAAACGTTTCGGATCTACCTGTTGTTCCACTTCCTCCAGTGGCTGATCCAGTGCAAAGAATTTTCCTTCGCCGGTTTTTAAAAAGGTAACGCGTCCTTCGCTGTAAAAATAGGCTACATCGTCTACGCCGATGGAAAGCAGGCGCTGCCCCTGCCGTACCAGGAAATGCTGCCGCCAGTTGTAACCATCAGCGGGTTGCTGGGCCACTTTGCGCAGCTCCTGCAACAAGGCCTGGGTGTTGATGGCCGGCGCCGCGCCGCCATACATCTGCTGCAACTTTCGGAACTTGGCAATGCTGCGTTGCAGTTCTTCTGCCTGAATGGGCTTCAGCAAATAATCGATGCTGTGTACGGAAAAAGCCTGCAGGGCATATTCGTCGTAAGCTGTGGTAAAAATCACCGGGCAGGTAACTTCCACTTCTTCAAAAATTTCAAAGCTCTGGCCATCTACCAATTCAATGTCCATTAAAATAAGATCGGGCATGGCCTGGTTGTTTAAAAAAGCAACGCTTTCTTCGATGCTGTCGCAGTGGCCTACGATCTGCGCATCGGCAACCGTTTGCGCTACAATTTGCCGGATGCGGTCTGCTGCAATGGCTTCGTCTTCGATGATCAGGATGTTCATAGCACAGGGGCTTTTATCAGGGGAACTTTTATGGTAAAAAATTGGTCGTCGGTATGCACCATCATTTTAGGCTGGTTCAGAAGGTGAAACTTGGAAGCAATATTGGTGAGCCCGGTACCGGTTGATGCCGTTACCTGCCGTTTGTGCTGGATGTTGTTTTGCACCAGCAGCCACTGGTCTTCCTCGGCCCAAATGCGTACCTGCAGCGGCTTGCGCACCGAAACCTGGTTGTGCTTTACCGCGTTTTCCAGAAGCATTTGCAGGGTAAGCGGCGGAATCAGGTATTGTTGCAGGCGGCTGTCCACATCCACTTCCATCGAAATGCCGTTGCCAAAACGTGTTTGCAGCAGGTAATAATAAGCTTGCGTAAACTGCAGTTCCTGTTGTAGTGCAATGACTTCTTTTTCATTGCTCTGGAGCAGGTAGCGATATACTTTTGATAGTTCGGCAATAAACCGCACGGCACGGGTTGGGTCTTTTTCCACCAGGCCGGTCAGTGTATTCAGGCTGTTGAACAGGAAGTGCGGTTTTACCTGGTTTTTCAGCGATTCGAGTTGGATGGTGACGTTGAGCCGTTTTAATTGTTCGGTTTCTTTGGTGGCCCGCTGCCAGGCATCAATAAAATACAACAGTTCGTATAAGGCCACCACCAAAAGCCCCAGCAGCACGGCAAAAAAGTAACCCAGCCACAAAAAAAGCAGGGGCGGCTTGTCGGTGGGTGCCATGAAATAGTTGATGAGCAGGATAACGCCATACATGGCTGCATTGACGCCCAGAACGTAAAAGAATTCGATCAAAAACTTTCGTTTCCAGGCGGCTTCCAGCAGGTATTTGCGGTTGACAAACAATACTACCAGCCGGTTGGCTTCCCATCCAATGGCAGACATCACAAAAGTTAAGACCAGGTCCTGGGCTAATTGTTGCCAGGTGGCAGGCTGCAGCCCGGCCAGCATGTCGCTGTTCATAAACGCAAACCTCAGGGCAGTAACGATGCTGATGCCTATGAGCCGGATGCGATAATTGTGAATCAGTTGCACTGCTGTTTGGTTTGGTTTGCTGGTACAAAATAAGGCGGCGCAGTGGCTGTTGCAATGAGGTATTTGACCAAGTCGTTGTTTTGGTTTACCGGGAGGCACGATCCCATTACCGAGTTGTGGTGTGGGTGTGCTGCTTTTTTGCTTTGCAGCATATAAATACCATTCTTCATTTTGTACAGCAATTGAAAATGTGCAGGGGATTTGGGTTGCCAGTTTTGTTTAGCTTAGCTAAAACAACTGCTATGAAAAAGTTCCTTGTTTTCATCTGGGTCATGCTGGCCTTGATACCCGCTGCACCGGCTGCTGTTGGGCCTTTACATACCTATACAGCACCCCCCGAAGTGCTGCAAACAAAGCCTGCCGGAAAAAAAGCGGCTGTGCTTTATAATTACCTGAACAAGCACCCCCGGCTGCAGCAAGCATTGCTGCAGCTGACCCAAAAGAAATGGTTTCAAAAATGGATGGCCAAAGCAGATGAAAGGCAAAGAACCAAAGATATTATGGGCACTATTGCGGTAGTTGCGGGTGGCCTGCTTATTCTTTCCCTGTTTACGGTGCCGGCGGCTGCCTTGTTACTGGTGCCTGCTGCAATTGTGTGTGGCATTATTGGCGTGACCAGAAACCCCAACCGGAAATCGTACACCCTTGCCTTGATCGGGCTTATTTTGGGTGGCTTGTACCTGGTGGCCATTCTGCTGTTGTTGGCCCTGGCATTGGCCTGGACCAACGGATGGTAAAAAGCCGCAGGATAACGCCATTTAAACAAAGGCTACCTATTGCAGGTAGCCTTTGTTTTGGTTGTGTTTTTAGGCAATAACAACAGGCTTGTTCAGGCTTTTTCCCATACCGTATCGGCTGTTGCTTTTACCTGTATGGTGCCGTTGGATGAGAGCACTACATTTTTAAGTGTGTAGTAACCCGGTTGCATGTTGTCCGGAACCTTCAGATTCTCTACCAGCACTTGTGCCGGAATGGAGCCGCCATCGCCGCAGGTAACGGTTTGCTGCACATTGATGGTGCGCATGGGACAGAAATACAACACAACACCTTCGGGCTCTTTGTCGAGCCGCACCGGCGATAGCGATGCCAGCACAGTTTCGCCGTGGGTCAGCTTTTCTTCGCGCATTTTTTGTTGCAGCACATGGGGTTGCGAATAAGCGGTGGTCGTTACGGGGCGTTCGGGTTGCGGGTTAGAGGTGCGGGGCTTGGCACCGAAAAATTTTCGGAGCAGGGAAGTGTTTTCTTGTTTCATCGTTCATAGTTTTTGTACGTAAATAATAGGCGATAGCGGAGTGGTTCATGCATACGCTTTTGCTGCGGAAATGCCAGGCGCTGATGCCCTTTTCCTGAAATTGGGAACCTGCTGCTGTTGCTGACGGTGCTGTTGATTGATGCCGGTTAGCCTAAGAAAAATGCTGCGTGCCGAGGGGTAACACAATGCCCGGTATAAAAGCTTAAACAAGGAACACTGGCTTTCGTTTTTTTTCCAACAATAAGTTAAGCAAAGTTTTGCATTGGCAAAAGCCCCGCCCATGTTTTTATTGCTGCAAAGTTTTCTGGAGATGCGGTAAAATGGAGGGCTGCATTATTCGCAAAGCAGCTAACAGAATGGGAAATAGTGTGCATTGCCTTAATGCTTGCAAAAGCCGGTAAACAGTATTATTTTAATAAACTGCCCTTTGCCTCCGCAATGCAACTTTTTGATGGAACCTGCACACCATGGCAAAAGACAGCGCCGCCTACAACCAATGATTCAAATACCACCCATATGCACCTGCAAGCCACCACCATGCTGCCGCGGTTTAGGGGTAGCCAAACCGACGCACAACTTTTTGCCGAACTAAGAAAAAATGTGCAGCAGGCACTGGCACCCATTTCTGCACGGCGGCTATGGCCAGCCCGTGCAAAAGCCATTGTACTGCCGCTGATGTACCTAACCTTTTACCTGGCAGGTTTATCTGCAGGCAGCTATTTAGTTTTTATTACCGCATACGCTTTAATGGGCCTGATGCTGGTGATTATTTTTGTAAACCTGATACATGAGGCCTGCCACGAAAACCTGTTCCTGTCCAAAAAATGGAACCGGCGTTACCTGCTGGTTTTCGACCTCATTGGGGCCAACAGCTTTATGTGGAAACGGCGGCATGTGCGCCTGCACCACAATTACACCAACGTGCAGGGATGGGACAGTGATATTGAAAAATGCAGGTTTTTGAAAGTACATCCAGGCGACCAGGATAAATGGGGAATACGGTACCAGCACCTGCTTATTTTTCTGTATCCTTTTTTTATTACCAACTGGTTTTTGATCCGCGACTTCAAAGACTTTTACGATGCTCGCACCATTGTACGCAAACTGGGCCCTCCACCATGGACCGAGCATGTACGGTTGTTTGGCTTTAAGCTGTTTTTTGTTGTTTACCTGATTGCAGTTCCGCTGTGGTTAACCCAATTTAGCCTACTGCAAATTACAGCGGCATTTTTGCTGATGCTTTTTATTGCAGGCTTGTTTGCCCTGTTGGTACTCATTCCGCCGCATGTCAATACAAGCAACCAGTTTCCGGAGGCCGACAGCAACCTGCAATTGCAGCAAAGCTGGTTTATGCACCAGATGGTAACCACCAATGATGTTGTGGGCGACAACTGGTTTACGCGGCATGTACTGGGCAATTATAACTATCACATTGCCCATCATTTGTTTCCCAACATCAGTTATGTGTATGCCAAAGAGGTAACGGCAGTGATTCAAAGCTTTTGTGCCGCGAAAGGCATTCCTTACCGGTCGTATTCCCTGCGCTACACTTTTGTGCAACACTACCGGCTGATCCGGAAAAACGGCAAAGCCCTGGATTTGATGGAAGACGATCTGTAACCTAAGCAACTCATTATGAATGCTCCCTTTTTTTATGCCGATGTTCATTGCCATCCCAACCTGAAAACCTTTGGACACAGCTTTGCCAAAAAGCACACTGCCCGCAGCTCCATGTGGCATACCGTGCCGGCATCGTATTACCGCAAAATGGTGCACCGTCTCACGGGCATCACCAAATTTTCGCAAACCGATTTTACCACTATGGCCCATGCAGGCGGGCGGGTAGCTTTTATGTCGCTGTACCCGTTTGAAAAAGGATTTTTTACCCATAAAAGGCTATGGCCGCCACTTGCTGCCCGCCTTGCCGACTGGGGCATTGAAATAGGGTACAACCGCATCAGGTACCTGCAACAGCACACCGATTATTTTGCCGACCTGCAGGCCGAGTACCGCTTTGTGCAGGAAAGTGCCGGGGAAAAAAAGGTAAACGGTCAGGCCTTTCGGTGGCAGCTGACCCGCAACTGGGCTGATGTGGCACACACTGTGGCGCAACAAAATACCATTGCCGTAGTGCTGACCATTGAAGGTGCCCATGTTTTCAATTCGGGTTTGCAGGAGTATGGCGTGCCGGTTTCTGAAGAGGCCATCCTGGCAAATGTTGCCGCAGTGAAGCAATGGGAACATGTACCCCTATTTATTGGGCTGACGCATAATTTCAACAATGACCTGTGCGGCCATGCACGAAGCCTGCAGCGCCTTGGCAAACTGGTGAATCAGGAGCATAACCTGGGAGCGGGCATTTTACCTGCCGGCAAAAAAGTAATTCAGGCGCTGTTGGATGCAGGCAATAGCCGGCCTATTTACATAGACCTGAAACATATGAGCCTTGCTGCCCGCATGCAGTATTATGCACTGTTGGAAGAGGAATATGCCACCCGCCGTATTCCATTGATCGCAAGCCATGCATCTGTTACGGGCAGGTGTTTGAGTGGCGCAAGAAGTGTGATCCAGGGCCCGGATATTTTTAATACAAGCGACCTGAATTTTTTCGACGAAGAAATTGTCCGCATTGCGCAATCGGGTGGCATAATTGGACTGCAAATGGACCTGGCGGTGCACACCGATGTAAAAAAAATAAAACAGTACTGGCAGCAAATACAACCCGCAACTGCTATTCAAAAATCGGCGCAGGTTATTTGGAAACAACTGCAACATGTAGCCGCCGTTTGCGACCGCAACGGCTTGAGCGGGTGGGACTGCTGCGCAGTAGGCAGCGATTTTGACGGCAGCATTTACCCCCTACCCGGCGTGCTTACTGCTGCAGGTTTGGAGTCGTTGGCCAAAGAACTGGTGCCCCTGGCCAACGGGTTTCTTGCAGGCAATTATTTGCAAATGCCCCAAAATAGAAGGCTTATCGGCGAGGAGATCGTTTCGCGTTTTATGTATGGCAATACCATTCGCTTTTTACAGGAGTTTTATCCTCGGTAAAAACGGGTTGATACTGCACCGCAACATTTCTGGCTGCCCATATTATTACAGGTCATTTTGTTCCTGTTGCTCCAGCGAGAAGATCACAAAATCATCCGTTTGTTGCACCAGCTGGTACCGGCTATTGAGGTGTTGTTCAAAGTCGGGCATCTCTTGTTGTATATGCTGGTAATGCGTTGCGGCAACGCCCAGCCAACGGGCACCGAGGTTATTCAGGCTGTCGAGTTGTTTGATGCAAATAGAATCTGCAGGAAAAATGCCTGGTGGCAAATGTTCGATGGTGGGCGGAAACACCCAGCCCTTGGCCTTGCTGTGCCACACGCCTGTAGGGCTGCCCATGTCATCGGTTACGGTCAGCACCAGGTCAGAAGGCTTTTTTACTGCCTGGATGCCTTGTCCCATTTTATAATTTACGATGTCGCTTTCAGAATGGTAAAGCTTTGGCAGCAGGAAAAAGTTGCTGGCGCCAATGGCTAAAATCAGTACGGCCAATACGGCCCGCTGGGCGCCTTTGCTGGGTGCCCAGCGGGCCAGCACCACAATGCCCCTGCCCGCAAAGGCGGCAATACAGGGCGTGAAGACGTGGAAGTTCCAGGGATTGTAATACAGTTCTTCGGTACCGATAAAGAAAAAGAATATGAGGCCTGCCAGGTAAGCGTAAAACACCCATGCCGGACTTAAAAAGCTGCGTTCCAGCTGCGGCCGGTTTATGCCTTGTAAACCTTTATAACCAGCTATTGCTCCGGCAACGCTCAAGGCGAATACCGCCACCCCCCAAAGCTGCGGTACAAACCTGGTGAGCAATGTGCCGATATGAAATTTTTTGCGCACCAGGTCCATAAGTCCCAGGTCCCAGATCCAGTTTTTGGCGCCGGCAAAATGATAGGGAGGGTAGGAGCGGGAAAGATGCCGGGCCCACAGGTAATAACACACTACCGGAACAATCATCAATAGCGTAAGCCCCAAAAAACGCAGCAGCTGTTTGGCATTAAGTGCTTCTTTTTGATGTAAATAAGCCACCACCATATAGGCCATAGGCAGCAGCATCAGCATGCCGGTAATTTTGGTTAAAAAGCCAAGCGTGCCGGTGATCATTGCCCACATCAGGTAGGTAAACTTGTTTGTTTGCAGGTAAGCGGCCAGCAGCCAGGTGCTGGTAATAACCAGCGAAACCATTGCAGGGTCGGGAAGAAAAGACCGGTCTGTAAATACGGCAACAGGGGTAAGTGCCATTACCGCGGCTACAACCAGGGCGTGCTTGCGGTCCCAAACCAACCGCACCAGTTGATGCAATGCAAAAATGCCCCACACGCCAAAGATCACCGCTACGCTTCTGCCAATCCAGTCATGCTGCCCGAATATTTTGTACAGCAACGCCGAAATATAGGTGATGGTTTGAAACTCGCGGCCCTGATAACTGGGGCCGGGGCCGCTCCAGTTTACCTGCGGGTAAAAAATATTCCAGCAGGATGTAAAAAAGTTTTCCGCCATCATAGCGGTACTGGCCTGGCGCCAGCCAAAATCGTCATTAAATGGTTGGCCGATGTGTAGCAGCCGCAGCGCCAATCCTGCAAACAGTATTAGTGCCAGCCATAAAAAAGAAAACTTTGAAGTATTGTTCATTGTGGTAGGGAAAGGATGATGGAATGCGCTAAAGATATAGGCTGCGCAGCAGTCAAAAGAAAATTGACATTAGATGTTGATTAAATTATAAGTGTAAAAGCTTGGTAAAAGTTGTTGAACATTGTGCTTAAAAACCGGCCATTTTGCCGGGTTGCTTAATTTTTTCACTACATAATTTAGCAATCCCTGCCCCGCGCCGTACCTTTGCCCACTATGCAAGACTACCTGAAGGGATTGAACGACAACCAACGCCAGGCGGTAATTACTACCGATGGTCCACTGATGATTGTTGCCGGTGCAGGCTCCGGCAAAACCAAAGTGCTTACCACCCGCATTGCGCACCTGATGGCAAAGGGCGTGGATGCATTCAATATATTGGCGCTGACTTTTACCAACAAGGCTGCCGCCGAAATGAAGGAGCGGATCGGGCACATGCTGGGCACCGGCGAAGCCCGCAATTTATACATCGGCACCTTTCACTCGGTGTTTGCCCGCATTTTGCGCGGCGAAGCACACCGCCTGGGCTACCCCAACTCGTTTACCATTTACGATACCGATGATGCCAAAAGCGTGATCAAAACCGTGGTGCAGGAGTTGAACCTGGATGTGCAGCATTATAAACCCAATGCCTGTTATAACCGTATTTCCAGTGCAAAGAATGCGCTGGTAGGCCCGGCCGAGTATGCCAACGATTACCACATACAGCAGGAAGACATGCGGGCCAACCGCCCCATGATGGCCCAGATTTATATGGCTTATGCCAAGCGTTGTTTTAAAAACGGCGCCATGGACTTTGACGACCTGCTCATTAAAATGTATGAGCTGCTGAAGAATTTTCCGGAGGCGCTGCACAAGTACCAGCATAAGTTTAAGTACATCCTCATCGACGAGTACCAGGATACCAACCCTGCGCAGTACGAGATCATCAAGCTGCTGGGTGCGGCGCATGAAAACGTATGCGTGGTGGGCGATGATGCGCAAAGTATTTATTCGTTTCGCGGTGCCACCATTCAAAACATTTTGCAGTTTCAAAACGACTATGACGATGTGCAGGTGATCAAACTGGAGCAGAATTACCGCTCTACGCCCAACATCCTGAACGTAGCCAACGAGATCATTAAAAACAACAAAGGGCAGATACCTAAAACCCTGTTTACCGAGCAGCCCACCGGCGACAATATCAAGCTGGTGCGCACCCAAAGCGACAACGACGAAGGCAAGTTTGTTTCAGATTCCATCATGGAGCAAAAGCTGCGCAATCATTACAACAATAAGGATTTTGCCATTCTGTACCGCACCAACGCGCAAAGCCGCTCGTTTGAAGAAAGCCTGCGCCGCGGCAATATTCCGTACACCATCTTTGGGGGCATCTCGTTTTACCAGCGCAAAGAAATCAAAGACTACATTGCTTACCTGCGCCTGATTGTAAACCCGCAGGACGAAGAAGCACTGAAACGCATCATTAACTACCCGGTGCGGGGTATTGGTAAAACCACCATCGACAAAGCCATTCTGTACGCCAATGACCAAAGCATTTCTATGTGGCAGGTGTTGGAAAGCGCGGCCTATCATGGTTTTAAAGCTGGCACGCTGCAAGCGATTGATGAATTTGTAACCATGATCAAATCGTTTCACAGCATGCTGGGCAATAAGAATGCATACGACATTGCCTTTCATGTGGGCAAGCAAACGGGTTTTGTAAAAGAACTGTTCAACGATAAAAGCACCGAAGGCGTGCAGCGCTACGAAAACGTGCAGGAATTGCTCAACTCCATCAAGGAATTTATTGAAACGCCATCGAACGAAGAGAGCGGAGAGGTGGGCGATAAGAGCCTGAGCGCTTACCTGCAGCAGATTACACTGCTTACCGACTCAGATCAAAAGGACCCCAATGCTGATACGGTTAAATTAATGACCATTCACGCAGCCAAAGGTTTGGAGTACCCGGTAGTGTATGTAGGTGGCCTGGAAGAAGGCCTTTTTCCGAGCGGCATGAGCATCAACACCCGCGAGGAACTGGAAGAAGAGCGGCGTCTTTTTTATGTAGCCATTACCCGTGCTAAAAAGAAATTGTTTCTAACGTATGCAAACACCCGGTATAAGTTTGGTTCGCTAACGCAAAATGAACCCAGCCGCTTTATTGAAGAAATGCCGCAGGACCTGCTGGACCGTTCTTATGCCGGCGGCGGACTGAAAAACCAGTCATCGGGCTGGGGCTCGGGCAGTGCATTTGACCGGATGCGTAAAGCAGCTCCAGAGCAAAAGACGGAGCGCACTTTTGTATCGGCAGTGGCAGCAGGAGTTGTAAAAGGAAAAGAAGTGGCGCATACGCCATCAGCCAATTTTGTGCCTTCCGATCCGGCACAATTACAGGAAGGCATGCGGGTAGAACACCAGAAGTTTGGATTCGGCAATGTGGCAAAACTTGAGGGGTCGGCACACAACCCGGTAGCTACCATTAAGTTTGACCAAAACGGGGAAAAAAAGATCATGCTTAATTACGCCAAGCTAATGATCGTTTCATAAAATAATTTTCATTAATGCACCAAACAACAAAGCGCCAATAGTGGCGCTTTGTTGTTTGGTGCTGTTTGTATTTGCAAACAGGTGTATCCGGTACTTACTTGGTGGTCATTTTATTGGTATTCAAAAGTTGTTTTAGTAGCGTATGCATGTTTGCTTACGCCGCCTTTGAATGTGCGGTAATGGCGAATCACTTCCTTGGGATAACCATCTGCATCATAAGTGTAATCCGAACGGTAGGGCACCGCTTCCGGCGTAGTTCCATTGTAATATTTGTACTCGTTGGTGGTATTGTTTTGGTTCAGGTGCGACAGGTAAACGTCAGGCAGGTTCAGGAAGAAATAAGGATTGATTTGCTCATCAAAATCGCTCATGCCATTTTCTGTCTGGTGGCCAGCATGCACAATGCTATATTGCTGCATATTGCCTTTCAGTAAAGCTCTGGTGTGCACTACTTGATAATGGTAACCCGGTTTGGTAACAGTATAGGTAATACCCATGCTGGTGGCCGGCATTCCATCGTACGATACCACCCCGGCTGTTGTTTCTTCTCCTTGCTGGTGGTTGATGCTGGTTACCCTGTTGGCTGCGTCATAAGCAAAAGAAGTAGCCCACACTTTTTCCGCCTTTTCATTGTAGTGACTTACGCTGCCAACATTGTTGCCACTGTAGCTTAAGCGATCGGTGATACCTCTCAGGATGCTGCCATCATTTTGCCGAAAAGCGTATTGCACTTCGGATAGTTTTCCTGCACCATTATACACATACATTTTTTTATTGAGGGGCACATATTGACCGTTTACCTGTTTGTGCGTAACCTCTGATTTCAGGACTTTAGGGTCTTTCTCTGTACTGAAAGTGTAAATAGTATCCAGGTCCAGATCGGAGCGGTTCAAATGCAGATCGCTGGAAGTACCCCACTTGGTTACGGTAAGGGTGTACCTGGTTGCAGCCTTCGCCAGACTGATGTTGTTGATACCGGCCTTAAGGCTCGAGTAAGTAGTGGTTCTTTCGCCATTGGCACCATAGGTGGTAATGATCAGGGACGCAGCAGTATTGTCGTATAGTACGTTGCCCACTTTAATTTGCGCCTTTACTTTGATGGTGGCAAATGGGTTTGTTTCTTCCTGGTTGTTGTCAAATGCTCCTGCCGGGTAACCAAACAATTGGGGACGTTCGCCTGCTGCTACGGGTAAAGCCGCTACCGGCACCACCACAGATTCCTCTTGTTTTACTGCAAAATTTTGCACCAGCGGTGTTTGCACCTGTTGCGCCTTTGCCGAACCGGCAATGGGTGCAGCAAAACGGGTGTTTACGCCACCGTGTACCATCCTAAAACTGGTAAGCTTGTATTGTCCTACAGGCAAACTCAGGGTTTGCGTCACTGCGTGTTCACCTATTTCCAACGTCAATTGTTTATCAGTCAGTACAGGTTCGCCTTTTTCATTTGCTACACTCACTACTGCATGCAGGCTGCTGGGGTGATAAGGTTGCCCGATAAGATTGATCTGCGCGGCAAATCGAAATGCGGCTGATACTGGCGCAGGCCCATTGGGTTTGCCGGGAGTTCCGGGGATTGGCCTGGGCAATTCTTTTTCTTTGGAACAAAAAGCAAAAAGCATTGAAAATGCAAGAAGGGCTACAGTCAGTTTTGCACTAAGAAATTTCATTTGTTCTGGTTTTAAAATGTTTTGGTTGTTGGTTTATTAAGAGTACCCCCGGTGGTTGAAAAAGGGTTGGGTACAAAAATTTCCTTTAGCAAACCTTTAACAAATTGGGTATGATGCTGGAAAGCTGATGATAGTTTACGAGGGACAATTGGTTGTGTCATCCGAAAATAACAGCCCACAGCAGCAATCCATATAAAGGGTTGACGGGGTACAAGACCAGAAGTGTAAAACGGAATAATAGGCGCACAAAAGGGAAAAAGGGCAGCCAGGGTGCAGGCCAGTTTTTAGAAAATTCGAAAGCCCCGTGGTTTGTAGCCTATGATACGTATGGAGCATCGTTGTTAAAAAAATGTATAGCGCTGTTTTAAACCTCTGCATATTGGTGGCGTCTACAAATGCATACCCCTAATAACGAAAACCATGAAAACATCACCAACTTCCGTACTGTTCTTTGCTGCTCTTTTTGCTGTATCTACCTCTTTTGCACAAAATGGAATGGGGCTTACCCGTTCTGCAAACGCTGCCCTCAATGCTTCTGTTCGGGCTTCTGCAGCGCAGGCGGCCAGCCGTGCCGCAGCAAACGCAGCTACCCGCGCTTCGGTGCAATCTGCAGCCAACCTGCGCACCACCACAAACGCTGCTGCGCAAAGGTCCCATCAGGTAAAATCGGGTGTGGCACAAACCGGTAGCGCAGCTGCATCGGCTGCTGCACACAATGCACATGCAACCCGGGCCGATGTACATCAAACATTAAAAGCCGACAGGGGCGTTAAAGCGCAGGCTTCACTGCATGCTTCTGAAGCGGCCAGGCTGCATGCCAACGAAAATTCGGCAGTGCTGCGCAATGAGGCAAACGCAGGTATCCAAGCAACGGTTGCAGTAGACGCCGCCGAAACAGTAGATGTTGCTGCTAAAAAAGGCAGCGAAGTTCGCCAGGACGCGGCGGCGCATGGAAAAACCACTGCTGCAACTGCAAAGGAGCTTAAAGCCACCGCCACCAATGAAGTGGATGCCCAGGCTGAAAAATCCGTTCGTGCCGGTGCCGCTGCTGCAACCGAAACCCGGGCAAAATCGCAGGGTGCACTGCATGCATCTGAGCAAGCAAAAGAACATGCCAGTGAGCGCTCCGCAGTAGTGGATGTACAAACTTCGGCTACATCTTCCAGTGATATTAAGGCCGGTAAAAAAGAAAATAAGATATCTGGCAAAACATCAGGTGCAGTTAAAACAAAAGCATCGAAGCATTAATTAATCCGTACCCTTTATTTATATGCATCCCATTCGCCAACAGAATGGGATGTTTTTTTAAAAGCTGCAGCCATGAAAACAATCCTGATATGTTGTTCTTTCCTGTTGGTGGCCCGGTTTGGATGGGCACAACAAGACAGTACAGCCAACAACAACCTTCAATTCAAAATAGGCGTTAATTACAACAGCAAACTTCATTATTTTGGCCGCACCGACAGCCTCGGCAGCAGCGGGTTTTTTCCCATGGCCGAACTGTGGCTGGGGGATAGCTGGTATGTAAATGCGGCGCCGGTTTTTGTACACAATAATGTTATGGGCACCAGCTATGCAGGAACGGTGGCCACCGCAGGATATTTAAAAAGCACACCATCCTCCATCACGCATATATATGCACTGAAACCCTTTTACAAAGCCGAAAGCGGCCTGGTGCAATCGGCCCTGAAAGGACAAGCAGGTGCATCTGTTTCGCTGCTGTCAAAGTTGGCCAACCTAAGCCTTGGCGGCGATGCCAAATACAGCGACCGGGTTGATTTTGGAGCGCAGGCGAGCCTCGACCACCTGTTTCAAAAGGAGGCCGGCAGCTTGCTGTTTCTTGTCAATCCAACGGTTACAGTCAATGCCGGAACGCAGCATTTTTTAACTACCTACCGCCAAAAAAGAGGTTTCATTCTGCCCCGCGAACAAGTGGTGACCGAAGAAAAATCCGCCTTTCGCCTGTTAGCATACGAACTGTCCATTCCTGTTATAATAAACCGCGGGCCGGTACAGGTATTGGCAACCCCTGCCTACGTGGTGCCGCAAAACCTGCAGCCGGGTGAACAGGGCAAACCATTGGCTTACATTAATTTAGGCGCCAAGTACAGCTTTTGAACCAGATTTAACACGCTATCGGCATTTGTTCCCGATTTCGAAACCTTGTGATGGCGTAATTGTTGCTAAATTTGTAGTCTTAAAAGTTTAGGATATGATCAAAACTGGAAACCCCGTTATCAGCATATATACCGAAATGACGCCCAACCCGGAAACCATGAAGTTTGTGGCCAACAAACTCCTGTACCCGGGCAAAAGCATCGATTTTCCTGATGTGGAAAGTGCCCGCCCTTCGCCGCTGGCAACCGAGCTGTTTGGTTTTCCTTTTATCCGCGCCGTATTTATTGCTTCCAATTTTGTAACGCTTACCAAAACCCCGGAAACACTTTGGGATGATGTGATTCCTTCCATCCGCCAGTTTTTGAAGGAATACCTGGAAGAAGGTAAAGGCGTAATTAATGAAGAAGAACTGGCCCAGGTAAAACAGGAAAGCTCCAACGAAGTAACCGCAGATGATGATGATGTGGTAAAACGCGTAAAAGAATTATTGGAAAACTATGTAAAACCAGCAGTGGAAATGGATGGCGGCGCCATCCAGTTTAAAAGCTACCGCGAAGGTATAGTGAACCTGATGTTGCAGGGAAGCTGCTCCGGCTGCCCTTCGAGCATGATCACGTTGAAAGCCGGCATTGAAGGCATGATGAAACGCATGATCCCTGAAGTAAAAGAAGTAGTTGCAGAGGCCGAATAAGTAACCAGTGATTAATAGGATTTAGAAGGATTTTAAAGAAGGCTTCGCCGAAAGGCGGAGCCTTTTTATTATCGTAAAAATTCGATTTTTTATAATGCCCACTTACTAACATCTTGCAACTACTATCAACCATCATCTATCAACTATCAACTCCCCCATGTCCCTTTCCGAATTTTGGCAACAGTTTGCAACCGGCATGCAGCAAACCACGGCACTGGAATACATTGCGGTGGTGATGGGTATTGTGTCGGTTTATTTTTCGCGAAAGGAAAATATATGGGTATATCCTACCGGCCTGGTTAATACCATTATTTATGTGTACCTCAGTTTTAAGTACCACCTGCTGGGCGAAGCTGCCGTAAATTTTTACTATACCGTCATGAGCGTGTATGGGTGGGTGTTATGGGCCCGCCGCAACGACCGGCAGGAGCATGTGCTGCACATCAGTTATTCCAGCAAAGAGGAGCGGACCTTTCAGTTATTATTTTTTGGGGGCTTGTACCTGGCCATATTTTTTGCCCTGCGGTATTTAAAAGCTGCCTTTTATCCCGGGGCTATTCCGGCCGTCGATGCATTTGCTTCGGCAACGGCTTTTACCGGCATGTACCTGATGGCCCGCAAAAAAGTGGAAAGCTGGTGGTGGTGGATCGCTACCAACACTGCATCAGTACCGCTGTATTTTATAAAAGGACTGGTGTTTACTTCGGTGTTTTATGTAGTGCTGTTGGGGCTGGCAATTTCCGGGTTGATAGAGTGGAAGCGCAGGGTAAAAATGGCAACTGTTATTACTGAGAAATAATGACCAGGTACAAAGAAACAAAGGAGTGCGGATAACCTAAAAATGTAGCCTACCAGAGTGCACTTTTGTTGGTTCTGGAGTTCGATAGCCTGTTTGTTCCTTCTTAGCCTATATCTATTGGAGGTACATTTTGCCACGGGTAAATCTTAGCCACTACTTTCCGGTCTCAAACGCATGTGTAGATCGTCGTGATGGCTTGCAGTCCTTGATAATCCTATGTGGATGGGGATTGCTTCGGCGCAGGAAAACCCGGCAGCAATGTTGTTTTTGCTGCGCCTCGCAATGACGGAAGGGTAATAGGCGGTTTTTTAATTGTTCTGCCGTGAATGGGAAGCCATAATCTCCCAACTGTCAACTCCCAACTCTAAACTTCCTTCTTCCGACTTCGGACCCCGGACTTCCAACTCCTCAAATTCCCTTATACTTCGCAATGATCGCCATCAGCACGCCGTTGGTCCAGCCAAAGCCGTCCTGCGAGGGGTATTCGCCGCCGCCCGCTTCCAGCCCTGTTTCCATTACATTGTACTTCTCCATCATTTTGCCTGTTCGTTTATATACATCGGCATTCAGTTGCAGCCAGCGGCTGGCAATGGTGCGGGCCAGTTGCGGCTGGCCGTAGTTTTCAAAACCAACAATGGCCATCCATTGCAGCGGTGCCCATCCGTTGGGTGCATCCCATTGCTGGCCGGTGCGCTTGTCGGTAGTAATCAGTCCGCCTGCTTTTAAAAAACGCATCCTTGTATTTTGTGCGGCTGCATAAATATGGTTGTTCGGTGCAATGTTGAGAAAGAAGGGCACCAGGCCGGCCAGCGTCCAGGTGCGGGTATGGCGAAAAGTAGCGATGTTGTAATCGGTGTACCAGCCCATGGCCATCGACCAGCAATATTTATTGATGGCCGCTTTGCGGGCAGCGGCCGCAGCGGCGTAGCGTTGTGCATTTGCCGCATCACCCGATTGCTGGTATGCCGTTGCCAAAGTTTCTTCTAAAGCAAAAAGCAAAGCGTTCAGGTCTACCGGGATGATGTCGGTGGTTTGAATGGTGCTGATGTTCTGGCCATCGGCAAACCAGCGGCTGCTGAAATCCCAGCCGCTTTCGGCGCCGGAGCGCAGGTGGCGATAAATACCCGGTTTATTGCCCCCTTCTTTTGCGGTAGCCACGTCCTCGGCATACGATTCCTGGCGGGGCTTGTCCAGTTGGTCGTAATAACGGTTGAGCAGGCTGCCGTCGGGCATGCGCACCACGTGTTTGGTGGGTGCGGTTTTATCCATCCAGTAATTCCATTCCCCTTGCAGGGCGGGCAGCATTTCGGTGTAAACCGCATCGCCTTTGATACCGGCGAGCAGGCGCACCATCAGGGCAAAAAACGGCGGCTGCGACCTGCTTAAATAATACGACCGGTTGCCGTTGGGAATATGACCATAGGTGTTGATGAGATAGGCAAAATTGCGTACCATGTTTTCGATCATGTCCCCTTCGCCGCTTTCCTTTAATCCCAGCATGGTAAAATAAGAATCCCAGTAATAAATTTCGCGAAAGCGGCCACCGGGTACAATATAGGGGTAGGGCAAGGGCAATAGCGAAGAACCTTTAACCACCGAATCGTTGCCCCGCTTCAGCACGGGCCACAATTCTTTAATGTGTTGCGCTATATCACCGGCGCTGCTTTTATAATCAGTGGCCGGTGTGGGCGGCAGGTGAAAATTTTCCTGCACAAACATTTCGAGGCTAAACCGGATGGCCGGGTTGGCCTTGATGCGCCGGTAATCGGCCACAATGGTCGCAGGGTCGCGTTTGGGCGTGCAGTCCACAAAGGTTTTATTGTCGGGGAAAATGCGGGCCAGCTGCACATCGCGAAACAATTCGCCATACACCACGTCGGGTGGTGCAACAGTTTTCTGGGTGGCGCCAACTTGGATTAAAGCCATAAAAAAGAATAGGAATAGGGGCTTCATTGGCAAGGGCGTTTAGTATGAAAAAATGAAAAAGGCCCCGGTTGGCGGGGCAATTATTTGGGCTGAAAAGGTTTGCAGTTGCGGCAGGCTTATTTCACCGCAATCATGCTGATCTCCACGTTCACAAATCGGGGCAGGGCGGCTACCTGCACCGTTTCGCGGGCCGGGAAGTTGCCGTGAAAATATTTGCCATAGATCTCGTTGATCTCGCTGAACTGGTGCATGTCGGTAATAAAGATGGTGGTTTTTACCACGTTGTCGAAGCTCATACCGGCTTCGTACAGCACTGCTTTCAGGTTTTGCATGCACTGGTGCGTTTCTTCCTGGATGTCGCGGTTTTTAAGCGTGTTGGTTGCTGGGTCCAGGCAAATTTGTCCCGAAATGTATAGCGTGCCATTTACCAGCACCGCCTGGTTATAAGGTCCGATGGGCTCAGGTGCGTTGGTGGTTTGTATAATTGTGCGTTCCATATTAGTTCTTGTGAGGGCGAAGTAACGCAATTTTTGTGTTGGGCAAAAGAGAGAGGGGGTGCGGATGGCGGATTTCGGATTGCGGCACCCTTCGCGGTGCAGGTGGCTCCATTACTGGTTAAGCTCCGAAATCCGAAATCTCAAATCCGAAATCCATCCGTTCCTTTTTCTTTGCAGCAAAACAATACGGATGCAGGTAGCGGTACTTTGTTCGGAGGCGCAGCGGCAGGAACTGGCAGCAGCAGGGCCGGATATCATTTATTTAGATACACTCCAGGCCCTGATGGCCGCAGCCGCCGATGTGTACATCGACCTGCTGTTTGAAGAGCATGAAGCCCGGCACCGGCCGCTGTTACAGGGCCTGGGCGCCAAACCCGTTGTGGTGCATGCCGTGCTTCCGCCTGTACAGGGCCTGCCACCACAGTGGGTGCGCATCAATGCCTGGCCTACATTTTTGACCTGGCCGGTGGCCGAGGTTTGCGCCGGAAGCAAGGAAAGCCGCAAAGCCATTGGCGCAGCGCTGGAACTTTTGGGAAAAACACCGGAATGGGTACCCGATGTTCCGGGCATGGTGTCGGCCCGCATTATTGCCGCCATTATCAATGAAGCTTATTTTACCCTTTCCGAAGGCATTGCCACCCGCGAGGCCATTGATACTGCCATGAAACTGGGCACTGCTTACCCCTTTGGGCCGTTTGAATGGGCCGAAAAGATCGGGCTACAGCGCCTTGCCCACTTGCTGCAAACCCTTGCCCAAACCGAAGCCCGGTATCAACCCTGCGCCCTGCTGCTGGAAGAAATGAGCCGATTTACGAATGACGATTGACTTTCATTTAACAGGCTCCCTCCTAAAGTGTAGTGGCGTGCACCAGCAACAAATCGTAAATCCGCAATCGTCCATCGTAAATCGCCCGCTCTATATAATTTCTGAAAAAAAATTCCGGTCTTTGTAACTATTTCCTTCGTCAGGCGTACCACAACTGTACGAAGCCAATTTTTACCTGCTGTTTATGACCGAAAAAGATTACAATGACTGTGTGCGGCAATGGGCGGACAATGTGTTTCGCTTTATTGTCAAAAACCTGAAGCATGAAGAAGATGCCCGGGACGTAGTGCAGACGGCATTTGAAAAACTCTGGATGGCCCGCGAAGATGTAGATGCTGCCAAAAGCAAATCTTACCTGTTTACGGTTGCCTACAACGCCATGATCGATCACCTGCGGAAAGCAAAGCGGGTGTACCTGAAAGAAGAGTTTTCCGATGACCTGCGCATATCGAACAAACCGGTAGGCAATGTGCGGAAGGTGCTGGAAGATGCCCTGGCCCGCCTGTCGGAAACGCAACGGTCGCTGGTGCTGCTGAAAGACTACGAAGGATACAGCTACGAAGAAATCGGGCAGATCACGGGTCTTTCCTCCAGCCAGGTAAAAGTGTACCTGCACCGGGCCCGCATCCAGCTGAAGGAGTATCTGGTAAAAATTGAAAACGTAATGTAACAAGCCATGTCAATCCATTCAAACGATAAAAACCCCATCATCACCCGCGACAACTACGAGGAGTACTTCCTGATGTACGTGGATGACGAACTGACGCCGCAGGAAAAGAGCATGGTGGAGGCCTTTGTACGGTTTAATCCCGAATTGCAATACGAGCTGGACATGCTGATGGGTGCCAAACTGGAGCCCGAGGTGTTAAGCTTTGGCAACATGGACAGCCTGCTGGCTTCCAGCATGAGCAATAACGTAATAGACGAGGCCCTGCTGCTGCATGTGGATGACGAACTAAGCGAAGCGGAAAAGGGCAATGTAGAACAGCGCCTCCGGCAAGACAATACATACAACCAGCAGTTTCAATGGCTGCTGCGCACCAAAAGCGACCCCGCCGAAGTGGTGCCCTGCCCGGATAAGGAAAGCCTGTACCGGCATACCGTACGCCGCATCGGCTTTGCACCGGCCCTGCGCATTGCAGCCGCTGTATTACTGATAGGTTCTATGGGCCTGGTATGGTGGATGCAGGATGAAGGAAAAACTGCTGCACCAGCTGTGGCCCGGCAGGATGTGCAGGTAACAAAACCTGCAACCGCTACCCCGGAAAGCAGTATGGAAATAGCAAAAAGCCAAAAGCAGCAACCCACGCCAGACGCACCTCAAGACAATATTGTAGATAATAACCCTGTGCAGGATGCGCAACTGGCTCAAGCTACCGCACCTGCTAAAGCACAGGCTAAACGCAGCATCGCTCCCAAAGCGGTAATGCAAAAAGTGGAATTTTCGGAGCCTTCGGCCAATGATAATGTGATAGCCTATAACGAACCTGCAACCCAACCCCAGCGCAACAACAACCTGCCCGTTCAGGCGCAGGCCGTTCCCCAAAAAGATATTGCAGCGGCTGTAACATCTCCCAATGTTGAAACGTATAACACTTCAAACACGGTTGCGCAGCCCAGCTTTGCATCGGCCAACGATGGCGGCGACCGCGGTAATAAAAGCAACCTGAAATCCCTGCTGCGAAAAGCCACCCGCCTGGTAGAACGCAGAACCGGGATTGATGCCACCAACGAAGACGACGAGCTGATCATCGGTGCTGTGGCCATCAAATTGAAATAATCACCTTCAAATTTATTTGAAACAACAGCCAGCGCAGGGCCCCGCTTTGCAGGGTCCGGCTTTTGCCCCAAACGAAACAAAAACAAGCAAACACAATAACCAAAACAAGTAAACCCCGCAATATGAAAAAGATCAGTACAATGAAACGAATAGCCCTGGCCCTGTTAGCACTTTCCATTGGCTTTGCCGCATCTGCCCAAACCGATACCACCCAAAAAGAGCAGGCCGACACCGTGAAGATTGGCGGTATGATCATTATCCGCAAAAATGGCCCTGCTGAAAAAGGCCAGGAAAGCGAAATCCGTGTAAAACCTACCCGCAAATCGAATAGCAAAGTGAGCACCAACTGGTGGATCGTGGACCTGGGTTTTGCCAACTGGAGCGATAACACCAATTATGGTTCGCCTGCCACACAGGCATTTGCCCCCGGTTTTGATAAGGAAGGACTGGAACTGCGTACCGGCAAATCCATCAACGTAAACCTGTGGGTATTTATGCAAAAGATCAGGCTGATACAAAATGCCGTAAGCCTGAAATACGGCCTGGGCGTGGAGTTGAACAATTACCGCTTCGACGACAAGCAGGTACGGCTGGAAGAAAGTCCTACCCGCATTGTAAAAGACCCTACCCTCAACAACCTGAAAAAGAACAAGCTGGCCGCCGATTATGTAACGGTGCCGCTGATGCTGAACTTTAACCTCACCCCAAAACGCGACAAAGGCTTTGGCTTTGCAGCCGGTGTAAGCGGTGGCTACCTGTACTCGGCCCGCCAGAAGTTTAAAAACAACGACAACGATGTAGATAAAAACCACGACAACTTCGACCTGCGCAAATTCAAGGTGTCGTATATCGGCGAACTAAGCCTGGGCGTGGTACGGCTATATGGTTCTTATGCCACCAAAAGCATGTGGGAAAAGGGCCTTGATCAAACCCCCTACAACGTAGGCATCCGACTGAGTTATTTTTAAATAAAATTGCTTTATCAGAATACAGCCCCTTACCTTAAACAGGAAGGGGTTTTTGTTTTGGAGCATGAATCGATTTGCACCGGCTGTCATACCAAATGAATTGCGGCATGACAGGACCTAAGGCACAGAATTGCTGCTACAATTCGTAAGACGCTTTAAGGCCCTAGAAACACTCTCGCCAAAACCTGTTTTGTTTTCATTTTGCCAAATATCGCGGGGCGAAAAATAAAATTTCCTATTCTTGCGTTAATCGACCAGCACCGCTAACCCACGAACGCAGATTTATGAAAACCACCCTTTTTTGCTCCGCTTTGCTCCTGGGCAGTATGGTATTTGCCGGCAGTATGACCCGGGTTTCCAAAAAGGCTATCACTGTGACTGCAGCTACCCACCGGGGTGCAGCCATGCCCAACGGGCCTGTTTCCATCGTTATCGACAAGTCGGATTATGAACTGCATGTGTACGACTCCAAAGGCTGGTATGCCACTTACCCTGTAGTTTTTGGCAACAACCCACTGGCCGATAAAAAGGTAGAAGGCGATAAACTGACTCCGGAAGGAAGCTTTAGGGTGGTAGCCAAAAGGCCACATGCCAAGTGGAGCCGGTTCCTGGCACTGGATTATCCCACACCTGCCCACAAGGCCCGCTTTGAAGAGTGGAAACGCAGGGGTATGGTGCCCCGCAATGCATCGCCTGGTGGCGGCATCGGCATACACGGCACCTGGCCCAACGACGATTTTATGATCGACCGGTTTAAGAACTGGACCAATGGCTGCATTGCCCTGAAGAATTCCGACGTGCAGGAAGTGTATAGTTATATCCAGGTAGGCACACCGGTGGTGATCCGGAAGTAAGAGAAGTTGGAAGGCCGAAGAAGTTTGAATTCTGATGGTTTTGAGTTAGGAGCTGCAAGCAAAATGTATCTAACTGTTTAACCCTTTTATAAATAAAAATCCCGGAAAACTGGTTCCGGGATTTTTAATTTGTTGTGTCGTTGTTGCTTTAGTTGGTGCACAAGGCAAAGAAAAGCACCAACACCGACATAAAAACTATGCAACACACCAACAACAATTAAAAGCTAGTTTTTATAAATAACCAGCTTCTATTTTCCTGCGAACTTTTTGTTTGACCTCGTTTGAAGCAAATGAATGGTCAATGGCTTCCAGGTTGCATTTTTTGAAATGCGCTTTGGTCCAGCGAAATACCCGTTGCATGAGGTGGTATTCATCCGCAAGGGTCACATTTGAAATGGTTCTTGCATCGGTATTGATGCTCATAGAAACACCCGACTCATAAATCTTGTCCGCAGTATGTTGTTCAATGGTGTCGAAAACATTGGTTTGCACGTTGCTGGTAGGGCAAACCTCCAGGTGAATATTCCTGGCTTTTAAAAATTGCAACAGGCTGGCATCTTCTGCACTGCGAACGCCATGCCCAATGCGGGATGGATGAAAATGTTCCAGCGTTTCCCACACGCTGGCTGCGCCTTTGGCTTCGCCGGCGTGGGCAGTGCAGCAAAGGCCGTTTGCATGTGCAAACCGAAAGGCTTTGGTGTGGTTGTCGATGGGAAAACCGGCTTCATCTGCAGCAATGTCAAAGCCCACCACATGGGTTCCCGCAAACTCCTTAACCAAGGCAACGGTTTCCATGCTTTGCGCCGCTGAATAATGCCTTAGCGTACACAAGATAATAGCCGCATCTACACCATACCTGTTGATGCCCTCTTCTGTGGCACCGTTAACTGTTGACACTACTTCGGCCGCAGTTAAGCCCTGCAACGTATGTTGTAAAGGAGCAAAACGAATTTCAGCATAAACTACGCCATCGGCTTTTAGTTGCCTGAACAGATCAAGGGTAACCAGCCTGAGCTGCTCTTTTGTTTGCATCAGTTCAAAGCCTTTGATGGCCCTTTTGATGTAGTCGGCAAGGTCGGTGCACTTTGGCGGCGCAATAAAAGACTGGTGGTATTCTTCGGGTGTAACAGATGGATTGAGTTGTTGTACTACTTCATAGCTGAGGGAGCAATCCAAATGCAGGTGCAATTCAACTTTTGGTTCTTTGCTGAAGTCCATTTTCTTTAAAAGCGGTGCAGGGTATTTAAAATAATGTATGCACCTGTGGCTTTTGATGCAGCCACAGGTGTATACTGCTCGTTATAATTTTCCGCCTGCAATCTCCTCCACTACATTGGGGTCGAGCAGGGTAGAAGTATCGCCGAAACTTTGCGTTTCCCCTTCGGCAATTTTGCGCAAAATGCGCCGCATGATTTTACCGCTTCGGGTTTTGGGCAGGCCCGTTACAAACTGTATCTTATCGGGTTTGGCAATGGGCCCGATGATACGGCTTACGGTTTGCAAAATATCCTGGCGCGTCAGGTTTTCATTGTCGTGAAAACCCTGGAAAATAACAAACGCATAAATGCCCTGGCCCTTGATGTCGTGGGGATAGCCCACCACGGCGCTTTCCACCACACCGGCGTGCATGTTGATGGCGTTCTCCACTTCGGCAGTGCCAATGCGGTGGCCGCTTACATTGAGCACATCATCCACACGGCCGGTGATGCGGTAGTTACCCACTTCATCACGCAGGGCACCATCGCCTGTAAAATACAATCCCGGGTAGGTGCTGAAATAGGTAGTGCGGCAGCGTTCATGATCGCCATAGGTGGTGCGGATAATGGCGGGCCAGGGCGCTTTGATGCACAGGTTGCCGGAGGCAGGGTTGCCCTTTATTTCCACCCCGTTTTCATCCACCAAAATGGGCTGTACTCCGGGCAGAGGCAGCGTAGCCCAGGAAGGTATGCCCGGAGTAATATTGGCCATATTCGAAATCAAAATCCCGCCGGTTTCGGTTTGCCACCAGGTATCCACAATGGGGCACTTCTTTTTACCCACATGCTCATTGTACCAGTTCCAGGCTTCTTCGTTAATGGGTTCGCCTACGGTGCCCAACACTTTCAAGGAAGAAAGATCATAACCCTGTAGCGGCTGCAATCCAAAACCCATTAAGGAGCGTATGGCCGTTGGTGCCGTGTACAAAATATTTACTTTATACTTTTCCACGATCTGCCAAAAGCGGCTGGCATCGGGCCAGGTAGGTACGCCTTCAAACATCAGCGTGGTGGCACCTGCAGCCAGTGGGCCGTACAAAATATAACTGTGGCCGGTTATCCAGCCAATATCGGCAGTGCAAAAATGAATGTCGCCGGGCTGGTAGTTAAATACGTTTACAAACGAATAGGCTGTGTACACCATGTAACCGGCACAGGAATGCACCACGCCTTTGGGCTTGCCGGTTGAGCCCGATGTATATAAAATAAACAAGGGGTCTTCGGCGGCCATTTCTTCGGCAGGGCATTCACCCAGTCCAAGGGTTTCTACTTTTTTTACTTCGTCTTCCCACCACACGTCGCGGCCTTTGATCATGCTCACCGGGGTGCGGGTGCGGGTACATACAATTACGCGTTTTACAAATGGACAGGCGATCAGCGCATCGTCAATCACGCTTTTCAGCGGAATGTCCTTTGTGCCACGGAACGCACCATCGCAGGTAACAATGTATTCTGCTTTGGCATCCTGCAGTCGGTCGGCAATGCTTTGTGCCGAAAAGCCTCCAAAGATCACGGAATGTATGGCGCCAATGCGGGCACAAGCCAGCACGGCTATGGCCAGTTCGGGAATCATGCCCATATAAATACACACCCGGTCGCCGCGCTGCACGCCATTGTTGCGCAGCACATGGGCAAACTCGCACACCTTATCGTACAGGTTTTTATAGGTCAGCACCCGGTGGTGTTCTTCGGGGTCGTTCGGCTCCCAGATGATGGCCGGCCGGTTGGGATCGGTGGCAACATGGCGGTCGAGGCAATTTTCGGTGATGTTGAGGCGGGCACCTGCAAACCAGGCCACATGCGGTTCGGCAAAATTCCAGTCCAGCACTTTGTCCCAGCGTTTGCGCCACTCAAAATGCCCGGCCACGTCTGCCCAAAATGCTTCGGGCTGTTCCACGCTTTGCCGGTAAGCAGCATCGTATTGTTCTTTGGAATTGATCTGATAAGGGTATGACATGCAGTTCGTGATTTGTGGGTCTAATGTACAGAAATGACGACAGACAACCGGCGACAGGCGCCGGAGTGTTGCGGGCATTGCGGGCAAAAGCTTTCAGGTGCCTGCATTGTATAGTTTGAACGATTCTTAAATAAGTGCGGCACGACACCTCCGGACTTGATTGGTAATTACGGTAGTAGTGAAAACCAAAACCCCTGCACAGGGCGCCTCCGGTGTTTGGTTGGCTTTTTTTAAAGAACACCTAAACGCCCTGCATGTAGGCAGGTTCAATGTGCTTTCGTTCAGCAAAATGCTGTTTTTGTTAAAAAATTTTCATTGTTCCCGCTGCATCGCCTATCTTCTGCGCCGAAAAATAGAATACGACTGCTATGCCGCATCCCACAAAGAACAGCATCTGGAAGGTTATTGGTGCTTCTTCGCTTGGAACACTGATTGAATGGTACGACTTTTACATTTTTGGTTCGCTGGCAACAGTGCTTGCCACCCAGTTTTTTCCCAACACCAATCCTACGGCGGCGCTGCTGTCCACGCTGGCCACCTTTGCTGCCGGCTTTATTGTACGGCCTTTTGGTGCGTTGGTGTTTGGCCGCCTCGGCGATCTTATTGGCCGTAAGTATACGTTTCTGCTAACACTTGTTTTAATGGGCGGTTCCACCTTTGCCATCGGGCTCGTGCCTTCTTACGAAAGCATTGGTTTTGCCGCACCCATTATTGTGCTGGTGCTGCGGCTGTTGCAGGGTTTGGCGCTGGGCGGCGAGTATGGCGGCGCAGCCACATATGTTGCGGAACATGCACCCGCATTACGCAGGGGCTTTTTTACCTCGTGGATACAAACCACTGCAACGCTGGGGCTTTTTGTTTCGCTGGGTGTGATCCTCATAACCCGCAGCGCACTGGACCCTGATCCTGCTGTTTCCATTGCCAAATTCAACGACTGGGGCTGGCGTATTCCGTTCCTGGTTTCTATTCTGCTGGTGGTGGTATCTATTTACATCCGCATGAAAATGAAGGAGTCGCCGCTGTTTACCAAACTAAAAGCCGAAGGCAAAACCTCGGTGAACCCGCTAAAGGAAAGCTTTGGTCACCGTGCCAACCTGAAGATGGTGCTGCTGGCGCTTTTTGGCGCTACCATGGGCCAGGGCGTAGTGTGGTATACCGGACAGTTTTATGCGCAAAGTTTTTTGGAAAATGTGTGTAAAGTTGATTTCGAGCAAAGCCGCACCATACTGATCTGGGCCATACTTTTTGCCACGCCGTTTTTCGTGGTTTTTGGGGCCTGGAGCGATAAGGTTGGTCGCAAATGGATCATACTCACCGGCATGCTCCTGGCAGTGCTTACTTACCGGCCCTTGTTCCAGGGCATGTATGATATAGCCAATACAGAGCAACAGGTAGCAGCCGCTACAGAGCAAAAGGAAACCACCGATGGAATAGCCAACAGCGATAAAAAACTGCGGACACTCGTAACCACGGCAACTTATGCATCGGGCATGGTGATGATGACCACCCAGCGCGATACGGTGTATGCCACGCCGGTGCAGGCACCTGCAAAGCCCAGTGTACAAGTATCGAAGTTGCTGGGTGGCGGCGATTACTGGAAAATGGTGGGGCTGGTGTTCCTGATGATCCTGTATGTAACCATGGTGTACGGGCCCATTGCCGCTTTTTTGGTGGAGTTGTTTCCCACAAAAATTCGCTACACATCTATGTCGTTGCCGTACCATATCGGCAATGGTGTGTTTGGCGGGTTAACGCCTTTTGTGGCCACGCTGCTCACCACCATTTATACTTCCGATAAACTGGTTGGTTTAATGTATCCCATCATCATTGCAGCAGTGAGCCTGGTGATCGGTGCGTTGTACATCAGCAATAAAATTGACCCGGATGTAAATGATTGACGTGAATCGTCAAACGTGAAAGGTTAATCTACAATCGTCATTCGTAAATCGAAAATTACAATGGATCAAATTAAACGATACGCTGGCATTCTTTGGATGCTGCTGGGGCCGGTGGCCATGTATTACCTCATTAAAACCGCAGCTTCCGAAATAGCATCCAAGCCCTTGATCGATACCAAAATTCAATGGGGTGTGTTTGTGGTAGTGTTCCTGCCTATTGCTGCGGGTATGATCATTTTTGGATATTATGCCTGGAAGGGCGAGTACGACCACCTGCCCGAAAGCTCGCAGGAACTGGATTGATGTTTTTTGTTAGCACGCCGTCATTGCGAGGCGCAGTAGGCTCGTTGTAGTTTCATGTTTGTTGTGCGCCGAAGCAATCCCCTTATTGCATGCACTCTTTAAAAAATTTAATTGGCGCATACACTAAAGCAAGCAGGAGATTGCTTCGGCGCATTGGATGTTTGCTTTAGTGTATGCGCCTCGCAATGACGGACGTTGTGCCGCAATGATGATTCCACTGTGACTTCAGTTTAATTGGCCAGCACACCTGCAGCCCAACGAATGCTGATGGCAGCTTTTTGTTGCTTCGCCTGCAGCTCAATCAATTTTTGCCGGGCTTCCAGTGTTTTTATTTCCCTGCTGTTGATGAGGAACAGGGAGCTTTCTCCGTTGGTGTATTTTATTTCTTCTGCCCGTTGCAACCCGGCGTATTGTGCTACCGCTGTTCGTTGCAATCCTACCTGGTCAAGCAGTTGCGTCCAATCATTGCGGTACTGCCTCAGCTTTACCTCCAATTCCACCTGTTTATTAACACGTTCCCATTCAGCCGCTTCCAATTTTAGTTTGGCCTGCCTGTATAACCCACGGCCTTCGGAAAGGCGCAAGGGCAAAGCCATGCTGATGCCATAGCGGTAATTGTTTTCAAACAACGGCGATTTGAATGCATTATTGAGCTGGTGACTACCGGTTAGCTGGTTGTATTTAAACGTAACATACGGCAGCAGGTATTGAAACTTCAACCTGCGCTCTACACGCAGTGCGTCAATTTTAAAATTGTATTGCTGTAGGGCCGGGTGCAGGGAAATCAACTGATCTGCATCGGCAAGCAGCACGCCATCCGGTGCAGCGGGAACAACGGTTTGGGGCAGGTCATAAGGCTGCCCCTGTTGCTGCCATAAATAAAGCGATAATTGCAGCCGTGCATTTTGTAGTTCCTGTGCTACGCCTGCCTGTTGTATGCGAAAAGTTTGCAGCTGGGTGAGTGCTTCCAGCGTATCGATAGCGGGGCGCTCCCCAATAGTGTAAGCCGTTTTGATCAATTTAAAACGCTGTGCTGCATTTGCATATGCTTCGGTAAATAGTTGAAATGTTTCATGCTGCTGCCACCAGTTCCAGTAGGCTATTGCTGCCCCTTGCAACAGGTCGTTGAGCATGATGCGCCGTTCTTCCTGCGAGGCCTGTTCATAAATACGGGCCTGTTGCAATGCTGCCCGCCGGCCGTCCATCAGCAGCCCATTTGCCAGCGGCACCGATAGGCCAATAAAACTGGAAGCGCCTTTTGTTTCCACCGGGTTGGTGCGTTCACCGGATAATTCTTCCAGGCCTGCATTTATATTGATGCCAAACCAGGTAGGGATATTTACCTGGTGCAACCGGTGGTTGTAATACTGCGTGCCGCCAAATTCTTTTTTGCTTATATCCGATTGCAGCAGCGGGTCGAATGCACCTCGTGCAGCGGTAATTTCCGCACCGGCTATTTGTACCTGGATGGCAGCTTGTTTGGCCACGGGGTGGTATGCTTTTATGACCTCAAAAAATTGTTGCTGCGTAAACTCCTGTTGCGCTTTTGCAGCCACGGCCAGCAATAGGCAAATGCTCAGAACAATAGTTTTCATGGTTTGTTTTTTACAACCTTCGCTGCATCTTTGGAAGGCTGGTAATAATCGGGCGGAAAGGAATTGATATTGCGCCACAACTCGTACCATATAGGCACATTTTTCAACAGGGCAATGCTGTTGGCACCAGTGCCCATTTTTAGTTCTTTGGGCCAGGGCCGATCCCCGGGCCATTCTGTAACCAGCACTTTAAATAGCCCGTTGGTGCTTACGTCACTTTCTACGGCCACAACCTGCCCGGAAAATAAGCCGTAGGAGGCCTGCGGCCAGCCGCTAAACACGATTGCCGGGAAACCATCGAACATAAACCGCACCGACTGGCCGGCATTGATGAGGGGCAGGTCCACTGGCCGCACATACATTTCCACTGCATACTGAATATTGTCGGGAACAATGTGCACCAGCATTTCGCCTTCTTTTACGATTTCGCCAATACCGCTTTTTGTTGCCTTAATTATCTGCCCGCTTTGTGGCGCAATAATGTAATACATGCCGTTGCGGATGCTGTACGATGCATACTGGTTTTGCAGCTTTGCAATGTCGCCCTGGCCGGTGGCAATTTGCGATAAGGATTGAAATCGTTCGCCTTCTGCCTTGGCTATTTTTTCGGTGTACTCCTGCCGGGTGCCATTCAGTTCCAGGCTGATGATGCCCAGCTCTTGTTTGCTGTTTAAATACTTATTTTCGGCACCCATTCGTTTGGCCAGCGCATTCTGATAAGTTTGGTTGCGCTGCTCAAATTGCGTCAGGGAAACCAGCCCGCTGTCAAACATGGTGCGTTGGCGCTCAAATTGTTTTGCTGCAATGCTGAAATCGTTTGCAGCGGCCACCATATCTATGCTGTCGCTCTGCACTTTTACCCGTTGCTGTGCCAGTTTGTTTTCCAGTTGGGTAATCTTAATGGACAGTGCATTTTTTAGTGCATCGATCTGTAGCCCGGAGGTTTGCACCTTGTTGTTGTAATAGCCTACGGTTTGCTCTTTTGCTTCCAGTTGTTCGCGGGTCCGGTCCACAAGCTGTGGGTCGAGGTAAGCATCTTTAATTTCGGCAAGCTGAACCAGGGTGTCGCCTTTTTGTACATAATCGCCTTCTTTTACCTGCCACTTTACAATGCGGCCGCCAATAATGGTGTTGATCTCCTGTGGCCGGTCCTCCTGCCGCAGGGCGGTTACGGTGCCCCTGGCCCTGATGTTTTGCGTCCAGGGCAAAAACAGCAGGATGGTTAAGGCGGTGAACAGTCCTATCAGCCAGTACCGGATATTGCTTTTTTTCCCGTGCCGGTAAATGTGGCTGTATGCTTTGAAATCGTTTGGATTCATTGTTGCTGCGGTTGCATTTTTTTATAACTAAAATTTCTTTTGCTGCGCCTTACCTGGTTTTCTGTGCATTTTCCGACAGGTCGATTACGCTGTCGCAGCGTTGTGCAAACTGCATATCGGTGGAGGAAACCAATACGGTAGTGCCTTTCAGGTCATGCAGCAGCAAATCCTGAATGTTCTGCCGGTATGGTGCTTCCATGCCCTGCCAGGGCTCCTCCAGCAACAGCAGCCCCGGCTTAAACAGGAGTGCCCGCACCAGTTGAATTTTTTGCACCACATTGCGGGGCAGCCGTTTGCCGGCGGGGTCCAGTTCGGTGTCGTATCCTTTATCAAGGGAAGCCAAAAATGAAGTAAGGCCAACCCTTGCCACCAGGTCATTGAGGTAAGCCGTATCGATGTTGTCGCGGCCCATGGTCAGGTTTTCGCGGAGCGTTGCCTGAAAAATGTCTTCATGGTGCAGCATGATGCTGGTATGTGCCCGGTAGGAAGCAAGGTCGTAGTTAAAAATCGGCACGCCATTTACCAGCACCGACCCGTCGAACTGCGCATAGGCGCCGCTCAGCAACCGCAGCAAGGTGCTTTTACCTGCACCATTTTCGCCGGTAATGCACACTTTCTGGCCCGGCGCAATGCGAAAGCTAAGGTGCTGCAAAATGGGATGACCGTTGTACCCAAAGGTTACCGACCGGGCTTCAATGCCAATGGGCTGGCCCGCTACCATGGGCATGGTCCCGTTTTCTTCCAATGGCTTTTCTACCACCTTTGAAATTTTTTCTACAGAGGTCATTACATCGTACACACTGTCGAGGTTGATGATAATTTTTTCTACCGAAGTAATGATGGTTAGAATAATGATTTCGGAAGCAATGAACTGGCCGATATTGATCTGCTGGTTCAGCAGCAACATCGATCCTACAATAAGCATGGCCGCGGTAATCAGCACCTTAAAGCCTACCAGGGTGCGGTACTGCATCAGCAGAATGCCAAAGTGCTGCTTGCGGGCATCGAGGTATTTAATGGCCTTATTGTCTGCCTTTCTTAAATGCAGTCCTGTGGTTTGCGAAAACTTAAAGGTTTTAATTACCCGCGCCATTTCTTCAAACCAGGCCGCCACCGCGTATTTGTACTTGCTTTCCTCGAGGCTTGTTTCCATGCCTTTTGAAGAAGTGATCCGCAAAATGATCCACAACAGGGCCACCAGCACCAACCCAAACAAAATAAACGCCTGGTGGTAAAAACTAAGCAGCAGCAACCCAAACAGGATCTGGATCATAGCGGTAGGCAGGTCCAGTAGCAACTTGGCAAAGCTTTTCTGTAGCGTAGGGGTTTCAAAAAACCGGTTGACCAGTTCCGGCAGGTAATAGCCATCCACCTTTTGCATGTCGAGCCGCGGAATGCGGTCGGCAAAAGCATAGGCATACCGAACAAACAGGTGCTGCTGGATGCGTTCAATAACTTTCATCTGGTTGATCTGCAGCAGGCCATTGAACAAAACGCCCAATACCACCAGGGAAATCAGCAGCACCAGCGAGGCCGATACAGCACCGCCCAGCACAAAACCAATAATGGCCTGGATGCCCAGGGGCAGCGAAAGCTGGATGAGGCCATTTAAAATGGCATAAAAATATACGGTAGTGATGTCTTTTTTATCTAGCCGCACAAGGCTCCACAGCCGCGCAAGGGGGCTGATCTTTTGTTCCATAAACTTGGGATAAGAAGTTGGTTATTATTTAAGGTCTGGGTACACTGCAAGTGCATACAACCGGTTTTGGCCCAAAGGGCCACAAAAAAAGCTTGAGGTTAGCAGCCTTGGTTGGGAGGAGGGGCGTGCAGTTCGGGGTGGAAAGAAATGTACACACTGGCGGTATGACCTTTTTCATATTTCACCAGCGGTTGGCCATACGAGCAAATAAGGCAATGCTCGTGCATATATTCCGACAAGGTGTTGATGCCGGACTCCGACCGCTCTTCGCTGGCGCCGGTAAGTGGGGAGGCTTGTTGTTCCGCTTTGCCCTTTTTCAGGTTTTCGGCGGCGACAGCCTGCCGGCTGCTGTAAACAAAGGGCGTACTGATGGTGAGCCACAAAAGTGCTGCAAGCATCAGCAAGGCTGAGGAAATAGCACCAGTAGTTGGTTTGTTTGTGGTAGTTGCCATCGGTTGTAAAAATCACTGTAAAACAAATGCCGCGCAAATGGGTTCAGTAAAATTTATATTTTTTTAACCAACTAAAGGCCACACCCTGGGCAATTAGTCTTGGCCGGTGCGCCCTGCTTATATTGGACACTGTTGTATATGGGTTGTTTAAATAATCAAAGGAAGTTGTTTTTATCGCAGTTTAATGTAAGTTGCAATTCAGCATTTGCTGCTTTATTTTTGCGTTCAATTCTGTTGGCAGGCCAGCAGTAAAAACATTAAACGAAAATTTTTTAACAGCCAATCGATCATAAACAGGCATTTATTTTCCGAATGTTGAACTGCCTGTTGTAGTTTTGCACGGCTCATGCACCCTAAAACATTTACATACGAAGAGGTACTGCAGCGGTTTCATTGCCTGCTGATGATGGTGCTGCTGTTGTGGCTCACCGTGAGTACGCCTTTTGTATTTGATGCCCAGCAGGACGTGCTGGTGTCGCAGGGTCTTACCGATGAAGATGTTCCTAACCCCTTGTCCAACACCAACGAAGAGCGGGTGGAATCAGGAACCAACAGCCTATCCGAATACCTTCACGAGCCGCATCATTATCAGGTTCCTTCGAGCATAATAGAGATTGCCTATAAATGTCACCCCGACGATTTATATTCAGCATTTCACCCCGAACTGCTTTCGCCGCCCCCGGAGTGGGCAGCCCTGTTGTAATCCACGCTGCTTCTGTATTGTAGGCATGCTGGCTGCTGTGCACCTGCACCAACCCCCCGTACTTGATAGGCTTTTGGCCTGTGTTTATTTTCAGCAAAAAAATTTTTGATGGCTGTGCATGCGGTGGCTGCAACCCCCAGGCGGGTTATGTGCTCCTAAGCTGTTGGCCTTCATGGGCTTCGCCATTGTTTGGGTTAACCATTACTGCAACCTGCAGTGGTTTGTATTGAAATCATTTATAAATAATATAGCGATGGCTCAACGTGTAGCTTCCTTGTTTAAAAACCTTCGTTCGGACATTCCTTCTTCTATTGTAGTTTTTTTGGTTGCCCTTCCCCTGTGCCTGGGTGTGGCACTGGCCTCCAATGCGCCCTTGTTCAGTGGCCTTATTGCCGGCATTATTGGCGGTATTGTTATAGGTTCATTGAGCGGTTCGCAGCTTAGTGTAAGCGGGCCTGCGGCCGGCCTTACGGCCATAGTGGCGGCAGCCATTTTAAACCTGCCTTCCTTTGAAACTTTTTTGCTGGCGGTGGTACTGTGCGGGTTTCTGCAAATGGTGCTGGGTTTTATTAAAGCCGGTGTTATTGGTGATTATATTCCTAACAGCGTTATTAAAGGCATGCTGGCTGCTATTGGTCTCATCCTTATCCTGAAACAGTTTCCGCACCTGATTGGTTACGATGCCGACTATGTAGGCGACGAAACTTTTATACAGGCCAACAACGAAAATACATTCACAGCCATAGCACATTCTTTAAAAGCCATTACGCCGGTGGCATTACTCATCGGGGTGGTTTCCCTGGTTTTCCAGTTTGCCTGGGAGGCATTTGTATCCAACAAAAAGGGGTTTTTGCGCCTGTTACCCGCACCGCTGGTAGTGGTGCTGGTGGCCGTGGGCATCAATTTGGCATTTACGGCAAGTGGCAGCGGGCTGGAGCAAAGCCATATGGTAAACATACCGGTAGCCAGCTCTGCAGGCGAATTTCTTTCATTTTTTACCTTCCCCGACTGGAGTCAGGTTACCAATTCTACCGTGTGGATCACCGCCGTAACGCTGGCGCTAGTGGCTTCGCTGGAAACACTTTTGAGTATTGAAGCCATCGACGACCTGGACCCCTACCAGCGGGTTACCAACAAAGACCGCGAACTGAAAGCACAGGGCGTGGGCAACTTTCTTTCGGGCCTTATTGGTGGCCTGCCCATTACTTCGGTAATTGTGCGGTCGTCGGCCAACGTAAACTCCGGCGCCAAGTCAAAAGCATCTACCATCCTGCACGGCACGCTGCTCCTGTTGTGCGTGGCCCTGATACCTGTTGTGCTCAACCAGATCCCGCTGGCTGCACTGGCTGCCATCCTTATATTTACGGGGTACAAACTGGCCAAGCCATCCCTGTTTAAAATGTATTACAAAAAAGGGTGGGACCAGTTTCTGCCATTTGTCATCACCATCATTGCCATCCTGCTCACCGACCTGCTTAAAGGGGTATTTATAGGCATTGGCGTGGGGATTATTTTTGTACTGCGTACCAACTTCCGCAGCGCCGTACTTGTGGTCAACGATTCGAGCAATTATTTGTTTCGCCTGCGCAAAGACGTTTCATTCCTCAACAAGCCCATTATTAAGAACCGGCTGGAAGAAGTACCCGAAGGTGCTTCCGTTCTGATCGATGCCAGCAGGGCCGATTTTATAGACCGTGACGTAATTGAGGTTATTGAAGACTTTATGCTTCATGCTCCCTTGAAAGACATTCGTGTGGAATTGAAGAGAAGCCAGTACCGCGACCAGGGATTCAACGACAAGTTGATGAAAAACGATCCGGAAGTAGTTCCACTGGTACGCACACACGAAAAAGAAATTGTAAAGGAACAGCCTGCTGTTCAATAAAAGGACACTTTAAATGGGGCCAACAATAGATGTTGCCCTTTGGAAATAGTAAAAAAACAGAACTTTAATAAAAAAGTACATTCATGCATTCATACGAAAAATTGTTGTTGGAAAACAAGGCCTGGGCTTCAGAGAAAGTAACCGAAGACCCTGATTATTTCAACAGGCTGGCGCACATTCAAACCCCCGAGTTTTTATGGATCGGTTGCAGCGACAGCCGGGTGCCTGCCAATGAAATTACCGGCACACGGCCGGGAGAAATTTTTGTGCACCGCAACATTGCCAACATGGTGGTAAATACCGACACCAACCTGCTGGCCGTGCTTGATTATGCCGTGATGCACCTCAAAGTAAGGCACGTAATTGTATGTGGCCATTATGGTTGCGGTGGTGTAAAAGCGGCCACCACCAATTCCGATTTAAAACTGGTGCTGAATATGTGGCTGCGCAATATCAAAGATGTATACCGCATTCACCGCGACGAGCTCGATGGCATTAAAGATGAAGAAAGCCGGACCAACCGGTTGGTAGAACTGAACGTGCAGGAGCAGGTAATGAACCTGGCCAAAACCTCTATTATCCAACGGGCATGGAAAGACCGCCAGGCACCCGACCTGCATGGCTGGGTATATGGATTAAAGGACGGCATCATCAATCCTGTTTTTGAAATGAAAGCGGGCACGCATATCGACCCGCTGTACGAGTTTGGTAACCTATGATCAATCAATAAATAGTAACAACGCAAGGCACACAAAACCTTGCGTTGTTCGTTTTTAGTTGTTGCTTTACAGGGCTGAAGGTTGTTGGTAAAATGCAGCAACTTATTTTTAACCAAATACAAGTTTTATGAATTGTCCCAATTGTAATGTAACCCTGGTCATTTCCGACCGGCAGGGCATCGAAATAGACTACTGCCCTCAGTGCCGGGGTGTTTGGCTCGACCGGGGCGAACTGGATAAAATTATTGAGCGGTCGGCCGGTTATACCAGGGTTCAGGATACAGGCGATTTTAATAATGCATACAAAACCGATCAGCGCGATTATTCGGCGCAGCCGCCTCATTACAGCAATGATCCCAAATACCGGCACAAAAAGAAAAAAGGCTTTCTGTCCGACTTTTTCGATTTCGATTAACCAACATTTGGGGCAAAGCCCCAATCACCGCTAATTGGCTACTTTAGCAAGCCAAAATAATCAGCAGCATGGCCATTGAAGTTAGTGGACTGACCAAGTTGTACGGCACGCAGCGGGCGGTGGACGGCATTTCGTTTTCGGTGTCCAAAGGTGAGATTGTAGGTTTTCTGGGGCCCAACGGCGCCGGCAAATCTACCACCATGAAAATGATTACCGGTTACCTGCAGCCCGATGGTGGTACTGCAAAAGTTAGCGGCATCAATGTAGCCGAAGCGCCGCTGGAAGCCAAAAAAAGAGTAGGCTACCTTCCCGAATCCAATGCGTTGTATTACGACCTGTATGTTCGGGAATACCTCCATTTTATTGCAGCAGTTCATAGTGTGGCACACAAGAAGAGCCGTGTGGAAGAGGTGATTCAAACCGTGGGGCTAACGCCTGAAAGCCGCAAAAAAATCGGCCAGCTTTCGAAAGGGTATAAGCAACGGGTAGGCATAGCCGCAGCCTTGTTGCACCACCCCGAAGTGCTGATACTGGACGAACCTACCAGTGGCCTCGATCCTAACCAGATTGTGGAAATACGCCAGGTAATAAAGGAGCAGGGCCGAGACAAGCTGGTTCTTTTTTCCTCGCATATTTTACAGGAAGTGGAAGCCATTTGCGACCGCGTGATCATCATTAATAAGGGCAAAATTGTAGCCGACGAACAGCTGGCCAGCTTGCGGCAGCGGTCCTCCTCCAATTTTGTTTCCGTTACGCTTAAAGAGCCGCTGGAACCCGAATGGCTGCGCCGCCTCAATGGCGTTAAAAGTGTGACCAAAGGCGATGGCAATAGTTGGCGGCTGGAAACCGAAGCGCCGGAAGCTGTACGTAAAGCCGTGCTGGAACTGGCCCTGCAACACGACCTCAGTATTATTTCGCTGCACAGCGAAAGCGGCAGCCTGGAGGCCATCTTCCGGCAACTTACCGGGGCCGACAATAAATAAACACGAACACAATGTGCCGCTTTACCATTATTTTGATAAGGCAAGGCCTGCTGCCGTGAGTCATGTATTATTTTTGGTGATATTATCTTTTTCAGGGATACGCTAATCCGCATTCAAATCCTTTTCTTTGCACACCGGCCAGATGCCTTCCAGGCATTGGGCGCAACGAGAAAATGGGAGCGTAGGGCCACTTGATCATTTCAACGCCTGTTGCTGATACTAGTCAGGCTTTACTATTCCCAAATACGATTGCTTGCACCATCAAAATCGTAAAATTAAAACCGTAAAAGAATGAGCTACATTGCCGAGATCTTTGCCCGACAGATCCTTGATAGTCGTGGTAACCCAACTGTAGAAGTAGATGTAATTACCGATGACGGAGCTATGGGCCGTGCCGCTGTGCCCAGTGGTGCCTCTACCGGTATCCATGAAGCCGTAGAATTGCGCGACGACGATAAAAAAGTTTATGTAGGTAAAGGCGTACTCAAGGCTGTAGAAAACGTAAATAAAACCATTGCCCCCGAACTGGTAGGCTACGACGTGGCCGATCAAACCGGCATCGACCAACTAATGATTGGCCTGGACGGTACCGATAACAAAGGAAAGTTGGGCGCCAACGCTATGCTGGCTGTATCGCTGGCCGTGGCTAAAGCTGCTGCCGAAGAAGCCGAGTTGCCCCTGTTTCGTTATGTAGGCGGTACCAACGCCAAAACGCTGCCCGTGCCGATGATGAACATCCTGAACGGTGGCGCACATGCCGACAATAAAATCGATTTCCAGGAATTTATGGTGATGCCTGTGGGTGCTTCGTCTTTCTCGGAAGGCCTGCGCTGGGGTGTTGAGATCTTCCACGCCCTCAAAACCGTGCTGAAGAAAAAAGGCTACAGCACCAACGTAGGTGACGAAGGCGGATTTGCTCCCAACATCCAAAGCAACGAAGAAGCCATTGAAACCGTGCTTACCGCCATCGATGCGGCCGGTTACAAGGCCGGTTCGCAGGTATTCATTGCCATGGACGCTGCCAACAGCGAGCTGTTCAAAAATGGTAAATACACCTTCCATAAAAGCGACGGCAAAACCCTGAGCTCCGACGAACTGGTGAAATACTGGGAAAACTGGGTGAACCAATACCCCATCTGCTCTATTGAAGACGGCATGGCCGAAGACGATTGGGATGGCTGGAAAAACCTGACCGAAACGGTGGGCAAACGCGTACAGCTGGTAGGTGATGACCTGTTTGTAACCAATGTAACCCGCCTGGAACAAGGCATTCAGAAAGACATTGCCAATGGCCTGCTGGTAAAGGTAAACCAGATCGGTACCCTTACCGAAACCATCAACGCCGTTACCATGGCGCAGCACGCTGGTTACAATACCATCATGAGCCACCGCTCCGGCGAAACCGAAGACAGCACCATCGCCGATCTGGCCGTGGCCCTGAACTGCGGGCAAATCAAAACCGGTTCTGCTTCCCGCTCCGACCGTATGGCTAAATACAACCAGTTGATCCGCATCGAGGAACTGCTGGGTGCTTCGGCCTACTACCCCGGCGCTAAGCTGAAATTTGGCAAATAAGATTAGTTGATAGTTGACAGTTGGTAGTTGATAGTGGGCAGCTTTTTTTGCTGCAACTTTTCAACTGCCAACTGTTTTTTTATGCTTGTTTGTAAAAAAATGGGAAGTTTGTCCCATGGTTGGCCGTTTTACTATCAACTACCAACTGTCAACTATCAACTCTCCATGAAATTCATCTCCAACATACCCTCATTTGTTTACAACAAATACCTGCTGGCTGGTGTGGCCTTTGCCGTATGGATGGTATTTTTCGACCGCAACGACCTGTTTACCCAACGTGAACGCCGCATGGAGCTGCGGGCACTGGAAAAGAGCAAGCAATATTATACCGACCAGATCATCAGTGAGCGGAAAGTACTGGAGGATTTGCAAAACAACCCTGCCGCCATTGAAAAATATGCCCGGGAACGTTATGGCATGAAGCGCGACAACGAGGACGTTTTCCTGATCGTTTCGCCTGCCAGCAGCGAAGAAGAGTAAGGACTACTCAAAAAAGTTACGGTGCCAGTCGGGTGCAATAAATTGGAATAAGGGTCGTTTTAGAATGCGGACGGAACATTATTCTTTATCAATTCGTACCCCATTCCGGATACTGTCACACAATTATGAGCCTTTTTACCCCCGAAGATTTGCTGCTTTACCTGTACAAAGAAACTACCCCCGAACAAACTGCAGCCATTGAGCTGGCACTCCAGGCCGACTGGACGCTGCGCGAAAAACTGGCCGTGCTGCAAACCTCTAAAACCCGCCTTGACGGGCTTGTGGAAACACCCCGCATCGAAACGGTGCTCAACATCCTGAAATACGCGGCCAGCGGCGAAAAAGTAAGCCAATAAGCAGGAGCCTGGAGTTAAAGTCAAGACATTTTATTGTCAGCAATAACTATGAACTGAGCACTTCAAACTCAGGACTATTGCATTAATTTGCCTGCATGACGCGTAAGGATCGGTTCCAGTTTGTGATCGGCTATTTTCAAACGTTTAAGCCGGAAGCCGAAACAGAACTGGATTTTGAAAACACCTACCAGTTGCTGGTAGCCGTTATTCTTTCGGCACAGTGCACCGATAAGCGGGTAAACATGCACACCCCCGAGTTATTTCGCCGCTACCCCGATATCAAACATCTTTGCCAGGCCGAATACGATGATGTGTTTGCGCTGGTAAAAAGTATTTCCTTCCCGGGCAATAAAACCCGCCACCTGCTGGGCATGGCCAAAAAAGTAACCGAAAACTTTGGCGGCGAAATACCAATGACTGTAGAAGAATTGGTACAACTGCCCGGCGTAGGCCGAAAAACGGCGAACGTTATTACCTCGGTGGTAGATGGGCAGCCCAATATGGCGGTGGATACCCATGTATTCCGGGTTTCGGCCCGGCTTGGCCTTACCCTGGGCGCTAAAAACCCGCTGCAAACCGAATTGCAGCTGATTAAATATGTGCCTAAAGAGCTGGTTCCTAAATTTCACCACTGGCTTATTCTTCACGGACGCTATACCTGCACTGCCCGCAAACCAAAATGCGCCGAATGCGGCCTGAAACCGGCCTGTAAGTTTTTCAGCAAACTTACCCAACAGGACAAAGAAGCCCTGGGCATCATCCCTGCATCATAAATTTTCCCTTTTTTGTTGTTTTCTGGTAAAATGGCGGTACGGACGGAGGTTTCTACCATTGTTTGGCGCAGAGGTTGATTATATATCTAAGGCATAATGTAGTCAAAACTGCTGCACGCCTTTTATATGAATGTAATTTCCCGAAAACATGCCGGCATAAACAGCCTTTTTTCCTTGCAGCCGCTGGTAGCAGCCCTGCAGAAAATGGTGGCCAATGGCAAGCCGGGTACCCGTAAACTATATGAACACCTGCTGCAGGAACTGGATGCCGCACCCCAGTTGCTCCAGCCAACAGCCGATACCAAAGTACTGGCCGATCAAGAAACGCTGCTAAACTCGGTGCTGGCCTCGCTTTTTCCGCCGGCCACCCACGAGCAGGAGGGCATTTATGCCGTTTCTTACCCGTTTCACAACCAGATCGTTTACGCCTCCGACCCGTTTCGCTCTATATTTCTTCCAGGCACCACCGACCGGATCAATGTTTCCGGCACAGAAGCCACCGAAAGCATCGGGCGGTCGTCCCTGCAATTGGCCTACAACCTTATTTTGCGCCGGTTTTACAACCAGCAGGTACCAGCAGTGGCTTCTTCGGTGCATGCTATTCCGGATGGCGAAAGCGGCCTTACCCGTTACCTTGAGCTTAAGCTCAACGCCGGTTTTGTAACGGTAAAACTGGCGGACAGCAATTTTGCCTTGCCTAAAAATATTTCGGCACAGCGGGCACTGGATGTGGAGGAGCTAAGGGCCATGCTGCCGCTGGAGCATTTCCAGTTTGAAGGCCTTGTGGTTATTGAAGTGGCCGATGTAACCGGTGAAGAGGTAATTGCCGCCATCAAAAATTCGCTACTCAATATCAACGCAGCCGCAGACGGTACCGTGTATGCAGGTTTTGGCGTGCATGTGCAAACACTTATTGGGTTGCCTTCGGTGGAAGTAGGCATCACGCCGTTTTTCCGGATGAACGATTTTTCCTTGTTTGCCGAAACTTATTTTAGCAACAGCCTGCTCCTGCGCAATGGCGCCGCCGCCGATGATGCGGCACGTTATAGCCGGCTGGCAGGGCATATGTTCCGCAATTCGGACCAACCACTTTTATACAGCCAGTTTTCGGTAGAAAAAAATGGAGGCGGTTTATTGCAGGCCTACTACGACCTGGGTGCCCGGAGCCTGGTGCTTTGCCCGCTTAAGTGCGATGACGGCGAATTGATTGGCCTGCTGGAACTTATTTCGACCAAGCCCGGAACCCTGCGTTTTGAACACCTGACCCGCCTGCAGCCCGCCATACAATTGTTTGCGCTGGCCTTGGACAAGCACGCCGAAAACCTGGAATTGCAAATAGACAAGACCATCAAGGAGCATTTTACCGCCATTCAACCAGCCGTTGCCTGGAAATTTACCGAGGCGGCATTCAATTACCTGCAACACCAGCAGTCGCAGGATTCGGTAAAGATGCAACCCATCATGTTCGAAAATGTGCACCCCCTGTATGGTGCCATTGATGTTCGTAATTCCTCTTTGGAGCGCACCCATTCCATTCAGCTCGACCTGATGGAGCAACTAACCCAGGCGAGCAATGTGCTGGAAAAAGCTGCGCAATTGGCGCCTTTTCCCTTGCTGCGCGAAATTCAGTTTAAGGTAGAGCAATACCTCGCCAACACTTCCGATACATTGCTTTCGGATGACGAACTGCTGATCTGCGATTTTCTGCAGGGCGATCTGCACAACCTGTTCCGGCACCTGCACGAAACCCGCCCCGATTTGCAGAAACATATCGATGCCTATTTTGCCCTGCTGGACCAGCAACGCGGCATGGTGTATCACCACCGCAAAAAATACGAAGACAGCATTACCCGCATCAACGATATGCTGGACCGGTTTATGGACGCAGAGCAAAAAAATGCACAGCAGGTGTACCCGCACTATTTTGAGCGCTACATCACCGACGGTATTGAGTTCAATATTTATGTAGGGCAAAGCCTGGCGCCCAATGCGCCCTTCGATGAAATTTATGTACGCAACCTGAAACTGTGGCAACTAACCTTGCTGGCCCGGGCCGCCCGCCTCAGCCATGCGTTGGAAAAACGCTTGCCCATGTCTTTGCAAACCACGCAACTAATTTTGGCGCATTCCATTCCGCTGTCTATTTCCTTCCGGCGTAAGGAACGCAAGTTTGACGTGGATGGCGCTTATAATATCCGCTACGAAATCATTAAAAAGCGCATCGACAAAGTACACCTGAAAGACAGTGAAGAACGGCTGACGCAACCAGGCAAAGTGGCTATTGTCTACTCGCAGCAAAAAGAGCTGAACGAGTACCTGGAGTACATCCAGTTTTTACAGCATGAAGGCCTGCTGGGCGACTCGGTGGAGCACCTGGAACTGGAAGATACGCAGGGCATCAGCGGCCTGAAGGCCATACGGGTAGATGTGAATTTTAACCAGGAGCCAAACGGCGCAAAAGAAAGTGTTTCCCAACGCATGGAAGTGCCGGCCGCCCAACGATAGCACTGGCTTTAAAATATAACCTTCCAAAAAGAGAAAACCCTTATGGTGTAAGGGTTTTCTCTTTTTTTGTGCCTGCTCCTTATTTTGTTATTCAGGTCTTTACGGGCTAGATATTTTTAACGGTAAAACTGCCGCGCTAGCCCTTGTTTTTTCCCCCTCGTCTGCCCTTTTTAGTGCTTCACCGATTAAATAACACCTTAACACTATTTAAGGTAGTTCTAATATGACTTATGAGCTTATTTTGAGTCATAAACTGAACTGAAAAAACACACTGTTTCCAATCATCCTGACTATGGCAACAAGCACACTTTCCCCCCTTACCGCACACGATCCGGAATTGATTCACCGATGGTCTGAAGAAAAGGCCGCAGCATGGGCACAAAAACATGGCTGGCTGGTAGGCTGTAACTATGTACCGCACACCGCCATCAACCAGCTCGAAATGTGGCAACCCGAAACGTTTGACCCATTCCTGATAGATAAAGAATTGGGCTGGGCCGAAGACCTTGGCTTTAATACGGTTCGCGTATTTCTGCACCACTTGTTGTGGGAGCAGGATCCTGCAGGCTTCCTGGAGCGCATCGATCTTTTTTTGGGCATTGCCCACAAACACGGTATTAAAACCATGCTGGTGTTGTTCGATGCTGTTTGGAACCCGTTTCCGGTTCTGGGCAAGCAGCCCGAACCCCGGCACAACGTTCACAACTCGGGTTGGGTGCAGTGCCCCGGCTACGATGTATTGAACGACCCTACCCGCTACGATGAGTTGCAGGGTTATGTAGAAGGCATTGTAACACATTTTAAAGACGATGAGCGGGTGCTGATCTGGGACCTGTACAACGAGCCCGATAACATGAACCTGGCTTCGTACAACGACCAGGAATACAGCCAGCACAAAGCTGAATTATCTCGCGAACTGCTGCGCAAAAGCATCATCTGGGTTCGTGCCATCAACCCATCGCAACCCATTACCATGGGCCCCTGGCAGGAAGACTGGAGCGAGGCTGCCCGCCTAACCCGGATTGATGACTATATGTTCTCTCATTCCGACATTATTTCCTTTCACTGCTACAAGGACAAGAATGTAATGGAAAGCCACATCAATACCCTGAAGCGGTACAACCGCCCCATGATGTGCACGGAATATATGGCCAGGCCTTTCGACAGCACGTTCGAGGAAATTTTGCCCGTGTTGCAAAAGCACGGAGTAGGTGCCTACAACTGGGGTTTTGTTGCGGGCAAATCGCAAACACATTGCCCCTGGGATTCCTGGCAGATTACTTATCACAACGAGCCGGAACTTTGGTTTCATGATATTTTCAGGCCCAACGGCGAAGCTTATGTGCCTGCGGAAGTGGCATTTTTGAAAAGCATACTCAAGCAAAAACAGGAAGCGCCTGTACTTGCCGAAGTGCTGGCCTGATCGGCATTTGCCCCATAGCAATTTAATAATAACAAAGAGCCCTGCTGGATTCAGCAGGGCTCTTTGTTTACCACCTTGTTGGTGCAAAATATCAGGGTGTTCTTTCTTCTTGCTGCACGTCGCTTTCGTCCTTTTGGTCGTGAGCACCGCCCCGTTTTTGTTCCTCCGATTCATGGAGCATATTGCTCATGGGCTGGTTGTTGTTATTGCTTTTATGCTGCCCGCCACTATTGGTTGTAGCGGTATTATTTTGCTGGCCTTCCTGGTGCGGATGGTCCTGATGATTCACATTGGGTTGTTCTCTGTTGCTCATAGAAAATAAATTTTAAAAGTGATCAATTAAATGGTCCATCGTCTATCGTCCATTGACCATCGACAATGGACTTTTATTATGCCGTTGTAAACTGTCCTGTTGTATCGTGCTGGCCTTCGCTAATTTCTTCCAGCATTTTGCGGTTGAATGCATCCAGGTCTTTTGGGCTGCGGCTGGTTACAAGGCCATTATCCACTACCACTTCTTCATCCGTCCAGATGGCACCGGCGTTTTTCAGATCGGTTTGAATGGAAGGATAAGAGGTCATTTGCCGCCCATTAATCATACCGGTTTCTACCAGAAGTTGGGGCCCATGGCAAATGGAAGCCAGTGGTTTTCCCTGCTCAATAAAGTGCTGGGCAAACTGGACGCAGGCTTTGTTGGCCCGCATAAAATCGGGGTTCATTACGCCGCCCGGAATAACCAGGGCATCGTAGTCTTCCGGCCTTGCATCCTGCAACCGTACGTCTACAGGCACTTCTATGCCCCAATGGTCATTGTCCCAGGCTTTTACTTTGTCCGATTGCGGCGATACCACATGCACTGTGGCACCGGCTGCTTTCAGGGCCTCCATAGGGCTGGTAAGCTCTACCTGTTCAAATCCGTTTTCTGTAAGAATAGCCACTTTTTTTCCGGAAATATTTCTTGCCATTATGTTGTATTGTTTATTAAGCTGGTTAAATAAGCCCAAACAGAATCCGCAAGGGCTGATACGCACCGGTTTATTGCCGGGGTGGCTGCCCGGGCACTTTTCTATCTGCAGCCGTATCGTAAGTTGTGCCTTTCCCAGGCATGGAATCGGGGTTGTAAATGTTGTTGTTGGTAGTGGGGGTGGAGTCCATGTTGTTGCCACCTATGGGGGTGCTGGCCGAATCCTGCACGGTTTTAAGATCGTAGGTACGATCACCTGCACCTGCATCATCATTGCCGCAGGCAGCAAGCATTGCCGAGGCTGCACAAAATATCCAAACCTTTTTCATAGCCGTTTTTGGCCTATAGCTTCAAATCTTCTGCCAGCTTTGGTCCAGCTGCCTGTCAACCCCATTGTGGCATGCCTATTGTCGCTTTAAATTGTATATTTAATACATTAACCAAAAGGACTCCTATGAAATCATTTTTACTCTTTTTGTTTACATTTTTACTGCTGCAATCAAATGCGCAGCCCAAAAACCCCGGCACGCTGCCTCCCGGCAAGTACGAAGCTTCGGTGAAGCCCGGCGCCAGCAAATGGGAACGGGGCGATATTATTTTAATAGACGATACCCGTTACCGCATATCTACCAGCGAGGAAATAGGCGAGTACCGCATTAGTGTGGCGGCACAACGCATTATGTTTACCAGCGGGCCGCTGCGGGCGGTGTATGCCAAAGTGGTACAGCAGGGAAAAAAGCCGGCCATTGAGTTGCCCTTTGCAGAAAACAGCCACCAGCACCTGGCTTCGGCCGACATTGTAGCAGTGTGGAAACAATAACGGGAATTCGGACGTGGGATTTCGGATTTCGGAACTTTTGGGGCTGAAAAAGCACTTCAGGCACTCCAGGTTCTAAAATCCGAAATCCTTAATCTGCCATCCGAAATGTCCATGGCCTTTTTTTTGCAACCATTTCGGAAAAAAGAGCATGAATCTAAAACGGGTATTTGGCGTGTTGCTTACTTTACTGGGAATTGGCGGACTTATTTATGCGGCCGTGTTGTTCATGAATTCGGAAGGATCGGGAAAGCAAATTAAAGCACTGATCGTGTATGGCATTCTGGGTGCCGTTTTCTTTTTTACCGGCATTGGATTGATCCGCACTACACACGACGAAAGCCAGCCACCGGTGCGCTGATATTTCAGGCAGCGCCTGTTTTGGCATCTTACCAGCTTACACAATCACATCGGTTTTCAGGTTTGTTCCGCATCTTCAATCGTTGCCAATGACTTTTTATGTGCGTTCTTATTTTTTGAGCCTGTTGCTACTGAATGCATGCACCGAGGCGGCAGATAAACAGGGCGCCGCTACCGATACCCTTGCCGGCAGTGGTGTGCATGGTCATGCGCCAGCCACTACCGGCGTTCTTTCGGGGGAGCCATTCGTGTTGGCGGGGTGTTATGAAATGACCATGAAACGCGATACCGCCACGCTTTCGCTGCAGGTTACCGACACGGTTGTTTCGGGTAGGCTCCGTTACGACTGGAACGAAAAGGACGGGAATGTAGGCACCATCCAGGGGGTGCTGCGCGACAGCCTGATTATTGCCCATTACACATTCGAATCGGAAGGGCTAATTTCAATGCGGGAAGTTATTTTTAAAATAGAAGACCAAACATTACTGCAAGGGTTTGGGGAGTTGGAGGACAGAAATGGCGCCTATGTATTTAGCAACCCTGCTCAGGTGCAATACATGAAAAGTACCCCGTTTATAAAAGTCGATTGCCCCGAAGAAGAATAATGTAGCCAAACAAAAAGCCATTACTCCGTAACCAAAATTTTACACCACCTATTATGCTGCTTCATCAGCTAATGGTTAACCCCTACCGTTATGCGATAAAACACTTACCGGCAGCAGGTAAATGCAAATACACTGATAAAAATCAGGCACATATGCGCATTAAACATAACACCATTGACATTCCTTCCCTAAATTGCTCAGGTGAGTTTTATCCTGCATATCGATACGGCAATTAACACCGCCTCCATTTGTCTTTCCGACAATGAGCAGGTGCTGTTTGCCGCACACAACACGCAAACAAGGGAAAGCGCCGGGTGGTTGCAGCCAGCCATTCAAGGCTTAGTGCAGGAGGCAGGCATTACTTTACAACAATTAGCGGCTGTATCGGTAAGTGCGGGCCCCGGCTCGTATACAGGATTGCGTGTGGGCATGGCTTCGGCTAAAGGGCTTTGTTATGCGCTCAATATCCCGCTGATCATGGTAGATACGCTGCAAGCCTTGGCTGGCGCGGCTTTGCCTTATATGAATGGTGCAGATGCATTGTTGTGTCCAATGATCGATGCAAGGCGCATGGAGGTGTTTACGGCTATATATGACCGTGAGTTGCTCGAAGTGCTGGCACCCACAAATGTAATTGTAGAAGCATCCAGTTTTGATACATGGCTGCAGCAACACGCTGTTTACTTTTTTGGCAATGGTAGCAACAAAGTAAAAGCAGTAGTGCACCACCCTGCAGCTGTATTTATTGAGGTGCAGGCAAATGCAGCAAACCTGGTGCCGCTGGCATACAAGCAATACGTGCAACAGCAGTTTGCACCACTTGCATATGCCGAGCCCAAATATGTAAAGGGTTTTTATAATCCACAGCCGCGTTAGTTAGCTGCCTCTCTAAGTCTTTTCTGTATCTGAAATGAGCAAGAATACTTATTTGCGGCAAAAAGAAAGTGTAAATTATACATTTACTGTATACATTTGTATCACGTGTTAAGAGAGAAAAATATGAACAATGTTTTAAATGAAAGTCCCGTGGCTGAGAACGTTGAACTAAAAATTGACGTACTGCAGCTTAAGAAAGCAGCTCTTATTTTAAGGGCCATCAACCACAAGTTGCGCCAGCAGATCTTGAAGTTGTTGCACCAGAACGAGAAAATGACCGTAACCGAAATTTATGTAAAACTGCGCCTCGAGCAGTCGGTTGCTTCGCAGCACCTGGCTATTCTTCGTAAAGCCGGTTTTGTAAATACGGTTCGTGATGGTAAGTTTATTTTCTATTCGGTGAACCACGATCGCATGGACCAGGTACACAGCTTTGTGTACGAATTGTTGAAATAGCTGCTTTCTTCAACGCATATGTCTTTGATTGCAATGGGTTACTTTTGCCGTCAAAGACATTTTTTATGCCCGCAACTTTGCAAGGCCTTTCCGTGGCCCGTTTCAAGCAAGCCGTTGATGCAGGCGCGGTGATCGTAGATACCCGGCCTACCTCTGTATTTACAGCCGGTTTTGTACCCGGTTCCATCAGCCTCGGGCTCGAAGGGTCAGTTGCCGAATGGGCCAATGCTTTGCTGCCCCGCAACCAGGCCCTGGTGCTGGTGACCATTGCCGGTAAAGAAAGAGAAAGTGCCGACCTGCTCACTGCCGAAGGGTTTACCCAACTGGCCGGCTACCTGGAAAATGGTTTTGAGGCCTGGCAGCAAAGCGGTGAGGAAATCGACATCGTTATTGATGTGGAAGCCGACGAACTGGCCATGGACCTTCCGTTCGATGAAAACATAATGGTGCTTGACGTACGCCGCCCCGCCGAGTTTGCCGAAGGCCATGTAGTGGATGCGGAAAACGTGCCGCTGGATGAAATGGCCGACCTGGTAAATATTGCCAACATCGAAGAAAACCAGAACGTATACATACATTGCCGCAGCGGTTACCGCAGCGTTATTGCCGCATCACTCCTCAAGCGGCAGGGCATTCACAACATTCGTAATGTACTGGGCGGCTGGAACGCCATCAAAGCCGAAACAAGAATTAAAACGGAAAAAGGCACTTCCAGCAAAGATGGAGATGCCGTTGTGGCGGAATAAAATTCTTATAACTGTCAAAAAGAATAAGGTAAAAAAGCTAAAGCCATCATCAAACGCAGGTAGCTTGTTTACCTTATTTTGTAGGCTGCAACATGTAAGAAAAATGCACCACCTGCGCCTCTGTTGTGGGTGCTGTGGAGCGGTAAAAATCAATGGCGTAATCATCCACTTTATCTGCCTGCACAAAAACTTCTTCAAAGCCTTTTAACCTGCAGTATTCGTTGGTGGCCGCTATTAGTTTTTTGCCGATTCCTTTTCGTTGGTAGGGTAGCAATACCGCAAGGTCATAAACATACGCTAAAGGTTTTTCGGAATAATACTGGTCCAATACATAACCGGTTAGCCCGCCAACTACCTTGTTTTCACAATGCGCAACAAAAGCAAAGAAATTTTCTTTGGCTAAAAGTCGGAGCAAGTGTGCATCGTCAGGCATGTTGAAATGCTTCATTTCAAATGTGTGTTCAAAAACTGTAATAAGTTCTTTGAAGACCTGGAGTTTATTGGCATTTATTAGTTGAACCGCAACATGCATATCGGCTGGAAAATTTACAGGTACAACATTGCTTCCTTGCAAAACAGGCCACTGCTAATGCATAGGATCTTCCTGCGGCGCTGTAAGCAGCCCGTATTCGGGCTTCCACTGGTGTTTCCAGCGGCGATGGCTCCACAGCCACATCTGTGGGTCGTTGGTAATGGTTTGCTCCAGGTAGGCAATATAACGGCGCGTCAGTTCGCCTTTAGGCAAGCTGGCGGGAGCTGCTGCAGCCAAAAAGAAGTGACCTTCATAGTAGCCGCGGCGTTTTTTGGTAAAATGGCCAAACACTACCGGGATGTCGCCAATGCGGGCACCGTTTTCGGGCCCCGAAACAAATGGTGTGGGCCTGCCGAAAAAAGGCACCCAGTAACAGCCGCGCCGGGTGTCTCCGGGATTTTGGTCGGCAATCAGCCCCAAAGCATATTGTTGGTCGCGGTAGCCCATAATGGCCCGCCGCATATCGTTTGCCGGCAACAGCACCGTGCCGGTACGCGACCGCATGTGCATAAACAGCCGGTTCACTGCCTTGTTTTGAATGGGCTGGTACACACCCAGGAAAGTAAACGGAATATTGAGGCCTACAGCCAGGTTGGCCAGCTCCCAGTTAAAGTTGTGGCCGGTATGAATCTGGCATTTTTTGCCCTGCGCATGCAGCTCATGAAACACCGAATAATCGGCCTTGAAATGCCGGTTGATGAATGCAGGAGAAACACTTAAAAATTTAATGGTTTCAATAAAAGTGTCGGTAAAGTTGCGGTAAAACTGACGGGCAATGCGCAGCCTTTCCTCCCCGGTTTTGTGCGGAAAAGCAATCTGAAGGTTTTGCAGCACCACGCCTTTGCGGTACCCCATCACGTGGTAAATAATTACAAACGCAGTATCTGAAAGCAGGTACAACACCCGCAGGGGCAAAAGGGAAAGCAGGTACAAAAAACCATAAAGCACATGATACATACTGCCGGAATTTGGGTGCAAAACTGCCTGAACAATCAGGATGCAAAAGTACCGGCAAAGTTTTAAAATGCCGGCTCTTTGAAAAACCGCTGCAGTTTCGCAAGAACAATTACAACACGATGTTTTGTGTGAGGTTCGATTTTTCCGGGTAATCGGTATTGAAATGAAGCCCACGGCTTTCCTTGCGGAATGCGGCGCCTTTGATGATCAGGTACCCCACGGTAATCATGTTGCGCAGTTCCAGCAGTTGCGGCGACACAGTGGTACCTTGGTACAACGCTTCGGTTTCTTCAAACAGGAGGTCGATGCGTTTAATAGCCCGCTGCAAGCGCACCGTATTGCGCACAATGCCCACATAATCGCTCATTACCTGCTGCAGTTCTTTGAGGCTTTGGGTAATAAGGATCATCTCATTCGGGTCGGAAGTTCTTTCGGCGTTCCAATCCGGAATTTGGGGCATTTGCGTGGCGTTGTGGGGCTGGTTTACTGCATCCATAAAGCAGCGGTGGGCAAATACCATAGCTTCCAGTAGCGAGTTGCTGGCCAGGCGGTTGGCGCCATGCAGCCCTGTAGAGGCACATTCGCCGCAGGCATACAGGTTGCGAATGGATGTGCGGCCCCATTCATCTGTTTTGATGCCGCCGCAACTATAGTGCGCTGCAGGCGCTACGGGTATCATGTCTTTCGCTACATCAATCCCGATAGAAAGACATTTCTCATAAATATTAGGGAAGTGATCTTTAAACTGTTCAATGGGCATATGGCGGCAGTCGAGCCATACATGCTCGGTGCCGGTCCGTTTCATTTCGCTGTCGATGGCGCGGGCCACAATATCGCGGGGGGCCAGGTCGCGGCGTTCGTCGTAGCGCTCCATAAAGGCCTCGCCATCCACATTGCGCAAAATGCCGCCATCGCCCCGTACCGCTTCGGTTATTAAAAATGCCTGTCCGCGGGTACCGGCCTGGTACAGGGCCGTGGGGTGAAACTGGATAAACTCCATGTTTTCGATGCGGCCTTTGGCGCGGTACACCATGGCCACCCCATCGCCGGTGGCAATAATTGGATTGGTAGTAGTGCGGTACACCTGCCCGTTGCCCCCGGTAGCCAGCAGGGTAGTGGGCGCCAGTATTTTTTCAATGCGGTTGCTTTCCGCATTCAGCACATACACGCCATAGCAGCAAATGTCGGGGGTGCTTTTAGTGATCAGGTAACCCAGGTGGTGCTGGGTAATAATGTCGATAACAAAACAATGCTTGATGAAGTCCACGTTTGGTGCCCGCTCAATGGCTTCCAGCAGGGCCCGTTCAATTTCCCAGCCGGTAATGTCTTTATAGTGCAGGATGCGGAATTCGGAATGCCCGCCTTCGCGGCCCAGTTTATACGAGCCGGTATTGTGCTTGTCGAACTGCGTACCCCAGTCAATTATTTCCTGCACCCTTGCCGGGCCTTCTTTTACCACAATTTCAACAATCTTCGGGTTGCAAAGTCCGTCGCCGGCAATCAACGTGTCTTCAATATGTTTGTCAAAGGAATCGTTCTCCGTATCGTTCACCACGGCCACACCGCCTTGTGCATACTTGGTGTTGGTTTCGTCGGCCGATGCCTTCGTAATGATGGTCACTTTTTTGTCGGGAAACTGCTGCGCCATTTTCAGCGCATACACCAATCCGGCGATACCGGAGCCAATTACAAGAAAATCTGTTTGCATGTAGTAAGGGTCAGTGTTCGATGCGGAAAGTTAATGCATTTGACTGCTCCATGATGCGGCCAATGCAGCTGCCTTATTTTTAATTGTCCAATGCCATGCTATGCGCTATTGAAGCAGTGCGTTTTTGTTAAAACATATTCATGGAAGATGTTGTTCACCAGCCTGTTTGAAAGGTGGTTTTTTTATTCATTGTTTCAAATGGATTGCCTGATCTGCAGAAGTGATGTTTGCTTGGGCAGGCTTGTGCCCTGTGGCTAAGAGAAACAAATTTCATCCTTCCCTCTTTCTAAAAAATGCGTATGATCGCCCCGGTTATTGTACTGCAATTCCATTTTTCGATATTTCTTTTGACCTGATATATGCAAGGGCGCCGGTTACCAGTAGCAACTGTGCGCCACCGTAAGTCAGCATTACAATGATCCCCGAAAAGGAAATGGGCTGCATGAAACGGGCCGTTGCCAATACCGAATCGGAAAGCACAAACAGCACGGCGCCTGGCATCAGCAATCGGGCTGTTTTGTGGCGCAACAACACCGTGTGCAAGGCCAGCAACAGCATGCCCGAAATAACGGCACCATATACCGCCACCGGTATTTTCAGGTCGCCTAAATGCGGCCACAGCAGCAGCAACAAACCTGCATAGTATACCAGCACGCCCAACCCGAACATCTTGTGCAATTGTATCCTTTCGGTTTTCCAAATGCGCCACAAAAACAGGCAGTAAAAAATATGGGCAGTCAGGAAGGCACCCAGCCCCAGTAAAAAAAAGAGGGGTGCCCGGTCTTCAAAGAGGAGCAGCACATCGCCCAGCCACGAAAACAGGAGTGCCGGTAAAATGAATTGCTGAAACCCGTTTGCCGCACCAATGGTTGCCGTGAAATAAAGTACCATCCCGGGTATAATGAGCGGCTTAGTTAGCAGCCGCCAACCGGCTGTATCAATGGCTATAAAAATCAGGTCGGCAGCAAGGGCCAAAGCAAACAGCAACAAGCCAATATTGGCCAGGGAGCGATTGGCTCCGGCTGTAGCAGTTATCGCAGTAGGGGATGGTAAGGAATCTGTATGCCCTATACGCTGGCCATTTTTGGTTCTACCCATGCGCCGGCTTCTTTTAGCAGGTTAATCAATTCTTCCACCGCCACTGCACTCGGCACATTTCGTTTTACTACTTCCTTGCTTTTATACAGGGTAATTTTACCCGGACCGCTGCCTACATACCCAAAATCGGCATCGGCCATTTCGCCCGGCCCGTTTACAATACACCCCATGATGGCGATTTTTACGCCTTTGAGGTGGTGCGTTACCGCACGGATCCGGGCTGTTGTTTCCTGCAGGTCAAACAGGGTGCGGCCGCAGGAAGGGCAGGAAATATATTCGGTTTTGGAAATGCGGGTACGTGTGGCCTGCAGTATTGAAAACGCCGTGTTGTTGATAAACTGCTCGGGCGATGCATTTTGCAAATAAGTACGGGCCGATGGAAGGTCCATGGTCAATGGTTCATGGTCCATCGACTGCTGCCCATAGCTTGCTGCCAACTGGTCGTAGCTTTCCTTCGTCATGCCAAAACACACGCCATCGCCAAAACCTTCGAGCAGCAGGGCGCCGGCTTCGGTGGCATAATGAATCAGGTGTTCATCGGCAGTGCCGCCGTTGCTGTCGGCCAGCAGTATGGCGGGGTTTTGAATGCCGCGGCTTCCCAATTCTATAAACATACGGCGCACGGCCTGCATGGCATTATTTCGTTCGCTGCTCAGGCACAACACCACGGTCGGGTCATTAGCCAGCGCATCGAGATGTGTATAGTCATTGAGCGTGGTGGCATCGTTAAAACAGTCCACCATTACAAAATTCAATTCGCTACTGCGTGCCGTAGCAGTAGCAAAACCACTGTCCTGAAACAGTGGGAAATATTTGGCTTCACTGGTAACCGGTGTATCTGCAAAATGGGCTGCCCAGGTAGCCGGGTACACCAGCACTTTCAACGTGCCGGGCAGGGCAAAAGGCAATACCTGGTGGCCGGTAAAAACGTAATCGGCCGCCGTATCGGCAATGCTCCATTTATCCGAAACGGCATCGTAGGTATAGCCGATGCTTCGCAGGCTGTCAGGAGTAATGTTTTCTATTTTACTGAAATCGGCAATGACCACCGGCACCTGCTGGCCGCCAATATTGCCTACGGCAAATGTGGTGCGCCGGCGGTAATTGAACGGGTCGTAGGTAAGCTTTTCAACTGGAGGCACCGGAACCACCGTCGTCTGTCGTCCTTCGTCTGTCGTCGGTTCATACTTCTTCACCAGATCCCTGCATACCGGTATTTCCAACTCGGGATCTTCTGTCAGCGAAACCCTGATGGTATCGCCCAGGCCATCCTGCAGCAGCGTGCCAATGCCCACGGCGCTTTTAATGCGGCCATCCTCACCGTCGCCGGCCTCGGTTACGCCCAGGTGCAGCGGGTAGCATTCACCAAATTCGTCGTGCATGGTGCGCACCAGCATGCGGTAGGCCTGCACCATTACCTGCGGGTTGCTCGACTTCATGCTCAGCACAATATTGTGGTAGCTGTGGCTGCGGGCAATGCGCAAAAACTCCATGGCACTTTCCACCATACCCATGGGCGTATCGCCATAGCGGCTCATGATGCGGTCGGAGAGGGAACCGTGATTGGTGCCGATACGCATGGCCGTGCCGTGTTCCTTGCAAATATGCACCAAGGGCGAAAAGCGCTCATAAATGCGCTCCAGTTCTTCGGCATAATCGGCATCGGTGTATTCAATCAGCTCAAACTTCTTTTTATCTACATAGTTGCCGGGGTTTACCCGCACTTTTTCTACAATGCGGGCCGCAATTTCGGCAGCGTTGGGGGTAAAATGAATATCGGCTACAAGTGGTGTGGCGTAGCCGCGGCGGCGCAGTTCGTTCTTTATTTGCAACAGGTTCTCCGCTTCTTTTTTCGAAGGCGCTGTGATGCGCACCAGTTCGGCGCCGGCTTCAATACAGCGGATGCTTTGTTCCACGGTGGCCAGGGTGTCCATGGTGTCGGTAGTGGTCATGGTTTGCACCCTTATCGGGTGGCCATTGCCCAGCAGCAGGTCGCCAATGCGCACCTCTCGGGTGGCCAGGCGGCTATATTCGGTGAGGCTTGCGGTGTAGGATTGCATGCGAAAATTAAACATTTGAAAATATGTCCATTTGAAAACAGAAGGAATCCTATATATGTGACCGCATCCCGATTTTCAATAATGAACAAAGCAATGCAAAGTTAGGCCGGGAAGGGAAAAGGAGGGTTTAATTGTGCCCAAAGGTTTTAAAATACACTTCCTAGTGCAGAACAATATTTTTTAAAATCCACCGAAAGCTGAAGGAGATGCCGACCTGCGTTGGCCTGACAGCGTATAAACAGCAATAGATACTGACGTATACCAGCACCTTCATTTTCAAATTTGCTGCTTACCAGTCTTTTTCCATACCGCTGCCCTGCATGGGGCTGTTGCGCTGCAAGCGTTGCTGGATCTGCTTTTCCTTTTGCTGCAGCTGTTGCAGTTTGCGTTCGGCCTCGCTTTGGCTCATGGAGCTGCGCTGTTGCTTTTGCTGCTGCGACTGCTGCTTTTCCCTTTTAAGTTCGCGCAGGGCTAGCTGCAGGTTTTCGCGGGCCTCTTTGTCATCGGGTGTCAGGCGCAGGGCTGCTTTATAGGCTTCGATGCTGGCCTCCAGGTCTTTTTCTTTTGTATGGGCAACGCCGGTGTTGTAGTGTACGGCTGCTTGCAGCGCCTTATTGTTCCCATCCACTTTTACCTGTCCTAAAATGCCCAGGGATTCCTTATAGCGTTTTTGCCGGTACAGGGCATTGGATAAATTGTATGCAGCGGTGGTGCTGGCCGGGTTATCTTTCAGGGCTTTGCGGTAGAATTTTTCCGCCAGGTCGTATTGTGCCGTGCGGTAATATTGGTTGCCTGTGGCAATATCCTTGTCGCCTTTTTGCGCCAGCGCTGGCAGGGCAATGGCGATTAATATCAAAAAAAGTCTTCCCCTCATGCCTTTCTCCTTTTTCGTGTGGGAACAAATATTTCCAGCATCAGCAACAGCGCCATGGGCACAACAGCCCACATATACAGCGTCAGGTAATTGAATTGCGATGCATCGCCCAGGCCTTTTTGTTCCATTTGTCCAAAACGTTCGGCAAGGGAGGTAGCAATATCCCGGGCATTGCCGGCATATCGGTAATATTGTCCGCCGGTGCCGGTGGCCAGTTGCTGCAGCAGCGGCTCGTTTAATTTGGAAACAATAACATTACCCAAGGCATCGCGCCGGTCGGTGCCGGTAAGCGTGTCGGTAAGCGTGGCGCCTTCGGGCGACCCGATGCCCACGGCATGAATGGAAATGCCCCGCTCGGCCATGCCTTTGGCTTCTTCCAAAGCGGTTTCGTCGTGGGTTTCGCCATCGGTGAGCAACACAATGGTTTGGTACCGTTCCGATTCAGGATCGAATGAGGCCATGGCCTGTGCCAGCGCATCGCCAATGGCGGTACCCTGCGCTTTTACGGCCGCCGGCGAGGCACCGGAAATATAGAGGTCGGCGGCGCCCCGGTCAAAGGTCAGGGGCATTTGCACATAAGCATCGCCGGCAAAAAGCACCAGGCCAATTCGGTCGTTGGGCAGGCGGGAAACCAGTTGCTGCATCATGCTGCGGGCCGCGGTAAGTCGGCTGGTAACCCCTTCGGCAGCCAGCATGGAGCTGCTTACATCCAGCACCATCATGATATCGATGCCTTTGCGTACTTCCATGCTCCCTTTTTCGGGGTGGCGCGGATTGGCAATGGCCAGGCAGCCCAAAGTAAAAGCCAGCAAAGCCAGCGAAAATTTCAGTGTTTGCCTGCCGGGTGCTGCCGTAGCCAGCAGGTCCCGCACCAGCCGGGCATCGCCCATATTGCGCACCCTTTTACGCCGTTGCCAGGCATACCACAGGTACACCAGCAGCAGCAGCGGCACGGCTGCCAGCAACCAAAGGGCTTGCGGGTATTGAAAATTAATCTGGGGCATGGGGGCGACTAGTTCAATATGTTCAAAGTTTAATGTTTTAGGTTTAAAGTTGGGAGCAACCTACTTACAGAAGTCATTGAACCCATAGAAAACTTTAAACAACCCCAAACCTCAAACTTTGTACTATGTAACGGCTCAGTTGCAAGTTTTATGCTACAATTATTTTTCGCCGCGCAGAAATTCCATTTCGCTTAAAATGCCTTTCAGGATGGCCATGCGGGCTTTAACCATATCGTAGTCCTTCCCCGGCGCTTCGAGGTTGAGCACAAAAAAGTAGGGGTGGCGGTTTTCTTCGATCCAGCCTACAATCCAGCCAATATTCTTGTTCGATTTTTCATCGTACTGCCAGCCGGTTTTATAACTCAGTTTGTATAGGGGCTGGTCTTCAAACAACATGGCCCGCTTTACCATTTCCTGGTTGATTTTATGAAAGGGCAGCTGGTTGAAATACAGTTTTTTTACCAGGCCCATTTGCTCGTCGGGGCGGATGGTAAGCGAACCGTCCAGCCAAAACGTATCGATTGCGGAATTGATCTTTTTTGAACCATATGCCAGCGTATCGAGCCACTGCTGCATGGTGTCCTTGCCGATGCGGCGGGCCACTTCCTGGAAATAAGGCACTGCCGAAACCCGGAATGCATTGTAAAAATTCAGGTCCTGGTTCCACTGCGCAATGGAGCGCTGCACGCCATCCCAGGCAATGACCATACTGTCGTTTTCAATGATGCCGGTTTGCAGGCCTATAAGGCTGTTTACTATTTTAAAAGTGGAAGCGGGCACAAAAGCACTGTCGCGGTAGCGCTTCAGGTTGTGTATTGTAAAATTGCCCGAGTTGTTATCGAGCAGGGCAAAAGTGCCGTGGGCACCATTTTGGGTAAAATATTTTTCCAGCGATGCTTCTTCGGTTACGTTGTTGGGCGAACAATGCCAAAAGGTAAGGGCTACTACCACCAGGTACAGGTAATGCTTCATGCAGGCCAATTATTTTGGCAAAAGTAATGGGAGTAGGGCAGAAGCTTTGTTTTTACTGCGGGTAGCATCAACACCGAATTGTGTAAATGGCCTGCCCATACGCTTTTACTTTTTTGCTCCTGCAAAAAAGGGCCCCCGCAGGCCCGCCATCAATGACAGCTTGATGGCGGGATGGTTCCCTGATTAAGCTTTGGTGCTACTGTAGTGAACAGCATCAGATCATTGCTTAACAAAAAGGGTTCTATTCAGAGGAGACATTTGTTTCAATAGCTCAGTAGCCCAACATTTCAGATATAAATACCGTTTTTGAGTTTGACGTGGCGGCCACCCTGGCAGTCGCGTTTCATGGTAACGCAGGAGGTAAGGCTGCAGGTAAATGCAACTATTGTAAGGAGCAGAATCAATTTTTTCATGGGGTAAAAGCCCGCACATTGCGGCTGTTCCTTTTAACGGACCTTGTATTTTTTTATTGCGCAGCAAGTAAAACCATTTTTCTGGCAGGTTTACATGGAATAAAAATCCCCGGAGGCAACACCGTCCGGGGATTTTTATTTGGAGAAATTACGCCATTCATTATTTCAGCACACCCAGTTCCTTTCCAATGCGGGTAAAGGCATCGATGGCTTTGTCGAGATGCGCCTGCTCGTGGGCTGCACTCAGTTGTACGCGGATGCGGGCCTGGCCCTTGGGCACTACAGGAAAAAAGAACCCGATCACATAAATGCCTTCCTGCAGCAGCTTGTCGGCAAACTGTGCGGCCAGCACCGCATCGTACAGCATGATGGGCACAATGGGGTGTTCGCCGGGCTTGATGTCGAAACCCGCCTCGGTCATTTTATCGCGGAAATATTTCGTGTTGTATTCCAGTTTGTCGCGCAGTTCGGTGGTTTCGCGCAGCATGTCGAGCACCGCAATAGAGGCACCCACAATTACCGGCGACAGCGAGTTGGAAAACAGGTAAGGCCGGCTTTTCTGGCGCAGCATATCGATCACTTCTTTGCGGCCCGAAGTAAAACCACCCAGTGCACCACCCAGTGCTTTACCCAACGTGCCGGTAATGATATCGATACGGCCCACCACACCACGGTGCTCGTGGGTGCCACGGCCTGTTTTGCCCAAAAAACCCGAGGCATGACTTTCGTCGATCATCACGATCGCATCATATTTGTCGGCGAGGTCGCAAATAACATCGAGCTGGGCAATGGTGCCGTCCATGCTGAATGCACCATCGGTAACAATGATGCGGCTGCGGGTACCGGAGGCTTCCTGCAGCTTTGCTTCCAGGTCGGCCATGTTGTTGTGCTCGTAGCGAAAACGTTGCGCCTTACACAGGCGTACGCCATCGATGATGGAAGCATGGTTGAGCGCATCTGATATAATGGCATCTTCTTCGGTAAAGAGTGGCTCAAACACGCCACCGTTGGCATCGAATGCAGCCGCATATAAAATGGTATCTTCTGTGCCGAGGAATTCGGAAAGTTTTTGTTCCAGTTCTTTGTGCACATCTTGCGTGCCGCAAATAAAGCGCACCGAGCTCATGCCATAACCCCGGTTGTTCAATGCGCTGTGCGCTGCTTCCAGCACCTTGGGGTGCGAGGAAAGGCCGAGGTAATTGTTGGCACAAAAGTTCAGCACCGTTTGGCCGTTCACTACTATTTCGGCGCCCTGCGGCGATGCAATAACGCGTTCGGTTTTATATAGTCCGGATGCTTTGATCGCTTCCACTTCGGTGTGGATGCGTTGCACAAAGTTTTCATTCATATAAAGGCATTTATGAGGGCAAATATACCGGTGCAGGGAACGGTTAAAATTATTTTTTACAAAACCTGTAACATTAAGGTTTCTACTTTCGTCCAATCCCAAAACCGATGATATGAGTACCAAACTTTTCAGAAGTGTATTGCTGGGTATCTCCCTTACAGCAATGCTGACGACGGCCCTTGTAGTATATGGGCGGAACACTTCGAAAGTAGCCACCGAAGAAGCAGATTGCTGCCTGCAGGTAAACAACCACAATACAGAAATGCCCTGGGAAAAGCTGGCTTCGCAATGGTTCAGAGCAGTATCTTTATAAAAAGGCGCTGCCTGTTGCAGTAGCAGGATTTGGACCCAATCATTCAACGGTTAAACATTATAAATAAACGGAACACTAAAAATTTTGAGCTTCACCCTTTAGTATAAAAAAACGCTTTGCATGCAAAGCGTTTTTCTTTTTTAAACACTCCGGATCACATAAGTTACCACTCCCCACAGCACACAGCCCGAAGCCGGCGTTACGGTTATAGGTGCCAGTTGGCCCGATGCCGGCACCAGCCTGGCCCAGCCCTCGGTGCATTCGTAGCGGCGGATGATCAGTTCGTCTTGCAATGCTGCAATTACCACCGACCCGTTCTTTGGTTCCATCACCCGGTCTACCACCACCACATCGCCTTTTTCAATGCCGGCAGCCTGCATGGCATTGCTGGCCACCCGTAACAAAAAAGTGTAGGCTTTGTTTTTTACCAACTGATCGTTCAGATCAATATGCTGTGCCGGAGGCATGGGCGTGCCGGATGCAGAAAAAAAATTCGTTTGTGGCATGGGGTTGGTTTGATGGTGCTAAATTAATTAGTATTTTTATGCTAATAAAATTAGATTGTCCACACTAAAACCATATTGTATGAGCCTAGACCTGCAGATGCCCGGCTACCGGGTGCACGAATACCGCCTGATAGTGCCGCTTCCAGAAGCGATGCAAAACAAAGTGCAGGCCTTGCGCACCGACCTGCACCAGCGGCATGGCGTAAAAGAAGGCTGGAGCATTAAACCTTCGCTGACGCTGGCCAAGTTTTTTGCGTATGAAAAAAGCGAAGGCAAGCTGGTGGAGCGCCTGCAGCAAACCGTGATGGGACAACATCCGCAAATGATCGAGCTCAAAGATTTTGCAGCCTATCCTTCACATACGGTATATATACCCATGGCCACCCGTGGTGTATTTACCGATTTGTTTAAGGAAATAAAAAAATTGAAATGGCTGATGCAGGTGCCGCAGCAGGACCCGCAGTTTTTTGCCGAACCGCACCTGGTGTTGGCGCAGGGCTTAAAACCCCTAAAGTTTATTGGTATGTGGATGGAGCTGGAACACCGCCAGTTTACCGGCCGCTTCAAGGCCGATGCAGTGCTGCTGCTGCGCCGCTCTGCACCGGGCAGCCGCTACGAAGTATTGCGCCGCATGGAGTGCTTAAGCCGTGGCGCCGAAGTACGGCAGGGAGTGCTTTTTGCTTAGGCAAAAAGAACAGATGAACAGACGAACAAGGAATGTCGAATGTCGAAGTTGGGTGGAGTTGTGCACCAATAATTAATTAATCTAATCATCAGTAATTATTCATTATTGGATTATTGATTATTGGCTGTTCTCCTTTATCATTCGCCATTCCTTGTTCCTTGTTCGATATTCTTTTCCAACTTCCTCTGTTCATCTGTTCCTTGTTCGTCTGTTCGACATTCTCTTCATTTCTCATGCAAACGCCAGCTCCGGATAATCCACCCGTTCCCGCACTTCGGGCACGTTGGTATCCACGCCGCGGGTGGTGATGCGTTTGGAGATGGGGAAGCCTTCCATGATGGCATCGTCTAGCGGGTGTAATTGGGCGGCTATTTGTTCTTTGGTGAGCTCGGGTTGCAGCCATTCGGCCCACAAAGCTTGCGGCAACACCACGGGCATGCGTTGTTTGGTGTTGTGGATGCGGGCCATCAGCCCATTGGCATCGGTAGTAATAATGGTATAGGTGCGGAGCACTTCGCCGGTTTCCCGGTCAGTCCAATGGCTGTAGAGGCCGGCAAATGCAAAAACACTTTCATCTTTTAGTTGCACCAGGTGGGGGTACTTTTTTTTCTGGAAGTCCATCCATTCAAAAAAGCCGTCGGCCAGTACCAGGCAGCGTTGCTGCACCGAGGAGCGGTAAGCCGGTTTAGTAAAAATGGTTTCACCGCGGGCATTGAGGGTTTGGGTTTGCAACTTTTCCGCATCAGCCATCGAGGGGGTCCATGATGGAATCAGGCCCCAACGGTAGGCCTGCACTTTATTGGGTGCGGCAGCAGTTATTACCGGCATTACCGGGAACTCAAAACCGTTGGCATGATACACAGGTTCAAACGGCATTTCCCAATCTGCATATTGAATGCTGGGTTTTTTGCTGATGGAATAATGATAACACATGGCTTAAAAGTTTGTGCGTTCAGCAGGCAAAGATACCTATAGCGGTAAAGCACCAACTTCCTGCTGCTATTCGTGGTGCTCCATTGTGCCCTTAGTGGCTTTGGGGTTTCATTTCTTTTTAAACGAAATCCAACAATTTTTATGGCTTCATACATCGGCCGCAGCAAAAAGGGGGTCGACCTTTTGGCAGCAAATGGCAACACCCCAGACAATATTAAAGGCCGCGGTGCGCAGATCAATACTGCCAACAGGTTTTTGGCGCAGGAATATACACAGCAACACCCCGAGGCCATCGACGACTGGGAAAGGCCTCATCCAAAAACACAATTTATTCCCATTGAAGCAAAATCGCTGGTAAACAAAGTAGAAAGTCCGGATGTGGGCATGGCTTACAGCATGAACCCCTATAACGGCTGCGAGCATGGATGCATTTATTGTTATGCCCGCAACAGCCACGAATACTGGGGCTATAGTGCCGGACTTGATTTTGAAACCAAAATAATGGTGAAGGAAAATGCAGCGCAATTGTTGCGCAAATTCCTGTTGCATCCGGCATGGAACGGTGCACCTCTTTCGCTGAGTGGCAATACCGATTGCTACCAGCCGGCCGAACAAAAGTTCCGGATAACCCGCAGCCTGTTGCAAGTATGCGCAGAATTTAACCAGCCGGTAGGCATTTTAACCAAGAATGCCGGAGTGCTGCGCGACCTCGATATTCTGCAACCCATGGCTGAAAAACGTTTGGCCTCTGTTTTATTAACCATTACTTCGCTGGATGAGGACCTGCGCCGGGTATTGGAGCCCAGGACCGCTACTGCCGTACAACGCCTGCGCACCCTGGAGCGGTTAAGTGCAGCCGGCATTCAAACCGGCGTTATGCTGGGACCCATCATCCCGGGCCTGAACGATCATGAAACGCCTGCGATACTGGAGGCCGCAGCGGCTGCAGGCGCTACTTTTGCGGGTTATACTTTTATCCGCCTGAACGGCGCCATCAAGATATTATTTCACGACTGGCTGTACCGGCATTTTCCCGACCGGGCTGCAAAAGTGTGGCACGGTATAGAAGCGTCGCATGGGGGCAAAGTGACTAACAGCGACTGGGGTAGCCGGATGCGGGGCGAAGGCCCCCTTGCCGATATGGTGGCTATGCAGTTTAAAACCTACCTCAAGAAGTTTGGATTGAACAAAGAAAAAATGGGGTTAGATACCACTCTGTTTCGCCGGCCTGGCGGGCAAGGCAAATTATTTTAGCCACACCATCTTTTATTAATAAGCAGGACAGCTGGTAAAAAGAAATACGTTGTTGCATTCCCATCTTGATTTCAACTCCCATAACATAATCCTTCGTGTTCCTCCGTGCCTTTGTGTCTTCGTGGTTCAATTTTTCCAAACAAAGTAAGTTCATAAAACCTGGCGTCTTTTTCGACAGGTATTTTTTTAAGAACAACAGCGCATGGCAAAATTGAAATTGAGCGGAAAAGAATTGCGGGCAATAGGCTATCCCGAAGGGCCGGTGATCTCCATTGCTATGAATGTAATGGAGCAGGGCTTCAAGCACCTGTCAAAGGAAGATGCACTTGAAATTTTACGGTCGATCATACAAAGTCCTAACCAATATGCACATGACGGCGTGCTAGGGAAAATTGCTGTTGCCTTGTTGCCCAAGCCTGCAGGCCCGGGCGACGAAATCAGTCTGAAAGGGGAAGGCGTTCCCTTCCAGGTGTTTGGTACCGGTGGTATTGAACAGGGCGCACTACACCAGATGCACACCGCGGCAAAGATACCGGTAGCAGTGGCCGGCGCCCTTATGCCCGATGCACACCATGGCTATGGATTGCCCATTGGTGGCGTGTTGGCCACCGAAGGTGCGGTAATCCCATACGGTGTAGGTGTGGACATTGGCTGCCGCATGTGTCTTTCCATTTTTGATATTCCGCCGCAGGAACTGGGCCAGCGGGAAGATTTTTTTACCCGCCAACTGGTGGCCGCTACGCTTTTTGGCAGCGGGGCGCAATTTGCGCAGGCCGAAGACCACGAAATAATGCACCGCAAAGAGTTTGACGAACTATCACTCTTGAAAGGCCTGCAGGGCAGGGCATGGAAGCAACTGGGTTCTTCGGGTTCGGGCAACCATTTTGTGGAGTTTGGCGTGGTAGAGATTGGCGAGGGAACAGAGGGTTCAGGTGCAGGGCCGTTGGGTTTGGCTGCGGGTAAATATTTGGGGCTGTTATCACATTCGGGTTCCCGTGGGCTGGGCGCAGCCGTGGCCAATCATTATACGGCGGTGGCAAAGAAAAAACGCCGCCTGCCCGGCGAAGCGCAAAACCTGGCCTGGCTCGACCTGGAGGAAGCAGAAGGGCAGGAATACTGGATGGCCATGAACCTGGCGGGTGATTATGCTTCGGCATGCCACCACATTATTCATAAAAAAATAGCCAAAGCATTGGGCCGCCAGCCGCTGAAGATGGTGGAGAACCACCACAATTTTGCCTGGAAAGAAGTATACAACGACCGTGAAGTGATTGTGCACCGCAAAGGGGCTACCCCTGCCGGCAAAGGCGTGCTGGGCATTATTCCTGGTTCCATGACGGCACCCGGTTATATTGTTCAGGGCAGGGGCGAAGCCGCATCGCTGGCCTCGGCATCTCACGGTGCCGGCCGCAAGATGAGCCGCACGGCTGCCCTGAAAAGCATCACCCACAAAGAGTTGAATAGCTACCTGCAACAGCATGGTGTAAAATTATTGGGTGGTGGCCTCGACGAAGCACCTTTTGCCTATAAAGACATCCAGGAAGTCATGCAGGCGCAGGCCGACCTGGTGGATATTGTCGGCACATTTTTGCCAAAGATTGTGCAGATGGATGGCGCCGTGCCCAAGCAGTGGCGTAAGGGGAAAGGCAAGGGATAAATTCAAGTTTTTATTTACCCAAAAATGAGCATCAAGAGCAAGTGCTCCGTCATTGCGAGGCGCACAGCTGCTTTGTATTGACGGGATACTTGTGCGCCGAAGCAATCTCCCCTTTTGCTATTTCATAAAGCAATGCGCGGTTGGCACTGCATTAAAAGGGGATTGCTTCGGCGCATAAAAGGTAAATTATAACCTAAAAGCTGCTGCCCCTCGCAATGACGGGTTGCAGCCTTTGCATATTTCTTTTCCTATCAAACCCGGATGTATACCCGCTTTTTGTCCATCCAATATCCAATAACCCACAACAAGGCAACAAAGCACAAAGCAAAAAGGAGCGACCCCAACTCCGGCGGACCGGGTACTTTGGCACAAACGCTTTGGTAAAACCAGCCCCATGGATTGATGTATCGGGTAGCGCCGGATTCGGTTGTGCCCGCAGGAATGCGGATCAGCCAAAGCAGTTTTGGAATGAGCCCGCTCAGGGCATAAATAAACAACGGGTTTTTCCCAAACACTTCGAAAAAATAGGTCCACCGGCCACGCCTGCCCCTGATCTCGATAAAAAAAACAAGGGTGGCCAGCACGGCAATGGCCAGGCCGCTGGTCAGCGCCACATACGAAGAGGTCCATATTTTTTTATTGATGGGAAAAGAAAGGCCCCAGGCATAGCCGGTAACCAGCAGGGCCACGGCTGCCAAAAAAAGAATGGTGACCGTTTCAAATTGCGGATGGGTACCGTTTTGGGGTAGGGCTACCGATTGCTGCAACAAGCCGCGCCGCCGGATATAATCGCCTACAAGGAACCCAAAGATCACATTCACCACGGCGGGTAGTGTACTGGCTAATCCTTCCGGATCGAAGGCTACGCCTTCACCGCGGTACATATGGGCTTCGCCCAAAATAGCTTTGTCAATGGCTGTGCCGCTCCAGCCCGCCAGGCTGTATGGATCGGCTGGATTTGCCCAGATGCACCAACCCCAATACAACAACAGCAGGATGGCGCCAATAACAAAACCACCCCGGGGCCTCGTATAATATATAATGACGGAGGCAAAAAAGTAACACAGCGCAATCCGTTGTAACACCCCAAAAATGCGAACCCCTGCAGCCTCACCGTTGGTGCGGGTCCAGGTCCAGCCTTTAAAAACTAACTCGTTATCCTGCCATTGTACAAAGGGAAACCAATTCAGGAATAGCCCAATCAGGAAAATCAGCGCCGTTCTTTTCAATACTTTTTTCCAAAATTGGGCATCTCCCTGCTCTTGCAGGCGGGGCAGCACAAATGCCTGTGCATTGCCCACGGCAAAAAGAAAAAACGGAAACACCAGGTCGGTGGGTGTAAGGCCGTGCCAGGGGGCATGCTCCAGCGGGCTAAAAATGTGCGACCAGCTTCCGGGGTTATTTACCAGGATCATAAAGGCCACCGTGGCCCCCCTGAATACATCGAGGGCAAGGTATCGTTGTTTCAAAGCAGCGGTTTTGCTTTAAAAGTAATGGCTTATGTTATTGAAACATTAAAACATCAATGCTAATGCGCAATAATGTTCAATAATGTTCTGCTGCCCTTCATTACAGTAGCACCAGAGCTTAATCAAGGAACCTACCCGAAATCAGGCTGTCATTGATTTCGGGCCTGCTTTTTTGTTACTTTTTTGCAGGAGCAAAAAAGTAAATGCATCAAGAAATGAATATGAACACTTGTATGCTCTTTGTTTAATTTTTTTCTAGCACAACAGGTTTAAATGTAATACTTTGAAAGCCCCAAAATATGGCCATGAGTTATAGCGAAAATTTTATCCACCCATCGGCTGTTATTGATGAAGGTGCAATGATAGGGCGGGGTACCCGCATCTGGCATTTTTGCCACCTCATGCCCCGGTGCCGGGTGGGCAGCAACTGCAATATCGGGCAAAATGTATTTATTGACAATGAGGTAGTGGTAGGCAATGGGGTAAAGGTCCAAAACAATGTATCGCTATATAATGGGGTGATTGTAGCGGACGATGTTTTTATCGGGCCTTCCGCGGTATTTACCAATGTGGTCAATCCAAGAAGCTTTATTGAACGGAAACGGGAGTTCCGGCAAACCCTTGTGGGCCATGGTGCCACTATTGGGGCCAATGCCACCATCGTTTGTGGGGTAAAAATTGGCGCCTACGCCCTGGTTGGTGCCGGGGCTGTGGTTACCCACGACGTTCCCGACTTTGCATTGATGGTAGGAAACCCGGCGCGGCAAGGGGGCTGGGTGAGCCGGGCAGGGTATAAGCTGGTTTTCAATTCATTAGGTACAGCTACCTGTGAAGGCACGGGGGAGGTTTATCAACTTCAGGGCCACCAGGTTTTTATGGTAACCGGGTTTAATCAATAACTTATTCAAAATCTGCACTTTTTATGGGTTTGTCAGTCACACCACATGGCCTATATTTGCACCCGTTTAAGGCAAGCTACTCGGCCTGCGGCAAAAAATGCGCTGTGACTGAGGTGGCGAAGCCCTGCCAATTACAGGAATGAGTCAAAAGTGGTTAGCCGTTTATACCAAGCCCAGGTGGGAGAAAAAAGTAGCCCAGCTGCTGACCAAGAAAGGAATAGAATCTTACTGCCCGCTCAATAAAGTGCGGCGCAAATGGAGCGACCGGGTTAAACTGGTAGAAGAGCCCCTGTTCAAATCGTATGTGTTTGTGCGCATTGCCGACGAAGGCCGTACCGATGTGCGCATGACCGATGGGGTGATCAACTTTGTGTATTGGGATGGCAAGCCGGCCATAGTTAAGGACAAAGAGATCCAGCTCATCCAGCGTTTTTTAGACGACCACGAAAACGTACAACTGGTGCGGCTCGAACTCCAGCCCGGGCAGCAGGTACGCATCATTGCAGGTCCGCTGATGGACCGCGATGGAAAGGTGCTGGAAGTAAAAAACAAGGTGGCCCGGGTACAGATTGAAAGCCTGGGGTACATGCTGGTAGCCGATATTGATAAAAATAAATTGATTTCAAACTAACACCTAACCATGCGCAACGCTGTATTGCTGGTGCTTTTTTGTGGCCTGTTGATCACCTCCTGTAAAACCGAGCAGCGGGCCATTCAGAATTATGTGGAAGACCTGCAGGATACTACCATGCGCATCAGCCGGTATATGGCCGAGCCGGTAATCCAGAAGAATGATTTGCTGAATATAAGGGTCTACAGTGCTAGTTTAGAACAAGAAGTAGATCAATTGTACAATATAAGTACCACTGGTGGGAATGCGGGTGGGGCAAATAGCGCTTTACAGGCATATCTTGTAGACCAAAGCGGGACTATTGAACTACCGAGAATTGGCGTTCTAAAAGCTGAAGGGTTGACAAAGTCACAATTAGCTGAGCTAATTAAGGAGAAATTAAAAAATGAGTTAAATAACCCTTCGGTAATTATTCGGTTCCAAAATTTTAGAGTAATTATTATGGGCGAAGTTGGGAATCCGGGAGTACAAACCCTAAATACTGAAAATTTAACTCTATTAGAGGCTTTGGCGTTGGCTGGAGATATTACTCAATTTGGTAACAAAACATCTGTGAAAGTATTGCGGGAAAATGATGGCCAACGTCGTTTGGGCATTGTGGACCTGACGTCATCTAAAATGTTTGAATCGCCATATTACCAATTGCAGCAAAATGATGTAGTGCTTGTTCAGGCTACACGGTACAAAACCCGTAGTGCCGAGCAGCAACGGGTTGCACAGCAGGTGGGTTTTGTCCTGACCATCGTTACCAGCATTGCAGTGGTGTATAATATTTTTACACGTTAAGTCCGTATCCTGATAATAAATGGAAGATCAGCTCCAAATAGCGCAAAAAGAAACCGCAGGCCTGAACATTAAAGAACTGTTCTTTAAGTATATTCGGTTCCTGCCCTGGTTTGTATTTTCAGTTGCCTTTGCTTTATTAGGTGCTTATTTATACCTGCGTTATACAACCCCAACCTATGAGTCGGCAGGTGCCCTGATCATCAAGAGTGAAGGCAATGGTGCAACAGGCGGTGGAAGTGAAGCTAGCGACCGCTTTTCCCAACTATTTGTTTTGGACAATTCTATAAATGTCCAAAACGAGATCGAGTTGCTGAAATCCCACCAGTTAATGCAGCGGGTGGTAGAAAAGCTGTCGTTGAACTTTCAATATTATACACAAGGCAAGATCCGCGAGGTGCATCATTATAAAGATGTGCCTTTTTTTGTACAGGTTGTTTCCTTAAAGGATTCGAGTGCCCCTATTGATCTGGAATTCGAATTCAACAACAATGATGTATTTAAAGTAAAAGGCGGGGAAAACTTATATGCTTTTGGCCAGGCATTTGCTACCCCCCAGGGCACCTTCCGTTTGATCCGGCAACCCGGAGCCGGCGTTGGGGAAGCTTACAAAGTGGTATGGCATGGTACCCGGCAACTGGCCAAACAATATACAGCCGACCTGTTGGTGGCACCCAAAGGAACAACCGGTATTCTGAACCTGACTTTTCAGGCAACCCACCCGGTGCTGGCTGCTGATGTGCTCAACCAGTTGATGCAGGAATACCAGGTAGTGACCATTGAAGATAAAAACGAAACAAAGCGGCAAACGATCAACTTTATCGATGATCGTTTGCAGGTGGTTTCAAGGGAACTGGATAGTGTAACCGGAAGCTTATTGGCTTACCAGCGGGCTAATAACCTGTTAGACCCTACCACGCAATCCGCTTCATTCCTGACCAAAATTGATAAATACGAAGAAGAGATCAACACGCAGCAGGTGCAGGTAAATGTGGCCAACATGATCGAAGCCTACCTGCGCGACAGCAAGAATGATTTCAGTGTAGTGCCCTCTTCCTTAGGGTTGCAAGATGGCACTCTGAATACCATGATCTCGGCTTACAATGTGGCGCAACTGGAAAGAAAGGGTTTACTGGATGCCAACATTCCTGCTGCCAATGCAAGGGTACAGCAAAAGACCGGGCAGATAGAGCAATTGCGCTTAAATATCCTGGAAAGTTTGAGCAATGTAAAATCGGCATATGGCGCAGCCATCAACCGTTTGCAGCAAAGTCGGGGAACAGCACGTGCCGAGATCCAGCAACTCCCGCTGAAAGAACAAAACCTGCTGGAAATAAAAAAACAGCAGGAAATGAAGCAGGGCGTGTTCAACTTCTTGATGGAAAAGCGGGAGGAAACAGCCATTTCATTAGCGGCCACCATTTCCAACATCAAGGTAGTGGAAGACGCCAGTGTGAGCCAAACACCGGTAGCCCCGAATAAGAAAACGACCCAGCTTATTGCCATTGTAGCCGGATTGCTATTGCCTGCGCTGGTGATCTTCGCTAAGGAGGCATTGAACGATAAAGTAAATGGCCGGGCAGATATTGAAAAAGCTTCGGACGTGCCCATCTTGGGTGAAGTAGGCCACTCATTTGCCGAAGAAACCCTGGTGGTAAAACCCAATAGCCGCGGGATGGTGGCGGAGCAGTTCCGGGTTATCCGGTCCAACCTCCAGTACATTCTTTCCAACCTGCAGCACCCGGTCATCCTGGTCACTTCTACCTATAGCGGCGAAGGCAAATCCTTTATTTCCACCAACCTGGGTGCAGTGCTATCCCTCGCCAACAAACGCACCATCATACTCGAATTCGACATCCGCAAACCAAAGATTTTGTCCGGCCTGGGCATGTCCAAACGCCCTGGCCTGACCAACTGGCTATTGGGTAAAGTGGCCATGGAAGACCTGCCCATCCCGGTGGAAGGGTACGACAAACTGTTTGTGTTGTCCTGCGGCCCGGTACCGCCCAACCCTGCCGAGATGTTGCTGAGCCCGCAATTGGAAAGCCTGTTTACCTGGCTGCGGGCCAACTTTGACGTGGTGGTGATGGATACCGCCCCGGTAGGCATTGTGAGCGATGCCCAGACCCTGAGCCGCTTTGCCGATGCTACTTTATACATTGCCCGCCAGGGCCGCACCCTGAAAAAGCAGGTAGGCCTGATCGACGATATGTACCATTCCAATAAGCTGCCCCATATGTCGGTAGTGCTCAACGATGTGCAACTGCAAGCAGGCTATGGATATTACGGCTATGGCCGGTATGGATACACGTATGGCTACGGCGACAATTCCGGTTATTTCGAAGAAGAAAAGGGCGGCAATACCAATGGCAATGGCCTGTTTAGCTGGCTCAAGGGTAGGGGGAAAAAGAAACGTAGCAAAAATCCTTCGACCTGAACAACTACATCTCCAGTTCCCTAACCCTCTAAACTTTTAAACTCCTCAACTTCTCAACCCACATGAACATACTAGTTACCGGCGGTGCCGGCTTTATTGGATCCAACCTGATAAAAGGCCTCCTGGACCGCCCCGATGTACAACTGGTGCGGGTACTGGACAACCTGGCCACCGGTTCCCTCCAAAACATAGAGGAATTCCGCCAAGACCCAAGATTTCAATTTATTGAAGGCGATATCCGAAACTACGCCACCTGTTTGGAAGCATGTGCCGGTATAGAAGCCATCAGCCACCAGGCGGCTCTGGGATCGGTGCCCCGCTCCATCAATGACCCGCTCACTTCAAATGAGGTAAATGTGACGGGAACCCTCAACATATTTACTGCTGCAAAAGAGCAGGGCGTTGGCCGTATAGTCTACGCGGCTTCTTCTTCTACCTATGGCGACCATCCCGGCCTGCCCAAAGTGGAAGACCGTATTGGCAACCCGCTTTCGCCCTATGCCGTTACCAAGTTTGTAAACGAACTGTATGCACGGGTATATGCTACTACTTATGGCATGCAACTGGTCGGGCTGCGCTACTTTAATGTATACGGACCCAAGCAAAATCCTAAGGGCCCTTATGCCGCAGTCATTCCCCTGTTTGTAAAGGCGGTGTTGGACAATGAACCGCCGCAGATCAATGGGGATGGCGAAACCAGCCGTGATTTTACCTACGTGGCCAACGCAGTGCAGGCCAACATATTGGCCCTGACCACAACGAATAGCGAGGCAGTAAACCAGGTATATAATGTGGCTGTAGGTGAACAAACCTCCCTGAACCAACTATTTGAAAGCATCAAAGCCCTGGCCGGCAGCGACCTGGCGCCTATTTACGGCCCCGAACGCAGGGGCGATGTAAAACACAGCCTCGCCGATATCTCCAAAGCAAAAAGCTTGCTGGGCTATGAGCCGGAAGTATCTGTAAAGGAAGGTTTGGCAACCACCTTTGAATGGTACCGCAGCAAACATCATTTTGCATATTCATAGGGTGAGTTTAGGAGATTAAAATTTTAGGAGTTTTGTTTTTAACCTCTAAACTACCAACTACCAACTACCAACTATCATCTATCATCTCCTCCATGACCATCATCATCACCGGCGGCGCCGGATTTATCGGCTCCCATGTGGTTCGCTTGTTTGTCAACAAGTATCCTAATTACAAAATTATCAACCTCGATGCCCTTACCTATGCAGGCAACCTCGAAAACCTGCGCGATATTGAAGGGGCACCCAATTATGTTTTTGAAAAAGTAAACATCCTGGATGTTTCCGAACTTGACCGGGTATTTATACAGCACAACCCTGATGGGGTCATTCACCTTGCTGCCGAATCGCATGTAGACCGCTCCATTTCTTCACCGCTCGATTTTGTGTACACCAACGTAGTGGGTACCGTCAACTTGTTGAATGCGGCAAAAAAGCATTGGGCAGGTTCAACGGAGGGAAAGCGTTTTTACCATGTAAGCACCGATGAAGTGTATGGCGCTTTGGGTGCAGAAGGGCTCTTTACCGAAACCACGCCCTACGATCCCAATTCGCCCTATTCCGCATCCAAGGCAGCATCCGACCATTTTGTGCGGGCTTATGGCGAAACCTATCACCTACCAATCGTGGTTACCAATTGTTCTAACAATTACGGCCCGAATCATTTCCCAGAAAAGCTCATCCCGCTTTTTATACACAACATCATTAATGGCCAGCCTCTGCCGGTGTATGGCGATGGCCTGTATACCCGCGACTGGCTGTTTGTAAAAGATCATGCAACCGCCATTGACCTGGTATATCACCAGGGTGGGGAGGGCGAAACCTATAATATTGGCGGCTTCAACGAGTGGAAGAATATTGACCTCGTGAAGCTGCTGTGCAAGCTAATGGACGAGAAACTGGGCAGGCCAGCAGGCGAAAGCGAAGGTCTGATCACCTATGTAAAAGACCGTCCCGGCCACGACCGGCGCTACGCTATTGATGCCTCCAAGATCAACAAGGAACTGGGTTGGGCCCCTTCGGTAACTTTTGAAGAAGGCCTGGCACAAACCATCGACTGGTACCTGGAGAATACAGAGTGGCTGGAGCATGTAACTTCCGGCGCATACCAACAATATTACGAGCAACAATATGGAGGGGAAAGGGTTTAGGGTTGAGGGTTTAGTGTTGAGTTAAGGAACCAAAGTTTTTAATTTTTCGGTTAAACTAAAACCCATGCACCTATACTCCTTTGAAAAGCTCGATGCCTGGCAGGAAGGGAAAAAACTGGTTGTTGAACTATATAAAATAACTGGCGCTTTTCCTGCTGAGGAAAGATTTGGCATAACCATGCAAATAAGGCGTGCCTCCATTTCGGTTGTTTCAAACATAGCTGAAGGAAGCGCCAGGAGTAGTGCAAAAGACCAGGCTCATTTTTACCAGGTTGCTTACAGCAGCCTCATAGAGATATTGAACCAGTTGATCATTGCACAGGCCCTCACTTTTATAAATGAAAAGGCATTATCAGAAGTGAGGACTTCTATTGAAGGGTTATTATCTAAAATTGCAGCGCTGAGAAATGCACAACTCTCAAAAGTAAATGCTGCATCAACTCCTAAACCTTAAGCGCTTAACTCTAAACTTCCTAAGCTCCTAAACCCTAAACGCTTAACCCTAAACATCCATGAAAGGAATCATTCTCGCCGGCGGCTCTGGCACACGGCTTTACCCAATCACCAAAGCGATCTCCAAGCAACTGATGCCGATCTACGACAAGCCAATGATCTATTATCCCTTGTCGGTATTGATGATGGCGGGCATTAGTGAGATCCTGATCATCACCACGCGAGAAGATCATCCGCAGTTCAAGCGCTTACTGGGCGATGGCAGCGGGGTTGGTTGCCGGTTTGAGTACGCCATACAGGAAGTGCCCAATGGGCTGGCACAGGCATTTGTCATCGGGGCTGATTTTATTGGAAAGGATAAAGTGGCCCTGGTGTTGGGCGACAATATTTTTTACGGTTCCCGTTTGGGGCGCCAGTTACAGGAATTATCCGATGTTGAGGGCGGCTATGTTTTTGCCTACGAAGTGTCCGACCCGGAGCGCTATGGGGTGGTGGAATTTGATGATAGCAACAATGTGCTTTCCATTGAAGAAAAGCCACAACAACCCAAATCGCATTACGCGGTACCCGGCCTGTACTTTTATGACAATGCAGTGGTGGAAATTGCAAAAAACCTGCAGCCATCACCGCGGGGCGAATACGAGATCACGGACGTGAATAAAGAGTACCTTAAAAGAGGTGAACTAAAGGTGTCCATTCTTGACCGCGGCACTGCCTGGCTCGACACTGGTACTTTTGATTCATTGCATGATGCAACCGAATTTGTACGGGTGATTGAAAAACGCCAGGGTACCAAGATCGGTTGCATTGAAGAAATTGCCTGGCGCATGGGGTACATCAACGACGAGCAATTGATGGAACATGCTGCAGCCCTTTCCAAAAGCGGCTACGGTACCTACCTGAAAGGATTGAAAAGGGAAAAAGCAACTACCCAACAATAACGGGCTCACAAGCATTTAAGTAGGTAATCAGGGTTTTTCTTTGTCATCCCGACGAAGGAGGGATCTCAGCTATGCACAAGCAGACACTATACAATGCTCAGATGCTTCGCTATGCTCAGCATGACAAAAACAAAGAGTGTGCAACTTTTTGCAACTCCAAATTAAAGAGCAGACTCCTGTTTTGTCATCCCGACGAAGGAGGGATCTGAAATAACACAGGAGGACATTTTAGCATTGGCATAACCAGCACTAAACCTTAAAAAGACGTGGATTCCTATAAGTAAAGAGATACATCAAAATTGTTGACCAAGGCCCTGCTGCCCTTCACCACAGTAGCACTGAAGCTTAACCAGGGAATCCACCCGCCATCAGGCTGTCATTGATGGCGGGGCTGCTTTTTTGGCCCCTTTTTGCAGAAGCAAAAAAGTAAATCAATGCCTTCATAGGCTACAAACAAATCAACATACAGAATTAAATCATATAATATTTTACCTTCACCCCAAAACCGAACCTATAAAAATGGCAAATAAAATTGCACTGCTTACCGGCGTAACAGGCCAGGATGGCGCATACCTGGCTGAACTGCTGCTGGAAAAAGGCTACATTGTTCACGGCATCAAACGCCGCTCCTCGCTGTTCAACACCGATCGCATCGACCACCTCTACCAGGATCCCCACGAACGCAACCGCAACTTTGTGCTGCACTACGGTGATCTGACCGACTCCACCAACCTGATCCGCATTATCCAGGAAGTGCAGCCCGACGAGATCTACAACCTCGGCGCCATGTCGCATGTAAAGGTATCCTTCGACACACCGGAGTACACCGCCAATGCCGATGGCATCGGCACCCTGCGCATTTTGGAAGCAGTGCGCCTGCTGGGCCTTTCCAATAAAACAAGGATCTACCAGGCATCCACCTCAGAGTTATATGGCCTGGTGCAGGAAATCCCCCAAAAGGAAACCACCCCTTTTTACCCCCGCTCTCCATACGCAGTGGCTAAACTGTACGGCTACTGGATCACGGTAAACTACCGCGAAGCCTATGGCATGTATGCCTGCAACGGCATCCTCTTTAACCACGAAAGCCCACTGAGGGGCGAAACTTTTGTTACCCGCAAGATCACCCGGGCCGTGGCACAGATTGCTTTGGGCATGGAAAGCTGCCTGCATATGGGCAACATCGATGCGCAAAGGGACTGGGGCCATGCAAAGGACTATGTGGAAGCCATGTGGCGCATCCTGCAGCAGGACACCCCGGAGGATTATGTAATTGCAACGGGCATCACCACACCTGTTCGGGAATTTATCCGCATGGCATTTGAAGAAGTGGGAGTGGAACTGGGCTTTAGAGGGGAAGGCGTGGATGAGGAAGGTTATGTAGTGTCTACCAATGGAGAATATGGCATTGAGGAAGGCAAGGTGCTGGTAAAGATCGACCCGAGGTATTTTAGGCCTACAGAGGTAGACCTGCTGATTGGTGATCCTACCAAGGCACAGGAAAAGCTGGGCTGGAAGCCAAAATATTCCCTTAAGGAAATGATCGTGGAAATGGTGGCTGCCGATCTGGAAGCCTTCCGCAGGGAAAAAACCCTCATGGATTCTGGCTTCAGCGTTGCCAGGCAGTTTGAGTAGGACGTGAATGGTGAATGGGCAGTGGTGAATGAATTACCGTAATAGTTGAATAATTATCGTGAAACGGGAATCGTCAAACGTGAATGGTGAACTCCTGCATTTGTCATCCTGAGCGCAGCGAAGGACCTGAACTTGGCAATAACGCATCTTCCCAAGCTAATTACACTTTGATGTCGAATTTGTTTCGGCATCAGAGTGACCGACTGTAAAAAAACAAAAATACCCTTTGTGCACCTTCCTCCCTTCGTGCCTTAGTGGTTCAAAACAACTCCATGGAAAAGGACGCTAAAATATACATTGCCGGTCACCGCGGTATGGTGGGCTCCGCCATCCACCGCCGGCTGCAGCGGGAAGGGTATACCAACTTCGTACTGCGCACCTCAAAAGACCTCGACCTGCGAAACCAACAGCAGGTAGCAGAGTTTTTTGCCGCCGAAAAGCCCGATTACGTGTTCCTGGCTGCCGCCAAAGTAGGTGGTATTGTAGCCAACAACACCTACCGCGCCGAATTCCTGTACGACAACCTCATGATCCAGAACAACGTGATCCACCAGGCTTACGTGCACGGCGTAAAAAAGCTGATGTTCCTGGGTTCTTCTTGTATTTACCCCAAGCTGGCACCACAGCCGCTTAAGGAAGAATACCTGCTCACCGGCCCGCTGGAGGAAACCAACGAGCCCTATGCTATTGCCAAGATCGCTGGCATAAAAATGTGTGATGCTTATCGGGCCCAGTACGGCTGCAACTTTATTTCGGTAATGCCCACCAACCTGTACGGCCCCAACGACAATTACGACCTGGCCAATAGCCATGTGCTGCCGGCACTGATCCGCAAAATGCACGAAGCAAAGGAGCGGGGTGATGGGGAAGTGGTAGTGTGGGGCACCGGCACTCCGCGCCGCGAGTTCCTGCATGCCGATGATTTGGCCGATGCTTGTTTCTTTCTAATGCAGCAGTATAATGAATCCGGCCTGGTAAATATTGGCGTGGGTGATGATATCTCCATTAAAGAGCTGGCGGAACTGGTAAAAGAAGTGGTAGGGTTTGAAGGGCAGCTGGTTTTTGATACAAGCAAGCCAGATGGCACACCCCGGAAGTTGATGGATATAAGCAAATTGAAGGTTTTAGGATGGAAAGCCACTATGGAATTAAAAACTGGTATTCAGTCGGTTTACACAGAACATTTCCCCGTTGGCAGCTACCAATCTTTATGAGCTTTCTTTTATAAATTTAATCCCTTGCAAATAGCCGCATGAGCCTGGAACAAGTAAAACTCATTGAACTGCCCAAAATTCTGGATGAACGCGGCAATCTTTCTTTTTTTGAAAACAACAGGCAAATCCCATTTACCATTGCTCGCACCTATTGGATCTATGACGTGCCAGGGGGAGAGATAAGAGGAGGCCATGCCTATAAAGACATGCAGGAAGTGATTATTGCTTTATCAGGTTCGTTTGATGTTGTACTGCATGATGGAGGGGAAGAGGAAAAATTCACGTTGAACCGATCATATTATGGCTTATATGTACCAAAGATGATATGGAGAAGTATGGAAAATTTTTCAACCAATTCCCTGGCATTTATCGCTACAGATGCTCAATACGACGAAAGACAATATATCAGAGATTTTGAAGGATTCAAACAACTAGCTATTGGATAATCATTACACTGTATTTGATTGCCACATCATTCATTTTCCAAAGATTCACAATAGAGCTGGCAACATAACCCCTGTGCAAAATGGGATGGAGATTCCTTTTGATGTAAAACGGGTTTACTATTTATACGACATACCTGGCGGAGAAAGCCGTGGGGCCCACGGGCACAGAGCATTACAACAATTGATTATTGCTGCGAGCGGCAGCTTTGATGTAACACTCGATGATGGTGTGAATAAAAAAACTGTAAGCCTGAGCCGACCATATTTTGGCTTGCATATTTACCCGGGTATGTGGCGGGACATTTCAAATTTTTCTTCTGGTGCCATTTGTTTGGTATTGGCCTCGGAGGTTTACATCGAAACCGATTATATAAGGGATTACAATGAATTCAAAATATTTAAGCAATCACTACAATGATACATGCTCTTGCAGATGTTCAAACAGCAAACATTGGTAAGGACACGCGTATTTGGCAATTTGCTGTTATCCTTAAAAGTGCCAAAATTGGAGAGAACTGTAATATAAATTCCCACACGTTCATAGAGAATGATGTGGTTATTGGCAATAATGTTACGGTAAAAAGTGGTGTTTACTTATGGGATGGGATGGTGGTTGAAGACAACGTCTTTATTGGCCCCAACGCAACATTTACCAATGATAAATACCCTCGGTCAAAACAATATCCCGGTACTTTTCAAAAAACTATACTGGAAAAAGGATCGTCCGTGGGCGCCAATGCTACTATATTAGGAGGCGTAAATATCGGTTGTTATGCAATAGTAGGGGCTGGTAGCGTAGTTACAAAAGACGTACCTCCATTTGCATTGGTGACAGGCAATCCGGCTAGGTTTAGGGCCTGGCTGGACGAGAAAGGTAATAAGCTTTCAAAGATTTCGGAAAACGAGTATGTCAATTCAGAGGGTCGAAGGTTTCAGGTATTAAACAGCCAACTTATTGAAGTCTAAGGCCTCATTTTAAAACCAAGCATGTCCAAACTACAGAGTTCATGTTTGTTACTGCAACAGATAAGCGTCGATAACTATGAACATTCCATTTGTTTCTTTTGAAGAAGTCAACAAACAGATCAAAGGAGAAATCATGACTGCTTTTGAGCAGTTTTTTGATAAAGCATGGTATATATTAGGAGATAAGGTAAAGCAGTTTGAACAGGAATACGCAGCCTTTAACCAGGTAGATCATTGCGTGGGGGTGAGCAATGGACTGGATGCCCTGCACATTGCCCTGAAAGCTTTAGGCGTTGGACCAGGTGATGAGGTGATTATTCCTTCCAACACTTATATCGCAACGGCATTAGCTGTTTCTTATGTGGGTGCAACGCCGGTGCTGGTTGAGCCCGATATCCAAACCTACAATATAGACCCCGCTAAAATAGAAGCAGCCATTACACCCCACACGAGGGCCATCATGCCGGTGCACCTATATGGGCAGGCCTGCGAAATGGAAGCCATTGCAGCAATAGCGCAAAAGCACAACCTGTTTATTGTTGAAGACAATGCACAGGCGCAGGGGGCCACCTTTAATGGCAAACTTACCGGCAGTTGGGGGCACATAAATGGTACTTCATTTTACCCCGGTAAAAACCTGGGCGCCTTGGGCGATGCAGGGGCAGTAACAACAAACGATCCAGAATTGGCCCAAAAAGCTGCAGTATTACGTAATTACGGTTCGCAGCAAAAATACCTGAACGAGGTGATCGGGTTTAACATGCGGCTGGATGAATGCCAGGCAGCTTTTCTTAGCATAAAGCTAAAATATTTACAGGAGTGGACCGCACAGCGTCAAGATATTGCTGCATGGTATGATGAAGCACTAAAAGGACTTAACGGCATCATCTTACCACAGAACGCGAGTAAGGCAACACACGTTTATCATTTATATGTTATTCGTTCTCAGCAACGAGACGCTTTACAGAGGCACCTTTTTGATACTGGTATTAGCACTCTAATACATTACCCTATTCCTTTACATTTACAGAAAGCATACAAATGTCTAGATTTTAAAATAGGCGACTTTCCAATTGCAGAGGAGATTGCCAGAACCTGCCTGAGCTTGCCCATCTGGCCGGGAATGACCTTAGATCAGGTGGAGCAGGTAGCAGGCGAGATCAAGCGCTTTTCTGAAATGGACAAGTAATAACTGGTAAATTAGATTTTTACCCTGGCGGGTATATGTCCGATCTGGCAGACCGGTTCATTGTATCAACTATCAAATGCAGCAATCCAACCTTCCGCTAGTATCTTTTTGTCTGTTTACCTATAACCAGGAGCAGTATGTAAAAGAAGCTTTGCTTGGCGCACTGAAGCAGACTTACACCCCACTCGAGATCATTATTTCGGATGACGCTTCGCAGGACCATACAATGGAGATCATCCGGGAAACGGTAAAAACCTACACCGGGCCCCACAAAATCGTTCTAAACCAGAATGAAAAAAACTTGGGAATTGGGGCACATTTTTCAAAAGTTTGTTATGAATTAGCAACAGGTAGCCTTTTGTTACTGAACGCCGGGGATGATATTTCCAAGGAAACACACGTGGAGGAAGCCGTGCATTGGATGGAGCGTTTTCAGGATGCGCCAATGATTGATTTCAAAGGCGAGGTGATTGATAGGGTTGGTAAAGTAATTCGCCAGATAGAGTTGCCATTCGAATACTACAGGAACTCACTGCAGGAATACCTAGAGTTAAAGTCTGTTTCTTCATTCGGGGCTGGCCGCGTCGTCAGAAGGGATTTTATTCAGGCTTTTCCACCCATTCATGGCAAATGCCCTACAGAAGACTCTGTATTGATATTGCGCAGCCTGCTTAAGGGAGGCAGTTTCCGTGTAAACAAGGCGTTGTTTTACTACCGACAACATGAAACCAACCTTTCCGGAACAAGCAGCCTGCGCCGGCTTTCTAATGAAGCTATAATTGCCCAGTACCTTGCCGATGTGTTACATGTATATACTAAAGGTGAAATAGATGACGACCTGTTTCAGCATCTCTACAAACGTATTCACCTGCACTATATTCAACGAAAGTTCAAATACCAGCCTGAAACAAACCGTATAAAAGCCTACAAACAAAAGCTTCAAATGCGGATGGAACAGTACCTGTACCGAAATGGTTTTTAGAATTAAGAAAACTAAAGGGCTAAAAACCTAGATACCCAACCATGAATTCGTTAAAAAAGACAGCTGTTTCAGGTTTGATATGGACCCTGTCTGAAAAGTTCCTGAGGCAAGGTGTCACCTTTATAGTATCAATCATTTTAGCCAGGCTTGTTAGCCCGGCTGAATTTGGCCTGATAGGAATGATCTCCATCTTTATGGCAGTAGGATATGCGCTGATCGACTCGGGCATGGCTTCATCCATTATCAGAACCCAGGAGCCGGACGATCTTGATTATTCTACGGTGTTCATCTGCAATCTGGCAATCAGTATCCTGTTTTATATAATTATTTACATCAGTGCACCTTATGTGGCAATTTTTTATAATCAGCCTATCTTAATCTCCATTTTAAGAGTTCTTGGTTTAGCGTTGATTATTTTTGCATTTGGTACGGTTCAAAATGCCATTTTTACAAAGGAGATGGCATTTAAGAAGTTAATGCGTATTAATGTGCCTTCCAGCATCGTGGGCTCAGTGGTAGGGGTAACTTTAGCATTTCTGGGTTATGGTGTGTGGAGTATAGTTTGGATGGGTATCGCCGGCACCATAATGAGTACGGTGCAAATCTGGATCGTTTCATCCTGGCGCCCCTCTTTCCGCTTCAGCCGGCAAAAATTCAAGCAGCACTTTTACTTTGGCCTAAACCTTTCTCTCTCGAGCATTCTCAATACGGTCTTCGAAAATATTTACAACATTGTTATCGGCAAATTTTACTCCGCAGCCCAACTGGGGTTTTTTACCCGCGCCAACAGCCTGAAGCAATTACCGGTAGATAACCTTTCTTCAGCTCTGTACAAGGTCACTTACCCCTTGTTTTCGAGCATACAGGATGATGATCAAAGACTGGCCAAAGCCTATAACAAGCTGATGCAACAAGTGACTTTCTGGATTGCACCCCTGCTCATTTGCATGGCAGCTGTGGCGGAGCCGCTTTTCCGGTTTCTGTTTACCGAAAAGTGGCTTCCGGCCGTGCCGTATTTCCAAATAGTAGCAATCGGCGGTTTGTTCAATAGCCTCAGCTCTTACAATATGAACATATTAAAGGTAAAGGGGCGCACCGATTTGTTTCTTAAACTGGAAATGGTAAAAAAAGTAATTATCGCATTGGGAATTTTGTCTGTAACGCAGTTTGGGATTTATGGCTTACTGTATTTTCAAACTGCTTTTGCCGTTGTAGCTTATCTCATTAACGCCCATTTTGCAGGTAAGCTTATTCAGTTGCCCATTACGCGGCAAGCGACGTTTATACTGCGCCCCTTGCTGTTTGCTTTACTTACCGGTTTGATCTGCTGGCTGCTGGACCTGAGTTTGCGACAGTTCCCCGATATCGTTCGTTTATTGGCCTGCGGCTTTACAGGCGCAGCCTTTTACCTTTCTGTAAGTTATTTTACCCGCCAGGCTGGCGCATTGGATTTTATTGAATTGACCTGGAAAAGAAAACAAGCCACGCTACCCTCCTGATGGCTGTGTTTTGAACGAGCAGGGGTAATACGAATATCACAATGAATCACCTTTTGTGAACAGAAGAAGCTGAAATGAATAATAAGATATATGCCTTTTGGTGGTCGTGCCAGAAATTGGAAGGTAAACCATTCGAGAATTTTGGAGACATTCTAGCTGCTTACATTGCTAACAAACTAAGCGGGAAAGAGGTGATTTGGGCCGACCCAAGGCAACAGCCCTGGTACAGCCTGAAACATATCAACCTGATTACGGGAAGTATCATTAAATATGCAACTCCGAAAAGTAATGTTTGGGGTGTGGGTATCCTTTCCGTGAAAGATTCAATCCGTTCAAAGCGTATTTATGCGGTACGCGGGCCAGAAACCATCAAACGCCTGCATCAACTTGGTCTGTCTGTCAATCCTCCGGTGGGAGATCCCGCATTGCTCTTACCTCGGATCTACACGCCCAAAGCCGTAAAGAAATACCGCTTGGGAATCATCCCCCATTACACCGACGTTTCGACGTTTATAAAAAGGTACCAGAACCAGTCTGACATACTGGTGGTGGATATGCGCAAAGAAATTGAAGAGGTGATTGAAGATATTGCAAGTTGCGAAACTACCTGGTCGAGTTCACTCCACGGTCTTATCGTATCGCATGCATATGGCATACCCAGCATAAGATTTGAAACACATACACGTATTTCAGGGGACGGCATTAAGTATGCTGATTATTTTGGTTCAGTAGGTATTGAATATTACGAGCCGTTTCAGTTGGAAGCATTGGAGGCAAAGGCTCAGGACCAGCAATTCGGGCACAAGATCAGAAAACAGGCAGTCATCCAGACAAACCTGGACCAATTATCTGATAATCTGGTGAACACATGTCCCTTTCTATCATGAGTAGCCAGCATCCCTTTTTTTCTGTTGTAAGTCCTGTTTATAACAGGGCATCGACGGTAGGCCGTGCCATTGAAAGTATACTGAAGCAAACCTTTGTATCGTGGGAGTTGCTAATCATTGACGACGGGTCGACGGACAATACCGCTGAAATCGTTTCAAATTTTACCGACCCGCGGATTCAATACGTGTACCAGGAGAACCAGGAGCGGAGCACTGCGCGCAATAAAGCAATTTCAATGGCTTCCGGAAGCTACATATGCTTCTTGGATAGTGACGATTATTACCTGGAAAACCACCTTGCCACGCTTGCCAGCTTTTTGGAGCAGGAGCAATATCCGGTTGGACTGATTTACACCGGTGGTTATAAACAACGTTCCGAAGAGGTGCTTGTACCAAATCCGGCATTTGAAACGCAAAAGTATAGTCACCCTATTGATTATATTCTCAAGCATTGCCTGCTGATCAACAGTGTTTGTGTACACAAATCTGTTTTTCAAAAGCACAGCTTTGATTCTCTACATAATAATTGGGAGGATACTGAACTTTGGATCCGAATATGTGCGGAGTTTCCATTCTATTTCATTCCAACTTATACAACTGTGGCGGCACGGGAAACATTCGTTGGCAAATTGGTCAAGGAACAAGTAATTAGGTATCATCCACGAGATTGGAACTGGAAATTAGGTATGTTGAAATACCGTACCCTCCAGTTGAGTCCAGTAATGCAGGCCCTTGGGAAAGGATATGTTGGTTCTTACTTGGCTGATTGGTTTTTTGAATTTTCTGTGAGTTTGCTTTATGCTAATAAGTACAAGGAGGCTGCAAAAGCGTTTAACATTGCATGGAAAAGTAGACCTGCTATCCTTATTTCAAAAAAAATCCTTTCGTTTGGGAAAGCTTTCCTTTTTTCAATTAAGCGAAATGCGTTCCCCAGTAACCTATGTTAGTATCTATTGTTATGCCTGCATATAACGCAGGTTTATTTATTGAAAATGCCATAGGCAGTATCATTGCGCAAGAATATCAGAATTGGGAACTCTTGATTGCTGATGATGGATCAACCGACAACACGCGGCAAATTGTCGATCGATATTTAGATCCAAGAATAAAATCCTTCCATAACGAAAGCAATCTTGGTTACCTAAAAGCTTGCAATAAGGTATTGGCTTTGTGTAGGGGCCAATTTATTACATTTCAGGATGCAGATGACTGGAGTGCCCCAGACCGCCTATCCAAACAATTGGCTGCATTTGAAAATAATTCAGAGCTTGGTATAGTTGGCACGTGGGCCCGGTACCAAACTTTGCAGGGTGCCATATTACGGGAAAAGAAGACTCCAGTAAGTCATGAAGAAATATATCAACATATGTGGCAGAGAAACCCATTTTGCGGCGCCTCCATTATGGTTCGAAAAGAGGTTTACGACGCAATTGGTGGTTACAAAGAATACTTTGACCGGATTGGAAACGAAGATTACGACTGGGCAATGAGGATTGTCGAGCGGTTCAAGGCAGCTAATTTACCTGAGTTCTTATATTTTGTTCAGGTTACAGCTAATTCCATATCCCGAAATATCCGGTCGCCTCGACAACTAATCAGCCATGATTTGGTCCACTTTTTAGCTGAACAAAGAAAGTTTCAGAATAGTGATTCCCTATCTGGGTTAGATACGTCCAATTTGATAGAATTTGAACAACGGATCCTGCAGCTATATATAAAAGATAAAGCGTTAATCTATAGGAAGGCCGCCGATATTGCTGCATATAATAGAGAATGGAAAAAAGTAAGATATAACGCATGGAAAGCTTGGAAAGCAAAACCAAATTCTATTATCAACTGTAAATACCTTGTAAGCTCACTCTTAGGTTTCAGGTCGTGAAGATTCTTTTCCTTGCAGATCCAAATTCAATCCATGATATTAAATGGATAAGCTGGTTTTCGGATCAGCATCAATGTTATATTCTTGCGAGAAAGCACCATTTGGAAGGATGGGACCTCGCAAAGAGGGAAGCATTCAAAATGTTGTATAAAATTGAAATTGTTGCATCCGTTGAAGACTTTTCTGTAAGGCGGTTGTTCAATACTTTTTGGGAGTGGAGGAAAATAAAAGCTTTACTATCTAGATACCAGATCGGAGTCTTTCATATAATGTTTGCTGAGCCCAACGCACTTTGGTGTATTTTTCGACCATCTACACTCAATGTAAAATATGTTTTGACTACAAGAGGTACCGATGTACTTAAAACAATTCCAGCTCATTTTTCAAAAGGTGATCTTTTAAATAAACTGGTTTCGGCTTTGTACAAACTTGCATTTAGGAAATTCGATATAATTACGTGCACATCAAAGAGTCAGGAGCGTAATGTTAAAATGATAGCACCAAGTTCTAGGGTGGAAATAGTACGGACTGGCGTAGATGTGGAAGCAATTATTGCAACTAGGGCGGAACATCTTCCTAACAAGCTAATAGGGGTTCGGTACATTCTTTTTCCAAGGAATATGCAACCATTGTACAATCACGAATTCAGTATGGAAGCTATCCGTAAATTACCAGCGGAAATATTGGAACAATTTAAGTTTGTTTTTGTGGATGCGGACAGCAAAAACCAGGTTTATGTGCAACGTATACAAGCAATGATGACCGAGTTTGGTGCACACCATTTTTGCTTTTTGCCTAGACAGTCACAGCAGGCAATTTGGGCATTATACAAAAATGCAAGCTTAGTGATCATGAACCCTGTTTCTGATGGAGCACCAGTTAGCGGAATGGAGGTTATGATCTGTAATCGTCCATTAATTTTGGGCAATGTTGACTATGATGAAGATATATTTGGCGACACTTGCTTCAAATTAACAGAATGGAATGCAGATCAACTTGCTGAAATGATCACTGCTATTGTTTCCAACACAGTTTCTTTTAATACTAAGTACGCTTTTACTCGGGTAATTGAAAAGGGTAATCGGAACGTTGAAATGAACCGCTTACTCCATCTGTATCAAGAATAAACCTACTATACCATGGAAAAACTATCATTATGAAATTAAGGCGTGATTTATATGGTAATTGTGCTAATTGTATATAAGAACGATGGCTTTGGAACAATACTTTATTACTCTTCACATTCCAATATGTGTTGCAATTTTTAAGGATATATGTATGCGTCTATAATTGGGTTATATAACCAAACAACTATTTAATGGGTTCTGTATTTAAAAATAAGAATATTCTGATTATATCCCCGGAACCATGGGATGCCATATTTGTAAGCAAACACCACTATGCTTTAGCACTTGCAGCAGCGAATCAGGTTTTTTTTCTAAATCCTCCCAAGTTGAATGCTTTCAAATCATTTAATATAAGTGCCACAAGCAATGCTAACTTGTGGGAAGTTGATTATTCTCCATTAGTGCGTGGAATGCAATACTTTCCTCGGTTTATCAGGCAAAGTGTGGAACGGGATTTTATTAATCGTCTTGAGCGGTACCTTGATCGCCGATTTGATATAATATGGAATTTTGAGAACTCCCGGTTTTTCGACTTTGGTTTTGCGCGAAAAGGTATAATGAAGATTTATCACCAAGTCGACTTAAATCAAAACTTTCACCCACATAAAGCAGCATTAACAGCTGATGTTTGTTTTTGCACGAGTGATGTAATCTTGAGCGTTATCAAAGCTGCAAATCCATGCTCTTTCAAAGTCCACCATGGTTTTTCAGAACTAGTTCCAGCTGGCTACGAGGAGGCAATAGTGTCTTCTTCACCAAATCCAAAAGTCACTGCCAAGCTCGTAGGTAATTTAGATTATCGGTACTTGGATTTAGATTTACTTAAAACGATAATTTCCCAAAACCCCGATGTACAATTTGAATTAGTTGGCCCTGTTGATAAAGCTAAATCGACTTATTCAATTCTAGCTCCATTTCCAAATGTCTCGTTTGTTGGCAAGGTCCCAGCAGAAAGGGTTCCAAGCATTCTGCAATCGGCTGATATTTTATTGGTTACCTATAGAAAAGATGCTTGGGAACAAATGTCCAGTCCACATAAATTTATGGAGTATTTCGGTAGCGGCAAGGTGATTGTTGCGACTTATACTGATGAATATAAAGACAAGCAGCACTTGCTAGCAATGGCTGAAAGTTGGGAAGAATATCCAAGCTTATTTAAAAAAGTGAAGGAAAACCTTTCAACTTACAATAACATCGAAGAAATTGGCAAGCGAAGAGCGTTCGCAGTAGATCATACTTACAGTAGGCAGTTAAATAAAATTTCTGATATAATTGAAACACACCTTGGAAAACAATAAATCGGATCTATTAATTTCAGTCATTGTGCCAGCTTATAATGTAGGAAGTTATATTGAAGACACTATAAGGAGCGTTATCCATCAAAGCTACAGCAATTGGGAGCTACTTATCGTGAATGACGGCTCAACAGACAATACACCAGAGAAAATAAGAAAGTTTAAGGATACGCGGATCCGTTACTTTGAGCAGCAAAATGGTGGTGTAAGTGCTGCGCGTAATTTAGGCTTAAGGCAAATGCGGGGTAAATATTTTTGTTTTTTAGATGGCGATGATGTAATGCCCATTAATAGCTTAAATGCAAGAGCAGCAATTTTAGATTCAGATCCAAATATTGATTTTGTAGACGGAGTGGTTATTTTTTGTGATGAATCCTTGGCCTTTACCAATCGAAGACATGTGCCGGCATTTTCAGGTTTGCCCTATGAACAGCTATTGCGTCTAAATTCTGACTGTTTATTCGGGGCGACCTGGATGATTCGCCGAAAGAAAGAACAAATCTACCAATTCAATGAATCTTTAACCCATGCAGAAGATTTGTATTTCCTATTAACTATTTCCAAAAACGGAGGCATCTATGCTTTTACTACAGAAGAAGTTTTGTGGTATAGGCAACGGAAAAAATCAGCGATGTCTAATTACCGAGGTTTGGAAAAAGGTTACCGTAAAATGTACAGTTTAGTAAAGCATGAATTACAGGCAACTCCTGCACAATTACGCTATTTAAAGCTTCGTATTAGCCGCATTATGTTTGCTTCTTATCTTAAAGGCCAGAAAAAGCCATTTGCGGCATTTCGATCACTAGTGCAGAACCTTGCCCAATGAAACGAAAGGCAGTATTACTGTTCATTTACAACAGTTTTAAGGATCCCCTTTTTCAAAATATATTATTTTCTTACATAAAGGCTATTCAGGCTCAAGAATCCGACTTTTCCTTTCATGTTATCACCTTTGAGCAACCTGAGTATCAAATATCCTTAGACGAATTGCCGCAGATTCATACAGATCTGGCTACCAGCCATGTCTTTTGGTATCCGCAGACGTTTCACACTGGCCGATTACTGATGCTTAAAAAAGCATGGGACTTAATGGTATCATTTTACACGGTAGGCAAACTTCATATCCGGCACCGTATTTCCTTGATATTTGCTTTTGCTAATGTATCTGCTGCGTTTTCCTTAGTTCTTTCACGGCTTTTCCGAATGAAGCTGTTGATATATAGTTATGAACCCCACAGCGAGTTCATGTCGGAATTAGGGGTTTGGTCCCGCAAAAGTATACAGTATAAATCATTAAGTTATTTGGAAGAGAAAGCCGGTGCATACGCGGATGTTATTCTTACAGGTACCCGCTTCATGGTAGAACGGTTGCAAAAGAGATATGGCCATAACCACGTATTCAGGGCACCAACAGGTGTAGACGAGTCTTTTTTTCGGTTCGCTCCAGAAGCCCGTGAACAATTGCGACACCGCTTTAAAATCGGCAGCCGCAAAGCGTTGCTTTATCTGGGTAAGTTTGGTGATTTATATTACAAAGAAGAAGTAGTTGCTTTTTTCAGTGGATTGTACCAGTGCGACTCTAATCTTTTTTTTATGGTTGTTACCCGGTTCGACCATGAAGAGGTTAAAGGTTGGTTTGAAAAATACAGTATACCGCCAGATGCTTATTTAATTACTGGCAATCTTCCATTCGAAGAGGTGCCCGCCTTCATGTCGGCAGCAGATATTGGTATAAGCGCTGTGCCACCTTCACCATCTCAGAAGTTCCGTTCCCCCACAAAAGTGGGTGAATACCTTATGTGCGGATTGCCAATAATTACCTGTGAAGGTGTTTCTGAGGACGATTTATACGCAAAAGGTGAACGTGTAGGGATTGTGGTTCCCTATTTCGAGAAGCGTACGGGGAAGGCTTCTTATCCAGAAGTGCGGGATTTGTTGAACGAAAATCCGGATATGCTTCGCCAACGCTGCCGCCAGGTAGGTATCACTTACCGGTCGAAAGCTGCTGTTGTAAACTTGATCACTACGCAATTACGACAGCTTCTGAATAAAACCTCGACTACTTAAATTTTTGTTGGAGTTTGTGAATGATTTAATTAGGAATGCAGATTTGAGGAGATTTGGATAAAACGAGTATCAAATGAAATACAGTTTTTTCCTTTTTGCTGTTTTTGTACAACTTCAGGTTATAGCACAAGGCTTTATCGTTCGGGATATTAAATCTTTTGGTGCTCGTGGCGATGGCCGGACAAATGACCAAGAAGCATTTGAAAAAGCTTCTGCATTCTTTAATGCTCGTAGTGGAAAAGGGAAATTAGTAATCTCGAAAGGCATTTACCTGATTGGTAAGCAGGATTTTTCTGGAAGCAAAGGGGGCAAAGCAGCTTATAACGGTCGCGATGTACTACATTTTACCGGGGTAAATGATTTGACTATTGAAGGTCGAACCGGCGCGGTATTACGCTACCGCGACAGCCTTCGTTTTGGGGCATTCGATCCGGAAACAGGACTTCCGCATCTAAACAAAAAATATTTTACAAAATGGTCTTGGGCAGCCCTGATTGGGCACTGTATTTTGATAGATAGTTCCAGTAATGTCGTGATAAAAAATTTGGAACTCGACGGAAACAACAAGGCCGTTGTTAAAGGCGGTGTATGGGGCGATAAGGGGATACAGTTGCCACACTATGGTGTTTTTATCAGAAATAGCAGGAATGTAACGGTTGCAAACATAGATGCACATCATTTTGCTTTGGATGGGATTAGTGTTGCCAATAAGGCGGGTGCAGGCTCGGATAATATACGGTTGGAAAAGTCCCTATTCGAATACAATGGCCGGCAGGGCTTTTCCTGGATCGGCGGAAGTGGTCTCGTTGCCATTGAATGCAGCTTTAGCCATACCGGCAGGGGAAGTATCGCTTCGCCTCCAGGTGCAGGCGTAGATATCGAAGCGGAAGTAGGACCCATAGGCAATGGCCGTTTTTCAAATTGCCTTTTTGTAAACAACACTGGTGTTGGCATGGTAGCCGATAATGGCGACAGTAAGGAGGTGGCTTTTGAAAATTGTACATTTTGGGGTACTACTGCGTGGTCAGCTTGGGTGAACAAGCCAGCATTCAATTTTAAGAACTGCAACTTTTATGGCTCCTTCGTACATGGGTACCGGGCGGAAAGGGCCGAAGATGCTACCCGATTTGTAAACTGCTACTTTGAAGATAAGCCATATGAGGGCAAGGAGTCGTTTGGAAATTTTTTGGTGGAATCCAATACTCGGAAAAGAGTAAGCTTTACAGGATGCACTTTTGTATCCAACAAAAAGAAATCGGTATGGATCACTACTGTTCCCAGTTGGACACCTGAAGAAAAATACCAGTTTAGGGATTGTCACTTCATTTTTAGGAATGAAAATTTGCCAAGAAAAGATTTTGTTGCGCTGGTAAGGGGCATGCAGTATAGCAATTGTACCTTTCAATTTACAAGCCCAATGGCAAAGGAGCGCAAATATTACCTGAACAGTTGTTGCGAGAATTACAACGTAGATGCAGGTGGTAATAAAACCATTTATGAGGCAGAAAAGAGCATTCCCAAAGCCAACCCGGTTAGCATAGTGAATACAAAATAGAATATGAGAAAGTGATCAGAATCACCTCATTGTTTTGTGATTCTGTGCCAACCAAGGCCTTCGTATTTTTAAAACCCCATTTCCGCCTATCTGCCTGCAATGTTGCAGGCAGTTGTTTTTGAACCATTTTTGTTTTTAGACCATTTTAATAGTAGATAATATATGTGCGGACTTACAGGAGCCATGGCGTTCTCAGCTAAAGGACAGGCAGCTTTGGCATTGATTGAAAATGCAAATAACTGCATTATAAAACGTGGTCCTGATGGCGGTTCCGTTTACCAACATCAGCATGTGGCATTGGGCCATCGCAGGCTTTCCATTATAGATACCACCCAAGCTGGCGACCAACCTATGCATTCAAGGGATGGACGCTTTACGATCGTTTTCAATGGCGAAATATTCAACTACCGTACATTATCAAAAGCATACCTGACCAGCGAAGAGCAGCAAAGCCTGCGTTCTCATTCCGACACCGAAGTATTCCTGGTGATGTTTGCCAAAATGGGCACCGCTGTTTTTGAACTGCTGGAAGGCTTTTTCGCTGCCGCTATATATGACCACCTAACAGCTTCATTAGTATTGGTTCGCGACAGGTATGGCAAAAAGCCGCTGTTGATTTATCAGGATGCTGACCGGGTGGTATTCGCATCGGAAATGAAAGCGCTTTTTGCAGCGGGTATCCCTCGGGAACTGGCCTGGAACATGCTTCCGGTTTACCTGCAACTCAACTATATCCCACAACCCCATAGCCTGGTGAAAGGGGTACGAAAACTATCGCCTGGTCATTACCTGCAGATTAGTAAAGAGGGAGAGGTGAGGGAGTCGCCTTATTATGAATTAAAAATTCGGGAAAAAGAATATACAAATTATAGTTATTCGGAAGCGCAAAAAAAGCTGGAAGAATTAATGGACAACGCAGTGGCAAAGCGGCTCATTGCAGATGTTCCTTTGGGTGCTTTTCTGAGCGGTTGTATCGACTCTTCAGTGGTGGTGGCACTGGCGTCTCGCCATACCCAAAAGCTCAATACTTTTTCAATAGGTTATAAAGACAATGCCTTTTTTGATGAAACTGCTTATGCCCGGATGGTGGCCGAAAAATATGGAACCGAGCATACGGTTTTTATGCTTGGCAACAATGACTTTTTAGAGCATATATCCAATGTGCTAGAATACATCGACGAGCCATTCGCTGATTCCTCTGCTATTCCTGTGTACATATTGAGCCATCATACCCGCAAACACGTTACCGTTGCCCTATCCGGCGATGGCGGTGACGAAGTTTTTGCAGGCTACAACAAGCATGCGGCCGAATGGCGGATGCGTCAGGGAGGGCTCCTGAACAGTGCCGTAAAATGGGGTGGTCCGCTTTGGGCAGCGCTACCGCAAAGCCGTAACCATCCACTCACTAATAAGTTTCGCCAGTTGCACCGGTTTGCCAGAGGGGCATCCATTTCTGCGGGGGATCGTTATTGGCAATGGGCATCCTTTCTTAATAGCCCCCAAAGCATGGATTTGTTACATGCGAGGGTACAATCTAAGGTAGCTAAGCCAGTGCTTCCCGGTATAGAAAAAAAATTTACTGCGGGGATAAAGGGCGCCGACTTCAATGAAGTATTGTTGGCCGACATGAACCTGGTATTGTTAAGCGACATGTTAGTTAAGGTAGATAGCATGAGCATGGCCAATAGCCTGGAAATTCGCAGCCCTTTTCTTGACCATCATGTGGTTGACTTTGCATTTGGCCTGCCGGAAGCTTATAAGATAGACGGAAAGATGAAAAAGCGGATTGTGCAGGATGCCTTCAGGCACTTGTTACCAGATGCTATTTACAATCGGCCTAAGCATGGGTTTGAAATACCATTGCTGGATTGGTTCCGCAAGGATTTGTGGGGCCTGATCAACGACGACCTGCTTTCAGATAAATTTGTGGCAGAACAGGAAGTCTTAAATTTAGGAGCTGTTCAGGAATTAAAGAAGCGGCTGCATTCCAACAATCCGGGCGACAGCCATGCAACCATTTGGGCCTTGCTGGTATTCCAGCACTGGTGGAAGCGGTATATGGTTTAGCTGAAATACATTAAAAAAGGGGCTATTTGCCCCTTTTTTAATGTTGGTATGCCTAGACTCCTTTTTTACTATGTTTGCTCCCCTCATGAAGCCATCCATACTTTTTTTGCTTCCTTACCCATTGCACCGGGCTCCATCCCAACGATTTCGTGTTGAAGCTTTTTTCCCCTTATTAAATCAACAGGGCATTGCATATCGTACACACTGTTTTTTGGATGAAGGTGCATGGGATATTTTATACAAAAGGGGTGGGGCATTACAAAAAGTGGGGGCAGTGATAAAAGGTTTTTTGTCCAGATTGTGGGCAGTATTCTTTCTGGCCCGCCATTACGACTATATTTTTATTCACCGGGAAGCCTCCCCATTGGGCCCACCAATATTCGAATGGCTGCTGGCCAAACTGCTCCGTAAAAGGATTGTTTACGATTTTGACGATGCCATCTGGATACCGGCAGTTACCGAATCCAATAGCCTTGCTGCTGCAGCCAAATGTTTTTGGAAGATCAAATGGATTTGTAAATGGGCCTGGAAAGTAGCTGCGGGAAATGATTTTTTAGCCACCTTTGCTGCTGCCCAGGGTGCGCAGGTAACAGTAGTACCCACCTGCGTGGATACAGAGCATCGTTTCAACAGGATAAAGGACCAGCATTCCGGGAGGCTTACCATAGGATGGACCGGCTCACATTCCACGCTACCTTATCTAGATCAGGTTGTTCCGGTACTAAAGGGCTTGGGTCAGCACTATGACTTTGATGTTTTGGTGATTTGCAACCAGCCGCCCACTTTTACATTACCCAACCTACGGTTTCTGCCATGGAAAGAAGCTACGGAGATAGATGATCTCCTGAACATTCATATTGGCCTCATGCCACTTGTTTCGGATGCTTGGAGCGAAGGAAAATGTGGTTTTAAGATCATTCAGTATTTGGCATTAGGCATCCCTGCCTTGGCTAGCCCTGTTGGGGTAAACAAACGAATTGTTACGCCGGGGGAAAACGGGTTTCTTTGTGCTACAGAGGCAGAGTGGTACAGTGGAATGGAGGCTTTGTTGCAAAACGCAGCACTGCGTAGTAAGATGGGGCAAATTGGAAGGCAAAAGATTGAGGCAGCTTATAGCATAGAGGCTCATGATGCTACCTTCCTGAGTCTGTTTGAATGACGTATTACGGGATTGGGTTTGGTGGGGGCTTTGGAGCTTGCTCGTTCATAATGCAGAATCACCATTAGAAAAGCACCAAAAAAGGGCAGGCAGGGAATTTTATACCTGGAAAGAGCCCCAAAATTATAAGATGATATTCCTACTGCAAAAGCAAAAATTAAAGTAAATACAATAAAAAAAAGCAGGTTGGCATCTTTCCCGATCAGGCGCAATGTTTGGAACAAACCTCTTTTTCTGAATGCTTTAAAAGTAAAAAAAACAAAAACCAGCGCTTCCAGTGCTGTGAGCATTACAATGACTTTGCGGGCTTCCCAGGGAAATGGCCGGAAAAGGGTAACCACCACTGCCTGTGGGAACTTACTCAACATACCGCCAATAGAAGGATCAAATTCACCCAGGTCATATGCCGAACCCTCCTGCTGCTCACTTACATAAGAGATCCAACCACGGGTGTTTGCCGCTGTTTGTGCAATATTGTCTAACGAATAGCGCGACATCTCTTCAGCGAAAACCCTGGTAAAAAAGAAGAATGCTATTGCGGCCACACCAAGAAAAGCTATTTTGGTAACGGTACGTAAGGCAATGCTTTTTAGCTTACTTGAATATGAAGTAAGTAACCAGATAGTAAGGGCTGGTAAAAAAGCCAGCAGGATATACAACTTGGTTAAATAGATCAAATAAAAGCTTAATGCCAGCAAGAAAATGTTGCGGATCGAAAAGTCTCGGTTAATAAAAAGCCGAAATACGGTATAGGTCATCCAACCCAATCCAAACATACAAATGGTATCCTTAAAAATGGAGGATCCCCAAACAAAAGTGCTTGGAATGAATAAAAAGGCAATAGCCAACTCTTTATGTAGTCGCGGATAAACTTCGGCAAAGGTCCGGTACATGGCCCAGATGCCTGTATAGGAAAAATATGCAAAGAGCAGGGCAATGGGAATATAAGAGGTGCCACTAAGCAATCCAAAAATAGCACCTATGGCTCCAACTGTATAAGAAGCTTTATCGTTGTACCAAAATAACTTGATAACATATTCGTATAATTCCGGATTGCCTTCTAAAGGTTGTCTCGTTATTAACTTAAACCACGTTATAGGTGAATCATTGAAGGCCCTGTTAATGATCCGGCTATGACGAAAAAAGTTAAAGGTATCTCCACCGCCATAATAATATTGATAGATCAGGCCGATAAATATCGCACCTGCAAACTTTAGGTACAATCCCTTCAAAAAATACGGCCGTAAGGGGTGCCCATGCGGGTATCGTTTATCTCTTTGCCGCTTTGCTATGGCCGAAAGTACCACCAGGTACAAAGGCGTGAGAAAAAGATCCCAAATGGTGAGGTATTGCATAATTCGGCTGGTAGTAGTTTCCTTTAGGAGCCAAAACGGCAAAACTCCCCCTTTTTTAGGAATTGGCCGCTATTATCCCATTTTTTTATCTTTTGGAAAAGCCGAATGTCTTAAAGAGAGAGTATTCCAAACTTTTATTCTCTTAATATAGGAAGTCCTTACCGGCATATATTTACAACTACAACGTCCTGTGATATTTGGGAATAAGGCCTTCCTTTACCGCGTACAACACCAGCCCCGCCACATTCCTGGCCCCTGTTTTTTTCAGCAGCTGCTTTCTGTGGGTGTCCACAGTAGATGGTTTTAATTGCATGGCCAGGCATATTTCCTTGGTCGTATGTTCCCGGCAAATAAAGGCCAGTACTTGTTGCTCTTTTTCGGTCAAAAGCCGGAACGGTGAAATTCTTGCTGCATCCTTGGCCCGCATACGGAAAAGTGCATGCGATAGCGCTTTGCTTAAATCGGGACTGGTATAAGGCTGCCCCCTGTCCGCGAACCTGATGGCCCGCAGCAGTTCGGCAAAAGGGGCATGCAGGGGAACAAAACCCTCCGCACCGGCTACAATAGCGGAAAAGATATGTTGCGTGGGCTCCGGCGCACCAAATAACACAATTCCTATTTCCGGATGGACTGCTTTTAGTTCATAGGTAAGAGCGGCGCAATCCAGGTGGCCTAATTGTGTATCGGTAAGAACCAGGCGGGGTAAGTATTGTCGTAAATGTTCCTGTAGTTCGGCCGGTGTTTGAACAATGCCCGACACTTGGATTTGTGGCTGTTGTTGTAGCAGCAGGGAAAGGGCCTGCGCAAGTATAGGCGAGGAAAAGGCAATAACAATAGTTAGATAGCGATTCATACAATATAAAATAGGGTACACAATAGGGGCTGGGTTCCGGCGATGGACTGGGTGGGACGAAAGGGTACCTGCACTCAAACTACCAATTTTAAAGGGGCAGCGCAATAGGAAATGCCTCATGGCTGATAGGGTGTTTTTACGGGTAGGCAATAACAAGGGTATGGATTGACAAATGGAGGGAAAGGTGCCAATTTTAAGTAAAACAATCTGTTCAGTTGATGGCAACCCATTGTTTAACTGCTAAATGAGAAAAATATGATTACCCTCCCCACCCGCGTCACCATCTACGTAAAAGACGTCACCAACATCACTGGCCGCAGCGAACGTACAGGCCGTAAACTGCTGGCATTGATCCGCAAGGCAAATGGTAAACCACCGCATGCCTTTGTTACGGTGGAAGAATTTTGCGCCTTCACCGGTATCCGGGAAGAGGCGGTCCGGCCCTTTCTGCAATACTAGTTGGCCCTTTCTCGTATCAACTATTTTCCTTTGTTCTTGATCCATCGTCGATGGCAGGGCTGTATGAATGATTAGCCCCTTACTTGCCCAGCCTTTCACTAAAGTCATTAAACCAAAAAAGAGGCCGTAAGGCCTCTTTTTATTTGGGGGCATAGAATAGGGTGCCCTTTTACATTGTATTTTGCTACCGCTTATCGGGTGGCTCTTTATTCAGCTGCCGCACCAGCCGCTGCAGTACAAAAGAAACAGCAAAACTTACTGCTGCACCTACCGCAGCCAGAACGGCGGTCTTTACCAGCTCGCCGCAGTTGAGGTGCAGGAGCACCACCAGCAGCGTGCCGCCGGCTGTGCCTGCCCGGGTATTGCCAGGCATTACAGGTGTATCCATAACAAGGTGTTTGTGGTTAAGAAAAAGGCAACTGCTTTAACGCCATTGCTTTGATGATTCTGGGATGGAACGCTAAAATGAGCCAGTGGCCTAAATAGCCGGTGTTCCTTTGCATTCCTGGTGGACTGGGAAGATGGAAGTAGGTGGGTGGGATCGGTTAGTGTAGCCAGCATGAGGGCAAGGCCATCAATGCTATACGCAATGGGTACCTCAGTGTTTTTGAGCCAGCACCGGTCCTGAACCTGTTCCTGAGTGGTCAATTAATATCGCTTCACGAATGGGGCCGGGACAAAAACCTGCACGCTTCATCCCCAAAAAATTATCGCCACTAGCCCAACCGCACCCCTCCAAACCACCATCCCATCCAACTACCAACTACCAACTACCAACTATCAACTGTCAACTACCAACCCCTACCCACTATCATCCATCATCCACCCTCCATCATCTCCTCCTATACCCCGCTAACCCGCACCAGCGCCAGCGCATTGTATGCCCCGTTCTTGAGCGAATAGTGGCTGCCGTTTACCGCCTGGAAAAAAGAAATGCCCAACACCAGCATCAAGGGGTGGGTGCTGTTGGCCGCAACGGTAAACTGCAGGGAAAGCGCAGTGGTAGGCGTGCTCCCTAAGGGCAGCATGGCCGAAGACTCCGTATCGGTGCTGTACTGGCCACTTTCAAAATCAATAGACCCGCCACCGGCCAGTATCCGGAAATGCGTAGCCTCTGCCGGGGCTGCAATTTGCTCCAGCGGCACAAAGGCGGGAATGGAAATGGCCAGCGCCCCGGTGGTGCGGTTGATGGTAGCGGTAAATGGCGCAAAAAAAGTCTGCCCCAGTTTACCCGCATCATTGAACTCAAAGTTTTCCAGCAGTTCCAGTTCGCCGTCCAGCACATTGCGCTGGCCGCGTTGGCTGGTGGCATCTGCCTTCACCACCCGCATCATTTCCTTCAGCATCCGGCTCACCATGCGGCTGTCGGCAGCATTTTGTAACAGCGGCCGGAACGCGGTGCGCAGCAGTTTGCCTGCCTTACCCGCCCGGCCAAACTCTGCCTGGTTTTCCCGGGTGCGTTCAAAAGCGGGGTCGCTGGCCATCCGTTCGGCCGAAATACCGCCCTTTTCCCGGATCATATACCCGTCTTTCGATTTGTAAAAGGTCACGTCACCAAGGGTGCCTTCTACCTTAAAGATGCCTTTTTGCTTTGCCATAAAATTTGTGTTTTAATCGTTAAGAATAGTAACGCAACAAAGCAGGGCAGGGGGTAAATGGCGCCTTCTGTATTACCGGGTTAGCGCTGTTTTGTTGCTTTTCATACAAGTTTAATCAGCGCAACTCGGGTTGCAAAAGAGGGCTTCCACTTCTGCCCCTAAAGGTTATTGTTTGGAGCAGTATGCCGTTTTTGTGTTGGTGTAAATAACCGGTGCCGCAAAAGGTTATGGGTGCCGCATGTGACGTTTGCCTGCACGCCCCAAGTCTGGCTGACCAATGATCCTATATGGATGATAAATAGATGGTAAATAGATAGTAAATGACGACCCGTCTTCCTCCATCATCTATCATCCATCAACTATCAACTATCAACTATCAACTATCAACTGTCAACTCTTCTTCCCTTATCTTTGCACCCAATTTCGCGATAAAACACCCAATTATACATGCCCCGAGTCCTGCGCATACTCAATCGCCTAGCTGTTGGCGGACCGGTAATAAATGCTACTTATCTTACCCGGTTCCTGGCCCCAGAGTTTGAAACCCTGCTGGTGGTAGGCGAGCGGGAAAGCCATGAGCAAAGCGCCGAATACCTCACCGAAAGGCTGGGTATTGGGTACCATACCATCCCGGGCATGGGCCGGTCTATCAATCCCGCATCTGATTTTGGGGCTTACCGCCAGTTGAAGAAACTGATCCACGACTTTCAGCCCGATATTGTACACACCCATGCCGCCAAACCTGGCGCCCTGGGCAGGCTGGCTGCTGCTGCCTGCAATGTGCCAGTGATCGTCCACACCTTTCATGGCCATGTGTTTCATTCTTATTTCAATGCGCTGAAGACCAATTTCTATATCAATACCGAGCGGTACCTGGCACGCCGCACCGATGCCATCATCACCATCTCCGACCAGCAAAAACGCGAACTGGTGGAAGACTTCGGGATTGCCCCGGCCAATAAATTCCACCTCATCCGCCTTGGGCTCGACCTCGATAAGTTTGAAACAGGACAGGGGGAAAAGCGGAGCAAATTCAGAAAAGAATTTGGCGTGGCCAACGACGAGATCGCCATCGGCATCATCGGCCGGCTGGTGCCCATCAAAAATCACGACCTCTTTATCAATGCGCTGGCCCATGCGTTAAGCAACACTAGCCGCAAAATCAAAGCCTTTATCATCGGCGACGGCGAAACCCGTGGCCGTCTGGAAGACTTGGCAACAGCAAAAGGCATATCCTTTTCCCAACATACCGATGCATCCCATCCGCATCCGCTGGTGTTTACCTCCTGGCGGAAAGATGTGGATACGGTCATGGCGGGGCTGGATATCGTTGCCCTCACCTCTTTTAACGAAGGCACACCGGTGAGCCTCATCGAGGCGCAGGCCGCTAATAAGCCTATTGTTTCTACCCGCGTAGGGGGCATTGGCGATATTGTACAGGAAGGCGGCACCGCCCTGCTTTCCGACATCAACGACGATGGGACTTTCTACGATAACCTGTTGGGTTTGATTAATAATGATAACTTGCGCCAGCGCCTGGGATATGGAGGCGCGGATTTTGTGCGGGAACGATTCGGGTATCAGCGCCTGATGCACGAAATGTCCGGGCTCTATCACAAACTGCTGGATAAAAAAAGGAGCGCATGTTTTTCTGGAGAAAAAAGAATACAGAAATCGCTGATCTAAGCTGGCTGGGTGCCGATATGCACGCCCACCTGCTGCCCGGCATCGATGATGGCGCTCCGGATATTGAAACTTCCATCCAGATGATTCGCGGGCTGGCCGACCTGGGCTACCAAAAACTGATTGCCACCCCCCACATTCTGGGCGACATTTACCCAAACACCCCCGAGATCATTCGCGAAAAGCTTTCCGAAGTGCAGACTGCGCTGCAGGAGCAGGGCATCCCGGTAGTGCTCGACGCGGCCGCCGAATATTTTATCGACGACCATTTTGAAGAACTGCTCCGCCAAAAAGCCCCGCTGCTGACCCTGAAAGATAATTTTGTGCTGGTTGAATTTTCGATGGTGACGGCCCCCTACGAGCTGCAGCAGGTGTTTTTCGAAATGCAGATCCAGGACTATCAGCCCGTGCTGGCCCACCCCGAACGGTATATTTACCTCGACCGCCGCCGCGAAATATTTGACACCCTCAAAGATTCGGGCTGCCTGTTTCAATTGAATATGTTGTCGCTCACCGGCCACTACGGCCGCTCGGTAAAAGAGCTGGCCGAGTACCTACTCGAGAAAGGATACTACAATTTCCTCGGCACCGACCTGCACCATCCCCGCCACCTGGCCCTCCTGCAAAAGCTGGCGGTTACTCCCTCCCTTCAGGCTTTTCGCGACTACCCCCTGATGAACAAAAAACTATTGTGATTTCGGATTTCGGGTTGCGGGACCCTTGTCGGAGTAATGTTTCTTTTGTTCTTTTAATGTTTGTGCAAATCGGCTTTTCTAATCGAGCCATTTTATCATGAACAAGAAAGAGTTACAAGACAGGCTGAAGAAGTTTGCCATTGAAATTGTGCATTTTTCAGACGGATTACCTGACCATTCAGGATTTTGTACCATAAAGAACCAAATCATTCGTTCGGCTCCATCTGCTGCTGCCAATTATCGTGCTGCCTGCCGGGCTAAATCAGTACCTGACTATATCCACAAAATGCACATTGTGGAAGAAGAATTAGATGAAACAATGTTTTGGCTGAAGTTCACTGTGGGGTTTTCTGAAGAATGGCGATCTAAAGTTGCCACTTTATGGAAAGAGGGCGATGAGCTACTTGCCATCACAGTTGCATCCATAATTACAGCCAAAAAGCACAGGCAAAAAAATCACCCGTAACCAGCTTGAAAACAACAAAGCAGAAACAAAGTCCAAGCAAGGGTTCCGAAATCTGCAATCTGCATTCCGCAATTCCAAATCCGCATTCCGAAATCTTCTCAACCTTTTCAGTACCTTGTTTGTAATGAATGGCGATGGGGTTTTCAATAAAAGAACTGGAAACGATTTCGGGCATTAAGGCCCATACGATCAGGATTTGGGAACAGCGTTACCACTTCCTGAAACCGTCGCGTACCGCCACCAACATCCGCACCTACTCCAACGACGAGTTGAAGACCCTGCTCACCGTAGCCCTGCTCAACCGGTACGGCTATAAAATTTCCCGCATTGACGAAATGCCACCCGACCAGCGTAGGGAGGCCATCCTGGGCATCAACAGCCCTGAAGCCGCAGGCGAGTTTCTGGTAAATGAACTGATCGGCTGCATGGTGGACCTGCGGTCGCTGGATTTTGAGATCATCCTGAACAACTATATCAGGGAGCATGGGCTGGAAAAGACCATCACCTCGCTTATTTTCCAGTTTCTTGAAAAAGTGGGCATCCTGTGGCAAACCGACCGCATCAACCCGGCACAGGAGCACATTGTTTCCAATATTATTCGCCAAAAAATCATCTGCGGCATCGAGCACCTGCCCATGCCGTTCCGCACGGGGCCCGAGTTTTTGCTGTTTCTCCCCGAGGGCGAGTTTCATGAAATGGGGCTGCTGTATGTATATTACCTGCTCAAAAAGCGGGGCCTGCCTGTAGTGTACCTGGGCGCCAATGTGCCCCTTAAAGACCTGGGCTACGTGGTGGAAATAAAACAACCCCAGTACCTGTATCTTCACTTAACCAATGCCCCTTCGCACACCCGCTTTGAACGGTTGCTGCAGCAGTTGGGGCAATACTCCTCCCAAACGCTAATCTCCGGCTTTGTTGCTTCCCGTTCCCATTCACCCGTTCCTAATGTTCGTTTTGTGCGGTCGCTGCCCGAAGTAGTACAGTTGATCGATACGTTGTAGCGCCTGGTTTCCCTTAATGCATTTACGGTTGCACCATCCCGTTATTTCCCTTTTTTAAATCCCTGCCAGCAGCTAATTGTTGTTGCCGCATATAACTGAGTAGTTCAAGTACTAATGGGAGCCGCCGTGGGAAAGCCTGTGTGCCCTTTTATTATGCCTGTTTGCTACCGGTATCGGGCTAGTTTGATGGTTAAAAAACGCACTGGTTTTTGGGCAAAATGATAATTATTTACCCCAAGTAAACGCGGCAGTAAAAATTATTTTTTACAAGCTCAAGAAGGGCTATGCATTTATTATCAATTGGTTAGGGCAGCTTGTAAGATTTATTTTTGTTTAACATTTCAATATTGATGTTTAAACAAGAAAACTTGTTTAATTTTAATCAGTAAAAGTTAAACAACGTGAGTACACAAGAATTCAACGCACTAATCATCAACAACGCGGAAGGGCTACGGCCTTTCGCCATTACCCTGACGCACGATCACGAATCGGCAAAGGACCTGTGCCAGGAGACATTGTACAAAGCTTTTGCCTATCGTGATAAGTACCAGCCCGGCACCAACATCAAGGCCTGGTTGTTTACCATCATGCGCAACATCTTTATCAACGATTACCGGCGCAATGGCCGCAAAAAACTGGTGATGGATACCGTTAGGTACTTCGAGCCACAGTCTGCGCCCTCCTCCGACAAAAAGGTGTTGCTGCATGAAATTAATAGAGCCATTTATCAATTACCTGCTATCTTTAAAGCAGCGTGTTTGCTCTATCTGCAGGGCTATAAATATCAGGAAATAGCCGAAGCGCTAAACGAACCCCTTGGAACGATCAAGAGCCGTATTCATTTCGCCAAAAAGCTGCTGCAAAAACAAGTTCAACGTTGAGTAAATCTGTAATCATTATAGGTGCCGGTTTTGCCGGACTTTCGGCAGCTTCTTTTATGGCCCGCGCAGGGTGGAAGGTGCAGGTGGTGGAGCAAAACAGCACCCCGGGCGGCCGTGCCCGCCAGCTACAGGCCGAGGGCTTTACCTTCGACATGGGTCCCAGCTGGTATTGGATGCCCGATGTATTTGAGCGTTTCTTTGCACAATTTGGCAAAAAAGTATCCGATTATTATACCCTCACCCGGCTCAATCCCTCTTACCGTGTATACTGGCCTGAAGGCCACACCGATATTCCGGCCGATTACGAGGCCCTGCGCCAGCTGTTCGAATCCATCGAACCGGGCAGTGCCCGCCAGTTGGACAGCTACCTCAAAGAAGCCGGCGATAAATACCGCATTGGCATGCAAAGCCTGGTGTATAAACCCGGTCAGTCGCTCACCGAATTTGTAGACCGCCAGGTGCTGGGCAATGTGTTTCGGCTCGACCTGTTTACCTCCATCAAAAAGCATGTGGCAAAGCACTTCAAAAGCCAAAAGTTGCAGCAGTTGATGGAGTTTCCCGTACTTTTTTTAGGCGCCCTGCCGGCCGATACGCCAGCCCTCTACAGCCTGATGAATTATGCCGATATGCGGGGCGGTACCTGGTTTCCGCAGGGCGGCATGTTTTCTATAGTAAAGGCCATGCACAGCCTGGCCGTGGAGCTGGGGGTGGAGTTTCGGTTTAACGAAGAGGCCACAGAAATTGTGATTGAGCAGGGTAAGGCACGGCGGCTGGTTACCAATAAGGGCAGTTATACCGCTGATGCCATTATCAGTGGTGGCGATTACCATTTTACGGAGCAGCACCTGCTGGCGCCTGAGTACCGCAGCTACACCGAAACTTATTGGCAGGACCGGGTGCTGGCGCCATCCTGCCTGTTGTATTATATTGGCGTAAATAAAAAGATCGATCACCTGCTGCACCATTCCCTGTTTTTTGATGTGCCGTTTCAGCAGCATGCCGATGAAATTTATGAACGGCCACAGTGGCCCACCGAGCCGATGTTTTACCTGTCCGCCACCACTAAAACAGACCCATCAGGTGCACCGCCGGGAGGAGAAAATCTTTTTTTGCTTATACCCGTAGCCGCCGGCCTGAAAGAAGACACCGAGGCCGTGCGGGAACGATATTTTAATGAAACAATGGCCCGCCTGGAAATGCGCCTGGGCCAATCCATAAGGAAACACATTACGTATAAAAGATCATTCTCCGTTTCCGATTTTGAGCGGGAATATCATTCGTTTAAAGGCAATGCCTACGGGCTGGCCAATACGCTGATGCAAACGGCCATTTTCAAACCGTCGTGCCGAAGCAAAAAAGTACCGAACTTGTACTACACCGGCCAGTTTACGGTGCCCGGTCCGGGAGTGCCGCCCAGCCTCATCAGCGGCGAAGTGGTATCGGCCCAGGTAGTGCGGCAATTAGGATAAGAGAAAGGAAATAGAACGGTAGAAGAATGTAGGACAAAATGGTGTAGGGCATACGAACATCGCTGCAACTGTACCCAACAGCATTACAGCGAAATGCGTACGGCCGGTACACTTTACCATACGAAACGAAATCTTTATGACGAAAGCATTTTTCGATCAGGTTTGCTATGCATGCAGCAAGGAAGTAACGGTGCGCTACAGCACTTCTTTTTCTTCGGCCATTAAGCTGCTGCACCCAGAAATGCGCCGGCCCATATTCAATATTTACGGGTTTGTGCGGTTTGCCGACGAAATTGTAGACACTTTTCACGAGCACGACAAAGAGGTTTTGCTGGAGCAGTTCAAGCAGGAAACATTTGAGGCCATTGAGCGGCGTATTTCCCTCAACCCTATTCTGAACGCGTTTCAGCAAACGGTAAACGAGTACGGCATAGCCCATCACCTGATACATGCATTTTTTAAAAGCATGGAATCGGACCTGACCCAGAACATGTACGACCGGCAGGGTTACGAAGAATATATTTACGGATCGGCCGAAGTGGTGGGCCTGATGTGCCTGTATGTTTTTTGCGAAGGCAATGAAATGCTGTACCGTAAGCTCGAAGATGCTGCCCGGTCGTTAGGAGCAGCTTTTCAAAAGGTAAATTTTCTGCGCGATATCAAAGCCGATTTCAACGACTTGTCAAGGATGTATTTTCCGGGCTGCGATTTTCACCAGTTTACCGAAAGCGACAAAGCCCGCATTGAAGCCGATATCGAGCAGGATTTTGAACATGCATACACGGGCATTTTGGAGCTGCCCATGAAGTCGAAATTTGGCGTATATGTTGCCTATAAATATTACTATTCGCTGTTCCGGAAAATAAAGTCTACCGAGCCCGAAAATATCCTGAATACGCGGATCCGGATTCCAAACTACCAGAAGGCTTATATTGTACTGAGGGCCGGTGTGAAGAACCAGTTGCGGATGATTTAGGGGAGATGATGGATGATTGATGGTGGATGATAGTAGTTGATAGTTGGTAGTTGATAGTTGGATGAAGGAAAGGTGCAGGGAGTACGGAACGTTGAAGTGTGCGACGCAACAGGTGCCCATAGCAGTACATAAGTTGGTAACAAAAAAGCAATGATTAAATAAGGACGAACATGAACGTGCAGGATGTTTTGCTGGTAAATGAACGGGATGAACCGGTGGGTACCCTCGAAAAAATGGAGGCCCACAGGCAGGGTGTGCTGCACCGGGCTTTTTCGGTTTTTGTATTCGACCGCAGGGGCCGGATGTTGCTGCAACAACGGGCTGCCCAAAAATACCATGGTGGCGGATTGTGGACCAATACCTGCTGCAGCCATCCTTACCCGGATGAAGCCGTGCAAAATGCAGCATTGCGCCGCCTGCAGGAAGAAATGGGTTTTACCACACCGCTGGAAAAGATCTTTGCGTTTACCTACCGTGCCGAGGTAGAAAACGGGTTGGTAGAGCATGAATACGATCATGTGTTTGCCGGCGAATTTGAAGGAGCCATGCGCCTCAATCCTGCGGAGGTGGCCGACAGCCGCTACTTGGAAATGGACGCCATTGAGGATTGGATGATCAGCCAGCCTGCTGCGTTTACTTCCTGGTTTCGCATTGCCTTTCCAATGGTACAGGCATGGTGGCAGCAGCGGTACGGAACAAAGTCTGTGCGGCATGCCGCAGCAAAAGTTTAGGGTTTAACGGTGAAAGTTGATGGCTGCAGCCAACTTAAACTTTTAAATGTTCTTCCTACAACAACTGATCTTAATCTCTTACTATAATATGACCTGGTTGTATTTTATACTGGTACTGTTGGCAACCTTTATTATAATGGAAGGCGTTACCTGGCTAACGCACCGTTATGTAATGCATGGATTTTTGTGGTACCTGCACCGCGACCACCACCAGGTGGAGCCCGGGTTTTTTGAAAAGAACGATTTGTTCTTTGTCATTTTTGCGGTGCCCAGCATGTTGCTTATTGGCTTTGGTGTGTACAATGAAGTGTGGTGGATGCAGGCCATCGGGTTTGGTATCATGGCATATGGCGCCGCTTATTTTTTGGTGCATGATGTGATTATTCACCAGCGGTTTAAATGGTTTAGCCGCAGCAAAAATACCTATGTGCGGGCCATCAGGTGGGCACATAAAATGCACCACAAGCACCTGAACAAAGAACACGGCGAAAGCTTTGGCATGCTGTACGTACACAAAAAATACTGGGAAAAAGTACGGCGCGACAAGATGCTGATGGCTGCCAAAAAAGTAGGCTATGCCCCGGAACAGCAGCAGTAGAATAAGTCGGGAAAGCCGGAAAAGTCGGTAAAGTCTGGAAAGAGATTGGTGCCAACAACTGGCTTTTTCACTGTCAACTATCAACTTCACTACATCACATTTATCAAAACGTACGACTTTATTTTCGCTGGTTCGGGATTGGCTGCGTTGAGCCTGCTGGTGCGCATGGTGCAACAACCTGCATTGGCCCATAAAAAGGTGCTGATTATTGACCCAGATGGCAAAAATAAAAACGACCGCACCTGGTGTTTTTGGGAAAACGCCCCCGGCCCGTTTGAAAGCATTGTGCACCACCGCTGGGATCACTTATATGTATATGCACCCGGCTTTGCCCAAAAGCTGGATATACAACCTTACTCCTACAAATTGATCCGCGGGATCGATTTTTACCGCTATTGCTTGGCACAGTTGGATCAATTTCCCAACATACATCGCCTTCAGGCTAGGGTGGAAGCAGTGGAAAATATTCCCGGAGGCGCAGTGGTGCACGCCGGAGGCCGGCAATTTTCCGCACCTGTTGTGTTTAACAGCATTCCGCCCCAAAAGCCTGCACTAAAGCCACACGAATACTGGCTGTTGCAGCATTTTAAAGGATGGACCATTGAAACAGAAACGGATTGCTTCGACCCTGCAGCAGCTACCTTTATGGACTTCCGGGTAGGGCAGGAGGAGGGAACCACCTTTGTGTACCTGCTGCCCGTTGGGCGGCGCAGGGCCCTGGTAGAGTACACGCTGTTTTCGGAAAACCTGTTGCCCCAGTCTGCATATGATGCGGGTTTAAAGCATTACCTCCACCAATTTTTAGGGATCGACAAATACAGGGTTGTAGAAGAAGAATTTGGGATTATACCGATGACCAATGTTCCATTTGCCCAACAGGAAGGGCAGGTACTGCACATAGGAACGGCAGGCGGCAGCACCAAGGCTTCCAGTGGATTTACGTTCAAGGCCATACAAAAAAGATCTGATTCCATTGTGGCCAGCTTGCTGCAGTACGGACATCCCTTCCATTTGAAAAAAGACCCGCCACGGTTTCATTTTTACGATAGTGTATTGCTGCAAATTCTGGCGACCGGCAAGCTGCAGGGCGCTGCTATTTTTGCGCAGCTATTTGAAAAAAATAAGGGCTCCCGGGTACTGCAGTTTTTAGACAACGAAACCACGCTGGTGCAGGAACTGGGGTTGCTGCCCACCCTGCCCATTTTGCCTTTTACAGCAGCTGCCATAAAATACCTGGGATTGAAAATGCGCCATTCCAGGTAATGACCTGCAGGCAAGTGAACGATGCCGATGCAGCAATTATTTTTGAGGAGTATGCCGCCTATTGGGCCATTTGCCGCACTACTTGCACCAGGGTTTGTGCCGGCACTACCCCCGACTGCCGCCACCGCACCTGCCCGGCCTGAAACAGCATCAGCGTAGGCACTCCCTGTATGTTGTATTGCCGGGCTGCCTCGGGGTTGCGGTCCACATCCACTTTTATTACGGTTACCGCATCGCCCAGGGCATCTTTTGCTTGTTTTAAAATGGGTGCCATGGTTTTGCAGGGGCCGCACCATTCGGCAAAAAAATCAACCAGCACCGGTTTATCCGATTGAATGACTTCGTTAAATGGTTTCATCTTTTTTATGGTTTGCGCAGAGATTGTACCAATTAGATTAGAAATTTACGATTTCAGATTTTGGATTAACGAGAAATAACCTTTACACAAATATCCTTCTTTTATCGGTGTACATTTCCCTTAATAGATATCGTAAATCCGAAATCCCAAATCCGCAATCCCCTGGCTGGTATAAAATTTAAAGCACTGCCCATATGACCATCCCTTCCCTACAGAAGCCCATGCAGGTGTTGCTGTTTTTCTTTTTCCTGTTTGCTGCTGCTGTTTATGCCAAGCCTTTTTTAGTTCCGTTTACTATGGCGGCCCTTTTGGCCATGTTGTTTTTGCCGTTTTGCCACCGGTTGGAGCGGCATATGCCGCGGGCCCTTGCCATTATTATTTGCCTGCTGTGCATCATTGTAGTGGTTGCGGGGGTGGTGGCACTGCTTTCGTGGCAGCTTTCCGACCTGGCTGCCAATGCCGATGAAATAGAACGAAACCTGTCGCGCAAAATAACCGAATTGCGCCGCTATGTCGACCGCACCTTTGGCATTTCGCGGCAGCAGCAAAAAGAGTTGATCAATGGCGGCCAGCCTTCGGGCAGGCTACAATCGATGGTTACCGGTTTTGTGGCGGGCTTCGGTGGGTTTTTGACCGATATGCTGCTGGTACTGGTGTATCTTTTTTTATTCCTTTATTATCGTACCCACCTGCACCGCTTTGTGCTGATGCTGGTACCGCACGACAAAAAACAACAGGCCGAGAAAACCCTGACAGAATCGCGGCAGGTGGCGCAGAAATACCTTTCCGGCCTGGCCATAATGATTGCCTGCCTGTGGGTGCTGTATAGTATTGGCTTTTCCATCGTTGGGGTAAAAAACGCCATCTTTTTTGCCGTGCTGTGCGGCCTGCTCGAGATCGTTCCTTTTATTGGAAACCTTACCGGCACGCTGTTTACCGTTATTACCGTTTTTGCCCAGGGCGGCAGTGGGGGCATGGTTGTAGGGGTGCTGGTAACCTATGGCCTGATCCAATTTATACAAACCTACCTGCTGGAGCCCCTGGTGGTGGGTGCCGAAGTAAGCATCAACCCGCTGGCTACCATTGCCGGACTGGTAGTTGGCGAGCTGGTTTGGGGCATACCGGGTATGGTGCTGGCCATACCGCTTTTGGGTATTGTAAAAATCATTTGCGATAACGTAGACGAATGGAAGCCCATCGGGTTTGTGCTGGGCAGCCCACCCAAGAAAAGGCGGAAAAACCTGTTGCGTCGAAAAACGAGGGTCAATGACCCGGAAACCGGGGCAAGCGTTGTTTAATGAGCTATTATTACAACCCGGCACAACAGTGGGCAAAGAGGCGATGTATTGCTTTCCGGTTATTCGGAAACAGGTAATTTGAGGAATAAAACTTTCAGACGGCCGCTCTTTTTAGTTTTTTGTCCATACCCAGACACTCGATTATTTATCGGTGTCTTAGGCTTACGGTGATACAAAACCGAAAAGGGCATTGCAAAAATTTATTTTGCGTTTATTAGGATTTATTTAACTTAGTCCCCGCACCAATACGAAGGGTGTACTAATGTTTGCTTGTCATTATTGCCTTAAAAAAGCGTGGCCCCGGTGCCGCGCTTTTTTATGTCAGGGGCAAATGCACATAAAGCTTGCATCCCTTGCCTGGCGCGGTTTCGAGGTGCATGCTGCCCTCGTGGTTTTCGGCCCTGCTTTTAATATTGCGCAGCCCCAGCCCAAAAGGCGTTTCATTGAGGTTAAACCCAACACCGTTGTCGGTGATTGTTAACGTTACCGAATCAAAATTCAGGTGCAGGTAAATTTCTGCCTTGGTGGCTTGGGCATACCGCACAATATTGCTGCACTGTTCCTGGATCATGCGGAATAAGGAAAGTTGCACCGGGGCTTGCAGGTGGGCCAGCAGCTGGGGGGTAGGGGTGTGCAGCATTATGTGTGTCTTACCGGAAGGGGCCAGTTCTCCAATCATTTCGCGAATGGCTGCTTCCAGCCCTATTTCTGATAATTGTTTGGGGTTAAGCCAGTGGCTGATGCCGCGAACCCGGTTGATCACTTTTTGAATATACCCGATAGCCTGTTGTGTGGCAGGGTTTTCATTGCAGCCTTCGTTGTGCTCCAGTATCAGCTTGCAGGTGGTAAGTATCTGGGTTACATTCTCGTGCAGTTCTGCGGCTAGCAGTTGCCGTTCTTTTTCCTGTGCTTCCAGTGCAGCCGAAAGCACCGCTTTACGGCTGTTGGGGCTGTCATCGCTTACAAAGGCGTTGGAGGCCGTTGGGTTAATGATTGTGCCCATGGCAATAGAGCCCGACACCTGGCCATGCAAATCCTGGATATAACTGGTGTGCCAGCGGATATGCCGAAGGCTGCCGGTGGCTGTTTGCACCGTGTGCTCGTACAGATGGTATTGCCCCAATTCTCCAGGTAGCCCCGTAGTGTTCAATGCTTGACCAGGGCTTTCTTGGGGCAAAAAAGTTTCAAACCAGTCGCGTCCGATAATATCGGCAGGTGCGCAGCCCAGTAGGCTGCACCCCGCTTTATTGATGCCTGTGATTGTATAAGATGGGTCGAGGTGTACAAAAACGGGTCCTTGGTCAATAACTAAATCCACAGTGGCTTTTTATCAATGTTTGCAGAAACAATTGTTGCAGAAAACAGTTCAGATAAGGTAGAGAAAATGCCGGCAAGGCGTGGCTTTGCAATGGATGTGTTGGCTGCACGGCCTCGGTAAACCGATGGGCCTGGACGGACCTGTGCGTAAAAAGTACACGTAAATATACGATAGAGGATTACGTAATGTGTGCAGAAAACAAAATTGTTTGCCGTATTAAGTGAGGGGCAAAAAAAGCGCAGAAATGCCCTTGCTGGGCCTATATGGCAGAGCTATCTTTGTGCTCGAAGTTGATTGGTGACACAATCATACAGCCAGATCCAAAAGTCCTTTGAAAGACAAACCAATCCAAGCCGAAAAACCAAACCGTCTAAAAACCGAATTATCCAAATCCATTGAAAGGCAAATGAATCCGTATCAGTCAACTTCATTTTAAATTGTTTTCATACCGTTAGTTTTATAGTTTAAGCCAAGTCCAGTATTCCAAAAGAAAAACCAATCCAATCCAACCAATCCTTTGAAAAGAATCCGGTCCATGAAAAGCCAGGCGTCCTTGTCCGATGAAAAAAAGACATGCAAATGAAACAAGCGCCTTAAATAACCGCCCCCGCTTAAATCCCGGGGGCATTTTTATGCCCCGAGGAGGCTGATCGTACATGGTCCATTGTCCAGCGAAGTTTATTATCAGCATACCTCTGCCTTTTACTATGGTCGATGGACAATGGACGATAGACCCCTATTCCCTCCACCAAACGGCCGCTCCACTTATTTTACCAACTTATTAGCACGAAAGAGCCTACCTTTAGGCCCTTTCCGAAAGGAATATCTGATTTCCGCAAGGAACATCTGAAGGCCCACCTCAAACATCCAGGGCCGCCCGGCCTCAAGGAAGATTTTTTCAAGGATAGCTTTTATTGTTGCATAATACCATATATTCAAGCTACTATTTATTACATCTAATCGGCATATTTTGACGTTCGAACAGCTTCACCTTATTGAGCCCATCCTAAAGGCTCTGAAAAAAGAAGGATACGAAACCCCCACCCCCATCCAACAGCAATCCATACCTGTAGTACTTCAGGGAAAAGACCTTTTGGGCTGCGCCCAAACCGGAACCGGGAAAACTGCAGCTTTTGCCCTGCCCATCTTGCAGCGGCTTTACCTGGCAGGCAGTGGCGGCAATGGCTACAAGCATATCCGCACCTTGGTACTGACGCCTACCCGCGAACTGGCGGTGCAAATTGACGACAGCTTTGAAACTTATGGCAAATACCTGGGCCTGAAACACGACGTGATTTTTGGTGGTGTGCCCCAACACTCACAAACGCTGGCGCTGCGCAACGGCACCGACGTGCTGATTGCTACTCCCGGCCGCCTGCTCGACCTGATGCAGCAAGGCTATATTTACCTCGACCACTTGGAAGTATTTGTGCTGGATGAGGCCGACCGCATGCTGGACATGGGTTTTATCGGTGACATCAAGAAAGTGATCCGCGAGATTCCCAGCCAGCGCCAAACCCTGTTTTTTTCGGCTACCATGCCGCCGCCCATTGCCAAACTGGCTGCCAGCTTGCTGTACAACCCGGTAGAAGTGGCCGTGGCCCCGGTTTCGAGTACTGCCGAAAAAATTGAGCAGGCCATTTACATGGTGCATAAAGGCGACAAGCAAAAACTGCTGGTGCACCTGGTACACGACAAAAAGCTGGACCGGTCGTTGGTATTTACCCGGACCAAGCACGGTGCCGACCGCATTGCCCGCGAACTGAAAAAAGCCAACATCAAGGCCGATGCCCTGCACGGCGATAAAACACAGGAGGCCCGTCAGCGTGCCCTGCAGAATTTTAAAAGCGGGCGGCTGCAGGTATTAGTAGCCACCGACATTGCAGCCCGTGGTATTGATGTAGACAACCTGTCGCATGTTATTAACTACGATCTCCCCAACGTGCCCGAAACTTATGTGCACCGCATTGGCCGCACCGGCCGGGCTGGTGCCGAGGGTATGGCATTTTCTTTTTGTGATGCCGAAGAGCGTGCTTATCTTAAGGATATTCAAAAACTGACCGGTCTGACCATTCCGATCGTGGAAGAACATCCGTTTCCTATGCGCAGCCGGCCTGCACACCCGGTAGCGGGGCAGGAGCGCCAGTTCAACGGTCCGCGTGGTGCGCCGCACCAGGGCGGGCAAAAGCCACGGCGCAACCGCAGTGGCCAACAGCGTCATGGACAGCAGGGACCTGCAAAAGCTTAACCTTAATCGTTACTTACATAATTTATGAGTACCTATTTTTCTAAAATAATCAAAGCCGGGCAGCGGCAACGTGAGTTCAATTTCCGCCGGCTGTCAGCAGGGCCGGAAGCCCGCTACCATGTGGATGTGAATGACGATAAAGGCAACCGTTTGATTTTCAACCTGATTAAAGATGCCGGTGGCCAATGGAAAACCACGGGTACCGATTTGCCCGAATGGGTATATGGTGTTGAAGGCGACCTGGGATCTTCCATTGAAGAACATTTATCTGCATAACCACCGCATATTTACCTTAACCCGATAAGTTTATGAATATCGAAGAAATAGAGCAGTTTCTGGACCGCCAGTCAATGAAGCAGGGCCAGCAAATTAAAATCGCTTTTAAAAAGCGTGACCCCATTTACGGGCTGTTTATCAAAGGCACCGACTATGCCGAGCTAAAGGCTAAAAACTTTTGGCGCATTGTAACCGCCACCAACCTGGCCGATTATCAAAAGTCGAAAAATATTGCGCTGGCAAAAATTTTCAGCGGATCTGATTTTGCCAAGCTTACGGTGAAGGAACCGGTTTCCTGATCTGTTGCCCACAATTTTGCGCTACTCCTGCACACCCTTAAAAACGGGCTGTGCAGGAGTTTTTTTGTGGGTATCCTTCCAATTAACCTCTGCCTTTCAGTAACCTGCTTAGCCGCCAACCACGTCCTTGCCACATTTCCCCCCTCTACAGGCATAGTTTTTATTAGTAATAATAGGCTGTTTTGCTTTTCCCGAAATGCGGGAAGCAGGTATAACAAGCTGGGCCATAAATATTTATGGTTCGGCATGTATGTTTTTTCCTGCTGTAACCCTAGTTTCCAGGAAACCGCAACTTGGCCGTAGTAAAGCATCATTCACCCTTAAATAACATAAGTTATGGACAACCGACAACACCAGGATCGATACGATCAGGGATACCAGGCAGGCTGGAACCAGCAGAACCAGCAACGCGAACAATGGAGGGATAAACCCGATTACGAAAGCGACGCTTACGTTAACCGCAACGACTCACCCAACCCGGGTTATGGCGAAGTGTACCACGGCAACCTAAAACAAAGGGAGGAAGAAACCAACCGGGCCAGGGGCCGTAATTATGGCAATATGAACCGGGACGCTTATTCGGGCAACAGGCAAAATTGGAATGTGGGCGGATATGGACAGGTGGGCTATACCGGTGGTGGCCACAGTGCCTGGGAAAGCCATGGAGCGGGCAACCAGGACATGGGAGGCAATTACCAGCCTTACGAAAACCGCTACGACCAGCGTATGGGCGCATCGGGTTATGGCAGTGGACGTTCACAGCGTACATCTGGTAGCGACCAGCAATATGGCAGCAGCAACTATGGCTATGGCCGCGAACGCCGCCATGACGACGGCGACAACAACTGGTGGGACCGCACCAAGGAAAAAGTTTCGTCCTGGTTTAGCGACGACGATGATGACGACCGCAGGCGCAACTACCGCAGCGATAACCGCCAGGGCAGCCAGCAGTATGCCAGTGGTATGAGCAGTGCCGGCAGCAGTTTCCGCCCAACCGGCGAGCACCGCGGTAAGGGGCCCAAAGGTTACCAACGCTCCGACGACCGCATCCGCGAGGACGTTTGCGACCGTTTGTACGAAGACGGTCATGTAGACGCATCGGATATTGATGTAAAAGTGGAAGGCTCCGAAGTAGTGCTGTCCGGATCGGTGCGCAGCCGCGAGGAAAAGCGCCGTGCCGAAGACGTGGTGGAAAACATCATGGGCGTGCGCCATGTGGAAAACCGCATTCGGGTAAACAACGAAAGCAATTGGCGTGATTCGGAGAACCGTTATGGCTATAACAGCCGAACCGGCGATTATGACCGTTCGGGTAATTCGGGCAACCTGGAAAATCGCTCCTATACCGGCAACAGCGGCGACGGTACCGGCATCGGCAACGAGTCGGGCACTACCAATGAAATCATCCGCAATGCAGGCAACCTCGATACAAATAAGTAAGCGTTAGAGGCGTGCAATAAAAAAGCGCTTTGCCCCGGCAAGGCGCTTTTTTATTGCACGCTATTTAAATACAGCACTATGCCTTTTCTATATTGTACAGGCATTATAAATGTGTGAAAAGCTCCACGCTATTGCTTTTCAACTGCTCATTCCTGGGGTAGGGAGGAGCCTGAATAAAAAAGGCGGCAATTTTTTTTTAGGAAGAAAAATGCATATCCCCAACCCAGCTTGATTCATACTTCCTGCTGTAGGGGTTAATACAAAAGAAACTTTGAATAGAGCCAATTTTGGTTGCTGAAAAATGCCTAATCCACACCGTGCCACACCCTCTTCTTAAATGAACCCATCCTTAAATACAACCGTTTAAAGCACCCTGCAAACACTCATCACCTATCCTGATTCCGCTCATCAATTCGGCAATAGAAAATTTTAAGAACTTTTTAATTTTTTTATAAAGTGGGTTAAATATTTATTATGTTTGGCCCTACAAACCGATTGCCAACTGTTTTGAGTAAGAAAACCAATTATAAAAAAAGGATTTTAAAGCAACTGTACTTTGGAGGTGTTTTTTCCTGTGCAGATCTAAGCGAAAAAATCAACATCAGTATTCCGGTTACCACCCGGATATTGAATGAATTGGTGGCAGAAGGCTTTGTGCTTGAAAATGGTTTTGCTCCATCCAAAGGCGGCCGCCGCCCGGTTACTTATTCTATCCGCGCCGATGTCATGTACATTGTATCGGTGGCCATGGACCAGTTTGTAACCCGCCTGGCCATCATGGACATGCACAACCAGTTTGTAGTAGCAACCAAGCAGGAGGAAATTCCGCTGCACGACAATGCGGAAGCCTTATCGTTGCTCACAGAAAAGATTGATGGTTTTATCGGTAAGTCGGGCATCGCTAAGGAAAAGATTGTAGGCATTGGCATTGGTATGCCGGGTTTTGTAGACGTGATCAAAGGCATAAACTACTCTTTTCTTCCATCCAACAACAAGCGCATCACTACGCAGATCAGCGAACAGGTGGGCCTGCCGGTTTTTATCGACAATGATTCGAGCCTGATAGCACTGGCCGAATTAAGATTTGGGTCGCCGCGCAGCAAAAGCAATGTAATGGTGGTCAACATAAGTTGGGGGGTAGGACTGGGGCTTATTTTAAATAATGAATTGTTCCGCGGCGATAACGGGTTTGCAGGAGAGTTCAGCCATATCCCACTATTTCAAAACAACAAATTGTGCAGTTGCGGCAAGCGGGGTTGCCTCGAAACAGAAACCTCGTTGCTGGTGGTTATTGAAAAAGCGAAAGAAGGGTTGCGGGCCGGCCGATTGTCTACGCTAAGTCCCGAAGCTTTAGAACATTACGAACAGGCCGTGGCATCTTTGGTAGCAGCAGCTTCCAAAGGCGATCCGTTTACCGTAGAATTGTTTTCGGAAGCAGGTTACAACATCGGCAGGGGCGTGGCTATTTTAATACATATTTTGAACCCGGCGGTAATTGTGTTGAGCGGACGTGGAGCGGCAGCGGGCAAAGTATGGGAAGCGCCCATACAGCAGGCAGTAAATGAACATTGTATTCCCCGGCTATCGGCTAATACATCCATTCAAATTTCCAGATTGGGATACGAGGCAGAATTGATTGGTGCGGCCAGTTTGGTAATGGAAAATTTCGATAAGGAAGGAAAAAAAGTAAAAGAGCCGGTGCCGCAGGTAGAGTACGCCATGAGAAAATAATCAACAATCCATACTGAAAATGAATGCTGCGGATAATATCCGTACTGTAATCTCCATCCCTAAGAAAACCGGAAACGTATTAATCGCATTATCAACTATTGCTTCAATCACCAAAAACAACATCCATGCGTATGCGCAATTTTCTGCTATTGGTGTTGTCTTTCCTGTGCATCAACCTATCTGTACATGCGCAGGCAAAGAGAACCATTACCGGTGAAGTAAGAGATGCCAATGGGGCAGCTCTTGCTGGTGCTACCGTCAATGAAAAAGGCACCGTCAACAACGTAATGACCAACGACAACGGCTCATTCACCATTTCTGTTGCACCCAATGCAACGCTTGTAATTTCCTTTGCCGGCTTTGCCGCACAGGAAGTGGCAGCGCCGGCCAGTGGAACCCTCAATGTAAGCCTGCAGCCCAGTGGCAACACGCTCAACGAAGTAGTGGTTACCGGCTTTGGGGTACGCAAGCAAACACGCAAACTTTCTTACGCCGTGCAGGAGGTAAAAGGCGAAGAACTGGCAAGGGCCAATACGCCCAACCTGGTAAACGCCCTGCAGGGTAAAGTAGCTGGCGTAATGATCAACCAGGGCGCTGGTGGTCCTTCTTCCTCTTCCCGTATCCGCATCAGGGGTAATGCTTCCATTTCGCGCAGCAACACGCAGCCCCTGTTTGTAGTGGATGGTGTGCTGATCAAGCCCGGTACATCGGGTGCCGACTCCTGGGGCGATGCACGGGATTTTGGTAACGAACTGAAAAACCTCAACCCCGACGATTATGAAAGCGTAACCGTGCTGAAAGGCTCGGCTGCTACCGCTTTGTATGGCTCCGACGCCCTGTTTGGCGTGGTGCTCATTACTACCAAAAAAGGCCGCGAACGCAAAGGCTTGGGCGTAAACGTTTCGCATACTTCTACTTTCGAAAAAGCTTATGCCCTGCCCGATTTTCAGAACCAGTATGGCGGCGGCGTTGACCCAACCTTTATAAAGGGTGCGGACGGCGTAAACCAGGTTGAACCCACCCTCGGGCCATACTACAGCTTCGGCCCCAAGTTCGACGGCCAGATGGTACGCGACGTGGATGGCCGTATGATTCCCTGGCGTGCCAACAATATTTTGGACCTGTTTAAAACCGGCCAGTATTACAATACCAACGTAGCGCTGGAAGGCGGCAGCGAAAAAACAACAGTGCGTTTTTCGTATACCAATACAAAGAACAGCAGCATTATGCCCAACAACGATTTTGGCCGTAATGTATTTACCCTGCGGGCTACGCAAAAGCTGAACAAGGCCATTAACATGGATGCGATGGTAACCTATGCTACCTCCAACTCCAAGAACCCCTTGTTGCAGGGTGGTAACTCTAATCCCATCTTCCGGTTGGGTTATTCCAACTCCCGCCATTATGATATCAACCATTATAAAGACCTGTACATCGATACGGTACGGGGCGGTCGCGTAGGTGCTGCCGGTAACCCTACCACCAACCCATATGCACGGGGCTCTATGTCGTCGGTGTTCTGGAATTTCTATCAAAAGAATATCACACAGAAAGAAGACAACCTACGGGCCAACCTGGACATCAACATTGATGTACTGCCCTGGCTGCATGCCTTGCTGCGCGGTAACATCAACAGCACTGCTATCAGCCGCGAAAACAAGGAACGCGGCGAACTGCCTGGCTTCCTGGGTGGCTACTACGCCTTGTATCAAAGCAGCAACAAATACGGACGCCTGCAAGGTTTGCTAACTGCCAACAGCGCTTTGGGTACCAATCTGGAAGGCAGTCTGACCGTAGGTGGTGAAACCAACCGCGGCATTAGCGGATACGAAAGCAACAACTCTACCAACGGTGGATTTAAAATCGCAGATATCTACGCCCTTTCCAACTCTGTAAACACCATCAATGCCAGCGGCCGCATTTTCCCACAAAGCCGGCTCGATGCGGTGTATGCTTATGGCGACCTTACCTGGAAAGAGCGGCTGACCCTGAATTTCAGTGCCCGCAATGACTGGAACTCTACGCTCACTTATCCGAATGGTTCTGGTGATTATGGTTACTTCTATCCTTCTGTTGGTGCCGCTTATGTTTTCTCCGAATCGTTGAGCGACAATTCCTCATTTGATTTTCTTTCGTTTGGTAAGCTGCGTGCAAGCCTTGGTTATTCGGGTGCTGGTACCAACATTTACGAAACAAGCCGCGGTACGGGTTACAACCTGCTGGGTACCTTTATCGGTTTGGATAATACCATTCCCCGGTATGGCTTTGGCTCTTATGACCTTCCCAACCTGAACCTGAAGCCGGAGCGTTCCCGCGAATATGAAATCGGTGCTGACCTGCGCTTTTTCAACAGCCGCCTGGGCGTTGACTTTGCCTGGTACAAAAAGAACACCTTCAACCAAATCGTTCGCCTTTCTGCACCCCCCGAAAGTGGTGTGAGCAGCCGCCTGATCAATGCGGGTAATATCCAAAACCAGGGTATTGAAGTAGTATTGAGCGGTACACCTGTTCGCAGCCGCGATGTGCAGTGGACTACTACTTTGAACTTTTCCCGCAACCGCAACAAGGTTATCGATATCGATGAAGCCAATGGAGTAAACTCGCTGGAACTGGACCTGGCTTTTGGTGCAGACGTGAAATCGGTTGCCCGTGTTGGCAAAGAATACGGTACGCTGATCACCGGTTATGCATTTGCAACCTACCAGAAAATGGACGCTTCGGGCAACCCCATCAACCACCCGGCCAATGGTCAGAAGATCCTGAAGCAAAACGGTGTGTACATGCGTTCCAGCGAAGCAGGCCAGGGCGAAAAAGAACTGGGTTCCATGATGGAAAAATTCCTGTTGAGCAATACCAACGAAGTGCGGTTTAAAAACTTCAACCTGAACGTACAGGTCGACTCCAAGTTTGGTGGCCTGATGGCATCTGCTACACACCAGTATGGTGTTAACTATGGCAGCTTCGAAAGCACACTCTTTGGCCGTGACGCTGAAAACGGCGGTGTAGAGTACAACGATGCCAATGGAGTTAAGCGCACCGATGGTATTATTCCTGAAGGTGTATTTGCCGAAGGCATTAAATTGGGCGGCGTTGATGTTGGTGGCATGACCTATGCCGAGGCTGTAAAGCAAGGCCTGATCAAACCCATGGCTGCATGGCAGTATTATGAAGGCATCGGTAGCTGGGGCACCGGTATTCGTGAATACTCTGTATTTGAAAATTCATGGGTAGCCCTGCGTGAAGTGTCTATCGGATACAACCTGCCACAGCGCTTTTCTTCCCGGCTGCGCATGAATACCCTGCGGGTAAGCGCAGTAGGCCGTAACCTGGCATACCTCTATAATTCATCCAAAGACAATATTCATCCGGAATCTGTGTTTAGCAGCCGTGCCGGTGCATTTGCCGAGTATGGTGGTGTGCCTTATGTACGCAGCATTGGTGTAAGTGTGAACGCAGCATTCTAATTCAATAAAAGCAACTCTTTTGTTATGAGATTGAACAACATCATTTATATATCAGCATTGGTTGCGGCTACACTTTCCGGGTGTAAAAAGGAAAGCTTTGTAGAGGCCAATACGGATGAAACCATCCTTGCAGGCATCAAGCCGGAGGAGCAGTTTTTAAATGCAGGCATCAGGGCGCACAACAGCGACTTTGAAGCGTATTACGATTTTTATCGCCGCATCATGCCCTGGATGCAACAAGCCGTTTTTCAGCAGGGCAACTCTAAAAATTTCCTCAACGACGTAGGTAATTTCAACCAGCGGTATAATGTATTCTACCCGCAGCTTGGCTCCATACTTACCGATGTGCAGGTGATCATCGACAAAATGCCCGAAGAGGAAAAAGCAAAGCGGGTTCATATGCGGGCCATCCCCGACATTCTTAAAGTGTATTATGCATTTTACGTGTCGGACATAAACGGCAGCATTCCTTATGCCGACGCTTTTATGGCACGCTATGGCGGCAACCTTACGCCGGCTTTCCAAAGCCAGCCCGAGTTGTTCGGCATTTGGGATGCCAAACTGAAGGAGGTGATTGCTACTTTAAAGTCAACACCATCCGTAGCACAGGTTTCTTTAGGCAACAACGACTTGTATTATAAAGGCGATGTGACCAAGTGGATCAAAGCAGCCAATGCGTTGCGGGTGAAAATGGCGTTTCGCCAGATGAAGCGCGATGAGGCAAAAGCAAAAGCAATTATTGCCGAAGCCTTTGCCGACCCTGCACAAATGGAAAGCAACAGCGATAGCTGGGTAATGTATGCCGACGTGTCGTTCAACAACGGCGGCAACTGGGATCCAACCGGCTTCCGTGCACCCAAGCCAACGGTTGATTTTATGTGGAACAATACAGATCCCCGCATCCGTATGTTTTACCAGAAAAACAACTACACACAGGAAAACCTGAACCTGGCTAAAGCTGCAGGTGTGTATCCGGCCAGCACTACCTGGAACCCACGCCAGTATGTAGGTGCACACATCAGCCCCGACTCTGCACTGGGCCAGTACCGCACTTGGTTTACCCCTAAAACAGTTGGTGCGCTGCAACTGGACACCATTTCTTACCTGCAATACCGCATGTGGATGCCTGCATCCAACAACGGTACGGGTAAAAATTTCTTCCCCATTATTACCTATGCCGATTATGCCCTGATGCGTGCCGAAGCCATTGTCAGGGGTTATATTTCGGGAAGTGCCGAAGAATGGTACAACAGGGGTGTGGAAGCATCTATTCGTTTTTACAGTGCTGCGGCTACCAATGCACAGGTAGAAGGCCACACGCCGGTTACCGATGCAGAAGTACAGGCGTACCTCAATGCGCCGGATGTAAAATTCAACGCTGCAAAAGCGCTGGAGCAGATCGCCATCCAAAGCTATCTCAACTACTACAAACAGCCCAATGAGGCATGGGCACTGTACAAGCGTACGGGCATGCCCAACAAGAATACGGCGCTGCGCAACGAGGACATTGTGATCGATGCAGTGGTTCGCGATATTCCACGCCGGGCATCATTGCCGGCCCCGCTGTCAACCGATCCAAACTATGCTACCCGCAAGGCAGCATTGGATGAAATGGCAAAAGATCCAGATTTTGGACAGGGCCCCAACGATGTGTTTGGCCGTGTTTGGTGGGATAAAAAATAATCCAGTGAAAAGCACAAAACTCCGGGCATACACCAAAGCCCGGGGTTTTGCTTTTCCCACCTTTTTTTCAACCGAAGGGTGTAAATTGAACCGGTGATGAAGAGGATGAAAACGGTGCTTTTGGGTTTTTATTTGCTGCTGCAGGCTTTGCCTTCCGGGGCGCAGTCCTGGAGCACAGAGCGGCTTTCATTTGCCACCATTAGCCGCATCAATTTAAAGAATACGTCCGGAAAGGAGATCAGTGTGGTTCCTGCAGAAAAGGCGTTGCATCTTTTTATTATGTTGTCGCCGGAGTGCCCCCTGTGCAAGAATTACAGCCTGGTGTTGAATAAGCTGCACCGCAAATATGAAAGCAGCGTGCAACTGCTGGGCATTGTACCGGGCAACACTTATTCAGCCGATACCTTGCAACGGTTTGCCCAGGATTATGGCATTGGTTTTCCACTGCTGATCGATACAGAAATGCGGTTGTCGCGCCATTTAAAAGCCACCGTTACACCCGAAGTGATTTTAGCCGATAACAACGGTGATATTATTTATCGCGGCGCCATCGACGACTGGATGGTGGAGCTGGGTAAAAAGAAACCTGCACCGCAGCAGCATTATCTGGCCGATGCCATCAACCAATACCTGAATGGCCAGCCTGTTTCCATTCGGTCTACTGTGGCCAAAGGTTGTTTGATCAATGAATTTTAGTTGTATGAAAATGTGTGCCCTCTTGTTTTTGTTGCTGTTGGCTTTTAGCCCCTTTGCAGGTGCCCAGCAGCCTACATTCCTCAAAGATGTGGCGCCCATTATTCATGCAAAATGCACCCCCTGTCACCGCCCCAACGATGCGGCTCCATTTTCCCTCATTACCTACGAGGACGTAGCCAAAAGAACCAAGTTCATTCGTGAAGTAATTTCCTCTGGCTTTATGCCGCCCTGGAAAGCCGATGATCATTATGTTGCCTACAGCAACAACCGTTCGTTATCCGAAAAGGAAAAAGCTGTCATCCTGAAATGGATCGACAACAAGGCCCCCAAAGGCGAAGGCAAGGAACCCGAGGCCCAATACAAAGCATTATCGGAAAGCAGCACGGCATATGGCCGCCTGCCCGACATGAACCTGCACACGCCACAAGCATATACACTACCCGGCGACAATATGGAACGGTTTATCATATACCGCATTCCATTCGAGTTACCCGACTCGGCAAACGTGGAAGCCATTGAATTTGCTTCCAGCAACAAAAAGATTATACACCACGTAAACTATAGCATTCACGAAGTACCTGCTGGCATCGACATCAATAGCGGCCCCGAATCCATTAATCTTTCCGAAGGCGATCGTTCTCAGTACGATGCATACCAGCCCTTTAAAAAAACCATTACCTATTACGGTGGTTGGATACCGGGTTCTTCCGGTGAAAAATATCCCAAAGGATTTGGTTGGGTGATGCCTAAGCGCGGCGTCATCCTCATGACGGTGCATTATGCGCCTTCGGCAAAAGAAGAAAGGAGCATTTCGGGTGTCAATTTGTTTTTTACCAAAACGCCTGTTGAGCGCAGGGTAAAAGTTATTTCATTCGGTTCGGGTGGCATTGGCGAAAAACAAATCTTTCCGCCCCTCATGCTCATGCCGAACACGGTAAAGACATTTTCTCTTAAAATCACCAATCCTGGCGAAGACTTTTCGGTGATGTACGTATGGCCGCACATGCACCTGTTGGGAAAAAGCTTTAAGGCATACGGCATTTCGCCCTTGGGTGATACCATCCGGCTGACGCATATACAGCAATGGGATTTTCGCTGGCAGGAAATATACAAGTTCAAAAAGCTGGTGCACATTCCGCGGGGCACCCGCCTGGTTATAGAAGGCACTTACGACAATACAGCATCCAACCCGTTCAATCCAAGCAGCCCGCCACGATTTGTTATGTCTTCCGGCGATATGCGGTCGAACGATGAAATGCTGACGCTGATGATGGTTTTTTTGCCTTACCGCGAAGGCGACGAAAACCTTTCCCTAGAGTAAACGGCACATGAGGAAAGAGCAATGGTTCATATGGATGTTGGGCATTGTTGCTGCCACGTTACCCGCACAGGCGCAGGTGAAGGCACCCTTATTTTCGCTCATGGATGGGGAACAAACCGGCCTGCAGTTTACCAACACCATCAAGGAAGATGATTCGCTGCATGTGTTCAAATACGAATACCTGTATAACGGCCATGGCATTGGCGTGGCCGATTTTAATGGCGATGGGTTGCAGGATGTTTTTATCTCGGGCAACCGTGTGCCCAATAAATTATTCCTCAACGAAGGCGGGTTAAAGTTTAAGGATGTTACCAAGACTGCAGGCGTTGGCGGCAACGGCACCTGGAGCACCGGCGTAAGTATTGCCGATGTAAATGGCGATGGCCTGCCGGATATTTACGTGTGCCATTCGGGTAAATACAGCGATGCACAACTGGCCAACGAACTGTTCATCAACAAAGGTGTGCAAGGTGGCGTACCCTATTTTGAAGAAAGTGCAAAAGCATTCGGGCTGGATGCGCCGGGTACCCAATCCACGCAGGCTGCATTTTTCGATTATGATGGGGATGGCGACCTCGACATGTTCCTGCTCAATCACTCCAACCACACGTACAATCCTTATCTCAATACGCGTAAAATAAGGGCCACGCCACATGCTGGATTTGGCAACCGGCTGTTCCGCAATGAAGGTGTGGCAAACGGGGTGGCTAAGTTTACCGATGTTACCCAACAATCGGGCATCATCAACAATGCGCTCAATTTTGGCCTGAGCGTCACCGTTAGTGATATCAATGGCGATGGCTGGCCCGACCTCTACACCACTTCCGATTATACCGAGCAGGATTGTTATTATGTCAATAATAAGAACGGCACGTTTACCCAATCCTTGCAGCATTCGTTTACGCATGTGTCCAAATACTCAATGGGCGCCGATATTGCCGATTTTAACAACGATGCCCGTCCCGATGTAATTACCCTCGACATGCTGCCGCAGGATAATTACCGGCAAAAATTGTTGAAAGGCCCCGACGAATACGATGCCTACCACTTGTTGCTGGATAGTGGCTACTATCACCAGCAAATGCGCAATATGCTCCACCTGAACCGCGGTGTGGATGCTTCCGGTAATGTGCGCTTTAGTGAAATTGGCCAACTGGCAGGAGTTTCCAACACCGACTGGAGCTGGGCCGCTTTGCTGGCCGACCTGGATAACGATGGCTGGAAGGACCTGCTGGTGACGAACGGTTACCTCCGCGACTTTACCGACCTGGATTTTTTAAAATATACGGTGGCCGATGCACAGATGGCGTCGGTAGCAAAAGGCAACCTCGATTTTAAAACCTACGACCTGGTGCGGAAGATGCCTTCCAACAAACTGGCGAATTACGTTTTCCAAAATAAGGGTGATCTCACTTTTGCAGATAAAAGCAAAGAGTGGGGACTAACGCAAACTGCTGTTTCCAATGCCGCCGTGTATGCCGACTTCGACAATGACGGCGACCTTGATCTGTTGATCGGCAACAACAACGAACCGGTGATGTTGTACCGCAACAATGCGCGGGAATTGAATGGAAACAACTTTGTACATATACGGTTAAAAGGCAGCAGTGCCAACACTGCTGCATTGGGTGCAAAACTGTGGGTACATGCAGGTGGCACCGTTGTATTTGCCGAGCAATACCCGGTGCGTGGTTACCAGTCTTCGGTTTCGCCGGTAATGTTGTTTGGTGTGGGCAACAATACAGTCATCGATTCCATTGTTGTTGCCTGGCCTGGCGGCAACCGATCGGTCGTGCAGCAGGTAGCAGCTGGAAAAACGTATTCTTTTGCAGAAGCAGAAGGCTATAGTGCACCGCAATTGCCGCCCATAAAAAGGGCAATATTCCAGGATGTGACTACCGCTTCTGGTCTTCAATTTACCCACCGGGAAAATGATTTTATTGATTTTAAAGACGAAGTGTTGCTGCCCTACCAACTGTCGAAGATGGGCCCTGCGCTGGCAAAGGGCGATGTGAATGGAGATGGGCTGGAAGATATTTTTGCAGGGGGCCCCATTGAGCAACGGGGTAAACTTTTTCTGCAGGGAGCAAACGGAACCTTTACGGAAAGTGCCTCCCAACCCTGGCAGGCCGATGCGGCCAGCGAAGATGTAAAAGCCCTGTTTTTTGATGCTGATAGAGATGGTGATGCTGACTTGTACGTAGTGAGTGGGGGCAATGAATATGGCGATGGTTCGCCGGAGTATGCCGATCGGTTGTACACCAATGACGGCAAAGGCGTTTTTACAAAAGCTGCAAATACATTGCCGCAAATGTTGAGCAGCAAAGCGTCTGTCGCGGCGGCGGATATAGATGGCGATGGCGACCTCGACTTGTTTGTTGGCGGTGCGGCCCAGCCCGGTTCATTTCCCTTGCCGGCACGCAGCTACCTGCTGCGCAACGATTCTAAAGGCACCCAAATCCTGTTTACAGATGTCACCGAAAGTTGGTGTAAAGAATTGCTGCAACCCGGTATTGTTACGGCTGCCGAGTGGCAGGACCTGGATGGCGATGGCTTGCCCGAATTGATGATTGCCGGTGAATGGATGCCGCTGCAGCTTTTTGTAAATAAAAAAGGCGCACTGGAAAACAGGAGCGCAAAAGCGGGCTTGGCCAGCACGGATGGCTTATGGTCGGCGCTGGTACCTGCCGATGTGGATGGCGATGGCGATATTGATTTTATTGCGGGCAACACCGGGTTAAATAACCAGTTCAGGGCATCTGCACAGGAGCCCATGACCATTCACGCCGCCGACTTTGACGACAACGGCAGCCTCGATGCCATTACTTGTTATTATATACAGGGTAAGAGTTACCCGATGGCTTCACGTGATGAATTGCTGGACCAGATCGTTCCGCTACGCAAAAAATTTGTGAAGTATAAAGACTATGCAAATGCTTCGCTGGAAAGCATTTTTCCCAAAGCAAAGTTGGCTGCTGCTGCGAAGTTTAAAGTGTCGCAACTTGCTTCCTGTCTGTTGATCAACGAAGGCAATATGCAATTTAGCTGTACACCTTTGCCGCTGGAGGCGCAGGTTTCTAAAATATTTGGCGTGCATACCGGCGATGTGGATAGCGATGGCACCCCCGACCTATTGCTTACCGGCAATTTTTTTCCTTACCGCGTACAACTGGGCCGCAACGATGCAGGGCTGGGCGTATTGCTAAAAGGTAGCAGCAAAGGAAAATATACAGCCGTTCCCAATGAGGCAGTTGGCCTGTTCATTAGCGGCGATGTACGCAATATGGTTTCGGTAAAAGCCAGTAATGGCAACACGCTACTGGTAGTGGCAAAAAATAGCGATGCACTGCAGGTAGTGCAAATAAACAAATGAAGTTCCGGCTATACATATCGTGTTTCTTTTTGATGCCCCTGCTGGCATTCGCGCAACAAAAGGGAGCAGGTGCTGCTATGCTGCATCGTGCCCAGGGCGCACTTACCAGAATAATTGTACACGATATTTTTGCGCCGCCGGTAGCCAGCCGCATTTACCTATATGCCAGCATGGCTGCCTACGAAGCAGCACTGCCCGCACAAAGGGAATACCTTTCCCTGTCGGCTTCAATCCCCTCATTTCCGGTTATTACTACACCTAAAGTGAAAGCAGCCATCAACTACGAACTGGCATCGGTTTATGCTTTTATGAAAACAGCCCGCCGTTTTGTTTTTTCTGAAGCCATGCTGGATGATACGCTACAGGTGTTGCTAAAAAACTATGCTGGTTTAGGAAAGCATGCTTTGGATGCCTCCCTTGCTTATGGGCAAACAGTCGCCGATTCCATTGTTGCCTGGTCGGATGGGGATGGGTATAAGGCCACCCGCAAAATGCGCCGCTATAATTTGATCAGGGACACCGGCAAATGGCTGCCCACGGCCCCCGGCTATATGGCGGCAGTAGAGCCGCATTGGAGCCGCATGCGGCCAGTGGCGCTTGATTCGTCAGGCGAATGCAAGCCGGTGCCGCCACCGCCTTTTTCGTCGCTGCGCGAAAGTGCATTTTACCAACAGGCTTTTGAAGTGTACCAGGTGCATAATACCATGACCGCCGAGCAAAAAGCCATTGCGCTGTTCTGGGATTGCAACCCATTTTTTTTGAATGTGCAGGGGCATTTAAATTTTGCTACCAAAAAATTATCGCCTGGTGGGCATTGGATGTCCATTGCGGCTATTGCTGCCCGTAAGAAAGGAGCAGACCTTGCTACATCGGCTGCAGCCTATGTGCTTACGGCTATTGCGCTGTATGATGGTTTTATCTCGTGCTGGGATGAAAAATACCGGAGCAACCTGGTGCGCCCCGAAACTTATATCAACGCATACATTGATGAACAGTGGCGGCCCTTGTTGCAAACGCCGCCTTTCCCGGAATATACAAGCGGGCACAGCGTCATATCGAATGCGGCGGCAGTGGTGCTGACCCATTTCTTTGGTGATGATTTTAATTTCCATGATGATACAGAAACCGGTTATGGCTTGCCCATCCGTTCATTTCGTTCATTTGATGCGGCAGCAAAAGAAGCGGCTATCAGCCGGTTGTACGGCGGTATTCATTACCGGGCCGCTGTAGAAAACGGGCAGGAACAAGGACAGAAAATTGGTGCAAAAGTGTTGCAGAAAGTAAAACTAACCGGACCAGCAAAGCTGGCTGCACATCATTGAAAGGGCATTTAAGATAACAGTAAGTGCATTTCAACTGCTATGAACGCATTTGCAACACAACCAGCATCGGAATAGCAAAACAATACTTGAATTTTAAAACCAGGCATGAGCACACCCTTTTCCAAACATCGAGCCATCAAAAAGATGGGAGCTTTCTGCTCTTTTTTTTTGATAACAGCAACCGCTATTGCGCAGGAGCCCGTTTATTTTAAAAATGCACTGGCGGCAAACATTCCCAGCCGCTATGGCCGCGAAGCCATTTACACCGATGCATTGGCCTATCAACTCTACACCGGCCAGCTAAAAGCACCGCAACAAGGCGCTGTTTGGGGCAAGGCCGAAAATGGTGCCGATATTTCGTGGCAACCGGTGGCCGCCGACAGCAGCAACCGTCTTTTTTACCGCAGTACCGACCGGCGCAATCCCTTTGGCCGCAGTGGGTATATGTACCTTACCTACACAGCCGAAAACGAAGGCACTGCGCTCCTCAACATCCGGGGCAACAGCAGCCTGTATTTCAACGGCGAGCCGCATGCCGGCGACCCTTATTCATCGGGGTGGATGTATGTGCCGGTAAAGCTTAAAAAAGGCCTGAACGAATTGTATGTGCGGGGCATCATGGTTACGGCCCACCTTTCTTTCCCGTCAAAATCTGTTTTGCTGAATACCGAAGATGCTACCCTTCCGCACATACGGCTGGGTGCTGACAACAAAAGCCTTCAGGGTGCCGTAGTGGTGATCAATACTTCGGAAAAAGCTTTGAAAGGATTGCGTATTACAAGCAATGTGCAGGGCCGTGAAGCGGTTACAGAAATCCCGGAAATCCCTGCGAGAACCACCCGCAAAGTGCCGTTTCGAATAGATGGAAGTGTGGCCGCAACAAATGCAAAAGTAGATTGCAGGTTAACGCTTATGCAGGCCGGAAAAAATCTGGATGAAGCTACTGTGCAATTGGAAACCGCAGGGGCTTCCGATAAATACAGCGTCACATTTACCAGCAATATTGATGGTAGTTTGCAATACTATGGTGTGGCACCACAAGCAGGAGCAAGCAACAACAACAGTGCGCTGTTTTTTTCGGTGCATGGTGCCGGTGTGGAAGCAATAGGCCAGGCAAGGGCTTATAAAACAAAAGACTGGGGCAACCTGGTGGCGCCCACCAACCGCAGGCCACGTGGCTTTAACTGGGAAGACTGGGGCCGCCTCGATGCGCTGGAAGTATTGCAACTGGCAAAGGATCAATTCAAACCCGATCCGCAACAGGTGTATTTAACGGGCCACTCAATGGGCGGGCATGGTACCTGGTTTTTGGGCGCCACCTATCCCGATAAATGGGCGGCCATTGCGCCCTGTGCGGGGTATCCAACCCTTAAAGGCTATGGTTCTGCCGATGGCCTGATCCCCGACAGCAGCAACATTCCGGTGGAGCAGGTGTTATTGCGCAGCGGCAACCAAAGTGATGTGATCAAATTGGCACAAAACTACAAGCCCCTGGGCGTTTATATTTTTCATGGCGATTCGGACCGCACCGTATCGGTTGATTATGCCCGCCAGATGCGCAAAGTGCTGGGCGATTTTCACACCGATATGAGTTATTACGAGTATCCCGGCGGCAGCCATTGGTTTGGCGACCACAGCGTGGACTGGCAGCCCATTTTTGATTTCTTTAAATGGCACCAACGCAAGGCGGATACTGCAGTAAATCTTATTGATTTTACAACGGCTAGTCCCGGTATTTCCTCTTCTTATTATTGGGCCGCTGTGTTGCAACAACAGCAGCCGCTTCAATACAGTCGGTTGCAATTAAACCGCAACCGGGGCAACAACACCATTTCGGGTACCACCCAAAATGTACGGCTGCTGCAATTTGATTTAAAAGATTTTGGTGCAGGTGCCGCGGTGAACATTGTATTGGATGGAGGTAATGCCATTGCCTATAATACCCGCAGTGCTGCGGACAGCATCTGGCTGGTGCGGGAAGGCGGCAACTGGATGCTGGGCAACAGGCCCGGCCCGGAGCAAAAAGGTCCGCATCGCTATGGTACGTTTAAAGATGCGTTCAACAACCGGATGGTTTTTGTGTATGGCACATCGGGCACAAAGGATGAAAATGAGTGGGCCTACAACAAGGCCCGCTACGATGCGGAAACCTGGTACTATCGCGGCAACGGTGCAGTGGACATGGTAGCCGATAAAGATTTTTCTTTAGCAAAATATAAAGACCGCAGTGTTATTCTGTTTGGTAATAAAACCACCAACAAGGCCTGGAACCAACTGCTGCAGGACAGCCCGATACAAATGGAACGCAACAGCATAAAAGCCGGCGGCAAAACCTGGAACGGCGACGACCTGGGTGCTTATTTTGTGTGGCCCATACGCGGCTCCCATGTGGCTTCCGTGGCGGTGATTGGTGGCACGGGCCTCAAGGGCATGAATGCTGCTAATGCCAACCAGTATTTTGCCGGCGCCAGCGGTTTCCCCGACTTTATGATCTTTGGTTTGGACATGGTGCAGGAAGGTGCGACTGGTTTAAAATCTGCCGGTTTTTTCGATCACAACTGGAAACTGGACGAAAGCAATATGGTGTTGGCAAAATAAGCTGCCGCGATTTTCTCTATTCAAAAAAACTTACAGGAACGTTTGATATGACCCTTTTCAAAACAATAACTACAATGCTTTGCGGCTCGGCCCTGCTGGTGCAAATACAGGTTGCCGCGCAGCAAAATGTGCATCCGCAATCGGGCCAGTACGAATGGCCTACCGACCCGCAGGTGCGGCAAAAACTGGATCAGTGGCAGGACCAGAAATTCGGGATGATCATTCACTGGGGCTTGTATGCCGTGCCGGGTATGATCGAATCATGGGCACTGTGTTCGGAAGACTGGATCGAGCGGGACAGCACCCAATCGTACGATGATTTTAAACGCTGGTATTGGGGTTTGCAAAAAGACTTTAACCCCGTCAATTTCAATCCGGAAGCATGGGCAAAAGCCGGAAAGGATGCCGGTATGCGCTACCTGGTATTCACCACCAAGCACCACGATGGCTTCAACATGTTTGACACAAAAGAAACCGATTTTAAAATTTCTGCCGGGCCTTTTAAAGATCATCCCAAAGCCGATGTGGCCAAACATGTGTTCGATGCTTTTCGCAAGGAAGGCTTTATGATCGGGGCTTATTTTTCAAAACCCGACTGGCACAGCGAGTATTACTGGTGGCCTAAATACGCCACTGCCAACCGCAACAATAACTACGACATTCGCAAGCATCCCTGGCGCTGGAACCAGTACAAGCAATTTACGCATAACCAGATCCGTGAGTTGATGAACAATTACGGAAAAATGGACATCCTGTGGCTTGATGGCGGCTGGGTGCGTCCGCTGGAAACCGTGAATGAAGAAGTGCTGTCGTGGGGTGCGCCTATTCCCGAATGGAGCCAGGATATTGAAATGCCCAAGATTGCGGCCATGGCGCGGCAGGCACAACCAGGCTTGCTCATTGTTGACCGCACCGTGCATGGCCCGTATGAAAATTACCAAACACCCGAGCAGCGTGTGCCGGATAAACAACTGCCCCACCCATGGGAAAGCTGTATGACCCTCGGCGGCGCCTGGGGTTATGTGCCCGGCGACCAGTTTAAATCGGCCACCAAAGTAGTACACACATTGATCGAGATCGTGGCCAAAGGCGGCTCCTTGCTATTAGGCATTGGGCCAAAAGCCGATGGAACCTTGCCGCAGGATGCGGTTGCGCGGCTGCAGGAAATTGGTAAATGGATGGATAAGAACGGTGCCGCTATTTATGGCACCCGCATCACTGAAAACTATGCCGATGGGCAAACCTATTTTACCCAAAGCAAAGACGGCAACATGCGCTATGCACTGGTGTGCCTGCCCGAAGGTGGCGCAATGCCTAATTCGGTGGCGTGGGAAACCAATCTGCCTAAAAAGGGCACTAAGATGAAGCTGCTGCAAACTGGCGAAAGTGTAAAATGGAGCATGGAAGGCAACAAGGTAAAAGTGCAGTTGCCTAAATCGATTGCGGCCGGAAAAGAGGCGTTGCCTGCACTTGCATTTGCTTTTACACCCGCATCCTGATCGCCCATTTAACAACAATCAACATGAGGAAATTATATACACTGTTGTTGCCCGTTTTGCTGTTTGCGGCATGCAAACCAGCGCTGCAAACAACAGCAACAAATACTAGTGTGGCAGCGCCTGCGCCCTTGTTGCCCCTGCCTTCGCAAAAGCAGTTGGATTGGCATCGCATGGAACTGACCGCATTCATTCATTTTACCACCAATACGTTTACTGGTCTGGAGTGGGGCTATGGCAACGAGCAACCATCGGTGTTCAACCCGGCACAGGTAGATGCAGCGCAATGGGTGCAAACCCTAAAAGCAGCCGGTTTTAAAGGCGTTATTCTTACAGCCAAACACCATGATGGTTTTTGCCTTTGGCCCAGCAAATACACCGAGCATTCGGTGAAGAACAGTCCATGGAAAGGGGGTAAAGGCGATGTGGTAAAAGAACTGGCGGAAGCCTGTAAAAAGGAAGGCCTGAAGTTTGGCGTCTATCTTTCGCCCTGGGACCGCAACCGCGCCGATTATGGCCAGCCATCTTATGTGGAATATTACCGCAACCAGTTGAAGGAATTATTTACTGCTTATGGTCCCATCTTCGAAATGTGGTTTGATGGTGCCAATGGCGGCGATGGCTATTATGGCGGTGCCAATGAACGGCGCCGCATTAATGGCGCCACTTATTACGACTGGCCCACAACCCTCAACATGGTGCGTGGCCTGCAACCCAATGTGGTGTTCTTTAGCGATGCTGGCCCGGATATACGGTGGGTGGGCAATGAGCGGGGTGTAGCCGGCGAAACCAACTGGAGCATCATTAACCCCGATACCTTGTACGCAGGTAAAGCGGGCATTGAAAACCTGCTCAATACCGGCTCCGAAGACGGCACGCACTGGATTCCCGCCGAAGTGGATGTATCTATTCGCAAAGGCTGGTTTTATCATGCCGAAGAAGATAGCCTCGTAAAATCACCCCAACGCCTGTTTGATATTTACCTTACTTCTGTAGGCCGTGGGTCGAACCTGTTGCTGAATGTACCGCCCAATAAGGAGGGCCGCTTTCACCCGGCTGATGTTGCAGCCTTGCAAGGCTTTAAACAACTGCTGGATGCTGCCTTTGGCAACAGCCTGGCGAAAGGCGCAGCCGTTACGGCCTCCAATACCCGCGGCAACAACCGGCAGTTTGCTGCAGCAAACCTTACAGATAGCAATGACGATACGTATTGGGCTACCGACGACAACATTCATTCGGCTTTTTTAGAAATAAACCTGAAACAAAATCAGCCCCTGCAATACCTTTTATTGCAAGAGCACATTCCGCTGGGGCAACGGGTAAAATCTTTTGCGGTAGCCGCATGGGTTGATGGCAAATGGCAGGAAGTAGCCGCTGCAACAACCATCGGGTACAAGCGGATATTAAAACTTAATGGCGTACAAACGGACAAGCTGCGGATCAGCATTACGGACAGTAAAGCCTGCCCGGTATTATCCAACATAGCTATTTACTAACCAAACCCATCTTGATTTGAATTTTTTTTACAAAGGATTGCAATGGCCTGGCAAGGGCAGGCGCTATGCTGCACTGGCGCTGTTGCTGTGCGCCAACTTTTATGCGCCGGCACAAGGGTCTCTTGCACCATACGAGGCGCTTTTTACCGAACCCAAGGCTTATGTTGCCTCCTACACGGATGCCCCGGTGAATATTGATGGATCGTTGAATGAACGGGCCTGGAAGGATGCCGCATGGACCGATCTTTTTGTAGACATTGAAGGCACAAAAAAGCCCAAACCCCTACATGCCACCCGTGTGAAAATGGCGTACAACGATACTTTTCTTTTTGTGGCTGCCTACCTCGAAGAACCGCATGTTTGGGCCACGTTAAAGCAACGCGACACGATCATTTACCACGACAACGACTTTGAGGTTTTTATCAGTGCATCCAATAACGGCCACCAGTATTACGAAGTGGAAGTAAATGCATTCAATACCATTCTCGATCTGATGATGCCCAAGCCTTATCGCGATGGCGCAGGTGCCGTCATCGGGTACGACCTGTGCGAACTGAAATCGGCGGTGCAGGTGCAGGGCACGCTCAACAATCCTGCCGATAAGGATAATGGCTGGAGCGTGGAGCTGGCCATACCATTTCGTTCGCTTATTGCGGGCAATACATGGAAAGCTCCCGGTGAAGGCCAGATCTGGCGCATCAATTTTTCAAGGGTACATTGGCAAACAGAAATCGTGGCCGGCCGTTATGTTAGAAAAAAGGACAGCAAGGGAAAATTGCTGCCGGAATACAACTGGGTATGGTCGCCGCAAGGCGTGATCAATATGCACTACCCGGAGCGGTGGGGGTATTTGCAATTTACCCGCGAAGGGGGAAAAAACGTGGCGTTTACACTGCCCTACAGCGAAAAGCGCAGGCCCTACCTTTGGTTGTTGTATTACAAGCAAAAAGCTTTTTATCAAAAGCACGGTAAATATGCCACCCGCCTTTCCGACCTGGATATTGCTACACCCGAAATATGGATAGATGGGCAGGCCAATAAATTATCCCTGGAAGCAACCAGCCGGCAGTTTATTGCTTCTATCACAGATCAGCACAACACCATCACACTAAACCACGACGGATTGGTGCAACAAACCGCAAAGCCATTATGACGAACCGCAGGAATTTTTTAAAAACAGGAGTGCTAGCTGGCCTGGCACCATCGGTACTGACAACCGCTGCAGCTACCGGCAATACTGTTACCGATAAAAAGAAAGCATGGAAGCATTGGGTATGGACCCGGCCCAACGCAAAAGACAATGAAGCCGATCTGCGTAAGCTGTATAAAAAATATTACGAGGCCGGTATACGCGGCATTTTCTTCGAAGCGGACGGCGAAATGCATTACCGTGCAGCAAAAGCCGAAAAGCTGGAAGCACACCGCTGGATGTGGACGATGAACCGCGGTGAACAATCGTTGCTGCAGGCGCATCCGGAATGGTATGCACAAAACCGCAAAGGCGAATCCTGCGCCGATAAGCCGCCCTACGTGGGTTATTACCGCTGGCTTTGTCCTTCGCGGGAAGAAGTGGCGCAATACCTTGAAGAAGATGTGCGGAACATTTTATCGAAAGATTATATCGATGGTATTCACCTCGATTATGTGCGCTTTTGCGATGTGGTGCTGCCCCTGAATCTTTGGGACAATTACAAAGTGGACCAAACAAAAGAATTGCCCGAATACGATTATTGCTATTGCGAAGTATGCCAGCAAAAGTTTAAGGAATGGCGTGGTGCCAACATCAATGAGTTACAATTTCCTGAAGAAAACCTTTCCTGGCGGCTGTACCGCTACAATGCCATTACGAATATTGTAAATCGGCTTGCGCTGGTAGCCAAAAGCAACAAGAAGCCGATCACTGCGGCTGTTTTTCCAACTCCGGAAGTAGCCCGGCGTAATGTGCGCCAGGATTGGGTGGCCTGGAACCTTGATGGCATTTGCCCCATGATCTATCATGGCTTTTACAAAGAGCCCGTTGCCTGGATTGGTGATGCAGTGGCCGAAGGTGTAGGCGCCCTGCACCAAAAGTTTCCGCTGTATGCAGGCATTTACCTGCCCGATTTTAAAAACAGTACCGAAATAGAGCAGGGAATGACCTATGCGTTGCAAAAAGGCGCCGCAGGTATTTCTATTTTTGGATCCGTAACTGATGAAGTCTTGGATGCATTGAAAAAAGCATCTGCCGCAACCAAGCAGTATTTATAACAAACGATTTGGGCTGACTTGTGGGAAAATGCAGTAGATAAAATTTTGATGAATAGTGATCTGCTGCTCTTCACCACAGTAGCACGAAAGCTTGATCAAGGCGTCATCCCGAAATCAGGCTGTCATTGATTTCGGGCCTGCTTTTTTGGTTCTTTTTTGCAGGAGCAAAAAAGAACAGCGAATAGTTTAACATACAAGTAGGAGTTCAACAAAGACTCAATACTTGTGATTAGATATAAATAATTATGACCATTTTCCGTTCTCTTTTACTTGCATGTTGCTGTTGCCTTTTTGCTAAAGCAAACATTTTTGCGCAGCAAAAATCAAACAACGCATCCTTAACCAAATACGTCGATCCCTTTATCGGCACATCTTTTCACGGCCACGTATTCATGGGAGCCAATGTGCCCTTTGGCGCCGTGCAACTGGGACCAGTAAATATGTCGCAGGGCTGGGACTGGTGCTCTGGGTATCATTATTCCGATTCCACCATCATTGGATTTTCGCATACCCATCTCAGTGGTACCGGCATTGGCGACCTGGGCGATATTTTATTCATGCCAGCCAACGGCGCCGTAAAGGTGCGTAAAGGCAAGGCCGGCGATCCGCACAGCGGTTATTACAGCCGCTTTGAGCACAAAGATGAAGTGGCGAAAGCAGGTTATTATGCCGTAACGCTGCAGCGCAGCGGCATCCGTGCCGAGCTCACGGCATCGGAGCGGGTGGGCTTTCACCAATACACATTTGCTTCGGACAACAATCCGCACATCGTGATTGACCTGCGGGAAGGGATTGGATGGGACCTGGCCACCAATACTTTTTTACAACAAGTAAACGATACCACCATTTCAGGCTATCGCTATTCAAAGGGTTGGGCCGACGACCAGCGGGTATATTTCACCGCTGTATTTTCAAGGCCAATTCAATCTTTTGCACTGTATGAAGACACGGTGCAACAGGCAGGTAAGAGCTACACCGGAAAGTTTGTAAAGGGCGTGGCCAATTTTAATATAAAGAGCGGCGAAAAGGTATTGGTAAAAGTGGCTATTTCGCCGGTAAGCATAGACAATGCAACCCTAAATTTAACAACGGAAGTTCCGCACTGGAATTTTGATGCAGTAGCAAAGGCTGCAGATGCTGCGTGGAATAGGGAACTGGGAAAAGTGCAGGTGCAGAGCAATAGCGAGCCCCGTTTGCGTACATTTTATACAGCATTGTACCACACCATGATCGCCCCATCCCTGTTCAACGATGTAAATGGCGATTACATGGGCACGGATCAAAAAGTATATCGCAAGGCACCGTTTGCCAACTACACTACTTTTTCGCTTTGGGATACGTATCGCGGGGCACATCCCCTGTTCACCATTTTACAACCCAAGCGTACCGGCGATATGATTGCATCCATGCTGGCTATTTACCAGCAACAAGGCAGCTTGCCGGTGTGGCACCTCATGGGCAATGAAACCAATACCATGCCCGGCCACAGCGGCGTGCAGGTAGTGGCCGATGCTTACCTCAAAGGCATCAAAGGATTTGACACGGCGCTTGCCTACGAAGCTGCGAAAGCTACCGCCATGGGCGATACCCGCGGATTAGCCTACATCAAGCAATTGGGATATATACCTGCAGACAGTATGGTGGAATCGGTAGCGATGGGCCAGGAGTATGCTATTTCTGATTGGAGCATTGCGCAAATGGCCAAACGCATGGGTAAAAAAGACGATTACACTTATTTCAGCAAGCGCGGAAAAGGGTACCAGCATTATTTTGACAGGAGCACCAATTTTGTTCGGGGCCGGTTAAGTGAAAAGGAATGGCGTACGCCATTCAGCCCGTTTCTTTCGCAGCACCGCAAAGATGATTTTGCCGAAGGCAATGCATGGCAATATACCTGGCTGGCACCACAGGATGTGGAAGGATTGATGGCCATCATGGGCGGCGAAAAAAAGTTTGTCGCCAAGCTCGATTCCCTGTTTTTTGTGCATGGCGATATGGGTGAAGAAGCTTCGTCTGATATTACCGGGCTGATTGGCCAATATGCGCATGGCAACGAACCGAGCCACCACATTACTTACCTATATGCATATGCCGGGCAGCCGTGGAAAACTGCCGAAAAAGTGCGCTATATATTGGATAGCTTTTATACCGACAAACCCGATGGCCTCATAGGTAACGAAGATGTGGGCCAGATGTCAGCCTGGTATATTTTGTCGTCGCTTGGTTTTTATCCGGCTAATCCTGCTAATGGACAGTATGTGTTGAGCAGCCCGCTTTTTGATGGGGCAACCTTGCAGCTCGAAGGTGGAAAAACATTCCGGGTGCAGGCACGCAACAACAGTGCCGCCAATAAATTTATTCAAAAGGCTACGCTCAACGGCAAGCCATATTCCAAATCGTATCTTACTTACAAAGACATCATGGCGGGCGGCGTGCTGCAATTGGATATGGGCAGCCAACCATCCAAAACATGGGGCGTTGCACCAAAAGACCGGCCTTATTCAGAGATCCGTTAAACCCTGATTCATTCCATTTTATAAGCAATACAATGCTGAACAGAAGAAACTTTTTACAACTGGGCTCGCTGGGTGCAGTCAGTATTTTTTCGAATAAATTATTTGCCGCAAACGCAAAGCCGGTGCGGCCCATTGTTATCTCCACCTGGAACGAAGGCATCAACGCCAACCGGCGTGCATGGGAAATTTTGCGCACCGGTGGCCGTGCACTCGATGCAGTGGAAGCCGGGGTGATGGTTACCGAAGCATCGCAAAACTGCTGCGTGGGCCTGGGTGCCAACCCCGACCGCGATGGGATTGTAACCCTTGATGCCTGCATTATGGACGAGCGGGGCAACTGCGGCAGCGTGGGTGCGCTGGAACGCATCAAACATCCCATTTCGGTGGCCCGCAGGGTAATGGAAAAAACACCGCATGTAATGCTGGTGGGCGACGGTGCGCAAAAGTTTGCAGTGGCCGAAGGCTTTCCGCTGGAGCCGCAAACCCTTTCTCCTGATGCAGAGAAGGCATACAAGGAATGGTTGAAAAAATCGGAATACAAGCCGGTGATCAACATCGAGAACAAAGGGCATGGACCATTTGCGCCCACCCGTTTTGACAATGGCGAATGGAACCACGATACCATTGGCATGGTAGCCATGGATGCAAAAGGCAACCTCAGCGGCTCCTGCACCACCAGCGGTATGGGTTTTAAAATGCGCGGACGTTTGGGCGATTCGCCCATTATTGGGGCTGGCCTGTATGTAGACAATGAAGTAGGTGCCGCCACTGCTACCGGCATGGGCGAAGAAGTGATCCGCATTTGCGGCACCCACCTGGTGGTGGAGTTTATGCGGCAGGGATTGTCGCCGGAAGCAGCCTGCAAAAAAGCAGTGGAGCGGATTGTAAAAAAAGATGCAGCCCGCGCCAAAGCCAACCAGGTAGGCTTTATTGCCATCAACAAGCAAGGGCAGTATGGTGGTTATTGTTTGCAAAAAGGCTTCACCTTCGCGGTGTGCCATGCCGATGACAAAAACTTTATCGTGAACGGCAAACATTTGTTTTAACCACTGAATACACCCAAGTGAGATTTACCATCGAAATTGCGACAAACGATTATAGCACCGTTGCCGCAGCAGTGCGTGGCGGAGCCGATCGTATTGAATTGTGCAGTGCGCTATCAGAAGGTGGATTGACACCCTCTTTTGGATTGATCAAAAAGTGCAAGCAGGATTTCAGCTTGCCCATTTTCCCCATCATCAGGCCCCGCAGCGGCGATTTTCTATACACCGAAGAAGAGTTCCGCATTATGCTCGATGATGTGCTCTTATGCAAAGATTTGGGATGCGAAGGAGTAGTAGTTGGCTTTTTGCTGGAAGACGGATCGGTAGATACCAGGCGGCTTGAAAAAATAGTTGCAGCTGCGTACCCGATGGAAGTTACTTTTCACCGCGCATTTGATCGATGTGTTGATCCGTTCAAGGCACTGGAAGACATTATTGATGCCGGCTGCCAGCGCATCCTAACATCGGGTCAGGAGCTGGTGGCACCCGATGGCGCCGATTTGATCCGGCAATTGGTGGAGGCAGCCGATAACCGCATCATCATCATGCCCGGCAGCGGCGTACGCAAGGAAAACATCCAAAGCCTGGCGGCGCAAACCGGTGCCGTGGAATTTCATTCTTCCCTGCGCAGCACTGTAAAAAGCAGCATGCAATTCCAACATCCATCGTTTGTGCAAACACCCGATGATTTTGTGCTGCCCGCCATTGAAGAAACGGCAGTCAAAGCTTTAAAGGAATCATTGGCGGCAGTTTCCATAGATTAGCAAAGCAAAAGGGTTTGAAATACAAATAAAAGCAGCAATACATCATGGATAGAAGTGCGTTTATCAGGAATATGGGTATGCTCACTGCAGGCATGGCCGTTCAAAAATTTTCGTTTGCGGCCATAACCGATGAATTCCCGGTGGTGCGTACGCCGCTGGATAAAAGACATTTCCGCAGCAACAGCGTGGAAGCAGCCATCAAAACTTTCCAATCGAAAGTGGCGAATAAAGAGTTGGGCTGGTTGTTTGAAAACTGTTTTCCCAACACACTGGATACAACCATTGACTTTGAAATAAAAGATGGAAAGCCCGATACCTATGTAATCACCGGCGATATTGATGCCATGTGGCTGCGCGACAGCACCGCGCAGGTTTCGCCGTACCTGCAGTTTGTGCGGGAAGACGCCGACCTGAAGCGGCTGATTGCAGGCGTTATCAACCGGCAAACCGCCTGCGTGTTGAAAGATCCTTATGCCAATGCTTTTTTTAAGGATGAAAACAAAGTGAGTGAGTGGAAGGAAACCGACATCACCAAGATGCTACCGGGCATCCATGAACGAAAATGGGAGATCGACTCGCTGTGTTATCCAATACGCCTGGCCTACTTGTACTGGAAGGCAACCGGCGACACCGCACCATTTGATACCGAGTGGGAAAAATCAATCAGCACCATTTTGCAAACCTTCCGCGAACAACAGCGCAAGGAAGGAAAGGGGCCTTACTCTTTTCAGCGCCGTACCGCCTGGGCTACCGATGGCGTTCCCCTGGGTGGTTATGGTTACCCGGTAAAACCCGTTGGTCTTATTTGCTCCATGTTCCGGCCCAGCGATGATGCCACTATTTTTCCCTTTCTTATTCCTTCCAACTTTTTTGCAGTGGTAAGCCTGAAGCAGGCTGCCGAAATGGTAAATGCCATTCGTAAAAATGCAACCCTTGCTACCGACCTGAAAGCCCTTGCTACCGAAGTGGAAAAGGCATTGCAACAACACGCAACGGTAACCCACCCGCAGGCTGGAAAAGTGTATGCATACGAAGTAAATGGTTTTGGCTCCTACAACCTGATGGATGATGCCAATGTGCCCAGCTTGCTTTCACTGCCTTACCTCGGTGCGGTAAAAGCTACCGACCCTGTTTATATCAATACCCGCAAGCTGCTGCTTTCAGAAAACAACCCGTTTTATTTTAAAGGGCGGAGCGGCGCCGGTATTGGCAGCCCGCATACCGGCCTCGATATGATCTGGCCCATCAGCCTTTCCATGCAGGGCCTTACCAGCAACAGCGATGCGGAGATCCGCAAATGCGTAGAGCTATTGCGGCAAACACATGGCGGCACTGGCTTTATGCACGAATCTTTTCACAAGGACGATCCAAAAAATTTCACCCGCAAATGGTTTGCATGGGCCAATACCCTTTTCGGTGAATTTCTTTGGAAAACCTACCGCGAAAAGCCCCAACTGCTGTCTTGAACTTAAAAGCCATATGAAACGTTTGCAGTCTTGTCTTTTATTGGTTCTGGCACTGCTGCTGCAGTTTGTGGCGGGTAGCCAGTCTATTGCCGACAGCCTGCCCGTTCGCGGGCTGGCCATTGCTGCGCCGTCGGCCCGCAACCTCGATTCGTTTATTCTTTTTATAGATAAGGAACTGGGTCCCCGCAAGATCAACACGCTTATCCTGCGGGTTGATTTTAATTACCAATTTACCTCGCATCCCGAATTGGTGGGCAATGGCGCACTATCAAACGGAGATGTGAAAAAGCTGGTGGCGGCCTGCAGGCGCAATGGCATCCGTGTTATTCCGCAGATCAATTTACTGGGGCACCAGTCCTGGGCGTCCAACACCGGGAAGTTGCTGCAGGTGTATCCACAATTTGACGAAACACCCTGGGTGCAAATGCCCGAAAAATACGAGTGGCCAAATAAGGATGGACTGTATTGCAAAAGCTATTGCCCCTTGCACCCCGAAGTGCACGGTGTTGTTTTTGCCCTGGTAGATGAAATATGTGCGGCATTTGAAGCAGATGCGTTTCATGCGGGTATGGACGAAGTATTTTATATAGGCGAGGAAAAATGCCCACGCTGCGGTGGCCGCGATAAGGCCGAATTGTTTGCAGGCGAGGTGCGGAAGATCCGTGATCATCTTGCAGCAAAGGGCCGTGAGCTTTGGATCTGGGGCGACCGCCTGATTGATGGCAAAACAACCGGCATTGGCATGTGGGAGGGTAGCTTCAACAACACACATCGTGCAGTGGATATGATTCCAAAAGACGTGGTGATCTGCGACTGGCATTACGAACGGCCTGATAAGACCGCGGTTTATTTTGCCATGAAAGGTTTTAAGGTGATCACCTGCCCCTGGCGCAAACCCGATGTGGCAGTGCAGCAGGTGGCCGACATGCACCAATTCCGGCGCGATGCGCCCAAAGATCAAAAGGACCGTTACCTCGGTGTAGTGGAAACCGTCTGGTCTTCGGCTGGGGCTTTCCTGGATGGTTTTTATGGTAAAACAAATCCTGCAAGCAACAACGATGCGGCCGGTGCCGGCAATACTCCCTGGGCTACATTCCGGGCTATGTACGACAACAAACCAGCACCAATCAAAAAGAAATAGCATTCAATAAAAACAGCACTGATATCATATCATCATGGCGATCAATTTTAAGCAAGCAGCAGTACTCTTTTCTTCACTGGTTTTATCATTTGCAGCAGCCGGCCAGTTGGTACAAAAAGTGGGCGACCCGGTTGAGTGGGTGAATCCGTTAATGGGTACCGATTCAAAATATAGTTTGTCTAACGGTAATACCTACCCGGCGATAGCAGTGCCTTGGGGCATGAATTTCTGGACGCCGCAAACCGGCGCCATGGGCGACGGCTGGCAATACCAGTACAGCGCCGATAAGATCAGGGGGTTTAAACAAACACACCAGCCCTCGCCCTGGATGAACGACTATGGCCAGTTTTCCATTATGCCCGTAACCGGATCATTAAAATTTAAGCAGGCCGACCGTGCCAGTTGGTTTTCGCATAAAGCAGAAGTGGTAAAGCCTTATTATTACAGCGTGTACCTGGCCGATTGGGATGTAACCACCGAGCTGGCACCAACGGAACGGGCTGCACAATTCCGCTTTACTTTTCCCCAACGTGATAGTTCCTTTATTGTAGTAGATGCGTTTGATAAAGGTTCGTACATAAAAGTGGTTCCGGCGGAGAAAAAGATTGTTGGGTACACTACCCGGAACAGTGGTGGTGTAGGGCCGGCGTTTAAAAATTACTTTGTTATTTATAGCGATAAAGAATTTGCTACTGTTGCCACCTGGAGGGACAGCGTGCTGCAGCAGGGAACAGCAGAAACTTCCGCAAATCATACAGGTGCCGTGGTTGGCTTTGCTACCGCCAAAGGCGAAAAAGTGCACCTGCGGGTCGCTTCTTCTTTTATTAGCCACGAGCAGGCCGAACTAAACCTGAAGCGTGAACTGGCAGGTGATGCTTTTGAAACAACCAAAAGCAAAGCAAAGGCTGCCTGGAACAAGCAACTAACCCGGCTGCTGGTTTCGGGCGGCACCGAGGAGCAGGTAAAAACATTTTATTCCTGCCTGTACCGTACGTTGCAGTTTCCACAAAAACATTACGAATACGATGCTGCCGGTAAGATGGTGCATTACAGTCCGTACAATGGAAAAGTGGAAGCGGGTTACCTGTTTGGCGGAACCGGTTTTTGGGATACGTTCCGGGCCCTGTATCCGTTCCTTAACCTGGTATATCCTTCCATCAACAAACAGATGCAGGAAGGTTTGATCAATGCATACAAGGAAGGCGGGTTTCTGCCCGAGTGGTCAAGCCCTGGTTTTCGCAACGTCATGATCGGCAACAATTCGGCTTCGGTAGTGGCCGATGCGTATATCAAAGGCTTGCGTGGCTACGATATCAACAAACTGTATGAAGCCCTGCTGCATGGTGCCAACAACGAAGGTCCTTTAACTGCAGTAGGCCGCAAGGGCGTTGAATACTATAATACGCTGGGTTATGTGCCTTACGATGTCAAAATCAATGAGAATGCAGCCCGAACCCTGGAGTATGCCTATGATGATTTTACTATTTACCAGTTGGCAAAAGCATTAGGCAAACCGAAAGCTGAAATAGAACTGTATGCAAAACGCAGCCAGAATTTCCGCAACCTGTTTGACCCCGAAACAAAGTTGATGCGCGGCAAGAATAAAGACGGTTCTTTCCAGTCGCCATTCAATCCATTCAAATGGGGTGATGCCTTTACAGAAGGCAATAGCTGGCATTATAGCTGGAGCGTGTTTCATGATATTGCTTCCCTGAAAGGATTAATGGGCGGCAATGATATGTTTGTGCGCATGCTCGATTCGGTTTTCATCATGCCGCCGGTGTACGACGAAAGTTATTACGGCTCGGTGATCCACGAGATCCGCGAAATGCAGATCATGAACATGGGACAATATGCGCATGGCAACCAACCCATTCAGCACATGCCGTATTTGTACAACTATGCAGGCCAGCCCTGGAAAACACAGTATTGGATCCGCAGAGTGATGGAGCAATTGTATAAACCCACGCCTGATGGTTATTGCGGCGATGAAGACAACGGCCAAACCTCGGCCTGGTACGTATTTTCGGCTATGGGTTTTTACCCGGTTTGTCCCGGTGTAGACCAATATGTGCTCGGCACGCCGCTGTTTCAAAAGCTGACCGTAAGCCTGGAAAACGGCAAGAAAATAGAATTGAACGCACCAGCCAGCAGTGCTAAAAATATGTACATCCAAAGCCTGCAATGGAACGGTCAGCCGCATGGCAAAAACTGGGTGGGCCACTCTGCCCTGCAAAAGGGCGGCACCCTCAATTTTTTCATGGGCAGCACACCCAACAAGAGCCGCGGCACCAAAGAAGGGGATGCGCCTTATTCATTTTCGAGAGATGAAAAAACGTTTTGACCTGCCTGTATTACTAAATAGAAATATAGCTGCATCACTGTTGAATGAGGTTCTGTTGTTGTTCACCACAGTAGCACAAATGCTTAATCAAGGAACCCACCGGCAATCATGCCGTCATTGATTGCCGGTGCCCTTTTTTGTTACTTTTTTGGGCAAGCAAAAAAGTAAAAGCATATATAAGGAATGATGCGTAGAATAAGCAACTCTTTCAAGTATTCTTAAATTAACAGAACGCCACCCTCGCCATTAAAATATTCCACACATGAATTTCAAAACATTTTTACTATTTACAAGCCTTGCCTCTTTAAGCGGTAGCGCAATTAGCCAAGGCGCAAAAGCCAAGAAAACATCCGGTAACCCCCTTTTCGAAGGTTGGTACGCCGATCCCGAAGGCGTCATCTTTGGTAAAGAATACTGGATATATCCTACCTATTCAGACAAGTATGAAAAGCAAGTGTTCCTGGATGCTTTTTCTTCAAAAGACATGGTTACCTGGAAAAAACACACCCGCATACTAGACACATCCCAAATAAAATGGGCCAAAATAGCGATGTGGGCCCCTTCCATCATCAAGAAAGATAACCAGTACTTTCTTTTCTTTTCAGCCAACGACATTCAAAGCAAACAACGCAACAAGGTGGCCGATGACACCTTAGGAGGCATTGGCATTGCTGTTGCCGACAATCCTGCCGGACCTTTTAAAGACTACCTGGGCAAACCGTTGATCAATAAGTTTTATAACAATGCCCAGCCGATCGACCAATTTGTTTTCAGGGACAAAGACGGTCAGTATTATATCTTCTACGGAGGATGGGGCAGATGCAATGTGGGTAAGTTGAATGAAAACTTTACGGCCCTAGTGCCTTTTTCCGATAGCATGCTGGTGAAGGAAGTTACGCCAAAGGGTTATGTAGAGGGCCCTACTATGTTTATCCGGAATGGGAAATATTATTTTATGTGGTCGGAAGGTGGCTGGACAAATGGAACTTATAAAGTTGCGTATGCAGTTTCTGATAATGTACTGGGCCCTTTTGAAAGAAAGGCCACCATACTGGAAGCTGATGAAAGTATTGCCACAGGCGCAGGGCATCATTCGGTCATTAATATACCCGGCACAGATGAGTGGTATATTGTATACCACCGCCGGCCCATTCCCAATCTTGGCCGCGACCACAGGGTAGTTTGTATCGACCGGCTATTGTTTGATGCTGACGGTGGTATAAAGGCCGTGAAGATGACTTTTGAAGGCGTAAAAAAGCGGCCGCTGAAGTAAGGGCGCATTGGCTGCATAATTCTTTGTTGGCAAAAATGAATGCAATCGTTTGCTCAGTTGTTGCGGGGTTTTGTACGGGGTAAATAAAATACCTTTCATTAAGATGCTCTCCTAGTGCATGCAGGTATTGCACCTGCTGCACCAGGCTTGCTTCGCAACGAAACCATGAAATGGCTTTTATTTTTTTGCTGCTCTTTTATTGCTGCATTGCAGGCTACAGCGCAGCAGCGCCCCAACATCCTTATTATTATTTCCGATGATCATGCCTACCAGGCCATTTCGGCATATGGCGGCACATTGATGCAAACACCGGCCATCGACCGCATTGCAAAGGAAGGCGTGCTGTTTACCAAAGCCTATGTAACCAATTCCATCTGTGGGCCCAGCCGCGCCGTGATGCTGACAGGAAAATACAGCCATAAGAACGGGTTTAAGGACAACGAAAACTCGCATTTCAACGGCGCCCAAAATACCTTTATCAAAGAGCTGGGCAAGGCTGGCTACCAAACGGCGTGGGTCGGTAAATGGCACCTCGAAACAAAGCCTCAGGGCTTCGATTACTGGGAGGTGCTGCCGGGCCAGGGGCATTATTATAACCCCGATTTTATACAAATGGACAGCAGCAAGCTGCGCCGCGAAGGCTATGTGTCGAACGTGGTGCAGGATAGGGCCGAAGGCTGGCTCGATGGGCGGGATGCAACCAAACCTTTTTGCCTGGTGTTAGGCCACAAAGCCACGCACCGTACCTGGATTCCGGACACTGCCGATATGGGCATGTTCGATGCCAAAACTTTTCCCCTGCCGCCAAACTTTTACGACACGTACAAAGGCCGCGAAGCAGCGCAGGTGCAGGATATGACCATTGCCCAAACCATGCTCATGGGCTACGACCTGAAGATGTTTTCCGGCGAGGTGAACGATAATAACATTACCCGGATGAATAGGGCGCAGCGGGCCAAATTTGATGCGTACTATGGGGCTATCCAAAAGGATTTGCAGGCCCGAAACCTATCGGGCAATGCCTTTACCGAATGGAAATACCAGCGCTACATGCGTGATTACCTGGCTACGGCCGCTTCGCTGGACCGTAACATCGGCCGCATGCTCCATTACCTGGATAAAAGGGACCTGGCAAAAAATACGCTGGTGATTTATGTTTCTGACCAGGGGTTTTACCTGGGCGAACATGGCTGGTTCGACAAGCGGTTTATGTATGAAGAATCGTTCCGGACACCCATGGTGGCTCGTTTGCCCGGCTTGATACAACCGGGTTCGGTGAACGACAATTTTGTAATGAACCTGGATATTGCACCCACGGTGCTGGAGGTGGCAGGCGTAAAGCAGCCGGCCGATATGCAGGGCCAGTCGTTCTTACCACAACTGAAAGGAAGCGAAAAGGGCCGCCAGGCTATGTTCTATCATTATTATGAAAACGGCGAGCATTCGGTGTCGCCGCATTTTGGCATCCGTACGGAACGCTATAAATTGATCCGGTTTTACAAAAGAGTGGAGTGCTGGGAATTGTACGACCTGCAAAAAGACGCCAGCGAAATGAATAACCTGTGGGGCAAGCGGGGTTATGAAAAGGTCACGCAACAATTAGAACAACAGTTGCGCCAACTGGCGGCTGAATATGAAGATGGGGAAGCACAGCGCATCATGACGGAAGTCCCAAAAAACAGGACCGCTCATCGGCATACTTTTATACCTTGAGCGTACGCAATTTGACCAAATAAAATAATGGATGCAGCAGCGGGTTACAATAATTAGGAAGCTATTCACTTGGCTGTTGGCCTTTACAGCAATGGCTTCCTGTGGGGAACAGGCTGCAGACCGGGCAACAAACAAGGATACTGCTGCGGCTTATTCCTGCGTGGCCGTGCCCCAGCGGTTTGGCCCCGGTACCGGCACCGCACCATCTGCAGGTATCACCACTAAAGAGGGCATGGTGCTGGTGCCCGGCGGCTCTTTTATGATGGGCGGCGACAACGAGCAGGCAGCGCCTGATGAATTTCCCAAACACAAAGTGGTAGTCGATTCTTTTTGGATGGATGCCACCGAGGTAACCAATGCGCAGTTCCGGCAATTTGTGGAGGCAACGGGGTATATAACCACCGCCGAGAAAAAGCCCGTTTGGGAAGAGCTGAAACAAACCTTACCCCCGGGTACGCCCAAGCCCCCCGACAGCCTGCTGGTGGCCGCTTCGCTGGTGTTTACACCCACAAATGGGCCTGTACCCTACGAAGATTATAGCCAATGGTGGCGTTGGGTGGGTGGTGCCAACTGGCGCCAACCCGAAGGTCCCGGTAGCAGCATTGAAGGAAAGGATCATTTACCCGTGGTGCATGTAAGCTGGTTTGATGCAGTGGCGTATTGCAAATGGGCCGGCAAACGGCTGCCTACCGAAGCAGAATGGGAGTGGGCCGCAAGGGGCGGAACGGAAGGTGCGGTTTATCCCTGGGGCAATGAACATGTAAATAAGGGCATGGCCAAAACCAATAGCTGGGAAGGCCATTTTCCATACCTCAATAAGCAAACCGATGGCTTTGTAAAAATGGCCCCGGTGCGGTCCTATGCACCCAATGCTTTTGGCCTGTATGATATGGCGGGCAATGTGTGGGAGTGGTGCGCCGACTGGTATCATGCCGGGTATTACCAACAGCTTTCTGCCAGCACGGCATACAATCCCAACGGGCCCGAACAAAGCTTCGATCCGCAGGAAGCCTACACACCCAAGCGGGTATTACGCGGGGGCTCCTTTTTATGCAACGATGATTATTGCAGCGGCTACCGGGTGGCCCGCCGCATGAAAAGCAGTCCGGATACAGGGCTGGAGCACACGGGTTTCAGGTGTGTGAAAGATGTGCGCTGATTTTTGAACCACAAAGACACGAAGAACTCGAAGGGACACGAAGGTGTGATTTGGATTAGTTAGGGTCCCCTACCAGGTTGATAGGTTCGTTATAAAAGCCATTGCCATTTTAAGTTGTGTTGCCGAATTTGTTGCGGCAGCTGCTACAAATTACTCCATGTTGGTTCAGGGTAACAGCTATCTAATTTGATTGATAATGGTTTTGATGCCGGAGGGAATGCCGAAACGCCTTTCAGCTTGACCCTTCTTGTTGGTCAGTGATTACGCCAGAGGAAATATCTTAAAAAAGCATTGCATCCTCATGCAGCGCAAAGCTTTAAGATCCCTTCTTCGTGCCCCTTAGTTTCTTTGTGTCTTCGTGGTTCAAAAAAAAATTCCTCAATCAAACAACCGTGCAAAGTGATTTTCCAGGTGGTTGCGCATGGCGTTGCGAAACATTTCCGGTGAGCCATTTTCAATAATATCCACCAGCCCTTTGTGCGACACATATTTTTTGGGTTGCAACTGCTTTTTCAGCAAGCCGCTTTTGTGTACATAATCAAAAATCGGCAGCAACATGCCCTGGAACTTTTTCAGGGCCGAATTGCCGGTGATCTCGTACAACTTGCCGTGAAACAGGATCTCATGTTCTATATTAAACAGGTGCTGTTCCGTGGCCGGCGGCTCCTGGCTTACAATTTCTTTTAGTTGTACAATATCCTCCGGGGTGATGCGCTGGAAAATAAAATCGGCCATCCCTATCTCCAGCACCAGCCGTATCTCGAACATTTCCCGCAGGGTATCCTGGTCCAGGATATGCGGGTTCATGCTTTTACTGAGAATGCCAAACAGGTCGGGGGAGGTAATGACCGCGCCTTTTTTCTTTTTCGATTCAATAAGTCCCATTACCCGCAAACGCAGCAGCGCTTCGCGTATCACTGTGCGGCTTACGCCCAACAGCGAGGCCAGTTCTATTTCTTTTGGAATGGCGTCGCCCACATTCAACTTGCGTTGCTGCAGCAATTCCACCAGCTTGGCTTCTACTTTATCCACCAGTGAACTGGTATCCAACTCGCTCAGACTCTCTTTAAAAACAGTTGCGTTCATGCATTAATATGTATGACTTAAAAAGACATCCTATAAAAATATACTGAATCAGGGAATTTAAAACTGACCCAAAAAAAAAGTTTTGCATCATCGGCACTTCTAACAAACGCTTAACCTTTTTATAAATATTTGCAAAACAATTCATTAGCAACAAAAAGCAGGGCTTTTGGTGGGCAATTACAACTTTTAAGGGCATCCATAATTTTTAAAAACTATCAAAAAAAGGGCGCATTTGCCAAAACCTTATTACATTTATTATGTCATACATAACGACCAATTTGCCATTTTATGAAGAAAACACTTGCTATTCAACGACTTTGGGTGTTACTGGCAGCCCTCCTGTTGCAGCTTGCCACTTTTGCCCAAACCAAAACCATTTCCGGAAAAATCACCGGCCCTGATGGCGAGGCGCTACCGGGGGTTTCCGTTTCGGTGCAGGGCGGCCAAAGCGTGCAAACCGGTCCCGACGGCAGCTTTACCCTGCAGGCCTCCCCCGGAGCCCGCATCCTTTTTAGTTCGGTTGGTTTTGCCCCGCAAACAGTGACGCTGAACAACGAAAGCTCCCTCACTATTTTAATGAGCCGCGAAGAGAAGAAAATGGATGAGGTGGTTGTAATTGGTTACGGCACCCAAAGCCGCCGCAACGTCACCACCTCCATTGCCAAGCTCGATAAAGAAGTACTGGCCAGTGCGCCACGGGGCAATATTGGCGGCGCTCTACAAGGATCCGTTCCGGGCCTGCAGGTAGTAAACGGCACCGGCCAGCCCGGCGCTGCGCCACAAATACTATTGCGTGGTGGCGCTTCCATCAATAACCCCGGCGCACCGCTGGTGGTGGTAGATGGTGTGATCCGGTCGTTTAACGATATTCCTTCAGAAGACATCGCTTCCATTGAATTGCTGAAAGACGCAGCGTCAACCGCCATTTATGGTGCCCGTGCCAACAATGGGGTGATCATCATCACCACCAAGCAGGGCCGCAGTGGCAAGGCCGAAATATCCTACAAGTTTGTAGGCGGCTACAACCAACGCCGCGACATTTATAACTATTTCGACGCCAAAGATTATATTTATTACAACCGCCTCGGCAACCTCAATTCGGGCCGTACCCTATCGCAGGTAAATTCATCACGTGGCTATGGCATCCCGGCCAGCCGTGCCGATTCGGCTGCTTTCGATATCCGCAAATTTGACGGCACCAATGCCCACCTGCTCAACCTGGGTTGGGATACGGTTGGCGATCCTTATGGCGGTACCATTATTTTCAAAGACCACGGCGGCGAAGTGGAAGACCTGGTGTTTCGCAATACCTACACGCAGGACCACTATGTAAACGTGACCGGCGGCAACGACAAGGGTAAATATTTTGCCTCTTTCGATTACTATACCGAAGACGGGATCATTGTTGGTTCTAAATACAAGCGTTATTCCGGCAACATTAACGGCTCGTACAAAGTGCGGCCCAATGTAGAAGTAAGCACTGGCGTCAACATGTCCACAGCCTCCAACTACGGAACCATTGGCGGAGAGATCAATACCCTGTACCGCAGCATGGCCATCTGGCCCACGTTCAACCCCTGGATTGATTCAGCGAAAACGCAACCCAACCCGGGCAACGGTTCATCGGATGGTAACCCGCTGTACTGGCTGAGCCGATTGCAGCGCAAAAACGAAGTAAACCGCATTACGGCCAACGCCGCGGTGAAATGGGACCTGCTGCCCGGCCTCTATGTTCGGGCTACCGGTAATGCCTACCTGTTTGAGCAACTGGACCAGTCGTTCCAGAAATCAACGCAGAACTACACCAACCTCTTTACCAACCCGCCTTCGTTTGCCAGCACCAGCCGCCAGTCGTATGCACTGTGGCAGCGCAGCTTTCAGCAGCAATACAATGCGGTGATCAATTACACCAAAACCATTGCCGACAGGCATTCGGTAGGGGCTATGCTAGGTACCGAATTTTTTGGCACCAAAGCCTACGACATGCAGGTGCTGGGTACCAATGCACCCACCGATGATATTCCAACCGTAAACGCATCAACCACTTTTGTGGCGGGCAACAACTATACAAACGAATCGGAATACCGCATCCTCTCCACCTTTGGCCGCCTTACGTACGACTACGACAATCGCTACCTGCTTACCGGCGTGTTTCGCAGGGACGGCGTTTCCAGTCTTGCTTCGGGCAACCGCTGGGGCTTTTTCCCCGGCATGTCGGCCGGCTGGAATGTACACAACGAAGCATTTTTCCAAAACCTGGGGCTGGATAAATACATCTCTACGTTTAAGCCCCGCGTCAGCTATGGCGAGAACGGCAACGTAGCCGGCCTGGGCCGCTACGAAGTGCAGGGCGGATACGGCGGGCAGGGCCTGTACAATGGCGCTGCTACCTTCCTCAATACATCGATGATCAACGGCGACCTGCGCTGGGAAAAAAGCAGGACTGTGGACGTGGGACTGGACCTTGCTTTCCTGCGCAACAAGATCACGGTGATCTTTGATTATTACAACCGCAAAACCGGAGACCTGCTTACCAACCTGTCGTTGCCTAGTTACACTGGTTTTGGATCTTTCCGCACCAACCTGGGTACCTTCCAGAACAAAGGCATAGAAGTATCGGTAAATGCTAACCTCGTTAACCAACCCAATGGCTTCCGGCTGGATCTGGGCGGCAACGCATCTTTTGTAAAAAATAAAATACTGGAACTGCCCTTTAACGGTAACGAAGCCAACCGCCAGGGGGGGCTGCAGGTGTACGATCCCAAGCAGGGCCGCGTGGTGTGGGTAGGAGGGTTGCAGGAAGGCCGCTCCATGGGCGATATCTATGCGTTTCAGCAGGTATCCGTTTTTGCCAATGGGGAAGAAATTGTAAAAGAAGCCAACACCCGCCGCGACCTGATTGCACAGATTGGTGGACCCGGCGTGAATTACGGTTCGGGTAAAATAACCCCCGGCGATGTAAACTGGTTGGATGTGGATCGCAACGACACCATCGACAGCCGCGACCAGGTGTATATGGGCAATATTTATCCAAAATGGACCGGCGGTTTTTCGGCCAACCTGGGTTATAAAAACCTGTCGCTGTACACCCGCTTCGAGTTTGCCACCGGCCACACCATTTACAACGACCTGGTGGCCCGCACACTGGGCAACTACCAGGGCACGTTCAACTATTTTGATTTGCAAAAAGAAGCCTGGTCGCCCACCAACACCCGCACCGATGTACCAAAAGTGTACTATGCCGACCAGGTGGCTGCACCATTGGGTAAAAAGAACTATACCCGCAGCAACAACGCCAACGGTGTGCTGAACAGCAACAACTCGAGGTTTTACGAAAAAGGCGATTATCTGGCCCTGCGTGAGCTGACGCTGTCGTATGAGTTTTCGCGTGGGTTGCTGGCAAAAACAGGCGTGCTGTCGCAATCGCGGGTATACGTTAGCGTGAACAACCTTTTTTACCTCACCAAGTTCAGTGGCCCGTCGCCCGAGCCGCCTGTTTCGGGTGGTGTAACCACAGGTATTTATGCAGGTACTTATCCCACACCAAAAACTTATGTGCTGGGTGTTCAGGTTTCTTTCTAACAAAAAAATTGCTGACGCATATGAACAAGAATAAATCATTGTATATAGCTGCATTGGGCCTGATGCTGGTGGCCACAGCCTGCAGCAAAAAGCTGGACCTGGCGCCGGTAAGCTCTATTTCCGATGCCAACTTCTGGCAAACCTCCGACCAGGTAGATGCTTTTGTAACCGGTGTGCATGCACGTTTTCGCAGCCATACTTCTGCGTTTCAAACGCTGGGTGAAATGCGTGCCGATATATTTGGTACCGACCCCGGTGCTAACTCGGTTTTTACCGGCGAAGCCACGCAGGGTTTTGAACGACTTTGGGGCAACACGCTGGATATGGATAATTCGGGGGTGGGCAACTTTGGAGGCTTTTACAGCAACATCAACCAGTTGAATCTGCTGATCTCAAAACTGGGCACCATCAATTCGGTTACCGATGCTAACCGTGCCTATTACCAGGGCATTGCTTATGGCATGCGGGCTTATTATTATTTTCATATGTACCGCACCTGGGGTAAGGTTATTATTCAAACCGAACCCACTACTTCCATTGATATTGCTGCACTGGCCAAGCCTGCATCAACCGAAGAAGAAGTAATGGCGCTGATAAAAGATGATATTGAAAAGTCGGCCGCTGCATTTGGAACCAATTATTCGTTCCGCAACCAGAAAGGTTTTTGGTCGAAGGCAGCCACGCTGATGCTGAAAGCAGAAGTGTACCTGTGGACAAGTTATCGCGGTGGCGGCACTGCAGATGCCACGATTGCTAAGGCCGCATTGACCGATATTCAAACCAACATTCCTGCGCTGACCTTGCTCCCCAATTTTGCCAGCGTATTTGAAGCCACCAACAAAGGCAATGCGGAAATTATTTTTGCCATCCGCAACCGCCTCGATGAAGCGGGGCTGCCCTTTGCCGGTTCTTTTGCGCCGCAAACCGGCCTTATAGCCAACTTCTACGATTCGGCGGCGGCACGCAAGTTCAACGTAACGCAGGACAACTGGGGCGGGCTGTTGCGGGCTCCGGTAAAGATCGCTACGTTCCGCAGCTTCGACGACAGGGACAGCCGCAAATGGGCCACCATTCAGCCGGCATACAACCTGGTGGGCGGGCAATACCAGATTGCCGGTGCCTTTGTAAAAAAATATGAAGGCCAGCAAAATGCAGGTGCCCGCCAATACACCAACGATTTTCCTATTTACCGTTATGCCGATTTGTTGCTGCTGTTGGCAGAGGCAAAAGTAGCGCTGGGCGAAAGCCCCGAAACGGAGCTCAATAGGGTACGCCAGCGGGCTTTTGGCGCCAGTTACAATGCGGCCGTTCAGGGTTTTCCTAATGGGGCATTAGACACCGATCCCAAAGAAGCCATTCTGCAGGAGCGTTTTTACGAGTTTATTTTCGAAGGCAAGCGTTGGTACGACCTGCGCCGCATGGGCGATGCATATGTGTTTAAATACACCACCATTACTCCGGCAGATGCGTACAAACTATTATGGCCCATCGACCGGTCTTCGCTCACCAACAACCGTGCTTTGCAGCAAAACCCCGGTTATCCTGTATTTTAAAAAGCAGCGTTTCACATAGCAGACAATCTGTAGCCGGGGATAGTCTTGTTCCCGGCACTTTTTCCTACACATTATAAAACACCAAACATGCAGTTGCAACATTTGAAAGGTTTGATTGCCGCACCCTTTACACCCATGCATCCCGATGGTTCACTCAACCTCACCATCATTCCACAATATTATTCCCTGCTCAAGGAAAACGGCGTAACCGGTGCGTTTATTTGCGGTTCTACCGGCGAAGGCGTTTCCCTTTCGGTAGCAGAAAAAAAAGCCGTTGCCGAAGCCTGGGCTGCTGCAGTAAGCAGTGATGTACATTTTAAAGTAATGACCCTGGTGGGCGGTACCAGCATTGCCGAAAGCAGGAGCCTGGCGCAACATGCGGCTGGTTGCGGTTTGCACGGCGTGGCGTTTACCGCTCCTTTTTATTTTAAGCCTGCCAGTGCCGAAGCCCTTGCAGAATGCTGCGTGCAGGTGGCAGAAGCTGCACCCAGCATTCCTTTTTATTACTACCATATTCCGGTACTTACCGGTGTGGGGCTGAGCATGAAGAGCCTGTTACAGGCAGTGCATGGCCGTATTCCCAATTTTGCGGGAATAAAATACACCCACGAAGATTTTATGGATTTTCTTTCGTGCATGCATTTTGAAGGAGGCCGCTACGATATGCTATGGGGTCGCGATGAAAACATGCTGGCAGCACTTGCGCTGGGCGCAAAAGGCGCAGTAGGCAGCACGTACAACTATGCGGCACCGTTATACAGCAAAATGATCCAGGCTTATGAAAGAGGCGATATGGAAGCGGCGCGTAGCCTGCAGTTGCAATCCATACACATGATTGAGTTGCTGGGTAAATATGGCGGCATTGCTACAGGCAAGGCGTACATGAAAAAAATCGGACTTGATTGCGGCGGCTTCCGGTTGCCGGTGCGCAATATGAGCGAAGCGCTATACGAACTATTTTCAAAAGAAGTGGATGGCCTGCCGTTTCATTCGTACTGCTCTACGCTGCCCGCCCCTGTACCGGTTGCATAAACCTGTATTGGAAAAGGGGAGCCGGACAAAATGGGTTAAGTTTAAATGCTGAAACAGACCAGTTACAATGGAAGCAAGTGCAGCATTTGATCCAGTATTTTTCATAACCCCCACACCGTTGAAAGTATGCGTAATGGAGCACCGCTAGCGCCAACAAATGGCAGTGATGAAGTGGAACCTTTTAATATTATTTATACCCATGTTTATATCCGCTGCGGCGCAGCAAAAAGAAGCTGCGCCCAAAAAATGGCATATTGCCGCCACTCTGCCTTCGGGTAAAAATGGGGCGATGCATTTAGGCATTGCGGGCCCCGTTGCCGGTGTGCACAACAATGTGTTGCTGGTGGGCGGCGGTGCCAATTTTCCAGGTGCTATGCCCTGGCTGGGAGGTGCCAAAAAGTACCAGGATGCACTCTATGTGTACGAAAAAACGGGCAGCGGAAATTTGCAGCTTATTACTACGGAACAGTTGCCTTTTCCGCTGGCGTATAGCGCCAATTGCACCACGCCAAAAGGCGTAGTTGTAGCCGGCGGCGAAAAGGGCCCGGCACTGAGCAAAGATGTGTTGCTGTTGCAATGGAATGCCGCGGAAAAGAAAGTTTCTTTCGGGCACCTGCCACAATTGCCCCTGGCGCTGACCAATGCTGCCATTGCAACCGATGGCCGGAATGTGTACCTCGCCGGTGGCGAAACGGCTGCAACTGCACTGGACCTTTTTCTTTGCCTCGACCTGGAAGATACCGTTGCCGGGTGGCAGTCGCTGCCCAACCTGCCGCAACCCGTTTCGCATGCGGTATTAGCCGTAGTGCCGCACCAAAATAGCCAGCGTGTTTTTCTTTTGGGCGGCCGCAAAAAGAATCCCTCCGGCATCAGCAGCCTGTATGCTTCCGCATTTGCTTTTGATGTAGATAAAAGGGTTTGGCAGCAAAAAAATGCATTGCCCTATGCGCTTTCCGCGGGAACAGGCATTGCCACTTCAAATCATTCCATTTGGTTACTCGGTGGTGATAAAGGAGAAACTTTTCACCGTACCGAAACCCTGATTGCCGCCATTGCGCAGGAAGGGGATGCGGTGAAGAAAGAAGCGTTGAATCAGCAAAAAATTGCAGTGCAGTCTGGCCACCCGGGCTTTAGCAATAAAGTGTTGCATTACGATGAAGCAAAGGACACCTGGAGCGAAAAGGGCACGATACATTTTGCGGTACCAGTTACCACCACTGCAGTGCGCTGGAATGATCAAATATTAATCGTTAGCGGTGAAATAAAAGCCGGAGTTCGTACGCCCAATATTCTGGCAGCGCAACTGGAATGACATTGTGAATGGGTAATGGTGAATGAGGAGATTTACGATGTACAATTTGGGATTGACGATTGGAGTAAGATGATTCACGATTGACGTTTCACGTTTCACGACTCACCATTCACCTTCACCCCCGGCATTAAACAAAAAAACAAACCTCATGCATCGTAAAAAATATTATCCCTGGGTTGTGGTGGCGCTGCTGTGGGTAGTGGCCCTGCTCAATTACATGGACCGGCAGATGCTTTCCACCATGAAGCCTTCGATGCAGGTGGATATTTCGGAGTTGGAGTCGGCCACCAACTTTGGCAGGCTCATGGCGGTGTTCCTTTGGATCTATGGTTTTGCCAGCCCCGTTGCCGGTATGATCGCCGACCGCTTCAACCGCAAATGGCTGATTGTGGTGAGCCTTTTTGTTTGGTCGGCCGTAACCTATGCCATGGGTTTTGCCACCACCTTTAATGAGCTGTATGTGCTGCGGGCCATCATGGGGGTAAGTGAGGCGCTGTATATTCCGGCGGGCCTGTCACTTATTGCCGATTACCATTCGGAAAAAAGCAGGTCGCTGGCCGTGGGCATACACATGACCGGCCTGTACATGGGCCAGGCCCTGGGTGGCTTTGGCGCCACTATTGCGGACAAATATTCCTGGACCACTGCATTTCAAACCTTTGGCATGGTGGGGATCGTGTATGCCTTGGTGCTGGTGTTTTTGCTACGCGAACAAAAAACCGCCGCACCTGCAACAGACAACATAGTACGGCCTTCGGGCAATGGGTTGTTTAAAGGCCTCGGTATTTTGTTTGCCAATATTTCCTTCTGGATCCTGCTGTTTTATTTTGCCATACCCAGCCTGCCGGGTTGGGGGGTTAAAAACTGGCTGCCCACTTTATTTGCCGAGAACCTCGATATCGGTATGGCCACCGCCGGGCCGCTGTCCACCATCACCATTGCTGCGTCTTCATTTCTGGGCGTCATCTTTGGTGGCATCCTGTCCGACCGATGGGTGCAGCACAACCTGCGCGGCCGCATTTATACCAGCGCCATTGGCCTAAGCCTCACCATTCCTGCCCTCTTACTGGTTGGCTTCGGCAGCAGCATGCTGCATGTGGTGGGTGCCGCATTTTGTTTTGGCTTTGGCTATGGCATGTTCGATGCCAACAATATGCCCATACTTTGCCAGTTTGTTGCCGCCAAATACCGCGCAACTGCATACGGTTTGATGAATATGACCGGTGTGTTTGCCGGGGCATTTATTACCGACCTCCTGGGTAAATCAACCGATGCAGGGGCCCTGGGAAAAGATTTTGCGATGCTTGCCGGCGTAGTGCTGGTAGCACTCATCATACAATTGTACGGGCTGCACCCCAAAGCAGCTGATTTTAAAGAATTACCGGTGTAGTGCCGAAAAAAATGTAACCATACATGCGACAGACATTTGTAAAACAGGTATTGCTTTGTGTGCTGATTGCTTTATTCCATGCGGGGTGCAGTCCACGGCTGGCGCCAAAAAGCACCAGCGGTGTTTCGGCTTCGGTTTATTCGCCAAAAGCGCCGCTGATCATTGGTCTGGCCCAAAATCCAACCCTGCGCATAAGGGTGCATGTACCAGCGGGTAGTTCGGCGCTGCGCCTTAATAAGCTGAAGCTGGCGCTGAACAGCAATGCGGTTGCCGCCATTGAACAAATACAGGTATTTCACACGGCCACCGAGCCGGGTTTTAGCAATAAAAACCTGGTGGCTACGCACAAGCCGGTTCAGGAGCAGGTTGAAATTCCATTGCCTGTAGCCGTTGATCCTGGCCTGAATTATTTATGGGTGAGTGCCACCTTAAAACCTGGAGCTGACATGGACAAGGGGGTACAGCTACAGGCCCTTGCCTTTTCCGACAACAACGGTAACAATTACAGTTTGGTAAATGGGCTAACTACGGAGCCAAAGCGCATAGCCATTGCTGTTAGAAAAGCATGGGACGACAGCGTGCACACCTACCGCATTCCGGGAGTCATTACCACTGATAAGGGTACACTGATTTCGGTGTATGATATCCGCTACAAACATTCCGGCGACCTGCCCGCCAACGTAGATGTAGGCATGAGCCGCAGTACCGATGGCGGCCGCACCTGGCAGCCTATGCAGATCATCATGGATATGGGCGCCCCACACGAAAACAACGGCGTGGGCGATCCGTCCATCCTGTTTGACCCGGTGACCAAGAAGATATGGGTGAGTGCGTTGTGGAGCAAGGGCAACCGCTCCATTGCCGGTTCGCAGCCGGGATTGTCGCCCGACGAAACCGGTCAGTTTGTAGTGGTGAGCAGCCCGGATGATGGCTTGACATGGACGGCGCCACACAGCATTACACCACAAGTAAAAAATCCAGCATGGAAATTATTCTTTCCCGGTCCGGGCAATGGCATTGCCATGCAAAACGGCCGCCTTGTTTTCCCGGCGCAATACTGGGATGCCGCACACATGCCGCATTCCACGCTGGTGTTCAGCGATGATCATGGCGCTACCTGGAAAAGCGGTGTGGGTGCTAAAAGCAATACGACAGAAGCACAGTTGGTGGAAACAGACCCGGGCACCATCATGCTCAATATGCGCGACAACCGCGGCCGCTACCGCAGTATAGCCACCACTACCGATATGGGTAAAACCTGGACGGAACACCACACCTCGTACAGCGCATTGCCCGACCCCGTGTGCATGGCCAGTTTGATCCGGGCCAATGTGCGGGTGGACGGAAAACTGCAGGATGTGCTGTTCTTCAGCAACGTGGCGTCGCAAACAGCCAGGGAAAACATGAGTGTAAAAGCAAGCCTGGATATGGGAGAAACCTGGTCGGACGCAAACAGCCTGCTGGTAGATGAGCGCCGATCCTTTGGCTATTCGGTACTTACCAGGATTGATGAAAACACGCTGGGCCTGTTGTATGAAGGCGAACGGGATCTTTATTTTATACGCATACCCGTTCGGGATATTATAAAATAGGCATGAGGGTGTTTGGAAAGTTGGGTTTTGTTTTCGTTTGTGCATTGATGTTATTTACATCCTTTACCGGTTGGGCACAGGCTAAACCGCAAAAGCTGGCCTGCATCGGTAATTCGGTTACGGCAGGTTTGGGGCATAAAAACCCAAAGGAAACAGCCTATCCCGTGCAATTGCAGCAACTATTGGGTAAAGGGTACGAGGTAAGAAACTTTGGCCATAGTGGTGCCACCTTGCTGCGCAATGGGCACAACCCGTACAACAAAACAGGAGCGTTTACCGATGCGCTGGCTTTTGCCCCCGATATCGCCATTATTCATTTGGGATTGAACGATACCGATCCGCGCAACTGGCCGGATTACAGCAGCGAGTTTGCCGCCGATTACACTGCGCTGATCGATACGTTGCGTACAGTAAATGCCGCCATGCGGATCATTATTTGCCGGCTCACCCCCATTTTCCCCGACCATAAAAGGTTTCTTTCAGGCACACGTGACTGGTTTTGGCAGATACAAGAAAAGATTCCGCAAATAGCTGCAGCCAATGGCGTGGAGCTGATGGATTTTCATACGCCGCTTTATTCCCGCCCCGATCTTTTTCCGGATGCACTGCACCCGGATGAACGGGGTGCAGCGGTATTGGCAAAAACGGTGTACAGCCAGGTAAGCGGCGACTGGGGCGGGCTGCAACTGCCTGCAGTGTTTGCCTCGCATATGGTGCTGCAAAGAGGAAGACCCATTGTGTTGTTTGGCAAAGCCAATAGAGGTGAGGAGGTAACAGTAACATTCAATGGAATTACTGCAAGTGCTATTGCCAACCAACCAGGTGATTGGAACGTTCCTTTTCCTTCGATGAATGCTGGTGGACCATATACGGTAAGCATTGCCGCCGCTGAAAAAACAATTGTACTCCAAGATGTGTTGGTGGGCGATGTGTGGCTGTGCTCCGGTCAATCCAACATGGATTTCCCGTTACAGGCTGCAGTTAATAACAGCGGTGAAATGCAACGGGCCCAAAACAGTGGCAACATCCGGCTATTGAACCGGGAACCGATAGTGGAAACCGATAACCGCACTTGGGACAGCAGCAATTTGGATCGGGTAAACAGGCTGCAGTATTTTACCGGCAACTGGCAGCGTTGTGATTCTCTTTCGGCTAAAAAGTTTTCGGCAGTGGCCTATTATTTTGCACAGGCGCTGCGCCAGCAGGTAGATGTACCCATTGGGCTGATACAGGTGGCTGTGGGTGGCTCCACTACCGAATCGTGGATCGATCGGTATTCGTTGGAGCATCACCCGCTTTTGGTCAATAGTTTGGCCAACTGGCGCACTTCGGATTTTTTTCAAACCTGGGTGCGGCAGCGTGCCGACACCAACCTGAAAGGGAGCACAAATCCCAAACAACGCCACCCATACGACCCCGCCTATAACTACGAGGCCGGTATTGCCGATCTGGTACATTTTCCCATCAAAGGCGCTATTTGGTACCAGGGCGAAAGCAATGCCCACAACATTGAATTGCATGAACAGTTGCTGCCCCAGCTGGTGCAAAGCTGGCGCAATAAATGGGGGTACCCTTTTCCGTTTTATTATGTGCAGTTGTCCTCCCTCAACCGGCCTTCGTGGCCTGCATTCAGGGCCAGTCAACTGCAGTTGTTGCAAACCATTCCCTATTCCGGTATGGCCGTTACTTCCGACCTGGGCGACTCGCTGGATGTGCACCCCCGCCGGAAGCAGGAAGTAGGGGATCGGTTGGCCCGGATGGCCCTGCATTTTACCTATGATAAAAAAAAGGTAGTGCCTTATGGCCCCATGCCGCTAAAAGCAGTGCAAACCCCAAAAGGCATTGAAGTGCATTTTACATATGCAGGTAAAAAACTAACTACCAGCGATGGTGCACCGCTTAGGGGCTTTACACTGGTGAACACAAAAGGCATTTCAATAAATCCGGTGGTATTTATTTTAAAGAATAAAATTTTACTGCAGACACCTCCGGGTGAAAAAATAGCTGCTGTACAATACGGATGGCAGCCATTTACCGACGCCAACCTGGTAAATGCAGCAGGGCTGCCGGCTTCTACTTTTCAACTAGAAATTCAACAATAAAGCCATGAGTTATACTACGGGAGATTTGTTGCGGCTATACGCGTTTTACAATAAACAGTTATTGCAGGATACGGTACCCTTTTGGTTTCCCCGTTCATTTGATCAAGAGCATGGTGGTTTTTTGCTGATGCGGGATGCAGATGGTTCCCTGATCGACGATGATAAAGCGGTGTGGATACAGGGCCGGGCTACCTGGCTGCTGGCAACCCTGTACAACACGGTGGAACAAAAAGGGGAATGGTTGGAAGGCGCTAAGCTGGGTTACGATTTTTTGAACAAACATTGCTTTGATAGCGACGGGCAAATGTTTTTCCATGTAACCCGCGATGGAAAACCCATCCGCAAACGCAGATACTTTTTCTCCGAAACCTTTGCCGTTATTGCGTTTGCAGCTTATGCAAAAGCCAGTGGCAGTGCAGCAGCGGCCGATAAAGCAAGAAAGATCTTTGGTGATTGTATTGCCTATGCTACCGGTGAAAAGGTGCTGCAGCCCAAGTTTGAGGCTACACGCCCATCGAAAGGAATTGGCGTGCCCATGATCATGATCAACACTGCGCAGCAACTGCGGGCCACCATTGGCGACCACCGCTGTGATGGCTGGATTGCAAAATGGATTGCAGAAATAGAGCAGGATTTTGTAAAAGACAATATCCGGTGCGTGATGGAGCAGGTGGCACCTGATGGCAGCATCATCGATCATATTGATGGCCGCACACTTAATCCCGGGCATGCCATTGAAGGGGCCTGGTTTATTCTGGAAGAGGCTCGCCACCGCGGCAACGATCCGCACCTGGTGGCGCTGGGCTGCCGCATGCTCGATTATATGTGGGAGCGTGGCTGGGATAAAGAATACGGAGGCATCCTGTACTTCCGCGATGTGTACGGAAAGCCGGTGCAGGAGTACTGGCAGGACATGAAGTTCTGGTGGCCGCAAAACGAAGCTATCATTGCCACCTTGCTGGCTTACTTAATGACCGGCGATGAAAAATATGCCGGCTGGCACCGGCAGATTCACGATTATGCCTATGCGCATTTTTGGGATAAGGAACGGGGAGAGTGGTTTGGCTACCTGCACCGTGATGGCAGCATTGCACAAACTGCAAAAGGTAACCTGTTTAAAGGCCCGTTTCACCTGCCACGGCAGGAGTTGTATTGCAGGCAGATACTGGCGGAGCATTTAGGAGTTAAGTGAATTTGATACTGAACCACGGAGACAGGGAGGGCACGGTAGGTTTTGTTTTAGGTTCTCGCATTGTTGTAAACTTGTTCATTTATCGAAATACCTTTCCCTTCTTGGCAGGCAAATGCTTCAACTAGAGAAATCCGTTAAATGAGTCATTCATTTGTTTGCATTAATAAAGGGTAAGATTTTAAAAAGAATAACAATGCCCCAACAGTTGCAAACAGGCACCATAACATTTGAAAAAAATAGCAGGAAAAAATACCAGTGGCTTTCTGCAGGCATTCTCTTCGCAGTGCTGTGGGCATCGGCTTCTACCGCAACTAAAATAGGACTAACCGTTGCACAGCCGCTGGTGATCGCCGTGGTGCGCTTTGGCGTGGCGGCGCTGTGTATGCTGGCGCTGGCCCATTTGGTATTGCGGCAGCGCATACCGGCTGGAAAGGAATGGAAGCAGTTGGCTATTTACGGAGTGCTCAACGTAACCATTTATCTGGGGTGTTATGTCATGGCTATGCAAACAGTAACTGCAGGCATCGGGGCATTGGCGGTGGCCACCAACCCGCTGTTTATTTCTTTTATGGCCCTTTTCTTTTTCAAACAAAAGGTATCCCCGCTTTTTTGGGTGGCCATGTTCATTTGTATAGCAGGTGTGCTATGTGCCGCATGGCCGCTTTTTGCCGAGGCAACTGTTACGGCCAGCGGGCTCCTCATTTTGTTTGTCGGCATGCTGGCTTATTCTGCAGCGGCCCTTTATTTTTCAAAGCAACAATGGAACGGGCTGCACCTGCTAGCCATCAATGGCTGGCAAACGGCTATTGGCGGGCTGTTGCTGCTGCCGTTTGCTGTTGTGTTTTATAAGGATAGCAGCAACCGTTTTGATGCAAACTTTTGGGGCGCAGTGCTTTGGCTGGCACTGCCTGTGTCGATAGTAGCAGTACAACTGTGGCTATGGCTGCTGCGTACTAATGCAGCAAGGGCGGGCATGTGGTTATTTCTATGCCCGCCATTTGGATTTGCTATTGCACGCTGGCTGGTGCACGACAAACTGAGTGCATACACTGCAGTGGGCGTGTTGCTTGTAATTATGGGGCTGGCTGTGGCACAAAGAAGTGATTGATACAGCCTTTTTCGTTTTGTTTTTCATAGTTGTATTCTTTATTCCCTTGCATATGAAGTCCTTGATTTTTATACTGAGCGTTTTGATTTGTTTCCCTCAATTGTTGTGGGCACAAACGAGGCTGCATGACAGTTTGTTTTCGACTTACTACCACCAGCGGGTCAGTCATTTCCGCAGCCTGCCGCAATCCAAGGATGATATCATTTTTCTGGGCAACAGCATCATCGATGGGGCAGAATGGAGCGAATTGTTGGGTGATGGAAAAATCAAAAATCGCGGCATCAGCGGCGATGTGTCGGCGGGTATCCTCCACCGCATCGATGAAGTGGCGGCACGCAAGCCGGCTAAGGTTTTTTTAATGATCGGTACCAACGACCTGGCACGTAAGGTTTCGGCAGATGGCCTGCAGAAAAATATCTTCAGTGTGGTGCAACAACTGCGGCAGCAATCGCCTGCAACGCAGGTGTATGTGCAAAGCATTTTGCCGGTAAATGATGTATATGGCAAGTTTGGCGGCCATACCGGTAATGGTACCTTCATTAAGAAAGTAAATGCGGCGTTGGCACAAAATGCTGCTGCCCTGCAATATACTTATATCGACCTGCACACACCGTTCAGCGATGCTGCTGGCAAACTAAAAGCAACGTTTACCAACGATGGCCTGCACCTGAATGGCGAGGCGTACCTGTTGTGGAAGCACCTGTTGTATCCCTATGTTTTTGATGCCACCGAAAAACCGGCGCTGATTCCGTTGCCGCAGCAACTGCAATGGAAAGATGGCTTTTATACAATGACCGGTACACAAGTGATTGTTGCAACAAATGCGGCACTGCAGCGTGAAGCGGCCCGGCTGCAGGAGTTGCTGGCCGAAAAAGAAATTGCGGCAACTGTACAAAAAACGGTACCGGCAAAGGGGCCGCATATTGAATTGCGCTTGGGCAAGATTCCGGCAGCCATAGAAAAGAACGCGGCGTACCAACTGGATGTAACCCCACAAAAGATAACAATCACTGCCAATGCGCCGCAAGGAATATTTTACGGGCTGCAAACGCTGTTGCAATTGATGCGCAACGGCAGCACCATTGATGCCTGCACTATTACCGACAAGCCTGCATTTGCCTGGCGCGGTTATATGGTGGATGTAGGCCGCAATTACCAATCGATGGGGATGCTGAAGCAGCAGGTGGATGTAATGGCGAAATACAAACTCAATGTTTTTCATTTTCACCTCACCGAAGATATTGCCTGGCGCCTGGCCATCAAGCAATACCCGCAACTAACGGCACCCGAAAACATGATGCGCAACAAGGGCCAGTTTTACTCGGAGGCCGATATGAAAGAACTTATCGCTTATTGCAAAGACCGATACATTACCCTGATACCCGAGATCGATATGCCGGGCCACAGCGCTGCATTTACCCGCGCCATGAAATGGGACATGCAAAGCGACAGCGGGCTGATCATCGTAAAAAACATTTTAAAAGAGCTTGCTGAAACCTATGATGTGCCCATTGTGCATGTTGGCGCCGATGAAGTAAAGATCACCAACCAGGCTTTTGTTCCCGAAGTAACGGCTTACCTCCAAAGCATGGGCAAAAAGGTAATGGGCTGGGAGCCCGGTGGCAATTTTACCGCCAATACCATCCGGCAACTGTGGATGGATGATGGCGGCAAAGTATCACGCGACACCGCTATTCAATATGTCGATTCGCGGCACCTGTACCTGAACCACATGGACCCGTTGGAAAGTGTGGTAACCATTTTCAACCGCCGCATTGGTGGCAATGAAGTGGGCAGCAATACGGCCCTCGGCGGCATTATTTGCCTGTGGCCCGACAGAAGAGTGGAGCACGAAGAAGAAGCGCTGGGAATGAATGCTGCTTACCCGGCCATGCTGGCCTTTGCCGAACGTAGCTGGCGCGGCGGCGGCCGGGAAGGCTGGGTGGCCAATGTTGGCGCACCGGGCGATGCCCGAACAAACGCATTTGCCGAATTTGAAGGCCGCCTGCTCGATCATAAACGCACTGCTTTCAAGGGGGTGCCGTTCCCCTATGTGCGGCAAACGGGCACCATGTGGAAGTTGTTTGGACCCTACCAAAACAATGGTAATCTGTTGCAGGCCTTTGCACCGGAAGATGCCAATTTTGATGCGGGTAAAGTAAAACCTGTCCTTGAAGTTGTAGGCGGCACAGTTGTGATCCGGCATTGGTGGGCGCCACTCATTGAAGGCGCAGTTGGAGATGCAAAAGAAAACACGACCTGGTACGGCACCACTAAAATCTGGAGCGATGAAGACCGCATCGGTAATTTCTGGATCGGGTTCAACAATATTTCACGTTCGCCTGCAACCGACTCGCCGCTGCCCGGAACCTGGAGCAACCTGGAAAGCCGTGTGTGGGTAAACGGTAGTTTGATACCGCCACCCCGGTGGAAACGCGGTGGGCATATAGGCCACCCCGAAGTGCCGCTGGTGGATGAAGGGTATGAATACCGCGAACCCACAAAAGTGGCCCTCAAAAGGGGCTGGAACAATGTGTTGGTAAAAGTGCCTATCGCGGGCTTCAAGGGCAAGGACTGGCAAAACCCGGTGAAGTGTATGTTTACATTTGTGCCGGCCGATGAATGATATTATAAAGGCAATATTGCTGTAGGTTAGAATGAACTCATTGCCTCATAAAAATGTGATGCCATCGAAATATTTTTTGAAATGCTGTTGGTTAAATTCACCAACAACATTTCAAAAAACGAGTATGAGCATTTTCTCATTATTTGTGTAGGAAATATGATGGCTCTTTAGCGCCAAAAGATTGTAGGATGATCCGTCAACAATAATAAAAGGTGGTTCAATTTTAAATTGCCGCCCGAAGTCTCCCGGGTAAATGATTGGCTTTCCCAAATCAGTAGCGTACACCGGTCGGACTATGGCTACGCCTTCTGTCTTAATAATACGTTCAATGCTGGCTGCAATAATTTCTCCGTCCGATTCAACCTCTTTTTTACAACCTGTGAAAAGCAATAGTGCGAAAATTGAAAATATAGCGGTGAGCTTTTTCATGCTGCAGTTTTATTGCCAATATCTAATAAAGGCACCTAAAGCAATTTGACAAAAATCAAAGCAGGCAGGAGTAAGATCAGCATTTTGAAAAGCACTAAAGGTATTATTATAGGTATAGTTGCTGCGCAGGGGGGCTTTTGCGCAAATGTTTGGCTTGTCTAGAAGTGCAATACCACAATTTCCTTCTGGGAATAAAGCTGAATTAACGGAGATGTATTGCAATGGAGGCCTCGCCAGGCAAAAGGCTTGAAATACCTTCTACGAATTTGCAGGGCAAGGCCACAAGGAACTTCCGGATTGCGGATATTCGATAAAAGTGGTACCTCTTACAGCACTCATCCATCAGCCTAAAAACTTCTTCGACCTATAGAATTCTTCTTTTTCCAGCAGCCGTTGCAGCAGGCACAACTGGTTGCCGGCACGTACCTTGTTTTGGTCCCCGTATTTGGCGCCGTAATACCGGTCGTTATTGAGGTAATCGGTTAAAAAGCGCAAGGCCTGCATGTAGATCATAAAAAGACCTGCGTAAAAAAAATGGCCTTGTTCCGTTGAGGTGAGTTCCCCTTTCATTTCGGAGTAATAGCCTGCAACAATGGCTTTGTAAAAATCATCCCGAACTTCTATTTTGCTAAAATCCGGCTCTTCTTCACTCACAGGCGAAAGATAGGTCCGCATCATATCGCCCACATCCGAAATAAAATACCCGGGCATGGCCGTGTCCAGGTCAATCACACAAAGCCCTTTGCCCCTTGCATCAAACAATACATTGCTGATCTTGGTGTCGTGGTGCGTAACCCGCAGCTTAAATTCGGGATCCCCTTTTATTTGTTCAAAGGTTTCAACAATGCGGGCATGGCGTTCCAGGGCTTCGATCAAGGCACCGCATGCGGCTATCCGTTCGCTATTCCCCTTTTCCAATGCTGTCCTGAATTGCTGGTACCGCAGGGTGAGGTTATGAAATTCCGGCAGTGTTATTTCCAGTAGGTTTGTATCCATGCCGGTAAGCATGCGGGTAAAGCGGCCAAATTGTGCAGCCGCTTCAAACGCCTGGCTTGGTGTTTCCACCACATCGATGGAGCGGGAGTTGGTCACAAATGGAAACAACCGGAAAAAACCCTCGCCTTCGAGGTATATCATTTCGGCACCATCCTGTGTAGTAAGGGGCGCTATAAAAAGATAATCGGGGTGGTGCTCCTGCAAATAGCCCGCAATCATGCGTATGTTGTGGGCTATTTTTTCGGGCCGGGTAAATATTGCGTCGTTTACCTTTTGCAAAATATATTCCCGTCCGCCCGTGGTGATCTTCCAGGTGCTGTTGATAAGGCCGCTGCCAAAAGCCGCCACCTGCAACGGCTTTCCTTGCAGCCCATAAGCGGATAAAATGTTATATAGAGTCATCAGTAAAAGACGTTACAGGTTTGATTGTTGCTGCAAAAATGAGGTGCCATTACTTGCTTCGCCAGGCCAACAGCATTGTAAAAAAAGATCCAGCTCCAGGCAGCGTAATAGAACTGAAAATATTGTTTCATGCAAATGCTGCAACCATAATAGCAAGGACCATTACTGTTGCCAACAGCAGCAATGTACTACACAAAACGGGTAAAATATCTGATTTGGGCTGTGCAAACGATGGCGCAAAACGGTGTGTTGCAAAGGGCCTTAATATGGTGGCAGCAAGGGTTTGCGGATTTTAGCAATTAACCTGTTTTTATTACATAATAACTGGTGGTTGTTGGTAAGCCACTAAGGTTGCTGCCAGTTCTTCTTCGTAATAGGTTTTGTTTTCACTCTTTGTTTCTCCTTTTTCATTTAAAATCCGGATCATGATCTCCATGGCTTTTTCGCCCTGGCCGTAAGGATATTGTTCAATCGATATCAGGGGTGGATGTGCTGTATAGCCTGTAATGGGCAGGTTGGCGTAACTCACAAAAACAAGGTCTTTATTTACCTGTATGTTGTGCATCAGGGCATATTGAACCGCATCCATATGTATGTAGTCGTTAAACGAGATCAATGCATTGGGTGGGTGTTTCCTGGACATCAGTTTTTTCATGGCGGCAAAGGTTCCTTCTTTTGAAAAATCCGACTCCTCTACCAGTTGCATATCTACTTTGAGCTTCTTTTTTGAAATGCCCTCTATATATCCGTTCAGTCTTTCTTTGGAGGCTTCCAGCTTTGCAGGGCCATTTATAAGGCCAATGCGTTTGTAGCCGCGGCTGATCAGCCAGCCAACCATTTCAATCGTTCCTTTATACAGGTTGCAATACACTTTGTGTGCTTCTTTGGGTGGTACCCGGTCGAAGTACACAATGGGAATATTGTATTTATCCAGCGCCAGCAGGTGGCTGTAGTTTTGGGTGTGCTTTGATAGGGAAATTATAAGCCCGTCGATGCGTTGTTTTTTCATGGCCTCCACCACTTTCTTTTCCCGTTCGGGGTCATCATAGCTTTGGCCAAACAGGATGGTGTACTCATGCTCCATCGCTGCGGCTTCAATACCGCTGATGGCCTGCGAAAAAAATTCCTCCCGTATAGAAGGCAGGATCACACCAATAACAAAAGTTCTTTTTTGCTTAAAAAAAATGGCCTGTGCATTCGGCTCGTAGTTGAGTTCTGCAGCCAGTTGTTGCACCCGCATTTTGGTGCGCAGGCCAATACGCGGATGATCGCTCAGTGCCCTCGAAACAGTGGAAACCGAAACATTCAAGCGCCGGGCAATTTCCTTAATGGTGGGAAGCTTGTTGTCCATAATGGAGCGGTTGCATGTAATATTTGTAAGCTACTGCCTTTCAAAATGCAAGTGGCCAAAAAACTGGCGCAAATGAAAATTAGGTTGGGGTGCATTGATGTGCGTCCACGATACAAAATGCGGTTGGGCCAGCCCGTCGCCGCACTTATAAAAATTGCCGCGGCATTCTAGTCCGTGCCACTGTAACTGCGGATGATATTGAAAGACTGCAAACGGTATTTGGACCAGCAGTCGCCAGTTGTACCACCCGTTCTCCATTTGATGCAAATTGCTATGGGTATTAATGGACTGCACCAGCGACTCGCCCAGTAATTCCCGATCCTGCTTTCCCGTTCCAAAAGCACCCAGCGCGGTGCCGATGCAATTAAACTCAAAGTTGTAATAACTGTCCTCATCGGTGGCGATAAAAAATTCTACACAGCTGTCTTCATACACCGGCGAGTTGATCCTTTTATTTTCTGCTCTTATTTCCCTTTCCAGCACCCCGAATTGCAATACAATACCGTGGTCAGTATACGCAATGGTAAACCGGGTGGTTGCGTCCGTTGTATACTGGGGCCAGGGCTGGTGTATCAGTGCATATTGGTCCAGCGCCTGCAGTTTTGCGGCCACTGTACCCGGTGGCAATTGAGGGTCCATGCCGGGTAAATAGGGGATGATCAATTGCTGCATCTGTGTATAAAAGAGCGCCACCCTATTAATGGTGGCCGCTGTTTTTAAATAAACTGTTTTGCGGGTGCCTGTTAAAAACGCCAGCGTACAAATGCTTCCATTGCCTCGTATTCGGCCAGCCCCAGCCTGTTGTACTGGTCGGCAGTGGCTTTGTTGCGGTCTTCGGCACGTTGCCAAAACTCACGCTGGTCGCTGCCCTGGAATACTACGCCATCTTTTTGCGACTGGTGTTTAAAGATACCGTGCCGTTTCTTCAAAACCTGGTCGGGGCTCATGGGCACCGCCATTTCTATCTGGTCAATATCCCATTCGGCCCAGGCACCTTTATACAGCCAAATCCAGCAGTCGGCCATAAAGGGTTCGCCCTGTAACCTGCGCACTGCTTCGAACACGCCTTCCAGGCAAACGCGGTGTGTGCCGTGCGGGTCGGCCAGGTCGCCGGCTGCATAGATCTGGTGAGGCTTTACCTGTGCAATGATGTGGGTAATGATTTCAAAATCCAATTCGTCCATCGGCTTTTTTTCTATCGTGCCGGTTTCGTAAAAGGGCAGGTTCAGAAAGTGCACCTGTTCTTCCGGGATGCCTACAAACCGGCAAGTAGCTTTTGCCTCGCCCTGGCGTATGATGCCCTTTACATATTTCAGTGCATCAATATCCCGTTCTCCGTTGCGTTTGGTTTGTAAAAAATGGTAGGCGTCTTCATAAATTTTTTCCGATGCCGCACATTGAATATTGAACCGGCGGTTATAATCCCGCACAAATTCAATAAAGCGGAATGCCTCATCATCGGCTACCGCAATATTGCCCGAGGTTTGATATGCCACATGTACTTCGTGGCCCTGGTCTACCAGGCGTTGAAAAGTGCCGCCCATCGAAATAATATCATCATCTGGGTGCGGGCTGAAAATAAGCACCCTTTTCCTGGAGGGCTCAGCTCTTTCAGGCCGGTTCGAGTCATCGGCATGGGGCTTGCCACCGGGCCAGCCGGTAATGGTATGTTGCAGGTGGTTAAACACATCAATGTTGATGTCGTACGCCTGGCCGTGCAGTGCCAGCAGGCTGCTCAGGCCGTTTTCGTTGTAGTCGTTGTTGGTAAGTTTTAAAATGGGTTTACCCAAGGTCAAGGCTAGTTGGGTTACTGCTTTTTTTATGAGGGCAGTATCCCACACCACTTCGTCGGTAAGCCAGGGCGCTTTCCGGCGGGTTAAATCTGCGGCAGCAGCTTCGTCTAAAACAAAAGCAACATTGTGGTGGCCCTGCAAATAAGACGCAGGTACAAACTCGGTTACGGGCCCTTCGATGGCTTGTTTTAAAATCCCTGATTTGCGTTCGCCCCAGGCCAGCAGCACCACACGTTTGGCTTTTAAGATCGTGCCTACACCCTTGGTGATGGCTTTACGCGGAACCCGCACCATGCCGCCAAATTCGGGGGCCGCATCCGAGCGGGTAATATGGTCGAGGGTAATAAGGCGGGTACGTGAGGCCACATGCGAACCGGGTTCGTTAAACCCGATGTGGCCGTTGCGGCCAATGCCCAGTAATTGAAAATCGATGCCGCCATAGGCTTCTATCTTTTGTTCATACTCCTCGCAATGCCGGCTCACGCCATCCTGTGGCGTGGTGCCATCGGGTATAAAGCAATTGCTTTGGTCAATGTCGACCTGCGCAAATAAATTTTCCCGCATAAAGTGGTGATAACTCAGGAGGTTATGGGCAGGCAATCCAAAATATTCATCGAGGTTGAACGTAACTACATTTCTAAAACTCAACCCTTCTTCCCGGTGCATCCTGATCAGTTCGCTGTACACCCGTTTGGGTGTTGACCCGGTTGCCAGTCCCAATACGGCCCATTTTCCTTCCGCAGCCCGTTCCCTGATAAGTGCAGCCATTTCATGTGCTACCGCCGTGGAAGCATCGGTTGCAGATGCATATATTTTGGTGGCAATTTTTTCGTAAGCGTACGATTGGAGCGGTGCTATTGTTTCGGTGATCATGAAGGGATTGTTTTGCGCACCAAATTTATTCAATATAGTGCCCGCATGTTGGCGCAAACGTTTGACCAAAAGCAAAGCCATGCAACTGTTTAAAGAGAGCACCATTTGTGCCGGCCTGCATTATTTTTATTTATACAAGATATGTATCCATTATTACCAGAGTGAGTGGAATGATTGCAGTTTCGCCAGGCTACACCTAGGCCTTTTAGGGCACTGCTGTTTGCCGGTTGTAGGTGTGCAAACGTTTGTTCATTTTGTAAGGTACACACCCACCCCCGCCAGGAAAATTTTACCTTTGGGGAGCCCAGGCAATTGCCGTAACTTATAATGACAGCAACGCATTGGCTTCGACCTCCAAAGTTTACAACAACATCCTTTCTTTCACTTTGCAAAACAACGACGCTTCCATTATGAGCACAAATCGCAGAAGCTTTCTTCGCAACATCACTTTAGGTTCCGGCGCTCTGGCAGTGGGCCTTCCTGCATGGGCCGCCACAGACGAACAAAGGGATGAAGCCCTGCAACGCACCTACAATTGGGCCGCAGGGGCACAGCGTTTTAACATGAGCGGTTATGCTGCGCCAAAAATAGACAAGGTGCGGATCGGTTTTATTGGCCTGGGTATGCGCGGTCCTGGTGCGGTCGATCGCATGTCGCATATTGAAGGCGTGGAAATTAAAGCCCTGTGCGATAAGGATCCAAAGCGGGCTGCCGCTGCACAAACCTATTTAACCAAGAGGGGCCTGCCTCAGGCAAAAGAATACAGTGGAGAAAATGGATGGAAAGATATGATCAACACCGAGGAGCTGGACCTGGTGTACATCTGCACGCCGTGGCACCTGCACACGCCCATGGCGCTGTATGCTATGGAGCGGGGCAAACACGTGGCCTGCGAAGTGCCCATTGCCGTAACACTGGATGAATGCTGGCAGTTGGTAGAAACTTCCGAAAAGACCCGCAAGCATTGCATGATGCTGGAAAACTGCTGTTACGATTTCTTTGAAATGCTGACGCTGAATATGGCCCGCAACGGCATGTTTGGCGAACTGGTGCATGCCGAAGGTGCTTATATCCACGACCTGCGCGACCTGAACTTTAGCAAGACCGGCTACGCCGATATGTGGCGGTTAAAAGAAAATTTTCGTAATGGCAGCCTCTATCCCACCCATGGATTGGGGCCCGTGGCGCAATGCCTCAACATCAACCGGGGTGATAAACTGAGTCATCTTGTTTCGATGTCGAGCGGCGATTTTATGATGGGCGAAATGGCCCGGGAAAAAGCAGCACAGGATCCGTTTTACCAGCCTTTTGTTGGTAAAACCTATCGCGGCAATATGAACACCACCCTGGTGCATACCGACAAGGGCAAGACCATCATGATACAACACGATGTAACATCACCGCGGCCTTATTCCCGCATTCACCTGATCAGCGGAACCAAAGGTGCGGCGCAAAAGTACCCGGCGCCGGAGCGCATTGCATTTGGCCACAGCTGGGTAAAAAGCGAAGAGCTGAAAGACCTGTATGCCAAATACACGCCACCCATCATCAAGCATGTGGGCGAAATTGCCAAGCAAATCGGTGGTCATGGCGGCATGGACTTTATCATGGACTGGCGCCTGATCGATTGTCTGCGCAATGGCCTGCCGCTGGACCAGGATGTGTATGACGGTGCTTTGTGGAGTGCGGTGGCGCCGCTTAGCGAACGTTCGGTGGCTAAAAAATCCCGCACCGTAGATGTGCCTGATTTTACCCGCGGTTCGTGGAAAACAAACAAGGTGGTGAACCTAACGCTGGAAGGCGGCGGCAATACGGCAGTGCGGCAAAAGGCATTGTAGCAATAGCAACACCCTATTGCCTTAGAGTGGGCCCAGTGAGGTTGTTGCTTATGGTCACCAGCTTTACTCGAAAAAATACTGCAAACGTTTGCGCACCATATTACCTCCTAACTGGGTTATGTTTATGACTTCATGTTAGCAGAAGCAGTCTTTCATGTCCCGGAGGGCCAATATTATATATTGGCCCTCCTTATTAGGGAATGGGCTAAAGGAATGTAGTTGCCTGAACTATCAAGCATTACGTTCATTATTAAAGAATATTTTTTTACGATAAACAATACACAAGATGCTACAGCAACAAATGTGCAAAGCAACCGGCACCCTTGCGCTGCTGCTTTCAATGGCCCTGCCGTTACAGGCACAAACCAAAATAGCAGCAGATTCAATAAGTGAGAAAATGCAATGGTTTGCCGATGCCAAGCTGGGCATATTTATTCACTGGGGCATTTATGCAGTTAATGGTGTGGATGAAAGCTGGAGTTTTTACAATAAAAAGATCAGCCATGCCGATTATATGAAGCAAATGGCCGGCTTTACTGCATCCAGTTATAACCCCGAAGCATGGGCCGATTTAATTGCAGAAAGCGGTGCCCGCTATGCAGTGATCACCACCAAGCACCATGATGGGGTGGCGCTGTGGCCTACCAAGCAGGCGCATTACAGCGTGGTAAAAAACACGCCTGCCAAACGCGATTTGCTGACGCCTTTTTTTGCAGCACTCGACAAGCGAAATATAAAACGCGGCGCTTATTATTCGCTGCTTGATTGGAGCCATAAAGACTACCCTGCATTTACCAAAGACAGTAACCGTTATGCAATAAAGGACGACCCCAAACGCTGGCAGCGGTTTCAACAATTCAATGAAGCACAGATTTCCGAAGTGGCCAGCCGCTTTAAGCCCGACTTGTGGTGGTTTGATGGCGATTGGGAGCGCAGCGCCGAAGAGTGGAATGCCGAAAGCATTCGGAAAGCTATTCTTGCAGGTAAGCCCGGTGCCATCATCAACGGAAGGTTGCAGGGTTATGGCGACTATGTAACGCCGGAACAAAATTTCCCGGTAACCCGGCCAAAGTTCAACTGGTGGGAGCTGTGCATGACCATCAACAACAACTGGGGCTACCAGCCGCAAGACACGGCATGGAAAACACCTTATGAAGTGATCACCATTTTTGCCGATGCGGTGAGCAACGGCGGCAACCTGCTGCTCGATATCGGGCCCATGCAGGACGGCACTATTCCGCCGCAGCAGGTGCATGTTTTACAAGAATTGGGCAAATGGAACAAAAAGCATGGCGAAGCTATTTTTGGCACATTAGGCGGTTTGCCGCAGGGCCATTTTTATGGGCCTTCCACTTTGTCGAAAGATTCGGCTACCATCTACCTGTTTCTGCCCGGCAAGATTACCGGCGATGTGGTAGTAAAGGGGTTGAAAAATAAGATCAACAGCATCAAAGTAGTGGGCACCGGCCAAAGCCTGACGCATAAAGTGGTGGGCAAAATTTCGTGGAGCCCGGTGCCGGGGCTGGTGTACATACAGGTGCCACCAACAGTGCAGGATGATTATATGTCGGTGCTGGCGCTTAGATTGGATGGTCCCGTTAGTCTTTACCAGGGTATGGGCGGGCTACAATAAGCAGCACTGCACCCCCGGCCATTGCCGAAAGAATTACACCGGATGGCTTTGGTAAACACGCATTGGCAAACATGCACGGCTGCATTGCATTTTTCCGCTGGTAGTTTTTATTTAATGGATAACCATCAATCCGTATTTTATCATTGGCGCGGCTGATGTAAATCACCGCTTTGTGCACCCTTAAAGCGGCAAACCTGCGATATTATTGCTGTACGGAAACGGACGAAAAACACCGCTGGATGTATGTTGCAAATTAAAGAACTAAGGATCGGAAATAAAGTTTCGGGCACAGGCCTGCATGAAGGACGGGTGCTTACCATCCGCACCATGGAATATTTTGATGATGCCGGATTTGTACTTTTTTTTAAAGAACACGATGAGGGCGAATACCTGAGAGATTGCCTGCCTATCCCGCTCACTGCCGAAATTTTGGAGCAGGCTGGTTTTGTACAAAAAAGCCTGGGTCCTTTACAGCAGTTTGTACAGGGCTTCAATCCATTTACCCGCGATCACCTGGTGGTACTGGAGTGGTCGGAGCGATGCGGGTACTATTTTTACAACAATGCAGCCCACCCGGTGCGGTATGTGCACCAGTTGCAGAATTTGTATCAAATCCTTACCGGCAAAGAGTTGCATTTTGAAGCATTGCCCGAACGTTTGCTGTACGAAACCGGTGCTGAAGTGCTGGTATAAAACAGTTGTCCTATATCTGCTAAAAAGCTCCGGTACATTTGTATCCGGAGCTTTTTGTTGGGTGTTGGCACAGGTAAGCTTAATTGCTTTTGTGGTGCGGTAAGTATTACTTATCGCTTTTTTGGTAGCGCGACCAATTGATGGCGCCATTTGATTTTAGGATTAGTTTGGTTGCAGCATCTTCCAGCGTGATATAGTAATTGGTGCCTCCTTCGTTCGACACTTCAATCAGTTCGGAAACCCAGTATTGGTTGTACTTCTGTTTGATCTTAGCCAACAGTACCATGGGCAATTCGGTGGGACTAAGGTGGCGGGTTACTGCAAGCATATTGCCTTCTTCGTCGTAATAAGCAAAGGCGTACCGGCCAGCTACATTGAAGCTTACTTTATACATGCCCTCGGAAACGGCCCAGGTAACGGACTCTGCTTTTGAAAAGGTTGCTTCAAATGAACGGATGGCTGCAGGAGAAACTTTGTCGGCACCACCGGCGGCTTGTGCCAGAAAGGACGAAAGGACGGTCAGCAGGATGAATAAGGTTTTCATGATAGTTAATTGTTGGTGTTTATAGATTTTGTTTGTTGTTGTTTGTTGTGCCTATTCGACGGAACAAAACTAAGAATGGTTACAGGCGGGCTCAAGCAAATTGTGAGGGGTGGCAGGGGCTGTTAAAAGGATTAACAGCGGGACGGATGGCAACCATTTTTTTGCACCCCACTACTGATGCGCCACAATACTTTTTTGGAATGCATTTAAATGCGGGTTCGACATGCGACAGTGTGTTATGCCATCAATTTTATATTCATATCATCCGGTTATGGTTAGTGGCATGCCCTTTCATTTTTATGTCCACAGGAATTAAACACTACCGCATATATACTTACATACAAGTGCAGCCGATTGCTGCAACAACTAAGGCGGGTATCCACTTTTACATTTTACGGGTTTTGTGCGGGGCTATTTTTCAAGCACAGCCAGCAGTGCGGAGGTTTGGTACACTTCCTGGTTTTGCCCACGGGGAAACTGGGGTTCACATAAGGCGTTCCAGGCAAAGCATTTATAATATACAATGAATGACTGGGTCGAATAAAGTCCAATGAGATATTGGTTACTGAATAAATATTTATTGTTTTTCAATAAAAATTTATTAATGTTGGGTAAATTATAGCCGCAATAAAATTATTTTATGAAAAGTAGAACCGAGCATATTCTGGCCGTCATGCATGTTTTATGCTGGGTTGCAGCCATTGGTTTATTGATCAAGGCAGGAGCCATTTTGGTTTCCTATGCAGTAAGCATTGCCAACCCCGAAGGTGCCCGAAACCTGTACCAGGGACTTAACCTGTTTGCCCTTCGGCAGTACGATTTTTGGCACTATACCTCCACTGTTTCTTTTATGATAGCCATCATCATACTGCAGGCCGTGATTGCTTTTTTGGTGATTAAAGTGTTGGCCAAAATAAAGCTCGAGCATCCATTTAAAATGGAAGTGTCACTGCTGCTCGAACGCATTGGCTACATTACCCTGGGTACATGGGTTATTGCAGTATTGCACAACGCTCATACTAAATGGCTGTGGAAAAGAGTAGCCGGCATGGAAGGCGAATTGGTATCGGTGGAGTTCATATTTCTGGCGGGTGTGGTGTTTGTTATTTCGCAGGTATTCAAAAAGGGAGTAGCCCTTCAAACAGAAAACGAACTTACCGTATAGCGTATGCCCATTATTGTAAATCTGGATGTGATGATGGCCAGGCGAAAAATGTCGCTGAACGAGCTTTCGGAAAAAGTGGGACTAACCCTGGCCAACCTTTCTATTTTAAAAACAGGAAAGGCCAAAGCCATACGCTTCAGCACCCTGGAGGCTATTTGTAAAGTGCTGCACTGCCAGCCGGGAGATATTTTGGAGTTTGTTGCCGAAGAAGGTTGACGCTTTTTTAGGCCGGTGCTTTTAATACTCCAAATGGGATATTATCTTAACCGGTGGCAGTGCATCCTGCCCAAACAAAACTCCTGTTTATGATCATCGAAAACCATTTGCTGAAAGCCGACAAGGCACATGAAAAGATCGTACAATCGCCATCGCCCAATGCACGGGGCATCATCGACCCGGATTACCTGGTTATTCATTATACGGCGGGCGATACCGCAAAGGGCGCCATTGACTGGTTTATGAATACGGGCAATAACCCCGACAAAATTGCTGCACATATTGTGATCGACCTCGATGGAACCATTACGCAACTGGTGCCTTTTAACCGAAGGGCCAACCATGCAGGCAGCAGCATTTGGGACGGGGTAGAAAACTTCAATTTTCATTCGGTAGGCATTGAAATCGTAAACCCGGGCTTTTGCGAAAAGCTTACCGATGGCACGTTTAAGCGAAAGGTAACGGCCACCAAACATCAAAGCTATCCGGTAGGCAGGGCTGCCGATATTCTGGAAACAACCCATAAACACAAGTTCTGGACGGCCCATGACAACAAGCACTGGTTTAAATTTCCGAAAGCACAACTGGATGCCTTATACGTATTGAGCAAAGTGCTGGTGAACCATTACCAAATGATCAATGTGCTGGGGCACGATGATATTTCGCCGCTGCGCAAACCCGACCCGGGACCTTGTTTTCCCTGGCGGGAATTCCGGACCAACGTGCTGGGCCGGTTCGACCATGTAGGCGACCTGTTTGTGGTGAATACGGCCGGCACCAATTTCCGGGTAGATCATTCAACCAATTCGCCGGTGATAAAAACACTTGCCAAAGGGTATAATGTGGGTTTGATTGAAACCTTTGGCGCCTGGAGCAAAGTGTACCTGGCCAACGATAAAAAGGAACTGTTACGCGATGGCCGTTGCATCAAAATCATTGGTTGGATCCACTCTTCGCTGCTGGACCTAAAGCAAAGCTGAAAAGGAGCAAGCTTTATTCATAAAAACTTTCCGTTAAAAAGCGTAAACACATTTGCCTGCAAGCTGCGTCGCTTCTGCCGGGTGGATGTGCTTTTCGTGGCAGCCAGTGTAGGTTTCTACAATCAGCTACCTGCGTAAAGCAAAGAATCAGATGGCGCGGCGCAGTTCATTTTGGTGCCGGGCAATATTGGTCTTGATCTGGTTTTTAAAAGCTTCGTCCTGTATATTCATGGGCTCCCAAACCCCACCGGATTTTGTAACCCAAAAAATGGGAGCAGGATGGTCTTGTAACACAACCGTTGGTTTAAAAAACAAGCGGTTTCCTTCCTGATATACCTGGTAAGGAATGGCCATGTCCTCTATCATTAAGGTAGTAGCATACAACATCATTTCTTAGCGGCAATAATGTAAGAGATATAAGTACCTGTTTACAGCAAAAACCAACTTGAAGACAACACGGCGCAGGGCAATGCTGCTTGTCTTTGTTGCCGGTGCTATTGCCATTCACCGGCTGTAAAAATGTGCCGGTATAACAGCAATGTTTGTTGGCTGGAGGTACGAAAACTTTAGGAAGGTGGTTTTGTGTAATCTTTTTTGCAGGCTCAAGTGCCCGCCACCAACCGCTTTCAGCAGGGGGACAAAAAAAAGGCCGAATAGAAATTCAGCCTCGGTGTCAACTAAATGATTGTTATGCTAAAACCGAAGTTAGGGCTATGACCCAACTATCCATGCCTATAAGGGTTAATTAAGTGTATTATTAACATTTATTAACCTTTAAGCCCGGGTGTTGCCCGGTTATGGGCAGCAGACCAAGCGGAAATTTACAAATGAAGGACGCCCGGCGGGGGCTTTTGCTTTTCTTATAAATTCAGAAACCAGGTATACATCCTGAATTAACCTGCTTTTAAATTCGGGCTTTGGCTGTAAGTATTTTACCCCTTTTTTGCTCGAAATCAACTGGGCTGGCAATCCAGAAATACAACCCCTTTTGCGCTATTCACATAAAGAAAAGAACCCCTCTTTTGCATAAAAAGGTTTTGTTGTTATCCACAATAATGCTAAAGTTTCACCAAGGGTAGGGCCCGCACTGGGCCTGCTTTTTTGCAGGAGCAAAAAAGTAAAAAGCATCATTATAGACGATGCACCCTTTTGAAGACTTTTGTAGATTTTTAATAGCACAACAGGGTAAAGAAAAGATTTGCGCCTACATCAATAATTTAAAGCCATTACCCAAAGTGCATTGTAAAGACGGTGCCTTTGCCCTCAATGGATTGAACATGGATGGTAGCCCGGTGCAGCATGATGATTTGTTTACACAGGCTCAGGCCAATGCCGCTGCCCTGTTTTTTGGTACTGAAAAAGGGAATAAAAATGCGTTCCAATAATTCCCGGGGCATTCCCTGGCCATTGTCGGCTACTTTCAAAATGGTTTTACCGCCAATATTTTGCTCCGCAGAAATTACAATTTTAGGATCCGGGCTGTCCTTTACTGCTTCAATAGCATTTACCAGCAAATTGATGAATACCTGCTCCATCAGGCTGCGGTCAATTTCCATGGAAAGTTGCGGGTCGCGAAGGATTATTTCCAGTTCAATACCTTTTTGCTGCAGGGTGGGCTGCATCAGGGTGTGCAGGTTGGCCAGCAGTTCGCTTACTTTAACCTGCTGCACCTGCAGCGTATTGATCTTGTTGAGGCTGCGGTAAGTTTCGGCAAACTGCAACAGCCCGTCGCTGCGCCGTTTTATGGTTTCAATACCCAGGTCCAGGTCTTCGAATGAGGTTTCATCTTCAGGATGCGCCACTGCTGTTTGTAGCCGCTTTTTTAAAGTGGCAGCCAGCGACGAAATGGGTGCCACCGAGTTCATGATCTCGTGGGTCATCACACTCAGCAGCTTTTGCCATGCCTTTGATTCGGTTTCGTCCAGTGCTTCGTGCACATTCTGAAAAGCAACCAGCCGGTATTTTTTCCCTTCCGTTTGAAAGGCAGTGGCAGAAAGCAATACCTTAAACGTTTCTTTTTCCAGGTGTGCTGCGGCCACACGGCTTTCACCGGGTTTGAGGGTCAGTATTTCGCCGTACAAAATAGGGTCGCGTTTGCCAAGCGAGTGTATGGTTTTGAGGTACGGCACCTGCAGCATTTTTTTAAGCGACTCGTTGGCCCAGATTACCGTTCCGGTTTCTTCTTCGTAAGAAATAATGCCGGTGTTGACCAGCTCCAGTATTTTTTGCAGGTAATGATACTGTGTTTCCTTTTCCTTGCTGATGATCTTGAATGTAGAATTGATTTCATTAAATCCCTTGCGTAATGGCTGCAGTTCAAATGGTGCATGCTGTTCATCAAAATGCCGCGAAAAGTCGCGGTAATGAACCGCCTCTACAAACTGGTTGATTTCCGCCAACGCTTTGCGCTGAAACCGAATCAGCTCGTATAACTGGTAAGCAAGTACCGGAGAAAGTGCCAGTGTTAATATCCATAAGCCCGATGCCAGCAGCCACGCTGCGCCACAAAGCACAACAAACAACAGGGCAACCCGCAGCAGGATCTTGTTTTCGAAAGAATTTATTTTCATTGTATGCGCAGGAAACTTGTTCCTTTTACCATCGAAGCATCCTTATTGTTTTAGGCAGCGATGTAGTGCATCATTTCCAAACAGGATACTTAAATGTCGTACTTATTCAATCTCCGGTAGAGGGCTGTTCGGGTGATACCGAGCTCTTTGGCCGCTTTCGAAATATTGCCCTGGTGCTTTTCAATCACCCGCAGGATGGTATTTTTTTCAACGGCACCCAGGTTACTTTGTTCCTTGCGTTCTTCCAGGGCCATGGCCGTTTCAATTGGAGAGAACAGGATGTCGGAGGCATGCAGGCTGCTGCCATCCGCCATGATCACGGCCCGCTCAACGGCATACTGCAGTTCGCGGATATTACCCGGGTAATGGTACTGCAGCAACTTGTCTTTTGCCGTACCATCCAGTTCCAGAAAAGGCTTCAGGTATTTGGTGGCATATAACCTGGTAAAATGTTCCGCCAGCAGTAAAATGTCTTCCCGGCGGGCACGCAGGGGCGGTACCAATATTTCAACCGTGTTGATGCGGTAAATAAGGTCTTTACGGAACTTGCTTTCATTGGCCAGTTCCGAAAGCGGCAGGTTGGTGGCACACAGCAACCTTATGTCAACCGGGGTGGCAGCATTGGTACCCAGGCGGGTTACCTGCCTGTTTTGCAATACCGACAACAATTTTGCTTGCTGGTACAGGGAAATATTCCCGATCTCATCGAGAAATAGCGTGCCGCCGTGTGCCGCTTCAAACCTGCCTTGCCGGTCTTCCCGGGCATCGGTAAAGGCACCTTTTTTATGGCCAAACAATTCGCTTTCAAACAGGCTTTCGGTAAGGGCACCCACGTCCACTTTTACAAAAGGAGCCTGCCTGCGCAACGAGTGTTCGTGAATGGCACGGGCAATGAGGTCTTTGCCGGTGCCGTTTTCTCCAAGTATTAAAATATTGGCTTCGGTAGGTGCGATCTTTTGAATTTTGTAAAAAATGTCCTGCATTGCTTCGGACTGCCCTAGCAGTTCTGTGCCCAAAACTCCTGCACCCGCATCAGTTGATTTAGCAGGGCCCTGCAGGCCTGCTCTTTTTTTCAATGCATCCTGTAAAGTGGCCAGCAACTTTTCGTTGTGCCAGGGTTTTACCACAAAGTCCACCGCGCCTTCTTTGAGCGATGTAATGGCCAGGTCAATATCGCCATAAGCAGTGATCATGATCACCGCCGTATCCTTTTTTTTCTTTTTGATTTCCCGCAGCCAGTAAATGCCTTCGTTGCCCGTGTTGATGGAGGCATTGAAGTTCATGTCCAGCAAAATAAGGTCCCATGGTTTGGCGGCGAGCAGGTGGTGCAGGTTTTCGGGGTTGCGTTCGGTAACCACTTCCCGCACTTCGGGTTTTAGCAGCAACCGCACGGCTGTAAGCACATCAAGGTCATCATCTACAATCAATACAGAAGCATTCGTCAGGGACATATTCATAGCGGTTGGCTTAAAGCTACAATTATACCGGTTGCATAAACCGTTGATGTTGAAGGGCGCAGCCGTTCAGGGATAAATGGTAGTGTATCAAAACCGTACACTGATCGTTCGTATGCGAACAGTTTCGTAGATGGCGGCTGCCGTGGTTTGTTGATAATGAGCCACTTACAGTATTGGCACTATTGCGGATAGTTGTACGCTGTTCTCTGCGTTTCTTTTTGCCGGCAAGCAAGGGCTGCCTGTAAAAAAGCAAAGGGGAACCGCATCAAGCACATCAAATACAAATCTGTGGATCGTATCATTCAAAAGAAACGCTGGAACAACAAAAAGGTGCTCACCATTGCGGGTATTGCTGCACTGGCACTGCTCATTGCCGCATCGCTGTATTTTACATCGGGCAAAAGCAAGCTCAATGTGGATGCCGAACGCATCACCGTTAGTGAAGTAAAAAAAGCAGCGTTCCAGGAGTTTATCCCCGTAAACGGCACGGTGTTGCCCATTACCACTATATACCTCGATGCAATTGAAGGCGGCAGGGTAGAAGAAAAGCTGGTGGAAGATGGCGCCATGGTTAGCAAAGGACAGCCTATTCTACGGCTTTCCAATACCGACCTGGAGCTGAGCCTGGCCAACCAGGAAACCGCAGTTTTTGAAGTGCTGACGCAAATGCAGAATACCAAAAACAACGCGGTGCAAAACACCATTCAGCAACTAAACCGCAAGGCCGATGTAGACAATGCGTTGGCCGAAGCAGAACGGGTATACCAACTCAACAAACACCTGTTTGATGAAAAAGTGATTGGCGGGCAGGAGTTCAGGTCATCGGAAAACAATTATCAATACCAGGTAGCCCGCAAAAAGCTCAACGATGAAACCCTGAACCAGGATGCCATTTCCAACAAGCAACAAATCAACCAGATGGCTTCTTCCTACTCCCGCATGCAGAATGCCCTGTCGCTGATGCGGCGCAAGGTGGGCGACCTTACCGTGCGGGCACCGGTTGATGGCCAGCTTACGGCGCTGGATGCGGAGATCGGGCAATCGAAGGGCAAGGGTGAGCGGCTTGGACAAATCGATATTCTCAGCGGGCATAAAGTGCGGGTAGACATTGACGAGCATTATATCAACCGGGTAATGATCGGGCAGATGGGAGAAGTAACGCTGGAAGGAAAGGATTACCCCCTGCGGGTAAGAAAAGTATACACACAGGTAAGCAACGGCCGCTTCCAGGTAGATATGGAATTTGCCGGCGAAACACCCAAAAGTATCCGCAGGGGCCAGACCCTGCAGATCAGGCTGGCACTGAGCGATGAAACCCAGGCAGTACTGATTCCCAAGGGTGGCTTTTTTCAGCAAACCGGTGGCAACTGGATCTTTAAAATTGCGGATGACGGGAAGCGTGCTTACAAAACAGAGATTCAGTTGGGACGCCAGAACCCCGATTATTACGAAGTGCTTTCGGGGCTGCAACCCGGCGAAAAAGTAGTCACTTCCAGCTATGAGAATTATACCGACATGCAGGAACTGGTGCTGAAAAAGTAACCTGCGTATTTCAATGAACATCAGCACCTGCATTATTTGAACTAAACAGCGCAATTGCGTACGGCCGTTCAACCTAAAACCAAACACCATGAACAAGCTTATTTTCCTGATGCTCCTGTGCATGTACAGCTCCGGCTCCGATGCTCATAAATTGGGGCTTCACAGTGCGCCTGCTGCAAACAACGTGGCTCATGTGGCAGAGCCCATGGAGCTATTCAATCCTTTTTTGCTTTGCCTCAACTAACCTACGCTTAATCAAAACAACATGATACAAATCACCAACCTCGAAAAAATTTACCGGACAGAGGAAGTGGAAACCGTAGCCCTGAATAAACTGAACATGCATGTAGCCGAAGGCGAGTTTGTAGCCGTTATGGGCCCTTCGGGTTGTGGCAAGTCCACCTTGCTCAACATACTCGGGTTGCTCGACGACCCCGATGCGGGCAGCTTTAAATTCAATGGTATTGAAGTGGCCCATTTTAATGAACGCAAAAGGGCCGATTTACGAAAAAAGTACCTTGGATTTGTTTTTCAGAGCTTTAACCTGATAGATGAACTGACCGTATTTGAAAACGTGGAACTGCCGCTGATTTACCTGGGCATACCGGGTGCCGACCGTAAAAAAAGGGTAGAGGAAGTGTTGGATAAAATGCAGATCATGCATCGCCGCAACCATTACCCGCAGCAGCTTTCGGGTGGCCAGCAGCAGCGTGTGGCAGTGGCCCGCGCCGTAGTAAACAATCCTAAACTAATCCTCGCCGATGAACCTACTGGTAACCTTGATTCCAGCAACGGCAACGAAGTAATGCAACTGCTTACCGACCTGAACGAACAGGGAACAACCATTGTGATGGTAACCCACTCCGAACACGATGCACGCTATAGCCACCGCATTATCCGGATGCTGGATGGACAAACCGTGCTGGAAAACATTATGGTGTAATTACATTTTCTTGTCCTTCCGTCCGGTCTTTATTCGTATGGTTCATTGGTGTGTACACCAATGAGCGGATCATGGCAATACTGTAAGGTGCGGTATGCTTTTGTCCCTTACCTAAACCTCCCTTCATGCTCCGAAACTATTTACTGGTTGCCTGGCGCAACCTCCAAAATAACAAGGTCTTTTCCGCCATCAATATTTTTGGGCTGGCCGTGGGTTTAACCTGTTGCATGCTCATTACGTTATACATCTACCACGAAACGGGCTATGACCAGCACCATAAAAATGGCGACCGTGTGTTTCAGTTGGGCACCATCTTTATAGACCAGGGAATAGAAGATGCCGCCGCAAATACGTCTGCCCCTTTGGGAAAAATGTTGCAGCAGGAGTTTCCGGAGATCGAAGTTTCTGCACGCATGATGATGCTATGGCAGGACGACAAGACTTTGTTCCAGGTAAAAGGGGAGTCGGGCACTATTCGTTCTTTTTATGAAACCAAAGGCTTCCTGGCAGATTCCAGTTTTTTTGAAATACTGACTTATACGTTTGCAGAAGGCAGCGCAGCAAATGCACTGGCGGCGCCCAACTCGGTGGTCATCAGTGAGCAATTGGCACATAAATTATTCGGTACGCAAGCAGCACTGAATAAAATTATCCGCATCAGCAGCGGCACCAATGGCGACCATGATACCCGCATTACCGGGGTATTTAAAATGCCCAAAACCCCATCGCATATAGACGCCCAGTTTTTTATGTCGTTTGGCGGGGGCGATATGTATGGCTTCGCCTACGACAACCCGAGCTTGTCCAACAACAATATGTTCTTTACTTACCTGAAGTTGAAAGAAGGAGCGAATGCAACAAGCCTAAAGCAAAAGTTTCCCCTTTTCATTGACCGGCATTTGGGGGCACAATTAAAAGGCATGGGCAAACAGCGTAAGTACTCCCTTACACCTGTTGCTGATATTCATCTTTCAGGCGGCGGTAACAATGCATCACCCGGTGGCAACAAAACTGTTTTGTTCATACTCGGTTCCATTGCCGTATTAACCCTTATCATAGCCTGCATCAATTTCATGAACCTGTCCACTGCAAGTTCTTCCAAGCGGGCTGCCGAAGTGGGCGTTCGCAAAGTGCTTGGTGCGCACCGAAGCTCGCTGTTGCAATTGTTTTTGGGCGAATCGGTTTTGATGGCCCTTATTGCGCTCCTGTTTGCCCTGGTACTTACTTACCTGTTGCTGCCGCTTTTTGGGCAGGTGGCAGGAAAGGCCATTCATTTATCAATGGGTGTGCACCTGATGCTTTTGGGCGGGTTTATTATACTGGCCCTGGCCACAGGTTTGCTGGCCGGCAGTTATCCTGCTTTTTACCTTTCTTCCTTCAAGCCAATTGGCGTGCTGAAAGGCAAGTTTACCAATTCGCTGGCAGCGGTTTCCCTGCGCAAAGGTTTGGTGGTTTTTCAGTTTGTTATTTCTATTGGCTTGATCATAGCATCGGTGGTTATTGCGCGGCAAATGGATTATCTGCGGTCGAAAGACCTTGGGTTTATAAAAGACCAGCAGGTGGTTGTGCCGCTTCGTACGGGTAGTGCAAGGGAAAATATCCAGGCGTTTAAAAATGAAGTGTCCGGCCATGCTTCCATTGCTTCTATTGGTGCTTCCATGTCTTACCCGGGAATTACCCATCCGCAGGATTGGCTGATGTACCGCCAGGGACAAAACGCGGACCAGTCGAAGAAAATATACATCAACATGATTGATGACAACCTGCTGCAAACATTGGGGGTGCAGTTAGTGGCGGGCCGGCTGTTCTCCGATGCATTTACTGCCGATACCTTATCGCGTTTTGTGGTGAATGAAGAAACGGTGAAACAATTTGGATTTGCTTCTCCCCATGATGCCCTTGGCAAATGGCTTGCATTTGAATGGGATGGGGAGCAATTGCAGTTCACAATTATTGGCGTAGTAAAAAACTTTCATTTTCAATCGCTGCAGGAAAACATTCAGCCCCTTGCATTCCGGCTGTATAATGATGCTTCCTTTAACTACCTCATTGCACATACCAATGGCAGCAATATAGATCAGGCAATGGCTGCCCTGGGAGCAGCATGGAAAAAGCTCAATCCGGCCGAACCATTCGAGTATAGTTTCATCGACCAGGACTTCCAGAAAAACTATGAGGCCGAAAGCCGCCAGGCCAGCCTCATTCGCTACTTTACTATTATTGCCATTATTATCTCCTGCCTGGGGCTGTTTGGCCTGGCCACCTTTACTGCCGAACAGCGCACCAAGGAAATCGGCATCCGCAAGGTGTTGGGTGCAAGTGTGCTCACTGTTGTGGGTCTTTTATCCAAAGAGTTTTTAAAGCTGGTGCTGATTGCCATACTTATTGCTACCCCTGTTGCCTGGTATGTGATGCATCAGTGGCTGCAAAACTTTGCCTACCAAACCGACATTTCCTGGCAGGTATTTGCACTCACTACTGCCGTGGCCCTCCTGATATCATTCATAACGGTTAGTTACCAGGCCATCAGGGCAGCGCTGGCCAATCCCGTAAAAAATCTCCGAACCGAGTAAACACCTTTTTATGTTTCGCAACTATCTTAAAACAGCCCTGCGTAATCTTTGGCGCTATAAGGGATTTACAGCCATCAATATCCTGGGCCTTTCCCTGGGCATCACGGGTTGCCTGGTCATTGGCCTGTTTGTGTGGGATGAATGGCAATACGATACCTCCATTCCCAACGGGGCAAACATTTACCGCATTTACGAAGAACGTAAAGACAACAATACCATCACCTACAATTCATCGGTTCCTCCTGCATACACCGATTTCCTGAAACGGGAGTATCCCGAAGTAGTTTCGGTAGCCCGCATCATGATGAATGAAGACAAGTTTTTGATGGAGGTGGGCGAACGAAAAGGATATGAAGAAGGAGGCTGGTTTGTTGACACTTCTTTCCTGAACTTTTTTTCGCTGCAGCTAAAGAGCGGTGATGCCACATCGGCGCTGCAGGCGCCGCAATCGGTGGTAATTTCAGAGGAAATTGCCCGGCGTTATTTTGGCGATAGCGACCCGATGGGCAAGTTGGTGGCCATTGATAAAGATACCTTCCAGGTTACCGGCATATTGGCGCCCCTGCCCAGCCATTTCCATCTCGATTTTCAGTACCTCAGGCCAATGGCGGCTACCGGTATCCCGGCCGAGCGGATGCAATCGTGGGGATGGCACCAGTTCTATTCTTATGTGCAATTAAAAGGGGGAGCAAGCCCTTTGGCGCTGCAGCAAAAATTCCAGGCGCATGTTCGAAAAGAGGTGCTTCCCACTGCCAGGCACGAAGGTTCCAGCTTTTTGCCCCTGCTGCAGCCCCTGCGCGACATTCATTTGCGGTCGTCCGATTTTGTATACGACAATGCAGTCAGGGGAAATGAAACTTATGTAAAAGGGCTCAGCATCATTGCCTTGTTTGTGCTGGTTATTGCCTGTTTTAATTTCATCAACCTTGCCACAGCCCGCTCTTTGCGCAGGGCAAGGGAAATTGGCGTTCGCAAAGTGATTGGGGCAGGCCGCCGGCAACTGGTGTTGCAGTTTTTGGGCGAAACCATCCTGCTGGCACTAATGGCTACGCTTATTGCGGTCGTTGCCACGCTGCTGGTTTTACCTGCACTCAATGCCTTTACCGGTAAGGACATCGGGTTCAATCCGGTTGCCTCGCCGCTGCTCCTGTTGCTGCTTTTGGGTGGCGGCCTGCTGGTGGGAGTACTGGCGGGTATTTACCCCGCCATGGTGCTGTCGGGATTTAGGCCGGTGCAGGTGCTTAAAAACAGCAACCCGGGCATGGGTGCCCGATCCTGGCTGCGGCCCACGCTGGTGGTGGTACAATTTGCCCTTTCGGTATTGCTGATTGTATCTACCCTGATGGTGTACCGGCAAACAAAATTTCTCAACAACAAAGACCTTGGTTTTAACAGGGATCAGTTGGTATACTTCCAGGTGCGGGGCAGTGTGGAGGAAAAGCTGGAGACCTTTAAAAGCGAACTGCGCAAGGGGCCGGGCATGGTGGCTGTAACATCGGGCTACGGGCTGCCCGGCGAGGCTTATGCAGGCGATGGCATTACCATACCCCTCGGTGGCAGCAAGGAGTACAGTGCCAATGTCTTTATCGGTGATCACGATTATGTAAAAGCGCTTGGTTTGAATATAGTTGCCGGCAGGGATTTTTCCAGGGATATGGCCACCGACGAACGGGAAGCTTTCCTGGTTAATGAAACAGCCGTAAAAGAGTGGGGATTGGGCACGCCGCAAGCCGCATTGGGTAAACCCATACACTGGAACGAATGGGTACCCGCCGATTCGTTGAACCCTGTTAAAAAAGGCCGCATTGTTGGTGTGGTTAAAGACTTTCATTATAAAAGCCTGCACGAGAAAGTAACGCCTTCCGTTATCCATATTTACCCCCAGGTTACCTATACCGTAGCTGCACGGCTGCGCGAACCACAGGTAAAAAGCAGCATCGATTATATCAGCCGGGTTTGGGAAAGTTTTAGCCCGGGTTATCCGCTGGATTATAAGTTCATGGATGAAACCTATGGCGCCATGTACCGCAACGAAGAAAAGCTCAGCCAGCTGCTGTGGATATTTGCCATTGTTGCAATCTTGGTGGGTTGTATGGGCTTGTTTGGCCTGGCCGCTTTTAGTGCCGAGCAGCGAACCAAGGAAATAGGCATTCGTAAAGTGTTGGGTGCATCGGTATTCAACATTATGGGGCTGCTTTCCAAAAACTTTCTCCTGCTGATTTTGCTGTCCGCCTTGCTGGCATTTCCCTTTGCCTGGTGGGCCATGAAGTCGTGGCTGGATGATTTTCCTTACCGGGTAGAAATCAGCTGGTGGGTGTTTGCACTGGCCATCGTTGCGGCACTGGTTATTGCTTTGATCACTATTTCCTTTCAAAGCATCAGGGCAGCTACTACCAATCCCGTTAAAAGTTTACGAACCGAATAAACTAAACTTATGATCAGGAACTATCTAAAGATCGCTTTCCGCAACCTATGGCGCCAAAGGGTTTTTTCAGGCATCAATATTTTGGGCCTGGCGGTAGGCATGGCTGCTTGTTTTCTTATTTTTCTTTATGTGCGGTTCGAGCTGAGTTATGATAAGTTTCACAGCAAGGCAGACCGTATTTACCGGCTTGCAACAGACGTGATAACCCCCAGCGAAACCATACATGCAGGCATTACTTCGTGGGCCTTTGGTCCCAATATTAAGGCCGACTTTCCGGATGTGGCAGCTGTGGTGCGGATCAACCAAACAGAAATGCTGGTACGCAAGGGCGATGTAAAATTCCAGGAAGACAAAGTGCTTTTTGCCGATTCTACTTTTTTCCAGGTCTTTGACTTCGGCCTGGAAAAAGGCGATGCGGCAGCTTTATTAAGGAACCCTTTCAGCGTGGTGCTATCCGAGTCTGCAGCCCGTAAATACTTTGGTACAGCAGATCCTGTAGGCCAATCGTTGCTGCTGACCGGCCAGGATCATGTGGCAACGATAACCGGTGTGATGAAAGACCTGCCTGCCAACTCGCAGATAGAGGCCGATATGTTGGTGAGCATGTCTACCCTCACCCAAAGAATGAATAAAGGACTGGATGAGCAGTGGAGCAATTTTGGCGCTACTACCTACCTGCTGCTGCAGCCAGGTGCCGATGCCACAGGCCTGGAGAAAAAGTTTCCCCTTTTCCTGGAGCGGCGCAATGGTAAGGAAATGAAGGAAAACCAGATGTACTACACCTTGTTCCTCGACCCGATGAAGGATGTGTACCTGCAATCTGACCGCGATGATGGTATGGAGCACGGCAACGCCAGCAATGTATATACCTTTTCCATTATCGCCGTATTTATCCTGCTTATTGCCTGTATTAATTTTGTAAACCTTACAACGGCACGTTCCACCGAGCGGGCCAAGGAAGTGGGTATTCGTAAAGTTGTTGGCGCCGAACGTGGCCAGTTGATGCGGCAATTTATTGGCGAGTCGTTGATGCTTGCCATTATCGCTTACGGGTTGGCGTTAGTCTTGGCCATGCTGCTGCTGCCCCTGTTCAACCAACTGGCTGGCAAAACCATCAGCACCGGTATTTTTTCAGAAGGCAGTGCCATTTTGTTGTTGCTGGCTGCAGCCATCAGCATTGGCATACTGGCAGGTACTTACCCTGCTTTGGTGCTTTCTTCATTCCGGCCCATTGCCGTTTTAAAGGGGCGCTTTGCCACAGGCAACAGGGGTAGTGTGTTGCGCAAAGGCCTGGTGGTAACCCAGTTTGCCATTTCCATTGCCCTCATTATCGGCACCATTGTCGTATACCGCCAGATGTCATTTATGCGCAACCGAAATCTTGGTTTTACCAAAGACCAGATGCTGATTTTGGATACCTATGGCGATCCCTCAAAACGGGCATTGCAACAGGAAATTGCGGCGCTGCCACAGGTTAAAGCAACCAGCCTGGCTTCGAGTGTTCCGGGTGGTGTTAATTCTGCAGCTTATTCAATGGTGGAGAACTATAAAGGTGACATGCAGATCGCTAACCTCGATCTTTATTTTGTCGACTTCGACTATATTCCCCAATACAAAATGCAGGTGGTAGCAGGTAGGGCTTTTTCCCGCGATTTTGGCACCGATACCACAAAAGCGATGGTGTTGAACGAAGCTGCCGTTAAACTGCTTGGTTATCCAAATGCGGCAGCGGCTATCGGCCGCAAGTTCCAGCAGTGGGGCCGCGAAGGGCAGATTATTGGCGTGGTTAAAAACTTTCATTTCCGATCGCTGCAGGAGCCCATCAAACCGCTTTCCATACGTATGGAGCCGGATGCTTCCAACCTGCTGTCGGTGCAGGTTTCCCCTGCTAATTTGCCGCAAACCCTGGCGGCTATCGAAAGCAAGTGGAAGACCTTAATTCCAAAACGGCCTTATAGTTATTATTTTCTCGATGAATTTTTTGACCGGCAATACCGTGGAGAAGAACGTTTTGGCCGCCTGTTCCTGAACTTTTCTATCCTGGCCATATTTATTTCCTGTCTTGGCTTGCTCGGACTGGCTGCTTACAGTACAGCCCAACGTACCAAAGAGATCGGCATCCGCAAGGTGCTGGGGGCAAATACCGGCAATATCCTGAACCTGCTTTCCCGCGATTTTATGCGGTTGGTTTTTCTTTCCTTTTTTATTGCAGTGCCGGTAGCAGGATATTTTATGTATGGCTGGCTGCAAGACTTTGCTTACCGCACCGACATGAGCTGGTGGATCTTTCTGCTGGCAGGTGTTATTGCCCTCTTTATTGCCTTTGCCACCATTAGTTTTCAGGCTGCCAAAGCAGCACTCACCAATCCTGTAAAAAGCCTACGTACAGAATGAATACGCAACCCATTGCTCCTGGAGCAACAACAACTTTTAGTATGGCACCACCACTTATTACCCTGCAACAAATGTATAAGTGGTACACGGCTGGTGGTACCCGGAATTTTGTATTGCAAAACATCAACCTGCAGATAGAGCAGGGCGCTTTTGTTTCCATTATGGGGCCATCGGGTTCGGGTAAATCTACCTTGCTCAACATTATTGGTATGTTGGATGAACCCAATGAAGGGCAATATCGTTTTCTCGAGAATGATGTTTTTGCACTAAAGGAAAAGCAGCGCAACCAGCTGTTCCGGCAATACATTGGGTTTGTGTTTCAGGCCTACCACCTGATAGATGAACTGACGGTATATGAAAACATTGAAACGCCGCTGTTGTACCAGGATGTAAAGCGTTCGGAACGTAAAGCCATGGTGGCCGATATGCTGGACCGGTTTGGGATTGTAGGTAAAAAAGATTTGTTTCCCAACCAGTTGTCCGGCGGACAGCAACAACTGGTTGGCATTATCAGGGCACTTATTGCCAAACCCAAATTGTTGCTGGCCGATGAACCTACCGGTAACCTCAATTCAAAACAAGGTGCAGAGATCATGGAGCTATTTCGCCAGCTCAATAAAGAGGAAGGACTAACTATTGTGCAGGTAACCCACTCAGAAACAAATGCCGCATACGGCAACCGCATCATTCAATTACTGGATGGACAAATACAACAATAATGCATCAACTGAAAAGTTTTATAGCAACTGTTTTGCTGGCTTCCATACATACCGTGGCGTTGGCGCAGAAAGGTCCTGTGCTTACCCTGCAGCAATGCGTGGATACGGCACTTGCCCGCAACCTGAGGGTGCAACAAGCAGGCTTGCGGGAACAAACTGCAGACGTAAACCGGGACCAGGCCAAATGGAATAAGTTGCCTGCTGCAAATGCCAATATTTTTCACGGCAGCAACGAAGGCCGCAGCATAGATCCGTTTACCAATGGCTATGTAAACCAGCAAATAAACTATGCCAATTACGGCATCGGTAGCAACGTAACGCTGTTCAACGGATTGAGCCTGCAGCATACGCAACGCAGTGCGGGTTATGCCTACCAGGCTGCCCGTTTGGAAACCGAGCAGGAGCGGGACAACCTTACCATGCTGGTTATGCTGGCGTACCTGCAGGTGTTGAACAATGAGGACCTGGTGGCACAGGCAAGGATCAATGCAGGAGTTACCCAAAAGCAGGTAGAGCGCTTAAATGTGCTCAATAGCCAGGGTGCCATTGCGCCACCGCTGGTACAGGAATTAACCGGCCAGTTGCAAAACGAAAAGGTGCGGATCGTGGAGGCGCAAAATGCTTTGGAGCTTTCCAGGCTATCGCTGGCCCAATTGATGAATGCGCCATACGACCCTGCCGTTCAGTTGGAGCGGCTGCCGGCAACCATGCAAATGCCCCACAACACTGATAACATTAGTGCCCTTATAGAAAAGGCCGAAGCCCAATGGCCGCAGGTGCAGGCCATGAACCTGCGGCATAAAAGTGCCCTGTATGCAGTAAAGGCCGAGCAGGGGCGCCGCTTTCCGCGGCTGGTAATGGGCGGAAATGTCAACTCCACTTATTCCAGTGCCGCCCGCCGGGAGGTGCTGCTGAATACCACCGAAAAAGCCACCGGCAATTATGTGTTGTTGAATGGCGATAAGCTTCCCGTGTTTGTGCAGCAAGGGCAATATACCTCCAGGGAAATTGGATATTTCAGCCAGATGCGGAACAACATTTATTCAAATGTGGAACTTGGATTGGTGGTGCCCCTGTTTAATGGAATGCTGACCCGCAACCGGGTACGGCTGGCCCGAATTGAAGCGCAAAACTGGGCGCTCCAGGAACAAAGCACCCGCATACAGCTGCGCAACGATATTGACCAGGCGGCCATACAGTTGCAAACAGCCCGGGAACGTACACACACTTTACAGGAAGGGGTCCGTGCATTTTCAGAAGCGTTCCGTGCAGCAGAAGTGCGGTTCAATGCCGGAGTAGGTACGGTAGTGGATTACCTCATTGCAAAAAACAATTTGGACCAGGCAAATGCAAACCTGGTGCGTGCCCAGTATGATTTTGTGCTCCGGCAAAAAGTGCTCAACTTTTATTTGAACCGGAAATTACAGTAAGCTTGGTGCGCAGCCCTGAAAGGCTAAGCGAAATGGCAAATTAAATAGGTAATTGCAGCCCGGCCCATAAGGGCTGATAACACCAACTAAAAGCCAGGTGCGGATCAAACGGCAGCCATCCAAAATGGAGTGCTCCGTGATCCGCACCTGGCTTGGTGTATAGTAAAGGTTGGTATTTTCTTTCGGGATGGAAATGCTTATGGAGAGAATGGTGACTAAGGTGCAGTGGCTTATTGTCTTGTTTGAAGATTTTACCTGCATGCTTTGCTTATGCGACCAGCACTTTAGGGAATTCAAGGTTATTTATCCTGCTTTTGAAAACGCAACCAGCCATAAGAACCGTTAGACTTCAGCGTTAACTTTTGTGTTCCATCTTCCAGCGTGATGTAATAATGGGTGCCGCCTTCGTTGGATACTTCAATCAATTCAGAAACCCATTTGTTGGCATAGTCGCTTTTAATGCTTGAAAGCAGTACTACCGGCAATTGCACCGGGCTTATATTGCGGGTGATCACTGCCAGGTTGCCCGCTGCATCATAATACGCATTTGCATATTGACCTGCCACCTGGAAACTTGCTTTGTACCCGTTTTCGCTTACCGTCCACGATACTTCACTTGCACCGGCAAAGGTTTGCTGAAAAGATTTGCGTGCAGCAGGAGAAATTGTTTCGTCACCGTTTGTGGCCTGGGCAAAAAAGGAAGCGCAAACGGCCAGTAGCATAAATAATGATTTCATAAAAAGTTGTTTATCGGTTTGTGTGTTGTTGTATGCCTCTTTCGACGTACGGGAAGCAACTTTGGTTACAGTTGCGGTACTGTTGAATGGTAAAGGGTAACAGCCACTGTTGAATGGATGAACCCAGGGACAAGCGGAGGGGCAACTGTTTTCAGTAATGGGTTATGGATATGTGGAAGCCACTGGGTCATTTTTAGAGAATATGAATATGGCAAGAGGGGTCCGCTGCATCACTGAATATTGGTATATTTCTTTATGAAAAGCTTTTTATTGTGGGTTGCTATTTTTCTTTGCGGTTACCTGAAATCCCAGCCGGCTCCCCTTATTTCCAGGATTGCATTTGGATCTTGTGCCAGCGAAAATCAACCGCAACCAATCCTGGATCTGGTAGTGCAACACAAACCCGATGTATTTATATACCTCGGCGATAATATCTATGGGGATACACACGACATGCAGGTGCTGCAATCCAAATATGATGCGCTTGCAGCCAAGCCTGAGTTTCAGCGGTTGAAAAAATCGGTAAAACTCCTGGCTACATGGGATGACCACGACTATGGCTGGAATGATGCAGGAAAATATTATCCTTTTAAAAAAGAGTCGAAAGAGTTGCTGCTCAATTTTTTTGGTGAGCCGCCTGCTTCGGTGCGGAGAAAGCAGGAAGGTATCTATACTTCCTACTTTTTTGAAGGGAAAGGCAGAAAGTTGCAGGTGATATTGCTCGACAACCGGACGTTTCGCAACGACCTGCGGCAATACCGAGGAGAGTTAAGCAGCCAGTCAAAATATTTTTACCCGCTTGATTATTACCCTCACCAAATAGAAGACTCCACCTTATTAGGAGCGCAACAGTGGCAATGGCTGGAAGAGGAATTGAAAAAGCCAGCCGACCTCCGGATCATTGGTTCGGCAAGTCAATTTGGGATCACGTTCAATGGCTATGAAGCATGGGCCAACTTTCCACACGAGCAAAAAAGGTTTATAGACCTGATTAAAAAGACACGTGCCAACGGCGTGTTGTTTATCAGTGGCGATGTGCATTATGCCGAAATCTCAAAACTGCAGGCTACAGACTGCTATCCCCTTTATGATGTTACGTCCAGCGGCATTACCTCTACCTGGTTGTTTGCTACGCCCAATGATAACCGGATAGAAGGGCCGGTAATGGAAAACCACTTCGGACTGATTTCTATTGACTGGCAGGCAAAGGATCCTTTAATAAAAATGGAAATTTGGGATGTGCGCAATAACCAAAGAATAGAACACAGCATTTCGTTAAGTGAGATTATGTTCAAATAGCCTGAAATATTTGCGGCCGCTTGCACCTGCAACCAGGCGTATGCAACAGCGGTTAATGAAGGGTAGGGAAAAGTTTATGAAGAGCGAAGTAAAGGCGCAGCGCAACATAGGGCTGATCCAAGCAAGGCTGATACTTTTGGGCCCAACAAAGCTTTTTTGTAAGCCGGTAGGAGGAAACAGCATTTGTCCTTTTTCTACCTTGCTGAAATGCAATTAGCCGTTGGCGCCAATTAAGAATTTAATTTTTATAAGACAACGTTCCATGCATAGCCTATTTTATAGAAATGCTAACGAGGCAGATTTAGAAAAGATTGTAGCCATCTATAATTCTACTGTAGGTTCAAGAATGGTTACTGCAGATACAGAACCGGTAACACTGGAAAGCCGGCAAGCATGGTTTGCCGGGCACAATCCGCAAAAGCGGCCGTTGTGGGTGGTGGCAGACTCCCAAAACCAAACCATCGGCTGGGTAAGTTTTCAATCATTTTACGGTCGGCCTGCTTATGATGTTACTGCCGAAATCAGTATTTACCTCGATGCGGAACATAGGGGTAATGGTAGGGGCAAAGTGATTTTACAACATTGTATGGAGCAAGCTCCAATGTTGGGCATCAAAACGTTGCTTGCATTTATTTTTGGCCACAATGAGCCAAGTCTCAGGCTTTTTCGGCACATGGGCTTTCAGGAGTGGGCCATGTTGCCAAAGGTGGCACTACTCGATGGGCAGGAACGCGACCTGAAAATACTTGGAAAAAGAGTGGCGCCTTAAAATGTCCTGTTCATTGTGTTGCAGGTAACCTGGCTGCGTTTAATTGCTGCGCAACATTCATCGCGATCATCGCTTTCCCAAAATTTTTGCTGCCCAGTCCATTGCAGATGTTTTGGTCCCGTTGGGAAAGTTTGGTATCACCAAAGCTCCTTTTGCATCGGACCGCAACGATTGGGCTTCTTTCCATGCCCCGGTTCTGGGATCAAACCATTGGAACGAGTAGGACGTGTTGGCCTTTACGCCACTAAGGGTGGGCAGCTCCGCCCCATTTTCAAAATAAAGCAAAGCGAAATCTTTTTCCGGGTTGATCATCAGGAACGACCAACCGTCCAAACCCCGCACCGAGCTTTCTTTTGCTTTTTGCGGATGCAGGTGATGGTGGTACGGTTGCAGGTGCTGGTAACGACTGCCTTCAGAAAGTACAAACGTTTCTGCATGCTGCATTTGTTTTCCCGATTCGTATTGCAGCGCATCCCAGATATGCGGACGGGCCCCGGAAGGCTCTCCGGTGGTGGTAATATCGTAAGCAGCCGTACCATGCACATGGCCCGACAACCCTCCTGACAGAACAGAGCCATACACCTGGGCCCTTGCAAAATAATTATCCCGGTCCGAGTTTGCCGGCGGCGTTTCGCCTCCCGGCTTATTGATCTCGTGATTCCAACCGGTATAATAAGGTTCGAAATTGATCGCCGGGTAAGCAGGCTTTAAGTGAAACAAGGTATCCATAGCGCCATAAAAACCATGGTCGCGGGGCTTGTTGCCCACGCTGTGAAAATCGAGCCAGGGCACTTCTTCGGCATGGCCAAAAGTGGAGTAGGTGGAGTGATCTATCAGCGATGTGTGCAGCTGCCCAAACGGCGGTGGGCCGTACTTTTTGAGGTGATAGGTCAGGGCCTCGTTAAATTGTTTTGCCGTAAGGCTGAAGTCTTTTGGAATCCAGTCGAGGTGAATGCCGCTGAACACAAAGTTGTAGGCACCGTAGCGGGAAATAATATACTGTACGTAGCGGGCAAAGCTTTCATTGAAGTTGAAATAAGCATTCCATGATGGCCCGGCATCGCGGCGGATGGTTTCGAGCAGGGGCACAAAACCCTGCTCCGACATATACTTCATTTTTTTGTCCAGGCTTTGAAAATATGCCGGGTTGATGCGGTCAAAATCGGAAACGCCTTTGTGTTGTTTAGAAAGCGCAAAGGGCAGGTTTCCCTTTTCGTCCCGCATATTTTTGGCAGTAAATGTGCCCCAATAACTCAGCCCGCCCGATGCATCGGTGCCCTTGGATGTGGCCACATCATAGCCAAATTTTTCCCATGCATTGCGGATAAACACACCGTTTGAATCTGCATACGTGCTGGCGTTCAGGTCGGCTTCCCAGTTGGGAAAGGCAGCAATCATGCTTACCGAATTAAACCCTTGCTTTTTGCGGTAATGAATGGCGTCTTCAAAGCCAATGCCGGGGCCCGGCTGGTATCCATCTGATGTTGGCGCATTGCGAAAGGGCAGCCTCCAGGTGGTGCCCGCAAGCCAGGTGTCGCCCACCATAAAAAAGGGACTTCCATCGGCATACTGCAACGCATGGCCGTTGGGTGTGGCCTGCACAAAGCCGCGGCGGTTGGGGTTTTCCCCTTTTTCCTGCTCGGTCCAATCCACTGCTGCAAACCGGCCCTTTATTCCATTTAGCCCCGCATCCGCTGTTTGGTTCGAACCGCTTGTCCATTCCCACTGGCCGGGTTTGACCGCTACCATTCTTACCTTGAAAATATTATCGCCATCCCAAAAGCCATATATGCGTTTGGCAAAATCAGGACCTTTTAAATCTACCCAAACCGTAACATCATTATAAAAATTATCATAAGTCTTTTCTGCCTTAAAGGTTATTTCCTGCAGCTCCCAAACATGTGGGTTGGCAGCAGGCGCCTGTTGGAAAGCATTTACCTGAACACTATTCAGCAAAAGGCACAGCAGGCAAAACAGGGGGAATGAAAACTTTCTGATATTCATTGAAAAAAATTACTATCGGTTTTAACTAATACTAAACGTGTAAATATAAATGCGTTGGCAGGCAATGTTGATCCTGAATGGGATTATTTTACACCGGGCAACATTCGAACATACCAATTGCGTTTTATGATTATGAAAAAAAGAAGCTTGCTGCTTTGTGGTTTTTTCCTCCTGCTTGCAGGCATTGTTCAGGCACAGTTTAAGGACGATTTCGATAAAAGGGACATAAGGAATTGGCAGTTTTTCACCGGTGATGGCTTTGCAACAATGGAATTTTTACAAAAGGAAGGTGGATACGCCTCTATACAGGTTGATGCCACCAAAGATCCTTTTAATGTATGGTATGCCATTACCAAGCGCAATGTGGCGCCCTACCTGGATTTGAACGGCCTTAAGGGGACCGGTACCGAACTGCGGGTAGAAGCCAGGGTGCGGATTTTCAACCCGCCGCACCGGGTAAATTTTATGGTGAATACCCAAAAAACTACCGACTTCCACCACGATTTAATGGAGTTTGAACTGCCCGATACTGCCTGGCATGTGATCAGTATGACCACCAGGGATTTGGACGCGGTTCCGGGAGATTCCGTATATATTCAGTTGAACGTCACTGATTTTGGCTGGGAAAAATACCGGGTAGATGTAGATTACATCAGGGCGGATATCATCAACACGCAAAGGGCAGGACGGGATAAAGGCATCCAGATTCCTTATCATCCCCCTATTCCACCCGTCAATGCCTTTTCGGATCATGTGGCAGTACAGCATGATGCGCTAATCAATACCGATTACCCGCAGGTAAACTTGGCCGACTGGCAGGTGCGGGAAAAAGAAGGCCCTATGCGGGTGTTGACAGTGAGCGGCAACCAGTGGGCTGTTATGCGGTGGAACCTGGAAAAATACAGGAACGCAAAAGCTGCAGGCGCCGGGCTTTTGGAGATAACCACGCAGGCTCTTTCCAAAGGCGGCAACTATATACAGGCCTACGGGCAACAGCTTGGAGAAGAGTTTCCAAGGGTACGGGTAATTGAAATATTCGGAGGGCCGCAGTATTGGGATCAGGAGGGGGTAACCTACGAAAGTTTTATGCAGGGCAAACCGTATGCGGCTGTTTTCAATACCCAAATGATTTATGATAAAGAGGTGGCGGAAATACCGGGAAGCAAAAACTACATTACCATTTCGCAGCCGGTGATGCAACGTTTGCTGAATGGAACCACCAAAGGCCTGTTGATACGTCCGTTAGGGGCTATCACTGCTTCATTTTATGCTTCGGAAAACCAGGACGGACAACTGGCGCCAAAGCTGCATTTTAGTATTGCGGAGCAGTAAGCTAATATAAATGAGAGCAAAGGGGCAAGGCATAAAGTCTGGATTTAAAAGCACTTTAAAAGTGCTTTGCTCAAAGAGCAGTTATTTGGCTGTGAAACCAGCATGTTAATTAAAGTTATTAAGTGCCTATGGCACTGTGCCCCATCATGAAGTGATATAGAACTTAGTACTACATTTAGCCAGGTAAACTACAGAAGGCTGCTCCTGCAGCAAGCTGGTTGGCAATAGCTGCAATACAAGCTGCATAATCGTGTTTCATCATAAATCACATCAGCATGACCTATAACTTCAAAGGCCTGGTTAGATCGTCCGTATTAGCCGCCTTTCTTTTCTTCTCTGCCGCTGCAATAGCACAGGACGGCACTATCTATCCGCTCAAAGCCCCTGCCGAGCCGAATGCAATTCCACTGGGTACCGGCGGTGTTGCCAATCAGCCCGCTTCCGAAAGCTGGTTTCGTCAGTGGGGCGACCCGATGGCGCGGAACATTACCAAAGCAACCCTGACTCCATTTTTGCCAAAACCGGGCAAGGCAAATGGCACAGCCGTGATTGTGGCACCTGGCGGTGGTTACCGGTGGCTTTCGTTGGCCAACGAAGGCTGGGAAGTAGCACAGGCCCTTGCCGATAAGGGGATTGCCGCATTTGTGCTCAAGTACCGGCTGCATCCCACTCCCGATAAACTTGAGGATTTTACCGCCTGGATGAATCGCCCCCGTACTACACCGCCACCGGCTTCCGACACTGCAAAAAGTGCCGCACCAACCAGTGCACCACAGATGGATCTTTCGAACCAGTTAGCAGACGCCGAGGCTGCCTACGCTATGATTGTGAAGCGTGCCAAAGAGTGGGGTGTTGATACGGCCAGGATAGGCATGATCGGCTTTTCGGCCGGTGCGGGTTTAACCATGCATGCCACCCTCAACTCAAAAGCCATGAAGCTGGCGTTTATTGGTCCGATCTATGGCGGAATGGGACCGGTGGAAGTGCCAAAGAATGCTCCGCCCATGTTCAACGTGATCGCTACCGACGATTTTCTTTTTCGCGGGCAGTTTGGTGTAATTGATTCCTGGTACAAAGCAGGCATACCTGTTGAATTTCACCTGTACCAGAATGGTGGCCACGGTTTCGGATTGGGAAATCCCGACAGAACAAGCAATCGCTGGTTTGATGCTTTTATGCACTGGCTGGATGTAAACCGTTTTCTCAAGGCCAAAGCCATCTAATATAATTGGTTGAATCGAACCAGGCTTTCTATTGTGGGCAACAACAAGATTTTATCTGGTGTGTTGCCCACAATAATTTTTAACCATGCTGTTTGTTTGTTGAAAGGCGATTGATACATTTCTGTGTGGGTTCACGGAAGAAATGGAATTGGTTCCTTGCGAACAGCGGGGTAATTGTAACAGGAGCAACAAATAAAAAACCCTTCTACTTAGAAGGGTTGATCTATTGGCTTTAGTATCAATTTTTAATCTACCACATCCCAGGGTGTGGCAGGACGCTCAAAAGGCTTTTCTTCTTCTTCTTTTTTGGTAAGACTTGCAACCTCGGCACCGGTAGTAATGGTATGTTCGGGAGGCAAATCGGTAGAAATACGAACATTGCGCAGATCTTCTTCAGTTAATTCGTCATCTTTATTTGCCAGGTGCCGATGAACGATCTTGCTGGTATCTGTGTAATTCCGCTTGTCATGCTCATCTAAGTCTTTGTTGTTCATAAAAATGTTTTTTGTCCCAAAGTAGTATCCTGTCAATTGAGGTTGATGCAAGAAGTATTCCAACTCCCTGTTGGCGTGGAGGCCTTTGGGGGTACGTAATTGTTCTCCGATTTTCATATCGTTACCTCGGGTTAATAAAATTTAAGGCGTACTACAACTATTCAACCTTCGATATGCTCGGGGATTTCTTAAATCAATCATATTTGGGTCCAAAGTAAAAGCGGGCCATATTATCTTATTGTTACCGGTTTAAGGGGCAGGCTTCACACACTGCATGGCAGCAGTTTGCCAGGCTGCTAAAACAAGAGCATCCCTGTCGAAACAGGGATGCTCAGGATCTGCAATGCTTGCGATAGAGTATAAAAGTCGGCTATATAAAATCAGCGGGCGGCCAGGCATGCATGGCCTGGTTGTTACTTGCTATGAAAGCCTTGAAAGACCTGCTGTTGCGGCCAGCTGCAGGGGGGATATTCCGTTAATTCGAAAGGCAATCAGCTTGCCGCATTACCGGGTACTGTATACTTTGATAACCCCATCGTTTTCACTGCTCACCACCAAAAGGCTGCTCCTGGTGGGGCTGTCCTTAGCGGTGATAAAAAGGATGCCTTCCGGAGCATCGCCGCAGGGCAGCAGTTTCAAAAACCTTGGGGTGCCTGTATTGGAAACATCATATACAGCCACTGCATCTGCCCGTTCCAAACCCACAAAAAGCACCGGTCGTTTGTTTACCTCGCCAATTGTTAATCCTTCGGGTTCAACGCCTTTGTCATCACTGCGTCCATCGTCATATACACCTGCAGTGGCTGCACGCAGGTCCAGCTCATTGCCACTGTCATATAACTGCTGGCCATTTATTCCATTCCACACGCTAAAACTACGGGCGCCCAATGAATACAGGGCATCAAAGTCGCCATCCTTATCCAGGTCGCCAAGGGTGGTGGTTACATGCAACCGGCCCAGCAAGGCATCCGACTTTAAGCCCCCATCCGGAAACGCTGTGGGATCAAGTGTGAGGTCTTTAACTCTTTTTATTTCCGCAAAGGCATTGTACTCCCTTGCGTCTCCTTCATTTGCAGTAAACAACAACGGGGTGCTGCCGGCCAGGTAAAAGGCTATGGCATCGGGCTGGTACATTCCATATACAGGCTGCTGTTTGAAGGCAATGCCGCCATCGCGGTCGCTTGGGTCTATTGCATTTGCAGCTACGTTATAATGTTTAAAACCCAATGGAAAAATGTCGGTTACTGCTTTTGTCTGCAGATCGATGCGGGCAATGGCATTGTTTTCCTGCAGGGTTACCCATGCGGTTCTGCTGTCGCTGGATATGGCTACATATTCAGGCTCCATGTCCTGCGCAAAGCTTGCTCCAGGGCCAAATACACGCAGCCCTTTTTCCATGAGTGCAGCTTGTTGCCCAGCAAAGGCACCAAAGCCAATAGTAGTTACTGCGTAATTATCTTTTACCGATATAATAGATACTGTTCCTTCCGGATCATTATAGTAATCGGTAGCAGGCTCGCCTTCGTTTGCTGTAACAATGTACTTGCCGTCGGGGCTGTAAGTAACCATGTCGGGTAGTGCACCTACCGTAACTGTTTTGATCAATGTATAATCGCCGGTGTTGAATAGTGCCACCTTTCCTGGTTCCTGTTTGTTCACTGCCTCAACAGCGGCAGCCAATACGCCTTTGGATACATCCAGGCTGTTTACCAAACCACCAATCGGCGCCATACTAATGCTGCTGATAGCTACCGGCGCAGCCGGATTAGAAAAATCGAGTACGTCAATTTTATTTACCGTTCCGTTATTAACAACAAACAATTTTTTAGTGGCAGGATCATAGGCGGTGATTTCAGCGGCTCCTGCATCGCCAATGTCAATACTGCCGATCTCTGTAAATGTGCCTGGATCTTCTTTAGGGTTGTTGTCTTGTACATCATGTTTTTTGCAGGCAAATAAAGTTGCAGCCAAACAGCAGATAGCGAACAATTGGTTTCGTTTCATTTAAAGGTTTTAGGCCCCATAGGTAAGCGGCCAATGTCACCGGCAGGTTACCTGATTATTACCAAATAATGAATTGTTAGGAAGCGCTGGTTTTATAGGTTTTCTCCAAAGTTTTGATCTCCCGGTAAATGTTAGCTGATACCGGGTTGCCATCTTCCAAATGCCGCAGCATGGCTGCAGCACCACATGAATCTGCTTGCGGCATGTTCATCTAATAAAACAACAGCTGTTGTTCTTTTTGCATGAACAAAAACTTCAAAACCTGCAGGAGCATTGCAAACAAATAGCGTTGTTGAATGGATGGAAAGAGCTGGCGCCAGGGGAGCATGCAACAGGGGGCCTTTCAAGGCTATGCTTTTGTTCTTAAATACCTTATTTGCCTTGTAATAAAGCCAAAGGATAACAATCATGTGCATTATAGAAGAACACCAAGTCCCTTGCTTCAGCCGCATTGTAATTGTTTAAAGATATAAGCAGCCGGCAGTCATAACAGTGTGCCAATTGGTTAGCAACAGGGTTTTAGCCAGAAATATTGGCGTCCAAAAAAAAGTCGGTAAAAGCTTTGGCAATTCAGAAATTAGGTATAACATTGTTCAACAGAGTTGAATATAGGTACACATAAGTTTCCTTTAGTAAACACGGTTTAATGATTGACTTGTTAACAGAAGCGCATATCAGCAGCCTTAATATTGGCGAACGCATCAAGCTTTTGCGGATCAACCAAAAGCGAACGATGCAGGAAATTGCCGAGGCCAGCGAGCTTTCGAAAAGTATGATCTCTAAGATTGAAAGCAACAAGGCGGTGCCTTCTGTAGCAGCCCTGGTGAAAATTGCAAAGGCTTTGGGCACTTCTATCTCCAGCCTGCTGGAGCATGATGTAAAACTTAGTGCCAATGTAACCACGCAGCAGGATGCCATTGAAAACCTGACCAGTACCGACAAGGGCTATTTTATATACCCTTATGCATCGGAATTTCACCAGAAAAAGATGCAGCCTTTTTTGTTTGTGGCCCGGAAAGGCGAAGTAATACCGCATGAAGTATCACACGAAGGCGAAGAGTTTGTCTATGTTATAAAAGGGCAGATGAAAATGCAGGTGGGTGAAGTAGAATACCTGCTCAATTCCGGCGACAGCCTGTATTTTAATTGCATACAAAAACACGGCATTTTGCCGGTTTCGGATGAGGTTGTATACCTCGACATCTTTGTTTAGCTATTTGTAGCGTTCGAATTTGAAAGCCAATTTATTGGTATAGGGCATACTATGCCCGGGAGTTTCATAACTGGTTTGAATTGTACCCCGTTTAACGATTGCTTTTAATGTAAACATTATCTGCACAAACTTTTGACCGGATCTTAAAATAAGAACGATACAGTTCTAAAGGGGATTGCTTTGTCCAACAATCAAGGCAGCTCCCTAATAAATAAAGCTTTTGAACGGCGCATGGTTGCATGCTGCCTGCTGGTTTTGTGTTCCCGTTAGGGGACCCATAAAGCCTTTTGCCTATCAACAGAAAACCTCTTAAACGAAAACGACTTGCAATGAAAATCCTTATGCTCATCAGAGCGTTTCCTCCGCTAAATGGGAAGCCTCCCCTGGCTACAACAATCCGGAATGCTGCTTTTGTTCTTTTTCTTTTGATTGCTTCTGGCGTTGCAGCCCAGCAAAGTAACGTTACCGGTAAAGTCACCTCACCGGAAGGGCCGCTGGCCGGCGTAACGGTGAGTGTCAAGGACCGCACAGTAAGTACGCAAACCGATGCGACAGGTACCTATTCGATACCTGCAGATCAAAATAGCACACTGGTTTTTTCTTATATCGGCTTTGCCACACAGGAAATCCTTGTGGGCAATCGTGCTGTTGTAAATGTATTGCTGCTCAACAGCAGCCAGCAACTGAATGATGTTGTGGTAGTGGGTTATGGCACGCAGCGCAAAGGCAACATTACCGGCGCTGTTGCCAATATTAAGTCTGAAGATTTGATGCGTACACCGGCATCCACTACTTCAAGTGCATTGGTGGGCCGGGTAGCGGGTATTACAGCCAGGCAAACAACAGGCCGCCCGGGGCAGGGCACCAACTTGCAGATCAGAAACCTGGGTGCGCCCCTATACGTTATTGATGGCGTGCCGCAAAGCGAAGGCCAGTTCAACAACATTTCTTCGGAGGACATTGAAAGCATTTCCATATTAAAAGATGGTTCGGCAGCCTTGTACGGTTTCCGAGCATCTAATGGTGTAGTGCTGGTTACCACCAAGAAGGGCCGGGGCGGAGATAAAGGAAAGCTTAGCGTCAATACATATTACCAGCTTCAGAATTATACACGGTATCTCTCCGCATCGGACGCTTATACCCATATGCGGGCTTTGGCCGAATCGCAACAGAATTTCAATTCAGCTGCAAATGGCGGTGGTATCAATGGCGGTACCCCTAACATAACGCCTGAAGAATTGGAAAAATGGCGGCAGGGTACAGAGGCCGGTTACCAAAGCACCAATTACCGCGATTATATTTTACAGAAAAATGCACCGCAGCAATATATCAATGTGAATGCCAGTGGTGGCAACGATAAGATGAACTATTATATTTCGCTTGGGGGTTTGAAGCAGGAAGGCATATTGAAACAGTTTGATTTTAAGCGGTATAATTTTCAAACAAATGTAGAAGGCACCATCATAAAAGGGGTGAAGTTTGGAACACAGTTAAGCGGCCGTGTTGAAGGGCGGTACAATCCTGCTTCTACCACCAATGCCGATGCTTACGACAATCCTTTCCTGGCCATACTGACCACTTGGCCCACTGAGCGGGTTTATGCAAACGACAACCCCGCCTACATCAACGGCGATATACATAACCGCATCCGCAACCCGGCCAACTTTGATCGCAATGTGGTGGGAACGCAAGACAATGTTTGGAACAACTTTGGAAGTATTTTTTATACAACGGTTCAACTTCCTTTTGGCCTGTCTGCCAAGGCCACTTATTCATATAATTACAAGCAGAATAAGAATGAAGTATTCCGTAAAAGCTTTGATCAGTATACCTACGACAAGGCGGCCGACTTATACAGGGTAGTGGCCACACAGGCCTTGCTGCGGAGAAATAAAAGCAGGCGGGAAATAAAGGAAAACTTTGCCGCCGTGCAGCTTAATTACAACCAGCAATTTGGTGGGCATACCATTGCTGCAACAGGCGCATACGAGTATGCAAGTGCAATAGAAGAATTTGTGGCGATCACCAGTTTGCCCGGCACCAATTACCTGCCCATTATCCGTACCCAGGAAGTAACAGGGATCGACAATACTTATGACATTACGAAAAGAGGTTCGGTCATCGGGAGGTTCAACTATGACTTCCGGCGCCGCTACTTACTCGAACTTTTGGGCCGGTACGACGGCAACCATATTTATGCACCGGGAAAGCGCTGGGGGCTGTTCCCCGCTGTAACCGGCGGTTGGGTAGTTTCCGAAGAAGCGTTTTACGGCAACAAGTTGCGGCATGTAATGAACTACGTTAAGCTGCGGGCATCGTGGGGCAGAACAGGCCGGGAAACAGGCGTCAATCCATTTGATTATCTGATAGGGGGCAATTACCCCGCAGGCAATTATGTGCTGGATAACAGCGGCACTGTGGTAAACGGCGTAGGCATCAGGGGGCTGCCCATCACCAACATTACCTGGGTAGAAAGCACCATCAAAAACGTGGGCATCAACTTAGGGTTCCTGGGTAATAAGCTGACGGTAGAAATGGATGCTTTTTACCGGGACCTGACCGGCATTCCTGCACAAAAGACTGATGTTGTAGTTCCGGTAGAAGTGGGCTATGATTTGCCCAATGAAAACCTGAACTCGGATCGTACGCAGGGTATTGAAGGAACCATAACTTATGCCAACAGAAAAGGACAGGTAAGCTATTCGGTAAGTGGTAATGCTACCCTGGCCCGCACCAAAAATATGGAGCGCTACAGGCCCCGGTTCGGTAATTCGTGGGACCAGTACCGCAACCAATTACATGACCGTTGGACCGACATTAACTGGGGCTACCAGGTAATTGGACAATTCCAGTCGGTGGAAGAAATAAAGAACTATCCCATTAATAACGATGGCCAGAACAACACTACACTGCTGCCCGGTGATCTGAAGTTTAAAGACGTGAATGGCGATGGCCTGATCAGCAACCTGGATGAACGGCCCATTGGTTACGGTGGTAATGCCGGTGCTTCTGCCTTCGATGGCAATAATCCTTATTTGAGTTTTGGTTTTTCCACCAGCCTTGATTGGAAAGGATTTAGTTTGAACACCGATTGGGCCGGTGCCTCCCTGCAATCGTATTACCGCATATTTGAGTCGGTGGTGCCGTTCCAGGCAACACACAATTCGCCTTCATTTTTATTTAATGACCGCTGGCACCGTGCCGATCTGTATGACAACAACAGCGCCTGGGTTCCCGGTAAATACCCTGCCATCCGCAGGGCCAACAACAACCATATCAATTACTCCCGCAGAAGCGATTTCTGGATAGAGAATGTACGTTACCTGCGGCTGCGAAACCTGGAACTGGCGTACAACCTGCCCAAGAGCCTGTTGAGTAAGGCACACCTGTCAAGCGTACGGGTATACATTTCCGGAACCAACATCCTCACATTCGATACCATGAAGGACATTGAACTGGATCCTGAGATTGGAAAGGACAATGGATTGGTTTACCCCATCATGAAGCTGTACACCTTTGGCATTAACCTGACCCTTTAACGATTGCACATGAAAAATATATTCAAGCTCTTTATCCTGATAACGGTATCCGTAACCGCTTTTTCCTGCAAAAAGGATATACTGGATACCGAATCGCAAACCATTCTTTCCGACGACCAAATATGGAAAGACCCCAAGATGGTGTCCAGCGTGTTGGCCAACATATACAACCGGCTTCCCAGGTATGCATCCACCATTTCGGGCACGGAGAACTATGCCATTTTTGACGAAGGCATGTGGTCGGGTTTAACCAACCAGGACCTGGAAATACGCAACAACCTCGCAAATTATGCCTATGACCGTTGGCGCTATTGGGACTATGGTTTGATCCGCGATATTCATGTGGCGTTGGACCAGATCAATGTGGCCAGTTCGCCGGCAATGACCGCTCCCATTAAGAACCAGTTCCTCGCAGAGTTTCGCTTTTTAAGGGCCATGGTGTATTTCGAGTTGGTAAAAAGAATGGGCGGTGTGCCCCTGGTTACCTCTCAACTGATTTACGATTTCAAAGGCGATGTGACTTCTTTGCGAACACCCCGTAGTAAGGAAGCAGAAATCTATGACTTTATTGCCAGCGAGGCAGATGCCATTAAAGATGTAATTGGCAATGGCGGCAATGCAAAAAGGGCCAACAAGTATGCAGTGCTGGCTTTAAAAAGCAGGGCCATGCTGTATGCAGGTTCCCTGGCAAAATACAACAACACGCCTGGTTTTACCAAAGTGGCCACAGCCGGTGGAGAAGTAGGCATACCGGCTGAAAAGGCCACGGAATATTACCAGAAATCGCTGGATGCTGCCAACGAAATCATCAACAGCGGGGTTTATGAACTGTATAAAGGAAATCCAAACCTGGGTGAGAACTTCTGGGAGGCCTTGACCAAGAAAACGGGCAACAAAGAAGTGATCCTGGCCAATGATTTCAATAAGGCGCAAGGCCGGAGGCACAACTTCACCTTTGCAAATACGGCTCCTTCCCTGCGTGAAGAAGCAAGTACCTCGCAATCTGAAATTGTACCCTCGCTAAATCTTGTGGAAAGCTTTGAGTTTACGGACGATGCCGTGGGAACATTAAAGGGCGTAGGTACGGGTAGCAATACGGCAGCAGGCCAGGCTTCCTGGATATTTTACAATAAGCCTGAAGATATTTTTGCCAATAAAGATGCGCGGTTCTTCGGTACCGTTATGTATCCTGGTGCTACGTTTGCCAACAAGCCGCTGCAGATGCTGGCAGGCACCTACACCTGGAATGCAGCCACCAATAAATACGACCGGCAGGAAAGTACGCCGGGTGCCGGGGTTACCGGCATCGATGGCCCGGCCCGCAGCCAGCAAAATGTATCGAATACCGGTTTTTATATCCGCAAGTATATGGATGCCGCACCGGGTGCCTCAACAACCACCATTGCAAGCGATGTATGGTGGGTAATGTTCCGGTTGGGAGAGGTATACCTGAATGCTGCCGAGGCCGCATTTGAACTGGGTCTGCCCGAAGCAGTAACGCATATCAATAAGTTAAGGGAAAGGTCCGGTTTTCCTGCCAACAGCATTACAACACTTACAATAGAGCGCATACAAAATGAAAGAAGGGTGGAGCTTGCATTTGAAGATCATCGCCTGTGGGATGTGATCCGGTGGCGGATAGCAGATAAAATCTGGGGCGGTTCTGCAACGCCGGCAACTGCCAATATTTATGCGCTTTATCCGTACCGTATTATTCATCCGGGCCATCCCAACCACGGCAAATTTGTATTCGACAAATTTGTTGCACCGCGGTTTCTAACGCCCCGGTTTTTCAGGCAGGGGAATTATTATGCGTCCATTGCAGATAATGTGATCAACAACAGCGGCAACCTCATTATCCGTAATCCATTCCACTAAAGCTTTATACAATGAAACCTAGTTTATATTTTTTTTGTGCGCTTTTTATTGTGCTTTTTTCCGCTTGTGAAAAAGACAATTTAGAGGAACCCACTTCCATTCTTTCCGGTAACATTACGTTTGCAGGTCAGCCTATTGGGGTACGCACCGGTGGGGTACAATTTGAGATCTGGCAACGTGGGTATGCCTTTTTTACCAAAGTGCCGCTCAATATTGCGCAGGACGGCAGTTTCAAGGCAACGCTTCATGATGGCGACTACAAGCTTGTCCGGCTGCCTAATGCCGGACCCTGGGCGAATAATACGGACACCATCAATGTATCGCTAAAAGGTGCTGCTTCGGTAGACATACCCGTAGAACCTTACTTCGTGATCAAGAATGCCAGTATTATACGGGACGGGCAGAATGTGTCGGCAACATTTACCATTGAGCAAAACGGCACCCATACCAGAACACTGGAATCTGCAAGGCTTTTCTTGGGTCGTTATTTTTTGCTGGATGCCGGCAACAATGGTAATGCTGGGAACAAGGCCGCAACCGGTATTGTGCTGGGCCAGCCCGTTACCGTTACCATGGCTATACCCCCATACATCGAAAAGGATGATTTTATTTTTGCCCGGGTGGGTGTAAAAACAAGGGACATCCAGGAATATTTGTATACGCCATCCCAAAAAATTCAGTTGAAATAACCTCCGGGTGTTTGCCTTGTTTCACCTATTACTCCTGCAGCCATCATGTATTGGTATTGGCTGCCCGAGATCACCCAGCGGCTCCGGCCTGCAGCTTAGTAAATGTGCTGGAACCGCTGATTTTATAATATCTTAATTCAATAACTCAATTATGAACGGTTCACGTTTGCTTTCCTTTATTCGCCACGTTTGCTCCCTTTTTGTCCTGCTCTTTTTGTGCACGCCGGCCTTAAAGGCCCAAATGGGCAGTAATGCTATCATCAATGTCGATCTCGGTAAAAACATCGGGCCCATGTATCCGGCCTGGGCATGGTTTGGATACGACGAACCCAACTACACCTACATGAAGGACGGCAAGAAATTGCTGACGGAAATAGCAAAGCTTAGCCCGGTGCCGGTGTATGTGCGGGCCCATAGCCTGCTGGTAAGCGGCGATGGCGAAGCAGCATTGAAGTGGGGCTCTACAAATGCTTATACCGAAGATGCGGCCGGCAATCCTATTTACGACTGGCGCATTGTGGACAGCATTTTTGATACATACATTGAACGAGGCATGAAGCCGGTGGCACAGATTGGTTTTATGCCCAAAGCCCTCTCTACAAACCCCGAGCCTTATCGCCACTACTGGAAGCCGGGCGATCCCTATACCGACATCATCACCGGTTGGGCATATCCGCCGAAGGATTATAAAAAGTGGGAAGAACTCGTGTACCAATGGGTAAAACATTCCGTGCAGCGGTATGGACAAAAAGAAGTGGAAAGCTGGTACTGGGAAGTGTGGAACGAGCCTAATGGCCATTACTGGAAAGGCACCATGGAAGAATTTTTCAAGATGTATGACTACGCGGTAAATGGTGTTAAGCGGGCTTTGCCAACGGCAAAGATCGGCGGTATTAACATAGCTGGTACAGGCGGCAAAGGCGCCCAGAACTGGATGAATACCTGGGCAAAACACGTGCTGGAAGGAACCAATTATGCCACGGGTAAAAAAGGTACACCTGTAGATGCGATCCTGTTCCACGCCAAAGGTGCACCGCGATTGGTAAATGGCCATGTGCGGATGAATATGGGTACGCAATTAAGGGATATCGAGGCAGGCTTCAAGTTTGTAAATGCGTACCCGCAGTTCCGGAATTTGCCTGTGATCATTGGCGAATCGGATCCCGAAGGTTGCGCTGCCTGCGGTATGGCAACCAACCCCGAAAATGCTTACCGCAATGGAACCATGTACTCCAGTTACACTGCAGCTTCTTTTGCCCGCAAATACTTACTGGCCGATTTGTACAAAGTAAATTTTAAAGGTGCTGTATCCTGGTCGTTCGAATTTGAAAACCAGCCCTGGTTTTACGGGTTTCGCGATCTTGCTACCAATGGCGTAGACAAGCCTGTGTTGAATGTGTTTCGCATGTTTGGCATGATGAAGGGCAACCGCGTTGACCTTACTTCTAACCGCGGATATGATTTGCGTACCGCAGTTGATTCGAGCTTTAGAAAATCCTATACCGACATCAGTGGCCTTGCCTGCAAGGATGCTACCGAAGCAACGGTGATGCTTTGGAATTACCACGACGATGATATAAAAAGCGAAGCTGAAAATGTATCCGTTCAACTGAAAGGTCTGCCCCGCAAACAAGTACTGCTGCACCATTACCGCATTGACGATGAGCATAGCAACTCCTACGAAGTATGGAAAAAAATGGGTTCGCCTAAAAATCCAACCAGCGAACAGATCAGGGAGCTGGAAAAGGCAGGGCAATTGGAATTATTGACTTCGCCGGAATACATTTTACCCAATAATGGTACGGCAACTATTCAACTGTCGCTGCCCCGCCAGGGTGTGTCTTTATTAAAATTGGAGTGGTAAAACAGGATAAAAATTTTTAAATAGTTCAACGTCAGGAGACATGAAAATACAAGCAGTAAGAACCAAATTATACCAGTGGCAGGGACCGGTAAAAACCAGCGATACCATATTTGCTACACCCCTGAGCATGCTTCCTTTTCAGGCCGATGCCCAGGCCCCATTTCGTTTTTTTAGCTGGCTGGTGGTAGAAGTGGAAACGGATGAAGGGCATATAGGCTATGGCAATGCCGGGTTATGTCCGGATGTAACCAAGCTAATTGTTGATTCAAAGTTGGCGTCCCTGTTGCTGGGCGAAAACCCCCTAAACACCGAGTATCTTTTTGAGAAAATGTACCGGTCAACCGTGGCGTATGGAAGAAAAGGCGCTGCACTTGCTGCCATCAGTGCTGTTGATATTGCACTGTGGGATATCAAAGGATTGGTAATGAACCAGCCGGTATTTATGCTATTGGGCGGTCGAACCAAGGAAGCCATTCCTACTTACTACAGCAGGCTGTATACCCGCAATTTAGATGCACTGCAGGCAGAAGCAGACCACTTTAAAAAGGAAGGCTTTACCGGCATGAAAATGCGTTGTGGTTACCCGCTTACTGATGGCATGAGGGGCCTGAAAAAGAACGTGGAAATGGTGCGCCTGGTGCGGGAAACCGTAGGCGATGACGTGGACATTATGCTGGAAGCATATATGGGGTTCAATTTCGCATATGCAAAACAGCTGCTCAAGGAGATGGAGCCCTACAACCTGCGGTGGGCAGAGGAGTTGTTGCTGCCCGATGAGATCCACAGTTTCGCCAAACTAAAACAAGCAACTTCTATCCCCATTTCCGGTGGCGAACATGAATACACCCGCTATGGCTTTCATGACCTGCTGCAGGCAAATGCGTTGGACATTTTTCAGTTTGACACCAACAGGGTAGGCGGTTTTACCGAAGCCCAAAAGATCTGCAACATGGCGCTGGTGCACGGCGTGGAAGTAATCCCGCATGGCGGGCAAATGCACAACCTGCATGTGGTGATGAGTTCTTTTGCAGCACCAATGGCCGAATATTTTCCGCAAACAGAAATTGAAGTAGGCAATGAAATGTTCTGGTACATCTTCGATGGCGAAGCCATTGCCGAAGGGGGACAATTGCAGCTGGATGATTCCAAACCGGGTATGGGTCTTACGCTAAAATCAGACTACCTCGATCAATTTAATATCATACAATTTGAGTCCTCGTTAAAAAGCAGTGTTCCCTTATAAAATAATTTATGCAACCCAGAATATTAGACCTATTTAAACTGGCCGGACAGGTAGCCCTGGTAATTGGTGGCAACCGTGGATTGGGGTTGGCCATGGCCGGTGCATTGGCAGAAGCGGGGGCGGGCATTGCCATTGCAGCCCGCGATACAGAGACCAATGAAAAGGCTGCCTGTTCCCTGAAAGAAGATTATGGCATCGATGTTATCCATCATTACTGTGATGTTACAGACGAAAAGAGTATACAGGAAGTTGTAGCCAAAACAATAGATCATTTTGGGAAAATTGATATCCTGATCAATTCTGCAGGCATCAATATCCGGGGCAGCATTGAAAGCCTGTCGATGGAAGATTTTAATAAGGTGCAACAGGTAAATGTTACCGGCACCTGGATTGCCTGCAAAGCAGTGGTGCCCTTTATGAAGAAAAATGGCTATGGCCGCATTATCAACATCGGCTCCATGCTGTCGGTTACTGCCATTCCCGAACGTACTCCGTATGCCACCAGCAAGGGCGCTGTTTTGCAGCTTACCCGGTCGCTGGCAATGGAGCTGGCACAGGACGGCATAACCGTAAATGCCCTGATGCCGGGACCATTTGCCACCGAGCTTAATTTGCCGCTGTTACAGGACCCCGAAAAATACAAGGCCTTTATTGCCAAGGTGCCCATAGGCCGCTGGGGTGAGCTGCACGAAATTGGCGGCATTGCCTTATACCTGGCAAGCCCGGCTTCCAGTTTTACCACGGGAAGTTGCATTGCTATTGATGGCGGCTGGATCGCCGTTTAACCAAGTTTACCCAATTGAATATGAACAAAACAATACGCCTGCTACAACTCAGTCACCCGCAAATGGGAAGAAAGGTAGCATTGGTACAGGAACCTTTATTGGTATTGCTGCGCCAGGTGACTTCTGTGTATGAATTAGCCCTGGAGGCAATTGATGCAGCAACACCCATAAAAGTGCTGATTCAACAATACCTGTCCGAAGAAACGTTGGATTATGACACGGTTTATGAAGGCACAAATGAGTGGACCATCCTGCCTTCTTTTGATTGTCCCCAAAATCCTTTTGCCTGCCTTGTTTCCGGCACGGGCCTTACCCATAAAAACAGTGCACTGAACCGGCAGATGATGCATGCAGCAGAGGCGGAAAGCCTGACCGACAGCATGAAAATGTACCAGTGGGGCCTTGATGGCGGGCAGCCCCAGAAAGGCGCCATCGGTACGCAGCCCGAATGGTTTTATAAAGGCACAGGTGCTATGCTTAAAGGTCATGGCGAGGTATTGGAAGTGCCGCCTTATGCCAACGACGGTGGCGAAGAGCCGGAGATTGCAGGCGTTTATGTAGTGGATAAATCGGGCCAGCCTTACCGTGTTGGATTTACCACCGGTAACGAGTTCTCGGATCATGTGATGGAGAAAAAAAATTACCTCTACCTCGCACCTTCCAAGTTGCGTTGCTGTGCAATAGGCCCCGAACTGGTTGTAGATGGAGATTTCAAAAACATATCGGGAACCGTTGCAGTGTTGCGCAATGAGAAAGAACTGTGGTCGGCTGCCATACAAACCGGCGAAACCAATATGGCCCATTCATTGGATAACCTGGAGTACCATCATTTTAAATATGCCGACCACCGGTTGCCCTTACAGGCGCATGTTCACTTCTTTGGTGCCGATGCGTTTAGTTTTGGTGCCGGTGTTTCCCTTCAAAGCGGAGATGAAATGGTGGTGCAATGGAAAGGCATGGGCCGTCCGCTAAAAAACAGCATCCATATAAACGGAACAAAAGAGTTGTCGGCAGCAATAAAAACGCTTGCCGAAAACAACCCATAAAGCCCGCATACTCACTACTAATTATTGCATTGCCATATGACAAAGGTTATGATCTCAGAAGATAGCCGCCTGCCGCGGCTACGCTGGGTAATGATTGCGTTTGCCTTTTTGGCAACGGTGTTAAATTACGTCCATCGGCTTTCTTTTTCTTACCTGAGTGCCGATGGCGAATTACGGGATTTGATTCCCAACGAAGCATTCGGTTATATGGCTACTGCATTCCTGGTGGCCTATAGTTTGTCCAATGCTTTTTCCGGCCTGGTGATCGATCGTTTGGGTACCCGCCTGGGTTATTCCTTATGCATGGCATTTTGGACAACGGCAGGCCTTTTTCATGCCTTTGCCGTAACGCCTTTGCAGTTTGGTATTTGCCGGTTTATGTTAGGACTAGGCGAGGCAGGTAACTGGCCCGCAGCCTTAAAGCTTACCAGTGAATGGTTTCCGCCCCGCGAAAGATCGACAGCTTCCGGGATTTTTAACAGCGGTTCTGCATTAGGTGCTATTATCGTTCCGCCGCTGGTGGCGGTAATGGCTACGAGTTACGGCTGGAAATACACTTTTATTATCCTGGCACTTTTTGGTTATTTGTGGCTGGCTGCTTTTTGGTTTACCTATTATACTCCTGGCCAATCATCCAAAGAGGCAAGGGAGCGAGTGGTGCCTGCATTTACCCTGTTGAAAAGCAGGTATGTATCGCGGCTGCTGTTGGCCAAAATATTTATAGAACCGGTATGGTACTTCGTAACGTTTTGGATTGCCCGGTACCTGGTAGATGTGCACCAGTGGGATTTAAAAACGATTGGCTGGTTTGCCATGATCCCCTTTATTATGGCAGATGTGGGCAACATCATTGGCGGGTACTTTACGCAGTTTATTATCAAGCGGGGTGTGGCTATCCCCAGGGCACGGCGCATTGCTTTGGCCCTTTCGGGCCTCTTTATGGCCTTGCCATTGATCGTTGCTCCGATTGTTGTGTCAACGCCCATGTCGGGGCTGATTGTGTTTGGACTGTCGGGGTTTGGTTATACTTCTTACACCGCAAATGCACTGGCATTAACCGCCGATGTGGTTCCAAAAAGTTCCGCAGCATCGGCCTGGGGTTTGGCTTGTATTGGTAATGGTATTGGTGGCGCCATTTTCCAGGCTTTATCCGGTAGGGTGCTGGGTGTGTTTTCTCTTTCAAAGGGTTATGTAGCGGCCTATAATATTTTGTTCCTTGGTTTTGGCTTGTTGGTAGTAATTGGTATGGTGATCTTATTAGTAATGGCAGGTTCGTATGAACGGGATACAAAGTTGCAGGAGTATGCAGTAGGAGAAAAACAGCCGCTTGCCATTGAGCCAATAGCCTGAACCACTTTGGGATGCGATCGCTTTTCATTAAAACAATAAAAGCAGCTTGCCTGCATGTTGAAAATTTTTCAAGGATTCAAGTGCCGGCAACTGCTGCAAAACAAAGTATACGCAACGGGTATCAACATGAGTCAGTTTATACATTGAAAGCACTCGAACCAGTATTGAGGTTAATAAACCATTACTTCCAGGATAGTGCTGCTGAAATTGTTGCATCCTGATTGGAAATATGCCCGTTTCCATTTACCTTTTGCATCTTACTCAATTGCTTGCTCATGGAAAGAAACCGGGTTTGTTCCCCTGCCTGTTTTGTGCCAATCTTCCTGCTATTCTATTCAAATGTACCAGGTACAGGAATCTTTCTACAGGCCGACTGTGAAAATACCGGAGCGCAAAATTTTTGATACATCCTTTGGTAACCACCACCAGATTTTTTTTACACTAATCGTTAATCACCTCAACATATGTCTGAACTAAGAAGCCAGGGTTGGTTTGGCAAAACCGACAAGATGGGTTTTTACTACCGTAGCTGGTTCAAAAACCAGGGCTATCCCAACCATTTATTCGATGGCCGTCCTGTTATTGGCATTTGCAATACCTGGTCGGAATTAACGCCCTGCAATGCGCATTTAAGGGAGATCGCGGAAGTGGTAAAGCGTGGTGTGTACGAAGCGGGCGGCTTCCCGCTGGAGTTCCCGGTGATGTCGCTGGGAGAAACCCAGTTAAAGCCAACGGCCATGTTGTTTCGCAACCTGGCGGCAATGGACACAGAAGAATCTATTCGCGGCAATCCTATTGATGGCGTGGTGCTGCTTACCGGTTGCGATAAAACAACACCTTCCACCGTGATGGGTGCTGCTTCGGTTGATCTGCCTACTATTGTTGTCCCCGGCGGGCCTATGCTCAATGGAAAATTTCAAGGCCAGGACATTGGCTCGGGAACGCATGTGATCAAGTTTGCCACCGAGCGGAAAAAGGGCACCATGTCGGCCGAAGATTACCTGGCTGCAGAAAGCTGCATGTCGCGCAGCGCCGGCCATTGCATGACCATGGGCACCGCATCTACCATGGCTTGTATGGTGGAGTCATTGGGCCTTACCTTGCCGGGGGCAGCCGCCATTCCGGCTGTAGATGCCCGCAAAAAGGTACTGGCACATATCAGTGGCATCCGCATTGTGGAAATGGTTAAAGAAGACCTGCGGCTCTCCAAAATTTTAAAGCGGGAAGCATTTGAAAATGCCATCAAGGTAAATGCAGCCATTGGCGGCTCTACCAACTTTATCATTCACCTGCTGGCCATTGCCGGCAGGATGGGTGTGGAGTTAAACCTGGACGATTTCGATTCATTGGGTAGTTCCATTCCGCTCCTGCTTAACCTCATGCCTTCCGGTAAATACCTGATGGAAGATTTTTATTATGCTGGGGGGCTACCTGTTATTCTTAATGAAATGAAAGCGCACCTGCATATGGATGCGATCACCGTTACTGGTAAAAGCCATGCAGAAAATATCGAGGAGCAGTGTAATTGTTACAATAAAGAAGTAATTGCCACCATCAATGACCCCCTGATACACGAAGCCGGCATTGCGGTGCTGAAAGGAAACCTGGCCATCAACGGAGCCGTGATCAAGCCTTCTGCAGCCAGCCCTTCGCTAATGCAGCACCGGGGCAGGGCAGTGGTGTTTGAAAGCATTGAAGATTATCATGCCCGTGTGGATGACCCGGACCTGGATATTGATGAAACCTGCATCATGGTGTTGAAGTATGTAGGACCCGTAGGTTACCCGGGCATGCCCGAAGTAGGCAATATGTTGTTACCAAAGAAAATTTTAGACAAAGGAGTAACGGATATGGTGCGCATTTCCGATGGCCGGATGAGCGGTACTGCCTTTGGTACTGTTATCCTGCATGTATCACCCGAAGCGGCAATTGGTGGCAATCTTGCCCTCGTACAAAATGGCGATATGATAGAGGTGGATGTGCCGGCCCGGCGCCTGCACCTGGAAGTATCCGAAGAAGAACTGGAGCGCCGAAGAGCAGCCTGGGTAGCGCCCAGGCCAGTGGCTGCACGTGGCTATGCAAACCTCTATATCAGGGCAGTGCAACAGGCCGATAAAGGTGCGGACTTTGACTTCCTGGTGGGCGGTTCGGGCGACCAGGTCACCCGCGATTCGCATTAGTGTGTACTGCATCAAATGGCTTTTAAAAACAGGTAAGCACCTTCTTCACCAACCCCTACCAAACACAAGCGTAATGGACCCGATTGCACCTGCCAAACCATCCCGCATCCGGTTCCGGATACTGGGCCTTATTTTTATTTGCGTGGTGATCAATTATATGGACCGCAGCAATATTTCTATTGCGGCTGCAGCCCTTTCCAAAGACCTGCAGTTAAGTTCGGTTCAGTTGGGCCTCCTGTTTTCTGCATTCGGCTGGACCTATGCCGCGCTGCAAATTCCAGGCGGCATTTTGGTAGACCGGTTTTCATCACGGGTGTTGTATGCGTTTTGTTTAATTGCATGGTCGGTGATGACCCTGTTGCAAGGTGTGGCCAAAGGCTTTGTTACGGTGTTGGGCCTGCGGCTGGCAGTAGGTGTTTTTGAAGCCCCTTCTTACCCAATCAACAACCGCGTGGTTACTTCCTGGTTTCCCGATAAGGAACGGGCCACCGCCATTGCCGTGTATACATGCGGGCAGTTTTTGGGTCTTGCCTTGGTCACCCCTTTGCTGGCTATTGTTCAAACTTATGTAGGCTGGCGGGGGCTGTTTATTGTTACCGGTTTAACCGGCATTATCTGGGGGGTGATTTGGTACCTGTTTTACCGCAGTCCAACAGAGCATCCTAAAGTAAATGACGCCGAGCTGGATTACATTGAACAGGGTGGTGGTATCCTCCATCGAGATGGGCAGGATGCACAAAAAAAGCAGCCGTTTAAATGGACAAACCTGAAAAAAGTATTGAGCTATCGCAAGCTCTGGGGCATTTATATCGGGCAGTTTGCCGTTAATTCCACCCTCTGGTTTTTCCTTACCTGGTTTCCTACCTACCTCGTAAATTATCGCGGAATGGACTTTCTTAAATCCGGCTTCCTGGCATCGGCGCCTTTTCTGGCAGCGTTTGCCGGCTTGCTTACTTCGGGGCTCCTATCCGACTATTTATTGAAGAAAGGCGTATCGCCAAATATTGCCCGCAAAGCACCCGTCATCTTTGGGCTATTGTTGGCTTCTTCCATTGTGGGCGCCAATTATGTAGACAGTACCGGATGGATTATTTTCTTTATGGCACTGGCGTTTTTCGGAAATGGTTTTGCCACCATCACCTGGGTGTTTGTGTCTACGCTGGCACCCAAAAACCTGATCGGGTTAACCGGCGGGGTGTTTAATTTTATTGGTAACCTTGCTTCCATTGTTATACCCATAGTTATCGGATACCTGGCCCGTGATGGTAATTTTGAGCCGGCTTTGTTCTTTATTGGAGGCGTTACTATTGTAGGTGCCTGTTCTTACATTTTCGTAGTTGGAAAAGTGGAACGAATTGTAGACGGCGATCCGGATGCCCTTGTTCCCAAATCCGAAATGTCTCATGTATAAATAGTTTTCCATGTTCGCCAGATTATTTTTAGTCCTGGCCTTTACATCTTTTCATTGCATTGTGCTGGCACAGGAACTTAAAGTTGAAGTGGTTTCGTTTCATCCGCAAATGGAAAAGATCATTTCCAAACAAGCACGCTTTGAAGTGTTAGCAGAAGCGCATGCCTGGACGGAAGGACCCCTATGGCTGGAAAAAGAACAGATGCTGCTTTTTTCCGACATACCTGCCAATTCAATTTATAAGTGGACAAAAGAGCGGGGCAAGGAATTGTACCTGACGCCATCGGGTTATACAGATACCGCAAAACGTGGTGGCGAAACAGGATCGAACGGCTTACTCCTAAATAGCAAGCGGCAGCTGGTGCTTTGCCAGCATGGCGATAGGCGGATGGCCCTGATGGATGCACCCCTGCTGCAGCCCAAGCCTCAATTTATTTCCTTAGCCAATAACTATAACGGAAAGAAATTCGACAGCCCGAATGATGCAGTGTATCAGGTCAATGGTGATTTATTTTTTACAGACCCTCCTTATGGCCTGGAAAAGAACTTCCGGGATCCGAAAAAAGAAGCGCCTTACAATGGGGTGTACAAATTGGATACAAAAGGAAAGGTTACACTGCTGCTTGATTCCATTACACGGCCAAACGGCATTGCTTTTTTCCCGGGTGAAAAAAGGCTGCTGATTGCAAATTCGGACCCGCAGAAACCGTATTGGTACGTATATGATTTAGATAAGGCCGGCGCATTGGTGAATGGAAAAATATTTTATGATGCAACGGAGGAGTCTAAAAAAGCACCCGGTATGCCCGATGGAATGAAGATCGATGCGCAGGGAAATGTTTATGCTACCGGCCCCGGAGGGGTTTGGATCTTCAATAAGGATGGCGTGGTGCTGGGCAAAATAATAGTGAATGACCTTACCTCGAATTGTTCCTTGTCTAAAGACTGGATATATATCACGGCCAATAAAAGGGTGATCCGCGTACCACTTGCCCGATAACTTTTATTTCCTGCCGCTAAATCGATACAAATGATGTTGCTGAAAAAATCACTCGTTGTTGTTGTTTCCTGTTTATGTGCCGCACAACTATTTGCTCAAAATGCCCGCATTAAAATCGACCTGGACCGCACCATAGGCGAAGTGCACAAGCATTTATACGGAAACTTTGTAGAGCACCTGGGCCGCTGTGTTTACGGTGGTATTTACGACACCGTTTCTGCCCTTTCCGATGAACAGGGTTTTCGTAAAGATGTAATGGCTGCTGTAAAAGATCTGCGGCCCACCATCCTTCGCTACCCCGGCGGTAATTTTGTCTCCAACTACAACTGGCTGGATGGTGTGGGGCCTAAAAGTGACCGCATACCGCGGCTGGAGCTTGCCTGGTATACCCTGGAGCCCAATACATTCGGTACCAATGAGTTTATGGAGTATTGCAAAAGGGTAGGAGCCGATCCTTATTTTTCTGTAAATATGGGTACGGGCACTATTGAAGAAGCACGCCGCTGGGTGGAGTATTGCAATGTAAAGGAAGGGCCGTATTACGCCGAACTGCGCAAAAAGCATGGCTATCCCGAGCCGCACAACATCAAGTACTGGAGCCTGGGCAATGAAATGGATGGACCCTGGCAGATGGGCCACATGAATGCAGAAGATTATGTAAAAAAAGCGCGGGAAGCTGCCAAACTAATGGTGCGAACTTCGCCTGATATCAAGCTGATTGCCGCCGGCTCTTCCAACTATCGCGAAGGTGCCGATCCCGATCATTGGAACCATGCCATATTAAATGGATTAAAAGACGTGATCGACTACATTGCCCTGCATATTTATGTAGGCAATCCCGATAGTAATTATTACAACTTTGTTTCCACCCCACTGGTGTTGGAGCAGCGAACAAAAGTGGTAAAGGGAATGATTGACCAGGTGATGCAAACCGCCAACCGTTCCGGTAAGGATCCTATCTATATTGCCTGGGATGAATACAATGTTTGGTACCGGGCCCGCAGGGGCAATGCAGCAAGGGGCAGGAATGCGTTGGAAGAGCGGTATAACCTGGAAGATGCCTTGGTTATTGCAGGATTTTTAAATGCTTTTATACGCAATGCCGATGTGGTAAAGATGGCCAATATGGCGCAACTGGTGAATGTGATTGCACCTATTTTCACCAGCGAGACCGGCATGTTCAAGCAAACCGTTTTTTATCCTTTGCAATTGTTTGCCAACCATGTGTACGGTACTGCCCTCGATGTGTTTGTGGATTGTAAAACCTACAATACCGAAAAGTTCTTTTTGGGGCTAAGCGAAACCACTACACAACAATCCGGCGTTCCTTACCTCGATGTTTCGGCTACTTATAAAGATGGAGAAGTGACAATTGCGGTGGTTAATCGCCATAAGGACCAGGCCATCACTACCAATATCCTTTCCCAGAATGGTGCCTTTAGCGGCAATATGGAAGTGTATGAAGTAAATGGCGCCAACGTTAAATCCATGAACGATTTTGGAAAGACCGAAGTGCAAACCGTAAAAAAGCCATCACTAAAGGTGAGCGGAACAAAATTCCCGTACTCCTTTCCTGCACACTCATTCACTTTAATCAAAGCCAAAGTTGCACGTTAACCAGTAAGCGGGTGGGGGGCACTAAAAGGAACCTGGCCCTGCGTGCAACTATAACCCTGCTGTACCACGTACAACAAAATAGGGACAACAATTCGGTGTCGTTGCTTTACATGCAATCAATTTTCAAACACCCAGTTCATATTCAAAAATAAAAGGAGCAAATGTTATGAAAAGAAAGCATTTATTAATGAGCAACCTCCTTGCAGTGGTGTTGGCCATTACTGGTCAGGCACAACAAAGGCAGGGGCCCATTCTAACTGGAAATGACATTGCAATAGTGGCTACCGAGCATGGCAAGGTGCGGGGATATGTAGACGATGGCATTTTTGCTTTCAAGGGAATACCTTATGCAAAAGCAGACCGGTTTATGCCGCCCCAGGCCCCCGACAAGTGGGAAGGGGTTCGCCAATGCACCATATTCGGGCCGCAGGCCATGCAAGGCACTGCGCAAAATTGGGGCGGACAAGGCGATTACAATTTCGGTTTCCAGTTCAACATGGAGCCCATGAACGAAAAGGAAAGCTTTGTATTAAATGTTTGGTCTAAAGGCATAAACGACGGGAAAAAGCGACCGGTTTGGGTTTGGATACATGGCGGCGGTTATGCAAGCGGCTCGGCCAACCAGCTTCCTTTTTTTGACGGAGTATCCCTGGCCAAAAAGGGCGACATAATCGTGGTTTCGGTTAACCACCGGCTTAATGTTTTGGGGTACCTCGATCTGAGAGGCCTGGGTGGAAAATATTCCGAATCAGTGAACCTGGGCATGCAGGATTTAGTGGCTGCGCTTCAATGGGTGCGCAACAACATTGAACAGTTTGGTGGAGATCCTAATGCCGTAACCATCAACGGGCAATCCGGTGGCGGCGGTAAGGTTTCTACGCTGATGGCCATGCCTTCGGCAGCAGGGTTATTTCACCGGGCTATTGTTCAAAGCGGTTCCACACTTACGCTTGGTAAAGGAGAAGATTCCAAAGCCTACGGATTGGCGTTTGCTGCTGCACTGGGTGTTACCCCTCAGAACGTTGACAAGCTCAATACTGTAGCCTATACCGAACTTATTGCAAACGGACAGGTAGCTTCCAATGTTTTAAGGGCAGCGGGCAGTACTGTTCGTGGTGGTTATGCGCCAACAGTTGATGGCAAATACATTGTACAAAACCCGTTTGATCCGGCACCTGCCGAGTTTTCGAAAAACGTGGCCATGCTCATTGGTACCGATCTCAATGAGTTTACGTATAACAACCGGGCGATCATTACCCCGCAAACGGTGGAGCAGGTGAAAGAAGCTATTGCAAAGCGTTATGGTGCGGAGCGTGTTGACCAATATATGGCATTTTACAAAGAGGCTTACCCAAACGACAACCAGCCGCAGCATATGCTCACCTTCGACAGCCAGTTCAGGGGCGGTGCCATTAAGCAGGCAACTGCAAAAAGCAAGCAGGGCGGGGCACCGGCCTATGTCTACCTGTTCGAGTGGCAATCGCCGGTTAACGACGGCAGCCTGGGGGCATCGCATGGTATGGAGCTTCCCTTTATGTTCAACAACATTGCGCTGGCTCGTCCGCTTACCGGTGGTGGAAAAGAAGCTTATGAACTGGCGGATAAGATCAGCTCTGCCTGGATCAATTTTGTAAAAACCGGCAATCCTAACGCCAAAGGTTTACCTAATTGGGAGCCTTACAACCCGGAAAAGGGTGCTACGATGATCTTTGACAACAATTGCAAGATTGTGTACAACCACGACAAAAAGCTAATGGAGTTTGTAAGTGCACATGGCCCTGCTCCCGGGTTTGGTGGCAGGTAAGCAACATCATGTGCTGCAGTTGCTGCTATTATGAAACTATTTAGGATGGTTCCCATTGTTACTTTCAATACAACAGCGAATCAAACTTAGAATTCTTGCTATATAACGAAACATCTTTGGCACAAGCAACATTGCATCTGCTCTCACCTGGCGATGGCATTATAAATATGTTTTTAAATACACGGGCTCTAATGCATAACAAACAGAAGCGGGTTGCCAATAAGGAACCCGCTTCTTGTTTGTACCTGTGGTATTCACCTGGGTTAGCCCATAAAGCTCATTTAGCGAGCCAGGGTTATTGCGGGTGCAGCATATTTTAGCTGGCACGCAACGGGCATCATCGTGTGCTTTCTACTGTATATACAAAGCTATCAGCCTTATAATAACCCAGGTTGTATTCAATAGGCCGCTCTCCCTGGTCAAAAACATAACGCTTCCGGAAAAGTATCGGACTGTCTACAGCAATGCCCAATTTTTCTGCAATAAACGGGTCGGCAGCAGTAGCGCTGATTTCTTCTTTGGAAAGCGTGGCAAATACCGAATAATCGGTTTCCAAAATTTCGTAAAGGGGCCGTTTAAAATCTTCATTGCCGGTAAGCCCAATGCGCGGATGGAAAAAAGAAGCAAAATAAACGAACGGTTCATTGATCTTGCCGCGTACCCGTTCCATTTTTAAAATCTTCCGGTCGGTTTTTATTTCAAAGAAGTTAGCCAATGCTTCATCAGGGAATACCCAGGTAATATGCAATTCAAAATTCTTGATCGGTATGCCCCGCACCTTCATTTCCTGGGAAAAACTCAACCAGTTATTGGATCTTGAACTAACCGGCGCCGGGGCCACCTTTGTGCCAATTCTTTTTTTGCGAACCAGCAAGCCTTCCGAAACAAGGGTGTTGATAGCCTGCCGCAAGGTGGTACGCGAAATAGCCAGCTTTTTTGCCATCTCAACTTCATTAGGCAGGGGTTTGCCAGCCTGATATTCTTCTTCCGCAATCATTTTGCGCAGCAACGATTCTGCCTGTTTATGCAAGGGAAGGGAACTTTTGTGGTCTATGGCATACCGCATGGCTCAGAATTATCCTGCAATATTACCTTTTTCCAGCCGATACCACAACAATTGTTCGAACCATTGATTTGTGCAAATGGCTGCATATCAAACAATTAGTGTTTTGGTTGAAATTTTTTTGCAAAAAAGTCCCTACAAAATGCAATATGTATGTACATTACAACATAAGTTTGTTTATTGAATTAGTTTATCTAAAACGCTTGCCCTGATCCTTACGCTTCGAAAGACCCATATGCTTATTATTTGCTGTTATGAATATTGATTTGAAAGACGCCACAATGCAGCAGCTTGAAACTTCAGTTGCCTTGCCGATCCGCAAAACATCGCAATACCTGATGCCCATAAAGATGGAACACCCCTCATCGGCAGCGGGCACTTATAATATCTACCCCGTTTGTTCCCTGGAGGGCAACATTATATTCAACGGTTATGGCTCCCTTGCCCAGTGGATCATAGAGCAAAGGGTAGTGGTGATAGATGGTTATGTGGGTGTGTTTTGGCATGCTATTCAAGAGGCGTTAGATGCGCATTTTAATAAAGCAGGATTGTTGGTAAAATGGGTTCATACAGCTCAATATCTTAAGCCTGTTGGTGCTGTAGAATCAATGGTGCAGCCTTTTTTAGGAAGCGAAGACTCTGTATGGGGAACGAAATGCTCTTTATCGTTAAGTGACCTCTACGAAACAGAACAACTTCAAAAAGATTTGCCTGAGAAGGAATATGACATCAACATCGTAATAGGCCCGGGTGCAACATTATCTAATTGGAATGTTCCCGTTATATACATCGACCTGCCTAAAAACGAACTGCAATTCCGGATGCGGGCAGGGTCGGTTTGCAACATCGGTAGTACAGAGGCTCAGGAGCCGTTTACCATGTATAAGCGATTCTACTTCGTGGATTGGGTGTTGTTGAACGAACACAAAAAGGCTATTCATGACCGGATTGCTGTAATAGCTGACGGGCAGTGGCCGGATAACATCAACTGGATGTTTGGTTCATCATTGAAGGAAGGATTGGATCGTTTAAGCCAGTCGGTGCTCCGGGTGCGGCCCTGGTTTGAGCCAGGAGCCTGGGGCGGGCAGTGGATCAAGAAGCACATTCCCCAACTCAATGCAGATGTGGTCAATTATGCATGGTCTTTTGAATTGATCGTGCCCGAAAACGGGATTGTATTTGAAAGCAACGGCTATTTGCTTGAAGTGTCCTTTGACTTCCTGATGTTTTGCAACAGGGAAGCGGTGTTGGGGCAGCATGCAGCAAGGTTTGGTGATGAATTTCCGATCCGGTTTGATTTTCTCGATACTTATGAAGGTGGCAATCTTTCTATCCAATGTCATCCATCAGTGCAATATATCCGCGAACAGTTTGGCGAAAACATAACCCAGGATGAAACCTATTACATTTTAGATTGCCACGATGATGCACGTGTTTATTTAGGCTTTCAGGAAAACATCAAACCTGAAGATTTTAAAGAAGCGCTGATCACCAGCCAAAATGAAGGTGTTGCACTACAAATAGAAGATTATGTACAGTCGCTACAGGCTAACAAGCACGATCTTTTCCTAATACCCAATCAAACCGTTCATAGTGCCGGCGAGGGAAGTTTGGTGCTGGAAATCAGTGCCACACCCTACATTTTTACCTTCAAAATGTACGACTGGTTGCGCCTGGACCTTGATGGCAAGCCGCGTCCCATAAATATTGAACATGCATTCAATAACCTCGACTTCACCCGTAAAGGCGAGCAGGTGCAACAAGAGCTGGTATCGAAGCCTGCGGTAATAGAAAAGGGACAAGACTGGCAACTGGTGCACCTTCCCACACATGCCCAACATTTTTACGACATCCACCGCATTGAGTTTGCCAATTCAATCCAGGTAAGTACAGCGGGAAGCTGTCATGTATTGATGCTGGTAGAAGGAAGTTCAGTAATGGTGCAAACAGCCAACGGAACTACCCAAACATTCAGTTATGCAGAAACTTTTGTAATACCCGCTGCCGCCCAATCTTACCAATTGGTAAATAGGGGCAAAGGGATGGCAAAAGTGATCAAGGCTTTCTTGAAATAAAATAGAAACGAGTTAAGCGCCAACAACATTTTTTGCCATGAATTCGATTGCTATTGCTAACACTCCCCAAGCCCCAAATAAATGGTACTTGTTCCTGGTATCCTTTGTTGCTGCCATGGGTGGTTTTCTTTTTGGTTTTGATACCGCGGTTATTTCGGGTACTATTAGTTTGGTGACCAACGACTTTAGCCTGAATGCTGTAAGTGAAGGCTGGTTTGTTAGTTGTGCACTGTTGGGTTGTATTATAGGCGTAAGTATTTCGGGAAAATTGAGCGATGCATATGGGCGAAAAATCGTAATGATTCTCTCGGCCATTTTATTTCTTTTTTCCGCCATTGGTTGCATGGTTTCGGAATCATTCACTACGCTGATCATTTTTCGGTTAGTGGGTGGTTTGGGTATTGGTGTTGCCTCCATGGTTTCGCCACTGTATATTTCTGAAATAGCGCCCTCCCGCATGAGGGGCACAATGGTAACGCTGTACCAACTTGCATTAACCATTGGTATTGTACTGGCATATTTTTCCAATGCCTACCTCGCAGAACATGCTTCTCAATCTTATATCAGTGGTGCTGCACAAAAAATATTTTCTGACCAGGTGTGGCGAGGTATGCTGGGCCTCGGGGCAGTGCCGGCAGTTATCTTTTTGATCTGTCTTTTTTTCGTTCCCGAATCGCCCAGGTGGTTGTTGCTGAAAGGCAGGGACGAAAAAGCAGCCTATATCATTACAAAACTTGATGGAGCCGCAGCCGCCGAAAGGGAACTGGGCGCATTCAGAAAAGAAAGCAGCCAGGAGGAAACTTCTTTTAGCGAGCTGTTCCGGCCTGTTTACCGCAGGGCGTTATGGATTGGGTTGCTGTTGCCTTTTTTATCGCAGGTATGCGGCATCAATGCAGTTATTTATTATGGCCCACGCATTCTGGAGCAGGCAGGTTTTACCCTCAATAATGCATTAGGCGGACAGGTAACTATTGGTTTGGTAAATGTGGTGTTTACGTTTATTGCCATTTTCACCATTGACAAATGGGGCCGCCGACCACTCCTTTTTGCCGGTGTTGGTGGCGCAGTGCTGTCGTTGATAACCATCGGTGCGTTGTTTGCCTTGGATGTTACTTCCGGCCCCTGGATACTGATAGCTATCCTTGCTTTTATAGCCTGTTTTGCCTTCTCCTTTGGCCCTGTTTGCTGGGTAGTGGTAAGCGAGATTTTTCCAAACGCTGTGCGGGGCAGGGCCGTTGCACTGGCAACCCTTTCGTTGTGGATTGGGAACTTCCTGGTGGGCCAGTTAACACCTGTTATGCTCAGCGGCATTGGGTCGTCCTGGACGTTCTGGATTTTTGCCTTGTGCTGTTCTCCGGCACTATGGATCACCTGGAAACTAATCCCGGAAACAAAAGGACGGTCACTGGAAAATATAGAAGCATTTTGGAAGGATACGTACAACAGAAAAATTCCTAAACGCATTTCCACTGCACCATTAGAGCAATAACATTATTTCAGTTGCACTAACTGCATGGGTACCGCGATGCCTCTTTTTACAATCGCCTGAAAAAAGAATTACCATTTTTTAAATACGCCATATGAGGAATAAATTTCCGCACAAACCACACCTGTTATCCTGGCTGCATAACAGGCTACTGAAATCAATGCTGCTGATTGCCGTATCGCTTTTTTGCTGGCAAATTGATGCGCAAGCCAACAACATAAATGACCCCAATGCACCGGAATTATTTGCCATACCCATCACCGGGCAGGTAACCGACAGCAGTGGTCAGCCGTTGCAGGGCGTTAGCATCAACATTGCAGGAACAACCGTTGGTACCCTTACCGATGCAAGCGGCAACTACACCCTTAATGTTCCTGATAACTATGCAGGCAGCAGCCTTACTTTCTCCTTTACCGGGTATACAAGCCAGGTAGTTCCGATTGGAGGCAACCGCGTCATTAATGTCAGCCTGATTAATAGTGCCGGCACCGTACTGAGTGACGTTGTTGTAGTAGGTTATGGTACGCAGCGCAAGGGTTCACTTACCGGGTCTGTCAACCAGATTTCGTCAAAAAGTATTGAAAACAAACCGGTGACCAATACACTGCAGGCCCTACAGGGCGAATCGCCCAACCTGATTATTCAACAACGCGATTTCAACCCGGGAAGTGGTGTTAACATCAACATCCGCGGCTTGGGTACGTTGGGAGATAATACGCCCCTTATTGTAATTGATGGTATTATTGGTGGTAACATTAATACCATCAACCCTGCTGATATTGAAAGCGTATCGGTATTGAAAGACGCAGGCTCCGCGGCCATTTATGGTTCCCGCGCAGCAAACGGCGTTTTGTTGGTAACTACCAAAACCGGCAGAAGAAACCAGAGAACAACGGTTACCTATAACGGTAACGTTGGAAAGCAGGACCCACGGGTACTGGTGAAAAAAGTAAGCGCCTGGGATAATGCTTATTATAAAAACCTGTCCCTGCTCAACTCTGGCCTGCCCCTGATCTATACTCCCGATGATATCCAGAATCTAAAAGCACAAGGAAACGGAACCTGGGATATAGAGCACCTGTTGCGAAACGCATTGTTTCAAACCCATAACCTGAGCATCAGTGGTGGTGGCGAAAATAATTACTACTTTATTTCAGGAGGTTATCAAAACCAGGGCAGCAATTTTATAGGAAATGGTGGCAGCGGCAACGGTTTCGGCTATCAAAAATATAACCTCCGGTTAAACCAGACAACGATAAAGGGAAGATTCAAAGCCAACATAATCCTGAATTACACGAAGTCGCGCAACAAAACAAACAGTGTAGGCGACAATAACATTTTTGCCGATGCCAACCGGGTACCGCTGAATTACAGTTGGAAAGATTCCGCAGGCAATTACCTGACCAACCCCGTTGCATCGCAGTATAACGAGTATGGCGTTTTAGAGCGGGGCGGATTCAACCAGTCGGATGTGGACGAGTTCTTTGCCAATTTGAACGGACAGCTTTCTATAACAAAAGATATTAAGTTGACCGGCGTTTTTGGCGGTTCCATCTTCAATGGTAATAATTTTTACAGGCGTATACAGGTAGATTATTTACCGGCCGGTGTATATGGTAATGACCGTGCTGTAGCGGATAACAATTTCAAGAACCTACAGCTCAACACCCAATTGTATGCAGATTACACCAAAACAATCAGGGAGCATTACTTTAAAGTATTGGTTGGAGCATCCAATGAAAACTACACCGGACGCGGATTTTCGTTAGAGCGTACGCTGACAGATCAATTCCTGGGAACGCCTACAACAGGAACGCTGATTACACCAGGTAACTCTAACAACAGTGTTGGGGTAGATGCCAACAGCTTAAGCTCCCTGTTTGGCCGGGTGAACTACACCTTTAAGGACAAGTACCTGGTTGAAGCAAACTTCAGGAATGACTATTCTTCAAAGTTTGCAAAAGAAAACAGGGCTGCCTTTTTCCCTTCCATCAGTGCAGGTTGGTTGCTATCGCAGGAACCATTCATGCAAAACCTGAACAGAACACTCAGTAATGTAAAGCTGCGGGTTTCTTATGGTTCGTTGGGTAACCAAAGTGTTGGTTCGTACCAATATCAAACTACCTATTTCAATTACCAGAGCGCATATGCATTCAATAATAATATAGTGGGTGGCGCCGGTTACCGGCAGGGCAACCCCGATATTACCTGGGAAACTTCCACTACGTTCAATGCGGGTTTGGATGCCGGTTTGTTGAATAACAAACTGACGTTTTCATTCGATTATTTTAATAAGGTAACCGATAATATTTTGCAGCCACGGGAAGACGTGCCGGCAATATATGGTGCAGGTTTTCCATCGTTCAACATTGCCAAAGTAAAAAATACCGGTTATGAAGTTACCCTGAACTACAACCTCGTAACCGGAAAAGCAAACCACAACTTCAGCTTTAATCTGGCAGATAACAACAACACCCTTCTGCGCCTGAACTCCGCAAAAGCAGAAGAGATCAGGAACCAGGATGTGTTCTCCCTCATCAGAAGGGTAGGATCACCCATTACGCAATATTATGGTTATAAAGTTGCCGGTATCTTTCAGAATGCAGACGACATAGCTAAGTCGGCCAAGCCGTCTGGAGCTGATGTTGGTCCCGGTGATTTAAAGTTCCAGGACCTGAATAACGACGGAATCATCAATGACCAGGATAGAACCGTATTAGGCAACCCATTCCCCCGATACACATTCGGATTTACGTATCGGCTGGCAGTAAAAGGGTTTGACGTGCAGCTTTTTGCACAGGGCGTAGGCAAGCGGGATGCATTCCTCAGAGGAGAACTGGTAGAACCGTTTCACTACAATTATGGTCAGACCATTTACGAACACATGACCGATTACTGGACACCTGCAAACCCCAATGCAAAGTATCCGCGGTTTGCTAACATCGGGTCCGGATCTAATAACAACAACTGGCGTACGGGGTCCGACATCTATAAATACAACGCAGCATACCTGCGGTTAAAGAATGTAAATATCGGGTACACACTGCCAGGTGCACTGACGCAGAAATGGGGCATGCAGCGGCTACGGGCTTCCCTGATCGGGCAGAATTTGCTGACCATCAGCAAGCTTAGTTTCATTGACCCCGAGACCTCTGAATTTGGCAACGATCTAAACCTGGGTTCCAGCTCCAACAGTGCACGCAGTTATCCGTTGCCTGTATTTTATGGCGTAGGTCTGGATATCACTTTTTAACCCATAAGCCTAACAACGAACGTATGAAATTATCATTCAAAATATACACGGTAGCTCTTGCTGCACTTTTGGTAACAGGGTGTAAAAAACTTGACCTGGCACCAACTGATACTTTTTCGGAACTGACTTTTTGGAGCGTCAATGAAAATGTAAGCAATGCATTGAACAACAACTACAGTTTGATGTACAACAGCGAGCTTTATTTTTATAATGAAACCCTATCAGATAACGCTTATTCCAACACTGGCGATTATAACCTGATTGCAGCCGGATTGTACACGCCTTCATTGAGCAAATTCAGAAACGACTGGGCAAATTTTTACAGTACCATTAAGTCCTGCAATTTATTCCTGGAAGGCATCAATCAAAACAAGTCGCTGCCTGCTGCAACTGTTGAACGGATGAAAGCGGAAGTGCGATTTATCCGTGCTTTTGCGCATTTTAACCTGGCTAAATGGTACGGTGATGTGCCACTTGTAGACAAGAACATCACGCCGGAAGAAGCGCAGCAAATTCCCCGTACTCCCAAGGCCCAGGTCATTCAGTTTATTGTGGATGAACTGGAGGCAATAGCGGCTATTCTTCCTTCCAAAGAAGGTTATGATGCCGGTGATCGAGGCAGGATTACCAGTGGCGCTGCATTGGCGCTCCAGGCAAGGGTGTTGTTGTATGAAGGCAACCGCATGGCAGAAGTGGTTGCTGTTTGTGAAAAGCTGATGAACAACGGGGCTACTTATGGAAACTATTCGCTGGTAAGCGGCTATAGCAACTTGTTTAGCGATCCTGCGGTCAACAAAAACAACAACGAATCCATTCTTTCGCTGCAATATGCATTGCCTAACCGAACCTGGAACCAGTTCTGGGACTTTGCCCCAAGATCGGTAGGTGGCCGTGTAAGCTCCATGGCACCACTGCAGTCCCTGGTAGATAATTACATTATGCTGAACGGAAAAGCAATCGGCGAAGCCGGTTCTGGATATGATGAAAACAACCCGTATGTCAACAGGGATCCAAGGTTAACGGCCACTGTTGTGTACCATGGTTACAGGTGGACAAACCCGGATGGCAGTACCAAAACCATTTACATAAAACCAGGTTCCGATCCGGACCGGTCAGCATTGGATGAATATACCCTTACCGGGCAAGGCACAAAAACCGGTTATTACTGGCGTAAATATTTTGACCCCAGCGCACTGGCAAATTTTGTTTCCGGAAACAACCTGCATTTAATTCGTTATGCAGAAGTGCTGCTGATGTATGCTGAAGCAAAGCATGCTTTAGGCCAGATGGATGCAACAGTTTGGGATAAAACCATAAAGGCATTGCGGACCCGGGCCGGCTTTACAGATGCAGAAGCATTGAATTACCCGGGTAATACCAACATGACCAATATTATACGGCAGGAACGGAGAAGCGAATTGGCCATGGAAAATGTAAGAGCGGATGACATTAGGAGATGGAGGATTGCCGAAACGGTAATGAATGGATGGGCACGTGGCGCCAAGTTTGGCGACCCGAATGTAGACAACGGTTACATCAGGGTACAGGACCGCCGTTTCGATGCGGGCAAGAACTATGTGTGGCCAATACCTGCCTCGGAACTTAATCTTAATAACAAGCTTTCACAAAATCAAGGCTATTGATTTCATAGCTCATTCAAGAAGTTTCAATATGAAAAATTTAATTCTTTTATGCAGCGTAGCCTTGTTTACCCTGCTATCTTTTTCCTCCTGCACAAAAGATGCGCGGGACCTGGACCTAACCCTCACTGCTGTGAGCAGTTTGAATGCACCTGCTGATCAAGCTTCTATTAAGTTGGAGCCGGCCACCGGCGACGACCTGGTGTTCGAGTGGAGTGCGGCACAAACAGCCGACAGTGGCCTGATCCTGTACGAGGTTGTTTTTGATAAGGGGGATGGTGATTTTAAAAACCCGGTATTTAAAGTTGTAGCGGATGGCTCCGGTGCACAAACCAGTGCAACCATTACGCAAAAGGACCTGAATAAGATTGCATCGCTTGCAGGAATAGAATCTTCAAGTTCGGGAAGGGTAAAATGGGCGGTGATGGCCTCAAAAGGTACCAATGCCATTATGAGTGCCCAAACCAGAACGCTGCAAGTAGAACGTCCTGCGGGCTTTGCGGTAGTTCCGGCTGCATTGTATCTTTTTGGTACCGCCACAGAGGCCGGCGACGATGTAACAAAGGCCATCCCGTTGAAAAAGCTGGAGGACGGCGTTTTTGAAGTTTATACTTCCCTGAAGCCAGGCAGCTACCTGCTTACAGACCAGCAACAGGCAGGTGGTACCCAATATTTTGTAGATGCCAATGGTTTAATTAAAGCTGGAAGTACGCCCACCGCAATAACGGCTGCGGAGCAGGCGTACCGTTTATCTTTTGATTTTAATGTAGCCACCACAAATTCAGTGGCCATACAATCAATAGGATTGTATATGTCGGCCTACAACAGGGAAATAGGTCAGTTGAATTATGTTGGCAATGGCACCTGGGAAGCAGCCAGGGTTTCGGTTGAATTTTTCCCGTTCTCCTGGGGCCGTGATGAGCGATACAAGTTTGTGATGCACACAGCGGCTGGTATGGAATACATAGGCAGTAGAAATGCAAATAATGTAGCTCCTGCCGGTCAGCCCAGCTCTTATTTTAACCTCGTTCCGGTATCTAACAACCAATGGGACAATACGTACAAATTTGATCCCTCTGCCGACATGAAAAATGTAAAGGTGGAAGCAATCTTCAAAGGAGATGCTCCCTACACGCATAAGGTTACTGTATTATAAGTGCATGCCTGCTTCGCAAATACATGTTAGCTATGCTTGCTTGTCCTTGCGGTAAGGTAATGTGGCCTGATATAGTAGTAATAAACTTTCGGACTGTTCCACCCTTAATTTCAATAGAGGAACCCGGATGTAAACAAAATAAGATGAAACATAAAATATTGGGTTGGTTTACGGCTTTAGTGTTTGTGGGGGCTTCGTGTGGCAAGGAAAGTGTGAGCCCACCGCCACCAACGCCGCCACCTGTTGTTCCCCCGCCGGAAGAAGCAGTTTCTTATATTAAACTTGCCAAGGAAACACATGATTTTATCGCTGGCAATTTATTGACGCAGTATGGCAGCTACCGGGCCAATACAACATCCCATTCCAACAATGCCTATGAATGGTATACGGTGAGCCAGATATATGCCGATGCCGTAATGGTTGGGGCTGGTGAAGCATCCTACCTTCCTTTCATGAACAAGACGTTTCAATGGATGGAAAATATGTGGGATAAGTCGGACCCCAAGGGCGGATATTTTGCGCAGTCAAACCTGGATGGGTCTGGTGCTGCAGGCGACAAGTTTGTGGATGACAACGGGCTGACCGGCATGGTTTTTCTCGAAGCTTATGACCTGACAACAGGCGCCGACAAGCAGGCATACCTTGATAAGGCAAAAGCCTGTGGCGACTGGATCATCAACAGCGGACTTTGGGACAACACTTATGGCGGCGGGTTTTGGTGGAGTACCGCAAAAACCTTTAAGCCTACGCAATCCAATGGTGTGGCATTACAGTTATTTCTTCGGCTGTATAAAATTACAGGGCAGGAAATTTACCGGGATTGGGCAAGGCAGGTGGATACCTGGTTAAATGAAAAAATGTACGACCCTGCAAAACGGCTGTACATCTGGAAAATTGATGGCCCGGGTGCTGGTACCAAGCATATGGAGATATTCACGTACGACAACGCCGTAATGGTGGAGGCAAACCTGCTGTACAGCACTGTTTTAAATAACAGCAATTACCTGAAGAAGGCGCAAACATTGGGTACTGCAATGAACACCGTTTTATGGAACCCGCTTTATAAAATGTATGTATTCAACACAGATCCTACACAGACGAGGGTCAACCCGGCCTGGTGTGCCTGGGGCTCACAGGGAATGATACGGTTGTACGAGGCTGATAAAGATGCAAGGTGGCTCACATTTGCCCGGAACAATATCAACGGCTTGCATAAAGCCTGCAGAGATGCGGCTTCAAAAGGTTATTTATTCTTTGCCAGTATGGATGGCTCCAACCGTTCTCCGGAACTGGAAGGTGTTGACCAGGCTTGGATGCAGCGGATACAAGCACTGTTATCTAAATATGATTGATGGCGAATGTTCCGGTTTATTTGGGTAACCAATATGCTTTTTTATTCAGGGTTTGAGTCAGCCTGAATGAGACTTTCGCGGCTCCAAATTACTACCTCATTTTATTCTTCAAAGATGAAAAGAAAGTTTAGACCCTATCTTTTGTTGTCCTCCCTGTTGTTTGCGTTAAGCAACCTAATAGCGCAGGATGTTGTAAAATATGTAGACCCGAATATTGGCACTGCGCATAGCCGTTGGTTTTTTTTCACACCTGCTGCTGTTCCGCATGGCATGGCCAAGTTGGCACCTTCCACCAACGGGTCTTATGGCAATCCATCGGGGTGGGAAGCGGTTGGTTATGATGTTCGCCACAACTCCATTGAAAGCTTTGTTCATTTCCATGAGTGGCAGGTTGGCGGCATTGCGTTTATGCCCGCTACTGGTGCCTTACAGGTAAAGCCCGGTGCGTTGGAAAACGCAGCAAGTGGATACCGCTCCACATTCGACCGGAAAAACGAAACAGCAACTGCAGGATATTACAAAGTAGTGCTGGATAAGTATAATGTTACCGCCGAACTCACTGCAACCAAGCGGGTGGGTTTTCACCGGTACACTTTTCCGCAGCATGCCCAATCGCGCATCCTGCTGGATATCGGCAATAAGCAAGGCGAAAGCGGTGAGGTCGTAGATGCCGGGGTGCAAATGATTGATGATACGCATTTTGAAGGCTTTGTTACAACCTATCCCAAATACGTTCATAACTATGATCCAAAAGGAAAGGTGTCCATGTATTTCTGGGGAACGGTAAGTAAAAAGCCGGATAACGTAGGTTCTTTTACAGCAAATGACATACAGCTTCAGTCCAAATCGGCAAAGGGAAAAGGAGCGGGGCTGTTCCTGGAATACGCAACGGAACAAAATGAAGCGATAGAGCTGAAAGTGGGATTGTCTTACACCTCCACAGAAAATGCAAAAAAGAATTTTAATGCGGAAGCGCAAAACCTTTCGTTTGATGGGGCCAAACAGCGGGCCCGAGAGGAGTGGCAGCGGGAGTTGAGTAAAATTAACGTGGAAGGTAGGGATGAAGCGGCAAAAACCAAGTTTTATACCGGCTTGTTTCATGCGCTTTTGGGCCGAGGCGTGGCCTCCGATGTAAATGGAAATTACCCGCGGCACGATGGGGGTATTGGACAGTTGCCAAAGGACAAGAACGGAAAGTTTACGTACAATTTCAACAACACCGATGCCATCTGGGGCGGCTATTGGAATCTTACCCAGTTGTGGGCACTTTCTTATCCGGAACATTACCGTGATTTTGTGCACACACAATTGGCGGTGTACAAAGAACGGGGATGGTTTGGCGATGGCATTGCAAACTCCAATTTTGTATCGGGTGTAGGCACCAATATGGTTGGCCTTGCCATTGCTGCTGCATACCAGGCAGGCATCAGGGACTATGATGTTGCACTTGCCTATGAAGCTATAAAAGGCAACGAACTGAGTGGCAAGAACAGGCCGGTTGGTTCAGGCAAACTGGATGTGCCGGCGTTTATCAAACATGGGTACTCACCATACCTGGAAGAAGACAAAACGGATTCCACCGGCTCTCATTTCTCCGCCTCACATACATTGGAGTATAGCTTTAGTGCATTTGCCGCAGCGCAAATGGCAAAATCATTGGGTAAAACGGCCGATTACCGAAAGCTGATTCAATACTCCAATGGATGGAAGGCTCTTTACAATCCTGCAAGGAAAGTGGTACAACCCAAACTTGCAAACGGAAGCTACATCGATCAATTTGATCCCACGCAGCCATGGCGCGGGTTCCAGGAAGGCAATGCCATTCAGTACACGTTTTTTGTTCCGCAAAATCCCGCTGCCCTCATTGCAGCCGTAGGTAAAGAAGAATTCAACAACAGGCTGAATGCAATTTTTGATACGGCACAAAGGGCTGGATTTGGCGGCGGAAAAGAAATAGATGCGTTTGCAGGCGTTAAATCTCTGTATAACCACGGCAACCAACCCAATTTACATGTTAGCTGGTTGTTTAATTATTCTGGTAAGCCCTGGCTTACCCAAAAGTGGACCCGTGCCATTTGCGAAGAGTTTTACGGAACAGAACCCATTCATGGTTATGGTTACGGGCAGGATGAAGACCAGGGACAACTGGGCTCCTGGTATGTGATGGCTGCACTTGGTTTGTTTGATGTAAAGGGCTTTACCGACTTTAAACCCACGATACAAATTGGCAGCCCCGTTTTCCAAAAGGCTTCCATTCAATTAGGGGCTGGAAAAAAGCTGGTAATTGAAGCAAAAAACAATTCAAGCGAAAATGTGTATGTGCAATCTGCACGATTTAATGGCAAGCCTTTGAACAATTGCTGGTTGTATCGTGATGAACTGATGAAAGGAGGAAGGCTGGAATTGACGATGGGAAATACCCCCAATGAAGCCTGGGGAACAAAAGTGCCGCCGCCCTCTGCGCAGTAATGAAATCAGAAAAGGCCTTGTTCTTTATACAATGCTTTAGGTATGCTATCGGCAAATGATACATAAGTAGCCAGTGCAAAAGGAAGTTGATTTAAGATTGAGGAGAAATGCCAAATGCAAAAACGATCCTTTACAATAATAGTCTTAGCACTTATTGGTTGTACCATCCCTTCATATGGTCAGGATGTTTCAGCCGAATACCTGAAAAGGTCGGAACTTATGTTTGTCAATGTGTGGAAGCATTACCGGGTTCCGCACCACGCAGGGCTTTTTGCAGAAAACTTTCCTTCCAATAAAAAGGACACACTAACTTATATGGAAGGTGGTGGTGTGCAGGAAAAGGCCGTTAGTTTCCTATGGCCTTTTTCCGGGATGCTTTCCGCCACCAATGTGTTGTTGCAGATTCCTGCGGTTCGGCATAAATACAAAGCGTACCTGGATACTTGTGTGATAGGTTTGGAAAAATACCGGGATACTTCCCGTTCACCGGTTGGTTACCAGGCTTATCCGCCCATGTTTGAAAAGTCTGATCGTTATTACGATGACAATGGACTGGTGGGGATCGATTACATGGAGAGTTACTTCAACACCAAAAACCCCCTTTACCTGCGTCGTGCAGAAGATGCGTTCAGGTTTATTATCAGTGGATGGAATGAGGACCTGGGCGGCGGGGTTACCTGGCTGGAAGGACATAGGGATCAAAAACCTGCATGCAGCAATGGTACGGCAACCCTGGTGGCTTTAAAGATTTATAAAGGCAGCAAGAATCCGTACTATCTGGATTGGGGAAAGAAGTTTTATAACTGGATGTATGACAATCTGCGTGATTCAATAGGGGTATACAGCAATGATAAAAAGATGAACGGCAAGGTCAACAGAACCTTTTACACGTACAATTCCGGTTTTATGCTGGAAGCCGCGGTGTTGCTGTATCAATTTACCGGCGACAAAAAGTATTTGCAGCAAGCGCAGCAACTGGCCAAGGATTCCTACCATTATTTCAGTACCGTGCCACACAATCAGGAGTTGTCGCTGAAAATCGATTTGCCCTGGTTTGTGACGGTGCTGTTCCGGGGATTTGAAGCACTTTACCATGAAGATAAAAATGACCGGTACATAGCTGCCATTGAAAAAAGATTTGAACCATGCCTGGCAACATGCACGGGATCAGTATGGATTCGTTACCCACACCTGGACGGGTGATACAACTGAGTTGGCAAAGCCGAAATGGTTACTGGATGAAGGATGTATTGCGGAATTATATGCAAGGTTGAGTATTCTTAAAAAGTCAAGGGAATAGATATTAATTAAGTTCAATACACTTGCTGCTGAAATAAAAAAGTAAAGACATATTTGCCGTAACCAATCCAACATTCCATTGGGTTGCCCGTTCTGTAAATAACCATATTTGATAATAACCCTGGCAAACATGATAACAAAGACTCCATCTGTTGTCCGAATAATAGCTTCTTTATTCCTTTTACTGGGTGTGGTAGCGGTAAGCAAAAGTCAGGGAACAACCAGCTATACAAAATATGTAAATACATTCATCGGCACTGCACCGCTTACCGACTCCGCCATTCTTGGATATAACCTGCCCAAAGGCTGGCGGTCGTGGGCCGGGCTTACGTTTCCGGGCAGTTCGTTGCCCAATGCCATGGTGCAGTTAAGCCCTATGACCGAATACGGATCCGGAGCCGGGTATGAATACGAGGACACGGTGATCCTGGGCTTTACACATACCAATAAAGGCCACTGGAACCTGTGTAATATTCCCATCCTGCCGCTATCCAATCCGGGCACCAAGTTCGGTTCCCGTTTTTCGCACAAAAGGGAAAGCGCTTCACCCGGTTTTTACCAGGTTTACCTGGATGATTATGGCGTGAATGTAAGCCTCACTTCTACCTTGCGATGCGGGTACCACAAGTACGAATTCAAAAACAACAGGGACCGGCAAATATTGTTTGATTTGGGCAAAGCCAACAGCCGGGTAACTACATGGACTATTGAACAGGTAGGCGATTCGGTTATTCAGGGTTTCCAGGGTGGTGAAAATGTTTACTTCTATGCCCGGCTGAACAGCAGCATTACAAAGCTGGATACCATCGGGGTAGGCAAGCGTACCGGTTATGCTATGGCACACCTCGCAAATGGCAGCACGGCACCCGTTGAAATTAAAATAGGCTTGTCGTTTGTAAGCGTGGAAAATGCCAAACAAAATCTGGAGCAGGAAATCGGCGCTAAATCTTTTGCACAAATTCGTAACGAGGCCAACAAAATTTGGGAAAATCTCCTGTCAACAATCCAGGTAAAAGGGGGAACGGCCAAACAACGGCAAATGTTTTATTCCTCCTTTTATCGGTCCTTTTTATGGCCGGCCTTACGCAGCGATGTAAACGGTGCGTATACCGATGCAAATAGGGCTGTTGCAAAGTCGGACTTCAACTACTACACCGAACCTTCTCTATGGGATACCTACCGAAATAAAGACGTTCTATTGGGATTGGTGAGCCCCCAGGTTACATTGGATGTCATTAAATCAATGAAGGACGTAGGCGATAAAACAGGGTTCATACCCACGTTCTTTCATGGCGACCACGGCGCATCCTCCATAGCCGGAGCTTACCTCCGTGGGATTGATGATTTTGATATTAAGGGCACGTATGAAATCTTGCTGCGCAATGCCAACAAAGGTGATGTGCCACGTCCTGCCCGACCCCATGTTGCCGAATACATCCAGAATGGGTATATCTCCGATCCGCATGTTCCAAATCCACATGTAGAAACAAAAGCCAAGGCCGGTGTTTCTAAAACGCTGGAATATGCATATGATGATTATTCCCTGGCGCAAATTGCCCAAAAGCTGGGCGACACCGCTAACTACCGCATACTGATGGCCCGCTCCAAGAACTATAAAAACATGTTCGATCCGGCTACGCGGTTCATGCGGGGCCGGTTGGATAATGGTGATTGGATTACTCCCTTCAACCCGGAGTATCCCTATTACGAGTATATGTACCGGGAAGCAAATGCCTGGCAGGTATCTTTTTATGCACCGCATGACATGCCGGGTTTGATCGAGTTGTACGGCGGCGCAAAAGGATTTGAATCAAAGCTGGATTCCCTGTTTACTGTGCCGTGGAATCCGGCTTATATCGCCCGGAATGTGGAGACCATGATCGGTCAATATTGCCATGGCAACCAACCGGATCATGAGGCACCATTTGCCTACTATTTTATTGGCAAACCGGAGAAATCGCAGAAGATAATCGACTACATTTTGAATAATCTTTATGGCATCAAGGATGGTCTTACGCTTTCGGGGATGGATGATGCAGGAGAGATGTCGGCCTGGTATGTACTCAGTGCTTTGGGCTTGTATACGTTTTCGGCAACCGATCCCGAATACCTGGTGACGGTACCGCTTTTTGATGAAGTGGCCTGGAAAACGGGTCCGGGTAAATGGCTAACCTTGAAAAAGAAGGGACGGAGCAGGAACCTGGCAGCAATAAAGGTAAATGGAAAGGAAAGCAAAGGCTACTTTGTATCGCACGACCTGTTTAAAAACGGTGGCCAAGTTGAAATTATAACCAAGTAGTATATGAGTAATAACCTGGTAATGGGTATTGACATTGGCGGATCGCATATTACAGCCGCTCTTGTCGACCTGCAGGCGCATGCTATCATTCGCAGTTCATTGGTTCGCCATCCGGTGAACGCAAAGGGCAACAAAGACGAAATAATAAAAGAATGGACAGCTGCAATCGTTGCTAGTAAAGCAAAGCACCATGTAGCTGTTGAGAAGATTGGCATTGCCATGCCGGGACCATTTGATTATCAAAAGGGAATCTCTCTTATAAATAAGCTTGATAAATATGAAGCCCTGTACAACCTTAATGTAAAGGGCTTGCTGGCAGAGGCACTACAAATAGATGCAGGTGCTATTTTCATGATGAACGACGCCAGTTGTTTTTTGAAAGGCGAAGTATTTGGTGGTGCGGCGAAGGAGAGTAAAAGCGCAGTAGGCATCACCCTTGGTACCGGGCTTGGGTCCGCTGCTTTAAAGAATGGCAAAATATATGATGGAGACCTGTTTCGCATGCCTTATAAAGGGGCCCTGGCAGAAGATTACATATCAACCCGGTGGTTTATAAATCAATACAAAGAGCGAACTGGAACTTGGGCAAAAAATGTAAAAGAGCTATACGACCGTGTGCCCGGTGACAAAACTGCCAATTTGCTGTTTGCTGAATTTGGTAAAAATTTAGGGGAGGTGTTAGCAACTTATGCAAAAAAATGGGATGCAGAAACCTTGGTCATGGGCGGTAATATTATCAATGCGTGGGACTTATTTATGCCGGATACAACAGCCGTTTTAAACAGCAGATCTGTAAAGGTTGTACCCGTTAGAGCGGCACTAGGTGAGGAGGCCGCCTTGATGGGTGCAGGCAGCTTATGCCTGTAATGGCATCCGTATAAAATTTTGAGCTTCCTACCAGGGCAATCGTTCGTTGCCGCCGTATTTGGCAGTAGTGATAAACAGCAGGTGCATGAAATATGGGATATGTGCACCATGGGCTGGGCATAGAAATTGCACCCTCAGCAAATAGTTTTCTCACAATAGCAAGATTTAAGACGGCCTGGTATTCTTACCGGGCCTTTTTGATTGGCTACCGGCTAAATATTGCTGTTCGTCTTGAAAGAAAGCCTTCCCACCGATTGTGTGATTTCTTTTGGAATGGTTTGGGTGAGGTTTGCCCGCAATGATGTCGGTTCGATAACCTGAGCTTTAAAATAAAAGAGGAATAGAAAGTGAAGCGCGAAAGCACCCCTGGTACTAAAAACACGATTTTCTGGGCCGATGATGATCCGGATGATCTGCTGCTGTTTAATGAAATACTTTACGAACATGCCCCAAATCATCAGGTTATAGAATTTGCAAACGGAGAGGTGCTGTTGAAACACCTAAAAAAAATCGATAAGGCAGACCATCCATGCTTGATTGTTCTGGATATGAATATGCCTGTTTTTGATGGCAGGCAAACCTTGGCAGTGATCAAGTCCGAAGAAGCACTTAAAAGCATTCCTGTCGTGGTCTTTACCACCTCAAACAGCTCGCTGGATAAAAGCTTTTGTGATAAGCACCACACAGAGATGTTCAGCAAGCCGGCTTCTTATGAGCGGTTGAAATCAACAATCAAAAACCTGGTGGAAATATGCGAGGACAACTAAAGATACAGGATGGCATAAGGCATTGCTTACCTATATAGATGGGTGTGGCAACAAATTATGGTAAATGAATTTTAGATGATTGCCCACCATTCGGTGGGCTTTCTTATTCCGGCTTGTTTTATTCTGCCCAAGGAATATTGCTATTCTAGATGCTAAGCTTTTCGCAATGATGAAGCTTCTACAGCATTTTTAATAGTGGTAAAAAACGTGCAGCAGGTTTGTCGAAGAAAGATTTTCCTGAATAATCGGCTCACTCTTTTTACAAAAGGTAGGCTGTAAAAATTATGCGAAACAAAGTTTGGGGTCAGCTATGCGCCGGAAGTATTATAGTGAATGCCGACCCAACACCTTCTATGCCGGAGGCATAGATAGCACCTTGATGCCGATGCATAATTTTTCGGCACAGGGCAAGCCCCAAACCAGTGCCTTCATATTTGTCTTTACCATTTAGCCGGGTAAACACATGAAACATACGGTCGGCATACTCCTGGTTAAAACCAATTCCATTGTCTTCAATGGTAATGTGGTAGTAAAAAGCGGCTTTTTTCCCATCAGGTACAACATGCAGTTCTTTGTAACCAACCTTTCGGGCCTTTATGGTCACTACGGGAGGAATACCGGCCTTGGAGAATTTCAGCGCATTGTTTACAAGATTGTAAAACAGTTGGTACAGCAGGGTAGCTGCTCCTTTTACAAAGGGCAAGGCATCATAGGTCACGGCGGCCTCTTTTTGCATAATGACAAGCTCCAGGTCGTTGGTAATGCCGTCTAACAGTAAGTTAAGATCAACGGTTTCTTCTGTTTGTTCTGTTGCGTTAATCACAGAATAGTTTAAGATGCTGTCAATCATTTCAATCATTCGCTTCGATGACGATTCCAACTTTTGCAGGTAAGTTTTTCCTTTCTCCGGCAGCAGTTGTCCGAACTCCATGCTCAGGCGCTGGCTGAACGTACTGATCTTTCGCACTGGTTCTTTCAGGTCGTGGCTGGCTACATGCGCAAACTGCTGCAGGTCTTCATTGGAGCGGTTTAGTTCAAGAGTCCGTTGGGCAACCAATTCTTCGAGGCGGTATTCGTGCAGTTTTTGATCATGAATATCGGTAGCGGTGCCAAACCATTTTACAACTGCGTTTGCTTCATTGGTCAGCGGAACGCCCCTGCCTAGAAACCACCGGTATTCACCAGAACGGGCATCTTTGAACCGGTATTCCACTTCATAGGGTTGACCGGTTTCCATAGCATGATACCAGGTAGTAAGCGATATGCCTACGTCTTCCGGATGCAATATGGAAATCCAGGACTGCTCTGTAAAACCTTCAGGAACACCGGTTATTTCATACCATTTTTTATTGTAGTAGTTGAATTTTCCCAGATGGTCTGCTGTCCAAACGATCTGCGGCATAAAATCGGCCAGTTTTTCAAATTCTTCTTTGCTTTGTTTCAACTCGTTGGTGTACTGCAACAAGTCGTCCCGCATTTTGGCAATCGCAAGACCCAACTGGTCCTGTTCGCTACGAGGTTCAATTTTCGTTGTAAAATGACCCCTGCCGATATCTTGGGCAGCAATGGTCAGTTCTTTGTTTTTGTCGTCGATTTCACAAATAGAAGAAGCCAGGCTGCCGATGGCGTCTTTTGAACGTATGTTGACTTTAAGGTCTGTCTTGCCTTTTGAAAGATTGATTGCCTGTACTTGTAATTCCTGCAGGCTTTTGTTGATGCTGACTAAGATGGCAACAGCTATAGCAGCAATCAATGCACTGAAAGCAATCAGGAAAATAAATGTCCTATCCCTGTTGGCGGCTTCGCTTTCGTATTGCTGGTGAATTTTGTTTTCTGCATTTTTAAGATGGCTCATTTGCAGGAAACGCAAATCATTGAGGCTATTAATTGCCACTGTTCGCCACTGCTCAAAATTGTACGTAGTATCCAGTTTAAAAGTCGTAAAAAGATTGTTGAGGTAAGTCTGAACCAATTTAAGCGAACCCTTCTCTTTCAGGTGGCGATACTTTTTAAGTGCAACGGAGTCGGCTTTTTCAAACAATTCCTTTTCGTGCGACTTGTAAATATCATAACTCGGCAAAGAACCCAACATGGTCTCAACAACATATTGTTTTGTGTACAGTATGTTGTAAATGTTGGCACTTATTATTCCCTGATACGTTATGATATCAGAAAGCAATTTTTGTGCGGTTAGGTCGTAATACAAGTCGTTGAGAAACTCGTTGGTAAAAGAAGGCGGACGGGCTATGGTGCCAAAACGAAATACCGCAGCGGAATAATAATGCATGACCCGGTTTGCGTCATAGGCTTTGCGGTCAATCCGCTGGCGGACAGAATCAATGTCATCCAGGAATGCATAATTCATAAAACCTTTTAGATTTTTGTCTTGCTTTTCCTGCAGTTTGTCGAGTAAAGAATCGGTGACCGGTCGTTGTGCCGTCATTTTTTCCCGGCCAGTATTGCGCAGGGCATAGTCAAAACTATAACGCCGCTCCAGTTGCAGTTGGTCAATCAGTCGTGCTATTATAGCCGTTTGTTCAATTCTTTCGAGGTAGCTTTTAAATTGTATGACGTTCCGTTGTTTTTCTTTATAAAGCTGAAAGGTGAGGTAGGCCGCAAAAATTAAGGGAAGAATGGCAAGAATCAACAATTTGGCCGTTAGTGGCAGGCTACGTAAAATTCTGCTCATCAATGGATATTAGGTTAAGAGGCGGCAATTATACCGAAATTACGGCAGGTTCCTCGGGTTTGCGGTACAGTTTCCTTTATTAGGCATCAATCCCTATGTAAACTGATCAAGAAGCTTTGGGCAGTGCAAAGCCCCAAAACCCCTCAAATGAGTCTGCTTTATGAATACCAGTTTTTCAATTTGAAAAAGGCCCGGCAAATAACCCTGTTGCCTGGAGAATTTTTAGCATAAGGATGAACACATAAAAAAGCGTTGCTCAGAAGTAGAGCTTTGTAATGACGAAACCTGTTGGGTAGGGATAGGTGATTGCTATGGGTAGTTTGGCTTCAGATGATATATTTTACCAGCCTAATACACAGCATAAGCAGTCAGGGCTTTTAAATATAATGCCGGCGTAGTATTACGCCGGCATTTTTTCGTGGCCTCGCCGCGAATCGAACGCGGACCCAGGGCTTCGGAGACCCTTATACTATCCATTGTACTACGAGGCCGTAGATTGGGTGCGCAAGTTACGTTACTTCACTATTAGTCCATGCGCATTGGTGGCAAAAATTTTCACCGCTATGGCCAGCAATATTACACCAAAAAATTTTCGGATGGCAATCAAACCTGCCGGGCCCAGCATGCGTTCGATAAAACTCAACGACTTCAGCACCAGAAAAACAATGATCAGGTTAAGCAGGATGGCCACAAAAACCGTGGTTTGGCTATAGTTGGCTTTAAGCGAAATAATAGTGGTAAGCGTACCCGAACCGGCAATCAGCGGAAAGGCAATAGGCACCACCGTAGAAGCCCGCTCATCTTTTTCGCTTTTAAAAAACTCGAGGCCCAACACCATCTCCAGCCCCAGAATAAAAATCACGATGGAGCCGCCTACCGCAAACGATTTTACATCCAGTCCCAGCAGGTTTAAAAACGGCTCACCAATAAACAGGAACAACACCATCAGGCCGCCGGAAATAAGGGTAGCCCTGGCTTCGCGAATCTCACCCAGCTTGCCCTTCAACGTAATCAGTATGGGCACCGAGCCTATGATATCGATAATGGCAAAAAGGGTAAACGTTACAGTGAGCAGGTCTTTGATATTAAATTCCATAACGCTGGTTTGGCGCAAATGTAAGCACTTAAAGGCCTGCTCTTTTGGGCCGCACATGACGCGGCCGGTGGGTTTCGCGGGGTGTATCGGGGTTGTGCAGGTAATGGTATTGGTGGCCGCCTTGGTGGCGCACTACTTTGATGGTGCAGCCGTAGCGGATTTTAAATGCATCAAAAGAATCCAGGATAGCTACTTCCTGCATATGGGCCAGCATGCTGCGGATAACGCCGCCATGCGTTACCACGGCCAAGGGTTCATGTAAGGGCAGCTCTTCAAAAAAATGGGCTACCCGGTGGTATAGCTGGCGGTAGCTTTCTCCTTCCGGAATAACGGCATCGGCCAGGTTGTCGGTCCAGTATTGCAGGTGGGCCGATTCGATGTTTTCCCAGGGGCTCAGTTCCCATTTACCGCAATTGATCTCCTTCAACCGCTCGTCAAAACGGATGGCATGATGCGGAAAAAGGTGTCGGGCCAGTTTGCTGCAGCGCTGCAAGGGGCTGCTGTACACCTGGGCAATGTGGGCCGGCAGGTGCCGACTAATGCAATCAGCCTCCTGCAGAAACGAATCGGTCACATCCAGGTCGGCCTGCCCGTAGCAAATGCCCGAAGCTACCGCGGGTGTGGTATGTCGGATCAGGTAAAGTTCCATGATGAAAATGGTTGGTGCATTGGACCAAAAACGCCAATGCTAAAAAACCGCACCAACTACCGGAAAAGCAAGTAGTCAGGAAATTATTTAATGATGGTTCTTCTTGCTTCCTGGTACTGGCTATTGCCCAGCCGTATGGTGCAATATTTTTTAAGACATTTATCTATACCAAATGATAGTGCCATTCAGCCAATCCTTCTTATTGTTTGGTGGCCTTAGTGCCTTCGGGTTTCCATTTACCTACACAGGCATTTCGCTTGCCACAGGTTCCAGGTCGCAGAAATAAAATGTGTAATCCGCTGCAGGCTTATCTGTAAAACAATTATCGCCGCTTTTCGGGGCCGGGTAAGATCGGGCAGTGATGCCGCCGGTTGCAAAAGGCACCGGTTGCCGGAAGACAGGGCCGTCAAATACAAAGCTGTGGTATTCACCCCTTTCGCCGCAGGGGTCTACACCGGGGGGCAGGTCGGCCAAAAAAGAAGCATCGAGCAGCCTGCCGCAAAAGCTTTGGTCCAGCAGCGCCCCGTTTACACATACCACAATGGCCTTGAAGCCTGCGGCAAAAAATGCTTCCATCAGTTGGGTTGTATCTTTTTGCCAAAGGGGAAAGCTGCAGGACATGCCCTGCTTGCCCAGTTCCTCCTCGCGGTATTGTTTCAGGTCTTCCAGGAAAATGTCGCCAAAAATGGCTGTTTCAAAACCTTGTTTTTTCAGTTGCGCTACGCTGCGCTCCATGATGCTGTTGTACTCCTGCATGGAAGGTTCAGGTGGCAATTCGGCAGTATGCAGGGGCAGCCCGATGGCAGCGGCCTGCTGCTCCAGCAGTGCCCTGCGTACCCCATGCATGGTTACGCGGTTATACGCCGCGTTGACGCTGGTAAAAAGCAATTCCACCGGCATGCCCTCCTGCCGTGCATGGTACAGTGCCAGCGCCGAATCTTTTCCGCCGCTCCAGTTCAGGTAAGCTTTGCCTTGTTGTTGCATGGTCATTCGCGGGGCATTTTATTGAGTAAAAATAAAGGTCGTAAAAAAGTAAAACGTGAACGGCACCGTTCACGTTTTACAAATAAAAGGATGTTTTGTTTACAGCGTGAATCTTACGCCAACCTGCATATTAAAACCCTGAACATTGTATCCGTACACCTCTATGTAGTCTTTTTTGTTGGCCAGGTTGCGGGCATCGGCAAAAAGGCGCAGGCGCTTGTTGGCAAGCAGGTATTCGGCATAAGCATGCACCAGCGTATAGGCGTCCAGTTTTTTAGGCACGGCCGAAAAGCTGGCGTCATAAAACACATCATCGCGGCTTGACAGGTGCTGCAGGCTGGCGCTTACAAAGAGGGCTGCTGTTACCTGGTACCCTGCATACAGGTTAAGGCTATGCCGGGGACGCCGCAGCAAGTTGAAATAACTGGTGTCTTTGGTGGGTAGCAACTTCTGCGTAATCTCGCCATCGAGGTAGGTGTAATTGGCCCGAAGGTTCCACTTGCCGGCCGGCTGGTATTGCAACTCCAGTTCTACACCCTGGTCGTGCTGCTGGTCGCGGTTTTGGTAACCGGTGCGCCCATAAATAATCACATCCTTTACCAGGCGGTTGAAGTAATTGGCCCTTACCGAAAGGTTGCGGCTGGCGGTCCATGCCTGTACACCGCCTTCAAACGAGCGGGAGTGTTCGGGTTGCAGATCCGGATTGGCACCAAAGGGACCAAACAACTCCGAAATGGCCGGTGCCCTAAAGCCAGTGCCCAGGTTGGCAAAAAATTTCACCCGGTCGTTAAGCAGGTAGCTAGGGTTAAAGCTGTAGGTAAAATTGTCGCCGTATTGGTTGTGCCGGTTGTAACGTCCGCCCAGTTCCGCATTAATGCCCACACCCGACTTGTATAACAGGGAAGCATAACCGCTAAGGATGCTGTTGGTGGTATCGGGCTTTGGCATGCGCATGGTTTGGTAATGCATCCCAGCAAGCACCTGTAGTGCTTTGAAAAGATCGTGGTTCACAAATGCTTCTGCTTGGTGAAAATTGCCGGCAATGGCAAAGCCGTTGTAGTTGCGCTTTGTGTAGCTGTGGCCGTAGTTGATGTTTACCGCACCCGTGCCATATTTAAGCTGACCGGTAACACCTGTGTTTACCAGGCTTGCCTTGTAGCGGGCCTTGCTGTCGGCAAATGAGCCGGCATCGTAATCGCCATCAAATTCGGTAAAGCGGTAAAATGGTGCAAGCCTCAGGCCTTCCGTAATCTGGAAGCCCAGGTTGGCATTAAAGGACTGGCGGTTGAATCCATCCTTATCAAAGCCCGCTTTTCCGGTGGTGTCTTTTGCTTCAGAAAAGCCTTCGGTTTTCAGCCGTTCGTAATTGATGCTGTAATCCACCGCTTTTATTTTCTGACTAATCCCTACCTGTCCACGCCGGGTGTTGTAGCTGCCGTAAGCCAGCAACCCGTTCAATGCAGGCGAGGCCGCAGTTCCTTTTTTAGTTATGATGTTGACTACGCCGGCAATGGCATTGGAACCATACAGAGTGCTTTGGCTGCCCTTCAGTATTTCTATGCGTTCAATCTGGTCAATGGGAAACAGCCTGATGTCAAACGTGCCGCCCACACCGGATGGGTCATTTACGGTCACGCCATCTACCAGTATCACGGTATAGGCGGTAGATGCGCCCTGCACAAACAGGGACTTGTCCTTGCCCGGGTTGGCATTGGCACTGTTGATGGTGATGCCTGTTTGTTCGCTCAGCACCTGCGCCAGGTCTTTGCCGCCGCTGCGTTGCAATTGTTCCGTGGTAATTACGGTCACTACCTTACCGGTAGTACTTTGTTTTTGTGGAAAACGATTGGCTGTTACCACTACTTCATCCAGCGATGTAGTGTCGTTTTGTGCCTGTGCCCAGCTACTGATCAATGCTGCAGTCACCACGAAAAATCCCTTCTTCATTGTTGTTGGTTTTGTGACTGCTCTCGTGGAAAATGGGAAAAGAAATATATGGGCCCGTACGCTGCCAATACATTTCATGCCTTTCGTCCCGAAAGCATAAATGATGATTGTTGCAATGGCAGGTCTTCTGGCTCGGCCCGCACCAAATGAGCCTTCCCGCCGGGTTTGTGGCCCTGGGCAGTGGCATGAAGCATTTGGCGATTTTACCTGCCGGCAGGGCAGGGGAACCTTACAGCTACGGGGATAGCGCCGGACTTGCACCGGACTTCCCTTTTAATTCGGCCCACGCTGTTGCGCAGGCCAAAACCAATTACGCGGCAAATGTAAGGGGAAAAGCATTTGGGGGCATTGCTTATTATTGAATGACCTGTGACGCCCCCAACTTACAAGGTGGCTCGTTGTCTGGCGATGCTACAGGCATTTACCGGATAGTTGTATTATACCGGGGTAAGGCATTTCTCTTAAAAGCAAAAAAGAGTAAGCCCCAAATAGCCTTGTTGGCAGCCGATGGTTGCATTTGAAAAAAATCTTATGGTACTTTTACGCGGTGGTGGTGCGCCTTAATAAGAACATCATTTTGGCGTGCCCATGCATTCAGCAACTTTTTAATCCGGTATCTTGGTTATCGATAATATTTGGGCCCTGTTCCTGAGCCTGATCCCTTCGCTTTTTAATATTGGCATTGCATGCTATGTATTTATTGCACTGCCCCGCAATAAAACCACCAACGTATTCGGGTACTTTCTGCTGGCCATTGCCCTGTGGCAGGTTCAGGATGTATTGTTTCGCATGATCACCACCGTGGAGCAGGCCAATTTTCTCGATCACCTTTTTTGTATCGGCTGGATCAGTGCGGGCCCGCTGGGGTTTCATTTTGCCTGTAGCTACAGTTCCATGCCTATTGTAAAAAAATGGTATTTCCCTGTGTTGAACTATGCACCGTTCCTGGTATTGGAGCGGATCTATATCTCCAATTACAATGTAAATTTTGAATACAACAACAACTGGGGCTGGGTTACGGCGCCGGGCACTACCAAGATTGATGGCATTTTAAGGTTTGCCATATTTTTTATGACCATGGCCAGCATTGTGGTGCTGCTGCGCCATGCTTACAAAATGCGCAACGACAAGCTGCGCAAGCTCCCTGCCTTCCTTATAGCCATCGGCATCTTTGTGCCAACCTTTGTGGGGGTGGTGGCGCAGGTTGCGTTTCCCTTCTTTTTCAACCGGGGCGAGGTGCCGGTTACTTCCATGTTCATGACCCTGTTTTCGGTAGCTACCATTATATCCTTAAAAAAATACCGGTTGTTTGATATTTCGGAATATGTGGAGGTAGAGTCGGTGTTGCAAAACCTGAAGAATATTGTGCTGGTGGTGGCCCCGGACAAGAAAGTGCTGTATATGAATGCACATGCGCAAAGCCTGTTCAATCCTGGTGAAGCAGTAGCTCGTTCACAGGATGCTGCCAATATTTTTTGTGCGGGAAATCATTATTTCGATTTTATCGCACAGGTGTTCGATCCTGCACTTGCCGGCAGGTTTACCAAAAGCTATACTACCGCCATGCAAACCCATATGGGCACCCGCATGGAAGTGCAGTTGTATGCAGAGGCCATCGTTACCAACAACCAGGTTCAGGGTGTGCTCATTGTGGGCAATGATATTACGGCCCATATGAAAATGCTGGAAGACCTGAAAGCCAGCAACGAACGGTATGACCTGGTGAGCAGGGCCACCAATGATATGGTGTGGGATTGGGACCTGGCATCCGGAAAAATATATTGGAACAAGCAAGGCTGGAAAAAAATTTTCCACGACGAATTGCGCTCCGAATTCGGTACGGAGCAAGACTGGGCATCCAGAATTCATCCCGATGATCTGGCGAAAGGTTCGGAGTTGAAAAAAAGAATATTCAACGGCACCATCGGCGATTCGTTTGTCCTGGAATTGCGTATGCTGCGCCTGGATGGCAACGTTGTTTACCTGCTCATCAGGGGTTATGTTCGAAGGGATGCCGCAGGCCTGCCCGTCCGGCTGATTGGTGCCTCGCAGGATGTAACGCTGCGCAGGAAAGCCGAGATCAAACTACAGGAAGAACAACTGGCAAAGCACCGGGAAATTGCCGACGCCGTGATCATTGCGCAGGAAAATGAACGCAGGACCATTGGCGCCGAACTGCACGACAATGTAAACCAACTGCTTACCAGCGCTACGTTGTACCTGAACCTGGCCCGAACGGAACAGGAAAACAGGGAACCATTTTTTCAAAAATCCGAAAGCATGATTGGACACGCCATCAGCGAGGTGCGCCGGTTAAGCCATTCCCTGATACCACCATCTTGGGGCGGCGAAACACTGGTGGAAGCCATCAGCCACCTGCTGGAGGCATCGGAAAAATCCGGATTGTTTGCCGTGCAAAAAGACCTCGATGACTTTTGCGAAGCAGCGGTTGCGTTCAAGCTCAAACTGAATTTGTACCGAATTGTGCAGGAACAGCTCAATAACATCATCAAGCATGCACAGGCAAATCACGTAGTGGTGCGCCTGCGCCATGATGAAGCAAGCATTTACCTGACGGTGCAGGATGACGGTATTGGCTTTGATCCATCGCGCAAATCGAAAGGAGTGGGGCTGACCAACATGGAAACCAGGGCCTTTTTGCACGGCGGCAGTCTTACCATAAATGCGGCACCGGGTGGCGGATGTATTTTGCAGGTGGCAATTCCTTTGGCCCAACCCGTTCCGGCTGTTTTTCAATAAAAGCAAAGGGCTGCTTACTTATTATTTTTAAGTACCATAGCATACATAAAAGCCGCACCCTTTGCCCAGCGGTGCCCCACCTAATTTTCGTCAGCAAAAGGCCTCAAACCGGCCACCCAATAGCAAACTGGCTTATCTTGCCGCAATGAGTAAACGACCCCAGCTTGGTCTGTTCGATCTAACCATGATCGTGATCAGCTTTGTGATCGGCATGGGTATTTTCCGTACGCCTGCCAACGTGGCCGCAGCAGCGCCCACCCCTTTTGTTTTTTACCTGTGCTGGATAGCCGGCGGCCTGGTAGCCATGTGCGGCGCCCTTACCTATGCCGAGATTGGATCGCGTATGCCCGTTACCGGTGGGTATTACAAAGTTTTTGCATACGCCTATCATCCCTCTATTGCATTTGCCATCAACTGTATTATCCTGGTAAGCAATGCCGCCTCCATGGCCGCAGTGGCCCTGGTGGGCAGCGAGTATATTGCCTCGGTGCTGTTGCCTGCATCTAAAGATGCAGCCTACATGCAGGTGGCCGCCAATGCCGATTTTGTGCGCATGGTGCATATATCCATAGCCCTGGTGGCCATTGCCCTTTTTTATGGTGTGAACATGCTGGGGCTAAAAATGAGTGCCAAAACGCAAACGGCGCTGATGATCATAAAAATTGCTATGGTGCTGCTGCTGATCACGCCCCTGTTTTTTGCCGTAAACGAAACCGCTGCCGCCGCCCCTCAGGTGTTGGGCGGCGCTTCGGCAGCCATGACGGAATACATCAAGGCGTTTGGAATTGGTTTGGTGGCTGTGAGCTTTACCTATGGCGGTTACCAGCAAACCATCAATTTTGGCGAAGAAATTAAAAACCCCGGCCGCAATATTCCGCGGGGTATTTTCCTGGGCTTGTTTGTTATTGTTTCGCTTTACCTGCTCATCAACTTTGCATATGTAAAAGTGATCGGGTTTGAAGAGTTGAAAGGGAGCAAAAACATTGCGGCCATCATGGCTTCCAAAATATTTGGCGGGCAGGCCGAACGGATCCTGTCGGTGCTTCTTTTCCTGAGTGTGCTGGCCTACATCAATGCCGTGCTAATGAGCAACCCGCGGGTGATGTATGCCATGAGCGACGACAAGATTTTGCCTGCTGCTTTTAAAAAAACAAATGCACAGGGTGCCCTTACCCTTTCGCTCACTGCCTTTTCGGTAATGGCGGCGCTGATTGTTTTCTGGGCGCAGGAGTTTGACCGCATCCTGAGCTTTACCATTTTCCTCGACTCGTTTGGCATGGCGCTTTCCGCCGGCAGCATTTTCGTGATTCGCAAACGTACCCGCCACCTCGATGGCACGGGCATTTACAAAATGAAGTTGTACCCGCTGCTGCCCCTGGTATTTATTGCAGCATACACTTTTGTAGCCTTCAGCATTGCTTTTGATTATAAGGCCAACAACTATGCGGCACTGGTAGGCCTGGGTGTGCTGGGCGTGTTCCTGCTCCTTTATTTCCTGGTGCGCCGCGTCAACCCGCCGGCCAAAGACCATGAATAAATTGCAGGAAAAATCCCAAATCCGAAATCCGAAATCGTAAATCGCAAATCCGCAATCACCACATGGCTCCCGATATTTCCTACATCCTCACGCACCTTGCCGAAGACCGCGACCAGTATTTTGGCGCCGTGGCGCCGCCCATTGTGCAAACCTCAAACTTTGCTTTTAAAACCGTGGCCGAAATGCGCGGTGTATTTGCCGATGAAATGTCGGATTATATATACAGCCGCGGCATCAACCCAACGGTGGATATTTTGCGCAAAAAACTGGCTGCGCTGGACGGTGCCGAAGATTGCCTGGTGCTCAACAGCGGTGCGGCGGCCATTTTTGCCGGTGTATTGCCTTTTGTACAGGCGGGCAGCCATATTATTTCCGTAGAAAAGCCTTATTCCTGGGCGCAGCGGATGTTTGATGTGGTGTTGCCGCGTTTTGGTGTGACTACTACCTATGTTGCCGGCACCAGCATCGAAGATTTTAAAGCGGCGCTGCAACCCAATACCTCTTTTATTTACCTGGAGTCGCCCAACTCGTGGAACTACGCCATACAGCCGCTGGCCGAAGTGGCGGCGCTGGCAAAGGCCCATGGAATAATTACGCTTATTGATAACAGTTATTGCACGCCGCTGCACCAGCGGCCCATTGAGCTGGGCATCGACCTGTGCATGCAAACGGCTACCAAGTATATTGGCGGCCACAGCGATACGCTTGGAGGCGTGCTCACCGGGTCGGCAGCCATTATTAAAAAAATATTCGATAGCGAATACCTCAATATCGGCAGCGGCATTCAGCCGTTCAACGCATGGCTGTTGATGCGGGGGCTGCGTACCTTGCCCACCCGCATCGACCGCATCAACCGCTCTACAAAGAAGGTATTGGACTTTTTGAAAAATCATCCGGCAGTAGGAGGTGTGTTGTTTCCGCTTGATGAAAGCTTTCCGCAATACGACCTGGCTGCAAAGCAAATGAGTGCCGCCGGCGGGCTTATTACTTTTTGGTTAAAAAATGGGACTGAAGAAAAGATCGTTCGCTTTTGCGAAAGCCTGCAGCGGTTTTTGATGGCCGTTAGTTGGGGTGGGCACGAGTCGCTGATCTTACCCAAATGTGCCGGACTGCAGGAAGGAAGCTTTGATCCGGCAAACCCCGAGCACCAATGGATCCGCATGTACGTGGGCCTGGAGGATCCGGAATATTTAATGGAGGACCTGCAACAGGCGCTGGAAAAAATGGGATGATTTACGATTTCATAAGCCTTTTCTGTTAAGGATATCAATACTGGTTAATGAGATTTAGGGCAAAATTTTTTTTTGCTGTGCAATCGTAAATCCGAAATCGTCCTTCCTAATTCGTAAATGGCCTTACATTTACCGGTATGAAAATGCCTCTGCTTTTCTGCTTACTGCTGTTTTGCAGTGTCCGTGGGTTGGCCCAGGAAAAATGGGACCTGCAGCGTTGCGTTGATTATGCTATTGCCAACAACATATCCATAAAGCAATCCGATGTGCAGGCACGCATCACCAATTTGCAATTGCGGCTTGCCCGGGCAGCACAGCATCCCAATGTTAATTTAAGTTCCAACGGAGGCTACAACTTTGGCCGGTCCATCAACCCTGCCACCAATACATTCGACAACCAGCGCATATTTTTTTCCGGGTTTCAGTTGCAGGGCGGGCTGAACCTGTTCAACTGGTTTTCGGCAAAACATAATGCAGAAGCAAGCCGCCTGAGCTACGAGGCTTCCAAAGCAGCCGTGGAGCGTGCCCGCAACGATGTGGCCCTCAATGTGGCCGTGGCCTACCTGCAGGCCCTGCTGGCATTTGAGCAAACCGAAATTGCCAAAGTACAGATCGGGCAAACAACAGCGCAGCTCGAAAACATCCGCAAGCAGGTGGCTGCCGGCAGCCTGCCCGAACTGAATGCCGCCGAGCTGGAAGCCCAACTGGCTGCGGACAGCGCCAACCATATTACCAGCGTATCTACCTACCAGGCCAATGTGATTCAGTTGAAAGCCCTGCTCAACCTGGATATGGCCACCCCGTTTGATATTCAAACACCGGATGTTTCGGCAATCCCTGTAGAAGACCTCGCCAATTTGCAACCGCAGGTGGTGTACCAAAAGGCACTGCAAAACCTGCCGCAGCAACGGGCCAACCAACTTAGGTATGAGGCTGCGCAAAAAACCATCCAGGCCGCCCGGGGTGCCATGTATCCCACGCTTTCTCTTTTCGGCAATATTGGGTCGCGCTATTCCAGCCTGTTTCCCGACCAGCAAAATGCGGTGGTAACGCCGTCGAATAAATTCGATACGTTGGGTTTTGTGGAAGTTACACCCGGAATAGCCCTGCCAGCGGTACGGCCTTCTTTCAATGTTTCGTTGCCCAATACTCCATTTGGTCGCCAGCTTTTTGACGTAAACCTGAGCCAGGCCATAGGTTTGAGCCTGAACGTTCCCCTGGCCGGAAACCGCCAGTTGCGCACCCAGTGGGAACGTTCGAAGCTGGATGCCGAAGGCATAAAGCTGCAACTTGACCAGGACAACCTGACGCTGCAGCAGGATATTTACCGGGCACACAATGATGCCATCAACGCCATCCAACGCTACCGCTCGGCGCAAAAAGCCGTGGAGGCCGCCGAAAAGGCGTTTTCATTTTCGCAGAAAAGATTTGATGTGGGCCTGCTGCAAACCATCGAACTTTTGACCAACCAAAACAACCTGTTTCGCCGCCGCCTCGATGCTGCTTCAGCCCGGTACGAATATGTTTTTCGCATCAAGCTGCTGGAGTTTTACAAGGGCGAAGGGTTGAAGTTGTAGGAAAGAGGTTAGATGATGGATGATAGATGGTGGATGATGGTTGTAAATTGAGAGTTGGTAGTAATTAGTAGTTGTCGATGATTGCATTATTGGTTAGGGTTTTTACAAAGTGTTGCTGCAATAATCAATAATGAATAATCAATAATCGTTTCATTCACCATTGCCCATTCACCATTCACGAGCAACCATTTACAATTGACCTTTCACGTTTCACGAAATAGCTACTACGCTTATGAACAAAACTGTAAAATGGATATTAATTAGCCTTGGGGTTATCATTGCCCTGCTTATAGGCTATAAGCTCATTGCCGGCAACGACACCACCGGCACCAAGGTTACCACCGAAGTGGTATCTAGCCGCACCATTGTAGAAACGGTAAATGCCAGCGGAAAGGTTTATCCTGTTGTGGAGGTAAAAATATCGCCCGACGTATCGGGTGAAATTACCGAACTGAATGTGCAGGAAGGCGACAGTGTGCGCCGGGGCCAGGTGCTGGCCCGCATTTATGCCGACATCTACTCTTCGCAGCGGGATGAGGCGGCTGCCCGGGTAGCACAAAGCCAGGCCACTGTAGCCAACAACCAGGCTGCGCTGGACGCCCTGAAAGCGCAGGCCGATCTGGATAAACAACAGTACAACCGCAGCAAGCAGTTGTTTGATGATAAGGTGCTTTCCCGTGCCGAACTGGAGCAGGCCGAAACAAAATACCGCACTTCGCAGGCACAGTATAATGCCGCCATTCAAAACATACGGTCGCTGTCGGCGGGTGTGCAAAGCGCCCAAACCGGGCTGGTGGCTGCCAACAAAAACCTGGGCCGCACCACCATTGTGGCACCGATGGATGGCGTGGTAAGCCTGCTGAATGTAAAAGAAGGCGAACGCGTGGTGGGCACTGCGCAAATGGCAGGTACCGAAATGATGCGGGTAGCCGATATGGGCTCGATGGAAGTGCGGGTAGATGTAGGCGAGAACGACATTGTAAAAGTGAGCATCGGCGATTCGGCCGATGTGGAAGTAGATGCTTATAACAACCGCAAGTTTAAAGGCGTGGTTACCCAAATTGCCAGCAGCACCAAAAGCGCCGGTGCTCAGGCCGCAGGAACCAACGATGTAACCAATTTTGAAGTGTATATCCGTCTCAATCCCACATCTTACAGCGATCTGATCGATCCGACCAAGCCCAAAAAGTTCCCGTTCCGCCCGGGCATGAACGCCAGTGCCGATATTAAAACCCGTACCCGTGCCGGTGTGGTGGCCGTGCCTATTACATCGGTAGCGGCCCGTGTTAAAGGCAGCGACGAAACGGTAGACGACAAGAAAAAAGAACAAAAGAAAATGCAGGGTTCCGATGAAACAGCTGCGGAGAATGATGCAGCCGTAGCCACCGACGACCTGGAAGAAGTGGTGTTTGTTGTGAAAGCCGATAATACAGTGGAAAAGCGGGTGGTCACCACCGGTATACAGGACATCAATTACATTGAAGTGCTCACCGGTTTAAAACAAGGCGAGCAAGTGGTTTCGGGGCCCTACAACGCCATTTCCAAAACGCTGAAGCCGGGAGGCAAGGTGCAGGTGGTGGATAAGGAAAAGTTGTTTGATAATAAATAAAAAGCATGTGTATGCGCAAAAAGCATCCTGCAGTTGCAGGGTGCTTTTTTTATTACAAACCGCAGCTGCCTGCGGGCTGCTGCTATGAGGCATGTAACCAAAAAGGCTAAATTTGCCCCAGCCTTACAATACAAAAGGAGTGTACATGAACTTTGGAATCATTGGTAGCGGAAGTTGGGCAACGGCATTGGTGAAAATGTTGACGGATGGCGGCCGCACAGTAAATTGGTGGGTGCGCAGTGCCGAGGCCATCGAATATATCCGGTTGCGGCACCATAATCCCAATTATCTTTCTTCCGCTTATTTCGATGTTTCCTTGTTGCGCATGAACGAAGAGGTGCACCGGGTAATTGAAGCTTCTGATGTGCTTGTGCTGGTGGTGCCTTCTGCTTATATCCAAGATGTGTTGAATGAATTGAGCCCTGAGCAATTAAGGGGAAAAAAAATCCTTTCCGCTATCAAAGGGCTTGTTCCGGGCCCCGACCTGTTGCTCAACGATTACCTGCACCAGCAATTCTATTTTCCGCTGGAAGATTACTTTACACTGCTGGGCCCCTGCCATGCCGAAGAAGTGGCCTCCGAAAAATTATCCTACCTCACGTTCTCCGGTGTGAACCGGGAACAAACCGAGGCCATTGCTGCTGCTTTTAAAACACCTTACATCAACACCATTGTAAACGACGATGTGCTGGGCGTGCAGTATGCCGCTGTTTTAAAAAATATTTATGCGCTGGGCGCGGGCATTGCCCACGGACTGGAGTACGGCGATAATTTTTTAAGCGTATATATTGCCAACAGCGCCGATGAAATGGCTTCATTTCTGCGCACCGTAGGCGCACAGCACATAGTAGTGGGCGAACACCACACCAACCCTGTGACGCAGCAGCGCGACCTGAACTATGCGGCTTCCGTATACCTGGGCGATCTGTTGGTAACCTGTTATTCGCCGCACAGCCGCAACCGCACTTTCGGCAACATGATTGGCAAAGGCTACACGGTACAAAGTGCTCATTTGGAAATGAACATGGTGGCAGAAGGATACAACGCGGCCAAATGTATGTTCAATATCAACAAACATATTGGTGCCGAAATGCCCATTGCTTCCACGATATACCGCATTCTGTGGGATCGTGTTCATCCAAAAAAAGGGTTTGCAGAGATCGAGAAATTAATGACCTAATGAAGAATAGGGCGGTTTGTTGAAAACGAAAATGCAGTTCTGCCTTAAAGCAAAGCCGATGACTCGTTGCAATTATGATTATTGGGGGCAACAGTTTAGTTGCCCCGGTAAGTTGAGTAGCCATAAGGAGAAAGGGTTATGGGCACATGGTAATGGTCCTTGTCTTTTATTTCAAAAGCCACTTCAACAAACGGGTAAAACGAATCCAATTTTCGCGACTGAAAATACGGCTGCGTGTAAAAAGTAAGTTTATAAAGGCCGGTGTTGCCGGTGCCGGGGAGCAGGTCTTTTATCCGGCCGTTTGTGTCCGTTTACTTTTCTGCAATTTTGTTCCAGAGCTTGCCGGATGCATCCCATTTATCCAGCCTGATGGTAACCCCCGATGCGGGTTTCCCCAGCGATACATCAAGAATATGGGTGGATAACTGGAAATCCTGGGCTTGCGCTGTGTGTGCCCCAACTAAAAACAAAACGGCTAAAAGTAGTTGTTTCATGCCTACACAACCTTCGGCGCATTAAATGGTTGACCGCATCGATCGCTGCGGTGGTTATTTAACGATTCCGAAAATACATTTGCCAGCTATACAAACAAAGCCGCCGCAATTCCATCTGCCCGCAGCATGCCGTCATCGGTGAGTTGAACTTGTGATCCAATGATTTGTAGAAGGCCCTGTTGCGCAAATATTTTTACCTGGCGCTGGATATTTTCGGCTGCTGTTGGTCCCCAGCGGCTGGCAACCACTTTTAAATCCAACCCTTCCTTTGTACGTAAGGAAATCATCAGGTGTTCGTTCAGTTGCTGTTCCGGAGTCAACACTTCTATCTCAAAAGGAATGTTGCTTTCTTCCAAGGATTGTATGTACATGTTGTTATTCGCCACGTTCCACTGGCGGCTGGTTCCATTAAAAGAATGCGCTGAAGGACCGAGCCCCAGGTATTTTTCGCCCCGCCAATAAGAGGAGTTGTGGCGGCTGCGCCAACCCGGCAGGGCAAAATTCGAAACTTCGTAATGCTCGTATCCCGCTGCGTTTAGCCATTGCATCAGCAGCAAAAACTGGCCGGCCTGGTGTTCATTGTCCACATCCACTTTTTGTTGCCGTTGTATTTGTTTGTGCAGGGGCGTTTTTTCTTCCACAGTCAGGGCATAGCAGGAGAGGTGCGGAATGTTGAGGGCCAGTGCCCGGTCTACATTTTCTTTCCAGGCCGCATCGTCGAGGCCGGGAGTGCCATAAATCAGGTCGATGGAAATATTATGGAAGCCAGCGGCCTGTGCCAGTTCAATGCTGGTCAATGCCTGGTCAGCATTGTGGGCCCGGTTCATCCAGCGCAGGTCGCCTTCCCTGAAGCTTTGCACGCCCATACTCAGGCGGTTGATGCCGGCACCTTTCCAGCCCTCGAGTTTTGCTGCGGTGATATCATCGGGGTTGGCTTCCAGCGTGATCTCTGCATCGGGCAGTACCGTAAAGTGCTCCCTGATGGTTTGCAGCAAAAAACGGATTTCTTCATGCTCCAACAGGCTGGGGGTGCCGCCGCCAAAATAGATGGTGGCCAGGGGCGCTCCCTGCAAATACGGCTGTTGCAACCGGGCTTCTTTTGCAAGCGCCGCCACCATTGGCGTTTTGTACCGCAGCGACGTAGCAAAATGAAAATTGCAATAGGCGCAAGCCTGCCTGCAAAAAGGTATATGCAAATAAATTCCGGCCAAATGCGTTAATGGGAGTTAAGCTAGCTTTTTATACATCAAAGACACAGCGGTAAAAAGATTCATCCAGATATTTCTTCGTGCTGCTTTGTTTCTTCGTGTCTTTGTGGTTTAAAAAACTGTTTTAAATAATAATACCGGCCTTGCAACGCAACTGTTTATACCTGCTCCTCTTTTTTTTGCTGATTCTTTCTGTTGCCAAAGGCCAGGGCTATGAGGTGCGTTACCAGCGGGCCGATACTGCGGGAGGCCAATTGCCCTCCTTTTTGCAAAGCAAATTTACGGTACAATACGAAGCAGCCACCTATTTACAACGGCTGCCCACCGAACTGCAGGCAAGGGGATACCTGGCCGCCTCGGTAGATTCCATTCGGTTTGATTCGCTGACTGCTGCAGTTGTCATTTATTTAGGGCATCAATATCATTGGGCGTCAATCCGCACTGCGCCACAGGATGTGGCCTTGCTCGATGCCCTGCGCTGGCCTGCAGGCGGGCTGGATCAAAAGTCCCTCAACTGGCAACAGTGGCAGGCATGGCAACAGCGCATCCTGGACTACCTGGAAGAAGGCGGCCACCCCTTTGGTAAAGTGCTGCTCGACAGCCTGGTGATGGAGCCGGGTGCCGTTTCGGGGCGGCTGGTCATAGACCGCGGACCGGCATACACCATCGACAGCCTGCGCATTGTAGGCAATGCGCAGGTGCGCACCGAAGTGCTGGAACGGTATCTTGACCTACCCAAAGGGAGCCCCTACAACCGGCGCAAGCTGGAAGCCATTTCGGCGCGGATCCGGGAGCTGGCTTATGTACAGGAAACGGCACCGGCCACCGTTTCGCTGCAGGGCACAGGCGCCATCATCAACCTGCACCTGCAGCCCCGCAAAAGCAGCCAGCTCAATGCACTGGTTGGATTTTTACCCAATAGCCAGAACGGCGGCACCAAAATGCAGGTAACCGGCGAAGCCAATGTGCTTTTACGCAACAGCCTGGGTGCCGGCGAAACCATCGGGCTCAACTGGCAACAATTGCAGGTGTCATCACCCCGGCTGACGCTGCTGTACCAGCACCCTTACCTGTTTCAATCGCCGGTGGGCCTGCTGTTTAATTTTGAAATGCTGCGCAAAGACTCTTCATGGCTCAACCTGAACCTGAACTTTGGCGGAACATATGCCCTGGGCGGCAACCGCACGGCTTCCATTTTTGTGCAGCGCAGGCAAACAATCCTCAGCACGGTAGATACCGTTGCCATAAAATTTTCCAGGAGGCTGCCCCTGCTGGCCGATGTGGCGTCCAACAACCTGGGTGTTTCTTATTCGGTTGCCACCACCGATTACCGATTCAATCCCCGGCGCGGCTGGGAAGCCTCCGTTACGGGAACTGCCGGTACCAAAAAGGTAAGGCGCAACAGCCAGGTGCTGGAAATTAAGGACACCAGTTTTAACTATGCCCAACTATATGATACAGTAAAACTGGGTACTTACCAGGTGCGGTTGAATACCGTTGTTGCCCGCTACACGCCGCTGGGCGGCCAGTCGGTGCTTAAGACCGGCATTAACGGCGGATTGTTTCAAAGTGGCTCCTATTATCTGAACGAATTGTTTCAGGTAGGTGGCTATAAATTATTGCGGGGCTTTACGGAAGAAAGCGAATTTTTGTCGCACTACCTGCTGGGCACCGCCGAGTACCGATACCTTATTGGGCCCAATTCTTATTTTTTTGGATTTATAGATGGCGGATGGGGGAGAAACAATGCGGCTGGCGGCATTAATTATAAATATATCGGCACCGGCCTGGGGCTGTCACTGGAAACCGGAGCCGGCATTTTTAACCTGGCATGGGCCGTAGGCCGGCGAAACGATACCGAACTCAACCTGCGGCAGTCGAAGGTGCACCTGGGCTTTGTCAATTATTTTTAGTTGCAGGAAGATACTGGTCTGGCCACTTTGAGTGGCCTGACCAGTATCTTCGCAAACTTCAAAACATCTGTGAAGTATTTCTTTACCATATTAATATGCATTGCCGGATTGGCCGGCCTGTCGCAAAATATTGCAGACAGCGCTGCTGCCCCTGCACCCCGGCTTGTCGATTCTGTTGCCCTGGCCCGGGCAAGGGCAGCCCAGGCCCGGGTCGATTCGGTGCGGCAGGCTTTTGTGCAGGATTCCTTGCAGCAAGTGCGCCGGCAGGATAGTGTGCGCCAGGCAGGCCTTGCAGCGTATATGCAGCAGGTGGCCACCGCCCGATACGACCGGCATCCTTATTTGCGGTTTACCGGCGCCGAACGCCGCATTTCGGAAGTAAAAAGGTGGGAGGGAAAGGAAGGCCTTTTTTACGGCATAATAGCGCTGATCCTTATTTTTGGTTTGCTGCGCAATACTTTTCCCCGGTACCTGTCCGACCTGTTCCGCACTTATTTCCGCACCACCATCAGGCAGCGGCTCAATAAAGAGCAAGTGGCCAATGCGCCGCTGCCCTCGCTGTTGTTTAATATCCTCTTTTTTCTGTCGGGGGCCCTTTTGGCAGCCTTGCTGTTGCAGCATTTCGGGTTGGGTGCAGATATTCCCTTCTGGCAGCTGTTTCTCTATTGCCTTGCCGCACTTGCCGGTATTTACCTTACCAAGTTCCTGGTGCTGAAAATATTTGGCTGGTTGTTGCGGGCCACTACCGCCACCAACACGTACATTTTTGTTGTATTTACCACCAACAAGATCCTGGGTATTTTGCTGCTGCCCCTGATATTGGGATTGGCATTTACCGGCGGCAACCTCTTTGAAACCTTTTTGGCCATTTGTCTTGCCGTGGTGGGCGGGCTGTTTGTTTACCGCTATTACCTGTCTTTTGTTTCGGTGCACCGGCTGCTCCGCATCAACCTGTTTCACTTTTTGTTGTACCTGGTGGCGCTTGAAATTGTGCCCTTATTGCTGATTAACAAACTGATGGTTCAGTTTTTTGCGCAAACACCTTAACTTTGCGCCAACTTCCATACCATATATGGCAAAAAACGGGGATCAAATGGCAGGTGTAAAAGGAGCGAAAAAAATCCTGATCACACAACCCAGGCCAGAAAGCGAAAAGTCGCCTTATTTTGAACTGAGCAGGAAATATGAGGTTGAACTGGACTTTCATCCGTTCATTCAACTGGAGGGTATTCCTGCAAAAGAGTTTCGAAAACAAAAGATCGACATTCAGGCACACACGGGTGTAATTTTTACCAGCCGCAACGCGATTGATCATTTTTTCCGCTTGTGCGATGAAATGAAGATCGTGGTGTCGCAGGAAACCAAATACTTCTGCATTACAGAGGCAGTAGCCTTGTACCTGCAAAAATTTATCCTGTACCGGAAGCGTAAAGTGTTTTACGGCGCCGATGGCAGCAACAAAAGCCTCTTTGATGTGATCAACAAGCACAAAGGCGCTGAAAAGTTTCTGTACGTGTGTTCCGAAAACCAGCAGGACAGTGAAATTACCGGTTGGTTAAAATCGAACGGCTGCGATTTTTCGCTGGCCTTTATGTACCGCACCCAAAGTTCTGACGTAAAAGAAATACTGTCCCAAAACGAGTACGACGTAATTTGCTTTTTTACCCCCAGCGGTGTCCGCAGTCTCTTCGACAACCTGCCCACCTTTAAGCAAAACGGAACTGTGATTGGTGCATTTGGCAACAATACCTCCAAAGCGGTAGAAGAATCGGGCCTAACCCTGGGGATTAAAGCACCCCAGCCCCAGGCGCCTTCCATGGTAGCTGCGCTGGACCAGTTTTTGGCAACTGCTGCCGGAAAAAGATAAACTGCTTGCATCGAAAATATTGACATCCTGCTCCTTCACCGGGCAGGATGTTCTTTTTTTGGAAGCATTTCAAAAAAAAGAGCGGTATTATTTTGCCTTCTTTCCCTGCTTTTTTCAACAGGTTTTCCACTAAATAACTCCACCGAGAAAAAGGATGCGCCGCAAACGCAAACAGGTGTTCGATCATAAAAGAACTGTTTGTAATATCGGGGTAAGCAAAAAGCCTGAGGCAACCACAAGGGGATACCTTCATGCCGATGAAACCTCCGCCCAACCGGTGGTATAATCTGCGAAGGCCGGTTGTTTGCGGCGCATTATTTTTATTTTACAAATGCATGCAATATTTGAAAATAAGTACCGTTTTTGAAAATGTGCCTGCATAATGGACTTAGGAAATGAGAAAAAATAATACTAACCTTGTATCTTCAAAAGATTATATTTGCCCAATACCCTTGAGTATGAAAATGAAAAACCATTACTACACGCTCACCGCCATTGCCGCGATGTTCCTGGTAAGCTGCGGCGCATTAGGAAAGAAAGACAGAGGTGGTGCACTGCCTAACGACGGGCAATTGCACGGGATCGCACCCGGCAATCGCTATGTTCTACCCAAGCCTCCGGGCATGGTGTACATCCCTCAGGGAACCTTTCACATGGGCCCTTCCGATGAAGATCCTTCTTACGCTTTCAGTGCACGAAACCGTTCGGTTTCGATCAGTGGTTTCTGGATGGATGCCACCGAAATTACCAACAACGAATACCGCCAGTTTGTATGGTGGGTTCGCGATTCGATCATTGCCAAAAAGCTGGGTTTTGTGAAAACTGGAGCTGATGGCATTGAGTACGTGGACCAGCAGAAAATGAAAAGCTTTAAGTGGAACGATCCGAAATCCATTGAGCAGCTTTCTTCTACCGATCTTATTCTGTCGCCTGAAGACCGCATCATGGGCAAGAAAGAGATCGATGCCTCCAAAATGGTGTATCACTCCGAAACATTTGACCTGAAAGAAGCAGCCAAGCGTGAAAACGCTGGCAAGCCCCGCTCTCAGTTTATTGTAAAAAAGGATGTTCGTATTTACCCCGACACGCTGGTGTGGATGCGCGACTTTTCTTACTCGTACAACGAGCCGATGACCAAGCGCTATTTTTCGCACCCTGCATTTGGCAACTACCCTGTAGTGGGTGTAAACTGGCACCAGGCATCTGCGTTTAGCGAATGGCGTACCCATTACCTCAACGCATGGCTAGAAGGCAAGAAGCGTGCACAGGAATCAGACTTCCGCCTGCCAACCGAAGCGCAGTGGGAGTATGCAGCCCGCGGCGGACGCTCTCAATCAATGTTCCCCTGGGGTAACTATTACCTGCGCAACAAAAAAGGATGTTTGCTGGCCAACTTCAAACCCGGCCGCGGCAACTATCCTGAAGATGGCGGTTTCTATACCGTACGTGCCGATGCCTACTGGCCCAACGATTTTGGTCTGTATTGCATGAGCGGTAACGTGGCAGAGTGGACTTCTTCAATTTACTACGAAGGTGGTTACACGTTCCAGCACGATATGAACCCGGACGTTCGTTGGAATGCCAAAGATTCCGATCCTCCGAAAATGAAGCGCAAAGTATTGCGTGGCGGTAGCTGGAAAGATGTGGGTTATTACCTGCAAACCGGCAGCCGTACCTACGAGTACCAGGATTCTACCAAGTCTTACATCGGCTTCCGCACAGTTATCGATCTTCCTGCCCAATCACAGCGATAATCACATTCTTATCAAGCATCTTTCTTATAAGCAAGAGACAACCTTTTAACTGGGGTTGCCTCTTGCCTGTACATACCTTTTTATAAAAATCCAAACAACGTTTCAAAACACAGTTATTTATGGCAGCTGCTATTCCTCCCAAAGTGAGCAAAATTGTTGACGTTTTCGTTTCTGTCGCTGCGGCGATCGTAATCTGGGGTGCCCTCCGCAAAATCCTACACGCACCTGATGCCGACATCTGGCTAAAAATCGGTTTGACCACGGAAGCCCTTGTGTTCCTGGTATATGGTATCCTTTACCTGCGCTACCCTGCAGTAAGCGACGGCCACGGTCCTGCACTGAAAGCAGCACCTGCTGTTCCTAATGCAACCGGTGCGTTGGACAAAGCCCTGGTAGATGCCGACATCACCCCGGCCAACCTGAACCGCCTGAGCGAAAACTTTAAAAAACTGAACACCACCGTTAGCAACATGAGCAACATTTCTGATGTTGTATCTGCAACCGGCGACTATACCACTAAAACCCGTGAGGTTACCGCGGCTCTGGCCCAGGTAAAAGACGCTTATGTAGGTGCCGCCAACTCGGTAGGTGCATTCAACAGCGCTTCTGAAAGTGCCCGTGTATTCCACGACCAGGTTCAGGTGCTGACCAAAAACCTGTCATCGCTCAACACTATTTACGAGCTGGAACTGCAGGAAAGCAACAACCACCTCAAAACCCTGAACTCTTTCTATGGCCGCCTGGCTGAAACCAGCAACGCCATGCTGAGTTCTGCTGAAGACGCCAAAAAAGTACAGGACCAGATCGGTTCGTTGGCTAACAACCTGGGCCGCCTCAACAGTATTTATGGCAATATGCTGAGCGCTATGCAGGGCCGCTAATCCTGGCCTTTTGCACGTTGATTTTACAGAGGAGAATAGCTACTTATTTATATACTGTAAAATCCAAATCCTGAATACCACTTTATAAATACCAGCAAATAGCATTATAATATTATGGCACTACCTGCAGAGCCGAGGCAGAAGATGATTAACCTGATGTACCTGGTACTGACGGCCATGCTGGCCCTCAACGTATCGGCGGAAATCCTCAATGCCTTTAAAACGGTTGACAGAAGCTTGACGTCGACCAATAATACCATCAACAACTCGACCGAAACCATCATGGCTTCGTTCGAAGAAAAAAAGAGCGAACCCGAAAGTGCTGCCAAAGCAGCCGAGTGGGCGCCCAAAGCCGCACAGGCTGTTCAATTGACCAATGGTCTCAACGCCTATATCATGCAATTGAAGCAAGACATCCTGAAAGGTGCTGGTTTCAACCCCGCTGAAAACGGTGACTCTACTTTTAAAGAAGACAACCAGGATGTGGCTACCCGCATCATGGTAGAAGAAGGAAAAGGAAAGGAACTGTATAATCGTTTGGATCAATACAAAAAACAAATGGCGGCAATTGCGCCAGAGCTGGGCACACAGGTAAACAACTACCTGAAGCAAATTGACCTCAACATTCCTGAATCGCGCAACAGCAGCGTTCGCACCTGGGAAGGTACTTACTTCCACATGGTACCAACCGTTGCGGCACTTACCATGTTGTCGAAATTCCAGAACGACGTTAAAACATCTGAAAACCGTGTGGTTTCCCTGTTTCACGAGCAGGTAGGCCAGGTAAAGGTTCGTTTTAACCAGTTTGCAGCCATCGTTGGTCAAAGCTCCAACTACCTCATGCCAGGCCAGGAACTGCAGATCAATGCAGGTATCGGTGCCTTTAGCACCGATGCAAAACCAGTAATTCAAATTGGCGGTGCCAATGTGCCTATCAACGAAGAAGGCATGGCTGTTTGGAAAACAAACGTGAGCTCTATGGGTAACAATTCCATCCCCGTAACCATCCGTTATGTAGACCAGGACGGCAACCCTAAAACCATTACTAAGTCTATTGAGTACACTGTAGGCCAGGCCAATGCCTCCATTGCCCTCGATAAAATGAACGTACTGTACATTGGTGTGGAAAACCCCATCACTATTGCTGCCTCCGGTGGCGGCGATGATAAAGTACAAGCCACAATATCCGGTGGTGGTGGAACGTTAACACGTGTAGGCAACGGTAAATACATTGCCAAGGTAACCAGTCAGACAGACGACTGTCGTATTTCGGTATCGGTTGATGGCAAAGTGGTTGGTGCATCTACCTTCCGCACCCGCAACATCCCGGATCCGATTGGTTCGGTAGGTGGTTATGCTTCGGGCGACAATGTACCTGCCGGTGCGTTCAAAGCCCAGGCCGGTGTAGCAGCGTATATTAAGGATTTTCCTTTTGACCTGAAGTACACCGTAACCCAGTACACCATTGCTGCCGATACAGACGACGGTGATATTGTGGAAGCTACTGTTCAGGGAAATGCCTGGAATACAGAAGCACAGCGTATTGTAAGAGGTCTTACCGCAGGTAAAACCGTTACCATCGATTTGAGAGCAGCAGGACCCGACGGACGTAGCCGTAAGTTGCCTTCATTGGTTTATTACATTAAATAACTTATGCGTATGAAACGCCAATTCATAAAAATCAGCCTTTTCCTCCTGTTGGCAACGGTAACTGTTGCTGAGGCAAACGCACAGCGTACGCCACGCCGCCGCGCCAACACTACCGGGAATACGGGCAATACCCAAACCGGTGACGCCGGCCAGCAGCAAACGCAGCAAAACAACAATGCGGCTGCTCCATCTGGTTACAACCCCTATGGAAATATTCCCATCGAGGTTGATAAAAGTGCAGGGTACAGCGACAGCGCAGCCCGCTCTTTACGTCAGGATGGTGCTTATGATAAAAGCATGCTGAATGACCGTACACCGCTGCCTTATGAGCACCTGCGCTGGGACGACGCCCTTTTTGCAGAAAAAGTATGGCGGGAGATTGATCTGCGTGAAAAGATGAACATGCCGTTCCGCTACCAGGGACAGGATGATAGTGGTAATCAAACCTTTATCGAGATCCTGCTCCGGGCAGTGCGCAGTGGCCAGGTAACTGCATTTAGTCCTAACGACGACCGCTTTACCACGCCACTCGATTCCATGAGCATCAGCAGCCTCACGGCTGGTGGCGCTGCCGATACCGTTCCGGTACGTGATATCAATGACCCCAACAAGATTGTAAAGTACACTGTAACGCAGGCATCCTTCGACCCTAATTCGGTGATGAAGTTTCGCTTGAAAGAAGAGTGGGTTTTTGACCGCGAAGCAAGCCGCATGTTTGTACGCATCATAGGTATTGCACCGCTGAAAACCCTGTACCTGCCCAACGGACAGGAGCGTGGCTCTTCGGTAATGTTCTGGGTATACTACCCCGACCTGCGCCCCGTATTGGCCAACAATGATGTATACAACCCCAAGAACATGGGTATGCACCGCATGACCTGGGAGGAATTGTTTGAGGCCCGGATGTTCTCTTCTTATGTAATTAAGAGCACACTGGACAACCCGAACAACCGCACCATCCGCCAGCAAATAAAAGACCCGATTCTTGCCTTGCTGGAAGGTGAGAACATCAAAGAACGCATTTTCAACTACGAGCAGGACCTCTGGTCATACTAATCGAGGATAAGTTTTTACATAAAAACCCGCAGTCAAGGCTGCGGGTTTTTTTATTGTTATTCCGGTCTCAAAATGATCTTCTCCACAAAGCTTTGAAAAAAGTATGTGGAAAATATATTTTCACATTGCGGTAAATACCTGATTTGCATATCCCTTAAAGCCCATACTTTTACATCGGTTTTTCATAGGATATTGGATTTTAAACGGGGCTGGATTTCTATCCGGCCCCTATTTTTTACAACAACCTATGGCCTAATTTATAGCGCCTGGTTTTGTTGGTTGTCTTCCCGCTCCCTTCCACAGCAAGGTTACCCTCCCCGTTTTACCAGAGATAAAAAAAATGTTCACCACCTGCTTTACCTTTTTTTTATCTACCGGCACTGTTCTTAGTTGTATCTATTTTCTTTTTTAATACGGCATTGCACTGCAAGTATGATAATTGCTGTGGCTTATGCTTACAATTGGAATAAATGAAACTAACCAACTTATTCAAAAGCTTTTTTGAAAGCGAAAGAAGCGGTGGCTATATATTGATATTTATAACAGTGCTTAGCCTTGTGTTGGCAAATGTTATTATTGGAGCAGAGTTTCCGGCCTTTTTTTACCAGAAAGTTGGTTTTGCAAACGGCACAATCAATTTAAACCTCACTGTTGAACATTGGATCAACGATGGTTTGATGGCCATCTTTTTCCTTTTGGTTGGATTGGAAATTGAACGGGAACTATACGTTGGTGAACTTTCCAGTTTAAGAAATGCATTACTGCCGGTGCTGGCTGCGGCAGGCGGCATGCTTTTTCCGGCACTGATCCATTTTTTGTTCAATAATGGAACCCCTACCCAGGCTGGCTTTGGCATTCCTATGGCCACGGACATTGCTTTTGCACTGGGCATACTTTCCCTTGCAGGCAAAAGAGTGCCCGCTTCCCTTAAAGTGTTTTTAACAGCGCTGGCTATTATTGATGATTTAGGTGCCATCACGGTAATAGCTATTTTTTATACAAAGTCATTTTCCTTGGTTTACCTGCTTGCAGCCCTTGGAATCTTTGCCCTGCTGTTTGTGTTAGGAAAGTTTAAAGTGTATGCGCTGTCTATTTATTTAATCGGGGGCATAATAATGTGGTATTGCATGCTACAGTCAGGTGTACATGCAACCATCGCTGGTGTGTTATTGGCATTTGCCATTCCATTCAACAGAAAGGATGAAAGCAATAACCCTTCGTACAAACTACAGCACTTTTTACACAAGCCGGTGGCATTCATCATTCTGCCCATATTTGCATTGGCCAATACGGCCATTGTTATGCCCGATGATGTACTTGGGAGCCTTAACAACCGCAACTCAATCGGCATTATGCTGGGGCTTTTATTGGGTAAACTAGTAGGCATCGTAGCAATATGCTACCTGGCCGTAAAGGCTGGCCTGGCACAGAAACCTGCAGAACTAAGCTGGCGGCTGATAACAGGGGCTGCACTTTTGTCTGGTATAGGCTTTACCATGAGCATTTTTATAACCAACCTTGCATTTGAGGATGCTGTTGTGGTAACTGCGGCAAAAATGAGCATTTTAGTGGCTTCTTTAGTAGCTGCCATTGCAGGTTTGCTGGTACTCAGATCAAGTAAAGTGGTGCACCTGACAACCGATTAAATGTACCCTTATTTACTGGTGCCCACAGGCACCTTGTAAACCTTTGAACGTGCACCAGGCAACCAGGCTTCTTTATTCGTTAGTCGCCATCTGCGTTCCTTTTTCATCATTACCATCGCTAAAATAGTTGCTGATGATCTTTGCCTTGGAAAGTCCCACCACTTTGGCAATGGCTTCCTCGGGCTGCTTGCGCACACCATTCACCGAACGAAATGCTTTGAGCAACTGGCTGGCCGTGTTTTTACCAATGCCTTTGATTTCTTCCAACTCATTTTTAAAAGTGCCCTTGCTGCGCTGGTTTCGGTGAAAAGTAAGGCCGTAGCGGTGCACTTCATCCCTGATGCGGCGGATCATTTTGTGGCTGGCACTGTCAAACGGCAACTTCAGGCTTTGCTGGTCGCCTACAAAAAACAGTTCTTCTTCGTTTTTAGCAAGGCCTACCAGTGTCATGGTGCCGGTTAGTTCCAGTTCTTCAATGGCTTCCTGTGCGGCATTAAGCTGCCCTTTACCGCCATCAATGATCACCAGCTGCGGAAAGGTGCGCTTTTCGGCCTTCAGGCGTTTGTAGCGGCGGTACACGGCTTCTTTCATCGAAGCAAAGTCGTTGATGCCCTGTACTGTTTTTATATTAAACTGCCGGTAGTCCATTTTGCTGGGCTCGCCGTATTTAAAACACACCATCGCCGACACCGGGTAGCTGCCCTGGAAGTTGGAGTTATCGAAGCACTCGATATGAATGGGCAGGGCCGGCAGTTGCAGGTCGCGCTGGATCATTTCCAGCACAGGTGTTTTATCGGCGTTTTGAGCGCCCAGTTTCAGCCGGTCGCTTTTCTTTTGTTCATCTATAAAATACTGCACGTTCTTTTCGGAAAGCTCCAGCAGTTTCTTTTTGTCGCCACCCTTTGGTATGGTCAAAGTAATTTCCGGCTCTTCGTATTCCAGCTCAATAGGCACTACCAGTTCTTTGGCTTCCGAGCCAAATGTGGTGCGCAGTTGCGCCATGGCAAAGGCCAGCACTTCGGGTTCGCCTTCGTCGAGCTGCGCTTCCAGCTTCAGGGTTTTGGTTTGAATGATGGCGCCGTTTTGCACCATCAGGTAGTTTACATAAGCAATGCCGTCGTCTTTTTTTATAGAAAAAACATCCAGGTGCTCGTAGCTGGTACTTACCACAATGGAGCGTGCCTGGTAGCTTTCGAGGTAGCTGATTTTTTTAAGCGTCTGCTCTGCTTTTTCAAACTCGAGGTTTTGGGCATGGCCCTTCATTTCTCCCTTAAAATGCTGGATCACCGGGCCCAGGTTGCCCCGCAACAGGTTTTTTACCTGCTGAATATTTTCGTTATAGTCTTCCAAAGATTGCCGCGCTTCGCAGGGCCCCTTGCAGTTGCCCAGGTGGTATTCGAGGCAAACCTTGAACTTTCCTTTTTCGATATTTTTCGGTGTTAAGGGCAGCGGGCAGGTGCGCAGCGGAATGGTTTGCTTGATAAAATTCAGCAGGTCCCGCACCTTGCCTACAGATGTATACGGACCAAAATACTGGGCACCGTCGGCCAGTTTTTGCCGGGTAAGGTATACTCTTGGAAATTCCTCGTTCTTGATGACGATATACGGATAGGTTTTATCGTCTTTAAGATTGATGTTGAACATGGGCTGGTACTGCTTGATCAGCGAGTTTTCCAGCAGAAAAGCGTCCTGCTCCGAATTGACGATGGTAAACTCAATGCGGGCTATGCGCTTAACCAGTTCGTGGGTTTTATAGGTGGTAAAAGTTTTATTGAAATAAGAAGAAACCCGTTTGCGGATGTTTTTGGCTTTGCCCACATACAATAATTCGCCGGAAGCATTGAAGTACTTATAAATGCCCGGGTTTTGCGGCAGGGTGGGGGCTATATGTTGAAATTCAGCTTGCGTCATGGTCAGTTTCACCAGTTAGGTTCAAGAGTGATATAATGAACCATTTTGTTTGTATTCAATTATTCTGCCGAAGCGTACGGGCCCCACCACACTTCAACTGTCTGCACCTCATCGGCAGCACCGTTGCGCGATACGGTGGTTACAATCTGGAAGCGGCGACCTACTTCCCAGAGCATTTTCTTTTGCACCGTGCTGTCTTTTTTATCTACAATCTGGTTGATAAAAATGGTGTGTACCGCATCGCCTTCGGTAGCATTCGGTTCAATGGTTACATCCTGTTGCAGCACGGGGCCGTCTTCGTCTTTTGGCTTGTAGGAAAAAACGGCCAGCTTCAGCATGTCGTCGTAGTGGCGGGTTTCGGTGTACTCATCGCGCCATTTATCCGAAGCAATATCCGGAACTGCCAGAAAATCGGCAGCGGCACTGCGAAACTGGTTGCGGTGCATGAATGTAGTATCGGTAAAGGTGCCCCTGCGTACAATCTGGCGCAGCGGATATAAAGAAGAATCGATGTGCGAAACCTGGCTACGGAGGTAAGAATGTACCGGGAAAAATTCAACCGCTTCTTCGCTGCTTTTGCCGCCCGAACAAGCGCCCAAAAACAGCAGGGCCGCCAGCGGCAGCAATGCTTTTATCATGGTGCAAAAATAGTTGGAAGAGTCGGAAGACGGAAGTCCGATGTCGGAGGACGGGAAAGAAAGAAGAGACAGAGGAGACAGGAAAGTAAAGAGCAACAGTAGGGCTGATATTTTGGTTTAATCGATGTTTTAGAAAGAAAAAATCCTTCAAGCGTTGAGCCATTTGTTTGGCTAAAACTTGAAGGACTTTCGATATGTTGAAAAACGCAACGGCTACTCTTCCTTACCGTCATTTCTGTCTGTTCTGTCTTTTCTGTCTTCGGTCCTCTGACTTCCGTTTTCCGACTCTTCCGTCTCCACCCTACCTTATCGTAACCCCCACCTTCATCCCAAAGTCGAAGAGGTTTTCTTTAACCGGGTATTTTTTTACAAAAGAAGAGAGCACCTGGTAGCGCATCTGCGGACCGATATGCCATTCCGTTTTGCCCGACTGAACCGTAACGAAGGTTTCTACATTGGTGTTCATGTTCCAGTGGCGGGTAAGCCAGGGTACCCGGGCATAGTTCTTATAATCTGCAGTGATCATGTACGATCGGTTGCCGATGACATAAGTAGGTTGAATGGCACCTGCTACATTCCATTTTACTTTTTTATTGCCCGCCACTTCGTACTCCAGGCCTACAGGAAGCGATGCCTGGAAATACATGTTTTGCAACCAGTTGGAGCGGCTGCCGTTGTTGAAGTTGCGGTAGCTGGAAATTGCCCGCACCGAATCCACGCCAAATCCATTGCTGAGGGCAATGGTAGCCACCTCCGGAATATAAGAGAATGCCTTAATGTCGTAGCGGCTTATGTTGAACTGAAACCCGGAGCGGAGCTTCAGCCTTTTGGTGAGGGCATATTTTGCTGCCACGCCAAATTCAAGTCCCAGGTCGGGTTTGTGAATAACCGCGTTGTTGATATTATATAGCGCCGAAACCATGGGAGGGGTACCCGGCGTCAGGAACGGGCGGTCGAAGGTTTTGTTTTCGGAAAGCTTGCGGTAGCTGACAGTAGGTGTTGCAAACACGCTCCAGCTTAGCAATCTTTTTTTCCGGGGTTGCGGAGTTGTAGCGGCCATTTCCGGCTCTTCGGCTGGTGCCGTTGTAGCTGCCGATTGTGGGTTGCCACGCAGGCCGGGTTGTATTTTATATTTTTCTGCCTGCAGTAAAATTGCAGGATCGGATGTGCTGCGTTGAACTGGGGCGGCAGCAATGGGCTCCATGGCTAACTCTCCTTCGGTTGCCAATTGCGGAGCAAAAATATTTTGTGCTGTAGCACCCGTATTTATTTTACTAAAACCTGAATTGGGAATATTTGCGGCAGGCTTGTTTACTACAACACTGGTGGCTTGTTGTTGTCCATTGTATTCGTTAAAGGTTGTAATGCCAGATCCAAGATGTGTATTGGGAGCACCCGAATATTTTGGTGCCGTTTGTTGTGCGGGTGTATTTGGTAAAGCGGCCGTGGTATCATTGGGCAGGTGCAGGGTGTACCAGGTAAACAACCCGCCGGATAACAAGGTAAGTCCTCCTAAAAAAAAGGCTGCCACCCTGCGCTTTTTCCGGTTCAGCTCTTTGGAAATGTTTTCCCAAACGGCCCCGGATGGCTTCATGCGCAAATCGTCAGCATTATCTTTTAGAAATTGGTCAAAATCGTCCTGGTGAAACTTTCTCTCCATAATCAGTCAGCATTTGCAAGCCAGTTTATTTGCTACCGGATGCTGCAATCAGGTAATCCGTTTTTGGTTTTTGAATAATATGCTTTCGCACCAGGAGGTCTTCGAGCATGGCCTTGGCCCTGGTATATTGGCTGCGGCTGGTGCTTTCCTCAATGTCCAGGATCTGTCCTATTTCCTTGTGCGAAAACCCTTCAATGGCATAGAGGTTCAGCACGGTGCGGTACCCAATGGGTAGGAGCCTGATACACTCCACCACCTGCTTGGCCTGAATGATTGAAGGAACTACTTCGTCGCGGGTATGCAAGCCGGAAGCCTGCGTTATGTCCACGCTTTCATTAAACTTTTTGTGCTTCTTCAGGATGTTGATACAGGTATGCACCATAATCCGGCGGATCCATCCTTCAAAAGCGCCCTGGCCTTTAAAAGTGTGGATTTGGGAGAACACCTTGATAAAACCTTCCTGCAACATGTCCTCGGCGTCCTCGCGGTTATGGCCATAGCGGTAACAAACCGCCAGCATTTTTGCACTGTATTTTACATACAACGCTTTTTGTGCTGCTGCCTGTTGTTTCAAACAGCCTTGTACAATGGCTTCCTCGGTCATATATTCCTGGGGGTTGCCTGTAAGTTAGACAAATTTTTGCGCTAAATGCTGCATCCGGAAGGGAAATATTAGAGAAGACAGTAAAGACGGGAAAGACAGGAAAGCCGGGAAAGTAGGAAGAAGGCAGACAGGGGTCCGAAGATGGAAGACAAGAGAAGTAAGAATGCTGAGGCGAACAAATTAAAAGTTGAAAATGAAAGAGGAATTTGGAAATGAAAAACAAAAAGTCCTACAGCTAATCAACCAATTGGCCACTACCTGTAGGACTTTATCAAAAATGCGCAAACATCTTTCCCATCTTTCCTGTCTTTCCCGACTTTTCTGTCTTCCCTCTTCCGTCTTCGGACCTCGGACTTCCGACTCCTCCCTACATCTTCACCCGCAGCGCCACTACCACATTCCTGCCCGGTGCCGAAAAGCCCGAGGCAAAGACGCGGTAATTGCGGTCGAGGATGTTTTCCATATTTGCCTGCAACAACAGCCGGTCCGAAATATCGTATCCGGTATTGAGGTTCAGGGTGGTCCATGCAGGCATGCCGTCTGGCGTAGCATACTGGAGGTTGTCTTCGCCATTGGGGTTATAGTCTTCCGCCCGTTTCCAGCCATTGTACAGCGCAAATACTTCGGCCCGCAAGCGGCCATGGGTAGCGGTCAGCGCTGTTTTGCCATACACCGGCGGAATATGATCCATCGGGATGGTGCCCTTGGCGGCATCCTTCAACTCACCATTTGTATAGGTAAGCGTGGAGGTAAACGCAATGGCATCTGTAAAATTGATGGTCAAAGCTGCCTGGGCTCCGTGCAGCGCAGCTTTGTTTACATTCTGGTTGGCAAACAGGGGCACCTGCGCACCGTTGTAGGTGGCGGTTTGCTTTCCGTTCAGCGCATAGGGCGCCAGTGCAATGGCGTTGCGCATCAGCGTATAAAATACGTTGGCCTCAAACCTAACCTTATTGCCCAACCGTTGTTGTATGCCCAGGTCAAAGGTGTAGGTGTACTCCGGCTCAATGTTGTTGTTGGGTACAATCAACTGGTTGGCCGCGGTTTCAAAAACCCGGGCCGCGTCGTCAATATTGGGTGCCCTGAAACCGGAAGCAACACCAGCCGTAAACCTGCTCCTTTCAGTGGGCAGGTAGGCCAGGCCAACATTGCCGGTCACAGCAATATTTTTTTGCGTTATGCTGGTAAATGGAAATCCAAAAAACGAATTGTCTGCAATGGTGCTGCGCAGCGACACGGCCTGCAGGCGCAGCCCGTCGTTGAGCACCCATTTGCCACCGCGCCATTTGGCCAGATGCTGCGCATAAATACCCACATTGTGAAACCGGTTGTCGCCATTAGGATAGCGGCTGTCCAGCGGGCTTTTTACCCCAGTATTGATGTTTTCCTTATTAGCCTCCGATTGCAGCCAGTTCAGTTGCGCATCAATGCCGGTGGTCAGTTCGTGTTGCTTCCAAAACTTCTTGCCATCTACAACTACCTGCACCACATCCAGGTATTCGAAGCGGTTGTCGCGGCTGGTGCTGCGGTAGCTGCGCTGGTGCCTGCTTTCCTTTAAGCGTTGGTAGGAGGCAATGGCCCGAAGGTTGTTGAAAAAGCCCGCCTGTGCAATATTCAATTCGTATGCAGCAAGGCCACGCTGCTGCGGGCCATAGTACCATTCGGCATACCGCAGGCTGCCATTGCGTACATCCTGCAGCCGGTCGTAGCGTGGAATGTCCGACGAGTTGGACCATTGCAGGTTGAGGCTATGGCTTACCCTTTCGGTTTGCTGAAACAGCAGCTTTTGCGTTATATCCATTTGGCTGTAACCCGAATACCGCTGAACCCGGTCGTCCCTATTTTGCACAATGGAATCCATGCCATTGATGCGGGCCACATACTGGCTGCGCCGCCCGAAGTTGGGGTATTTGCCAGGGTATTTTTCGCCCATACGCAGGTCATTGAAATCGCTTACCGTGTACGACTGCAGCCAAGCCCACCTGCGGCCACCAATGCTGGCGTCGGCATGAATGCTTAGTTCGTTGGCTGCGCTGCCGTAGCGGGCAAATGCCGTCCCGCTGAATGCCGTTTTGCCTGTTGTCGACAATTGCGGCGCCTTGGATCGAAACAGCACCGCTCCGCCTAAAGCATCAGAGCCATAAAGCGTGGAGGCAGGACCATACAACACCTCCACCCGCTCCAGCATGTTTTGATCCACCGTAATTGCACTTTGCAGGTGCCCGGCGCGGTAAATGGCATTGTTCATGCGAATGCCGTCCACCACCAGCAGCACCCTGCTGGCTTCAAAGCCACGCAGCACCGGAGAGCCGCCGCCCATCTGGCTTTTTTGCACAAACACGTTGCCGGTACTTTGCAGCAATTCGGCCATGGAAGGCGTATTCATTTGGGCAATACGCCCCGCAGCAATGACCTCTACTTTTTGAACAATGTATTTTTTACGCTCTGCAAATTTGTTGGCATACAGTATCACTTCTTCCATAGCCCTTTCGGCCAGTGTATCGGTTTGGGCAAATGCAGGGAACCCTAGGCCCAGCAACAAGCTGAGGCCCCAAATTTTCTTCATGTGTGTTGTAATAATTTAAATAAACCTGTTTGCTTTTTTAATTAAAAAGCCTGTTGGTATTAGTGCAAAAGAACTCTTGCCTACATAAACTGAGGTGCAGCTTAGGCAACCGGTATTGCGATGCATGCAGTTGCTCAGGGAAAATTTCCCCTGACGCTTTTTGCAGGTAGACAACATCGGTATGCAGAAGCAAAATGCAGCACACGCAAGAGTAAATGATGTATACTTAAAAGGAATTAAAAATGCCGGGGAGGCAGCACCGGTAGGCTGGGAAATGGGTTTTGATACCTTGCCATTGGTCGCATTTGATGGGTAACCACACCAACCAATGGAGATAATAACAGTGTAAGTGCCGGAAGGGCCACCACACATTGCAACAGCAGCAGCATGCGGTTAAATATGCCGGCCTGCGTGCTGTGGTGTACTGCTTTTTCCAGCAATTGAAAAACCGCAGTTTCCAGGTCATCAAAATGGCCGGTGAGGAGTAGTTGGTCACCGTTGTAAGCAACCTTGCTTACATCAAAATAGCGGCCCTCAATTTTAAGTTCCCGATTTGGCTCTTCCCAATGCACCGAATCTTTATGCAGCACCAGGGTGTGCTGGCGGTGTCCTTCCAGCCGCGAGGCTGCAGATATTTTAAGCAGGTATTGGGATGTTTGCAGGCAAAATAATAAGAGCAGCGGGAACAGGATCATCCCGGCAATGCCCAAGGGAAGCAGCAGCTTATTTTTCCGGCGCAACACCATTTCTGAGCACCCAAAGTACCACTATTCACTCCATAAAAAAAAGCCCGGCGCATAAGGATGGCGCCGGGCAGCAATTTTAGCGGTAAGGCATAAGCCGTTTAGCTTTACTTGGTTATACCAGGATGTTTCCCGTCATGTCAATGGGCACCGGCAGGCCCATCATCGTAAGGATGGTGGGGGCCACATCGCCTAGCTTTCCGGGTTTTATTTTACCGCGCCATTCCTTATCGATAATAAACAGCGGCACCAGGTTGAGGGTATGCGCAGTATTGGGCGAACCATCGGCATTGATCATAAAGTCGGCATTGCCGTGGTCCGCCGTGAGAAATACGGTGTAGCCATTGGCCAGTGCTGCCGTTACCACGCGTTCCACACAGGCATCCACGGTTTCTACAGCCTTGATGGCTGCAGCAAACACACCGGTGTGGCCCACCATGTCGGCGTTGGCGTAATTGAGACAAATAAAATCGGGGTTGCCGGCTTCAATTTCCGGAACAATGGCGTCTGTCAGTTCAATTGCGCTCATTTCGGGCTGCAGGTCGTAAGTGGCTACTTTGGGCGAAGGCACAAGGATGCGGCTTTCCCCGTCAAATGTAGTTTCCCGTCCCCCACTGAAAAAGAAGGTAACGTGTGGATATTTTTCGGTTTCGGCAATACGGATCTGCTTTAGGCCCTGCTGCGCAATTACCTGGCCCAGCGTATTATCCAGGTTGTCGTTTCTGAAAATAATATGGATGTTCTCAAAAGTCGAATCGTACTCGGTAATGGTGGTGTAGTACAGGTTCAGCTTTTTCATGCCGTATTCGGGCATATCGGCCTGCGTCAGTACTTTGGTTATTTCCCGGGGCCGGTCGGTGCGAAAGTTAAAACTTAGTACGGCATCGCCATCTTTTATGGGGCCTACCGGCAAACCGCCTTCCGTAATTACGGTGGGCTTAATGAATTCGTCGGTCACGCCTTCTGTGTAAGCCTGCACCACTGCTTCAATAGCATTGGCTGCAGTAGCTCCCTGGGATTTTACCATGGCGTCGTAAGCCAGTTGTACCCGCTCCCAACGGTTGTCGCGGTCCATGGCAAAATAGCGGCCGCTGACGGTGGCAATTTTTCCTACACTTTTATCTAAATGATGTTGCAATTCGGTAATAAAACCCAGGCCGCTTTTTGGGTCGGTATCGCGGCCATCAGTAAAGGCATGCACAAAAACGTTGGTTACACCGGCTTCTTTGCAGATGTCGAGCAGGGCCAGCAGGTGCCGGATGTGCGAATGCACACCGCCATCGCTTACCAGCCCCATCAGGTGAAGGGCTTTGCCGTTTTTGCGGGCATGATCCAGGGTGGCAATCAACTCGGGGCTACGGGCCAGTATGCCTTCGCGAATGGCCACGTTGATGCGCTGCAGCTCCTGGTATACTACGCGGCCGGCGCCAAGGTTGAGATGGCCTACTTCAGAGTTGCCCATTTGCCCTTCGGGGAGGCCTACCGCTTCGCCGCAGGTGGTGAGGGTAGTATTCGGAAACCGGTTATACAGCGATTGCACAAAAGGAACACGGGCATTTTGGATGGCATCGGCGCCTGTTACCTGGCCAAGTCCCCAGCCGTCCATTATTACAAGTATGACTTTTCGTTGTGACATGGAGTTGTTTGTTGTTGAATGGGTGCAAATCTATCGAAATCGTGAAGGTTTTGTTTATTTTGCCTTCCTGATCTTAAACAGGTGGATTAGGCATACTTTTCGATCTTACCGGCAAAATTTCGACATGAAAAAATTTTTACTCCTAATAACCGTTGCTTGTTCGCTGCTTGCCTTATTGGCATTCCGGCCGGGGCAAAGTATAGATAGCGTCATTGGCGCTTTGCGCAATGGCAACAGCTCGGAATTATCCCGCTACATGGAAGGCAACCTCGATATTTCGATGCCAGAAAAATCGGACACGTACAGTAAGGCACAGGCCGTGCTGATCCTGAAAGATTTTTTTGCCCGCAATGGCGTTACCGGCTTTGAAGTAAAACACAAGGGCGATAACAAAGGCAATGAATATTGTATTGGCATGCTCAACACCAGGTCGGGCACATACCGCACTACGGTGTTTATGAAAGCCGATGGGGGCAAGCAACTGATCAAGGAAATCCGCTTTCAGCCGTAACCGGTGATTTGCAGGATTAGAAAGGATTTTCAAAGGCCTACCAACTGGTAGGCCTTTTTATTGTTGTACAGGGTTATCGCTTTGCTTTCGATTTTGCTTTCGTAGCAAGTTTTGTTTTCGCTGTTGCCTTAGTTTTTGTTTTTGTTACTGCTTTTGTTTTGGCTTTGGCAGAAGCTTTCGTTGTTGCCTTTGATTTTGTGGTGGCCTTTTTGGCAGCTTTTCCTTTTTTTGCAGCCCCGGTTTTCCTGGCAGTGCCGGCTGCTTCTTCTTGCTGCCGTTCCTGCTCTATGCGGCGGTTTTCCCGCATTACTTTCCAGTAGTCATTGCCGTAGCTTACAAATATTTCGCTGCCGGCAGGTATGTCCTGTTTTGATTCCAGAAACACGCGGTCGTTTTCATCACGATAATAAAGGCAATTGTTGGTAATACCTTTTACCCGGGTAAACCCACGGGCATCGTTGGCATAACGGGCCAGCGCTTTGTAAGATCGTTTGGCGTCGATAACATGGCCCGCATGCACGGTAAACAGGTAGGCATTGTCGTGGTCGTGCTCTACCGCTTTCCAGGTAGTAACGCGTCCTTTATATTCAACAATGCGGGTGCCTTTGGGTATAAATTTTTTGGTAAATAAACCCTTGCCGGCACCCGGAAGGGTTGAGTTTTTGATCACCAGGGTATGTTCCAGTAAAGCCATAGGCAACGAAGAAAAGAAAAGGGCGGCAATAAAACAGGGAATGGGGCTATAAATCTTGTTGTTGCATGCAGTAAGGCTGCAAAGCCAACAGACAACGGACTACAAACAACAGCAGTTTTGCCCCGTTGTCCGTAATCCGCGGTCTGATGTCTGCTGGCTGCAGCCGGTACGGTTACACAATGCCGTTGAGCGAAATTTGATCCAGAAAAGATTGGAGCAAACCGGTGTCGGTAAAGGCCGTGAACTCTTTTACCTGCTTGGAGCTGCTGTCGCAATACATGGTTACATAAAAGGCATCCATCTGAAATAAAAACCGGATCATGGGCAGTTCTTTTTGCTTGCCCACCAAAATACCCTCACACATCAGCACCTGGGTCTTTTCCTGTTCATTGAGCATAATGAATTGAGATAACTTCATGACCACACACTTTGCATTGCCGGCAGGGGCTGGCAACAGGTTAGAAAATTCGTTGCAATAAAAGTTAAGAGGCGGGCCAGGGGCCAGACAAAAAACGATGCTTGTTAGCAGAACGAATAAGCTGAAGCGAATGCAAATGGAACAAAGACTTTTCCGAGGCAGATTACTGGTTGCATAATCTTACGATTTAATCGGGTGATATAATCGAGGCCGGGAAATGTAGCAACCGCCTTAAGTGGCGGCGTGGTGAGGCATGTTAGATGCGGAAGGTAGCTATTTTATCAAAACAAGCCGCAATAACGCCAGGTTAATTTTCCTTATAAAAAGTGTGTCCCTGATTTTTATTAAAAGATGTACCAAATATTTAAGGAGGCAACCGGTACCAACCTGCCGCGGTTAAAGCGGCAGGCAATAATTTGTGGGTAAAAGCAAAAGGGTGAATGCCGTATCTTCCGGCTGCATTTTTTAACCCCTCCTGCTGCCACATACATTGGACGCTGGTACCCAGGCAAGAAAAATGCCGCACCAAAAAAACTTAACGATTTCAACTGCCATGCACAAGCCAAACAAGTATCTGTTTCCTTTTATTTTAGTAACCAGCCTGTTTTTTCTCTGGGCTTTTTTGCACAACATCAATCCTATTCTGATTCCGCATTTAAAAAAGGCCTGCCAGCTCACCGATACCGAATCGGCCCTGATCGATTCATCGGTGTACCTGGCTTATTTTCTGATAGCACTGCCCGCCGGCTGGTTTATGTACCGGTATGGTTTTAAACGCGGTATCATGGCCGGGCTCCTGCTGTATGGCGTTGGAGCACTGATGTTTTTACCGGCGGCCTCCACCCGCAGCTATGGGCTATTCCTCGGTGCACTGTTTATCATTGCCAGCGGTGCCACATTTCTCGAAACGGTGGCCAACCCGTTCATTACCAAACTGGGCGATGAACATACAGCCACGCAACGGCTCAATTTTGCACAGTCCTTTAATGGGGTAGGCGCATTTATTGCCCCCATCATTGGCGGACGATTTATTTTGTCGGGTATTGAACACACACCCGAGCAACTGCAGCAAATGCAGGTGGCCGGAACCCTGGAGCCTTACCTGCAAAGCGAAGCATCGGCCATTAAAATTCCTTACCTCGTTATTGCGGCGCTGGTTTTGTTGCTGGCCGCTTTATTTTTTGTAACCAAGCTTCCCGAAGGGGAAGGCAGGGAACAGGAGGCCAAAACGCCTTTTTCGTTCAGGGTGCTGCGGCACAGGCAGGTACGCTGGTCGGTGATTGCCCAGTTTTTTTATATCGGCGCCCAGGTTTGTGTGGGGTCCTTCTTTATCCGTTTCTCCAGGTATGTTATTGATATGCCCGAAAAAGACGCAGCATTTTACTGGGGATCTATTGCCATGGTGGGCTTTATGCTGGGCCGGTTTACCGGTACCTTTTTTATGAAATACATCCGCCCCGAAAAGTTATTGGGGCTGTATGCCATTATTTGCATGCTGCTGCTTGCCGTAGCCACATTTGCATCGGGTGGGGTGGCCGTGTATACGTTAATGGCGGTGCCGTTTTTTATGTCCATTATGTTTCCAACCATTTTTGCCCTGGGCATACACGGGTTGGGGCAGGAAGGCAAGATCGCCTCATCGCTAATTGTTATGTCCATTGTTGGCGGTGCTTTGTTCCCGTTGTTGATGGGAAAAATATCCGATGCTACGGGCGGCAACATTCAAATCGCTTATATAATACCGTTACTTTGCTTTGTGGTGGTGCTGCTGTTTGCCTTGCAGCAAAAAGCAACGGTTGCCCCGGCGGAGGGGTCCTTGGCCTTGCACCATTGATTGCTAAACAATACAGGATTGGCTGCAAGCAGACAAGCTTTCTGCCGGCACATCCGGAGCAATAAACTATAGAACTACATGCTTCAGTTAACACAAAAAAATGCCATCATTACCGGCGCCGGCAGTGGCATTGGCAAAGCGGCTGCACTGCTTTTTGGCCGCCAGGGCGCACAGGTGCATGTGCTGGACCTGAATGGCGATGAAGCCGAAAACACGGTTGCAGCAATTAAGGCTGCCGGCGGGCAGGCCACAGCCCATGTGTGCAATGTGGTAAACCAGCAGGAAGTGCATGGCGTACTGGAGGCCATTGGGCAGGTCGACATTCTGGTAAACAGTGCGGGCATCTCGCATATTGGCAGGGCCGATACCACCAGCGAGGCGGACTTTGACCGGGTGTTCAGCGTGAATGTAAAAGGCGTGTACAATTGCCTGCATGCTGCACTGCCCCTGATGCTCCGGCAGGGCAGGGGAATCATTTTGAATGTAGCTTCCATTGCCAGCCTGGTGGGCATTACCGACAGGTTTGCTTACAGCATGAGCAAAGGGGCTGTTAATGCCATGACGCTTTCCGTTGCCCGTGATTATCTGGACAAAGGCATCCGGTGCAACTGCATTTCTCCGGCACGGGTACATACGCCGTTTGTGGATGGTTTCCTGGCAAAAAATTACCCCGGCAGGGAAGCGGAGATGATGGATAAATTAAGCAAATCGCAACCCATTGGCCGCATGGCCAACCCCGAAGAAATTGCCATGCTTATTTTGTACCTCTGCTCGGATGAAGCTTCTTTTATTACCGGATGCGATTACCCCATAGACGGCGGTTTTGTCAAACTCAATAATTAAGGTGCAGGGACTTGCAATGCGGCCCCAATGCATTTAATAATTTTCCCTAAAAAAGCATTGCTCAACTTCACCCCAATCATGAACCTCAAACCATTTGCACAGATATGAAACTTTTTCGCTTTGGACAGCCCGGTGCAGAAAAACCCGGCGTTGTAATCAATGACCAGTACCTGGATGTATCCCTTTTTGGTGAAGATTACACCGAACAATTTTTTGAGTCGGGCGGTTTGGAACGGCTGCAGCAATTTGTTGCAGCGCAGCAAAATAATGTGCCGCGTATGCCTGAAGGCGAACGCCTGGGACCACCATTGACACGGCCCTCCAAAATCGTTTGTATTGGGTTGAATTATACCGAACACGCAAAAGAAACGAATGCACCGATCCCCACCGAGCCGATCATTTTTATGAAAGCTACTACCGCCCTGTGCGGTCCCAACGACAATACCGTCATTCCCAAAGGATCGGAAAAAACCGATTGGGAAGTGGAACTGGCTGTAGTGATTGGAAAAAGGGCCTCGTATGTAGATGAAGCCAGCGCCATGGATTATGTGGCGGGGTATTGCCTGCACAACGACCTGAGCGAACGGGCCTTTCAACTGGAGCGCAACGGCACCTGGGATAAAGGCAAAGGCTGCGATACGTTTGCACCGCTGGGCCCCTGGCTGGTAACAAAAGACGAGATTGCAGATGTAGATCATCTTCGGTTGTGGCTTTCCGTTAATGGGCAGCTGATGCAGGACGGCACCACGGAGAATTTTATTTTCAGGATTCCCTTTTTGGTGTCTTATGTCAGCCAGTTTATGACCCTGCTGCCCGGCGATGTAATCTCTACCGGCACGCCTGCAGGCGTGGGTCTGGGCATGAATCCGCAGGTGTATCTAAAACCGGGCGATGTGGTGGAACTGGGCATCGACGGGCTGGGCACCAGCAGGCAACAGGTGGTGGCCTTTGCAGCAAGCTAAGCCTGCTGCATAGAACTACCTTCTTTATTTTTCCATTGTATTCTTATACCATGCGCATCGACAGTCATCAGCACTTCTGGCACTACAGCCCCGAGCGGCACTCCTGGATAACAGATGAAATGGCAGCAATCCGGCGCGATTTTTTGCCCCCTGATCTGCAACCCATTTTAGCGCAGCACGGGTTTGACGGGTGCGTGGCCGTGCAGGCCGACCAGGTAGAAGCGGAGAATGAGTTTTTGCTGTCGCTGGCGGCTCAATACCCTTTTGTAAAAGGCGTGGTGGGATGGGTAGATCTGCAGTCGGAGGACATAGAAGAACGATTGGAACATTACACACAATTTCCCCAGCTCAAAGGGTTTAGGCATGTGCTGCAGGGCGAACAGGACCGGGCATTGATGCTGCGGCCTGCATTCAGGAGGGGCATTGCTGCATTGCAAAAAGCCGGTTTTACATACGACCTGCTGGTATTTGCCGACCAGATAAAATATTGCACCGAACTGGTGGCTCTTTTTCCAGACCAGCCTTTTGTGCTCGATCATATTGCGAAGCCCAACATACGAGAAGGGCAAATAGAAGACTGGGCAAAAGATATGGGGCAATTGGCACAGCATTCAAATGTTTGCTGCAAAGTTTCGGGCATGGTTACCGAGGCCGACTGGCAGGGTTGGAAAACGGAAGATTTTATTCCTTTTCTGGATGTAGTGGTGGCGGCCTTTGGTATGGACCGGTTGCTCTATGGCTCCGATTGGCCCGTGTGCAACGTGGCAGGCGGTTATGGCCCGGCACTGGGGGTAGTGCAACAATACTTCGGTACTTTTTCTGCAGCAGAGCAGGCAGCATTTTATGGTCAAAATGCAATGCGTTTTTACCGGTTGTAGGCTGCGCTGTATTTTTTTACTATGTTCTTTTTTAAAGTAAAAAGTAACGACCCAGTACCCTTTATTTTTCCTTTTTAAAAACACCAATATGGAGCCGATTTGTACAGCACTTTGTTCTTTTGGCATGTCGGGAAAAGTTTTTCATGCGCCTTTTTTGCACTCCCTTCCCGGCTTTCAGTTACACAGTGTATGGGAACGCAGCAAACAGTTGGCCGCAGCAACTTATCCTTACATTCGCAGCGTGGCTACTTACGAAGAGTTGCTTGCAGATGAATCCATCGAACTGGTGGTAGTAAACACACCCAACAACACGCACTTCGATTTTACCCGGCAGGCACTGCAGGCAGGCAAGCATGTGCTGGTAGAAAAACCTTTTACCACCACGGTGGAGGAAGCAGCAGCGTTGGAGGCTTTGGCAAAAGAAACTGGCAAAGTGCTGTCGCTGTACCACAACCGCCGCTGGGACAGTGATTTTAAAACCGCGCAGCAAATCATACAACAGGGTGTATTGGGCGAAATAGTGGAAGCGGAACTGCACTTCGACAGGTATAAATTAGAACTCAGCCCCAAGCAACACAAAGAAACACCACAGCCCGGCACGGGTGTGTTGTACGACCTGGGGTCGCATATCATAGATCAGGCACTGGTGCTTTTTGGCATGCCGCAACGCGTTTTTGCAGACATCCGCGTGGTGCGGCCCTTATCTCAGGTAGCCGATTATTTTGAGGTGCTCTTGTTTTATCCCAACCTAAGGGTGCGGCTGCATTCCAGCTACCTGGTGCGGGAGGCTGGGCCCGGGTTTATTGTGCACGGATCAAAAGGCACGTTTTTAAAATCAAGAACCAATGTGCAGGAAGATGCCCTCACCATAGGCAAGATGCCGGGTGGAGAGGCTTGGGGCAGGGAGCCCGAAAGCGAAAATGGGTTGTTGCACACAGAAAAAGATGGTACAGTGGTGCGGGAACAAATAGAAACCTTGCAGGGAAATTATGCCGGTTTATACGAAGGCTTGTGGCAGGCCATCCGCAAGGGTGGCCCCGTACCGGTAAGTGCAGCCGATGGCATCAACATCATGCGCATTATAGAAGCGGCACAACAAAGCAGCCAGGCTGGCTGTGTAGTAGAATTATAAAAGGGTTTTATTTTCTGCGCAGCAGGCGATAATAAATGCGCTCCGGCAGGTCGCCGAATATCAGCAGGCTTACTTCGCATACCCATAGCCGTTGCTTCAGCGCCCTTCCTTCTCTTGGATAAATACGGTAGTAGGCACCGCCCTGGGGTGCCGGGCAAAATTCGTCGAGCACCAAAACGGATGCGCCGGCAAATGCGGTGCGCTCCAATTGCAACCACAGTTCTTTGCGGTGGCGTGCCAGCATGTGCAGCAGCTCGTCGATGCCTGAAGTAAGCATTACTTCGGTTGGTGGCTTTCCCTTGGCTCCGGGTAGCATCAGCCGCCAGCAACCTTCCAGTTTTGTAAAACAAAATGCCTCTTCTAAGGCCGATGGGGTGGGTTGGAGGGCAAGTTCGTTAGCCAACATATTTGGTAAATGGTTTATAAATAGTGAAGGCCTGGTAAACCGATATTTAAAATATAATCTTTTTGCCGCGCAGCAAAAAGGCGGCTTACCTGGCATTTCAGTACTGCAAGTTAGTTGGGTATGGTGCAAAGCTTTGGTAAATAAATGTCAATACTTATCAACCCCTGCTGCACGGGTTACAAATCCATGTTGCTAAATGTTACTGTAAGATTATGCTTGTAAAAACTCAGTGGTGACAGGGCCTAGCTTTTTTGAGCCAATTGCTTTTTGATTCAAACCCGGATACAACAGTAATCAATTAAAACGGGTTTTTGTTTGCCTGTGACCTCTAGCCCTTGCTTTCCCTGCGGTACATTTTGATAATTTTTAATGCAGTGCGCCTTTTTCATTTTTTATTTTAAAAAACGGGTGAAATGCCGGCATTTAATCTGATAGTTGGGTCTTTTTTTTATTAAATCATTTGCCAGCCGTTTATTTCTTGGTACACTTGCGATACGATAAGTAGCCTTGCCCTACTTGTTCTTTTGTACCTAACACCAATAAGGACCAATCATATTCATGAAACTTGCCCGAGTTAACCTAAACAATATTTCAGGCGAAGCCCTGAACATGCCGGATGCTTCAATTTTCTCCCTGCCCGAAAAGGTGCTGCAATTTGGCACCGGTGTGCTGCTGCGGGGCCTGCCCGATTATTTTATAGATAAAGCCAACAAACAGGGCCTCTTCAATGGCAGGGTGGTGGTGGTGAAAAGTACTGCGCAGGGAAGTATTGATGCCTTTGCCGAACAGGATGGTTTGTACACGCTGTGCATCAGGGGCGTAAAAGAGGGTAAACCCGTATCGGAGAATTGGATCAATGCCTCCATCAGCCGGGTGCTCCATGCAGCTACCGAGTGGCAGGCCGTTTTGGCATGTGCCCACAACCCCGAATTACAGATCATTATTTCCAATACTACCGAGGCAGGGTTTCAGTTGGTGCCCGACAATATAGGGGCTACAACTCCGGTTTCCTTTCCGGGTAAGTTGCTGGCGTTTTTATACGAACGGTTCCGTGCCTTTGGGGGCAGCCCCGAAAGCGGCATGGTGGTGGTGCCTACCGAACTGGTTCCGGACAACGGGACCAAGCTGGCTGCTATGCTGCAGCAACTGGCGCAGCAGGCCAACCTGGAGCCTGCCTTTGCCGCATGGCTGCAGGCGCATAATCATTTTTGCAATTCGTTGGTTGATTGCATTGTGCCGGGCATACCCGATGCACACGCCAAGGCAGCTTTGGAGCAAGAACTGGGATACGAAGACGCCTTGCTGACCATGTCGGAAGCATACCGGCTCTGGGCCATAGAAGGGGCCGACCACGTACGCAGGGTACTGAGTTTTGCGGCAGCCGATAGCGGTGTGCTGATAGCCCCTGATATCAGCCTGCACCGCGAACTAAAACTGCGCCTGCTCAATGCTACCCATACGCTTAGTTGCGGCGTTGCTTTTTTGTGCCGGTTTCACACCGTAAAAGAAGCAATGGACAACCCTGGCTTTGACCAGTTTTTAACGGGCCTGATGCTGGAGGAGATTGCACACGCTATACCCCATCCTGTTGACGCCGGCGTAGCCGAGGCCTTTGGCCGCCAGGTGCTCGACCGGTTTCGCAACCCCAGTATCCGCCACCAGTGGCTGTCTATCAGCGTGCAGTTTGCTGCCAAAATAAAAGCACGGGTGGTGCCCCTGCTTCTGGAACATTACAAAAAAAGCAGCACCCCGCCCCAGCGCATGGCTTTGGGCTTTGCCGCTTATCTCGTATTTGCAAAGGCGGTAAGGGAGCATGACGGACAATACTATGGAGAATGGGATGGAGCGTCGTATCCCATTCAGGACGACCGTGCCGCTGATTTGTATACCCATTGGCAAACAGGGGCTCCTGATGCAGTGGTGCAGCAGGTTTTGTCGGACACAACCCTGTGGGATACTGATTTAACCCAATTGCCCCATTTTTCCGAAGCGGTGCTGCAGCATTTAGTGATAATTTTAGCCGGCAGATTGCCCGACACGTTGCACCTTCAAGCAGGCAGTGGGCAGCAAAAGAATAATTCATGAAACACCGTGTAACCAAAGTTCATCCGGATGATAATGTGCTGGTAGCGCTGGCCAACCTCGAAGCAGGTGAAACCGTAGCTTATAACGGCCACGAATACACGCTTCCGGGCCGGGTGCCGGCAAAGCACAAGTTTGTAGTAAACGATCTGAATGCCGGCGACCCAGTTTATATGTATGGCGTGCTGGTGGGCAAGGCCCAAACCACCATTGTGCGGGGTGGGGTTATTACCACCGCTAATCTTAAACACGCAGCCAGCCCTTTTACCATTGGCGATCGACAATTGCAGTGGCCTGCGCCGGATGTTTCCAAGTTTGCCGGCCGCACATTTATGGGCTTTCACCGGCAGGATGGAAAAGTAGGCACGGCCAATTACTGGCTGGTGGTACCCCTGGTTTTTTGCGAGAACCGCAACCTCGACGTGCTCCGCGAAACCCTGGTGGAGGAACTGGGTTTTGGCCGCAACCGGCAAAACCGGGTGGCTGTGGCCCAACTGGTAGACCTGTATAAAAGCGGCGCATCCATCGACGCTATTTTGGCTGCCGATTTACATGTGCAGGAAACGGCCCAGCGCAAAGGCGCCCTTTTTCCCAACGTGGACGGCATTAAATTCCTGACCCATGATGGCGGCTGCGGCGGTACCCGGCAGGATGCACAGGCGCTTTGCGGCTTGCTTGCGGGCTACATCACGCATCCCAATGTGGCTGGTGCCACCGTGCTGAGCCTGGGTTGCCAGAATGCGCAGGCACAAATGCTTCAGGATGAACTGGCCAAACGGGATCCATCTTTAAGTAAGCCGGTTTATATTTTGGAGCAGCAAAAGCTGGGAACGGAGGCCAAACTTATATCCGAGGCCATCAAGCAAACCTTTGCCGGCCTGGTGTATGCCAATGGCCTGGAACGCCAGCCAGCACCTTTAAGCAAATTGTGCATCGGGTTGGAGTGTGGCGGCTCGGATGGCTTTTCCGGAATTTCGGCAAACCCCGCCATTGGCTTTACCTCCGACTTGCTGGTGGCTCTGGGCGGTTCGGTTATTCTTTCCGAATTTCCGGAGCTGTGTGGCGCCGAACAAAATATTTCGGACCGCTGCGTGGATACCGCTACCGCAGAGCGTTTTGCACACCTGATGCAGGTGTACAACCAGCGGGCAGTGGAGGCAGGTTCGGGTTTCGATATGAACCCATCGCCCGGCAACATTAAAGACGGGCTTATTACCGATGCTATTAAATCGGCAGGCGCGGCCAAAAAAGGCGGCACCTCGCCGGTAGTGGCCGTGCTCGATTATCCCGAGCCGGTAACCAAACCCGGTTTGAACCTGTTGTGCACGCCAGGCAACGATGTGGAAAGCACCACTGCCGAAGTGGCTTCGGGGGCCAACGTTGTGCTGTTTACCACCGGCCTGGGTACCCCCACCGGCAACCCCGTGGCACCCGTGGTGAAAATTTCGAGCAATACTACCCTTGCCCAAAAAATGCACGACATTATTGATATAGATACCGGCACCATCATCGAAGGAGCGGAAACCATTGAGCAGGCCGGCGAACGCATTCTGGAATACGTAATCCGTGTGGCCAGCGGCGAGCAGGAAGTGTGTGCCGTTCGTAAAGGACAGGATGATTTTATTCCGTGGAAACGTGGCGTGTCCTTATAAGATATTTGAACCACCGCGACAGGAATTACACGGAGTAACACAAAGAAATACCTTAGTGAACCTTGGTGTCCTCCGTGCCTCCGTGGTTCAAAAAAATAAACCATCCGGTAATCCGGACCAACCATAAAAGCGATGAACAAGTTTTTAGACGAGGATTTTTTATTGCAAACAAAAACAGCCCAACGGCTGTATCATGAGTTTGCCAAAGGGATGCCCATCATCGACTACCATTGCCATTTGCCTCCCCACCAGATTGCCGAAGACCACCAGTTCCAAAACATAACGCAGGCATGGCTGTATGGCGACCATTATAAATGGCGGGCTATGCGCACCAACGGCGCCGATGAAAGTTATGTGACCGGCAATCGCACCGACCGCGAAAAGTTTGAGAAATGGGCCGAAACCGTTCCCTATACTTTGCGCAATCCCTTATATCACTGGACGCACCTGGAACTGCAGCGTTATTTTGGCATCACCGACATGTTGAATAAAACTACGGCGGCACAAGTGTATGAGGCCTGCTCTGCACAAATGCAAACGCCGGAATTTTCGGTGCGCAACCTGTTGCGTAAAATGAATGTCCGCGTGGTATGTACCACCGACGATCCCATCGACTCGCTGGAGCACCATAAAAAACTGGCGCAGGATGGTTATGAGGTAAAAATACTGCCTACGTTCCGTCCGGATAAAGCCATGAACGTGGATGATGTAACCCTTTTTAACCAATACATTGGCCAACTGGAAAGTGTAACCGATATTTCCATTCATAGGTTTGACGATTTTTTGCAGGCGCTCAAACAGCGGCACGACTATTTCGCAGAAAACGGCTGTTCCGTTTCCGACCATGGACTGGAACAACTCTATGCAGATGATTATACGGAGGCGGAAATAAAAGCCATCTTCAATAAGGCCCGCAGCGGCATGTTACTCACAGAAAAGGAAAACTGCCAGTTCAAATCGGCCATGCTGCACCAGTTTGCTCTTTGGGATTGGGAGCGGGGCTGGGTGCAGCAATACCACCTGGGTGCGCTGCGCAACAACAATACCCGCCTGCTGCGCCAACTGGGCCCCGATACCGGCCTGGATTCCATCGGCGATTTTCAGCAGGGCAAAGCCCTTTCGCGTTTCCTCGACCGGTTGGATAATGGAAACCAACTGGCCAAAACCATTTTATACAACCTCAACCCCGCCGATAATGAATTGTTTGCTGCTATGATCGGGAACTTCAACGACGGCACCGTGCCGGGTAAAATGCAGTTTGGTTCGGGCTGGTGGTTCCTCGACCAGAAAGACGGCATGACAAAACAGATCAATGCCCTGTCCAACATGGGTTTGCTGAGCCGCTTTGTAGGCATGCTTACCGACAGCCGCAGCTTTCTTTCTTACCCGCGCCACGAGTATTTCCGCCGGGTGCTGTGCAACCTGTTGGGCAGCGAAATGGAAAGCGGCGAACTGCCTGCCGATATAGACCTGGTGGGCGGTATGGTGCAGGACATTTGTTACAACAACGCCAGCAACTATTTCAACTGGAAAGCGGCCGAAGCACCCGCCCCTGCTTCGGTGCAGGAAATAAAGTAGGAAATAAATGAATGACTGAACGGCAGCACACCGGGCAACCAGCAGGAGTGGTGCCGTTCAATAAATACAATGCTCCAGATACCGGGTACTGGTGTTATAAAAATTAAACAGTACGCTACACCAGACTAAAAAAATTATAACCAATCAATCGAATAGAACATGCCAAAGAAAGTTGTCACATTCGGAGAGATCATGATGCGCTTGTCTACTCCGGGATTTGAACGATTTGTACAAAGCGACAGTTTTGACGTAACCTATGGCGGTGGCGAAGCAAACGTTGCCGCGGCACTGTGCAATTATGGACTGGCCGGAACTTTTGTAACCAAAGTGCCCGACAATGCGCTGGGACAGGCCGCCATCAACCACCTGCGCCGTTATGGTGTGGATACCCAATTCATTGCCCGGGGTGGCAAACGCCTTGGTATTTACTTTTTGGAAACCGGTGCTTCCATGCGGGCATCGCAGGTAATTTACGATCGTGCCGGTGCATCCATCGCCGAAGTGGAGCTGGCCGATTTTGATTTTGATAAAATTTTGGAAGGTGCCGACTGGTTTCATACCACAGGCATCACGCCGGCACTGAGCGATAAGGCTGCTGCCATTACCGAAGAAGTGCTGAAGGCTGCAAAAGCAAAAGGCATTACTACATCAATTGACCTGAACTACCGCAAAAAATTGTGGACCCCCGAAAAGGCCCGCGAAGTTATGAGCCGGCTGTGCCAGTATGTAGATGTGTGCATAGGTAACGAAGAAGATGCGGAAACCACACTGGGTTTTAAAAGCCACGGCACCGACATTACCAAGGGCGAATTAAGCCTGGATGGATACAAGGATGTGTTCAAACAAATGAAGGAAAAATTCGGGTTTAAATACATCGCTTCCACGCTGCGCGAAAGCCACAGTGCTTCCGACAACGGCTGGAGCGCACTGGTGTACGACGGCACTGAATTTTACCACACCAAAAAATACGAAGTGCGCATTGTGGACCGTGTAGGCAGCGGCGATTCGTTTGCCAGCGGCTTTATTTATGGCCTTGTTTCGGGCATGCCTATGCCGGAAGCGGCTGAATTTGGTGTAGGCGCTTCTGCCCTGAAGCACACCATTCCCGGCGACCTGAACCATGCAACCAAAAAGGAAGTGATGGACCTGATCAAAGGCGACGCATCGGGCCGTGTGCAACGGTAAGAAACAAGTAAATGGTGAATGGTGAATGGTCAATGAAAAATTTGCATTCGCCACTCACCATTCACGACACACTTTTCAAATAAAAAAAAATGATCATCGATACATTATCCAACGCAAGCCGGTACCTTTCGCTGCACCCAAGGTTTGCACAGGCATTTGAATATTTAGCTGCGCAAAACCTGGAAAGCCTGGAGCCCGGAAAGTTTGAGCTGGATGGCAAAGACCTGCATGCTTCGGTGTCGGATAAGGCAGGCGTGGCCGCAGCGGATGCCAAGTTTGAAGCCCATAACCAGTATATCGATATACAGGTTTGCATCAGGGGTGAGGAAACAATGGGTTGGAAGCCGCGATCGTTGTGCAGCGAAATTAAAAGCGATTACAACGAAGAGAAAGACGTGATCTTTTACAACGACAGGCCCACCACTTACTTTCAGTTGCATGCAGGGCAATTCGTTATTTTTTATCCCGAAGATGTGCATGCCCCTATGATCGGCGAAGGGCCCATCAAAAAACTGGTGATTAAAGTAAAACGGTAATTAAAAGATTTTTTCAAATGAGCAAGCAAACAGAACTACTACAGATCATTCCGCAACAGGGCATGTTGCCACTGTTTTTCAATAAAGATCCGCAGGTCAGCATCGAAGTGCTGCGGGCCTTGTATGCTGCAGGCATCCGTGCCGTAGAATATACCAACCGCGGCGAGGAAGCGTTGCAGAATTTTGGGCAAATGCGCCAGGCTGTAGATACAGAGATGCAGGGCATGTACCTGGGCATTGGCACCATTAAGAATGCGCAGGCGGCATATGCATTTGCCGACGCCGGTGCCGATTTTTTAATTAGCCCGGGCCTTTCGGAAGAAGTGGTGCAGGCTGCAAAAGAACGGAACCTGCTGTATGTGCCTGGCTGTATGACGCCTTCGGAGATCATCCGCGCTGAGCAACTGGGTGCTAAAATGATCAAGCTGTTTCCGGGCAATATCCTGGGGCCGTCGTTTTTAAGCGGCATCAAGGAAATTTTTCCGGGCCTGTTGTTTATGCCTACCGGCGGTGTGGAAGCTGAAGAAAAAAACCTGCAGGGTTGGTTTAAAGCCGGGGTAGTAGCCGTAGGCATGGGCAGCAAACTCATTACCAAAGAACTGGTAGCCCAGAAAGATTATGCAGGCATTGAAGCGGCTACCCGCCAGGCCATGCAGCTTATTGCGCAGGTATCGGGTAAGCCACAGGCAGTGTAGCAGTTTAACGTTTAGGGGTTTAGGCGTTAAGGGGCATAGGCTTATGTCATATGATGGCATCCCAGCCTAAACTTCTAAACGCTTAAACCCATCAACCCATTACTTTTTTCACGATTGCAGACTCCAACCATATCCTTATGCAGGTAGCATCCTCCCAACAATCCGACCTTACTGCAAACAACAAGAACAGCCGCCAGGCTGTAGGCAGGTATCGCTGGACCATTTGCAGCCTCCTGTTTTTTGCCACCACCATCAACTACCTCGACCGCCAGGTACTTTCCCTGACCTGGAAGGATTTTCTGGTGCCCGAGTTTCACTGGACCGATAGCGACTACGGAACCATCACGGCCCTGTTCTCTATTTTTTATGCCGTGTCCATGTTGTTTGCCGGCAGGTTTGTAGACTGGATGGATACCAAAAAAGGCTTTCTCTGGGCCATTGTTATTTGGTCGGTGGGTGCGGTGTTGCATGCATGGTGCGGCATTGCCACCGCAGGCATTATCAACGGCGATTGGTTTGTGGGTTTCGAAGGGGCGAAGGAATCGCTGGCTACCGTAAGCAATGTAGCGCTGGTAACGTCTACCTCGGTTACCCTGTTTATTTTTGCCCGCTTTGTGCTGGCACTTGGCGAGGCCGGCAATTTTCCGGCAGCCATCAAAGCCACTGCCGAATATTTCCCTAAAAAAGACAGGGCGCTTTCTACTTCTATTTTCAATGCAGGTGCCACGGTGGGTGCTTTGCTGGCGCCGCTTACCATCCCTTTTATCGCCCATGCCTGGGGTTGGGAAATGGCTTTTATCGTTATTGGCCTCCTGGGTTTTGTGTGGATGGGATTTTGGATATATATGTACAAAAAACCAGAGGTGCACCCGCGGGTAAGCAAAGCCGAACTGGAATATATTCAGCAAGACCTGGTGCAGCACGACCCGGTAACGGAGCCCACCATTGCCGCACCGCAGAAAATATCTTTTGCCAGTTGTTTTAAATACCGCCAAACCTGGGCTTTTGCTGTAGGTAAATTCATGACCGATGGCGTGTGGTGGTTTTACCTGTTTTGGACGCCTGCTTACCTGAAAGACATTTACCAGATGGATGCCACCCAAAGTGCCCTGCCGCTTTTTGTGTTGTACATGATTACACTGCTATCGATAATTGGTGGCTGGCTGCCCACCTTTTTTGTAGATAAAAGAGGCATGAACCCCTATGATGGCCGGATGCGGGCCATGCTCATATTTGCGTTCTTTCCGCTACTTGCCCTGCTGGCACAGCCGCTGGGCGCCGTTACTTACTGGCTGCCTGTCATCATTATTGGCATTGCCGGTGCAGCGCACCAGGCATGGTCGGCCAATATTTTTTCTACCGTTGGCGATATGTTTCCTAAAAGGGCCATTGCCACCATCACCGGCATTGGCGGCATGGCGGGCGGCGTAGGGTCTTTTTTGATCAACAAAGGATCGGGGGTGTTGTTTGAGCATGCAGGCCGCACCAATATGCAGTTTGCAGGTTTTGAAGGAAAGGAAGCGGGTTATTTTATCATTTTTTCCATTTGCGCAGTAGCATACCTTATCGGGTGGCGCATTATGAAATGGCTGGTACCTCGATACATGCCGATTGCAATTCAGTAGGTTTATTGAATGAAGCCCTGGTGCTGGCCAAGGATCAAAGTGTGGGAGCAAAATTTTGTAATGCGGGATAGGCCTCCATCATTTTTCCAACGATCGTTGTCACTGAATTTCAACCGGGAACTTTTTAATTGACAAGCGGCCAGTCACTGAACCCGGGCAACATGCATGAATTTTTTAACCGGGAAATTACCTGTTTGCATCACTGCAAAAAGCATTGTTTTATAATTCATAAATACCTTTTGTTATGCAGCAAAATATTTCCGGGAACGGCCGGCGCAAGTTTTTAAAATCATCGCTATTGGGCACGGCCCTGACGCTGACTGCACCGGCGCAGCTGTTGCATGCAGGCTCCCCAGCCAAAAGGCGCATTACCCTGAACAAAAATGCGGTGGTGCTTTTTCAGGGCGACTCCATTACCGATGCCGGCCGCAACAAGAGTAGTAAGGAAGCCAACAACACCGCGGCACTGGGCTCGGGTTATTCTTTTATGGCTGCCTCCGACCTGCTGGCAAAGGCTGCAGATAAGGGGCTTACTTTTTACAACAGGGGCATCAGCGGCAACAAAGTGCACCAACTGGCTGCCCGCTGGCAGGAAGACTGCATCGCCCTGCGGCCCGATGTGCTCAGCATCATGATTGGTGTAAACGACTACTGGCACAAATTGAATGGCAATTACAACGGCACCATTGATACCTACATCAACGACTACCGGAAATTGTTGCAGGATACCAGGCAGGCCTTGCCCAATGTGCAATTGATCATCGGTGAGCCGTTTGCCGTTACAGGCATCAAAGCAGTGGACGACAAATGGTACCCCGATTTTAATGCATACCGTGCGGCGGCCCGAAATATTGCGCAGGAGTTCGATGCGGTGTTTGTGCCCTTTCAAAAGGTATTTGATGATGCACAGAAAACGGCACCCGGCGTGTACTGGACCTATGATGGTGTGCATCCCACTATTGCCGGAGCCCGCCTGATGGCCAACGCATGGCTGCAGGCCGTAAAATAAGGACGCTTATTCTTTACCAATTGCAACTTTATGAAACGTTACTGCCTGGCCCTCGACCTGGTGAATGATCCCGAACTTATTGCTGCATACGAAGAACACCACCGGCAGGTGTGGCCCGAAATAATACGCAGTATTGGTGATGCAGGCATCAGGCAGATGGAAATTTACCGCTTTGCCAACCGGCTGTTTATGATCATGGAAGTGTCCGATGATTTTAGTTTTGAGGCAAAAGCCGCTGCCGATGCTGTCAACCCCAAAGTGCAGGATTGGGAGCAACTGATGTGGGGCTACCAGCAGGCCATACCCGGTGCTGCCCCCGGCGAAAAATGGGTATTGATGGATAAGATTTTTTCATTGGAAATTGCCGGTTGAATAAACGTTAAAAACAATGCAACCAAGGCGCCATACCGCTATGTTATGCTGAAAGGCTTACAAAAGCTTAATAGAAAACAGGCAATCAAACCAGATTATTCATTGCTTCCTGCATTGGTAGAATGATAGGTGCCGTTTCTCCATCCGCCCCTGCTTATGCTTTATTTTATTATCCCGGTTGTACTCTTTGCCATTATTGTAACGGTTAACTTCTTCAGCCATTTATTTAATGACAGGATTTACAGCCGGCCTGAAATATTCATCATCACGGAGCTGTGGACAATATTGCTGGCACCCGGCTTCTTTCTACATTCTTTTGATATAGGAAAAGGGAATGATTGCTGCTCCGACAGCGCCGTATTTGCCCCCTTCAATAAGACCGGCATTTACCTGGTCATCTGTCTTTGCATTGCTGCATACTTTTATTCTTCTATTCGCGAAAAACTTTCAACGCCAATCGTCGAGTTGCTGCTCAACGCTGCCCTTATTGTGGGTGTGTTTTTGAATATATTTATCGCCATACATATCCATACCCAGGAGTTTGGCGGATTGTTTTGGCTGCTTGGCAATGTTCCGATCATCATGTTGTTTATCATCATTATGAAAGAGAATATGGACTTACTTAAAAGCGCAGTAGAAGAGGGTTTGGTGGTACCCCAAAATGCATTGTCCGCTATAAGCCTGAACATTTTGCAATCAAATGCATGGATCCGTTTTCCACTTTTAGCGCTGTTTGCCTTGCCGTTGTTACTCATTTTATCCCTTGTTCTGTTTCTTTTTGGTCAAAAGCCCGATACGCTGATCAGGGCATTTACCGATACCTATAAACACGGGTTTTCCCAGCTTGATTATATGTGCGACAATATTCAGTGTGGGGGACATTTTTTATGTTCAGTGGCTGCAAAAGGACACAGGACGATTGTGCAGCCCGAAAGGTATGGTGAAAGAAATGGACATAAAATTATTTGCAACCGGCAATTGCTAATAGCAAATGCATTTGAAGACTTGCTGCAGGAACGCTTCCCCTTGGTGCACAAAGGAATAAGGAGGGAATACAATAAAGTAGGAACCCTGGTGCACCGGTACTACCATGTGTTCAACAATAAGTTTGTAGCTGACTTTGTTTATGTTGTTATGAAACCTTTTGAATGGTTCTTTTTGTTGGTTTTGTACACATTTGACACCCGGCCTGAAAACAGGATTGCAAAGCAATACCTGAGTATAACCGACAGGATTAAAATTCAACAATTACAACAGCAAAAATCTAATAAATAGAACCTGTCTCAAAAATGGTAAATCCTAAGATTGGATTTTTATAACTTACCAAGCACCTCAAATAACCTGCTGTTACAATAAGTTATTTGAAAGTTTAACCTTATCTGTCTTAGTTTGAAAATCAAGAAAATCCATTTTTGATATAGCTTCTAAATAAAATGGGCTAAAGGCTACATGCTTCAACAGTTATCCTTAATTAGTATCAGGATGTAGCAAGCATTAAGGCTTTGCAACTTGTATTGGGCAATCAATTAGGGAAAAGCATTAGCCCTAAAATAAATTTGGGCATAGCCCATTCCCGTTGGTAGAAAATGGTGTATTGAAGAAAAGTTGGGCGTAGCCCAACACCCATGCACCATCTCCCTATGTTGCCTACGGGTTTGGGCTTCGCCCATGGTGCATAATTCATGGAGGCATTTGCTGCATAAAGCTTTAATTGTTCCAATAAATGTTCCTTCCTTTTTTGACTTGGGGCATCCTGTCCCTCGTTTACCTTTGAGCCATGCGTTTGAATTTATTTTCCTTAGTCATACTCCTCTGCCCGGTATGGCTCCATGCACAGGCCGATATCACCATTTCATTCGACACGGCTGCACGGCATTTTACCGAAAGCCTGCCGCTAGGCAATGGCCGCCTCGGAGCCATGATGTTTGGCGGTACCAAAAAGAGCCGTATTGCCCTCAACGAAATTTCGCTTTGGTCGGGTGGCCCACAAAATGCCGACCGCGACAGCGCCTGGAAATACCTCAAACCCATTCAGGAGCACCTGTTGGCCGGCAACAATGAAGCTGCGCAAAAGTTGCTGCAACAACAATTTGTATCCAAGGGTGTTGGCACCGGCTACGGCAGCGGGGCCAAAGAAAAATATGGTGCGTACCAGGCCCTGGGCGATTTGTATATTGCCTGGGCCGACAGCAATGCTGCAGTATCTAATTACTCCCGCAGCCTTGATATCGAAAAAGCCGTTGCTGTTACCCGTTATACCCGCAGCGGAAATGAAATAACCGAAACCTTGTTTGCCGATTTTGTAGCCGACATCTTGTGGGTAAGGCTGCAAAGCAAAAACAAGGGCGGAATCAACGCAACCCTATCGCTGCACCGTGCCGAAAACGCAACGGTCACCGCCCTGAACAATGGGCTGTTGATGCAGGGAAATCTTCCGTCGGGTGGCGACAAAGGCATGTTTTTTACCGCCATGGCGGTGCCTTCGGTAGCGGAGGGGCGTGTAGTGGTGGCAGGCAATGCCCTGCAGATTTCCGGCGCTACCGATTGCTGGATCCGCATTGCGGCCCGCACCAATTACAGCTTTAAAGGGGGAGGACTGCTGCCCGAGGCAACGGCCACTACTGCAGTAAAAGCTGCCCTGGCACAAACCGCCCGAACCACCTTCGATGTTGCGCAAAAGGGGAGTACGGCAGCCTTTCAGAAAAGCTTTAACCAATGCCGGTTGCGCCTGCCCGGCAACAAGGAAGTGGAAACGCTGACCACACCCCAACGGCTTATTCGCTACGCTACCGGTGCCGGTGATGCGCAGTTGCCTGTTTTGTATTTTAATTTTGGCAGGTACCTGCTGCTTTCATCTTCACGACCCGGGCTGTTGCCCGCAAACCTGCAGGGACTTTGGGCTGTAGAGTACCAAACGCCCTGGAACGGCGATTACCACATCAACATTAACCTGCAGATGGCCTACTGGCCTTCCGAACTTACCGGGCTGGGCCACCTGGCCGAACCACTGCACCGGTTTACCTCCAACCTGGTGCCCAATGGTCAGAAAACGGCAAGGGCCTACTACAACGCACCGGGCTGGGTAGCCCATGTGGTGTCCAATCCCTGGGGGTACACATCGCCCGGCGAAGGCGCCGAATGGGGCTCCACGCTTACCGGTGGCGCCTGGCTATGTGAACATATATGGGAGCACTACCGCTTTACCCGGGATACGGCTTTTCTGCGGTTGTACTACCCCGTTATAAAAGGAGCTGCCCGGTTTCTGCAATCTATTTTAATACAGGAACGGGACAGCGGGTGGCTGGTAACGGCACCTTCCAACTCGCCTGAAAACTCTTATGTCATGCCCAATGGATTTAAAGGCCAGATTGCCATGGGCCCCGCTATGGACATGCAAATTTGCCGTGAGCTGATGGGCGCCTCCATAGAGGCTTCCCGAATTTTAGGCGTGGATGAGGATTGGCGGGGAGAACTGCAGGCTTTGCTGCCCCGGCTGGCACCCAACCGGGTGGGCAAAGGGGGCGACCTCAACGAATGGCTGCACGACTGGGAAGATGCAGAACCCCGACACCGTCATGTGTCGCACCTCTACGGGCTGCATCCTTTTGATGAAATTACGCCCTGGGCCACCCCCGAACTGGCGGCAGCAGCCCGCAAAACGCTGGAAGCGCGGGGCGATGAAAGCACCGGCTGGAGCATGGCCTGGAAGATCAATTTTTGGGCACGCCTGGGCGATGGCGATCATGCGGCGAAATTGTTGCGGCGCCTGTTGCAGCCGGGCTTTGGCACCGCCATTGCCCAGCGGGGTGGCGGCTCGTACCCCAATCTTTTTTCGGCGCATCCGCCGTTCCAGATCGATGGCAACTTTGGCGGAACGGCCGGCATTGCCGAAATGCTGCTGCAAAGCCATGGAGCGGAGGAAGTGATCCGCTTATTGCCTGCATTGCCCACCCACGCCGACTGGGCCGCAGGCACGGTAAAAGGCCTGCGGGCCCGTGGAGCGTTTGCAGTAGATATATCGTGGCGCAATGGTGCCCTGCAAACCGCCTCACTTTTTTCGGAAAAGGGCGGAAGTTGCAAGCTGCTGTTGCCGGCCGGTAAACGGGTGCTTTCCGCAACCGGTGCCTTATTGGTTCCGGCATCTTCCGGTAGCAGGGTGGTGCAGTTCCAAACCGAAAAAGGTCGTTTTTACCAGGTGTTATAATTGTGGCGCCAGCAGTATGGCTGCTATCAGCACCTGTTGTGTCACTCACTTCGGGGTTCGGTAATGCTTTGGGCTTTTTTCAGGGTTTTGCTCTGGATGTTACTGGTTAAACTACGAATTGCTGCAAATAAAGCATTCGCCAAATTAAAGGGTCGGGGCAAGTTATCCTGGCAACAGGCGTTTAACAAAAGCAGGAGCGCTGTATTTTTTGCAATGGTTATTTTGCCATCAGCATTTTTAAAAGGGCGATGTAAACGAACGTATTGCGGATCGAAATGTTTTCCTTAAACTCCTGATCATTTAAAGCCTTATACATGCGTTTATTGACCGCGTTTTTGTTGATGGTATCTTGTGGGGCGGCCCATGCCCAGGACCTGCAGCCGGGGTTCAGCAAAACCGAATACATCGAGCTGCTGAAAATATCAGCGCAAAGCACCTCCGACACAGGTTATGCCCGGAAAAACCCGCCACCCGAGAAGTTCACCTTGCATTACCGCTCACCGGTGCTGGGCCTCGACAACCGCTACGACCTTTGGACCGACGGGCAGGGCACCCTGGCCATTTCCATACGGGGCACTACCCGCAACCAGGTAAGCTGGCTCGAAAACTTTTATGCCGCCATGACCCCGGCCCAAGGAGAAATAAGCATGCCCAACGGGCAAAAATTTGGGTACAACCTTACCAACTATCCCAATGCCGCAGTGCATGCCGGTTGGCTGCTCGGTATGGCTTTTTTGGGGCAGGATATGTTGCCCCGGCTGGATTCTGCCTATAGCTCAGGTGTCCGCAACCTGCTGGTTATGGGGCACAGCCAGGGTGGGGCCATTGCATACCTGCTCACTGCATTTTTGCGGCAGCGTCAGGCCGATGGGCAACTGCCCGCCGGTTGGCGCATCAAAACCTATTGCAGCGCCGCACCCAAGCCGGGCAACCTTCCCTTTGCCTATGCCTACGAGGCAGCCACTGCGGGCGGCTGGGCCTTTAATGTGGTCAACAGTGTGGACTGGGTGCCTGAAACACCGGTAACCATCCAAACACTGGAAGATTTTAATTCTTTGAATCCATTCTCTGGAGCCAAGGCTTCGTTTGGCAAACAAAAATTTCCCATGCGGGTGGCGCTGAAGCACGTGTACAACCGGCTCAACAACAGCACCCGTAAAGCACGAAAAACTTATGTAAAGTATTTGGGAAAAGTAACCGGCAGCAGGGTGCGGAAAGTGCTGGAAGGCATGGAACTGCCTGCAGGCTACAACACCAGCCACTATGTACGTACCGGCCAGTTTGTGGTATTGCTGGCCGATAATGCTTACCTGAAGCAGCACCCCAATACCTCAAAAAACGCATTTGAGCACCACCTGCATGCTCCATACCTACAGTTGGCACAGCAACTGCCCGACAACCAGGCTGCGCCGGTAAGTATTATCAGGTAATTAGGATTGGGAGGCAAAGCCGGTACGTTTTTTTCATTACTGCCGCTATAAAGCTAACCACCATGAAACCCTATAATTACACCCTGTTGGTGCCCCTGCTTGCATGGGCCTGCAGCAGCCCCGACAATGCATCATCAACTCCAAATTCCGATACGGCACTTGTTTCTACCGGCAATTATGCAGCTGCGGCCCCGATGCCTGCCTTGCCAGCCTGCTACCTCTATGCAGCAGGCGGCGACACGCTTTTGCTGCGGTTGCGAAGCAAGGGAGAAGATGGGGAGATCAATGGCGATTTAACGGACCGCGGAGGTAATAAAGAAAACCTGAGCGGGTCGTTTTTTGGCCAGATGCAAGGCGATACGCTGATTGCCAACCACAGTTTTATGCAAAAAGGAAAACGCAAAGTGCGACAGGTGGCTTTTTTGCGCCGGGGCGATGGCTGGATTGAAGGCAAAGGGTCGGCAGTTGAACGCAACGGCATCCGCAGTTTTTCAGACCGCAGCACCCTTACTTTTACCGGTGCCACTTATGAGAAGTCATCCTGTTTATAACCTGTTTTCTATTGTCAAGAACACAAAAATATTGATCCCGGGTAGGGGCCGCCAGGTGGTGGCCCCTTTTTTATAGTATGAACAGGTAAAGATTATACATGCGCATTTTTACTATTTGCCTGGCTTTGATCCTTGGGTTGCATTTAGCTGCTGGCGCACAGCAGCCGGTTAGCCAAAAGAAAGCATTTTACCTCCACTCCTGGCTGGGGGCCAACAATCCCGGTTTCGATGATTTGAATAAAGCCCTGGCCGGAGGCAACCATGTTGAGCTGCCGCAGGTGTTTTTTTCGCGGGGCGGGGGCTTTTACCTTTTTTTCAATAATACCCGGCTGGTGCAGTTCTTCCAGTTTTCCACTTATTCGGGCAGCAACGAATCGGGTATCCGCAAGGCCTGGGCCCGGGGCACTCAAATTGGCACTGCCTGGGGCATAGACCTGCGCAAACGTACCCGGCTGCAGGCTATTCCGTATGCGGGAGTGGCTTATTCCATGCTGGGCCTGCGGCTTACCAATGCCAGCGCCAGCACGGGCTTTACTTCCTATTTGGGTGGCGGCGGCAACCAGCATTATATAGCTCAAAACCAGTGGCTGGCCAATGTGGGCATGCACCTGGGGGCTTCGCCGGTGGGCAAATCAGGTTTTGCTCAAAAGCTGGATCTGGCCCTGCGCGGAGGATATTTTGTACCCCTGAGCCAGGGCACCTGGAAGGCCAGTCATGCCAATTTGAATGGCGGTCCGGAAATCAATTCGGGTGGCTTTTATGCAGGTGTGGTACTGGGCATCAGGCAGTAATGCAGTTGGGAGTAAACTCCGGGGTGGCGTCCCAACAAAAAGCCCCCTGTAGAAACAGCGGGCGACTAACGATTGCTTGCCATATGAATAAGTCGAAGATCAGTACCCATGGGAGGAGTACTGTGGTTCAAAGAAACCATAGCCCGCCCTTTTATTACAGCTTAAAGGTATAAATGGTAAAAAGGGGATTGTAAACGAAAAAAAATTAATATAAGCTACAGGCCTGCTTTTGCAGGCCTGTCCCCATGCCAAACGACCGGGCCCATTATTCGCTATTTTTAGCACCACCAAATTTTTTCGCGTGTCTTTCCAAATATTGGCAACATCAGGTGTTTGTTTTGCCCTTTGCCTTGGGCTTAGCTTTTGCAACCCGGTACGGCAAGCAGGCCACACAAATGCCCCAACCAACAGCACTATGGAAGTATCTAAGCAATCGCCGGTAAAGGCCGGGGCCGAGCCTCATTTAGTTTCTCGGCAATTTTCATTTACCGAAGGGCCGGCGGCCGACCAATCGGGCAATGTTTTTTTTACCGACCAACCCAATAACCGCATCTGGAAATGGGAGCCTTCGGGCAATCTTTCCCTTTTTCTGGAGCCGGCGGGCCGTTCCAACGGCATGTTTTTCAGCAGGAGCGGCGCTTTACTGTCCTGTGCCGATGAGGCCAATGAAATCTGGTCCATCAGTCCCGACAAACAAGTAACTGTGTTGCTTTCCTCGGTTGGTGGTAAAAAACTCAATGGGCCCAACGACCTGTGGGAAGATGCGCATGGCGGCATTTATTTTACCGACCCTTATTACCAACGCGAATACTGGTCGCGAAAAGCTGCCGAAATAGAAGGAGAACACCTGTATTACCTGCCCAAAGGCGCCGCGCAACCCGTTGTTGTGGACAGCACCCTGGTAAAACCCAATGGTATTGTGGGCACCCCCGATGGCAAATATTTGTATGTGGCCGACATCAGGGCCAACAAAACCTACCGGTACGAAATAGGTGGTCCGGGTAAACTGGGCAACCGGAAACTCTTTACCGAAATGGGCTCGGACGGCATGACGCTGGACCGGCAGGGAAATGTATACCTCACCGGCAAAGGCGTTACCATTTTTAATGCCGAAGGCACACAGGTAGGACAGGTGCCCATTGCCGAGAACTGGACCGCCAATGTTTGTTTTGGTGGCGCCAACAGGGACTTGCTTTTTATCACAGCTTCACAGGCAGTATATACGCTGCAAATGGCGGTGCAGGGCGCCTGGTAGGCCATAAAATGTATACGAGGGTAACGGCCGGCAATAATATTTAGGTATAGCTAAAAAAAATTATGCGAAACGTTTGTAATTAGCCGTTTGCTTTACGACCTTTATAACGGTTCTCAATAGCAGATAACCATTTTTTAGTTCGGCCTGCCGTTTATACGGCGGGCCTTTTTGTGCTTCAGGGCCTTGGTGTTGCTCTTATTTTGGGCCAAGCCCGTTTGTTTAGCGCATGACTTAGTAATTTGTACCAATGCTTTTTTTATGCGCCCTACAAGAATAACATTGCTCCTGTTGTGCTTTTGCTCCATTACGGTGATGGCTGCTGCCCAGGAAAAACCAGGCCCCCAGGCGGTTATTTTCGATTCGGACATGGGCCCCGACTACGACGATGTGGGTGCCATGGCCCTGTTGCATGCCTATGCCGATAGTGGTTATTTCAAAATACTGGCTACAGTAGCCAGTACCAGGTATGCAGGCGTTGCTGGCGTTTTTGATGTGCTGAACACGTATTATGGCAGGGCCGGCCTACCCATTGGCGTGCCCCACCGGAAGGGACTGGATATGCGCGACTGGCAGCACTGGTCGGACACTTTGCTGGCCCGTTATCCGCACCGGATAAAGGCCAACGCGGCCGTGCCCGAAGCTACCGAAGTATACCGGCAGGTGCTGGCCGCCCAGCCCGACAGCAGTGTTACCATTATCTCGGTTGGATTTTTTACCAACCTTGCCAGCTTATTGCAGTCCCGTCCCGACCGATACTCCGGTTTAAGTGGCGTTGAACTGGTGCAGCAAAAGGTAAAGCGGCTCATCAGTATGGCGGGGAAGTTCCCGGAAGGCAAAGAATTTAATGTTGAAAAAGATGCCCCTGCATCGCAATACGTTTTCCAGGCCTGGCCTACCCCCATATGGCTCAGCGGGTATGAAATAGGCGCAGGGATAAAAGTGGGAGTGCCCCTGGTGCAAAATAAAGCGATCAGCAACAGCCCGGTAAAGGATGTTTTCCGTATTGCTATTCCCCAATCGGCAGAAGACAAGGAAGGGCGTATGAGTTGGGACCAAACGGCGGTATTAATAGCGGCAAAAGGGGTGGCACCCTGGTACCGCTTGCAACAGGGTACCATGCAAGTGCAGCCCGATGGCAGCAACACCTGGAGCAATGGTAGCGGCCGGCACCATTACCTGGTGGCAGTGGCACCGCCGGCTGAAGTGCAGGCCATCATCGAAAAGACAATGGCACACCAGCCGGTGAAAAATTGAGCTGAGCAAAGGGAATTTTAGATTTACGATTGATGATTTACGATTTTGGATTGCTTCCTGGCAAACCTCCATTTAATGCAGTTGGCTGTTCCTTTAATCGTAAATCCAAAATCGTACATGTACTTTAATTCCCAGGCCCTTCAACTACAAAAACACACTACCGCGCAAATAAGGAGTTTTGCCTAAGTTTTTTCCTTTTCGGTCCAAAAAGTTGGAGGCCAATGGGCAAGTTTTGTAGCTTGTTTCTCTGTTACAAAAAGATTCTTTATCCAATGAAATTCAAAGCAGCATTATTTTACCAGGACGCACTTGTTTTTTATAGTGTATACCACTTAGGCAATGATTACTACAAAGCAAAGCTGGATAACAGCCTGCCCAACGACGGCCAGCCGCCGCTTTTGCTTGAACTAAAACGCCAGGGTCCTGTATGGCGCTCCGATTGTTCGGAAAATGAAGTGGTGCGTGAAATAGGTGCAGCTATCGATCAGCGATTGAAACGAAAATAAACCGTCGATTACAACATATTAAAGAAAAAGGCCGCAATAGCGGCCTTTTTCTTTAATATGTATTTAAAAATAATTGGAGGTGTTGTTTATTGTACAACGAAGTGCTAATGATTAATAGCTACAACGTTAATCTACCAGCACAAAGCTTACGGGTGCTTCAAAGCGCAGTTTCATTTTTTTGAAATCCACATCCAAAGCAGGTTCGCCGCCACTGGCATCCATTTGCGCTTTTTCCATGCGCATCATCATTGGCGGGTGGTAATTGTTTTCGGTAGGTTCATTGATCTGCCACACCGAACCTACACGGGCATTAACCGCGCTGGCCAGCAGTGTTGCTTTTGCCTGAGCATTTTTTAGTGCCTGCATTTTTAGTTCGTTGCGGTAGTCTTCAATTTTGCTGTGCGAAACCTTTTGAATATAAAAGTTTTGCGTGGCCTCGTCATCCAGTGCCTGCACTACCTGCTCCAGCTGGCGCACCGAACCCAACTTTAAAATATAAGAAATGGACGCCTTCATATCAGGCGTTTTTTGCTTGTTGCGGCGGTACCACTGCCAGTAATTATCGTAGCCGCTGGCACCCTGCAGGCTTACTTCTTTTTCGGTCAGCCCCAGTGCTTTCATCTTTGCCAGAAATGCATTGCTGATCTTTTCGATGTTCACCTTGCCTGTACCTTTTTTATCATACTCCTGCAATTGCACCTGCACCCATACTTCATCCGGAACTATTTCCATTTCGGCAGCGGCCTGAACATTAATCAACCGGGGGCCGTTATTCGATTGTTGCGCCGTAGCACCGAAGGAAAGCAATGCAGCAAAAAGAAAAATCATCATTTGTTTCATACCCGTGAATTTATATAGAGTGTGATGCCGCGAAGGGCATAATGTTACAAAGCTGCCGCTAAAAAGGGTAATGCTTAACAGAATGTTTGGAAAACACAGGGGCAATGGCGGCGTACATAAAGAGCCATATGGCAATGACGCTCTTTGCACAAAAACAACCGGCTGATTTTGGTAAGCCTATTATTTCCTCATCTTTCTTATTTTTAGCGCATGCCACTCCCACCAACAATTGCTACTCCATATGCATACGATCACCCCGGTGTGGTACAGGTGTTGCGCAGTTTTATTGAGCAGCAACTTGCACCCGAATCCTTTGCCTGGCTGCAGGAAAAAGTTGGGGCGTTAGAACTTCCCGCAGGCAATGCACTGGCTGTGGGTTTTGCAGCCATGCCCCGGAAAGTGGGTAAAGCAATTCTACAGGTGCCCAAGCCGCTGGCCGATCAATTGGCTGTACTGCGCAACGGATTGGTGCTGCACCAGTGGACCATAGACCGCCTTTGCCGTGTATGGTTGCTGCTACAGTTATCGCCGGTAAATAAAGAACAGTATATACGCCGCATTGAGGCCTTGTTTCCAGCCGCCGAAATGAACGAACTGGTTGCATTGTATTCCGCACTGCCCCTGCTGGCTTATCCCGAAGCCTGGCGCGGCCGTTGTGCCGAAGGCATCCGCAGCAACATTGGACCGGTACTGGAAGCCATCATTTGCAACAACCCCTATCCATCGGAGCAACTGCCCGAAGGTGCCTGGAACCAGTTGGTGCTGAAAGCGTTTTTTACCGAAAAAAGAATAGACCAGATCATCGGGCTTGATGAGCGGGCCAATGAAGCGCTGGCAAATACACTGATCGATTTTTCACAGGAACGTAGGGCTGCCGGAAGGCCCGTGCCGCCCTTGTTGTGGCGTTGCGTGGCGCCATTCATCACCAACAAAAACCTGGGCGATGTGGAAGCGGCCTTTTATTCAACAGTTGGTGCTGAACGCGATGCCGCCGCACTGGCACTGGCGCAAAGCAATCATCCGGACGCACAGCAATTATTGCAAAAACATTCGGCAGCGTTGGATGAAATAAACGCCGGCAAACTTAGCTGGAACGGCCTTGCAGCGCGAATGGCAGCGGAGTAGTTTTTACGGAAACCATTTTTATTAAACTCAAAAACACGAGTTCTTATGTGTTGTCATCATATAGACGAAGAAAGCCTGCAGCGTGGCGAAGGCTGGCCGCTGTACAAAGAGCAGATTGCGGGCATGCAGTTTTTCGATCCGCATGTGCACATGACGTCCCGCACCACCGACGACTACCAGGCAATGGCAGATGCTGGTGTGGTGGCCCTCATTGAGCCTGCGTTCTGGTTGGGACAGCCCCGCACCGGCCTTGATACGTTTCGCGACTATTACAGCTCGCTGATTGGCTGGGAACGCTTTCGTGCTTCGCAATTTGGCATCAAGCATTATTGCACCATCGGCCTCAACTCGCGGGAAGCCAACAACGAAGCCCTTGCCGAACAGGTAATGGAAATACTGCCGCTTTTTGTTTATAAAGAAGGAGTGGTTGGTGTAGGTGAAATTGGCTTTGACGACCAGACCGCTGCCGAAGAAAAATATTACCGCCTGCAACTGGAGCTGGCAAAAGAAGCCGGCCTGCCCGTGCAGATTCATACACCGCACCGCGATAAAAAACGGGGTACCACCCGAAGCATGGATATTGCGCTGGAGCATGGCCTCGATCCCCGCATGGTGATCGTTGACCACAACAATGAAGAAACGGTGAAAGAAGTGCTGGACCGCGGCTTCTGGGCGGCATTTACCATTTACCCCTTTACCAAAATGGGCAACGAACGCATGGTGGATGTGGTAAAACAATACGGGCCGGAGCGTATTATGGTCAACTCCGCTGCCGACTGGGGCATTTCCGACCCGCTGGCCGTGCCCAAAACTGCTGCATTGATGAAGGAACGTGGTATTTCGGTGGAAGATATCCGGCTGGTTACGTATCAAAATGCCATCATTGCCTTTGCCCAAAGCGGCCAGATAGATGAGGCGGATTTTGCATCGGTAAAAACCATCGATCAAAGCCAGAAGTTTGCAGGCAACACTGTATTGCGCGGCGGACAGGCACCAAGGGTGGATAAAGACTCAATATTTATCAGGTAGAGATTTAGGCCACGCAACCGTAGCGGATGTTGCATGTAACAACACAATGTTGCAGCTGCAACATCCCTCCAGTTGCGTGGTTTTTATTTTAAAAACAGAATTCATTTGCAAAAGCTTTTTGGCTTGCTGCGTTTGGCAAGGCCTGCAAATATTGTTACTGCTTTTTCCGACATCGGCGCAGGGGCTGCCATTGCATATTTTGGTGTGTTGCAACCGCTAAAATCAACGGCACCCGAGGGTACAATTGTGGGTGCTACAATAGGCGCTGATTTTTACATGCAGGTAGGCTTGCTAATGCTCGCCACTTTGGGTTTGTACGGCGGTGGTGTGGTCATGAACGATGTTTTTGATGCAGCACTGGATGCCGTAGAACGCCCCGAAAGGCCTATTCCCAGCGGGCTTGTTTCCAAAAATATGGCTACCGTTTGGGGCCTTGGTTTATTACTATTGGGCATTGTTTGTGCCGGACTGGTGCATTGGCCTTATTTTTTGTCGCCTTCTTTTTACCTGGCTGTTACCACTGCAGCCGCTGCCCTTTTGTACGATGCATGGGGCAAGCACCAAAACATTTTTGGTCCCATCAATATGGGTTTGTGCCGCGGGCTGAACCTGCTGTTGGGTATGAGCATTTTTCCGCAAGTGATTCCGCAGTACTGGTTCCTGGCCTTGGTGCCTGTGGTGTACATTGCTGCCATAACCATGATCAGCAGGGGAGAGGTGCATGGTGGGAATAAAAGCACGATGTATGGCGCGGTGTTTTTATATGTTTTGGTTGTAACATCCATTTTAGCTGTTTCATTTTTTAATGATACAGCCTTGTTTACCCTTCCGTTCGTGCTGTTGTTTGCTGCGATGATTTTTCCGCCGCTTGCCAAAGCCGTAGCACAACCTTCCGGGCCCAAAATAGGCAAAGCCGTAAAGGCTGGTGTTTTATCGCTTATTCTGATGAATGCCGCGTGGGCTGCAGCTTTTGGTACACCGTTGGCCGCGCTGTGTATGTTGTTGCTCCTGCCCCTCACCATTTGGCTGGCCAAAGCATTTGCCGTAACCTGATGTGTTGATTTTCGTTAACTTTCGCCAGATTTTTCCGGGTGGGTTCAATATGCCCGTCCAAATGCGGAATACCAATAATTGAGATGGCGATGGATTATTTGCAGCAGTCGTTTGCAGTGCGCTTTGAGTACAAGGTATATTTTACCGAACATCTTTTTAGTGCCGGAAATGTTGCGTTCAAAGAATTTTTAGCAGCGCAAAAAGGCAATGCGGCCCGCAAGCTGCTTTTCGTGATTGATAAGGGAGTGTTGGATGCGCATCCCCATTTGCAAGAGCACATACGCAACTACCTTGGATCGCTGGAAGGATACGTGCTGGTGCCCGAAATGCTGGTGCTGGAAGGCGGCGAAGGCGCTAAAAATAACCCGCAACTTTTTGAACAATTGGTAGAAGCCGTCAATGCTTATGGCATCGACCGGCACTCTTACCTGGTAGCCATTGGCGGCGGTTCCCTGCTCGATCTCGCCGGTTATGCTGCTGCGGTGTCGCACCGCGGTATTCGCCATATTCGCATCCCTACAACGGTGCTGTCGCAAAACGATTCGGGTGTGGGTGTAAAAAATGGGGTCAACTGGTTTGGTAAAAAAAACTTCCTCGGCACGTTTGCACCCCCGGCTGCCGTATTCAACGATTATCATTTTCTCACTACCCTGTCTGATGGCGACTGGCGCTCCGGCATGTCGGAGGCCATAAAGGTGGCCCTGATAAAAGATGCACCGTTTTTTGAATGGCTGGAGGCCAATGCGGCCTTGCTGGCACAGCGAAACATGCCGGCCATGCAATACCTGGTAAAACGCTGCGCCGAACTGCACCTGCAGCATATTGCCGGCGGCGATCCTTTTGAAATGGGCTCTTCGCGGCCGCTCGATTTTGGGCATTGGAGCGCACACAAGCTGGAACAGCTCACCGGTTTTACCGTTCGCCACGGCGACGCGGTAGGAATGGGTATTGCGCTGGACAGCGCATATTCGGCCGTTTCCGGCATGCTGGAGGAAGCTGGCTTTCAACGCATCATACACTTGCTGCAGCAACTGGGCTTTGCCATTACACATCCGCTGATGGAGATCAGCAGTGATGAAAGTGCGGTGATCCGTGGATTGAACGAGTTTCGCGAACACCTAGGCGGACAGCTTACCATTATGTTGCTGCGTGGCATTGGCGTGGGCGAAGAGGTGCACCACCTGGATACAGCACTGCTGATCAAAGCAAGCGATTTGCTGCACCACCAGGATGCTGTTGCGCAGTAAACAACAAAGCAATTTTTACTGGACTCCAATCATATTTCCCTGCCAACCGAACATTTTACCCACCATGCTTACCCCATACGGCCACCTGAGTTATTGTACCAATATTCATCCCGGTGAAAACTGGGCTGATCATTTTGCGCAGTTGCAACAGCACGTGCCGCAGATAAAAAGAAACGTTAGTCCAGATGCGCCATTTGGTATTGGGCTGCGCCTGGCCAATACTGCTTCTATTGATTTAACCAACGGTGAAAAACTTCAGGAGTTTAAGGCATGGCTGCAGCAAAATGATTGCTATTTGTTTACCATGAACGGTTTTCCGTACGGCGGTTTTCACAACACGGTGGTAAAGGCCGATGTGCATACACCTGATTGGGCCACCGACGACCGTGTGGATTATACCATTCGGCTGGCGCAGATACTAGGACAATTGCTGCCCGATGGCGAGGAGGGCAGCATCTCCACCAACCCGCTTTCTTATCGGTACTGGCACAATGATGCAGCCTATGATGATGTGTTTAAAACGGGTACGGCCAACCTGTTGCGTGTGGTGGCTGCATTGATCCAAATTAAAAGGGAAACCGGCAAAACCATTCACATCAACATAGAGCCCGAGCCCGATGGCATGATGGAAACCGGGCCCGAGTTTATTCATTGGTTCAATCATTACCTGTTGCCATTGGGGGGTGTTTTTTTACAAAATAATTTGGGCTTAAATAGGGCAGAAGCCGAAGCTGCTCTGCGTACACATGTGCAACTTTGTTTCGATATCTGCCATTTTGCAATTGGCTTTGAAGACCATCTTGCAGTGCTGCAGCAATTGAAAAAGGAAGGTATTGGTGTGGGCAAGATCCAGATCAGCGCTGCGCTGCGCCGTGAGTTGCCAGCAGATGCAACCGAACGTCAAACAATCATAAATGCATTTGCACCTTTTAACGAACCTGTTTATTTGCACCAGGTTATTGCAAAAGAGAGGGACGGTTCACTAACCCGTTACCGCGATTTGCCTGATGCATTACAAACGGCAGCAAACACCAGTGCTGTTGAATGGCGGGCACATTACCACGTGCCCCTGTTTGCAGCGGAATATGGAGCGCTGCATTCCACACAGCCCGAAATAGCCACCGTGCTCCGCCACCAGGCGCTGCAACCTTTTTCCAGGCATATGGAAGTGGAAACTTATACCTGGGATGTGTTGCCCGATCATTTAAAACTACCCATTGCTGATTCTATCGTTCGCGAACTGCAGTGGGTGCTGGCAACGCTGAACGGACAATAAAAAATAGCCATACAGCCGCTGTAGCTGGTGGTGCCTAAGTGCATTTTTTAGGCGCTTTGGTACATTCCCGATCTTTTCTTGTCTTATAATTGTTGCAGGGCTGGCTATCTGCACCATCAAAAGAAAAGGATCCAATCAGTGCCTTTTATTTTTGAATTTTGACCTTGAGTATGCAGAAAACCGTTGTCATAGATATTGTTGGTTTGTCGGCCTCCGTTATTGGGGAGCACACGCCTTTTTTGCAACAATACACGGCCAAAAAAAATCTTGCGCCTATTGCGCCCATGCTGCCTGCAGTAACTACCGCGGTACAATCCACTTATGTCACGGGCAAGTGGCCCGCGGAGCACGGCATTGTGGGCAATGGCTGGTACGATAGGGAGGATTGTGAAATAAAATTCTGGAAGCAGTCGAACAAACTGGTGCGGGCCGAGAAAATATGGGAACGTGCCAAAGCACAGGATCCGGCTTTTACCTGCTCTAAAATGTTCTGGTGGTACAATATGTATTCGGCGGCCGACTACTCCGCCACACCCCGGCCGCAATACCTGGCCGATGGCCGCAAAATGCCCGACTGCTATACGCATCCCGCTTCCCTGCGCGATGAGTTGCAACAGCATCTGGGCCAATTTCCCCTGTTTAAATTCTGGGGCCCCGGTGCCGATATCACGTCTACTAAATGGATTGCCGATGCATCCATTTATACCGATAAAAAGTATGACCCAACGCTGACGCTCATTTACCTACCGCACCTGGATTATTGCCTGCAGAAGTTTGGGCCTGATGTTACAAAAATCAGCAAGGAACTTCAGGAAATCGACACTGTGGTAAAAGACCTGGTGCAGCATTACGAAGGCGTTGGCGCAAAAATCATTTTGCTTTCCGAGTACGGCATAGCGCCGGTGAAAAGGCCCATTCACATCAACCGCTTGCTGCGGCAAGCCGGGTTGATTCAGGTTCGTGTGGAGCGTGGACTGGAATTGCTCGATGCAGGCGCTTCAAAAGCATTTGCGGTTTCCGACCACCAGGTGGCGCATATTTATATCAACGATCCAACGGTTGAAGCAAAAGTGCGGCAACTGGTGGAAGGCTTGCCCGGCGTGGCCCTCGTGCTGGATCGTGCTGCGCAAAAAGAACACCACATCGATCATGAGCGTGCCGGCGACCTGGTGCTGATGGCCGATGCGCACAGCTGGTTTACCTACTACTTCTGGCTCGACGATGCAGTGGCTCCGGATTATGCCCGTGTGGTGGATATTCATAAAAAACCTGGCTACGACCCGGTGGAAATGTTCATGACCTCAAAGGGTCGTGCAGCATACAAACTGCTCCGCAAAAAAGCGGGCTTCCGCTACGTGATGGATGTAATTCCGCTGGATGCGACGCTCATTAAGGGCTCGCATGGTTCGCTGGCAGTGGGGCAGGAATTTTACCCCGTGCTGGTAACCGATGTGCCGCAGAAAGGCGACCTGGTGGCTACCGATATTTACGACGTGATCTGGCAGCACCTGGCCGTATAAAATTTGAAAAAAGCGTGCAGCCATGCACACAATCGGTATAAAAGTTTATTTGTTACAATGAAACGAACCAAAAAACATGCAGCAGGCAGACATGCCGGGATAGCTTTGGCGATGATTTCCGGTATGGCGCTGTACCATCCTGCAATAGGGCAACAAGCCTTACCGCTCAATGATTTGTCCCTTTTTCAGCCTTCCTCCAAAACCTGGCGCATTGCCGGCGATGTGGTGGCCGATCTTACCGCGGCAGGTGTGCTAAAGCCTGCCTCCGGCACCGGTGTGCTGGTAAACTTGCCCACCGATAAGGAGCAGGGCACCGACCTGTTTACCAACCTTACCCATGGCGATGCCGACATTGAGCTGGAATACCTGATGGCCAAAGGCTCCAACTCGGGCATTTACCTGCAGGGCCGCTACGAAATTCAGTTGATGGATTCCTGGGGGGTAACCCAACCAAAGGCAGGCGACAACGGCGGCATTTACCAGCGTTGGGATGAGGGCAAACCCGAAGGACAAAAAGGCTATGAGGGCCATGCCCCCAGGCAAAACGTATCCAGGGCACCAGGGCTGTGGCAAAAGATGCGGATATCTTTCCAGGCGCCCCGCTTTGATGCATCAGGAAAAAAGGTGGAGAATGCCCGCATACTTTCCTTGTCATTAAATGGCGTTACGATACATGAAGATGTGGAACTGTCTGGCCCAACCCGTGGTGCGGTGCAGAACAATGAAGTGGCCGAAGGCCCCATCCGCATCCAAGGCGATCATGGTGCCGTGGCGTTCAGAAATATAAAAATCACCAAATACGACAAGCCAAGGCCCGAACTGGCCAACCTGAAATACACACTGTACAAGGGGAAATACCAGGCTGAGCCTGCAAATTATGCCAGTCTGCCACCCGAAGCCGAAGGCCCATCCGGCGTTATTACGGCATCGGTGAGCAATTTGGATAACGAGTTTTTAATTCGTTATACCGGCACTTTAAAAGTGAGCGAACCCGGCACCTACAACTTTAATATGGGTATGAACGGTGGCGGTGGTGCCCTGCGCATCAACAGGCAGCAGGTAATACCCATTTCGGAGTGGAACGGCCGCGGCACCGCTAATCTGCCTGCCGGCGAACTGCCCTTTGAATTGGTTTATTCCAAGTTTGTCGACTGGGCGCAACCCTCACTAGGCCTTTCTGTTTCTGGCCCGGGGGTACGCGAGTACCTGGTAACCGATGCGGCTTTGTCCTCTGGCAACACAGTCGATCCCATTTTGGTAGAAGCACCATCCAACACCATCATGCGTTCGTTTATGGATATTCCACGGCATGGCCGCGTGGTGCATGCCGTAAGCGTGGGCAGCAACAAAGGCCTGCATTACACCTACGATATGGATCGCGGAAATATGGTGCAGATCTGGCGTGGTGCGTTTCTGGATGCTACACCCATGTGGCACGACCGTGGCGATGGTTCTTCCCGGCCCCGCGGTGCCGTGCAGTATTTTGGCAAACCTGCTTTTGCTGTGGCGGTATTAACCAACAACACCACGGCATGGCCCGATGATACCACCGGCACGGGTTTCCGTACCCGCGGCTATGTGCTCGATGCCGAAGACCAGCCTACATTTAAATACGACATGGCTGGTGCAAAAATCCAGGATGCACTGAAAGTGGCCGCCGATGGCCAGGGCCTGCAACGCACCATCACGGCAGAAGGTGCACCAGCAAATATGTATGTGCGCCTTGCCACTGCAGCTACCATCGAGCCCGCAGGCAAAGGTTTGTACCTCGTTGATGGCAAATCCTATTACCTGCGCATCGACAATGCGGATGGCGTGCAAATCCGCGATGGCGCAGGTGGAAAGGAACTGGTTGCCCCGTTAAAAGGCACTGTTTCTTACACCATCCTTTATTAGGCAGCTACATGTTTGAAGAAGCGGACGGCAGTACGGGCATGAGGCTTTACTTGCGACGCTCCGTTCATCTTCCGGTAACAGGGTTCGGCATTTTATTTTACTGACAAAAGAAAACGATCATGAACTACAAACATATTTTCCGCAAAACGGCACTGGCGCTGGGCCTTACTGCAACCGTTGCAGCAGGGGCGCAGGAGTCGCCGAAGGAAGAAGACTTTTTCCGCATTGCCCGCATATCGGCGCCGGAAGGCACCGTGCTTGAAGTGGGCGGTTTAACCGTTTTGCCCAATGGCAACCTGGGCGTGGCCACCCGCCGCGGCGATGTTTTTATTGTGGAGAACCCCACCAGCAACCGGCCTTATTTCCGCAAGTTTGCATCGGGCCTGCACGAGGTGTTGGGACTTGCCTACAAAGACGGTTCGCTGTACTGCGCACAACGCGGCGAGCTTACAAAGCTGACCGACACCAATGGCGACGGCAAGGCCGATGCTTTTGAAACCGTTTATGCATGGCCGTTATCCGGTCATTACCACGAGTACAGCTTTGGTCCCAAGATCGCACCCGACGGTTCTTTCTTTGTTTCGGCCAACGTGGCCTTTGGCGATGAAGAGTGGTGGCGCGGCGAAAGCCGGGTGCCCTGGCGTGGCTGGGTCATGAAGATTTCTCCCGACGGGCAAATGCAACCCTGGGCTACCGGTGTTCGTTCGCCAGCTGGCTTGGGCATGATCGACGGCGAATTGTTTTATGCCGATAACCAGGGCGACTGGTTGGGTTCGGGTGGCATTGCACATGTAAAACGCGGTGCGTTTATGGGCCACCCCGCAGGCCTGCGTTGGGCAGGAATGCCCGGCTCGCCGGTTACGCTTACCGAACAAAAGTTTCATGCTACCGTGGATGAGCGCCGCAAACGTGATGCAGCTGGCCGCGCCATCAAGCCCGAGAACGTGCAGAACGAAAAGTTTGTAATGCTGCACGAAATGAAAAAAGAGTTTCCGCAGGTGCAGCCGCCGGCTGTGTGGCTGCCGCACGGCATTTATGGTATTTCCAACTCCGAGATCATCACCATTCCCCAAAACACGTTCGGTCCTTTTGCCGGCCAGTTGCTGGTAGGCGACCAGGGCCAAAGCAAGATCATGCGGGTGTTTATGGAAAAGGTAAATGGGGAATACCAGGGCGCTGCGTTCGATTTCCGCAGCGGATTTCAAAGCGGTGTGCTCCGTATGGCCTGGGCACCTGACGGGTCCTTGTTTGTAGGAGAAACCAACCGGGGTTGGGGCTCGGCAGGCGATGCCAACCAGGGCCTGCAGCGGCTGGTTTGGAACAACCGCCTTCCTTTTGAAATGCGTGCCATCCGTGCCATGCCAGATGGTTTTGAAATTGAATTTACCAAGCCGGTGGCCAAAGCTTCCGCCGAAGACATTGCTTCGTATAACGTGGAAAGCTTCCTGTATAAATACCATTCGGTATATGGTTCACCTACCGTAAACACAAAGAGCTGCGAGGTAAAAGGCGTTAAGGTTTCCGATGACGGTATGAAGGCCCGCATTATTGTAGATGGGTTGCGTCCTTCATACATTCACCACATCCGGGTGGATGGAGTGCGGGCTGCAGAAGGTTCTCATTCGCTGGTGCACCCCATGGCTTATTACACCCTGAACGCCATTCCTGAAGGAGCAAAGCTTACGGGTGCAGGCATCAGTACCAAAAACTCGGCTAAAACCGCTAAGCCTGCAACCACTCCGGCCAAAGGAGCAACAAAGCCTGCAGCCAAACCCACTACCACCACCACGCCTGATGACCCGAAGGCACGTGCCGCTGCCGCCGCTAAAAAGCCTGCAGCTAAAGCACCCACCTTTGCAGAAGTAAAACCGTTGCTGGCAAAGAATACCTGTACTGCCTGCCACAACACCGATAAACGCCAGGTGGGGCCTGCATTTAAAGATGTAGCCAAACGCAAGTATAGCGTGGACAAAATCGTACAGTTGATTTACAACCCGCAGCCGGAGAACTGGCCGGGCTATGCCACGCCCATGCCACCCATGCCGCAGGTGCCCCGTGCCGAAGCAGTAAAGATTGCGGAGTGGATTCGTTCGCTGGCACCGTAATTATTGAATAATTTAAACTATATAAAAGCCTGCTCATCGAGCAGGCTTTTTCTTTGCCGCTTGTTCTTATAAAATGAATATTGGCTATTTTGTAGGGCTGCATTTTTAATAAACATTATTAATTACAACCGCTCGTTTATGTTTGTACATCATGTATTTTTCTGGCTAAAGCCCGATTTGACCGAAGCCGACATCCAGCAGTTTGAAACCGGCGTTCGTTCCTTGCTTACCATCCCTTCCGTAAAGTTTGGCGATGTAGGAAAACCTGCAGCTACGGACCGGCCCATTATTGAGCGTTCTTACTCTTATTCGCTGCTTACGGTGTTCGATAATAAAGAAGGCCACGATGCCTACCAGCCGCCGGTAAGCGAAGTGCACCAGCGGTTTGTAGACGAATGCCAGCACCTGTGGGATCGGGTACTGATCTATGATTCAGAATCCTGAAATTGATGGAACCAATACAACATTAATGAGCACGCAGGTGGTATGCTTTGGAGAAATACTTTGGGACTTGTTACCATCTGGTGAACAACCGGGTGGTGCCCCCATGAACGTAGCTTACCATCTTAAGAAACAGGGTATGGAGCCCGCCATGATCAGCCGGATTGGGACGGATAGCCGAGGAAATAAATTATTGCAACTATTGCATCGATGGAACCTCTCTAACCTGTTTATTCAGCAGGATACACAACAACCTACCGGCGTTGTATATGCGCATCCTAATGAGCAACATGAGGTAACTTACGAAATTGTGCATCCGGTTGCATGGGATTTTATCGAGCCATCCAAAGGTTTACTGGAACTGGTGCAGCAGTCGCGATATTTTATCTACGGCAGCCTTAGTGCCCGCAGTGAAGTTTCGTGCAATACGTTGTTTGAATTATTGGGAGCAGCAAATAATAAAGTGTTCGATGTCAATATCCGGATGCCGCATTTTAGCAAAGATCTGGCCCTGCAACTGTTGCAGGATGTGGCCCTGCTTAAATTAAACGAACACGAACTGCCCATACTTTCCGGTTGGATAAAAGAGGGTGGTACTTTTGAAGAGCAGATTGCATGGGTGCAGGATCATTTCAATGTGCCGGTAGTGGTAGTAACATGCGGTGGCAAGGGCGCTGTACTGCGCATGAATGAAACACTGCATAAACACCATGGATTTAAAGTAGATGTTGCCGATACGGTGGGCAGCGGTGATGCATTCCTGGCCGGTTTGCTCTCCCAATTGGATAGAGGAAATTCGCCTGTTGATGCATTGGCTTATGCTTGCGCTACCGGTGCATTGATTGCTTCCAGGCCCGGTGCCTGCCCCCAATATAACCTGGAAGAAATCCAGCAATTGATGGTTCAATAAGCCATAGGTACCTCTGTTTACTTCGTGTAAAACGATGCTTGTTTTAAAAAAAAATAATCCAAAAATTTTGTCCCATGCGATGCCTGCTCCTTTCCCTGTTATCCCTGTTTTACACTGTTGCATTTGCGGCCCGGGTCGATTCGATTGATGTGCCCAGTGCTATAATGAAGCAAACTTATAAAGCCGCTGTTGTGCTGCCCGATAGCTATGCAAAAGGCAATAATCCATTTCCCGTGATGTACCTGCTGCACGGCGGTGGCGGCCACTTTCGCGATTGGCTGCAACAAACACCTGACAAGCAATTGGTGCACCGGCTTGCCGATCAGTATGGCATGATCATCGTGATGCCAGAAGGAGAAACTTTTGGCTGGTACATGGATAGTCCGCATGATGCGGCCAGCAGGTTTGAAACCTATATAACCAAAGAAGTTATCGCAAAAATTGATGCAACCTATCGTACGGTACGGAACAATAAAGGAAGGGTGATCACCGGGCTATCGATGGGTGGCCATGGTGCGCTGTACCTGGCTACCCGCAACCCGCAATTGTTTTGCGCCGCAGGTAGCATGAGCGGCGCTGTTGATATGAACTGGTCGAACTGGCGCATCAATCCCGACTTTGCCAAAAATGTGCAGGAACGTTTTTTTAAGCTGCTGGGCACCAACGATCCGTTTAACGAAGTTTATTTTAAAAACTCTGTGGTGAACATGGCAGAAACCATTAAGAAAAACGGTCTGCCACTGATCATTGATTGCGGCGTAGATGATTTTTTGCTGGAACCCAACCGCGAACTGCATCAGCGGCTGGTGTATAACAAAACACCCCATGATTATACCGAACGGCCGGGTGGCCACACCTGGGATTATTGGGGCAATTCACTGCCTTATCATGTGTTGTTCTTCTCAAAAGTATTGAAGGGTAATGGCCTGCTGTAAACTGTTTATTTTACCAAAACAAAAGGCTGCGAACACCGCAGCCTTTTGTTTTGGTAAAGCACCTTTTTAAATATTTCCCTTCTTCATTTCCTGCACGGCGTAATCTGCAGCACGAGCGGTGAACGCCATATAAGTAAGTGAAGGATTTTGTGTGGCAGTAGAGGTCATGCAGGCGCCATCCGTAACAAATACGTTGGGCACGGCATGCATCTGGTTCCAGCCATTGAGGATGGATGTTTTTGGATCACGGCCCATCCGGGCACCCCCCATTTCATGAATATCGTTGCCCGGGGCACGCTTGCCGTCTTCGGCTTTGATATCCCGAAAACCTGCCCGTTCAAACATTTCTGTAAGCTGCTCCATATAATCTTTCACCATCTTCTCGTCGTTGTCGTCGTAGGCTACCGAAATTTTCAGTTGCGGAATGCCCCAGTCGTCTTTCAGCGAACCATCCAGCGCTACATAATTGCTTTCCTTGGGAATAGTTTCCCCCATCATATGCGAGCCCACCCGCCAGGGGCCCATTTCCGATTGGCCCAGGTTTTCTTTCAGCGTAGCACCGATGCCTTCGCGGCGGGTAATGGTGCTGCGGTTGGCACTGAAGCCGGCTGCATAACCGCGTAAAAAGTCGGTTTCCTGCTTGTGCACATTTCGGAATCTTGGTATGTACCCACTGGTGGGCCGCCGCCCGTCGGTGGTAATATCCAGGTGTCCATCATGAACTGCGTTTATATGTGCCCGGTAGTTGTGGAAGGCTACGTATTTACCCAGCACACCGCTGTCGTTGCCCAGCCCATTAGGAAAGCGGCTCGATTTGGAATTTAGCAAGATAAGATTGGTGTTCAGCGCCGCAGCATTTACAAAAATAATACGGGCATAAAAGTCAATAGCATCTTTGGTGGCATCGTCTATCACCCGCACACCCACAGCTTTGCCTTTGGCATCATCATATATTATAGAATGTACCACCGAGTGGGGCCGCAGTGTCATGTTGCCGGTTTTTTCGGCCCAGGGAATGGTAGTTGAGTTGGAAGCATAATAGCCACCAAAGGGGCATCCGCGCTGGCACAGGTTGCGCTTCTGGCACTGGCCGCGGCCCTGTTGCAGGTGCACCGGTTGCGGCTCGGTAAGGTGCGCACAGCGGGCATACACCATGTGTCGGTCCTTGTAATTTTGACCCAGGCTTTGCTTAAAATACTTTTCCACGCAGTTCAGTTCCATAGGTGGCAAAAACTCGCCGTCGGGTAAAATGTCCAGTCCGTCGCGATTGCCGCTGATGCCGGCAAATTTCTCGACGTAGCTGTACCAGGGTGCAATGTCTTTATAACGAATGGGCCAGTCAACGGCAAAGCCGTCCCGAGCGGGCCCCTCAAAATCAAACTCGCTCCACCGTTGTGTCTGGCGGGCCCAGAGCAGCGATTTGCCGCCCACCTGGTAACCACGGATCCAGTCAAAGGGCTGTTCCTGCACATAGGGGTGTTCGGTGTCTTTACAGAAAAAATGCGCTGCATCTTCCCGAAAGGCATAACAACGGCTCACCACCGGGTTGGCTACCTGAACCTCATAGGGCATTTCGCCGCGGTGCGGTAATTCCCAGGGCATATGATTGGTGGTCGGATAATCTTTAATATGGCGCACATCGCGGCCACGCTCCAGCACCAGGGTTTTCAGGCCTTTTTCGCACAGTTCCTTTGCGGCCCAGCCGCCCGAAATGCCCGAGCCAATAACTATGGCATCGTAGGTGCGTGATTTTATGGAATCGTTGGTTCCCATTATTTTGATCGATAAAATTTTAATAGAATAACCAGGTTGTGCTGGCTTTATTAAGCAGCTTTTTGTGCCTTTTTGCCTTCGTCAACGGGCACACATCCCCGGTACCGGCCCGGCACCAGCTCGTACACCTGCACCTGTGTAAGGTAGTGTTTGGAAGTAAGGTAGCCGTGTATCAACAGGTTCTTAGTTTTTTTATAAAAGTCCTGCAACGGTTGCTGAATGCCTTCTTTGCTTTCCAGGCGTTCCAGCACAGAGGTTCTTTGCTGTGCGGTTAAGGAAGAAAAAGCACCGCCTTCCATTTTACGGGCAAAAGCATCAAAATCGGTAAGTCCCTGTTTAAAAGCTTTATGCTCTTCGGGGCTATGACAGTCATCCATCATGGTGAGTGCAAAATGGTGCAGGTACAGGTCTTTGCCACCCGGCGTATCAGTGGCCGGAATCAGGCTTTCGGCCAGGTCGGCCAGCATCTTTTCTTCCTTGCCATTTATGTTGAGGTGGTGCAGTTTTATGGAAGCTGTTGCTCCATCGCCGAGCATACAGGCCGGAATAAGGGTTACGCCTCCTGCCAATACCAGAAATTGTTTCAATGCGGTGCGCCGGGAAATGCTCATGGGGCAAGTGTTCGTTGGTGGAGTATAAAGGTAGCCGTGTAAATGATTTTTTGGGGTTAAAGTGCCGGTCAAATATATATTGGTCAAAAAAACACCAGCATTGGACAAAAGAATATTAACCTTATTTAGAAAAAGAGGAAAATGATACTAAATTCAAAAATAGGGCTGTTTTTTAGATAAAATATAAAAGACGGTAGTATTGAGGTATTGAATCTGAATAAAATTCAGTTTTTGTCCATGCAAAGCATATACTCAGCAATTTTTAAAGAAACAGAGGAAAATTAACCGTAATCTGTTTAGAAATAGTTAAATTCATCCCCGATTGCACTTCTCTGTTAACTAAAAATGATTGTTATGCCATTGAAACAAGCCATGAGTAGGCTACTGTTATCAGTATGCCTATGCTGCTTCTTTTCATTTGTTGTGCTGGCGCAACAAAGAACCATTACCGGAAGGGTTACCGACGCTACAAACCAACCCATTTCCGGCGCTTCCATTACTGTTAAAGGAACTACTACTGGTACACAGTCTGGCACGGACGGTACTTTTTCCATTGCTGTGCCCAACAACGACGCCGTGTTGGTAATTTCATTCGTGGGCTTTGAGAATACCGAAATGGTTGTCGGTGCCCAAAACACCCTTAATGTAAGTATGCGCAGCACTACTGCCTCCCTCAACGAGGTGGTGGTAACCGGCTATACTGCACAGCGTAAAAAAGATATCACCGGAGCGGTATCTGTTGTGAGTGCCGAAGACCTGCAAATCACTCCTTCCTCCAACCTGGCCGTACAGCTTCAGGGCCGTGCACCCGGTGTTACCATCAGCACTGCGGGTGAACCCGGCGCCGGTGCAGTGGTGAGGATACGCGGATTTGGTTCGGCCGGCAACAACAACCCCCTGTACATTATTGATGGGGTGCCTGCTACCGATCCTGCCTTTCTCAACCCCAACGACATTGAGTCATTGCAGGTGCTGAAAGACGCTTCGGCGGCTTCCATTTATGGGGCCCGTGCCTCCAACGGGGTAATTATCGTTACCACCAAGCAGGGCAAGGCCGGAAGAACCAGCCTGTCGTACGAAACCTATACCGGCGTACAAAAGGTAACCGACAAGATGATGCCCGATATGTTGAATACGGCGCAGTACCTTGATTACCTGCAAAAAACAACTTCATCTACCTACACCCACCCGGTATTTGGTAAAAACGGCGCCTTTGCTGTTCCCGAATATTACATCACCAGCCCTTCGTTCAAAGGTGGTGTTGCAGGCAGCGACCCCCGTGCCAATCCCGACCTGTACAATGTAGGTGCAGGAAGCCTGTACCAGATTTCCAAAACAAGCCCCGGCACCAACTGGTTTGAAGAGCTGACCCGCCCAGCCATGCTTACCAGCCACCAGTTAACCGCCACAGGTGGCACCGATAAGGCTAACTATTCGCTGGGTGTTAACTACTTCAACCAGGAAGGTACTTTTGTTAATACCTTTTACAAACGCTACAGCATCCGGGCCAACACTTCTTTCAAACCGGTAAGTTTCCTGCGCATTGGCGAAAACCTCCAGGTTAGCTACGAAGACCGGCTGGGCGGTGCCAACAGGGGCGAAGGCGATGCATGGGCCAGTGCCTTCCGCATGGTGCCTTATATTCCTGTGTACGACATCAAAGGCGGATATGGTGGTAACGGTGTAGGCGAATCGGGTAACGGCAGCAACCCCGTTGCCAACCTGGAACGTGCAAAAGACAATACCAACAAGTTTACCCGCCTGTTTGGTAACGTGTATGCCGAGGTGCCTTTTGCTTCCTTCCTTACTGCACGCACTTCTTTTGGTGTAGATATGGGAACGCAGTTTGTGCGCAACATCGGCCGCAAAACATATGAGCGTTCCGAAAACCAGGGAACTACACAATTGACCGAAGAAGGTTGGTATTATACTAACTGGACCTGGACAAACACGCTGAATTTTCAGCAAAACTTCCGGGAGCATGGTGTAAAAGTGCTGGTAGGTACCGAAGCCATCAAGGAAAACTCCAGGGGCGTTCGCGCTTTTGGCCAGAACTTCGATTTTGAAACACCCGATTTTGTTTCCCTGAATACAGCAGTTGCCGGAAGCTTAAGCGACCGCACCATTTCAAACTACAACATTGGCCGCAGCTCGCTGTTTTCCTACTTCGGCCGTTTAGATTACGATTATGCCGGCAAATACCTGCTGTCCGGTACTTTCCGCCGAGATGGCAGCTCCCGGTTTGGTCCCGAAGTACGGTGGGCCAACTTTCCATCTGTCAGCGCCGCCTGGCGTATTTCAGAAGAAGGGTTTATGCAAGGGATTTCCTGGCTTACCGACCTGAAACTGCGTGCCGGTTGGGGGCAAATGGGTAGCCAGTCCAACATCAACCCATCCAACCAGTTCTTTACCTTTATTTCCAACCCCGCCCGTACCAACTACGACATCGGTGGCACCAATACTTCTTCGGCCCAAGGCTACCGCCAGGATCGTGAAGGCAACCTGGCTACGGCATGGGAAACCAGTGAAACCACCAACGTCGGTTTGGACGGAACCTTGTTGAACGGCAAGTTTGATTTCTCGGTGGACGTTTACCAAAAAGATACAAAAGGCCTGTTGGTAGGCCAGGCACTCAACGGCCTGGAGCCCCAGCTGACCAAGCCTTTTGTAAACATCGGTACCATGCGCAACACTGGTTACGACCTGGGTTTAAATTACCACAGCAGAGCAGGTGGCGATTTTAACTATGATATTGGTGTAACCTTCTCGCGGTACAAGAATACCATGACCAAGCTGAATAACGAAGGCGCCCCCAGAACCCAGGGTTTGGAGCGTTTGAGCAATGCACTGCGTACCGAAGCGGGCCAGCCTATTTCTTCTTTCCATGGCTACCAGCTTGATGGCTTTTATACTTCTGCTGCAGAAATAACAGCATTGCCTATGTCGGGTGCTGTAGTGGGTAGCTGGCGTTATAAGGACATTAACGGCGACAAGAAAATAGACGATAACGACCGTACTTACCTGGGCAGCCCGCACCCCGATTTCCAAATGGGTTTGAACCTGGCAGCTAATTACAAAGGGTTTGATTTTACTGCCTTCCTGTTTTGGAACCAGGGCAGCGAAATTTATAACTACACCAAGTATTACACCGATATGCGTGTGTTTATTGGTGGTGTTAGCACCCGGGTACTTACCGATAGCTGGACCCCCAACAGCCCCAATGCAAAATTGCCACAGCTGGGCGTTGGTGCCAACAACGGGTATACTTCCTTTACCTCCAGCACTTCCAATTCTTATTATGTAGAAGATGGTTCTTACCTCCGTGCCAAAACCGTACAATTGGGCTATACGCTGCCCCGTACACTGGTAAATAAGGCAAGGATGCAGAACGTTCGGATCTATGTGCAGGCCCAGAACCTGTTTACCATCACCAATTACACAGGCTCCGATCCGGATATCAGCCTTATTTCCCGCGACCCATTTGGCGCAGGTGATTATTACCTTGGTGTGGACCTGGGCGGTTTCCCCAATCCAAAACAATTCCTGGCCGGTTTGAACATCACTTTCTAATTAAAACACCAGCCTGAAAACAGAAGATTATGACAAAGAAACTCCTTATACTTCCTGCTGCATTTGTCGCTATGGCGCTGATGCATTCCTGTAAAAAAAGCTTTTTGGAGCTGTCGCCCCAGGGTGTGTACGACCTGGGAAGCCTGACCAATAAAAAAGGCGTTGACGGTATGCTCATCAATGCATATGCAACACTCGACGGCCGCCAGGACCAGCAGAATGGCGGTGCCTCCAACTGGCTGTGGGGCTCTATTACCGGCGGCGATGCCTATAAAGGCACCGAACCTACCGACATGGTGGATGCCAACCCGGTGATGCGTTTTGAAATTTTGCCCAGTAACGGACAGCTTACCAACAAGTGGACCGGCATATGGGATGGTGTAGGCGGTGCCAACCAGGTTCTCAAGGTTTTGCCGCAGGCTACCGATATTTCGGCTGCCGACGCCAAGCAAATCGAAGGCGAAGCCCGGTTCATCAGGGCATTCATGCATTTTGAAGGTAAAAAGGCCTTTGGCAACATTCCGTTCCTGGACGAAACGGTTACCGATTACAAAGTGCCCAATACCGATGCCAGCGGCAACTACATCAACATCTGGCCAAAGATTGAAGAAGACTTCAAGTGGGCGTACGACAACCTGGATGAAGTACGGCCACATGTGGGCCGCGCCAACAAATGGGCTGCCGCCTCGTACCTGGCCAAAGCATACATGTTTCAAAACAAGTTTGCCGAAGCCAAGGCCCTGTTCGACGTGATCATTGCCCAGGGCAAAACCAGCCGTGGCACGCCTTATGCCCTGGCGCCCAACTACCACAACAACTTCCGGGTAACTTCGGAAAATAACTCCGAAACCGTGTTTTCCATCCAGGCCTCTTATGGCGATGGTGCCAACACCAATGGCAACTACGACAACACGCTGAACTATCCGCACGGTGGTAGCGCCACTACAGAAAAGCCAGGTGCCTGCTGCGGGTTTTTCCAGCCTTCTCAAAACCTGGTGAACTCCTTCCGCACCGATGCGGCAGGTTTGCCCATGCCAGCTACCTACAATAATGTAGATGTAACCAGCGATGAAAACCAGGCCTCAACAGATGCGTTCACACCCTATGCGGGCAACCTCGATCCGCGGCTCGACTGGACTGTTGGCCGCCGTGGTATTCCTTATTACGACTGGGGTATTCACCCGGGCCGCAACTGGATCCGCATGGTAAGCTATGGCGGTCCATACAGCCCTAAAAAGAACACGTATTACAAGGCCGATATTGGCACACTGGCGGGTACCGTAGGTTGGGGTTTTGCCAACAACGCCCTGAACTTTACCGCCATGCGCTATGCCGATGTACTGCTGATGGCTGCTGAAGCCGAAGTGGAAGTGGGAAGCCTGGAAACGGCCCGCAATTACGTGAACATGGTACGCCGCCGTGCTGCCGCTTCCCCTGTGTTGAACGGAGCCAATCCGGCAGCCAACTACGTGGTGGCCGAATACACCGCTCCGTGGGCCAGCAAGGACGCCGCCAGAACTGCCGTACGTTTTGAACGTAAGATTGAGCTGGGCATGGAAGGCCACCGGTTCTTCGACCTGGTGCGCTGGGGCATTGCCGAAGAAGTGCTGAACACGGAATATTTCCCTAAGGAAGCACAGCGCCGCAGCAGTGCTTTGGAGGGTGCCAGGTTTACCAAAAACAAAAACGAATATTTCCCAATCCCGGAATTTGCGATCACACAAAGTGTACGGGATGGAAAACCTACATTGAAACAAAACCCCGGGTATTAATCCATTAGTCAAAAACCATCAAAAGGGAGGGCCTCTGGCCTTCCCTTTTTTTTATGAAAGCCGGTTTCAGAACCATCGAGGATTTTGTTGGAGCCAGCCCAATACCTGCCATTCCCTAAAGCAGCCACTGCTTAATTTTTCCGTGCCGCAAAAGGATGGTACCTTCCATAAGCTTAATGATCAGTTTGCTATATGAAGAACATTTTTCTTGCCCTGCTGGCAGCTACATTGGTGGGCTGTACTCCCGATACACTTTTCGAGGCCCTGCCCGCCAGCCATACCGGCATCCATTTTACCAATACCCTGCAGGATAACGACAGTTTGAATGTTCTGGACGTGGAAAATATATACAACGGCAGCGGGGTAGGGGTTGGCGATTTTAATAATGATGGATTGCAGGACCTGTATTTTGCGGGCAACACCGTCTCCAACAAATTATACCTGAATAAGGGAGACCTGAAATTTGAAGACGTTACCGAAAAAGCAGGCGTGGGTGGCGAAGGCCGCTGGAGCCGGGGCGTGAGTGTGGTAGACATCAATAATGATGGCCTGCTGGATATTTATGTGGCCGCATCCCTTTCGCCGGATAGTGCTAAGCGAGAAAATCTGCTCTACATCAACAAAGGCATTCAGGAGGGAAAGCCACGGTTTGCAAACGAAGCTACGGCCTATGGCCTGGCCGACCGGTCGCACAGCACCATGGCAGCCTTTTTCGATTACGACAACGACGGCGATCTGGACATGTACCTGTTGGTCAATGAAATATTGAAAGACCAGTATCCAAATACGTTTCGGCCCATTGTTACTGATGGCACCCATCCCAATACCGACAAATTATTTCGCAACGACTGGAACGACAGCCTGAAGCACCCGGTGTTTACCAATGTTTCCGCACCGGCGGGCATTACCATAGAAGGTTATGGCCACGGTGTTAATATTACTGATATCAACCGCGACGGATGGAAGGACATTTACGTTACCAACGATTTTCTTGCCAACAATTTGCTCTACATCAATCAAAAGAACGGAACGTTTGTAAATGAAGCGGGCACATATTTCAAGCACACTGCCGAAAACGCGATGGGCCAGGATATTATCGACATTAACAACGATGGCCTGGTAGACATCATCGAAGCCGACATGAACCCCGAGGATAATTACCGGAAGAAGATGATGCTGAACCCGCTGAGTTACCAGCGCTACCAAAACAACGAGTTGTACGGGTACCAACATCAATATGTACGCAATGTAGTGCAGCTAAATATGGGCCCGCGGCCCGAAGGGGGCGACAGCCTGGGAGCGCCGCTGTTCAGCGATGTGGCTTTTATGACCGGTATGGCCGAAACCGACTGGAGCTGGACGCCATCGGTGGCTGATTTCAACAACGACGGGTTTCGCGATATCATCATTACCAACGGCTTCCCAAAAGATGTTACCGACCACGATTTTATAGCCTACCGCATGAAGGCCAACATACTTGCTTCCAAACGCGATATACTGGAGCAAATACCCGAAGTGAAGATTGCGAACTACGCTTATGAAAACAAGGGCGGGTTGCAGTTTGCCAATGTGACAAAAGACTGGGGTCTTGATGCGCCGTCCTTTTCTAACGGTGCCGTATATTCGGACCTGGATAACGATGGCGACCTGGACCTGGTGATGAATAACATCAACGATGCGGCATTTGTGTACAAAAACAACACCCAGAAAAACAAGCAAGCGCATTATCTGCAGATACAATTGCAGGGAGGTTCGCATAATAAGAACGGCCTGGGCTCATGGATTGAATTGCATTATGATGGCGGGAAAAAGCAGGTGTATGAAGTAACGCCTTATCGCGGCTACCTTTCTTCCATACAGCACGGAGGGCATTTTGGGTTGGGTGCTGTGGCTGTTGTTGATACCGTGAAAATCACCTGGCCCGATGGCAAACAGCAGCTGTTACAGAATGTAAAAGCGGACCAGGTGTTGGTGCTTGCTATAAAGGATGCAATGCCGGCAACTGCAATGCCTGCTGCGCAAGAAGCGCCGCTTTATTTTACTGACGTTACCGGGAATGTGGGCGTCAACTACCAGCACCACGACTCAGATTTTATTGATTTCAATGTGCAGAAATTGCTGCCGCATAAATTTTCCGAATATGGCCCTGCACTGGCCGTTGGTGATGTAGATGGCAATGGGCTCGACGACGTGGTTTGTGCCGGATCATTTTTTTTCAATGCACAGATGTTGCTGCAGCAGCCCAACGGAAAATTTATACAAAAAACAGTGGGCGGGCTTGCAGAGCGGGCACTGGAAAAAAGATCCGAAGACATGGGCTTGACTTTGTTTGATGCCGATGGAGACGGCGACCTCGACCTTTATATTGCCAGCGGCAGTTACGAAGCAGAACCCAATACCTCAGCCTACCAGGACCGGTTTTTTATAAACGACGGCAAAGGAACTTTTGCCCTGAATGTACCGGCGCTGCCGCAAAATTTTACCTCCAAATCATGTGTGCGGCCAGCCGATTTTGATAAGGACGGCGACCTGGACCTGTTCATTGCGGGGCGTGTGGATCCCTGGCATTATCCACGTTCGGTTGCTTCTTTTATTTACCGCAACGATTCGCAAAACGGGCAGGTTAAGTTTACCGATGTTACCGAAGCCATTGCGCCTGGCCTGAAGGATATTGGCATGGTGTGCGATGCTGTGTGGACCGATGTAGACAACGACGGCTGGCCCGACCTGGCACTTGCCGGAGAATGGATGCCCCTTACTTTTATCAAAAACAACAGGGGCAAATTTAATGGCGAAGGAGCAGTGCAGCAGGTGCCGCAATCATCGGGTTGGTGGACCTCAATTGTGCCTGCCGATTTCGACAATGATGGCGATATGGATTATGCTGTAGGCAACCTGGGCAAAAATTCTTACTACCGCAACCGTGAAGGAAAGCCGGTGTGCATCACTGCCGCCGATTTTGACAACAATGGCAGCTATGATGCTATTCCTTCGCTTTTTCTTCCGGCATCTGCCACCGATCCAACGCTGAAGGAATTTCCGGGCCAGTTGCGCGACGATCTTTCCAAACAGATGATTTCCATGCGCAGCAAGTATCAAACCTACCAGTCGTATGCCCGTACTACATTGCCCGAAATGCTGACACCCGAGCAAATGACTGGCGCCTTAAGATTGGAGGCCGTGCAATTGCAATCGGTGCTGCTGCGCAATGATGGAGGGGGCAAATTTGAAATGGTGCCTTTACCCCTCGCCGCACAGGTTTCGGTACTTAAAGGAATGATAGCCGAAGATGTGGACGAGGACGGCAACCTGGACCTCCTGGTCAGCGGTAACGACTTTAGCACTGAAGTGGCTGTAGGCCGGTATGATGCCTTGCACGGTTTGGTATTGAAAGGCAACGGGCAGGGACAGTTTACGCCGGTGCCTGTTGCAGCCAGCGGGCTGTATATTCCGGGCAATGGCAAGGCACTTGTAAAACTGCGGGATGCAGCCGGAAACATGCTGGTGGCGGCCAGCCAAAATAAAGGACCTTTAAAAATATTCCGGTTAAAAACCGGGGCGCCAAGTTGGCCGATCCTGACCACCGATGCCGTGGCACTGGTAAAACTGGCCTCGGGAAAAACACAGCGCAGGGAACTGAACTTTGGTGCAGGTTTTCTGTCGCAATCGGGGCGTTTTTTTACCGCCAATAAAAGTATTCAGGCAGTGGAAGTGATGGATGTAAAGGGCAATAAGCGAACCTTGGCAATAGGTAAATAATAATGGGAAAAAAGCAGCCTGCGGATAAAAGGGAGCATGTTTCCAATTCATATCTTACTTGTACTTTTTAAAACCGATCCGTACTAACCGGCACCATTATGCGCAGATCTTTTTCGGTTGTTTTTGTCTGGACGGTTATCGTTGCCCTTTTTGCCTGCGGCGATGAGTGGCACCGAAATGCAGCGCATGCCGATGTGCCCGCCGAAAGCATCCGGAAAGGAGCAAGGCTGGCAGCAAAACACTGCCAGTCCTGCCATTTGCTGCCCTACCCATCGCTGCTGGATGCTACCAGTTGGGAAAAGGGCGTACTTCCTCATATGGGTCCGCGGCTGGGTATTTTTGCTTATGGTTTTGAACGGTACCCGGCATCGCCCAACAATCCGCACCTGCCTAAAGGCTTTTATCCTTCCAACCCGGTGCTTTCTTTTGTTGACTGGCAAAACATTATAGATTTTTACACAGCCACTTCCCCCGACAGCTTGTTGGTTCCAAACAAATTGCTGCCCCAAACCTTGTCGCAGTTTGCAGTAGTGCGACCGCAGTATAAAAGTGCCTTTCCGCTAACCTCATTTACCGCGTTGGATACGGTAAAGCGGCAGGTGCTGGTTTTTGATTTGAGCAGCCAGCAATTGCTGCGGTTTGGCGCTGGGCTGCAAGTGCTGGATTCGTTGCGTATAGAGGGCGCCGTGTCTGATGTGGTACAAGTGGGCGATGATTTAGTAGTGAGCAATATGGGCAACATCAATCCCAGCGATGCCCCGCTGGGCAGTGTGCAGCAGGTACAACCCGGTACTAACGGCAGCGTACAGCCGCTTTTTGACAGCCTGCAGCGGCCGGTGGTGTTGAAAGCGGCGGACATCAATAAGGATGGGCGGACCGATTATGTGGTGGGGTCTTTCGGTTTTTTTACCGGCCACCTAAGCTGGTATGAAGCACTGGGAAGTGGCGGTTTCCGGCAACACATCATTAAGCCGGTACCTGGGGCTGCGCAAGTTTATATTACAGACGAGAACAGCGATGGCCTGCCTGATCTGTGGGTGTTGTTTGCCCAGGGCGACGAAAGCATCCGCAGGTTTATCAACAGGGGCGACGGGCAATTTGAGGAAACAGTGGTGTTGCGTTTTCCGCCGGTGTATGGGTCCACTTCTTTTGAACTGGTGGATATGGACGGCGACGGCGATAAGGACATTGTGTACACCTGTGGCGATAATGCCGACTTTTCTCCGGTATTGAAGCCTTACCACGGGGTGTATGTTTTTGTACAGCAAGGGGGGAATTTTAAGCAACAATATTTCTATCACCTGAACGGTGCATTCAAGGCACGCACAGCCGACTTTGACCAGGACGGTGACCAGGACATTGCGGCTATTTCCTTTTTTGCCGATTACAACCGCCAACCGGCGCAGGGCTTTGTTTACCTGCAAAATGGCGGCAGCTGGAACTTTGCCGCTGCAACATTTGCCGGGGCTGCCGCAGGCCGGTGGATTACCCTCGATGCCGGCGACCTGGATGGCGATGGCTGGACCGACCTGGTGCTGGGCAACATGGCCAAACCGGGGGCTGCCGGCGGGACCTCGGTGCAATGGGAGAAAGGTCCCTTGTTTGTAGTGTTGCGCAATACCGGCAGGGGCAGGCATCCCCTTTGAATACGCTGAAATACAGGTTATTACCAAAATTGGTTGATCCCGGTTGCCCCATTTTATGTAAATTGAACCTGATCTGCCATTTCGAACCTGCAGGGAGTTTCAGTAAAACGCCTGCACAACTATGATTGTTTGCATATGAAAAAAATGTGGTTACTCCTGCTGGTGCTGGCCTTTTTTGCCGCCGGCTGCCGCCACCAATCTGCCGATCCTAAATTGCTGCACGATGCCGGATTGCTGCACCGCAACATGAAGGCCCTCACCGAAGTAATTATTCACGACGCATTTTCGCCGCCGGTTGCCAGCCGCATTTACTCCTATACATCGGTAGCTGCCTACGAGGCTTTGCGCCATAGCCAGCCGGGTTACCGTTCGGTGGCGGGCCAACTCAATGCCTTTGCCCAAATGCCGCAGCCACTGGAAGGCAAGGAGTACAATTACCTGCTGGCTGCTACCAAAGCATTTTTTACCGTTGCTGAAAAAATAACCTTTGCCAAAGATTCCCTGATCGAGTACCAGGACGGGTTGTATGCGCAGTTTGCCAGCCTGCTCGATGAAGAAACCTACCTGCGGTCTATTGATTTTGGCGCAGCCATAGGCCAGAAAGTACTGGAGCGCACCACTAAAGATTATTACAAGGAAACCCGCGGCATGACCAAATTTATCGGCACCGGCCAAATGGGCAACTGGCGCCCTACGGCCCCCGATTATATGGACGCCGCCGAGCCCCATTGGTTTCGTGTTTTGCCGCTGGCGCTGGATTCGGCCACGCAGTTTAAGTGCCCGCCACCGCCTGCTTACAGCACCGATACCGCCAGCGCCTTTTTTAAAAATGCAGTGGAGGTATACCAAACGGCCACTCACCTGACACAGGAGCAAAAGGACATTGCCCGCTACTGGGACGATAACCCTTTTGTGATGGAACATGCAGGCCACGTGATGTATGCCAATAAAAAAATTACCCCGGTGGGGCATTGGATCGGCATTGCCGGTATTGCCTGCGGCCAAAAAGGGCTAAACCCGGTGGAAACTGCCGAAACCTACCTGCTTACCTCCGTAGCTATATTCGATGCCTTTATTGCCTGCTGGGAAGAAAAATACCGCACCCAGGTCATTCGGCCCATTACGGTCATCAACGACCTGATAGACCCCCGGTGGCAGCCCATGCTGCAGACACCGGCTTTCCCGGAGTATACCAGCGGGCACAGCGGTATTTCGGCTGCGGCCGCAACGGTGCTTACCCAACGCTTTGGCGACCGCTTTGCTTTTACAGACACCAGCGACCTGGAGTATATCGGTATGAAACGAAGTTTCAATTCTTTCCATGAGGCTGCCCAGGAAGCCTCCATCAGCCGCATATACGGCGGCATACATTACCGCAGCGGCGTGGAGGCAGGAAATATGCAGGGCACCAAAATCGGTCATTTTATTGTAGGTAAAATCAAAACAAAAGAATAATGCGGTTGATAGGTTTTGTGATAGGTGTGCTCTTGTTGCACCAGATAGGCGCTGCACAAAATGGCAGCAAGGATATGCCAATGTTCAAGTTGTGGCGCACCAACGGGGAGTTGGTTACGGCCAAAGAACTGCCCCCTAAAAAGCCGGTAGTGCTGATTTATTTTGCACCCGATTGCCACCATTGCACCGACCTGCTGAAAGGCGTGTTTAAAGAAATGGCGGCTTTTAAAAAGGCCACGCTGTTGCTGGCTACTTTCAAGCCGGCCAATGAGCTGCGCAGTTTTGAACAAACTTATAAAACGGCAGCCTACCCCAACATCATTACCGGTACCGAAGGAAACACGTTTTTTTTACGCTACCATTACAACATGCAGCGAACCCCCTTTGTAGCCCTGTTTGATGCAGGCGGTAAATTGGTACGCACCTTTGATAAAGAGCCCATGGTAAAGGACCTGTTGCCATTTGTGAAAAAATTGTAGGCAGCAAAGGCAAGACTCTTTACAGTGGGTGTTGGAAGATGAATGCATAAGTAATATTAGGTGTAATGGATTCTTTGAAATGCATGTAAGAGCATGCAATTTTATTCATCTTTTTGATGTGTTAAGGCTGGTATTGCTCCCTCTTACATTGATAAAGCAATCGTGTTTTGTCATGCTGAGCGCAGCGAAGGATTTAAGCGTTGCCCTTGCAGTTTTTTTTCAGTTAACTGCTGCTGTTTATATTCCTGATTTTTTGTAAAGCAGATCCTTCGCTGCGCTCAGGATAACAATCCTGGCTACTAATGTTAGTGGTAAGGATTGTAATGATTCAATTGAAACATAAGATCCTGGGTATTGTGTAAAGAGGGTCTTTCATTTTGCCATCCATTATATTTCAATTACTAACCGATCCATGATGATACGCAAGGGCTCAGTAATCACCTGCTCTAAAAGAAAATTGCACCGGTTCCAATCTATCGTCCGAAGTTTGTAGGTAGGAATAAAACAACTAACGATGGTGCGCTCCCTTATCTTTTTGCTGCTGGCCTTTTGTTGCTTTAATGGTGCCGGAGCACAAAAAAACCGCAAGCCTGCTGCCCCTGCCTTTAATGCTGCTGCGCGGCCCAAAAATCTTTCTGATTCTGAGTTGCTAGAATTGGTGCAAAAGCAAACATTCCGCTACTTCTGGGATTTTGCCCACCCGGTGTCGGGCATGGCCCGCGAACGCAGCAACGCCACTTTTGGCTATGGCGGCGAAGTAGTAACTACAGGCGGTACCGGCTTTGGAGTGATGTCCATCATCGTGGCTGCCGAACGTGGGTGGATCAGTCGTGACACAGCGGCGCGGCACCTGCGCAAACTCGTGAATTTTTTATGGAAAGCCGATGCTTTTCACGGCGTGTACCCGCACTGGCTGGATGGCGCTACCGGCAAGGTGATCCGCTTTAGCCGGAAGGACGACGGCGGCGACCTGGTGGAAACAGCTTTCCTGATGCAGGGCCTGTTGTGTGTGCGGCAATATTTTAACCAGGCCAATGAAGTTGAGTCGGACATCCGCAATAAGATCAATTGGATGTGGGGTGAAATGGAGTGGGATTGGTATACCCGCGGCGGTGAAGAAGTGCTGTACTGGCACTGGAGCCCCAACAACGGCTGGGCCATGAATTTTCCGCTGCGCGGGTACAACGAAACCCTCATTACTTATGTGCTGGCGGCAGGAGCGGAGCGATACCCTGTAGATGCAAAAGTGTACCACCGCGGATTTGCTCAGAGCAATTTTTTTAAGAACGGAAAAGAGTTTTACGGTTATCGGCTGCCGTTAGGTTTTGATTATGGCGGTCCCTTGTTCTTTGCGCATTATTCTTTTGTGGGCCTCGATCCCCGCGGCCTCAAAGACCGCTATGCCGACTACTGGGAGCAGAACAAGAACCATACACTGATCAACAGGGCGTATTGTTTGGAAAATCCTAAAGGCTGGAAAGGTTATGGACCGCAAAGCTGGGGGCTTACCGCTTCCGATAGCCACCGTGGTTATGGTGCCCATTCGCCCACCGAAGACCTGGGTGTGATTACCCCCACGGCAGCCCTTTCTTCTTTTCCGTACACACCGGAGTATTCGATGCAGGCCCTGCGCCATTTTTACGACAACCTGGGCGATAAGATATGGAGCGAATACGGCTTTGTGGATGCGTTTAATGAAACAGAAGGATGGTACGCAACCTCACACCTGGCCATTGACCAGGGCCCGATCATTGTGATGATTGAAAACTACCGCACCGGCCTTTTGTGGAATCTTTTTATGAGCTGCCCCGAAGTGCAGCACGGTTTAAAAAAGCTGGGTTTTCAAAGCCCCAAGTTGAAGTAGAGCATCGCCCACCGTTCGGTTTCTATGTTTGTCCATGCGGAGCGCAGCGAAGCATCCTATTGTTGCAGAATTTATGTTCATGCAAAGCTCAGATACTTCGCTGCGCTCAGCATGACAAACAGGGCGGTTGAGTATTAGAAAAAATAAATGAAAGACAAAGTGGATGATTATGATTATAGTGCAGCGTCAAATGTTGTTTGATTGCTCAATAGTGTTACTGAACGATGCAGTGTGCGACGCAACAGGCGCAAAATAGCAATTCAAAAGCTGGCTACATAAAAAAACAAAACAGCCACGCTGCAAAGTGTGGCTGTTTTGTTACAAATGAAGGATATTGTTATCCTTTGGTCCGAAAAGCGTTTTATTTTAATTGATACGCCACTACCGATTTGGCAAAAAAGGTAGGCACATATACAATACGTTCCTTAGGGTCGTAACCAATATCGGCGGTGTTCTTTTTTTGTTGCCTTGTATCCAGCAACGTGCTTACCTGTCCCTCTTTGGTGATGTAAAAGACCACGCCACTCCAGGCAGAAGTTATAAGGTCGCCGTTGCCAATGGGCTCAACGCCATCGCCGCCCATGGGCATGGTGCCTACTACCGAGGTTTGTTTGCCATCGGTGGTTTTTAATACATCGTTGGAGGTGCACAAATATAGCTCGTTACCCACAGCCAGCAGGCCATTCAATCCTTTTAATCCTTCCATATAAGTGGTGGTATTGCCGTTGTTGATGCGGTACACCGTGCCGGTACGCGAATCGGACACATACACGGTACCGCCATTGCCAATAGTTATGTCGTTGAGGCCCTGTGCGCCGGCAACAGCAATCTTTTTATCGATGGCGCCTTTTTGCACATCAATCACTACTACATCCGTCATGTCTGCCACATACAACTTGCCACCATGCAGGCCCATGCCTTTAGGTGCATGCAGGCCACTCACCCAGGCCGCGTTTAGAATTTTGCCGGATTTATCCAGTTGGGCAATGGCGCCTTTTCCATCGGCACCCCATGGTTCGCCATCAATGAGCGATACATACAAAATATTCTTTTGCGGGTCGGGCAATACCGATTCGGGAACGGCCAGCGTGGTGTCGCTTTCCCAAAGCTTTTCAAGGCTGCGTTGTGCATCGGCCGCCGTGTAAAGGCCCAGCGCTAGCAAAAGCAATAATTTTTTCATGTTCTGTTGTTTAGGGTGATTTGTTTGAATAAAGATACTAAGCCTGAAACTGCTAAACGGTGTAGAAAAATTGATGAAAATAATTGGCCTGCATCTATTGGTTGAATGAATCGTAGCAATACTTGCAACCTGTGTTTGAAAGATGGTTACGCTTTGTCCTTGTAATACGCTGGTATTTATTCTTTTTGCGCTAATTTTCGCAATCAACAAAGGCGTTTGTACCATGATTGAACTACCGCAGCAAAAGGCATTTGAACAGGATGTAAACGGCAGGAATACCCAGCTTTTTTACCTGAAAATGGGAAACCTGCAAGCGGCGTTTACCAACTACGGTGCCCGGCTGGTTAGCCTGTTGGTGCCCGATAAAAATGGCCAGCTGCGCGACGTGGTGTTGGGACTGGACAGCGTGGCGGCATACCAGATGGCCCGCTCTTCTTTTCTGGGGTCTACAGTGGGCCGCTATGCCAACCGCATTGCATTCGGTAAATTTTCGCTGTATGGCACCGAATACCAAGTGCCGCAAAACCTGCCACCGCACCACCTGCATGGCGGGTTCAATAATTTTCAGGAGCAGGTATGGAATGCCGAGCAGCCCGATGAAGCAACCATTGTTTTTGCTTACCTGTCGGTGGATGGCGAGGAAGGTTTCCCAGGAAATTTGCAGGTAACAGCTACATACCAACTTACTGGCGCCAATGAGTTAAAGATCCGGTACACAGCCACAACCGATAAGCCAACAGTGGTTAACCTCACCAACCATGCTTATTTTAATTTGAACGGGCAGGGCAGCGGCACTGTGCTGCAACATACACTGCAAATAAATGCGGATGCCATTACCGAGGCCGATGCTACTTCCATACCCACCGGCAGGCTGATGCCCGTAGAACAAACGCCTTTTGATTTTCGCACCCCGACGAAAATAGGAGCCCGCATCAATGCCGACCATGAACAAATACAGTTTGGATCGGGGTACGACCACAATTTTGTTTTAATTAAAAATGGGGGAGGTGAATTGGGTTTTGCAGCACGGGCAGTGGGTGATGCTACCGGCATTGAAATGGAGGTGTACACAACCGAACCGGGAATGCAACTGTACACCGCCAATTTCCTGAAAGGTGATGTTCGGTTGCGCAGTGGGGCGATGGATATCAAAAACTGTGGCTTTTGCCTCGAAACACAACATTTTCCCGATTCACCCAACCGGCCCGAGTTTCCTACAACAAGGCTCGATCCCGGAGCAACGTATGCGTCGGAAACTATTTACAAATTCGTGTAGGCATAGGCGTTAATACGGATTTGTTGTGCCACTTGTCCACTGTTATACCAAAATGGTTTCGGCATCTCCTGCACTTCATTGTTTTCCAAAACAAGGAGAGATGCTATCATGCGTCGGCTTGGCAGGTGGCTCAATAAGAGAATGCATATTCTTTAGGAATTACAAACCGAATTTTTTTTACGCCTGTTGGTTTCCCCATTATTACAAAAGCCGGCTAATAACAGCCGGCTTTTGTAATAATAGAAAAGTCATTATATACAACTGCATGGATTATGCAGCTCAAACGGTGATCACCGAAGTGCCGTCTTCAATCTGTGCGATGTAGGCGGTCAGGTCCAGTCCCATTGCCTCTTTGTAAGCCTTTGTTGCCTGGGCTACCAGGTCGTCGATGGCTTCTTCTTTTACCAGGTTAATGGTACAGCCGCCAAAGCCGCCACCCATCATCCGGGCACCCAGTACTGCTTTATTGCCGCGTACAAAATCAACCAGGAAATCAAGTTCCTTGCAGCTTACTTCATACTGCTTGCTTAGTCCGTCGTGGGTAGCAAACATTTTTTTACCCAGGTCATCGAGGTGTCCAGCCTTCAGGTCTTCGCAACCATGCAACAGGCGTTGTATTTCTTCCACTACATAGCGGCAGCGTTTGTCTACCACGGCATCTTTCGGTGCCACGTATTTATCCAGCATTTCAAGTGTAGCATCGCGCAGGCTGCCCACTTCGGGGTGGTGTTCCTTGATCCAGGCCACGCCTTGTTCACATTCCTGCCGCCGGGTGTTGTATTCCGATGAGGCCAGCGAATGTTTTACGTTGGTGTTGAGCAGCACCACTTTTACGCCTTCCATATTCAGCGGCACATATTCATATTCCAGCGAGCGGCAATCGAGTTTGAGCACATGGCCTTTTTTGCCAAATACCGAAGCAAACATATCCATGATGCCTACCCGAACACCGGCATAAGTGTGCTCAGCTTTTTGGGCAATATCGGTGATCTCTTTGCGGCTGATGCCCAGGCCAAACAATTCGTTCAGGGCAAAAGCCGTGGCGCATTCAACCGCTGCCGAAGAAGAAAGACCGGCACCAATGGGCACATCGCCATCAAACACCAGGTTAAAGCCCCCCAGTTTATGTCCGCGTTTTTGGATCTGGTCAACCACACCCAGAATGTAATTGGCCCAGCCCCGTGTAGGGTGCACATCGGTAAGGGTAGTGGTATGACTTTGTCCAAATTCGCGGGAAAATAGTTTTACCGTATCGTCATCGCGTTTGCCGATGGCCACATAAATGGCTTTGTCAATGGCGGCCGGCAGTACGAAGCCATCGTTATAATCGGTGTGTTCGCCAATGATGTTGACCCGGCCGGGCGACCGCACCAGCAGGGGTTCGGTGCCATAAGCTTCGCGAAAGGCCGTAGCCACCACCGACGGGTTGAAAGTTGATTGTTGTGCCATGGTATTGTATGCTATAAAAAATGTACCCGGTTTGGAGATTTACGATTGACGATTTTGGATTTACGATTTGGCTTTGAAAGAGGGGAGTCGTTTTTAAAATCGTCAATCGTAAATCGTCAATCGTAAATCACTTCAGTATATTATCGATTTGTTCCAGTTCGTCTGTACTAAACTGCCGGTTGTTGAGGCATTGCAGCGAATCGGTTATTTGCGAGGCTTTTGATGCCCCGATGATCACCGAAGTAATGCGCGGATCTTTCAACACCCAGGCCAGTGCCATTTGCGCCAGCGTTTGCCCACGGCTTATTGCCAGGTCGTTGAGTCGGCGCACCTTGTGTAGGTTTTCTTCGGTCAGCGCATCGGGTTCAATGGCGCCATTGCCCAGGTGCCGTGCTGCACGGGAGCCCTCCGGAATGCCGTTGAGGTATTTATTGGTGAGCAGGCCCTGTGCCAGCGACGAAAAGGTAATACAACCCACGCCTTCCTTTTCCAGCACATCCAGCAGCCCGTTTTCGATCCAGCGGTCGAGCATCGAATATTTGGGTTGGTGAATAAGACAGGGCGTACCCAGCGACCGCAATATTTTAATGGCTTCGGCCGCCTCTTTTGGGCCATAACTGCTGATGCCTACATACAGTGCTTTTCCCTGCCTTACGATTAAATCCAATGCCGACATAGATTCATAAAGCGGTGTATCGGGGTCGGGGCGGTGGTGGTAAAAAATATCAACGTACTCCAGCCCCATGCGTTTCAGGCTTTGATCCAGCGACGCTACCAGGTATTTTTTGGAGCCCAGGTCGCCATAAGGGCCGGGCCACATGCCCCAGCCGGCTTTGGACGAAATAATCAGCTCATCGCGGTAGGGCCGCAGGTCTTTTGCCAAAATGCGGCCAAAGGTTTCCTCCGCAGCTCCAGGGGGAGGGCCGTAATTATTGGCCAGGTCGAAATGGGTAATGCCATTATCGAATGCAGTGTGCACCATATTGCGGCAGTTGGCCAGCGTATCTACTTCGCCGAAGTTGTGCCAAAGGCCTAGCGAAATGGGCGGCAATTTTAATCCGCTGTTGCCACAGCGGCGGTACTCGGTATGGGCATAACGCTGGTCATGTGCTGTATAAGGCATGCGCTGGGTTTTGGGTGCGTAAAAATAGGGGATGGCCCCCGGAAGCCACCTGATTTTAATGATGGCTGCGCTAAATTTTACCCACAGCACCAACTCGGTCCTTGGAAAAGGCAGTACAAATAATTACCTTTTACCTAAAACTCACCACATGGAATCATCTTATTTGGGTACTACCGAACAACATATCGGCCAGGTGAAGGAAGACGAACGGCTGCTGGCGGTGTTGTCGCATATCCTCACCATATTCTTTTCTTTTTTTGCTCCCCTGATCATTTACCTGCTTAAAAAAGACGACTCTCCATTTGTGCGGGAACATGCAAAAGAATCCCTGAACTTTCAGATCACTATGGCCATTGCTTATTTTGTGGCTTTTGTATTGCTCATTGTGCTGATTGGCATCCTGATGTTTATGGTGCTGGGGGTCATACATGTGGTGCTGGTTATTATAGCTACCGTGAGGGCGGCTGATAACAAAATGTACCGCTATCCATTTTCGATCAGGCTGATCAAATAGTTTTTTTAAAGGTTAAGCACATAAAAAAAGCTGGCACAGGGGCCAGCTTTTTTTGTATCTATTCGTTTTATTACGCGTCGATTCGTGCATATTTTGCATGGCTTTCAATAAACTCGCGTCGGGGGGCCACTTCATCGCCCATCAGCATGCTGAAGATGCGATCGGCTTCGGCGGCGCTTTCGATGGTTACCTGCTTCAGGGTGCGGGTATTGGGGTTCATGGTGGTATCCCACAACTGGTCGGAGTTCATTTCACCCAAGCCCTTATACCGCTGCATGGTTACGGCATCTTCGCGGCCGGCGCCCAGTTTTTCCACCAGGGCCTTGCGTTGTTCTTCATTGTATGCATACGCCTGCTCTTTACCACGTTTTACCAAGTACAGCGGCGGTTGCGCAATATACACGTAGCCTTGCTCCACCATTTCTTTCATATACCGGTAAATAAACGTAAGAATCAGCGTGGCAATGTGCGAACCATCCACGTCGGCATCGGTCATGATGATCAACTTGTGGTAGCGCAACTTGGTAATGTTCAGTGCCTTGGGGTCTTCGGGGGTGCCTACCGTTACGCCCAGTGCCGTGTACATGTTCCGGATCTCTTCGTTTTCGTAGATCTTGTGCTCCATCGCCTTTTCTACGTTCAGGATTTTACCGCGCAGCGGCAGAATGGCCTGGAACGAACGGTCGCGGCCCTGCTTGGCAGTACCACCGGCCGAGTCACCTTCCACCAGGTAGAGCTCGCATTTTTCGGGGTCGCGTTCCGAGCAGTCGGCCAGTTTGCCGGGCAAACCGCCACCGCTGAGTACCGATTTGCGCTGCACCATTTCGCGGGCCTTTTTTGCAGCAGCACGGGCCTGCGCCGCAAGAATTACTTTCTGGATAATGTTCTTGGCCTCGCGGGGATTTTCTTCCAGGAATGCTTCCAGTGCACGGGACACGGTGCTGTCTACCACTCCCGACACTTCGCTGTTGCCCAGCTTGGTTTTGGTTTGGCCTTCAAACTGCGGCTCGGGCACTTTTACCGAAATAATGGCACTCAGGCCTTCGCGGAAGTCGTCGCCTTCAATAGTTACTTTGGCTTTTTCAAAAAGTCCGTTCTTGTCGCCGTACGATTTGAACACCCGGGTAAGCGCCCTGCGGAAACCCGCCACATGGGTGCCGCCTTCAATGGTGTTGATGTTGTTTACATACGAGTAAATATGCTCGGTATAGCTGTCGTTGTAAATGGTGGCTACTTCAACGGCCACGTTGGTCCGCTCGTCGCGGCCTTCTACAAACACCACATTGGGTATCAGTGGGCTACGGCCGGCGTTTTTGTCCAGCATTTCCACAAACTCGGTAATGCCGCCTTCACTAAAGAAAGTTTTGGTATAGGTGAGCCCGCTTTCTTCATCACGTTCCCGCACATCGTGCAGGGTAATAGCGATGCCACGGTTGAGATAAGAAAGTTCCCGGAGGCGGCCTTCCAGGATATCGCGGTTATAAATCTTTTCTGTAAAAATGGTGAGGTCGGGCCAAAAGTGCACGGTGGTACCCGTGGAGTCTGTAGCACCGATTTCACGAACAGGGTATTTGGGCGCACCAATGGCATATTCCTGCTCAAAAATTTTGCCTTCGCGGCGAACGGTAACATGGAGTTTTGAGGAAAGGGCATTTACGCAACTAACCCCCACACCGTGCAAACCGCCGGAAACTTTATAGGAGCCTTTATCGAATTTACCACCAGCGTGCAGCACGGTCATTACTACTTCCAGTGCAGACCGTTTTTCTTTGGTATGTATGTCTGTAGGAATACCCCGGCCATCGTCTTCCACGGAAATGGAGTTGTCTTCGTGGATGGTGACGTTGATGTTTTTGCAATATCCTGCCAGGGCTTCGTCAATGGAGTTGTCCACCACTTCGTACACCAGGTGGTGCAGGCCTTTTACGCCAATGTCGCCAATGTACATGGCGGGGCGCTTACGCACCGCCTCCAAACCTTCCAGTACCTGAATGCTGTCGGCACCGTAGCCGGGCACGGTGGTGGCAGGTGCCTCCGGAATGGGCAATGTTTCGATGATTTCGCTCATGATTTCTTTTTCCGTTTTGCTGCCCCGGTGAGGGCAGCGATTAAGTGGGCAAATGTACCGAAAAACCGCCGCCTGACCATGCTTTCAGACGTTAAAAGGGCGCTTTATTTTATCCCCAAAAATGGGCCGCTGGCAAGGTTTTGCTCCGGTCCGCTCTTTGCTGATTTTGGGCAAACTAGTTGGTATGCGCAAAAGCTTACTGAAAGCCCTGTTGGCTGTACCCGCCCTGTTGGCTACAACCGGGGCGGGGGCCTGTATTACCTGCAACCGGCAGTTGCAGCAAGCCATATTCGACAGCAGTTTTTATCCCAACCTGGCCCTGATGTTGTCGCCCTTTATCATACTGGCGCTAATTGTTGGTGGGCTGGCTGTTTACTTTAAAAGGGGCCACCAGCGCAGGTATGCCAGCAGAGGGGCAGTAGCTAACCCGGTGCCCCTCACCACGGCAGCGCTGGTTTTAGGCATTGGTGCCGGCGGTTTTGTTGATGGCATTGTGCTGCACCAGATATTGCAGTGGCACGAAATGCTGTCGGCCAAAATACCGCCCGACACGCTGGTCAATAAGTCGGTAAATATGTTTTGGGACGGCATTTTTCATTTTTTCTGCCTGCTGGTTACCCTTACCGGTATCATCATGCTGTGGCTGGCAGGCAGGCGCCGGGATGCGGACCGTAGCGGCAGCCTGCTGGCAGGTGGGCTACTTGGGGGCTGGGGCATTTTTAATGTGGTGGAAGGTATTCTGGACCACCAGGTGCTGAAACTGCACAATGTGCGGGAAATCACCGATAATGTTGCTGCCTGGAATTTTGGATTTCTGGGGTTCTCAGTAATTCTTCTAGGTGCAGGCTGGGCGCTGATGAGAAAAGAATTTGAACCACAAAGACACTAAGAAACAAAGTAACACGAAGAAGCTACTTAGTGCTCCTTTGTTTCTTGGTGTCTTTGTGGTTCAATAACTTCAAAGGCTATTTACCCGTTCGGATATCAGCTGGCGCACCAGGTCTTCCAGTTCGGAGATGCGTTTTTCCAGTTCGGGCAGGTTGCGAAATACGGCCTGGCTGCGCAGGGCGCTGGTATAGTCGTAGGCAGGTGAGCCGGTAACGGTGGCACCCGGAATTTTTAAAGATTTGCTGACGCCGCTTTGGGCGTTGATGCGGCTGCCGTCGGCAATCTGGATGTGGCCTACCAGGCCGGCCTGCCCGCCGATCATTACGTTGTCGCCGATTTTGGTGGAGCCCGAAACCCCGGCCTGTGCAGCAATGGCGGTATTGTTACCCACCTCTACATTGTGGGCTATCTGGATGAGGTTGTCGAGCTTGGCACCGGCTTTAATCACGGTGGAGCCAATGGTGGCCCGGTCGATGGTGGTGTTGGCGCCAATTTCCACGCCGTCTTCAATCACCACGTTGCCAATTTGGGGCACTTTTTTAAAGGAGCCGTCCGACTGCGGTGCAAAACCAAACCCGTCGGAGCCAATAACGGTGCCTGCATGAATCACTACATTGTTGCGCAGTATGCAGCCAAAGTAAATTTTGACACCGGGGTGGATCACGCAATTATCGCCGATCTGTACGTTGTCGCCGATAAAAGCATTGGGATAAATCTTGGTATGGGCGCCAATTTTTACATTGTCACCAAAATAAGCAAAGGCCCCGATAAACACGCCCTCACCAATTTGGGCCGACTCCGGAATAAAGGAAGGCTGCTGTATGCCTTTCATTTGCTGGGTAGCCATTTCCTGGTATTTGCTAAGCAGCAGGGCAAAAGCCGAATAAGCATCCGGAACCCGGATCAGCGTGGGTTTTATAGGTTCTTTAAGTTCGTAAGCTTCGTTTAATATTACGATGGAAGCTTGTGTAGAGTATAGGTAATCTTCGTATTTTGGATTGGCCAGAAAAGTTAGTTGGTTGTGTTGCGCCTCCTCTATTTTTCCAAAGGATTCTACCACGGCGTCTGCATTCCCTTCAATTGTTCCTTGAATGATAAAAGAAATCTGGGCGGCTGTAAACTGCATATTTTGTTTGGTGCTAATTCAATAATCAAAAACACGGACCAAAGCTCGTTAGTTTAAACGCCGAAAGGACGTTTTTTATATAACCGGCAGAAAAAATCCGGCTGGCGGATTTTTACCTAAGGTGGCAAAGGTAGTATTTTTTGACAGGGGCCGCCATGTGTTGCAGGATGAGGGCGTTGTCTACCTCCGAAATGTCGGCTACGCGGCCGTTTTTGAATAAAATGCGGATATGTTCGTTGGCCGGGTTGTAAGTGGTATTCATGGCTTCGCCGGCAAAAGCCAGGTGTGCCGCTTCGTGCTCGCTAAGCCGCAGCCGCTCCATTACCCCGGCCCGCTTTTGGGCCACTTCGGCCTCCGAAAACGGGGTGTTGCGGAATTCTATTTTCAGCAACCGGCGGTCGATAAGGCCGCGGCTGAGGCGGCTGAGCACCGGGTCGAAAAAGCCGCACCAGGATTTCAGGGTGCATAAAATATCGGTGTCATCGAGCTGGCAAAACCGCTCCAGGTGCTTTAAAAAATCGCCGTCGGGTTTGTGTTCTTTTAAAAAAAAATTAAGCACTGGCGAAGCGGTGGGCAGGTCGATGCCGGCAGCCACCAGCTCCTGTGCCCGCTCAATGGTGCGCACCAGCATTTTTTCGGCGGCCACTACGGTTTTGTGCAGGTACACCTGCCAGTACATCAGCCGCCGTGCCACCAGGAATTTTTCTACCGAGTAAATGGCTTTTTCTTCCACCATCAGTTCGCCTTCGTGTACCACCAGCATTTTCAGGATGCGGTCGTAGCCAATCACACCTTCCGATACACCGGTGTAAAAAGAGTCGCGGCTGAGGTAATCCATGCGGTCCACATCCAGTTGGCCCGACACCAGTTGGTGCAGGAATTTTTTCGGGTATTCGTCTTTAAATATCCGGATGGCCAGCGATAGCTTGCCATCGAGGTTTTCGTTGAGCAATTGTAGGATAAGTATGGAAATTTCCTCGTGGTGCACACCGCGGATCAGGCGGCGCTCCAATGCATGCGAAAATGGCCCGTGCCCGATGTCGTGCAGCAGGATGGCGATTTTAGCACCCAATTCTTCTTCCGGTGTAATGTCCACGCCTTTGTTGCGCAGCTCGGTAAGGGCAAGGCCCATCAGGTGGTAAGCACCCAGCGAGTGGTGCAGGCGGGTGTGCACAGCCCCTGGGTACACCAGCGATGCAAACGCCATCTGGTGAATGCGGCGCAATCGTTGATAGTATGGGTGCGAAATAATTTCCATGACCAGCGGGTGATCGATGGTGATAAAGCCATACACGGGGTCGTTGATGATCTTGCGTACCTGGGCCATGCGGATTTTTAAAGTATTGAACAAACAAAAGTACGGGCCAAGGCGGAAAGCGTAAATTTGAACACCTGGGTGTCTTTTATTGAACCACAAAGACACGGAGGCACAAAGGATTCACGAAGGGGATTTTTTTGGAAGCAAAAATTAATACCCAAGGCGGCCCATTTGTTTAATACTTGGTGCTTCTTTGTTTCTTGGTGTCTAAGTGGTTCAAAAAACAAAACAAAAAACAAATACATGTCGGTAGCCAACATACTTTGGGTAGATGATGAAATAGAAAGCCTGCGGTCGCAGAAGATGTTTCTCGAAAACAAGGGCTATGCAGTGCACACCCTTACCAACGGTTTCGATGCCATCGACTACATCAAAGAAAATATTGTGGATGTAGTGCTTATTGATGAAAGCATGCCGGGCATTACCGGCCTGGAAACACTGGCTAAGATCAAGGAGGTAAACAGTGGCATCCCGGTGGTGCTCATCACCAAAAACGAAACCGAGAACCTGATGGACGAGGCCATCGGCAGCCAGATATCCGATTACCTTATTAAGCCGGTTAACCCCAACCAGGTATGGCTGTCGCTTAAAAAAATCATCGACAACCGCCGCCTCGTAGCGGAACGCACCACCACGGCTTACCAGCAACAGTTTCGCAACCTGTTCATGGCGCTCAACTCCAATCCCGACCACAACGAGTGGATGGGTATTTACAAGCAACTGGTCTATTGGGAACTCAGCCTGCAGCGCTCCGACTCCCCGGAGATGGTGGAAGTTTTTCAAACACAAAAAGCCGAAGCCAACACCGAGTTTTTTAAATTCATTTCCCGCAATTACGAGGAGTGGATCAGGGGCAAAGGAAGCAAGCCGGTAATGTCGCATACGCTGCTGCGCGAAAAGGTGCTGCCGCAAATTGAAAAGGGAACGCCTACTTTTTTTATATTAATCGATAACCTCCGCTTTGACCAGTGGCGCACCATTCAGCCCATTTTTGCCGAAAGCTTTCGGCTGGTGGAGGAAGATACTTTTTACGCCATTTTGCCTACCGCCACGCATTATGCCCGCAATGCTATTTTTTCTGGAATGCTGCCCGTGGATATTGAAAAAAAATATACACAGCAATGGAAAAACGACGATGAAGAGGGCGGTAAGAACCTGCACGAAGAAGAGTTTTTACGGGCTTACCTGCGCAGCATTGGCGAAGGAGGCATGAAGGTTTCGTACACCAAGGTGCTGCACAACCAGGCTGGCCTCGACCTGGTGGCCAACATGCACAACCTGCTGCACAACGACCTGAACGTGATTGTATACAATTTTGTGGACATGCTGAGCCATGCCCGCACCGAAATGGAAGTATTAAAAGAACTGGCCGGCGATGAAGTAAGCTATCGCAGCCTCACGGCTTCCTGGTTCGAGCATTCGCCGCTGCACCAGGCACTGAAAAAAATAGCGGATAAAAACATCAAGATTGTGCTGGCCACCGACCATGGATCGGTGCGGGTAAAAACGCCTGCCAAGGTTATTGGGGACAAGCAAACCACCACCAACCTGCGGTACAAACATGGCCGCAACCTCAATTACGATAGCCGCGATGTGCTTTCGTTTCGTGATCCAAAAGATGCCGGCCTGCCGTCACCGGCCATTAATTCATCGTACATCTTTGCAGGCGAGGATACGTATTTATGTTACCCCAATAATTATAACCACTACGTAAATTATTACCGCAATACGTTTCAGCACGGCGGCATTAGTTTGGAGGAAATGATTGTGCCGGTGGTGCAAATGGTGAGTAAGTAAATAAATTATTTTCCAGATGGAATCCGTGAAGGCACAAGCTTTAGTGCTGTTGTCCGGCAATATAACCAACAATAAGGGCGAGGGCCAGCCCTACAACCAAAATCACGATTCTGATGCGGACGGCTTTTTTGTTCCCGGATTTCCAGGCTACATAGGTTTTGTAAAAATAGCCGGAAGCCAGCATCAATACGGCAAAAATGAGCAGCCAGTGATTGCGGCCCAGGGTAAACGAAACGACCAGGTAAACAAGCATGCCCAGGAATTCCAGCCAACTGAATACTGCGGCAGTTCTGGATGACAATTCGGTCTGTGTTTTTGTATCCGCCTTTTCCATAAGCGTGGAAATTTTTTAGGAAGAGGGTACTGGGTCGTGTAATAGGTTTTAGAGCAAAACGGAAAGAACAAACAATAAGCCGACCATTGCAAAAATGATCAAAAGGCGAAAGCCTACTTCCCTGAGTTTTTCTTTTTGTCCGGTTTTCCAGAGATGATAATACTGAAATATTATTCCGGCCCATAGTAAAGCAATTCCAATTTTGGGTAACAGAAATATAAATTCCCGAAAAAATATACTAACGATAATCAGCGCTAGTCCGGCCCCTACAAAGACTTTTGAAAGTGTGGGCATTGGGGATGAAGAGTTGTTGGTTGCCATCACCTAATTTACCAAGAAAATTTATATTGATTATTTGTATCATTCTTTGTGTTACCGGTTGAGCTGCTTTTTATATAATGTGCAATTGTTTCAGTACATAGGTTAACAGCGCCAGCAGGGGTAGCGTGATGAGCAAAATCTTAGACGCCAGAATAATTCTTTCCAACGGTTCAGAGTTGCCCCTTCGGTGCTGCTTGTACACCCACCAAACACGTAGGGACAGAATCATCAATCCTATAAACGGCACCCACGATATGCCTTTATCTAATAGAAAGAACAGCATGAGCGACAGCACAAGAATGACCAGCGCTGGGAAAAACAGGGGATAAGTATTTTTATGCTTTTGGGATGGCTCCATGCTTCAATATACAACCGGCAGATGAAAATGGTAAGGTGAGCATGCGGGTAAAAAGGGGTTAACTTTGCAACATGCCGAAAGGGCAGCATTGCGGATCAGCGGGGCTGACCGTAATTGTTACTGCCGGCGGCAGTGGTTATGAAATACACACAAAACACACTCAACAAAATAGAAAAGGTTGTTTCCGAATCGGGCTATATTGTGCGCTATGAGCGGGGTACCTTCAACAGCGGGTATTGCATTCTGGAGCAGAAAAAGGTAATTGTGCTCAATAAATTCTTAACCCTCGAAGGCCGCATCAACACGCTGATCGACCTTATCCCGCAACTCGGTTTTGACGCCGGGGCCCTCAGCCCCGAAGGCCGCAAAACCTACGACGACATTATGACCAGGGTAAAGGAGTAATTTGAAAATGAAGTAGCGGCAAAAGCAATTCGTCACAATTTCAATAACCCAACCTGCCGCCGCAATTATTTGCCAGCATCCGGCGCAGCAAATTTTTTAAGCAATACGGTTCACCAATAACCTATAAATCCCGTCACCCACATTTTCAAATTATCCCAACGTGCCATTGTCTTAACTTGCCGCAGTGAATTGCCCACCACTTATCATTACGTTTTTAGGTACCGGTACCAGCAGCGGGGTGCCCATGATCGGTTGTTCCTGCGAAGTGTGTACCTCTACCGATAAGCGGGATAACCGCCTGCGGTCCTCCATCCTGGTGCAGTCGGCTACCACCACGTTTGTGGTGGATACCACACCCGACTTCCGGTACCAGATGCTGCGGGCGGGAGTGAAAAGTCTCGATGCAGTGTTGTTTACCCATCCGCACAAAGACCATATTGCCGGCCTCGATGATGTGCGGGCCTACAATTACCTGCAGCAGCGTACCATGCCTGTGTTTGCCAGCCAAATGACCATCGATGGGTTGATGCGGGAGTTTGCGTATGCGTTTGCCGATAAACGTTATCCCGGTGTGCCGCAGATTGAGTTGAACAGCATTACCGATACTCCTTTTTATATTGGCGATATACCGGTACAACCCATTACGGTATGGCACCTGCGCATGCCCGTATACGGTTTTCGCTTTGGCCCATTTACCTACATTACCGATGCCAACCGCATTGATGGGGTGGAGTTGGCAAAAATCAGGGGCAGCAGGGCAATGGTACTAAATGCCCTGCGCAACGAACCCCATATTTCGCATTTTACACTGCACGAAGCCATGAGCGTAGTGCGGGAAGTGGAAGTGCCGCAAGCCTATTTTACCCATATTTCGCACCAGTTGGGCCGCCATGCCGATGTTTGCCACCAGCTGCCCCAGGGCATGGCACTGGCTTACGACGGGCTGGTTTTACAATTTGAGGCGCCAGCCCCAAAGCCGCATGCATAAAGGGGCCAGCACAGGCACCACGCCGGGCAAACTCCAAACATCCTTATTTTTACGCAGCTTATTGCCCCACGGACAAGGAAGAAGCAGCTTTGCTGGCCTCAGCGTCATGCTGTTTCCATCCTTTTAATCCGCGGTTACCCTTTAACGATTGCACAACATGAATTTTGAACCAACAGAAATCAGCACGCAGGTAGCGCATGCTGCCCGAGAGTTTGCACAACAACACATTCGTCCCCACATTATGGAGTGGGATGAAAGCCAGGAATTTCCAACGCACATTTTTAAAGAACTGGGCCGCCTGGGCATGATGGGCGTACTGGTGCCCGAACAGTATGGTGGCGCCGGCTTGTCTTATTTCGAGTACAAAGCTATCATTGAAGAAATTGCCAAAGTGGATGGCTCCATTGGCCTCAGCGTGGCAGCACACAATTCGCTGTGTGTAGGTCATATTTTGCTGTTTGGCAGCGAAGAGCAAAAGCAAAAGTATTTGCCCAAACTCGCCACTGCCGAATGGATTGGTGCCTGGGGGTTGACAGAAGCCAACACCGGCTCAGATGCCGGCAATATGCAGTGCACCGCAGTGCGCGACGGCGATAACTGGGTCATCAACGGCACCAAAAACTGGATCACCCATGGCAAAAGCGGCGACGTGGCCGTGGTAATCTGCCGCACCGGCGAACCCCGCGCCAAGAACAATGCCACCGCTTTTATTGTTGAACGCGGTACAGAGGGTTTTAGTGGTGGTAAAAAAGAAAACAAGCTGGGTATGCGGGCATCCGAAACTGCAGAAATGGTTTTTGAGTCCTGCATTATTCCGGATGTGAACCGGCTGGGCGAAGTGGGCGATGGTTTTAAACAATCGCTCAAAGTGCTGGATGGCGGCCGCATTTCCATTGCTTCGCTGGCGCTGGGCATAGCCAAAGGTGCCTACGAAGCCGCCCTCAAATATGCGCAGGAGCGGCACCAGTTCGATAAGCCCATTGCTTCGTTTCAGGGCATTTCCTTTAAGCTGGCCGACATGGCTACCGAAATTCAGGCGGCAGAATTGTTGACGCTGCAGGCCTGCGACCTGAAGATGCGCGGCGAGCCCATGACCAAAGTATCGGCAATGGCTAAATACTACGCCTCCGAAGTATCGGTGCGGGTGGCCAACGATGCCGTGCAAATCTTTGGCGGCTACGGCTACACCAAGGATTTTCCGGTGGAGAAGTTTTACCGCGATGCCAAGCTTTGTACCATCGGCGAGGGCACTAGCGAAATTCAGAAAGTGGTTATTTCGAGGGAAATTTTGAAGTAATTCTTGCTTCAGCTTTTTTAGCGTTATGACTTAAACCGCAGCAAATTTATAAAGCTTCCATCGCTCCAAGGGATGGAAGCTTTTTTATGTAGCTGGCTATTGTAATACTATTGAGCACCTGTTGCGTCGCACACTGCACCGTTCGGTAATGCTATTGAGCTTGCAAATTTACCATTGCCTTTTCCGCAGTTTTATTTCCTGCCATCCCCTTTGCTTGTCATCCCGACGCAGGAGAGATCTGAACTAGCCACAATTTAACTCTCTGCACCACTGAGATGCTTCGCTGCGCTCAGCATTGCAAAGTGTTGAATATTTCTTAGCACCCTTGCTGGATAATGTTTTTGAAAAGCGCAAATACAATTAGCAGTCAAGGCAATAAAAGTCTTCGCACCAATTCTGACAGGTATTGCCCATTACGCCTTCAACTTTTGCCTGCTGCCCAAAATGAAGTATAAAAAAGTACCCAATGCTGGCACCATAATAACAATCAACACCCAAACAATTTTGTTGATGCTGTCCTGAAAGCGGCTTCTGACAATATCCACCAATGCGATCAGCGGTAATAAGAGGATTACAAGAATGAATACTAACTCAAAGGGTGCAAATGAAGCCATATGTTTTGGTTTATTGGTATTAAATGATGCAATGAAAACAGTTGGCCCTCTTCACTGCATCATTAGCCCTAATGGCACCAACTGGTATCGAAACTAAGATAAGAACATTAAAAAATATAATGGATAAATGGTGCTTGAGCATTTTTTCCAACAAGGTTTTTCGCTTGTCATGCTGAGCGCAGGGAAGCATCTCAGATAACACCACTCAGATGCTTCGCTGCGCTCAGCATGACAAAGGCCAGAGGATTTAATGTTTGATAAAGCAATAAGATTTTCGGCTTAAGTATTTGCTCAAAAGGATTACCAACCGCTCAAGTGTGCGACGCAACAGGTGTTGAATGGAATTACAAATGCTGGCTACATAAAAACAGCTACCCGGCAAAGAGTAGCTGTGTAACGAAAAGTTTTATCCGAATAGGTCTGATGGTTTGCGAACGGGCAGCAGGGTTTACAAAAACGCCGCTTCATCTTCCACGCGGTGCGGCAGGGTATTTTGCTCTTCCCCATTGGCGCCTACCATATTGGCCGTTTGCATGTGCACCAGTTTATAATAATACCCTCCCTGTTTCAATAACGCGTCGTGGGTGCCGCGTTCCACAATGCGGCCCCGCTGCAGCACCACTATTTCATCGGCATGGCGGATGGTGCTGAGGCGGTGTGCAATTATAATAGAAGTGCGGTTTTGCATCATGTTGTTGATGGCATCCTGCACCAGCCGTTCGCTTTCAGTGTCCAGCGATGAAGTGGCCTCGTCCAGGATCAGGATGGGCGGGTTTTTTACCAGGGCCCGTGCAATGGTGAGGCGCTGGCGTTCGCCGCCGCTCAACTTGGTGCCGCGGTCGCCCACATTTGTTTCGTAGCCCTGCTCTTTTTTAATAATAAAGTTATGTGCGTTGGCCACTTTAGCGGCGGCTTCCAGCTCTTCGTGGCTGGCGGTTTGCTTGCCAATGAGCAGGTTAGCGGCAATGGTATCGTTGAATAAAATGGGCTCCTGCGTTACAATCGAAATTTGGTCACGTACCGATTGCAGCGAATACTCCCGGATGTTTATGCCATCAATCAGCAGTTCGCCTTCGCTTACGTCATGAAAGCGCGGCACCAGGTCGGCAAGGGTACTTTTGCCGGCACCGGAAGCACCCACCAGGGCAACCGTTTTACCTTTCTCAATCGTCAGGTCAATGTTTTGCAAAATGGGCACGCCTTCGTACGAAAACGAAACATTGCGGAGTTCGATGGACCGGTTGAATGTGGGCAGCATTTTGCCGCCGGCATTGTCGTCAATTACGTTGGGCGCTTTCAGCACTTCTTCAATGCGGGCAATGGCCGCACTGCCTTTTTGCATGTTGCTAAACGAAGTGGACAAGGATTTTGCAGGATTAATAATGTTGTACACCAGCACCAGGTAACCGATAAATGAAGAAGCTTCCAATGCTATGCCGCTGCTCAATACCAGGCGGCCACCAAAATACAGGATGCCGCAAAATACCACCACGCCCAAAAATTCGGAAGTGGGCGAGGCCATATCGCGGCGGGTAATGATGCGGTTTTTAGCCGCCAGCAGTTCGCTGTTGATGCGGAAAAAGCGGCCGCGCAGCAGGTTTTCTACATTAAACGCTTTGATGACCCTCAGTCCCGAAAGTGTTTCATCCAGCACCGATACCGATTCGGCATATTTTTCGGCAGCCTCGGTGGAGTTGGTGCGCAGCGACCGCGACACGCGGCCCAAAATGAGGCCCACAAAAGGAATAACCAGCAGTAAAAAAATGGTGAGCCGCGGGCTGATGTAAAACAACACGGCAAAGTTGATGATGATGGTGAGCGGGTCGCGGATCCAGCCTTCGAGGGTGCCCACTACGGAGGCTTCCACTTCGCTGATGTCGTTGGTGATGCGGCTGATGAGGTCGCCTTTTTTCTTTTCGGTAAAATAAGCAATGGGCAGTTGCAGGATCTTATTATACAGGTCGGAGCGCAGGCTGTTGACCACCCGGTTTTTCAGCGGGTTCAGTATGTACAGCGACAGGTAGAGGAAAAGGTTCTTAAAAAAAATTGACCCAATGATCAACAGGCAAATGTACCCGAGGGTTACAATTTTTCCTTCCAGCCCGCCACCGGCCGATTGCATGGCGCCGAGTAAAAAGTCGCGGATGGCATCCACCACTTCATTGTCGCTGTTTTGCACCAGCGCAGTAGTGGAGCCGCCTTTTTCGCCGTAAAAAATAAGTTCCAAAAAAGGCATCAGCATGCCCAGCGATACGATGGAGAAAATAATGGATAGAATGGTAAACAGAAAATAAAGGACGATCTGTCCTTTATAATGGCTGAGGTATTTTAAGATCCGGGCGTATTGCTTCATGGTAAACAGTTCACGGGTTCGGGGGTTTGCCAGTGCACAAGTTGGCGGTTGGTGGGTGCTCCGGAAAAGCCAACGCCAGCATTTTGTACTTGTGAACCCGCGAACTCCAACCCCTGCGGGTGGGAACGGCGCAAAAGTAGCTATTTTTACAGCCATTAAAATGGTTAAACTATGCAGGAAGGCAAAAGGCAAAAGCAGGTGGGTAGCCTCTTACAGGAAGAGTTGAGCGGCATTTTTCAGCGACAGGGCATCAATATCATCGATGGTGGTATGGTTTCCATTTCGTCGGTGAAGCTAACCCCCGACCTGCTGGAAGCCCGGGTATACCTGAGCATTTTTAATGTGCCCGACCCCAAAGTGCTGCTGAAAAAGATCGAAGAACGCAAGTGGGAAATTAAAAAGGAACTGGCCGCCAGGGTAAAGCAACAACTGCGGCGCATACCCGAGCTGAAGTTTTTTCTCGACGATACGCTGGACCATGTGTTCCGGATGGAGGAACTGTTTAAGCAAATTAAAACCGACGAACAGCCGGGAGAGGAGAAGGAATAACGAACAGACGAACAAGGAACAGATGAATGAAGAAGGGGAATGATGAATTATTGATTATGAATTATTAGTTATTGGGGTCGATCCAAATTCATAGTTCATAATTCATCATTTATAATTCCCAAACCATTGGCTGTTCCACTTCATCGTTCAGTATTCCTTGTTCCTTGTTCTGCGGTTCTTTCTTAAGACTTCCTCTGTTCCTTGTTCTTCTGTTCGTCTGTTCGACATTCTCCCTCCGGTTCTAAATCTTTAACACCTTTTCATTGAACTTCCTCTTTGCCTGGCGTTATTTCAAGGCTAAAAAATCCACCAATGCCATCAATGTCATTTCGTGGATTTCCATTGTGGCCATTACCATTGGCACGGCGGCGCTCATCCTGGTGCTGAGCGTGTTCAATGGGTTTGAAGGCTTGGTCAAATCGCTGTATTCTTCTTTTTACCCCGATGTGCGCATTGGGCCCGCTGTGGGCAAAGTGCTGACGCTTACTCCTGAACAGATTCAGCGGCTTCGAGGTGTGCCCGGCGTGTTGCACCTGTCGCTGGTGGCTGAAGAAAAGGCTTTATTGCAAAATGGCGATTACCAATCCATGATTTACCTCAAGGGGGTGGACAAAGAATACACGCAGGTAACGGGGGTGGCCGCTCATGTTATAAAAGGATCGTTTCAAACCGGCACCGCCGACGACCCCCTGCTGGTACTGGGTGGTGTGGTGGAAAATGCTGTGGGCGTACAAAGCGACCGCAACCTGGCGCCGCTGGTGGTGTACCTGCCCCGGAAAACCGAGCTCAATGTAGCCAACCCGCTGGACGCCGTTTCATCCGACACCATCAATACCGCCGGGGCATTCTTGATCCAGCAGGAGTTTGATTCCAAATATGCGCTGACCAATCTTGATTTTATTAAAAGCATGATGCAACTGGAGCCAAACCAGTTTGGCGCCGCAGAAATAAGCCTGGTGCCCGGAGCCGATGAGGAAAAAGTGCAGGAATCAATCCAGGGCATGTTGGGCAGCGGTTACCAGGTGCAAACGCGGTACCAGCAAAACCAAAGTTTATACTCGGTGATGAGGGCCGAAAAATGGGTGATTTACGCCATCCTTTCCCTGATACTGGTGGTGGCTGCCTTTAATATGATTGGGGCACTAACCATGCTGGTGCTGGAGAAAAAACAGGACATTAACGTATTGCATGCCCTGGGCGCCAGCCAGCAACTGATCCGGCGCATCTTTCTTACCGAGGGGCTGCTGCTGGCCATTATAGGTGGCGGCACCGGAATGTTGCTGGCCCTGCTGCTGGCCCTGATGCAGGTAAACCTGAAACTGATCCCGCTGGAGGGCAGCAGTTTTCTTATCGATTATTTTCCCGTGCAGTTATCCCTTTACGATTTTTTGCTGGTGGGGGCTACGGTATTATTTATTGCCCTGCTGGCATCGTGGGTGCCTGCGGCCAGGGCTGCACGCCAACAGGTGGTGTTGCGGGAGGAATAATTTATTTTGCGAGGGGCCTTTTTGCCCCAAATTAAAGGGCTGGTTCTTTTTTGACCAGGGGCTGGTTTTCGCTGAACGATCCTGTTATTAAAATTGAATAAGGGCAAATGCCTAATGGTACTGGTGTTTCCAATTAAAGCAGCTTTAAACCCTTTGCGTATTGCCTGTATGGCATAATATTTATACCATTGCACCTGTCTTTTGCTGGGGCAATAACCTGGATAGAATGGCAAATGAGTAAAAATTTTTAATCATTCTTTTCTGAGCCATTTTTTCTTTATCAAGGTGAAATTTCAAAAAAAAGTAATGTTATTCTAAGAAGGGTTGCACCTTTGCGTTTATTTTTGCATCAAAGCCTGCGCTATGTTGAACTTGCTTTTGACCGGATCAATTGCTTTTATCATTACGTTCTTTGCCATCCCGGCAATCATTAAAATTGCAGAAGCAAAAAGGCTTTTTGACATTCCTGATGCCCGAAAGATTCATAAAAAACCCATTGCCTCACTGGGCGGTGTGGGCATTTTTACCGGGTTTTTCCTGGCAGACCTCCTGTTTATTTCCAGCCAGCAGCACCCCGAATTTCAATATTTCTTTGCCGCAGCCATCGTTATATTTTTCCTGGGGCTAAAAGATGACATCCTCATTATTACAGCCACAAAAAAGTTTGTAGGACAGATATCGGCAGCGGCCATTATTATTCACCTCGGCGGCCTGCAAATTGACAGCATGCACGGGCTGTTTGGGGTGCACCAGTTGCCCGAAGCCTTTAGCCTCGCCCTCAGCTACCTGACCATCATCCTGATCATTAATGCGTATAACCTCATTGATGGCGTAGACGGACTGGCCGGAATGCTGGGCTTGCTCACCATGTCGGTATTCGGTATTTATTTTTATATAGCCGGAATGGAGGCGTACTCCCTGCTGGCATTTTCGCTGGGCGGCAGCCTGCTGGCCTTTTTGATTTTCAACCACCACCCCGCCAAAATTTTTATGGGCGACAGCGGTTCGCTGATGGTGGGCCTGTTCAATGCTATTTTGGTGCTGAAATTCATTTCGGTGGCTGAAACTTCAGCCGTTCCGGTGCAGGTTCAATCAGTAGTGCCGGTAGGCATTTCTATCCTGATGATTCCCCTGCTGGATACCATCCGGGTGTTCAGCATCCGTATTTTCAGCGGCCGGTCGCCATTTTCGCCCGACCGCAACCATATTCATCACCTCCTGCTCGACAAAGGGCTGAGCCATAAGCATGTGGCGCTGGCCTGCCTGTTGCTCAATACCTTCTTTATTTCGCTGGCTTATTTTGGCCGTGGCCTCGGGCCCACCGTGCTAACCTGCACGCTGGCCACCGTTGCTTTTGGCTGCCTCAGTATTCTTATTTATTACAAAAAGCCATTTCTGCGGCACACCATGCCGTTGCCCGGCCACCGAAGCACCCTGGCTGCACAGCCTGCCACTGTTTCCTCTAAAGTGGTAGCCATCAATTCGGAGCAGCCAACTGCAGTAACGGTAGGAGAATAACCTGTTGATAATCTTATTGAAAAGCTGTTGTACCCTGCAACGGCTTTTTTAATGGGCAGGATAAAGGGTAGTGAAAACGGCATGTTTCCGGGTGGTATTTGTGCCTTGTTCATTAGATTTGTGGCCATATAAAAAAACGCAAGTATGTCAGAAGAAGTGTCGTTAACCCTTGAGATGGCAGAAGAATCGATGCAAAAAGCAATCAATCACCTGGAGGTGGAACTGGCAAAGATCCGTGCCGGTAAAGCCAATCCGCAGATGCTTGATGGCATCATGGTGGATTATTATGGAACAGCAACACCGCTGAGCCAGGTGGGCAACATCAGCGTAATGGATGCCCGTACCCTCACCATTCAGCCCTGGGAAAGAAATATGCTGCAGCCAATAGAAAGGGCCATCATCAATTCCAACATCGGCATCAATCCGCAAAATGATGGTAATTATATCCGCTTGTTTTTGCCCCCGCTTACCGAGGAGCGCCGCCGCGAACTGGTAAAGCGTTGCCAGGGCGAAGGCGAACACTCGAAAGTTTCTATCCGCAATATTCGCCGCGATGCCATCGAAAGCATCAAAAAAATGCAGAAGAACGGCCTGAGCGAGGACGCTGCCAAAGATGCCGAAGCAGATGTGCAGGAAGTTACCAATAAATACATCGGTATTGTAGACAAGCACCTCGAGAAAAAAGAAAAGGAAATCATGGCGGTGTAGGGAAGTCAGAAGTCCATAGTCCGAAGTCGGAAGACCGGAAAGACAGTAAAGACATTTACCACATTTTATATTGTCCTACAGGTAGGGAATGTAATTTTCCATACCTGTAGGACTTTTTTTTAGCCCCCATCGTCTTTGGACTTCGGACTATGGACTTCAGACTTCAGTCTTTACAGTCTTGCTGTCTTTACAGTCTTTTCCGTCTTTTTCTTATTCGCCACCCATACCCCGGTTAATATCAACACCAGGCAGGCTACCTGCATTCCCGAAACCGGTTCCTGGTCAATCAGTCCCCAACCCAGTGCTACCACCGGTATTCCGTAGGTGACCAGAGATGCAAACAGGGCACCCGCCCTTTTAATTAACGCATAAAACAAAACCGTGGCCACCGCGCTGCCCATTATGCCCAGCAGGGCTACGGCGCCAATGGATTGGCGGCCAACGCCACTTTGCCAAAGGGGCGCAAAAGCATCTTGTTGCAAGGCCACAATAGCTGCCGGGATGGCCATGCCCGCCAGTGAAACGGTAGCCATTTTCAGTGGGTTCAGGTCTTTGAGGTAACGGGATGCAAGGTGGACATTAACAGCATACAGCACGGTAGCTAAAACAATCAGCAGGGCATAGCCGCCATTTTGCAGCGAAATACCGCCTTTGGCAAGTGTAAGCAGCAACAGGCCTGCAAAGCCAATAAGCACACCTGCCAGTTTTTTCTGTTCCAGCCCGGTTTTAAAAAATAGCGCACCCAATACCACCACCAGCAGTGGCGTAAGCGAATTGAGGATGCCGGCAAGAGAAGAATCAATTTTTTTATCAATGGCAATAGCAAACAAAAAGGCAGGCAACAGGTTGCCCAGCAACCCCGACAGCAACACCAGCGGAATTTTGCGGCGGGGCATGGTAGCCACATGAGCAATGGCGAAGGGGAAAAAAACAAGGCCAGCAAAAAATATCCGCAAGGCCCCGATCTGGATGCCATTTAAACCCTGCCTGCTCCATTTCATTAAAATGAAAGAACTGCCCCAGATCAAGGATAGCAGGATAAACATCACCCAGTTTACCAGCTTTTGGTTGTGCATCATTGTGGTGCAAAAATGAGTGCATTTCGGTATACAGAAGGGCATTTTATAAAAGCGGGCCAGTAGGGGTGGCGGCAAATATTTTTGAAATACCGGGCTGGACCGATTATTTTAACCTCAACGCTAAACCCATTGCCATGTACCAACTTTCTGAAATAGCCACCCGGGCGCCAAAAGACCTTCAAAAAGAAGAAGTAAAAAAAGAAACAGAAAAACTGCTCGAAGAACTGGACGAATTGCAAAACCTGTTGTATGCCGAGGCCAAACATTCGGTGCTGGTAGTGCTGCAGGCTCCCGATGCCGGCGGCAAGGACGGCGCCATCCGCAAGGTATTTGGCCGCATCAACCCGCAGGGCGTAAGGGTGCAGTCGTTTAAAGTGCCCACCGAAGAAGAGCTGGCGCATGATTTTTTGTGGCGCATTCACCAGCATGTGCCGCAGCGCGGCATGATCCAGATTTTCAACCGGTCGCATTACGAGGATGTGCTGGTAACCCGGGTGCATGGCCACATCAACGACGAAGTGGCACACCGGCGGTTTAAAACCATCAACCATTTTGAGCGGATGTTGCTGGAAGAAAACAACACGCAGGTTTTAAAATTTTACCTGCACATTTCTCCGGAAGAACAACGCGAACGGCTGGAAGAACGCATGAACATTCCGCGTAAAATGTGGAAATACAATCCGGGCGATTTTAAGGAAGCCGAGCATTGGGACGAATACCAGAAGGCTTATGAAGATATTTTTGAGCATTGCAATGAAATACCCTGGACCATTGTGCCCTCCGACCAGAACTGGTATAAAGAACACCTTATAGCATCCAAACTTCACGAAACACTCACCGGGCTAAAGATGGAGTACCCGGTAATTACCACCCACCGCCTTTGATAATAAGCTTGATTCCTGTATCTTTTGAGCATTAAAATGCTTTTCAAATGGGAATGATTAAAGAATTCAGGGAATTTATCGCCAAAGGCAACGTAATTGATTTGGCAGTAGCCGTAATACTGGGTGCTGCATTCGGCTCCATTGTTTCTTCATTTGTAGAAGATGTCGTTACCCCGCTGCTGCTGGCACCTGCGTTGGAGGCTGCCCGGGTCAAAGACCTCGAAGCGCTTACCTGGGGTGCCGTTAAATACGGAAAATTCCTGGCGGCTATTCTGAATTTCCTGGTTGTTGCCCTGGCTTTATTTATGGTAATCCGGGCCATGAACCGCCTCAACCGGAAAAAAGCTGCCGAAGTGGCTGCACCTGCAGTTCCCGAATTGACCCTTTCGGAAAAATTACTTACCGAGATCAGGGACAGCATGAAAGGCCAGGAAAGACGGTAAAGTCAGCAAAGACAGCAAAGACAGCAAAGACGTCTACAATAAATGAATTGGTCCTACAGGTTGCAGGCAGCAATGCCCAGCACCTATAGGACCTTTTTGTTTGAATGCAAAAGTCTTTATTGTCTTTCCCGTATTTGCTGTCTTTTCCGTCTATTCGGTCTTTCCGGACTAAATTTGCCCTGTGAGCAACACCACCTACCAGATTTCGCTGCCCCAGTTTGAAGGTCCGTTCGACCTGCTCCTGTTTTTTATTGAGCGGGATGAACTGGATATTTATAACATACCCATTACCCGCATCATCAACGACTTTCTTACCTACATCCACCAGCAGGAGGTATTGAACATTGAGCTTTCCAGCGAGTTTATTCTCTTTATTTCTACGCTGATGCGCATCAAGGCAAAAATGCTGTTGCCCCGCAAAGAGTTGGATGCACAGGGCAATGAAATTGACCCGCGGCAGGAACTGGTGGATAAGATACTGGAGTATAAAAGATACAAGGAAGCCGCTGCCGAAATGGCCCTGATGGAAGCAGAGCGGATGCTGCTGGTAAAAAGGGGCAATATTCAAAAAGAACTATCACAGGTAGGCGAAGAAGCCGGCGAAGGCACCGAAATACAGGCCATTACGCTGTTTAAACTGATGAAGGCTTTTGAGCGGGCCATGGCCCGCTACCACGAACGGTTCAATAAACCGGTGCACACGGTGGTGCAGTACAACTACAGCATGGAAACCACCAAGGCCAGCATGATCTCCATTGCGCAGCGCGACCGCACCCTTTCTTTTGAAAAAATATTTGATGGCGTGGAGAACCGGGTGCATGCCATTTTTACTTTTTTATCGATGCTGGAACTGGTGCAGCAGAAATTTTTGCGCCTGATGGTAGGCGAGGGGCGCAACAATTTTATCCTTGAATACAACGAAACCGAAGAAGGCCAAACCGACGAGGAACGCATGCACCTGTTGTGATGGATCAGTTATAGATCCACAACAAAATGGGTCGTTGCGATCCATCGATCAGGGGTTTGAGGCTGTTTAAAAAATCGGGGGCCAACATCGGGCATCCCAGGCTGGTGCAAATGGGTACAGGATAAATTTCGTTGTCGGGCACACACCCGTAAGAATGCAGCACCACAAACCGTTCGAATGCCTTTGAATTGGTGGCATCCAACCCATGCAGCTTATAAGCTTTGCCAAAATTACCCCGGTAACTAAATCCCACTTTATACCTCCCCAGCGAACTGCATCCCGAATTGGGCACGTTTGAAAAAGAAGCTTCTTTAAATCCGGTTAAATCGTGGCAACTGCCATGCGCCACCAGGCCGCGTTTCACGATTTGGGCCGTTTGAAGATCGTACACAAAAAAGCGGTTGCGTCCACTGTGAATGCTCATGTCAATAAGGAAGCAATATTTGTTGGAAAGCTTTTTTTGTTGGATAAAAGACTGGGCTGCTGTTACCCTGCTTTTAAGGCGGGCCAGGAGTGCTGCTTCGGCATGTGCCACAGCTTTTAAAGATTTGGCTCCCGATTTTTGGTCATCGTGGCGGAGCACGAAAAAGTACACTCCAATAACGGCAAGCAATAAGGCTGCAACCAGTAAAACACGTTTCATCAGGGTAAGATTATGCGACGGCGTGATTCCATAAATATAATAAAAAAGCCGCTCTGGGAGCGGCTTTCAGGTATTTGAAAATTTTCAATTTAAAAAGTAGGCACTGCTTCCGGTGCCGGCTTTTTGGCCAGTTCCCGTACAGCATCGGCAATGGCCTGAGCGTCGTAGCCGCATTCGCGGTGCAGCTCTTTCAGCGTGCCGTGTTCTACAATCCGATCCGGAATGCCCAGGATGCGCACATCGGCCTTGTAACCATGTTGCTGCATAAACTCCAGCACCGCCGATCCAAAACCACCTACCACGGTCCCGTCTTCCACGGTTACAATCCGTTCGTAAGTAGAAAGGGCTTCATGCATCAGGGCTTCGTCCAGGGGTTTTGCAAAACGCATATCATAATGCGCCGGAGCAATGCCGTCGGCACGGAGGTCGCGGATGGCGGCTGCGGCAAAGTTACCGGGGTGGCCAAACGAAAGAATGGCAATGTCTTTTCCGTCGCGGAGTTTGCGGCCGGTACCGATCTTAATTTCCTCAAACGGCTTGCGCCAGTCGGCCATCACACCTTCCCCGCGTGGGTAGCGGATCACAAAAGGCATCTTAGTGCTTTCCAGTTGGGCGGTGTACATCAGGTTGCGCAGTTCCTGCTCGTTCATGGGCGCAGATATGATCATGTTGGGGATGCAGCGGAAATAAGGAATATCGTAGGCGCCGTGGTGCGTAGGCCCGTCTTCGCCCACCAGCCCTGCGCGGTCGAGGCAAAAGATCACCGGCAGCTTTTGAATGGCCACGTCGTGCACGGCCTGGTCAAATGCCCGCTGCATAAACGAAGAGTAAATATTGCAAAAAACCTTCAGGCCCTGGGTGGCCATACCGGCACTCACCGTAACGGCGTGTTGTTCGCAAATACCCACGTCGATGGCGCGGTCGGGCATTTTGTCCATCATGATCTTTAGCGAACAGCCGCTGGGCATTGCCGGAGTAACGCCGAAAATGGCTTTGTTCCCTTCTGCCAGCTCCATGATTGTGTGGCCAAATACATCCTGGTATTTAGGCGGCTGCGGCAGGTCGAAGCTTTTTTTGTAGATCTCACCGGTGATCTTATCAAACAGGCCGGGGGCATGCCACTTGGTCTGGTCTTTTTCCGCCAGGGCATAACCTTTCCCTTTAACCGTAACAATGTGCAGGATCTTTGGTCCCGGAATATTGCGCAGGTCTTGCAGCGTATCCACCAGCTTGGTGATGTTGTGCCCGTCAATGGGTCCAAAATAGCGCAGGTTCAGGGCCTCAAACAGGTTGCTGCTTTTCGATACCATGCCTTTGATGCTGTGTTCCAGTTTGGAGGCCATATCGCGGGTAAAACGTTTGCCCACGGGCAGCTTACCCAGTATCTTCCAAACGTCGTCGCGCAGCTTGTTGTAGGTCTGCGAGGTGGCAATATCGGTCAGGTATTCTTTAAGCGCCCCCACATTGGGGTCGATGCTCATACAATTGTCGTTCAGGATAATGAGCACATCTGCATCGGCCACGCCGGCATGGTTCATGGCTTCAAACGCCATACCCGCGGTCATGGAGCCGTCACCGATCACGGCCACTGATTTGCGGTCGGGCTCTCCTTTATATTTTGCCGCAATGGCCATACCCAGCGCCGCCGAAATTGACGTGGAAGAATGGCCTACGCCAAAAGTGTCGTACTCGCTTTCGCTGCGCTTGGGAAAACCGCTGAGACCGCCATATTTGCGGTTGGTGCTGAAATTATCGCGGCGGCCGGTGAGTATTTTGTGGCCATAAGCCTGGTGGCCTACGTCCCACACCAACTGGTCGTACGGGGTATTGTACACATAGTGCAGGGCCACGGAAAGCTCCACTACGCCCAGAGAAGCGGCAAAATGGCCGCCATGCACGCTCACCACATCAATGATGTACTGGCGCAATTCATCGCACACCTGAAAGAGCTTTTCTTTGGGTACTTTTTTCAGGTCTTCTGGGCTGTCAATAGAGCGAAGCAGGTTTCCGGATTCAATTTGCATGTGCACAATTTGATGGTGTAAAAGTAGCAGTTTCCGAAGAATAGGGGATGTGCTTGTTTTGGGGCACAAGAGTAATATTTACCGGCAAAAGGGAAAATACCCCCGACCTCGCCTTTTCCCAATCCGAACCTTCCTGTATACTGAGCCTGTGCCGGGTCCTCTTTACAGATGCATCAATTATTATTCCCTGCCCCTTTTTGCAACAACCGGAAAGGCGTTCTGGTTGCAATTTGACCCAATGATAGGGGAATAACTTTTAATCGGATGGGTAAATTGGATGTACGCTGTCAAAATCAATTTGTGCGGCAGCCGTTTTTCCATTTGGATAAGCTACGCCCCACTGGTAACTTTAGGCGGTGCTTTGCACCAACTAACGTTTAGATTTAACATATGAACCGTTCCGTGAAGCGCTACTGGGCTTTTCAACTTGTTGGCTGGGGCGTTTTTGCCCTCATTAATATATTCTTTGCTTTTTTGTTCAACCAGGTTAGCGAACGAATGTTGTACCGCCTCATTTTTTACATTGAGATCGGCATCATATTCACCCACCTGATGCGGGAAACGATTCACAAAATGAACCTGGTGATGAAAAGCCTGCAGCAGCAGATCTTTATTTTCATCATCCTCGCAGTAGTGTTCGACGTGTTTCTTGTTTCGGTGCAAACGCCTTTCGAGCAGGTTTGCGGCCTGCTGTCGCCTGCCCGCCGCGACCAGCCTTTTCACCGCCTGTTTTTTTACAATTTTGCTTCTGCCATCCCGCTGCTGTTTATCTGGAACCTCATTTACTTTATGTACCACTACGTGGAAAAAAGCCGCAAACAGCAGATGGACACCATCAAGCTGGAAGCACTGGTAAAAGAGCTGGAATTAAAAACGATCAAGGCGCACATCAATCCCCATTTTATTTTCAATGCCCTCAATTCCATCCGGGCACTCATAGACGAAAACCCCGGACGGGCCCGCAAAGCTGTCACCGAACTGAGCAACATACTGCGCAGCTCCCTACAGGCAGAAAAAGGCGAAACGGTGAGCTTTCAGGAAGAATTAAAGATCGTAAAAGATTATCTTGCCCTAGAACATATGCGTTTTGAAGACCGCCTGCAGGTGGCCTATGAAGTAGACGATGCCACGCTTACCCACCCGGTGCCGCCCATGATGCTGCAAACGCTGGTGGAAAATGCCATCAAACACGGCATCAGCAAGCAAATGCAGGGGGGCATGGTCAGAATTCATTCGGGCAACCGCGGGGCCTTCCACGAGCTGGTGATCCAGAACACGGGGCATTTGAACGGAGGCGCTACCAGCGGTGGCTTTGGGCTGAGCAGCACGCAGGACCGCCTGAGCCTGCTGTACGGCGACAAGGCCCGGTTCGAAATTAAACAGGCATCGCCCACCCTAGTGGAAGCAAAAGTGCTTATTCCCTTATCAAACCAATAACCGCACATGAGTATCAAAGCAATTATTATCGACGACGAGCGGCTGGCCCGCACCGAGCTGCGCAAACTGCTGCAGGATTTCCCGGAAGTGGAGGTGGTAGACGAAGCCGCTAACGCACAGGAAGGCCTGGCCCGCATCGAGACCCATAACCCCGATCTTATTTTCCTGGATATACAAATGCCGGGCAAAACCGGCTTTGACCTGCTTTCGGAGCTGGACCGTGCCCCGCAGGTGATTTTTACCACCGCCTACGATGAGTATGCCCTGAAGGCTTTTGAGGTAAATGCCCTGGACTACCTGCTGAAACCCATTGAACCCAAGCGCCTGGCCGATGCGCTGAATAAACTGGCAGCCGGCGAAAACGGAAACGGCGCAGCCACCAACGGCAGCAGTGAACCCACCACCGAAAACCGCAGCCTGCTTACCGAGCACGACCAGGTGTTTGTAAAAGACGGCGAACGCTGCTGGTTTGTAAAGCTGGGCGACATTCGCCTGTTTGAAAGCGTGGGCAACTATGCCAAGGTATTTTTTGGGGCCAACAAGCCCTTGATCCTGAAATCCTTAAATGCGCTGGAAGAGCGGCTAGATGAAAAAGTGTTTTTCCGCGCCAACCGAAAGCATATTGTAAACCTGCGCATGATTGAAAAGATCGAGCCCTATTTCAACGGCGGCCTGCTGCTGGAACTAAAAGGCGGGGAAAAAGTGGAAGTGAGCCGGCGCCAAACGGTGAAGTTCAAGGAAATGATGTCGTTGTAGGAAAGACGGAAGACGGAGGTCGGAAGAGGGAAGACGGGAAAGTCTGGAACGACAGGAAAGACGGAAAAGAAGATTTAGAAGCTGATGCGGTACTTTTTGGCTTTTTAATTTTGCCTTATGACTTTCGGCAATTCCGCCCAATTCCTATTTGCTTAATAATCATTAATATCGTGCAAGCGGCCAGCCAACAGTTGGCCGCTTTTTTTACTACACATGAAAAGAATATTGTTTCCCCTGTTGGTGGCCTGCGCTACCACTGCCTGTGCCCAAACCGCAACCCAGATCAAAGCCGATGTTGCCGAAGTGCGCCGTATAGAAACCGTGCTGTCGCACGATAGCATGCAGGGCCGCCGCGCCGGCACCCCAGGCAGCGACAAAGCCGCTGCATTTATTGCTGCCGAATTTAAGAAGGCGGGTTTACAGCCCCTGCCTGGTGGCAGCTACCTCCAAAGCTTTAAAGTATTGCGGCCCAAGCAAACGGCGCTTACGGCTACACTCAATGGCGCTGCATTGGACGCCAAAAATGTACTGGTCATAACCACGCAGCCCGATCTGAAAGTGGCCAACACCTCGGGATATAAAACCGTTACCATTGCTGCCGGCGAAAGCATTGCAGAAAAAGCAACCGCTGCTGCGCAAAGCGACACCAACACGGTGGTGTTTGTGGACACATCTTTTTCCGGCATATTTCCCCGCCTGGCTGCCTTTAAGCGCCAACTGTTTTCCGGAAGATCCAACGTGGTATTCATCCTTGCAGCCGGGCAGCCCCAAAGCTTTGAAGTGTCGGTGCAGCATACTTTTGACGAAACCTCCATGGCCAACGTAGTGGGTATTTTGCCCGGAAAGGACAGGGCAGCAGAGCAGGTTATTTTTTCGGGACACTACGATCACTTGGGAGTTGGCAAACCGGTGAACGGCGATTCTATTTACAATGGTGCCAACGACGATGCCGCAGGCATTACCGCCGTGATCATGCTGGCCAATCATTTTAAAAAGATGGGCGGCAACCAGCGCACCCTGGTGTTTGCAGCTTTTACTGCAGAAGAAGTGGGTGGTTTTGGAGCGCAGTATTTTTCCAAACAGTTTGACCCGGCCAAGGTGGCGGCCATGTTCAATATTGAAATGATCGGCACGGAAAGCAAGTGGGGCAAGAATTCTGCCTTTATCACCGGGTTTGAAAAAACGGACATGGGTACCATTTTGCAAAAAAACCTGCAGGGCACCAGTTTTACTTTTCACCCCGATCCTTATCCCGACCAGCAATTGTTTTACCGTTCTGATAATGCCACACTTGCCCGCTTAGGTGTGCCTGCACATACCATTTCCACCTCTAAAATGGACAGCGAAAAACATTACCACACGGTAGACGATGAAATTGAAACCCTGGACTTGGAAAACATGGCCGCCATTATCCGGGCCATAGCCCAAAGCAGCCGCAGCATTGTAGAAGGCAAAGACACGCCTTCAAGGGTAAATACAAAAGACTTGCGCTAACATGATGCGGCGCAATTTTGCCCTTTGGGTGGCGTTGGTTTTTGCGGGAGCCGTGCATGGCCAGGAAGACAGTACTGGGGTAGATGCGGTAAAACTGCAGCATAACCTGCGGGTGCTGGCTGCCGACTCCATGAAGGGCCGCGGCAACTACACACCGGAACTGAAAAAGGCCGCAACATTTATTCAAAACGAGTTTAGGGCAGCAGGTTTGCTGCCCTATTTTTCTGGCGACAGTTACCTGCAGTTTTTTAACGAAGGACCGATCGTTCCGTCCCTTCTTGCCCGCATGGACAGCGCAAATTATGAAAGCGACAAGGTGCTGGCCAACGTAGTAGCGGTTTTGCCCGGCACCACCCATGCCGGCGATACCCTTATTTTTTCGGCGCATTACGACCATGTAGGTACGGAACCAGGATCATCGAGGTATGACGGTATTTACAATGGGGCCAATGACAACGCCTCGGGTACTGCAGCCTTGCTGGCGCTGGCGCATTATTTTGCCGAAAGAAAAAACAATGCACGAACACTTGTGTTTTGTGCCTTTGCAGGCGAAGAACTGGGCCTGGTAGGTTCCCGGCATTTTGCCCCTATAGTAGATGCCAAAAAAGTGCTGGCCGTGGTCAACCTCGAAATGCTGGGCCGGCACGGTGCGGCAGGGATCAATTCGTTTTTTATTACCGGCACCCGGTACTCCACCCTGCCCGATATTTTTAAAAAAGCCCTGGCAGGGGCCCAGGTGAAATTAAAGCGGGAGGTATACAGCGAGTATGGCGATCTTTTTTTGCGCTCCGACAATTACCCTTTTGCCCGGCGGGGCATTCCGGCCCATACGGTTATGAGTAGCGACGACAGCGAACGTTGTTACCACCGCCCCTGCGATGACTGGAAATCGATCAACGAAAAGCATTTATTGAATGTAACCAACGGCATTATTACCGCCACCCGCACACTGGTAAGTGGAGCCGACCAACCAGTGATGAAAGTGGTACCGAAATAGGGGGAAAGAGAGGGGACCAGGAACTACTGACTACAGACTTCGGATAAAGTTAACTGGCTTTACACAGTGCGGGAATTCCGCGATCCGTCAACCCCACTCATGTACAGAAGATGCACATAGGAGCAAAGTCGAACCCTTGTTCTTCTGTCCACATTGCGAAAAACTGCTGAAATGCGCTGTTTGTTTATGGATTCAAGAAATATTTTGCCTTACACCTTCCTCGTCAATGAAAGTTAATCCTTCGGCTTTCACTACCAAATTATCTTCTTCATGTGGCATTCCAATATTACCGTAAGGGTCAAGGGATAGATAAAAACCTTCATTGTCAATTCTAACGAATGTCACATCTGTACATCCGCCATCGGTCGGAAAGTCTTCAAAAAAATAAATCTCTGAAACGCCTGTAAATTCAAATTCAATCAGACAAGGCTCAAGTTTTTGTTTGGTGAGAAGTCTTCTTATTTTGAGCTTAACTTGAAATTTCTTTGTTTCATATTCAAGTCGGAATGCGAGAATCTGACCATCACCTAAAATATAGCGGTTTAAAAAATCCTCGAAGTTCATGAATGGTGCAGATTATGGCGCATAACTGTAAAAGGATGATTTACACCCGTGATAATTGGTGTACGGCCGCCGCCATTTCACCAATCAGCAGCGGGTCTTTTTCCAGCGAGTTGCCCACTACCACCACATCGGCGCCTGCCTTGCAATTGAGGTACGCTTTTTCGGCGCTGCGTATGCCGCCGCCAACCACCAGCGGCACCGAAATTTGGCTTGCAACTGCCGCAATCATTTCTTCCGGAACCGGTTTTTTGGCGCCGCTGCCTGCATCCAGGTAAATGAGCTTAAGTCCCAGCATTTCGCCGGCCAGTGCCGTACATAACGCAATATCGCTTTTGTCGGAAGGGATGGGGGCTGCATTGGAAATATAAGACACCGTTGTAGGGGCTCCGCCGTCAATAACCATATATCCGGTAGGCAGCACTTCCAGCCCGCTGCGTTTTACAGCCGGTGCCGAAAGCACATGCTGTCCTATTAACAGCTCGGGATTGCGCCCCGAAATAAGCGACAGGTACAGCAACGCATCGGCTGCAGGACTGATTTGAGAAGGGGATCCCGGGAACAGGATAACGGGAATAGAGCAACGATCTTTAACGCCCTGAATACATACATCTAGGTTATCGGAAACCACCAGGCTGCCCCCAACAAAAAAGTAATCAACGCCGGCATCTACCGACAACCGAACAAGAGCATCCAGGTGTGCGGGTGCCGCTTTATCGGGGTCGATGAGTACTGCCAATGCCTTTCTGCCCCATTTTTTTTGTTCCAAAAGTTTCGGATAAACAGCCATCAGCTTCCCGGGAATTATTGTGCGGCAAAAATGCGAAAAGTTTTGGTAATGAACGGGGAAGAAAGATGTAGCCATCCAAAGTGCAAAGATTTACACCAATAGCTTCAATCATTTATGCGATGCTTTATTTTAATCTGTTGGGGCAGGTGTGCCCCAGCAAACGATACATATTTTTTCCAATTAAAGTGCATTAAGAAATAGTGAAGGATGTGCATAACTGTAGTTTGTGTTAAGTGTCGACTAAATACTTAAAGGGACATTCGGGTCAAAAATCGCCGTCGAATCTACCTGTTCTGTGCATAATTAAATTCAAGCCCAGCAATACTTTGCACCATTTCCCACAAGTGAAAATTGGGGTAAGGATAAGGGCGCTGCAGGCCAAAAAAAGTTTGCCACAAAATGTGTATTTCCAGTGTATAAGTCGCGTAACTGGCTGCTGGCTTGCATTACCCAAAATGTCCACAAATGTTATCCACCGATGTGCGTATCTCTGGCTCCTTTTTTTCGCCACACAAGAATATTTTCGTCCTCCCGCCTAACTTTTTTGCGGGCTTAACGGACGGATATGGATCTCTTCAACATAAACTCTTTTGATATGCCCAGCGCCCAAAAACCAACAGCCAAAGGACTTACGTTTACCCGTAAGTTTACCCGCGACGATGTTCCCGTATTTGATCAATTCGAATACGATTACCGCACTTCCGTGATCCGCAACCCCAGCGGAGAGGTGGTGTTTGAAATGACCAACGTGGAAGTGCCGAAAGGCTGGAGCCAGATTGCTACCGATATCCTGGCCCAGAAATATTTTCGTAAGGCCGGCGTGCCGCAGCCCGATGGAACTTCCGGCCGCGAAACTTCGGTAAAGCAGGTGGCCCACCGTATGGCCAATTGCTGGCGGGTTTGGGGTGATCGCTATGGCTATTTCAATACAGAGAAAGACGCCACCGTTTTTTACGAAGAACTGGTGTACAGCATACTGGCACAAATGTGTGTGCCCAACAGCCCGCAGTGGTTCAATACCGGCCTGCACGAAAGCTACGGCATTACCGGCAAGCCGCAGGGCCACTACTTTGTAGACCAGAAGGATGGTCAGTTGAAGAACTCCACATCGGCATATGAGCGCCCGCAGCCACATGCCTGCTTTATCCTGAACGTGGAAGACGACCTCGTTGGCGATGGCGGCATCATGGACCTGTGGGTTCGCGAAGCCCGCATTTTCAAATATGGTTCCGGTGTGGGCACCAACTACTCCAACATCCGCGGCGAAGGCGAGAAGCTTTCCGGCGGTGGCACTTCTTCGGGCCTTATGTCGTTTTTAAAAATCGGTGACCGCGCAGCGGGTGCCATCAAAAGCGGCGGCACTACCCGCCGGGCAGCCAAGATGGTGTGCCTCGACCTGGACCACCCCGAGATCGTGGAGTTTGTAAACTGGAAAGTAGAAGAAGAGAAAAAAGTAGCTGCGCTTATTGCTGCGGGCTATCCTTCCGATTATGAAGGCGAGGCCTACCGCACCGTATCGGGCCAAAATTCGAATAACTCGGTTCGTATCCCCAATTCATTTTTTGAAAAACTGGAGAAGGACGAAGACTGGGAACTGAAAGCCCGCACCGATGGCCGCACCATGAAGAAAGTGCCTGCCCGCGAACTGTGGAACCAGATCAACTATGCCGCTTGGCGTTGCGCCGACCCCGGCACCCAATACGATACCACCATCAACGAGTGGCATACCTGCCCCGAAGGTGGTCCCATCAGGGCATCCAACCCTTGCTCGGAATACATGTTCCTGGATAACACCGCATGTAACCTGGCATCGGCCAACCTGATGAAATTCTTTGATGTAGATACGGCTCAATTTGATGTAAACGGTTTCGCATATTGCTGCCGGTTATGGACCACCGTGTTGGAAATTTCTGTGCTGATGGCACAGTTCCCTTCCAAAGAAGTGGCCCAACTAAGCTACGAATACCGCACACTAGGTTTGGGCTATGCCAACCTCGGCACCATGCTGATGGTAAGCGGCATTCCTTATGACAGCGAAAAGGCCCGCGCTATTTCCGGCGCCATCACCGCCATCATGACCGGTACGGCTTATAAAACTTCTGCGGAAATGGCTTCTTTCCTCGGTGCCTTCCCCCGCTACGAAGAAAATAAGGAGCACATGCTCCGCGTAATGCGCAACCACCGCCTGGCGGCTTACGACGCCGACAGCTACGAAGGACTGAGCGTAAAACCACAAGGCCTGAAAGCCGAGCATTGCCCCAACTACCTGCTGGCTGCTGCCTGCAAGGCATGGGATGATGCAGTAGAACTAGGAGAGCAATGGGGCTACCGCAATGCACAGGCAACGGTAATTGCACCCACCGGCACCATCGGCCTGGTAATGGATTGCGACACCACCGGTGTGGAGCCCGATTTTGCCCTGGTGAAATTCAAAAAACTTTCCGGTGGCGGTTATTTTAAAATCATCAACCAGTCGGTGCCAGTGGCACTGCGCAACTTGGGTTATGGTGCCCGTGAAGTGGATGCCATTATCAAATACGCAGTTGGTTCAGGGACCTTTGCCGGTGCGCCCCACATCAACCACCAAACCCTGAGCGAAAAAGGATTTATTGCAGAAGAAATAAAGAAACTCGACAAAGCTGTTGGTTCTGCATTTGAAATTGGTTTTGTGTTCAACGTCTATAATTTGGGTGAAGAGTGCCTCCAGCGCCTGGGCTTTAAACCCGAAGATTATTACAACTTCGAGTGGAGCCTGCTGGAAGCACTTGGATTTACCGATAGCCAGATTGATGCAGCCAACGATTATGTGTGTGGCACCATGACCGTAGAAGGCGCCCCTTACCTGAAGGCTGAGCACCTGGCAGTATTTGACTGCGCCAATAAGTGCGGTAAAAAAGGCGAACGCTATATCCATGCACATGGCCACATCCGCATGATGGCTGCTGCGCAACCCTTTATCTCGGGTGCTATTTCCAAAACCATTAACCTGCCGCATGAAGCAGTAGTGGAGGAAATTGCGGATTCTTATATGCTTAGCTGGCAGTTGGGTTTGAAGGCCTGCGCTTTATACCGCGATGGTTCGAAAATGAGCCAGCCGCTGAGCAACAAAAGCGACAAAAAGAAAAAAGACGAAGAACCCGAAGCAGCGGCAGAACAGGAAGTGGAAGCCAACATCAATGGCAACGGCATGGTAGATATGGGCCAGCTTACCATTGATGAATTGCTGGAAGAAGTACAAAAAAGGGTGCAGGATTCACCTGATACGCAATTGAAGCGCCAACTGGCCCGCATTGTAGAGCGCCGCACCTTGCCCGCCAAGCGCCGAGGATTTACCCAAAAAGCAAAGATCAACGGACAGGCTATGTTTGTACGCACCGGTGAGTATGCCGATGGTACGCTGGGAGAGATCTTTATTGATATGGCCAAAGAAGGGGCTACCATGCGCAGCATGCTCAACTGCTTTGCCATCTCGGTTTCCCTGGGCTTGCAATACGGGGTGCCGCTGGAAGAATACGTAGAGAAGTTTGTATTCACTAAGTTCGACCCGGCCGGTTTTGTGGAGCATCCAAACATTAAGTCAGCTACATCGATCGTAGACTTTATCTTCCGCTTGCTGGGTTACGAATACCTGAACCGCACCGACCTGGTGCATGTGCTGGACAAGCCCGAGGTAATGAATACCGGAACAGATGCATGGGACGAGCCGATGAAAACTCCGGAACTGTCGCAAGTGCGGGTAGTGGCCCCGGCCGCAGCACCTGCTGCAAAGCCCGTAGCGCAAAAGGTAGCTGCCAAAGCAGAAGTAAAAATGGACGCCGTGAATGCGGCAGCAAAGAGCATGCAAAGCGATGCGCCTGCTTGTAACACCTGCGGTCATATAACCGTAAGAAGCGGTACCTGCTACAAGTGTTTGAATTGCGGCAATAGCATGGGATGTAGCTAAGCAGCAACAGTTGCAACTTTTTAGGAAGGCACTATTGATCGGTAGGCTATAATTACTGGGTTATGATAAGCAAATGCCCTGCAGCAATGCAGGGCATTTTTGTTGGTTGGAATTATTATGGGTTTTATAAAAAGCAATGGATTATCTGACCGTCATTACGAGGCGCTGCAGATGTTGTTTGTGATAGAACATCTTATGCGCCGAAGCAATCTCCTGTACATGGTCGGGTGCTTTGTAACATGGTTGTTTTGGAAACGTTTTGCATTAGCAGTAGATTGCTTCGGCGCATAAGATGCATTTGGCAAGCTAGCCTCCGCAGCGCCTCGCAATGACGATAGGGTTGCCTGGCTCAAAATCAAGCATTGTGTTTAGCAAAAAAAAGTACAAACGTCTTTGCTACCAACAAAAATGCGCACCTGCTTTGTAGCAGGTGCGCATTTCAATAAATAAAGCAAGGTTATTTATTATCGCCGCCAAAAATGCTGCTGACAGCACCTTGCAGCATCGGGTATTTTTCTACCACAAAATCCTTCAGCGTGTGTAATACTTGCTGTGCCTGCTCGTCCGAAAGGTTTGCATTGGTTTTCAGCCGGTCAAGCAATTCGGTTACCTGGCCTTGTGCGTTGTCTTTGTTCATTCCGCCTAACATATTTCCAAACATGGTTTCGTATTTATATGATGAATGTTGAATTATAAGTTATGAATTATGATGTATGAATGATGGATTCGAGCACATTGATGAACACCCAATAATTTATAATCAATAATTCATAATTGGCTAAACTCTTATGCTACTTTCAGCAGGCTTAGTTTGCTCTTGTCAAACTTGCGGCGGGCATAGTCCATATCGAGGTTAAAGAACTTTTCCTTGGAAGAAGGCAGCTCAAACATGGCATCGGTAAGGATGCCTTCGCAAATGCTGCGCAGTCCGCGGGCACCCAGCTTATATTCCATGGCTTTTTCTACAATAAAATCCAGCACATCGTCTTCAATATGGAGTTGAATGCCTTCCAACTCAAACAGGCGGTGGTACTGCTTTGACAATGCATTTTTTGGCTCCGTCAAAATGGCACGCAGTGTGGGCACATCCAGCGGGTCGAGGTGGGTAACCACGGGCAGGCGCCCCAACAGTTCGGGGATCAAGCCAAAGCCTTTTAAATCCTGTGCATTTACATAACGCAGCAGGTTTTTCTTCATACTTTCCTGCAGGTTCTTGTCCACATTAAACCCGATGGTATTGGTTTGCACCCTGCGGGCAATAATGCGGTCGATACCATCAAACGCGCCACCGCAGATAAACAGAATGTTCTGTGTGTTGATCTTAATCAGCTTTTGCTCGGGATGTTTGCGGCCCCCTTGTGGCGGTACCAGCACGTCGGTGCCTTCCAGCAATTTGAGCATGCCCTGTTGCACGCCTTCACCGCTTACGTCGCGGGTGATAGATGGATTATCACCCTTGCGGGCAATCTTATCAATTTCATCGATGTATACAATGCCCCGTTCGGCGGCGGTTACATCATAATTACAAACTTGCAGCAGGCGGGTTAAAATGCTTTCTACGTCTTCGCCCACATAGCCGGCTTCGGTAAACACCGTGGCATCTACAATAGCAAAAGGAACATTGAGCAACTTGGCAATGGTTTTGGCCAGCAGGGTTTTGCCCGTGCCGGTTTCGCCTACCATGATGATGTTGCTTTTTTCAATCTCGATTTCGGAGTTGGCGTATTCGCCGCTTTTGTATTGCAGCCGCTTGTAATGGTTGTATACTGCTACGGCCATAACCCTTTTGGCTTCGTCCTGGCCGATCACGTACTCGTCGAGAAACTTTTTAATCTCCACCGGTTTTTTCACGGTGAGCTTGAAAGAGGAGGCGGCCTTTTCGTCCCGCACCATCAGTTCCTGCTCAATGATCTCCCGGGCATGATCCACGCAGTTTTCGCAGATATGCCCTTCCTGGCCGGCGATCAGGATCTTTACTTCATCGCGGCTGCGGCCACAAAAGGAACAGTGTAACAGGTTTTTTGCCATTGCTGTGCAGTTGATGCGTACTATTTAGAGGCTGCATGGTGCGTATAACGCTGCATCCATGGGCAAAAGTAAAAAAAACAGTTGGGCAGAAAGGGTTAAAAAAAGTTGGAAGTCGGAAGTCGGAGGTCAGAAGGCGGAAAAAAGGCAATGGTTCAAAGAAAAAAATCCTGCCGGTAAGGAAAAAAAGCTTCGATACCAGCAGGACTATTTATATGGTCTTAAACGTCTTTCCGGACTTTTTCCGACTTCGGTCTTCCGACTGCTCTTAATACAGCTTCGTCACAATTTCATCCACAATGCCGTATTCGATCGACTTTTCGGCGTCCATCCAGTAATCACGGTTAAAGTCTTTCATAATCTTTTCGAAGGTTTGACCGGTATTCTCGGCAAGGATGCGGGCACCCATTTCCTTGGTGCGCTTGATTTGCTCGGCATGGATCTCCATGTCGGCGCTAACGCCCTGGATATGGCCACCCAGCGAAGGCTGGTGAATCATTACCTCGCCATGCGGGAAAATAAACCGTTTGCCTTTGGTGCCGCCACTCAACAGGATAGAGCCCATCGAGGCAGCCAGGCCCATACAAATGGTGCTTACGGGGCTTTTGATCATCTGCATGGTATCATATATCACCATGCCTGAGGTAACGGCCCCACCTGGGCTGCTGATGTAAAATTTGATTTCCTCGCCCGGATTATCAGCTTCCAGCAGGAGCAGTTTGGTTACCACATCCTTTGCAGATCGGTCGTCTACCACACCCCAGAGATAAATGCTGCGCGTTTTAAAAAAATGCTTCTCCAAGCGCTTGTACAGCATCTCGGTGTCGGTTTTTGCCCGCAGTTCTTTTTCTTGGTCATCTTCTTCGGGTTCTTCTTCGTTAAAAATGCCTTTATTCAGATATAATTTATTGAGGTTCATGTGGGGTTAAGTTTTTTCGTGAAATGTCGAAATGAAGGTCCATGGTCCATCGTCTATGGTCCATGGACCTGACCATACTTATTTCTTTTCCTTTCTCGGGTTTACCAGCAGCACTTCGTCTACCAGGCCGTACTCCTTGGCTTCTGCAGCCCGCATCCAGTAGTCGCGGTTCAGGTCATTCTCGATGCGCTCAACATCCTGGCCGGAGTGGTGACTGTAGATCTCGTACAGTTCGCGTTTCAGTTTTTTGATCTCGCCAACCGTGATCTCGATGTCTGTAGCCTGGCCGCCAATGGCGCCGGAAGGCTGGTGCATCATCACACGGGCATGCTTCAGGGCGGCGCGTTTGCCGGCAGTGCCGGCGCAAAGCAGCAGCGAGCCCATGGAGGCAGCCATGCCAATGCAGATGGTGCTTACATCGGGCGATACAAACTGCATGGTATCGTAAATGCCCAGGCCGGCATATACCGATCCGCCTGGGGAGTTGATATACATGTTTATATCGCGGGTGCGGTCGGTAGAATCTAGAAAGAGCAGCTGCGCCGTAATGATGTTGGCCACTTCATCATTAATAGGATACCCCAGGAAAATAATGCGGTCCATCATCAGGCGGCTGTACACGTCCATTACAGCCACATTCATGGGCCGCTCTTCAATGATATTAGGTGTAAGGGCCGTAACCAGGTATTTGTTATAGCTGTTGAGCGTATTACTGGAAATACCGCGGTCCTTAACGGCGTATTTTTCAAATTCAGAGGAAAAACTCATATCGTCTTGATTATAGGTAAGGCAATTTAATGGTTTGTGTTCTATCAAATAGCATGCTCGGGTGCAAATTGCGCCAAAAGGGCAGAAGCGGGGTTAAAGGAAGGAAGCAATTAGCACCCATATAGGAGACAGGCCATTAACTCGTGCCTGGTTAATATTTTCAATGCCCAACCTGGTGCCGGCTGTTTGCTCCCCGTTTACCGCTTGTGTAATGGTGTGCATCGGGTGGTTTAATAGGCAACAGCCGAAGCAGGGAAACGGTTGCCTGAAAGCTTACAACCGGGCAGTGAAAATGGAGGCAGCACAACTTTGTTTTAAAGTGGCTCCACCCATCTAATGCTGGGCATTAAAGCCCAAGCCCTTTACTAATTTACTAGTATTGTTAATCCACTGATTCAAAAACCGGAAGCATGAAACCACTGATCTTTTTGTTTTTGATTTGGTCGCAGGGTGCCGGAGCACAGCAACTGGCCCTGCTCGACCGCAACTTTAAAGAGCCTTTTCTTTTACGCGACACCTTTACCATCCAGGATGTAGCACAGGGTGCCTTTCCGCTGTACACCGAGGATATTCCTGCCGTCATTGCCCATCTGGAAGTTATTGCCCGCCAACTGGCATCCCCGCAGGTATCGCATAGCGAGCCAGAAACTTTTGCTGCACAACATGCGCATTTATTTCTGGTGCGGAAAAATAACCTCTATAGCTGTGTGCTGCAAAGCAGCAACAAGCAATTTTCCGTTCCAATGGTGGTGGGCAGGGGCACCCGGAAAACCACCCACCGGGCCATAAGCAGGTTTATAGAGTACCTGCGTCAGAATAGGGCGGTGGCACAAGAACATTTATTGCCGCAATAGCAAGCAGAAAATTTTTTATGGAAACTATGTTGCAGAAGGCCAGTAGGGCCTTTTGCATTTACTGCCCTGATTGCCAAGGGCTGCAATGCAAAATGAATTGTGGAGAGCGCTTGAAGTTTTAGCTCCCCACTTTGACCGCCTAAAAAAAGATAAAAAATTTAGCAAAGTCCTATTGCAAATATTAATCATATTTATTTTCTTCGTGTTTACAACCAAAACAAAACCCTACCAAAACGGCTGCTTGCTTCCCTGATCTTCTGCCCTTTATTGCAACCTAGTTAGATACCAGACCCTAACTTTTTTAAATATTGTACTGCCATGTTTACAATGTGCATAAGGCGCACCCATATGGTGTGGCTTGCAGGTATTTTGTTGCATGCTCCTGCCGCTTGTGCCCAGGAGGTTCATCCGTTTTTTGATGCGGGAAGTGCTTTTTCGCAAAAAATATTCCGTGCCATTCAGGAGCGTTCATCGGGCTATAGAAAAAAACTGTCGGCCAGTACGGCAAAATACACAGCCAGACTAAAGAAAGAAGAGGACGAGCTATGGAAAAAACTGGCTACAAAAGATACTCTTTTGGCTCGGTTTATATCAACAAAAGATTTGGAAAATAATAGCCATTATGTAACGGTGCACCAACAGTTCACCAGTGTAGCAAGCACCTATTCGGGCCGACTTGATTCCCTTGCAACAGCCGTCCGTTTTCTTCAAACACAAGCTTCTGTTTTGAAATTGGATAACGGAAAGCTGCAGCAAACACTTACCAGCCTGGATGCATTTAAAAGCGAACTGGAACATGCCGAGCATATTACCAACCTTTTGCAACAGCGCAGCACTTTGTTACAGCAACAGGTACAACGATTGGGCATGCATCGGGAAATGCGCAGGTTTTCGAAGCAATTGTATTATTACCAGGCCCAGGTGGCCCAGTATAAAAAAATGTTTGAGAGCCCGAGGAATATTGAACTGAAACTGCTGCAGGTTGTGAGCGAAGTGCCGCAGTTTAGAAAGTTCTTTGCGGCAAATGCACAACTGGCCAGGTTGTTTACCCTTCCTGATCCCGATGGTGCTGCAATGCCCTCTTTAGCCGGCATGCAAACAAGGTCCAGCATCAGTGCTCTCCTGATTGACCGATTTGGAACGGATGTACCTGTACAAAACCTTTTGCCATCCCAAGAACACAGCATGGTTAGTGAATTGAAAAATAAATGGAACCAATACAAGGAAGGATCGCTGGGCAATGGGACAGAAAAGCAGGTAGAAGGCCAGGATTTTAAACCAAACCAGCAAAAAACAAAAAGCCTTGTGGAGCGATTGGAATGGGGCGCTGATGTACAAAGCCAGAAGTCATCACACTTTTTTCCGGTATCCTCCAACATGGGATTGCTCCTGGGATATAAACTAAACGACAAAAGCCTCATTGGGGTAGGCGCTGCCTATAAAATGGGATGGGGCAAAGGCTGGAATAATCTTCAAATTTCACATCAGGGTTTTGGATTCCGGTCTTTTGTGGATTGGCAGGTAAAAGGAAGTTTTTATTTACGTGGTGGCTACGAACGAAACTATAGTGCAGTTTTCAAAAACATATCGGTATTGAAACAGCATGATGGCTGGCAATCTAGTGGGCTGTTGGGTGTTTCCCGAAAATTCAAATCGGGAAAGATCAAAGCAAACATGCAACTGCTTTGGGATTTTTTGTCTCACCGCCAAGTGCCCCGAACGCAGCCGCTGGTATGGCGGATCGGTTACTCTTTAAAATAAAACCAAGACTAAAATACCCTGTTTATGATCCTTAAGCTAACTGCTGCCATTTTAATAATGGGCAGCATAACGGGCAAGCTATATGCCCAGGGCAGTAGTGCCCAATTGCTCCCTAAAATTATTCCACCATCGCCAAATGTTGCCGCACTGCAGCGATATGGAGAAATTCCTGTCAGTCCTTATACAGGGGTTCCCAATATTTCAATACCATTATACGAAATCAAAGCCGGTGGCATAACAATCCCAATCAGCATAAGTTACCATGCGTCGGGAATAAAGGTGGCAGATGAAGCAAGCCGGGTGGGACTGGGCTGGGCACTCAACGCCGGAGGCGTTATTTCTCGGGTGATCATGGGATTTGATGATTTTATTCCCAGTGGTTACAACCCAACTGCTTATCACAGTAGTAGCATCCCCGACCTACAAACTGGAATAAAGGGACAACGGGAAATATACGGCAATATCAAAAGAGGTAGTGAGATCAATGGCTTTGCAGGTATTTCCAATTTTGGTGCTTTGCTGGAAAATGGCCACAACTTCCAACCGGATGTCTACTATTTTAATTTGGGTGGTTATGCCGGAAAGTTTTTTCTAAAGCGCAACAGGGAAGTTGTATTGGAAAAAAGAGAAAAGCTGAGTATTCGATGTGTTGGTACCAACGCCGATGCGTGGGAAGTGTTGACGCCTGACGGAACCAAGTATCTTTTTGAGCGATTCGAAACAGCCACGGAAAATGGCTACACTATTGGTGCCTACGGCACAAGCAAATCTGCATGGCACCTCACCAGGATTATCACTGCTCTGGGTGAAACCATTCTGTTTGAATACCGTGAATCTTTTTCCCACATACAAACAGCCGGATCCTTTTTTCAGTCAGTCAATACCGTGGCACTGAAAACTACACCAACGGACAATTCGCAGCCGGTTTTTCCATCTGTTACCATGAGTTCGGCAGGAAAAACCTATTCTAACCTGTACCTGGATAAAATTGTATTTAGAAATGGAGAAGTGCGATTTACCTATGTGCAGGACCGGCAGGATATTGTAAATGAACATCGCCTGGCTGCAATTGACATATATAACGTCAGCCATAGCGGAGTGCTCAGTAAAATAAAACAATGGTCATTTAATTACAGCTATTTTGAAGGAAGCGCTACCAATGCCTACACATTTGCAACCGGTTGGATTGCCAAAAGGCTGAAACTGGAATCTGTAGTGGAAAAAGACAATAATGGACACTCCCTTCCGCCTTACGTTTTTACCTACAACATTGGCAATATTCCCAATCCAGCTTCGCTTCCGTCCAAGGCTTCCTTCTCAAGAGACCATTGGGGATATTACAATGGAAAGCCCAATGGATCGCTGATTCCCAATTATACTTATGCAAGCGTTCCCGGAAATCCTGTGGTTTCTCATATTGGAATTCAAGCCAATAACCGCGACGCAGACCCTGCATTTGCACCCCTGTTTTCTTTGACCCAGATACAGTATCCCACTGGTGGCAAAACGGTTTTCGAATATGAGTCGCACGATTATGATTTACGGATGTCTCATGTAAATGACCGGTCCTTTTATGCAGAATTTCCAGAAGCAGAATTTAAAGAGATCAAGTTTACTTATTCGCCTGTAGTTGGGGAGTTGCCCACTGCCAGTGACTTGCCCAATAAGACCTTTGATTTTACCGATATGTATGTCGACAACTATCGCACAAACAGCCCGGTGGAGCTAACCGGATTTTTCCGTTTTGCTTCCAACACACTTGCGGTATGCAATATTCCTTATGGGCTAGTCAAGTTGGCCCTGGTAAGAGATAACGGAGTGGTTGTTTATTCTGCTGATTTGCAGGACTGCCTGTTAACCAATCCTCCATCGGGTAGTTGCGAGCCAAACCCAGGTTTGCCTAATTCATTTTTGGGTATCACGGTCAAGAAAACCTTTAACCTGGAACCAGGCAGGTATGTTTGGCGATTGAGTATTGCAGGCGGCTTTACCAGCATTTTAGATGCCCATATTACTGCAAGATATGCAGCAAAGAAAGTGGGTCAAAACTTATGCGATGCTACAGCGCCCATTTATAACAGTGGCGAATATGTGCACAATGCAGCCTTTGGCGGTGGCCTACGTATCCGGAAGATATCTGATTTTGAGAGTCCAAACGCACTGCCCATTGTAAAACGTTTTTACTACCATTCACTTGATTATGCCTGTAAAATAGGGAGGATTGTATCAACCGGCCGCCGCATGGGGCGCCCTGTATATTCTTACTTCGATGATCGTTGGTATGTGCAACATGAAGATATAATTACAAGAATTAAAACCTATAGCCGGTCGGAACACCTTATACGGGAATCGGAAAGCATTTTGCCCCTTAATGGTTCTGCCTCCGGGCATGTGGTCGGGTATGATAAGGTTACCGTATTTTATGGTGAACAGGGCGAGAACGGCAAAACAGAGTATGAATATGAAAATCAGCCCGATGTTATTTGGGATTACAGCGAAGGGGGAAACCTGGAAGGCATCGCCTGCCGCATTCCAAGAAAGCCGCCTGCAGGTGGCGCCTCTGCTAACCCTTCCAATGGCAACCTGCTCCGGCAAATTGATTTTGCAAAGAAAGGCAGCGAGTTTGTAAAAGCAAAAGAAGTTGTAAACAGCTATAGCGATAAAGTGGCTACAAATAACAGCTTATGGTTTGGGGTTGAAAAAAGAGAGATCAATAATCATCCTATGGATTTAGTGCCATATGGCTATCGTTTCCGGTCCTTTATTTATCCTCATTTTATTGAAACCAGGAAGCTGCTTGATGTAACGGTAACAACAACATTCGATAACAACAATCCAGGTGCTGGAATCAGCGATACGATGTCTTATGTGTACAATAACGATACACATTTACAACTGGTAAGAACCACCCAAAACAAAAGCAATGGTGACCAACTGGTAACCAGTTTTAGCTACCCGGCTGATTATAATGATGTCAATTCCGATGCCGTCGTAAAAGAAATGAAAAGTGCCGCAAGGTTCATGCATGCCAGTGTAGTGTCGCAATACACCAGTATACAGAGGCCCGGATCATTAGCCCTATTGCAAACTTCCGGCGCTATCAATAGGTACCAGTTGTTTAACGGTTTAGTTGCTACCAAAGAAGTTGCTGTGTTCGAGCCTGGAAGACAATTGACACAGCCTGCAGCATATATCCCTGCCTCCAGTTTTTACCCTCCTGGATATAAAACAGCAGTGAGTTTTGCCGGGTATGACGATAGGGGCAATGTGTTGCAAATGGAAAAGCAGGGAGATATGCCTACTTCCTTTGTTTGGGATTACAATAAAACCTACCCGGTGGCACAAGTGGTTAATGCCGGTTCTTCAGATATCGCTTATACTTCTTTTGAAGCGGATGGTAAAGGCTCATGGGTGTTTAGTGGCACAGGAACCATTGAACCAGCTGCACCCACAGGCAAGAAGGCATACAACCTGCAGCATGGTACTATTACTAGGTCAATAAGTACAGCAAAAATATTCGTGCTTAGCTTTTGGGCAAAGGCACAGCCGGGTGTTACCAATGCCACCTTGTTGCGGGTTGGCAAAAGCTTAAATGGGTTCACCTATTATGAATACAGAACCAACCCTTCGGTAAGTATGGTGGCGATAAGCGGTAGTGTTTTGATTGATGAATTGCGTTTGTACCCGGTGGGGGCTCAAATGGTAACCTATACATTTGAGCCCCTAGTGGGTATGACCACCCAATGCGATCTGAACAACCGAATTGTTTATTACAAGTATGATGGATACAACCGCATTTTTTTAATATCAGACGAGGACAAGAATATCGTTAAAAAGGTTTGCTACAATTACCAGGGGCAGGTGCAACAGTGTGCTGTATTTACCAATGATTTTTTAAGCCAGACGTTTACCAAAAATGATTGCCCCGCGGGTAATGTGGGTAGTACTGTGTCTTATGCTGTTGCTGCAGGAACTTATTCTGCTTTTTCAAAAGCAGGTGCAAATGCGCTGGCACAAAGCGAAATTGACGAAAAGGGCCAGCTGTATGCCAACCAAACAGGAAGCTGCAGTTCTGCGCAATTGCAGTTAATGGGTACTAATTCAACTTCGGATTACATATATGCAGCCCTTACCAATACAACCACTGGCGTAGTGTACAACTTTACAATTTACCCATATGCCAACAATGTAGGCCTGGGTACCATAAACTCCGGAAACTACAATGTGGCTATGTCCTCATCTAATGGGACTACTAAAAATTTCAGGGTGTATTACTTATATCAATACGCACAAACTTCAGCAAACTTTTATAACGTGCCACTTACCTGTAGCAGCTGTGCATCCATTGAGGCAAGTAACGCTAATTAAATCCTTATTTATGTTTCAAAAAATCATTCTTTCTGCACTCTTGTTATGGTCTTTTCAACCGGCGCCAAAGAGCATTTATGATTTTGTGATTCCTGGTATGGACGGTGAAAAGATTCAGGCAGCAACAAAAGGCAAAAAGTTGCTGGTAATAATAGTCAGTGCAAATACACAAAACATTTCCAGGCTTAAAATGATCGACTCCTTGCAGGGAAAGGAGCCAGGCAGATTTAAAGCGTTGGCCATGCCTGTGCTTTATTTAGAGCAGCCAGGCGCTCTTGGCGATTTCCGCAAACTGATGAATCAGGTGAAACCTGGCTTTGCGGTTTCCAGACCGGTGTCATCGGTAAATAATGATGAGGATCAAAATAAGCTGCTGCAATGGCTTACCCATAAAGATCAGAACCTTCATTTTGAGCAAAACGTCCAGGACGGCCAGATGTTTTTGGTGAATGAGTTTGGTGTACTGTTTGCCACAATGGGCGCCAACACGCCACCACACGCCATTAAAAAGTTGTTAGACATTCAAACGAAATTCTAGCTCCAATAATCGGGCTTCCATAACAAACCAACTAACTCCTCTTTATTATGCTTTTCCATTCATTTCCCTGCCAACATGTAGCATGGTTAAAGATGCTATTGCCGGTGGTTTTATGCTGCATGCTGGGCACAGTACAGGCATGGTCTCAGCCCATTGGTGCTACCATAAACAACCCTATTGATATCGGTACCTTCAGTAGTGGTTCGTTTAACTATACTGGTAGTGCTAACAACAATCCGGTCAATGGTTATGGTAATGAGTATGGCCAGGCAAGCCATGATATATATTATCGCTTTACTGTTCACGGAACAGCAGATGTAAGTTTCTCTCATTGCGCTTCGGGCTTTGATACTTACATGCATCTATTGCAGGCAGATGGCAGTTGGATCAAGTCGTGGGATGACAATGGGCCTTTGTGTGCGGGTTTAACTGCTTCTATGCAGGCAACAGTTACAGCCGGGACCTATTATTTAGTATCGGAGGGATATGGCAGTAATTACGGTAACATTACCACTACCATTAACGGGGTTGTACAAGCACCGCCTGTGGTTGGCGATTTAAAAAACTATATCCGGGTTTGGGAGCCTGCGGGACCCGTTAAAGACCCCAACACCCTAACTTTAAGTACATTAGTTGCAGATGCAAAACTGGTAACCAGTTATTTTGATGGTTTGGGCAGACTGGAGCAAACAGTATCAAAGCAAGGGGCTTTAGCCACAGGAAGTGCACCAACCGACTTGGTAGTCTCAAATGTTTATGACCCTTTCGGCCGGGAACCAATAAAATACTTGCCTTATGCAGCTACCGAAAATAACGGGTTATTTAAAAGTAATGCAATTGCCGCGCAGGCAAGTTTCTACGCAGGCGCCGCCAGCCCGGTAGCAGGCCAGGGAGAAGCACACTTCTTTTCCAGAATAGAATATGAATCTGCACCAATGAACAGGGTAGTGAAATCATTAGCTCCCGGGGTGGATTGGGTGGGTGCGGCCAAAGGTGTGACACAGGGTTATGAAGTAAACACTATAGCCGACTCTGTAAGACTGTGGACAGTTAACAATGATGGCGTAGTTGGAAACTTTGGTACATATCCTGTTCCGGTTTTGTATAAGGCAGGGACGCTGTATAAAAATCTCACCATTGATGAACATGAGAAAAGGGTAGTGGAGTATAAAGACCAGGCGGGTAATGTAGTGCTCAAGAAGGTGCAGTTGGCCGATTTTCCCGCATCGGGGCATGCCGGTTGGCTCTGCACTTATTACATCTACGATGATCTGGGACAATTGCGTTGTGTGGTTCAGCCGGAGGGTGTGCAATTGCTTCAGGTAAATGGATGGAACCTGGCTGCATTGAACGGGAACATTTTAAAAGAGCAGTGCTTTCAATATGAGTATGATGAAAAGGGGCGGATGATTGTAAAAAAAGTTCCGGGTGCAGGTAGGGTGCTTTTAGTATATGATTTACGTGACCGAATGGTGATGACGCAGGATTCGGTAATGCGCACCGGTACACCAAGGTGGCTGGTTAGCTTTTACGACGACCTGAACCGGCCGGTTCAAACCGGGATATTGCACAATAGTGCCCTGGGCAATAAAACCATTCAGCAGCATTGGGCAGCCGCTTCAGCAGGGTCCTATCCATTTACCCTCAATGCCATTCCATCAACCGGGTATGAAGAACTTTCCCGAATTGGATACGACACTTACCAATCAATGCCGCCGGGCACCCCCGATGCCAGCTTGGTTACTGCCAATATCAACAGCAGCAATTTTCATACAACGTATAACGCCGCACCGGTGTTTGCCCAACCGATTGGAAAAACAGAGGCAATTTCCGGATTTACTACCTGGACAAAAACTAAAATTCTGGGCACTGGATCCTATTTGTTTAGTGTAACCCTTTATGACGAACGGGGAAGAGTAATTCAATCCAAATCAACCAATATTTCCGGGGGCACGGATGTGGTGACCAGTCAATATGATTTTTCCGGTAAGGTTTTACGTAGCCATATTACGCATCAAAAGGCGGGCGGTGCTGCTAATACGTATCAATTACTTACCCTTAATGAGTACGATGAACTGGGTCGTATTTTATTTGTTAAGAAGCGAGCCAACGCTAACGGCACCAATAATACGCTTGTCAAAACAGTTGCGCGAAATACTTATAATAGCATGGGACAGCTAAAAACCAAAGGTGTAGGAGCTAACCCTTTGAGCCCTTCCAATGCACTGGAATCATTTATCTATGATTACAACATAAGGGGTTGGATGCTGGGAGCCAACCGAGCTTATGCAAAGGATAGCGACACCGCTGCTTTTTCTACACCCTATTTTGGTTATGATCTGGCATATGGCCGTACAGCCATCAGTATCAATCAAAACGGAAGTGCTGTTATACGCAACTTCAGTGCTCCTCAATTTAACGGGAACATCAGTGGCATGCTTTGGAAAAGCACTGGCGATGATAAAATAAGAAAATATGATTTTACTTATGATGCTGCAAACCGCCTGAAAGATGCAGCCTTTACAGAATTGACGCCTACTTTAAATTTTGATGTAAGTGCAGGAATGGATTTCTCGGTGAAAGGTTTAAACTATGATGCAAACGGAAATATTCTTACTCAGAATGTAAGGGGATGGAAACTGGGTGGTAGCGTAACCATTGACTCGCTGTTGTACACATACATGACCCATTCCAATCGGTTGCTTAATGTAATAGACCGGAGAAATGATACGGCAACCCGCCTGGCCGATTTCAGGTCTTCCAAAACCTACATGAATGCCTTGGGTAACAACAAAACGGCATCGGCAGTTGACTATACTTATGATGGAAACGGAAACCTTGTAAAGGACCGGAATAAGGATATAGGAACCAGTAGTGGTGATGGTATTGTATATAATCACCTGAACCTCCCGGCAATGATATCAATTCCAGGCAAAGGGTCTATTGAATACACCTATGACGCCGGAGGCAATAAGCTGAAAAAAGTTGTAACGGACACCACAGTTAAACCTTCCAGGGTTACAACAACCTTGTACATGTTTGGTGTATATGAAAATGATTCGCTGCAATTTTTGCCACAAGAAGAGGGGCGTATCCGGTATTCATCGGCAACCAAAGTTTTTCACTGGGATTATTTTGTGAAAGACCATTTAGGCAATGTGCGGATGGTGCTTACAGAGGAACAAAAGCAAGCTACTTATACTGCTACATTGGAAGATGCCCTGGCCCCGTTTGAGGATTCCTTGTTCCAGCGGATGCCACAAACCAGAAGTAGCCTTCCTGCCGGTTATCCGGTCGATAATTCGTTTTCAAACCCAAATAACCGGGTAGCAAAAGTAAATGGCAGCGGGCAAAAGACGGGACCGGGAATAGTGCTGAAGGTAATGGCCGGCGACCGGATTAATTTACGGGTATCCTCCTGGTATAAAACTATGACCACCAGCACACCGGTTAACAATTCTATACTGACTGATCTGGTAGCTGCGCTTTCGGCATCTTTTGCGCCCCTTTCTGGTGGAAAAGTAACAGCTGGTGCATTGAGCGGCAACAGTGGGTTTACAGCCGAGGTGTCCAAATTTCTTCAAAAGCAGAATACTTCCTACGTTTCTACCCGTCCAAAGGCATTTATAAACTGGGTATTGTTCGATGAACAGTTCCGGGTAGTAAACAATGCATCAAACGCGGAGCAGGTGCCCGATGTTAGCATTTACGGAGCCGGCACTACTGCAAAAGTTTATGCACATAACTGGCCGGACAGGCTTGTAACAAAGAGCGGCTATATCTATATTTATGTGAGCAATGAAACCCAAAACCAGGATGTGTTCTTTGATAATTTGCAGGTGACGCATGTGCGGGGCCCCATGTTGGAGGAGACGCATTATTATCCGTTTGGGTTGACGATGGCAGGGATAAGTAGTAAGGCAGTGAATTATTCAATCAATCGCTACAAGTTTAATGGTAAGGAAGAGCAACGGCAGGAATTCAGCGACGGCAGTGGTTTTGAATGTTCAGACTTTGGCTCCAGAATGTATGATAACCAGATTGGAAGGTGGAACGTATCTGATCCACTTAGTGATTCGATGCGCAGGTTTTCTCCTTATAATTATGCATTTGACAATCCCATTAGATTTATTGATCCAGATGGTAGGCGGCCTGATGATCCGAATGATCCTGTTGAAAAGAGAGCAAACTCCTATAGTGCTGCGGCTAAAAAAGCTTCGGAAGCAAAAGCGGAATTTAGTAAAGTATTCTCTGGATCTATTAGTGGTAAAGCAAAGGTATGGGGGATTGGTTTAGGAGGTAATTTAGGACCTGTCAAATTAAAGGGGGAGGTGAATGGTTTGGTAGGTAAAACTTCTTTAGATGATAAAGGAACTTTAAAGTTTTCAGGTTCCATGCTTAACGTTAAGGGCGAGGGAGCTTTAGGTGGGAATAAAGCTGTTGGTTCAGTTAATATAGGGAAGGGCGAAATTGTGGTAAATATGAAGGATCGCTCAGTAAATGGCAACATGAAGATGGGAGATGGTAGCTTTGAGGCTACTAGAGGTTCTTTTTCTTTGACTAATTCACTTGACTTTGGCTTATCTGGTAAAATAGGTCAAGTTGAATTCGAAGGAAACATGAATTTAGGACATGCTATTAAGGGTTACGTAAAGATTGTCGAGGCCAGCGTTGAGTATGTCAAGGCAAAAACTAATGAATATTTCAATCCTGAAAATTGGTTTCAATAATTTTTATATGAAAAAGCATTTTTTATTTAAAGATTTATTTTATAGTTATACATTTTCTGCCTTTCCCATTTTACTGCTTATCGGTGTGCTAGCGTTATTTGGAATATCGCCTATTTATTTTAATAATGAACCATACTACGGCATTAAAGGCTTAATTGCTGCAATAATTATGATACCCTTCATTGGTATAATTTTAGCAACAACTAACTGGCTATTTTTGAATTTCGGCTATGTGATTTATTCATTTTTTAGATCGAATATTTTTAGAAACAAATAATAGTTCAATTTAAGATTATTGCTTCTACATCCCCAATCATATGTATTATTTTGGTGATATCAATTTTTACAGTCACATTCATTTAATTTTAAATTTCAGCAAATTGCATTGGTAGCTTTAAATTGTTGACCCAATCAATTGTTATTAAAGTTAAATGCCAAAGTCACTTAATATGGTTGCCAAAATCTCTATAATTTTCTACTTGGAGCTCGGTGAGGGCAAGCTCTTTTAACTTAAGTGATAAAGCTTGCAAACTATTTGACCATGATTTGGAACAAAAAAGTCAAAAAGTAACGCAAACCAGCCATTCAACCTTACAAATTAGACACATCTGCGCATCCATTTCTATTCTTTATATAAATGTATTTATGAAGACATTTTCAACAATTTTCATTTGTGTATTAAGCTATACAATTCATAGATTCAAAACAATATATCCTATTTCGGACAAAAATTTTCACTAACCTATTGCAAATATTAATCATATTTATTTACTTAGTAAAGGCAATCAAAACTAACACCTAAGGACACCTGCTTTTAATTATTTGCTGCCGGTGCAGCGGGTTTGCAAGGCAGGCCAACAAAAAAAGAGCACCAGGAAACTGGTGCTCTTTTGATATGTTCAACGAAAAAGATAGGGGCTTATGAATGATGCACGTGGTTGTGCTCTTCATTCATTTTGATGAATTCATCTTTAGAAACTACCTGCTCCTGGGCGTTTATTTTTGTTTCGGCCCACTCAAACAGCTTCTGGGTCTGCAGGCGGTTGTACGCATCTTCCACATACTTGCGGTCCTTCATCATGCGGTCAATGTAGTCGCGCATCCACTCTTGTTCCTCATCACCGGCACCCATACCGCCCATGTAGCCCAGCAACTGGTCTTTGGCAAACTGGCGCAGGTCGCTTTGCTCTACTTTGATGTCGTTTTCCGCAATCAGCTTTTCGGTAATCAGGCTCCACTTCAGCTGGTTCTGGAAAGCAGGAAACTCGGCTTCTACCTGCTCGTCGGTTTTAGCTTCTTTGTTTTCGCCTTGTGTTTTCAGCCAGCGCTTCAGGAACTCGGCAGGAAAATCAATTTGCGTGTTGTCCAGCAGTTGGTGATACAGCGTATGGTGCAACTGGTTGCTTGTTTCAGCGCCCCACTGCTTTTCCATTTCTTCCCGCAGTTTGTTGCGGAATGCTTCTTCTGTGGTTACTTCCCCGGTAGGAAACAATTGTGCGAAAAACTCTTCGTTCAGTTCGCGGGGCTCTACCAGGCCTACCTTCGTGATGTCGAGGCGGAAATGGCGGCCAGTGGCGCTGTCCAGTTCCAGGTCGGTCAGTACGGCAGCCTTGCGGTCTTGTCCGTCAAAAGCTTCGTCCAGCGCCACCTGTATGGTGTCGCCAACTTTTTTGCCCATCAGCGAAGGACGGATACTTTCTGCAAAATATTTAACCAGCAGCGAATTGTCTTTGCGGATGCCGCCTTCTACTTCATTGCCTTCAGCATCAGTTTCCACAAAAGTTACGTTCAGCACATTGTCATCGCTGCTTACTTCCGCTGGTTCGCTCATGTTACCATAGCGGCTGCGCAGGCGCTCAATTTCCTCGTCCAGCATTTCATCAGATATCGCCACTTTGTAGCGGGTAATATTCAGCGAAGCGAGGTCGGGAATCTGGAACTCAGGCTTCATACCCACTTCGAAAGTAAAGGAATACTCGGCAGGCTTGTTCATGTCCAGTTGGCCCAGGTTCAGGTCAACGGGCAGGGGCTGTGCAAAAATGTCCAGCTTTTCGTTTTCAAGGTATCCAAAAACTTCTTTGTCAACGGTGCGCAACACTTCGTCCACGAACAAGGATTTGCCATACATTTTGCGGATCAGCCCCGAAGGCACCATGCCCTTGCGGAAGCCCGGGATGTTGGCTTTTTTGCTGTAATCTTTCAGCGCCTTTTCAAAATTGGGCAGGTAGTCCTCTTTTGCAATGGTAATATTCAGATGCTTATGCAGGGGGGCAACCTCCTGCTGGGTAATTGTTGCCATGTGTAGATAGGTTATGTATGAATGTCGAACAAGGAACAAGAAATAAAGAATGGCGAAGGAAAAATTACTTCATCATTCATCTGTTCCTTGTTCCTTGTTCTTTATTCGTTCCGGTTCGTTCTGTGCGGGTGGAGGGACTCGAACCCCCATGCCTCGCGGCGCCAGATCCTAAGTCTGGTACGTCTACCAATTTCGCCACACCCGCTGTTTTAGTCGGAAGTCTAGGGTCAGAAGTCAGAAGTTCGGTCTTCGGTCTTCGGTCTTCGGTCTTCGGTCTTCGGTCTTCGGTCTTCGGTCTTCGGTCTTCGGTCTTCGGTCTTCGGTCTTTCCAACCGGGCGGCAAAAGTAAGCCTTTTTGCTAAAGTTGAACACCCTTTTTGCAGGTAAAATATTTTCAGCCCGCTTTGGCGTAAATTCGTGTTTCATGGAAACCGTAGCGCAGAAACCGAAGTACAACCTCAATGAAGAACAGGAGAAGAAGCTAATTCTCCGGGAATACCGTGCCCTGCTCCGCTGCCTCAAAACAAGGCTCAAGCCCGGCGACAGGCGCCTGTTGCGCCATGCCTTTGAAATGGCCGCCGATGCCCACAAAAGCATGCGCCGCAAAAGCGGCGAGCCCTATATCCTGCACCCGCTGGCGGTGGCCCGCATTTGCGTGGAGGAAATAGGCCTCGGAGTACGTTCCACTATTTGTTCGCTGCTGCACGATACGGTGGAGGACACCGATATTTCCCTGGAAGACATCCAGCGGGAGTTTGGCTCTGAGATCGCTAAGATCGTGGATGGGCTGACCAAGATTTCCAACGTAATTGATGTAAACGCATCGCAGCAGGCCGAGAACTTTAAAAAAATCCTGCTAACGCTGACCGATGACCCGCGGGTTATTTTGATAAAATTGTCGGACCGCCTGCACAACATGCGGACCCTCGACAGCATGAAGTCGGAAAAGCAACTAAAAATTGCATCGGAAACGGTGTACGTATATGCGCCGCTGGCGCACCGCATGGGGCTCTACAACATGAAAACGGAAATGGAAGACCTTTCCATGAAGTACCTCGAGCCCGATACGTATAAAGAAATTGCCCGTAAGCTTTCGGAAACCCGCCGCGAACGCAGCCGGTTCATCAACGAATTCATCAAGCCGTTGAAGGACAAACTCGACGGCACCGGCCTCGATTTTGAAATTTACGGCCGCCCCAAAAGCATCCATTCCATTTGGAATAAAATGAAGAAAAAGGGTGTGGCCTTTGAAGAGGTGTACGACCTTTTTGCCATCCGCGTCATTCTTACCTCGCCGCCCGAGCGGGAAAAAGAAGACTGCTGGAAAGTGTATTCAATGGTAACCGACGAATACAACCCATCGCCGGAGCGGCTGCGCGACTGGCTCAGCAACCCCAAAAGCAACGGCTACGAGGCCTTACACACCACCGTAATGGGCCCCAATGGCAAATGGGTGGAAGTACAGATACGTACCCGTCGCATGAACGAGATTGCGGAAAAAGGCCTGGCCGCCCACTGGAAGTATAAAGAAGGCAACAACGAAGAAAACCGCTTCGATAAATGGTTCAACCAGATCCGCGAAGTGATCACTACGCAGGACATTGATTCGGTGGATTTTCTTTCCGACTTCAAGCGTTCTTTCCTGGCCGAGGAAATTTACGTGTACACACCCAAGGGCGATGTGAAAATGTTGCCGGTGGGTGCATCGGCGCTTGACTTTGCTTTTTCGGTACACAGCCAGGTGGGCAGCAAATGTATTGGTGCCAAGGTAAACCACAAGCTGGTGCCCATTTCGCACAAGCTGCGCAGCGGCGACCAGGTAGAGATCATTACTTCTGGTAAACAAAAGCCTACCGAAGACTGGCTCAACTTTGTGGTGACAGCCAAAGCCCGCACCAAGATCAAGGATGCGCTGAAGGAACAAAAAAAGACCATCGCCGAAGAAGGCAAATACACGCTGCAACGCAAGCTGGAAGGCATGGGGGCAGTGATCAACCCGCACAACGTAGAGGAGCTTATGGCCCACTATAAGGTTGGCTCGGCGCTGGACTTGTATTACGGCATTGCGGTTAAAAGCATCGACCTCAAGGACCTAAAAGAGTTCAAGGTCATTGGCGACCGCCTGGAAATACCCAAGCCTGAAAAGGCACCGCTGGAGCCCAAACCGGCCCACGATCCGGCCAGGTTGCCGCACAAGGAAACAGAGCTGATCATTTTCGGCGAAAGCAGCGACAAGATCATGTACAACCTGGCCAACTGCTGTAAGCCCATCCCGGGCGACGACGTGTTTGGCTTTGTTACCACGGGCAAAGGCCTCACCATTCACCGCACTACCTGTCCCAACGCAGCCAAACTGATGGCCAACTATGGCCACCGCATTGTAAAAACAAAGTGGGCCAAAAACAAGGAAATCTCTTTTCTTACCGGCCTCCGCATCATTGGTATGGACGATGTGGGCATCATCAATAAGATCACCAACATTATTTCCGGCGATATGCGCCTCAATATTTCGGCCCTTACCATCGAGTCGACAGAAGGCCTGTTTGAGGGTTCCATCAAGTTGTTTGTGCACGATAAAGAAGAACTGGAAGAACTGGTGGAGCGCCTGATGAGCCTCAATGGCATCCACACCGTTGAACGTTTTGAAACCGACACGGCAGCGTAGGGAATGTCGAACAGACGAACAAGGAATGTAGAACAGAAGAAGTTTTTAAAGAATATCGAACAAGGAACAAAGAATGATGAACCGCAGAAGGAGTGGGGAATTAGGAATGATGAGTTATGAATTTGGCGCAATCCGATAATCAATAGTAATATTTGCCGATGATTGGGCGTAGCCCAATCCTGTTGGTAGCGAATTATTATCACAAATACAACCATGCTCGTTGCTCGTAGATCAACCCTGTGAACTGAATTGTTACCGCCAATATTCCAAAACGCAGTTTTAGGCTACGCCTTAAAAGGTTGCTCCTCGAATATTTGCTGCCAATTAATTACAAGCTGTATTTTAAATATTTATCAAAAAGATCGCTTTCCATTTATTCATCTTCAATCCCTTCCCCACATATACATCTCCAACTAATAATCAATAATTCATAATTAATAATTCCCGTTACTCCCAACTTCATCATTTGATATTCTCCTTTTCCTGGTTCCTCTGTTCGGCATTCCATCCCATTTCTCCTACTTTTGCCACTTAATAATCACTAATCATTATGGTTGACGTTATTCTGGGCCTTCAGTGGGGCGACGAAGGCAAGGGCAAGATCGTAGATTACTTTGCTAAAGATTACGACCTGATTGCCCGTTTTCAGGGCGGCCCCAATGCCGGCCACACCCTGTATGTAGCCGATCAGAAAATTGTACTGCACCAGATACCTTCGGGTGTGTTTCATCAAAATACGGTTAACCTTATTGGCAATGGTGTGGTGCTCGACCCGGTTACGCTGCGCCGTGAGGCCGACTCGGTGGCCAAGTTTGGGGTAGACCTGAAAAAGAACCTGTTTATTTCCGAACGCACCAACGTTATTCTGCCCACACACCGGGCTTTGGATAAAGCCGCCGAACTGGCCAAGGGCAATGATAAGATCGGTTCCACACTGAAAGGCATCGGGCCTGCATACATGGACAAAACCGGCCGCAATGCCATCCGCGTGGGCGACCTGTTACACAAAAGCTTTACCACCAATTACATCAAGCTGCGCCTGAAACACCAGCGCCTGCTCGATAATTATAATTTCCAGGAAGACATCACTGCGTGGGAAGAAGACTTTTTCGACGCCCTCGATTTTTTGCGCAGCCTCAATATCGTAAACGGCGAATATTTCATAAACGACCGCATCAGCAAAGGCCAGAAAGTGCTGGCCGAAGGCGCACAGGGCTCCATGCTCGATATCGATTTTGGTACTTTCCCGTTTGTAACATCCAGCAATACTATTTCCGCAGGCGTATGTAATGGCTTGGGTGTAGCGCCGCAAAAGATCCGCGAAGTAATCGGTGTTTCCAAAGCTTATTGCACCCGTGTGGGCGGTGGTCCGTTCCCCACCGAGCTGGAAGACGCCACCGGTGAAGAACTGCGCAAAATAGGCAACGAGTTTGGCGCCACTACCGGCCGGCCGCGTCGCTGCGGCTGGATGGACTTGGTAGCCCTGCGTTTTGCCAACATGATCAATGGGGTTACGCAAATGGTGATCACCAAGGCCGATGTGCTGGATAAATTTGACGACCTGCAGGTGTGCACCAAATACAAGATCAACGGCGAGGAAACCGACCAGGTGCCTTTCCAGATGACCTGGAACAAAATTGAGCCCATGTACCAGCAGTTTAAGGGCTGGAAAATGGATTCATCTGTACTGAAATCGGAAAGCGAGCTGCCCGAAGCAATGACCACTTATATGCAATTCCTGAATGCCCATTCGGGTGCTCCGGTGCGCTATATTTCCAATGGTCCCGGCCGCGACCAGATCGTGAAGATCGAGGGCTGATTTCTTTAAACCACGGAGACACAGAGCACAGGGAGTAACACAGTTTTTTGCCGTGTAGCTCCGTGTCATCAGTGTCTCCGTGGTTCAATTTAGAGCGTTGAATTTTTCAAAAAAAATTGCCCTGTAAAAAATTTGGCGATATGAAATTTGGGCCCAAATTTTACACCCGATAACGCTTATAAGATTATGGTTGCACACACACTTGAGTTAGGATTGGAAGAGGCCCTGGCGCCCCACGTTTTTACAGCAATGGCCAAAGGCCGTTCGGCCAAAAAAGCCGAGGAAGCAACAGATGACGAAGAAGATGTAGCCGACGAAGACGAGGCGGATGATTGGGAAAAAGGCGAGGAAGAAGAAGATGCCTGGGATCCCGATTTTGAAGAATTTGACCTGCCCAAATCGAGGAAAGGCGGTGGTAAAAAAGACGCCGATGAAGAGGAGGATTTCAAAATTGAAGACGACCCCGAGTTCAAGGACCTGTTTAGCGGCGGCGGACGCGGTGGCAACGGCTTCGATGACGAGGACGATGATTTTTAAATGAACAAGGATACAGCACCACGGGTAACCGCAACCTACCGGTTTACCGACCTGCAGTTGCTGAAACAAAAAATGTTGAACTGGGCCTCCCGGTTCAACATTTTTCTTTTTCTGGATGGGCAACAGTACAACTTTACACCACACCGGTACGAGTGCCTGTTGGCAGCAGGAGAGCGGGACAGTGTAAGCGGTGACCTGGAAGGCCTGGATGCATTTACCCGGAACAACCGCTGGTGCTTTGGACACCTGGGCTACGACCTGAAAAATAACCTGCATCCAATAGCCAAAACCAAGACCGACCCGGTAGGATTTCCCCCTTTTTATTTCTTTGAGCCCGAAACGGTAATCTCCATTCAAGGCATTGAAGCAACGATTACCGGGGTTGATCCTGATGTCATTTGGAACCAAATTCAGGCACAGCCCGCACTACAAAAAGCAGCACAGCAGCCCGTGGTACTGCAGCCCCGGTTGGGCAAAGAAGCTTACCTGGAGGCCATCCGCAAATTGCAGCAGCATATTATGCGGGGCGATTGTTACGAGATCAATTTCTGCCAGGAGTTTTTTGCAACAGCCGCAGCCATCGACCCACTGTGGCTTTTTGGCCAATTGGCAACTGCATCGCCAGCGCCATTTGCGGCGTTGTATAAGTTGCAGCACCGTTACCTTATTTCCGCCAGCCCCGAACGGTTTTTAACCCGCAACAGCAACAAGCTGGTTGCCCAGCCCATGAAAGGCACGGCCCGCCGCAACCTTCAGGATGCTGCACAGGATAAGGCCGAAAAAGAAGCTTTGTACTTAAGTGCCAAGGAACGTTCCGAAAATGTAATGATCGTGGATCTGGTGCGTAACGACCTGTCGCAGGTTTGTGAAGAAGCTTCCGTTAGGGTGGAAGAACTTTTTGGTGTGTACACATTTCCGCAGGTGCACCAAATGGTGTCAACCATAAGCGGTGTGCAACGGCCCGGGGTTTCTTTTACCGAAATATTGAAAGCAAGTTTTCCCATGGGCTCCATGACCGGTGCGCCAAAATTGCGGGTGATGCAACTGATCGATGAATACGAAACTGCTGCCCGTGGAATTTTTTCCGGATCGGTGGGGTACATCCGGCCCGACGGCGATTTTGATTTCAATGTGGTTATTCGCAGTGTGCTCTATAATGCCGCTACTGGTTATGTATGCTGCCCTGTAGGTTCGGGTATTACCTTTTACAGTGATGCAGAGGCGGAGTGGGAAGAATGCCTGCTAAAAGCGAATGCAATCCGCAAGATTTTAGGGGGCATGTATGATGGCTGATTTTATGAGGTTGGATTTGAAAATACATCACCCATAACCAATTGCGCATCTATGATCCTAATTCATGCTCAGCATCAGCCTGATGGACTGCTCTAAAATCTGGGGTTTGGATGCCTGGAACTGCAATGCTTTATCGGCTGGCAGGCGAAGGTTGTAGCTGCCATTGGCGGAAAGTGATTTATCAAAATTCGGGTTCAGTTTATCAAACCGCACTTTGTCCATTTGCAGGTGTTGCGCAATTACCAGCGAATGGTATTTGCCACTTACCGGGATTACTTCGGTATTAGCATCGGCCTCTGTTACCCGCTGCATTACGTCGTTGGCCGCTTCTTTTTGGGTAAGCGTGGTTACACTACCCTGGCCTTCCATGATGTAATGCGTAGCAATGAATTTTTTTACATGTAACCTCGACTCTTCGGGCAGGTGGTATTGCAGGTCCCAGAAGTTGCGGCTGCCGCTGCGCCGGATGGCGCTTTGCACACCGCCGGGGCCACAGTTGTATGCTGCAATCACCAGCAGCCAGTCGCCATACTGGCGGTACAACTGGTTGAGGTAACGGGCTGCAGCGTGGGTGCTTTTAAAAAAATCAGTGCGTTCATCAATGGTAGCGCCAATACGCAGGCCCATGTCCCTGCCGGTGCCTTCCATAAACTGCCAGGGACCAACCGCACCGGCCCAGGAAACTGCAAACGGCTGCAGCCGCGATTCGATAACGGCGAGGTATTTTAACTCAATGGGAAGCCCATGTTTTGCCAGCACGCCATCCATCATATCAAACTGTGGCTTTGCCCAATCTTTCATTTTTTGCAAGCCGGGGCCAAATCGTTGCATATAGTCCTGCACATACGAAACCGCCAGCGGGTTAAGCTTATTGGTGTTGATGCCTTTGCTGCCCCTTTCAAACAGGTTGCTGAATCCGCTCTTTGGGTCTACCGATGGAGGAAGCTTTTTTACCAGCGTATCGGAGGGCACCAATGCCTGCACCCCTGCGGCATGGGTAACCACAGTAGCTATAAACAGGCTAAAAAAAAGGATACAGGTTTTGCGCATTTACATTTTTTAATAGGGGCAAAGGCGCAGTATTGCAAAAGGTAAATCAATTAAATCCTGCACCTCAGCGGCTTTGCTTCAAAGCTTCCAATTGCTGTGAAAAGCGGAGTAAAGTTAGCTCATTAAACCTTTTAGTCATAACCTGTACCCCAAATGGTAAGTTAGAGGAATGTTTAAAAAGGGGTATTGATGAGGCAGGCACACCGGCAAGGTTAGCAAATACAGTAAAAATATCGCCCATGTACATGGCTACCGGGTCGGCTGTTTTTTCGCCGGCACGATACGCCGGGGTGGGAGAAGTGGGTGCAACAATAAGGTCGTACTGGCTGAAAATAGCGTCTGTTTGCTGTTGCAGCAGGCGCCTTACCTGTTGTGCACGGGTAAAGTACGCATCAAAATAACCGGTGCTCAGCACAAAGGTGCCCAGCATAATGCGGCGTTTAACCTCGGCGCCAAAGCCTTCGGAGCGGTTGCGGCGGTAAAACTGCCGTAAGTCCGTGGCTCCGGTTTGCGATTGGTGGCCATACCGAACCCCATCGAACCTGGACAGGTTGGAAGACGCCTCGGCGGTAGTAAGCACATAATAAGTGGGTACAATATATTCGGTTAGGTTAAATTGTACCGGGGCTACAGTGTGGCCCTGTGCTTCCAATTGTTCCAAAAGCGATTTAAGATTTCCGGCAATTTCAGGATCCACGGAAGGGTGCTCCAGCCACTCGGGAAAGTAGGCAATACGGTAGGTGCTTTTTGTGCCATCCAAACCAGCTGCTAATTCCGGCACAGGTTGGGTTGATGCGGTACTGTCGAGGCCATCAGCGCCGGCCATCACTTGGAGTACTAGGGCGGCATCGGCCACATTTTGCGCCAGCACGCCCACCTGGTCGAAGGAGGAAGCATAAGCGATGAGCCCATGACGGGAAACGCGGCCATAAGTAGGTTTTACGCCTACAATGCCACAAAAGTCTGCTGGCAGGCGAACGGAACCACCCGTATCGGTGCCCAACGAAACCATGCACAAACCGGCGGCCACCGCAGCGGCACTGCCACCCGAAGAACCACCGGGCACGTAATCCGGGTTTACCGGGTTGCGTACAGGGCCATAGGCCGAATTTTCATTGGTGGAACCCATCCCAAACTCATCACAGTTTTGGCGGCCAATAATGATGGCACCTTCGTCGATCAGGCGTTGTACCGAAGTAGCGGTATACAGCGATTCAAAATGGTTGAGCATTCCTGAGGCCGCCGATGCCCCGTGGCCGGCATAGCACAGCACGTCTTTGATGCCCACCACCACACCATGCAACCGGCCCATGCGGGCTCCGTTTGCGGCGGCGGCATCCAGTGCTGCTGCGCGGTTCAGGGCTTCATCGGCATAAATAGAAACAAATGCATTGAGGTGTGGCTGGCCTTCGATGGCTTGCAGGTAGTGCCTAACAGCCTGCAGGCAGGTGACAGCACCTGCCTGCAACTGCTGATGGTATTGCAGAATAGTAGTAAAAGAAAACAAAACTGTTTTGTTGGGGTTCCGAAAACAAAAAACTTAGGGCTGTGTGGTAGAAGTGGTCGTAGAAGTTGTGGCAGCGTTGCGTTCTTTTTCGGTGATGCCTTCTTCTATTTCCTTACGCACATTGTTTTTTGCATCATTGAACTCGCGGATGCCTTTGCCCAGGCCACGCATCAGTTCGGGAATTTTACGGCCGCCAAACAGCAACAGCACGACCATCAGAATGAGCAGAATTTCGTTCCAACCAAGGCTCATAAAAAAGTTTTTTGAATTGAGGAATAAGAGCAAAGGTATCCTAAAAATATACCCGTGCTGCTAATATACGGTAAATAAAAAAGCGTCCTGCCTGCCGGCGGGACGCTTCCATATACGAAAGAGTTGATTATGCAGTTTCGATAGCTTGGCGCTTTTCCTTGATGCGGGCAGATTTACCACTGCGGCCACGCTGGTAGAACAGTTTGGCACGACGAACACGGCCTACCTTATGCACCTGGATAGACTCCACGTTGGGCGAAAAGAAGGGGAACAAACGCTCTACGCCTACACCGTCGGAGATTTTCCGAACAGTAAAGGTAGCAGTGGCACCCTGGCCCTGCAGCTTGATCACGTCGCCTTTAAACGACTGGATACGCTCTTTGTTACCTTCAATGATTTTATAGTTCACGGTGATGTTGTCACCGGCTTTGAATTTAGGATATTCCTTTTTTCCTGTAAGCTGCTCTTGCACAAATTGGACAGCGGGGTTCATAACTTCAATTTTAAGGACGGCAAAGGTAGGGAAAGAAACGATACAATTGCCTGTGGTGCGTAAATTTTTTGAATGTTGAACAAAAGAACAAGGAATATCGAATGTCACAGGGGAAATGATGAATTATTGATTATGAATTATTAATTATTGAGTTTCCTTTCAAATTCATAACTCATAATTCCTAATTCATCATTCCTTGTTCCTTGTTCGTCTGTTCGTTATTCCCTACCGCGCTACATTCACCGCCCGCTTTTCGCGGATCACGGTTACTTTGATCTGGCCGGGGTAGGTCATTTCGGTCTGGATCTTTTGGGCAATTTCAAACGATAGCTTATCGCTGTCGCCGTCCGAAACCTTATCGGCTTCCACAATCACCCGCAGTTCGCGGCCTGCCTGGATGGCGTAGGCTTTTTCCACACCGTTATAGTTCGTAGCCAGTTTTTCTAACTCTTTAATCCGCTGCAGGTATTGCTGCATGATCTCGCGGCGGGCACCGGGACGGGCACCGGAGATGGCATCACAAGCCTGCACAATGGGGGAAATGACATACTGCATTTCCATTTCATCGTGGTGGGCACCGATGGCATTCACTACTGCAGGCACTTCGCCATATTTCTCGGCGAGCTTGGCACCCAGCAGGGCGTGGCTCAGTTCGGTTTCCTCATCGGGTACTTTGCCAATATCGTGCAGCAGGCCGGCACGTTTGGCCAGTTTGGGGTTCATGCCCAGTTCGGCAGCCATGAGGCCGCACAGGTTGGCCACTTCGCGGCTGTGCATCAGCAGGTTTTGGCCATAAGAGGAACGGAAACGCATTTTACCCACCAGACGCACCAGCTCTTTGTGGAGGCCGTGTACACCCAGTTCAATTACGGTGCGTTCGCCAATTTCCATGATCTGCTCTTCCAACTGGCGCTTGGTTTTTTCCACCACTTCCTCAATACGGGCCGGGTGAATACGGCCGTCGGTTACCAGGCGCTGCAGCGACAGGCGTGCAATTTCGCGGCGAAGCGGGTCGAAGCAGGAAAGGATAATGGCCTCGGGGGTGTCGTCTACAATAAGGTCCACACCGGTGGCAGCTTCAATGGCGCGGATGTTGCGGCCTTCGCGGCCAATGATCTGGCCTTTGATTTCGTCGCTTTCAAGGTTAAATACAGTGATGGCGTTTTCAATGGCCTGTTCGGCTGCGGTACGCTGGATGGTTTGGATGATGATTTTGCGGGCTTCCTTGTTGGCCTTTTGTTTGGCTTCGTCCACAATTTCCTGCTGAATGCCCAGTGCCTGCGATTGTGCCACCTGCTTCAGTCCTTCGATCAGTTGGGCCTTGGCTTCATCGGCGGTGAGACCTGAAATCTTTTCAAGACGCTGGCGCTGTTCCTCTTCATGGCGGGCCAGCTCAGTTTGTTTCTGGGTAACGATGTCGAGCTGCTTGGTAAGGTTTTGTTTCAGTACATCGTTTTCTTTTAATTGTTTGTCCAGTTGGGCCGCCTTCTGGTCAACTGCGGTTTCTTTTTGCTTGATGCGGGATTCGGCGTCGCCCAGTTCGCGGTTGCGCTTCAGTACGTCTTTTTCGTGTTCTGCTTTTAGTTGTACAAAACGCTCTTTCGCGGAAAGTTCCTTTTCCTTTCGGATGGTTTCGCCGCGGAGCTCGGCTTCTTTTACAATGGTTTGCGCCTGCAGTTCGGCCTCGTCGATGCGTTTTTGCGTGTCTTTGGCAAAAATAAACTTACCGGCCACAATGCCGGCCACTAGCGCCACTATACCTATAATTATAGCAAGTATCATGGGATCCATGGGTGTGTAGTTGATTAAATAAAAAATAATTGTAACAATTCCCGTACGGCAAGCACAGGGTGGCGAAGATACTAAAAGGGCCTATTCCTTTTTGCGGAGTGTAGCTGGGCCATTTTGGTAAGGCAAGTGCCGCCTTTTGGTTGCCCAAAGGCAGTGCGTTGCAATTTTGGAACAGCAGCCTGGTGAACCAGCCGTACAAGAGTGCGACGCAACGGCAGCCTAATAGCATTACTACTGCTGGTGCAAAAAAATCAGGGCTCCAAAGCGCCGTCGACCAGGCGCTCCAATGCCCGGATGTGTTCGGAAAGGGCTTCGGTCTGCACCGGGTTGGCACCTGCATTTTGCTGTTCGGTGGCCAGCCATATCAGCACCATGGCTATATAGTCCTGCATGTCTTTGCCGGCAAAATGGGTTTTAAATTCAATCAGTTTGTCGTTGACGGTTTTGATGGTGCGGCGCACAATTTCTTCGTCTTTGGGTTGAATGCGTACCCGGTAGGTGCGGTCGGCAATAACCAGGTTGGTAGGGATGAGTTCCATATTTGAAAACAGTCGGAAGACCGAAGACCGAAGTCGGAAGAACAATCCATTGGGTGCATGTCTTCGGACTTCGGTCTTCAGACCGCCGACTTTTTTTACTGGCTTAAATACGCTATTACTTTATCCAGCTCGCGGATATAGCCGTTGATGGTTTTTTCAAATTGTTTTTTTTCGGTATCCGGCAACTCGCCTGCTGCGTATTTTAAAATGGCTATGCGTTGCTCCAGCTGAAAAACAAGGTCGAGGTGCGACTTTTCGGATGACCGGCATTCATCGAGCTCTTTTTGCAGCCGCTCCATTTCTTTTTTCATGCGGGCCTGCTGGCGTACCAGCAGTTGCACCTTCTCGGTGAGTGATTCCAGTTGTTGTTCCAGTGAAAGACTCAAGGGTTCAGGGTTTCCAGTTTAAAAATAACAGCCGGCAAGCGACGAACTAACGACGTCCGCGGGCCATCGTCCAACGTCTACTTCCTTACTTCAGCGCCCAGCTCTTTTTCAAAAGTGGTCATGATCTTTTGCATCCAACCATCAATTTCCTTGTCGGTGAGGGTTTTTTCCTCGTCCAGAAACGTCAGGTTGATCGCCATTGATTTTTTACCGGCGCCCAGCTTTTCACTTTCGAATACATCAAACAGGCGCACATCCTGCAACTTGCTTAACCGCAGTTTACCCAGCTGCCCTGTAATGGATTCGTAAGGCAACGATTGGGGAACCACCAGTGCCAGGTCGCGCTGAACGGCCGGGAAACGGGGCAATTCGCGGTAGCCCGGTTTTACTTTGGCCGCAACGTCCAGCAGTGCATTCCAATCTATATCGGCAAAATAAACCGGCGCCTTGATATCGAAGGCTGTAGCCAGTTTGCGGGCCACCTGTCCCAGTTTAACCAATGGCTTTCCATTTACCGATCCGGTTATTACCGCGTCAAAATGAGCATCCGCGCTATTCGTCCACTGAACTGTAAAGCCTGTGGCAGCCAGCAAGGCTTCGGCTATACCTTTCAGGTAGTAAATGTCGGCGGCGGTTGCTTTGCCCTTCCACCCCCCTTCGGCGCTGTTGCCGGTAAGGTACAGGCAGCAGTGGTCCGCCTCATCGTACTTACCCACACCGGTGGTGCTGTAGGTTTTGCCCCATTCAAAAAGGCGCAGGTCTGCCGCTTTGCGGTTGATGTTGAACGCCATTACCTCCAAGGCTGTCGGCAGCATGGCAGGGCGCAGCACATCCAATTCGGAACTGAGGTTGTTGAGCATTTTAACCGTGCCCTCCGCCTCGCCAAAATATTTCGAGTTGGTAATGGAGTTGGTCAGGATTTCATTAAAACCCAAGCCGCTCAGCATACCCGCCCACTTTTCTTTTAATGCATCGCCCTGGCGGTCGCTTTCCACAGCCGGCGACATGCGGATGGCCTGTGGAATTTCAATATTGTCCAGCCCGTCTATGCGCAGCACTTCTTCCACCAGGTCGGCCTGCAGGCTTACATCGTGTTTATGGTAAGGCACTTCCAGAAACAGGGCATCAATGTCTTCACGCAGCAGCGTAAAGCCCAGGCTTTGCAAAATGCCTTTAACGGTATCGGGGTGGTAATTTTTACCGCTTAATTTTCTTAAATACTGGTATTTGAAAATAATCTGCTGCTTTGGTTTCGGATCGGGGTAAATGTCCACAACCTCTGATGCAATGGCGCCCCCCGCCACTTCTTTAATGAGGGAGGCTGCGCGTTTTAACACAGCCACCGTATTGGAAATATCCACGCCTTTTTCAAAACGCGTGGCAGCATCGGTACGCAGCCCGTGGCGGAACGAAGTTTTGCGGATGGCAATGGGATCGAACCAGGCGCTTTCCAAAAAGATGTTTTTGGTGCTTTGCGAAACCCCTGATTTGGCGCCGCCAAAAACCCCGGCGATGCACATGCCTTCGATTGCGTTGCATATCATCAGGTCTTCGGCGCTTAGCTTTCGTTCTTTTTCATCCAGCGTAGTAAATGGCGTGCCGTCTGCTTCCAGTTTTACCACTATTTTTTGGCCGGCAATGGCGCTGTAATCAAATGCATGCAGCGGCTGGCCGGTTTCGTGTTGTATGTAATTGGTAATGTCAACAATATTGTTGATGGGCCGCAGGCCAATGGCTTTGAGGCGCTGTTGCAGCCACTGCGGCGAGGGCTTAACCTCGATGCCGCTGAGGCATACACCGGAGTACCGGCGACAAGCCTGGGCCGCTTCCACCACTACATCGATTTTCAGATCGTGGTTGTCCACTTTAAAATTGGCAGCCGGAATTTTCGGGCTGATGGATTTGCGGTCGTGGTGCGACAGGTACGCACATACATCGCGGGCCACGCCCCAGTGGCTCATCGCATCCATGCGGTTGGGGGTGAGGCCTATTTCATAGATAATATCGGAGTAAGGCTTGAAATATTCGGCTGCTGCTTGGCCAACCGGCGCATTTTCGGGCAGTACCATAATGCCGGCATGCGAATCGCCGAGGCCAATTTCGTCTTCGGCGCAAATCATGCCATGGCTTTCCACGCCACGGATCTTGGCCACTTTCATAGTCAGTGGCTCGCCGCTGGTGGGGTAAATGGTAGTGCCCACGGTGGCCACCACTACTTTTTGGCCAGCGGCTACATTGGGAGCGCCACAAACCACCTGCAGCGGATCGGCACTGCCCACCGATACTTTTGTAAGCCGAAGTTTATCGGCATTGGGGTGTTGCTCTGCCTCCAGCACTTCACCAATTACCAGCCCTTTTAATCCGCCCTTTATTTCTTCATAAGCTTCCATCGATTCTACTTCGAGACCAATGGAGGTAAGGATGCGGGAAAGGCGTTCGGGTTCTAATTTTACCGGTAAATATTCACTCAGCCAGTTATACGAAATGGTCATTGGTGCTAAATTTCTGTGGGGGGCAAAGATAACCTGCAGCAGGATAGAACGGAAAAGAGTTCCGCGGGTTTGCCTGCCCTGCCTTTTAACAAACAGACTTTAAAAAAAAGCGGCACAAAATGCAGGTGCATTTTGTGCCGCTTTGAACCATGTGGTAAATGGGCTTGCTACAAGGTTTACTGTTTGATCAGTTTCACCACTACTTTTTCGGTGCCCTGTGTTATTTCGGCCATGTAGATGCCGGGGCGGTACGCAGCGCCAAAGCGTTGGGTGCCGTTGGGGGCAATGTTTTGCCTCTGCTCTATCATGCTGCCCGATGCATCCAGTATACGTAATTGCACGAGACCGGATCCCTTCATGTCCAGGTTCAACGCAAATTCGCTGGTAGATGGGTTGCTTTGAACCCGCACCACGCTTTCGTTTAGCGGCTCAATTGTTTCGGGATTATTTACGATCTGGTCTACAAGCTGCGGGTCAATTTGTCCGGCGGCAAGCATTGCCAGAACATTGGTGTTGGAAGCATGAGCAGAACCGGCTATATACAGGCGGTCGTTCCATAAGTAACCAGTTTTGACCATAAACTTGTTGCCGGGGCCATACATAATGCCGCCATTTGATCCAAAAGTGGCATCCAGGTGGCCATCGGGGTTAATCCGTGCCATGGCCGTAACCCCATTTTCCGGGGTATTTACATAACCGCTGATGACAATTTTATCATTGTTTTGAACGGCAATGGAGGTAACCACAAATTTTACCGGTCCAACGCCGTTGAGGTTGCCACTCAGGTTGTTGATGTCGAGTGTATGTTTGCCATCGCCGCTAAACCCTGTGTATGGGGCGCCATCGGCGGTGTACTGGGCCAATGCGAGGCTGTAGGTGCTGTTATTGTCTACATAACCACCCAAGTAAATCCGGCCATTGTGGAGCATCATGGCTTCGGCAAAATCATTTCCGCCAAAATCGGTGCGGCGAATGCCGCCCATGCCAAAGGAAGCATCCAGCGTGCCATCGCTGTTGTAGCGGGTAAGGATAAAGTCGCTGTTGTTTGTTCCATTTTGATAGCCGCTGCCGCCGAGTAAAATTTTACCATTACCCTGCAGTGCTGCTCCAATGGCAGCTGAACTGCCGCCCAGCATGGTTACCTGTTTGCCGTCGGCGCTAAAGGAAACATCGGGCATGCCGTTTTGTAAGAAGCGGGCCAGGGCAAAGCCTGCTATTCCGCCTTCGGTGGCGCTGCCGGATGCTATTATTTTGCCGTCGGGCTGCACCAACACCGAATAGGCAATATCGTTGGCTCCGGCAAAGTCCAGTGTTTTTACGCCATCTCCATCAAAGCTGTTATCGCGCATGCCATTAGCCAGCAACCTTACTACAACAAAATCAGATTGGCCGCCGCTGGAAGTTTTTCCACCGATCGCAATGCGGCCATCGGGATAAAGGGCTATTGCATGTGCCATATCGCCTGTGCTGATGTCCACCAATTGTTTTCCCATGGTTCCAAAAGATTGGTCCAGCATGCCGTTGGTATGGTAGCGGGCAATGGCTATGTCATAGTCTTCTGTATTGGGTTTGCGGCTGCTGCCAGCGGCCAGGATTTTTCCGTCGGGCTGAACGGCAAGTGCCTGGTATTCGGCCATGCCGCTTTGGGCGTTGCCCATAATAAAGCTTGCGTTTGCCAAAGAATAATCGGGGTGGCCATTGGGCAACAGGCGGGCAAACAGGTAGGTCATGTTTTGGGCAACCTGATGGGGCAAATAACCGGTAAAACCGATCCTGCCATCGGGGTACACCGCCATGTTGGAAACCTTGCTGGCGGGCTTGTCGTATTGCAACATGCCGGTGCCATAAAAAGACAGGTCCTGGTCGCCGTTGGAGGCAAATTGCCAGATGGTGGCTTTGTCGTTATAGCTTCCACCAATCAATATTTTTCCATTCGGTAAAATAATGACGTCACTTAGCTCGTAGCGATATTGATTGGTAAAATCATTTACTATGTGTTTTCGGCCAGCCGTACCAAACTGAGGGTCCAGCATGCCATTGGGCAGAAAGCGTAGAATACCCAGTGTAGACATCTGGAAGGTGCCGGTGCCCACAGCTACTATTTTGCCATCGGGCTGAATAGCAATGGCGCGTAAATCATTATAATTTCCAAGCCCCGATGCTACTGTACCTTCGCCTCCAAAACTCCGGTCGGGGCTGCCATTGGGTAAAAACTGAGCCAGCCGGATTACAGGAGTTGGGTCTTCGGAAATGCCTGCCACTACAATGCGGCCATCAGGATGCAGCACCATGTCTTTCAGCGTAAAACGATACTCGGCACTCTCATACGAAACCATTCCACCGCTCCCAAAGGAAGGGTCCATCTTGCCATCGGGCAGCAGCCGGACCAGGTAAAATTTTTCGATTCCGTTCATGGTGGCCAGACCCGACAGGATTATTTTATTATCTCCCAGCACGGCTACCTCGTTTGCCGAAATCAAGTTGCCCAGCGGCAGTGTGGCCACGCCGTTGGTGCCAAAGTTGAAGTCTAAAAACCCATTGGGCATGTACCGTGCAATGAATGGATGCTTATTGCCCCCATTGGGAACAGAGCCAAAAACAAGCACGCCGCCATTGGGTTGCATTGTGGCGACGTTTACCGCCATGCCGGTTCCCAATTGAAGCTGTTGTGAAAAGCCATTGAACCCATAAGTATGATCCAATTGCCCATCGGGGAGGTGGCGAACCAACATAGAGCCCACACTAATGAGGGTTTTACCATCATGGAGGGGCATTACAGCCACTCCACCTGCAGGAACGGCGCTGGTGTGAAAGGAAGTGAGTACCACTCCGTTGTTGCCAAACCCCGGAACAGGTTGCCCGGTTTGTGCCACAAGGAGAGACATTTTAAACAAAAGCAATGCTGAAAGTAAAATTGTACGCATGTATTATGGTTTTGGGTATAAAGACTGTTTCGATGCTGATGTAACGGAAGGCAATAGTCGTTTCCAGGGTGCTGATTTGGAATGCCCATGTATTGCTCCGAACCCTGGTTATAAGGCTTGGGAAATCAATGCAGTGGCAAATTCCTCAAAGTGGTGGGTAAGATGTGCAGGTGGCGTCTTCCGGATGTTTGGAGATATATGCTAAAGTATTTTATTTATCTGTAATCTGGAAAAAAAGAATGAAAAGAGACGATTTAATAATGTGCTTTTTATATTGAATTAAAGAGCAGGTCAGAGGGCTATTAGAAAACTTCAAAATTAACCCCACTTCCAAGGGGTACAAATCAGAAAAAAAGGATGGCTGGCGAGGGCAAGCTTTTGGGCTAAAAAATAAAAGGGGGTGCACGCAAAACTATGCTGCACCCCTATATAAGCGGCTGGTGTTTCCCGTTATTGCTTCACCAATTTGATGACCTTTTTTTCACTTCCCTGTATTACTTCTGCCAGGTACATGCCCGGACGATAAGACGCACCAAAAGTCCGAACGGCGTTGGGCGCAAGTCCTTGCCAGCTATCGACCACTTTTCCCGAGGCATCCATAATTCTTACCTGCGCCGGAGCATTCTTTTTCAGTGATAATACAAGGGTGAATGCATCTTGTGCAGGGTTGTTCAACACCTGGACATTGCCAATGATTTCCGGGACTGCTTTTATTTTATTCCTTGAAACCTGCAACATGGTTTGGTCATCGATCTGGTAAGCGGCGAGTACGGCTTTACTGCGATCTTTGGTGGTGCCTACAACATACAGCCGATTGCCACCAACCACACTTTCATTGAAGGGAGAAATATTGGGTTGACTTTCAACGTAAAACCCACCCGTACCGAAGCTGAGATCTAGGGTTCCGTCAAGGTTTAGCCGGCCTACTCCATGTTGCCTCAATGAGCCATTTTGGAAGGTGCCTGTAATCAATATTTTTCCGTCAGTTTGCCTGTCGACAGTATTGATATCATAATTAATGCTGCCGCCATTACTAAATGGTTTGTCGAGATCTGCTAACATTTTGCCATTGTTGCCAAACGAGGTATTCAGCGTGCCGTCAGCATTTAACAATGTTAGCCCGAAGTCATGGTTAACCGGATCGTTGGTTTCCACCTCGCCAGCAATAAATACTTGTCCTAGGTGGGTCCGTTTTATAATACTTGGAAAATCATTTCGGCCAAAATCTATGTATTGAATGGCCCCAGTGCCGAAGGATTTATCGAATGAACCATCAGGGTTGAGCCTTGTTATAAAGAAATCACTTTCTTGTATGCCGTTGCCTTTTTCCTGATTAGCTTGACCGCCGATCAATATTTTGCCATTATTAAGCACAACTGCGCCTATTATATTTGTTTGTTTTCCGGACACTATATATTTCGTTTCAAAAAGTTCGTCAAGACTCCCGTTAGGAAGCAGTCTTTTGATAAATATTCTACCGCCATCATCTGAGTTTTCAGACCCAATTACAAGGATATGCTCATCTGGCAGAATTATAAGTTGAGCGTAGCGTGTTTTAATTGGGTCTCCAGAATTGGTTGTAAAGGACCGGATGCCACCAAAAGTTTCATCCAACTGCCCATTGGGGAGGAATCTGGTAAAATAAAAATAATGGTACAAGTTGTAAGAAGCTGCAGCTACAAGAATCCGGCCATCAGGATAAATTTTTAAAGTCTGCACACTATCACCCCCAAAAAAAAGCTCACTAACGGGGGATCCAAAAGACAGGTCTGGGCTTCCATCTGGATTGAAGCGTGAAAGAAAGAATTCATTTCTAAAGCTGCTAGTCGAACTTATTCCAGCTGCGAGGATTTTTCCATCTGGCTGCACAGCTAAGTTCTGATAAACTGTTTTATTATCTGTCTTCTGGCCGATGATAAAGCTGGCATTAGCTAGTGAGTAATCGGCACTGCCATTTGGAAGCAGCCGTGCAAACAAATAATCATCGCTTGCAACACCAGTCACTGAAATGTTTCCATCTGAACCTATTGCTAAATCCGAAATTGACCCGGATTTGTTGAAGTTGAGCATGCCTGTCCCATAAAAGGATTTATCCAGTTGGCCGGAACTGGTAAAACGCCAAAGGGTCGCACCATAAGTTTCCAATGCACCGCCTACAAGTATTTTGCCGTCAGGTTGAATGGTTACATCCTGAACTGAAAGCGTTAGCAGTTGGTTGTGGTTATAACTGGCATCGGGGTTGATATAATTAATATTTGTAGAGCCCGAATTACCAAAGGTTGTATCTGGCAATCCGTTTGGTAAGTGACGGTATATTATCAATTGTTGCTCACGTGGTGTAAGGGCATATGCAAGGGATATAATTTTACCGTCAGGCTGAATAGCAATGGTTGATAAAACACTATTCCCGTAATAAGGGGTTTCAAATGCCCATCCTGGCATCCAGGCTCTATCGGGTCCTCCTGCAAAGCTGGAATCTAGACCGCCATCTGGAAAAAATTTTCCCAGCATTAAAAATGCATTCATAAATCTATTGGTAAAGCCACCAATGAATATATCACCATTGGCCTGTACAGCTAGTTCATAGCGCCCCAGGTGAAATCTCTCGTTGTCATACGTTACAACGCCATCTATACCAAAACCTGGGTCGGGAATCCCATTGGGAAGTAACCTGTAGAGGAAAAACTTTTCAATGCCGTTAATGAAGGCTACACCACAAAATAGTATCTTGTTGTCACTAAGTGCCACCATGGCCCTTGTAACATCAGGTGGATTAAATGGCCCCATTATCTGAAAATACCCAAAGTCCGTTCTAAATACTCCCGCTATGCCAAAGGTCAGGTCTAATTGTCCATTCGGTAGGTACTTGGCAACAAAAAAATTATTTTCATAAATGTATCTTGTAGCTGAGGCGCCGTATATGAGAATTGTTCCATCTGGCTGTAAAACAGCTGTTAACAGCCTTGCTAACTTATAGGGTAGTTCCTCTGAAAATCCGTTGTTTCCAAAAGTCAAATCGAGTGTTCCGTTTTGATGATGGCGCACCAGATAAATATTGTCGCTGATTTGTAGTGCGATGATAGTTTTCCCATTTGCAAGTGGCAGTACGGCTCTTCCCTCTTCACTATTTCCTCTCGGAATACCCGTAAATACCTTTCCATTTTCCCCAAATTCTTTAACCGGAAATCCCAATTGTGCATGCAGCAGGGTGCTCCACAAGAGCATTGCTGAAAGTAGATAAGGGCGCATCTGTATAATTTTTAGGTTCTGAATATTTGCGGTTATTGGCAACCGCACAAATAGGGGATGGATTGGCAAAACCAGCGGTAATGGATCTTTTGCCTGGTTAAATGATGGAGTTCGTTTCTGTAGCGTATTTGGCCTTGCTTCCGTAGAAGCTTGCTAAGGCATGATGCCGGTCTGAGGAGCTAAAATGATGCACCTATAAAGTTACAGCACATAAATGCATGGTCAAAGAGTGGAATGGCTAATTGTATCCTGATTCTTGTCAGGTAATGCAGGCCGGAAGCATCGGCACTGGTTCGGCTGTGGGTTATTTTGGCTGCAACTTTTTTTCAACAACCCTTTTTTATTTAAACCTGCTCTATTCTTTAATGCCCAAAATAATGGGAACAAACCATGCCGCTGCAAAACATGCAGTTGGGCAGCCATAGAAAATTGGCCGGAAAGGCCTGCTAATTTATTTGTCCACAAAGTGGGCGGAGTGCTAAATTCTTTGGAATTTCGTATTTGGCTAAAAAGTGAATAACCGCTGGAAAACTGTGTATATCCTGTGGGCGATTTGTGGGTTAATATGCTGCTTTGAATAGCCTTTTGCTACTGCCTGCATTGTACCTTAGCAGACCGTGCCAGCCGGTTCTTAATAAAGAACCGGGCTATTGTAAAAGCCGCCACCACGCCACTTTGCACCAACAGGATGTCACTTTATTGCTGCCTTAGGGCAGGGTTATTTTATTGTGTAGTATATGGATCTGACCAACCTTAATCGCGACCGGAAAAAGAAGGGCTCCAAGCCGCCCATTGACCTGAGCACCATGGTGTACGGCAAGTTGCCGCCGCAGGCAAAAGAACTGGAGGAAGCTGTGATCGGTGCCGTGATGCTGGAGAAGGGCGCCTTCGACACCGTCATTGAAATTTTAAAGCCCGAATGCTTTTACGTGGATGCGCACCAGCGCATTTTCCGCGCCATGCAAAGCCTCGCCAATAAAAGCCAGCCCATCGATATCCTGACGGTGGTGGAAGAGCTGAAGTTTCGCGAAGAGCTGGAAATGGTGGGCGGCCCTTATTATGTTACCCGCCTTACCAACAGCGTGGTTTCTTCGGCCAACATCGAAGCCCATGCGCGGATCATTTTGCAGAAGTTCATCCAGCGGGAGCTGATCCGCATTTCCGGAGAAATAATTTCCGATGCTTACGAAGACAGCACCGACGTGTTTGACCTGCTCGATGCTGCCGAAAGCAAGATGTACGAGGTTACCTCCAAGCACTTGAAAAATAATTACGAGTCCATCGATTCGGTGCTGGTAAAAACCATCCAGCGTATCGAAGACCTGCGCCACCGCAATGAGGATATTACCGGGGTTCCCAGCGGCTTTCCTTCGCTGGATAAAGTAACCTACGGCTGGCAAAGCACCGATTTGATTATCCTGGCTGCCCGTCCTGCGGTGGGTAAAACCGCCTTTGCCCTGAACCTGGCCCGCAATGCCGCCCTGCACCCCACCAGGCCTACGCCGGTAGCGGTGTTTTCCTTGGAAATGGGCGCCGGCCAGTTGGTGCAGCGGATTCTTTCGGCAGAAAGCGAAATATGGCTGGAGAAAATTTCCCGCGGTAAAATGGAGGAGCACGAAATGAAGCAGTTGTATGCCAAAGGCATTCAGCGCCTGGCCCAGGCTCCCATTTTTATCGACGACTCGGCAGGCCTCAATATTTTTGAACTGCGGGCCAAATGCCGCCGCCTCAAAAGCATCAATAACATTGGCCTGATCATTATCGATTACCTGCAGTTGATGAGCGGCTCCAACGAACGCAACTCCAACCGCGAACAGGAAATTTCAACCATCTCCCGGTCGCTCAAGGGTTTGGCAAAAGAGCTTCAGGTGCCGGTAATTGCCCTGTCGCAGTTAAGCCGGGAAGTGGAGAAACGTAAGGACGGCAACAAGATGCCGCAGCTTTCCGATCTGCGCGAATCGGGTGCCATTGAACAGGATGCCGACATGGTGTGCTTTATTTACCGCCCCGAGTATTACGATATTTCTCAAAATGAAATGGGCGAAAGCAATAAAGGCGAAACCCATATCCGTATTGCCAAGCACCGGAATGGTTCGCTGGAAACCATCGTGCTGCGTGCCCGGCTTGAAATACAGCGGTTTTTCGACGACCAGGGCGGCGATGGTTTTGGCGGCCCCAACATGCCCGGAAGCTGGAAGCCTGTAACCGACAGCGATGGCGGCGCTGGTGCCCGCATGTTTATCCAAACCGGCAGTAAAATGAACTCCTTTGAAGACGAGGACGATCCCTTTTAACCGGTGATTTGTATGATTGTGCAATGATGTGAATGACTCTACATGAAAGCCCATGCAGTTTTGCATGGGCTTTCTTTTTTAAGTAAGGGATAAGGTAGAAGCAATTTATTTTAAATGACTAAACTTGCAGCTTCATTAACCAATCATTTAATCCTTTCTCAATCATACAAATCACCGGTTCCATGCGTTTCTTTTTTGTCCCCGATATTACCGGTTCGCAAATAGTGATTGATGAAGACACATCTAAACACATCACGCAGGTGTTGCGCATGAAAGTGGGTGATGAACTATTGGTTACCGATGGCAGGGGAACAAAAGCAAAAGCCATTATTGAAGACGACCACCGCAAACGCTGCGCCGTACGGGTGCAGGAAAAAACCACGGAGCCGCCAACCAAACCTAATATCGCCATCGCCATTTCGCTGGTAAAAAATGCAGCACGGTTTGAATGGTTTTTGGAGAAAGCAACCGAGGTCGGTGTGTCGGAAATCATTCCGCTGATCTGCAGCCGCACCGAAAAGGAAAGGTTCCGTTCAGAAAGATTACAAGGCATTATTACCAGTGCCCTTTTGCAGTCGCAACAAAGCTGGATGCCGGTGCTGCACGAGCCCGTTGCGTTTCATCAATTAGTTGCTTCCCGAACCGATGAACATAAGTTTATTGCCCATTGCCTGCCCAACGAAAAAACAGAGTTGACCAGCGTGGCCGGCAGTCAATCTTCCATCATCCTCATTGGGCCTGAAGGCGATTTTACACCAGAAGAAATTGAAGTTGCATTGGCTAAAGGCTTCCAGCCGGTAGCATTAGGCAATACCCGACTGCGCACCGAAACTGCAGGCATGGTTGCAGCCACTATTTTGCGCATAGCCAGCCCCAAATAGCAGCTAATCATTTTGCAAAAAAAGCCGCACTATTTTCTATTGCGCCGATATCTTTTTTGGCTGCAGGCCGGTGCAAATATCTTTTGCAATAGATGGCCCTTTATAAATAAAACCGGTCCACACTTCGCACATAGCTGCACCTGCTCCCAATTTTTCTGCTGCATCGGCTGCAGTAAAAATGCCGCCGCTGGCAATCACCGGTATTTGTCCCTGGAGCCTGCTGCACAGGTACTGCACTACTTCGGTTGCCCGTTCCCGTAAGGGAGCACCACTCAGGCCGCCGGCACCAATTTGCTCTATTGCTTTTTGCGATGTTTTTAAGCCTTTTCGGCTTATGGTGGTATTTGTTGCAACAAGGCCGTCCAGCTTTATTTCCAGCGCCAGTGCTATAACATCATCGATCTGGCTGCGGGTTAGATCGGGTGCTATTTTTAATAAAATGGGCCGTGGCTGCGCCAGGGTTTTATTGATGCTTTGCAAATGCGTTAGTATTTTATGCAGCGCATCGCGTTCCTGCAGTTCCCGCAGTCCTGGTGTATTGGGCGATGAAACGTTCACTACAAAAAAATCTACATACGGGTGCAATGCATTAAAGCAGGTTTCGTAGTCTTTCCAGGCGTCTTCGTTGGGTGTTACTTTGTTTTTACCAATATTACCGCCTACCAACAGTGGCCGCTCCGAAGAGCGGGGTTTGGCACGCCATGCTTTTAGCCGTTGCACCACCACATCCACACCATCGTTGTTAAAACCCATGCGGTTGATCAGCGCCTCATCCTGCACCAATCGAAAGAGCCTTGGTTGCTCGTTGCCGCTTTGTGGCTTGGGTGTAACGGTACCAATTTCTACAAAACCAAAGCCTAATGCATCCAACTCGGTGAGGTAGGCCGCATTTTTATCGAAACCGGCGCCAAGGCCCACTGGGTTGCGAAACGAGAGCCCAAATACTTGTTGCGGCTGCCCCTGCTGCGGTGGCGCATACAGTGCTTTTACTGCTGCAAAACCACCCGGCACCGCACAGGCCGTTTTCAGCGTTTGCATGGCTACGTGGTGTGCCTTCTCAGGATCGAGGCGGAAAAAAAGACGGCGAATAAGGGGATACATATTGGTGGACGAAGATAGGAAAGCGGAGGGAAGGAATGTCGAACAGAAGAACAGAGGAACAAGGAACACAGGAAGTTGAATGGAGCATATCGAGCAAGGAACAAGGAATGATGAACCGCAGAACGATAATTAGGAATGATAAATTATGAGTTAGGAATTTGGAGGAGTCCGAATAATTAATAATTCATAATCAATAATTCATCCATCACCACGCTACTTCGACATTCGAAATTCCTTGTTCCTCTGTTCTTCTGTTCGACATTTCCAATTGGTTGCATAACTAACTATTTTTCCTAAATTCATGTTTTACAAAATTTCTGACCATATGCAGGAAGCTTATATAGTGGCAGGCTACCGCACAGCGGTAGGCAAGGCCAAACGCGGCGGGTTGCGGTTTTTCCGCCCCGACGACCTGGCCATTGAGGTCATTCGGGGACTGTTGCAATCGGTGCCCGGACTGGACAAAAAAGATGTGGATGATGTAATTGTGGGCAATGCTGTGCCGGAAGCGGAACAGGGCCTGCAGGTGGGCCGCATCATTGCCGCCCGTGCCCTTGGCCACGAAGTGCCGGGCATGACCGTAAACCGTTATTGCGCATCGGGATTGGAAACCATAGCCATTGCTACGGCAAAAATTCGTATGGGCATGGCCGATGTAATTGTGGCCGGCGGTACTGAAAGCATGAGCATGGTGCCCACCGCAGGCTGGAAAACCGTGCCCGCTTATTCTATTGCCAAGGAGGAACCGGATTACTACCTGAGCATGGGCCTGACCGCCGAAGCAGTGGCCAAAGACTTTAAAGTAAGCCGCGAAGACCAGGATGCATTTGCCTACAACTCGCACCAAAAGGCCCTGAATGCAATTCAAAATGGGTATTTCAGGGAAGGCATTTTACCTATAAACGTGGAGGAAGTGTACCTCGATGAACGGGGCAAAAAAAAGCAGCGCAATTATGTGGTAGATACCGATGAAGGCCCACGAGCAGATACATCAATGGAGGCGCTGGCAAAGCTGAAACCTGCTTTTGCACAGGGTGGCGTGGTTACGGCCGGCAACTCGTCGCAAACCTCCGACGGCGCCGCATTTGTGCTGGTAATGAGCGAACGCATGGTGACCAAATTGGGCATTAAACCCATTGGCCGTTTAGTTAGCTGCGTGTCGGCAGGAGTGCACCCCCGCATCATGGGCATCGGGCCGGTGGCAGCCATTCCAAAGGCCCTGGCGCAAGCCGGCAAAAATTTGGGCGATATAGACCTGGTGGAACTTAACGAGGCTTTTGCTTCGCAGGCACTGGCAGTGATCCGCGAAGCCGGCCTTGACCCTGAAAAAGTAAACATCAACGGCGGCGCCATTGCACTGGGCCACCCGCTGGGCTGCACCGGTGCCAAACTTACCATACAGTTGTTGAGTGATATGAAGCGGCTCAATAAAAAGTACGGGATGGTAACTGCCTGTGTTGGCGGCGGCCAGGGTATTGCCGGAATCATCGAACGCATTTCCTAACATTTTTTTTATTAGTTAATGAGCCCCTCGTGGGCTCTTTATGGCTATGCATTGCCTTAAGGCTGTGTTGTTGGAGGTTGTGCATGTTGGAAGGGATAGGTATGGCCGGTTGCAAATTGCCCGACCGGAGGGAAATGTAACTTACTCTTTAAAAATTTTCAAAATCTATCCGATAATTACATTTCATATATGTTGGTTTTGCTTTTATTTTGTCAAAATATTGATGAGGCTGTAAACATTCCGGCAGGAAAGCACATCAAATGGTCCGCCTACTGAACATCGATTAAACAGAAAGCTAGTGAACCACAAAAAAAAGGTGCTGTACGCCGACGATGACCTGGATGATAAAAACTGGATCATTGAGGCATGCGATGCTGCCCGTCATCCGTTGGAAATTGCATTTGTAGACAATGGCAGGCAGGCCCTTGATTACCTGGAAACTGCCGCAAATTATGAACTGCCTTCGCTGATTGTGCTGGACCTGAACATGCCTGGTTTGGATGGCCGTCAAACCCTTCAAATGCTAAAGGCCGACAACCGCTTTGGACACATTCCAGTGGCTATTGTTACCACATCTACCAGCCGCATGGATATGGAAGTGTGCAAACGCCTGGGTGCCGATCTTTTTGTTACCAAACCCGATACGATTCTGGAATGGCAAAAAGTTGTGGGCCAGTTTATTCCTTTGGTGCAAAAGGAAACTTCCTTCAATTCCTGATGCGCTGTCATGGGCTTTTTCTTAAACCTGGAAGGCTGCGTATCTTCAATTCATGGAACTGACCTTTAACACGCCGGCGCTGCTGTTTCCTGCTATTTCCCTTCTTTTGCTGGCTTATACCAACCGTTTTGTGGCCATTGCCAACCGGGTACGCAACCTGCATTCCGAATACCTGAAAGTCGAGAACAAGGAAACCATCCTGCAGCAGATCCGCAGCCTGCGCAAACGCATCAACCTCATAAAGTATATGCAGGGGCTGGGCGTATTATCTTTTCTGTGCTGCGTGGTAAGTATGTACTGTATTTACAACACCTGGAATGCGGCTGCACAAATGGCATTTACCATCTCTTTGCTCAGCCTGCTTACATCCCTTATTTTATCCCTACTCGAAATCATACAAAGCACTTATGCGCTGGAGCTGGAATTGAGCGACATGGAGGACCTGGAAAAGGGCAACATATTTACGGACCTTTGGAAGCGGGAGTGAGGCGGACAGCGGACAATGGACAACAGACGGCCGGAACAACAAAGCGTTTGTAATTTATTGTTCTGTTTTGTTTCCTGCCACTTTCAACGACCATTAAATCTCATTTTTACAAGAACAGCTTAGCACGGTGCTGCAATAGGTTAAGGTGGCCTTGCACCAATACCAGAAACAACAACAGACAATAATTATGATTTACCGGGAGCGCATCATTCAAAACTACATTGAAGGTTATAACGGGTTTGCGGTAGAACAAATGGTGGCAGACTTTGCTGACAACATCCGGTTTGAAAATGTTCAGAACGGACAAGTCACGCTTTCTTTGGAAGGGGTGGAGGCATTTAGGCAACAGGCTGCATTGGCGAAAAGTTACTTTGCAACCCGGCAACAAACCATTAAAACCTTTAACCACCTGGAGCATGAAACCCATGTGGATATTGACTATAAAGCGGTTTTAGCCATGGACTTTCCTAATGGGTTAAAGAAGGGGCAGGAAATTAATTTAACCGGAACATCTGTTTTTGAATTTGCTGGAAATAAGGTCATTAAATTGACAGATATAAGTTGAACCAGTTTGTAAAGCAAGGCAGTTGTCCAGGCCTTTGCTTCATGTTGCAAAATGGACATGCGGGCCAATCCCAATTATTAACACCAGCGAAAAGTCTTTTCTCTTCTAAGGGCTATCCATTTTTTAAAACAGTTCAAGCATTCCCGTTCCGAAATTTGTTTACCTGTTTGCAACGGTGTGGCTACATGCATTGTCAGCAATAAGAAACTACACAACGATGAAATTTGTTTTTTTACTTGCAATGGCATTTACGCTGCTGGCACAAACCGGCTGCGAAAAGCAGGATGCGCCGGAAGAAGTATATCCGGGAATCAGTGCGCCTGTTGATGAAGGAACACTCACAGGCGCATGGGAACTGCGCATGGCTTATGGGGGTTATGGTTTGCCCAATACAAGCCCGGTACATGCGCCAGGCAATGGACGGATCTGGCATTTTACCGACAGTGCTTATGCTCTTTATTCAAAAGGGCAGTTGCTAACCAGTGGTCGGTACAACCACATCAAAGATACTTCGCAGGCCACGGGCACCCTTATGGATGCGATTGTAATGCCCACGAACGGCAACCTGAAAATTCATTACGGGTTCACTAAAGACACCCTTGTGCTGTTCCAGGGCACCATTGCTGCCGATGGCACCATTGAAAAATACGTTCGGGTACCACTTCCAACGGGCTTGCCCAAATAAAACAAAAGGCGAAGCAACAGCTTCGCCTTTTGTTTTATTTGCATTTGCGGCCAGGTTTTCGTTTGTGCCTTACAGGTATACGGCACCACGTTAAGCGTTCACTTCTGCTTCTTTTCTTTCGCCGATTTGCTGGCGCCACATGGCGTAGTACAGGCCTTTTTCAGTGATCAAGCTTTCGTGGGTGCCCAGTTCTTCCACTTCGCCGCGTTCCAGCACATAAATGCGGTCGGCATGCATGATGGTGGAAAGCCGGTGGGCAATTAAAATAGTAATCTGTTCCCGCGATGCTGATACGGTGCGGATGGTTTTGGAAATTTCTTCTTCGGTAAGGGAATCCAGCGCCGAGGTGGCTTCATCGAAAATAAGGAGCCGCGGTTTACGCAAGAGCGCCCGGGCAATGGACAGCCGCTGTTTTTCGCCACCCGAAAGTTTCAGGCCGCCTTCCCCAATCATGGTCTCCAGGCCCTTTTCGGCGCGGGAAAGCAAGTTTTGGCAGGAGGCTTTCGTCAGGGCTTCGTCGAGGTCTTCTTCGGTGGCGCCGGGTGCCACAAACATCAGGTTTTCCCGGATGGTTCCGGAGAACAACTGTGTATCCTGTGTTACAAAACCAATCTGCGACCGCAGGTCGTTGAAGTCGATGCTGGTTTCATCTTTACCATTGTACAAAATGCGGCCTTCCTGCGGCCGGTACAGGCCCACGAGCAATTTCATCAGGGTTGTTTTTCCCGAACCCGACGGGCCCACAAATGCAATGGTTTCGCCCAGTGATGCAGAGAACGAAATGTCGTCGATGGCCTTGTGTTTAGCGGTAACATGTTTAAAGGAAACAGCCTCAAAAACCAGTTCGCGGATGGGGCCCAGGTGCACCGGTTTCAGGGGCATGGGTTCCGGCGCTTTTGTCATTAAGGTTTTAAAGTTATTGAGCGATGCTTCGGCTTCACGATAAGTTAAAATGATATTGCCAATTTCCTGCAGGGGCCCAAATACAAAAAACGAAAAGATCTGCATGGTGGCCAGTTCGCCGGCATTCATCCGGTCGCCGTACACCAGCCACATCAGCATAAAGAGTATTACCTGCCGCAGCGTGTTTACAAACGTGCCTTGTATAAACGAAATAGAGCGGATGCGTTTTACCTTGGTCAGTTCCAGCCCCAGAATTTTATAGGTGTTTTTGTTCAGGCGGTCCACTTCCTGCCCGGTGAGGCCCAGGCTTTTTACCAGTTCAATGTTGCGCAGACTTTCGGTGGTGGTACCTGCCAGTGCCGTGGTTTGCGATACAATGGTTTTTTGGATGGTTTTTACCTTTTTGCTCAACAAATTGGAGATCACCATCAACAGCGCAATACCCCCAAAATAGATTAGCGGCAAGGACCAATGTATGCGAAACGCAAACAGGGCCACAATGACAATACCAATAAACACCGTGAACAGGATATTGACAAACGAGTTAATGAACCGCTCCGTATCGGTGCGTACCTTTTGCAGGGTCGACAGGGTTTCGCCGCTGCGCTGGTCTTCAAACTCGTGGTAAGGCAGTTTCATGGCATGCTGCAGGCCGTCGGTAAACACTTTGGCGCCAAATTTCTGCACCACTACATTCATAAAATAGTCCTGGAAATTTTTGGCAATGCGGCTGATCATGGCCACGCCAATGGAGGCTCCCAACAGGGTTAGCACGGGCACGGCAAAATCGGAAAAGGTAGGGTAGGCCGCCCGGTTGCGGTTGTACTCAAAAGCAAAGTTGATTAACTTGCCAAAGATGATGGGATCGATAAGGGAAAAGCCGATGTTGCAGGCTGCCAATAGCAGCACCAGTAATACCAGCCATTTATGCGGTTTGAGGTATTGTATTAAAATCTTCATCGTACAAAGATAAACTCCTGTTATCCTGAAGGAAGAACTAAGGTCGAAGTGGCCATATTTTTTGTTGAATGCATTCTTTGGAAGAATGGAAGGTGATTGGCTACCGGGTTTGCAGTTGTTTTTGGTGCTTAAGTATTGTCATTCAAGCGCTTTTATAAAAGGTAGCGGCTTTGTTTGTGATGCTGTGCGCAGCGAAGCAACTCATTATTGCGGAGCAGCGGTTTGTGTACAGAGGAGATCCCTCCTGCATCGGGATGACACAGGCAACGGGCTGCCAAATATGGATAGCTCAAAGTAGCGTGGAAGTTTTTCCTGTTGAACAGCATTGCCAGCCGTACAAGAGTGCGACGCAACAGCAGCCCAATAGGGCTTCAAAAGCTGGCTACATAATATCGTATTAAGCACTTCAACTGTTCAAGCATTCGATAGTTCATTATGCCCAAATGCCTTTTCCTGCTGCGGTTCATCATTCCTTGTTCCTCTGTTCGACATTCCTTTCCTACCCCGCCCATCCTTCCCGGTCTAAACTGCGGTATTGGATGGCTTCGGCCAGGTGCTCAATTTTGATTTCGTCTGTACCGGCCAGGTCGGCAATGGTGCGGCTTACTTTTAGAATGCGGTCGTAGGCGCGGGCCGAAAGGTTGAGGCGCTCCATCGCGGTTTTCAGCAGCTTTTGACCCACAGGGCTGATGGCACAAATTTCCCGCAATTGGCCGGCACTCATTTGCGCATTGCAGTAAATGCCTGCCTGCCCTTTGTATCGTTCTGCCTGGCGTTCCCGGGCACCAATCACCCGGTCGCGGATGGCAGCGGAAGCTTCGCCCGAGCCCTTTGCCGACAGTTCGCTGAACGCAACCGGTGTTACCTCCACGTGCAGGTCGATGCGGTCGAGCAGGGGTCCGCTGATTTTGTTCAAATACTTCTGCACGGTGCCGGGCGGACAGGTGCACTGCTTTTCGGGGTGGTTGTAATACCCGCAGGGGCAGGGGTTCATGGAAGCCACCAGCATAAACGAAGCGGGAAAATCCAGCGCCACTTTGGCCCTTGAAATCGTTACGCGGCGTTCCTCCATGGGTTGGCGCATTACCTCCAGAACGGTGCGTTTAAATTCAGGTAGTTCGTCTAAAAACAAAACCCCGTTGTGTGCCAACGAAATTTCGCCGGGCTGCGGCACGCCTCCACCGCCCACAAGGGCCACATCCATAGGATTAAACTTGTGGTGGACTAAATTGCTAAATTTGCTCTTCATTATCAACCTTATGAAGAGTCGTCGCGCCGCCATTATTTGCCGTACCAGTACAGTAGGACAGTCGAATGTTCGCCAAGTAGAAGAACTGACAGCTCTTGCCGAAGCAAAGGGATTTCTTGTTGAACCTGAAGACATATATGAGGATCAAATTTCGGGTTTTAGTAAATATGAAACCAGACCAGCCTTAAACCGTTTACTGGAAACTATTCAAAAGAACCCAAAACGGTATCAAATGGCATTTGCAATGGAAGTGAGTCGAATAAGTCGAGATCCCGATGAGGGGCAAAAGATCTTGCTGAAGTTCAGTGAAGCCAATATTCCGATTTATGTGAAAAATATTAGTATGTGTACTCATTTGGAGGGCGAATTTGATAGAAAGGGTAAACTAAAGCGCAACCAAATGTTTGGAATTGTGTTCACGCTGCTTCAGGAGTTTGCTGCTACAGAAGCTGAGTACATTCGAGAGCGATCAATATCAGGTATGCGCTCAAAAAAGATGAAGGGCCACGCAGGAGGTGGGGTATTCATACAGTATGGCTATCGCCGAGATCCAGAAACTAAGCTGTTAGAAGTTGATGAGGATGAGCGTAAAGTCGTAGAAGATATTTTCAATTATGCTTCACGTGGTTATGGTTTACAGACAATCTGCAATATCTTAAATGATTCAAAGATTCCAACCAAGTCTCAGAAAGTAGTATCAAAAGGTACCATTGTAACAAAGGGTACAGGTCAAGTGAAACGTATTAAAAAAGTAGAGCATATTAGGTGGGAGCCTGGAACCATCCAAACTATGTTGACCAACAGTACTTACTGTGGAAAACGGAAGATTAAAACAGATGAAAAGTTGGTTGATGGTAAACGAGTTCCAATTTATTCGGTTGTACCTTGTCCCGCTAATATATCGGAAGATCTTTTCGAAAGGGTCCAAAAGCTCCGCTCGGATAAGTATAACAGGCGCAGTACAGAAATGCGCTATCTATACCTCCTTAAAAACATATGTACCTGTGGGTTCTGTGGTCGTAATATGGTCGGTCGTTACAAACCTGGTACTGATGCGTACTACCAATGTTCTGGGAAACGTACAGCTGAACCGTGTGAGAATATATCTCCTAATATAGAAGCTTTAGAGTCAACTGTTTATGACGTATTGTACTTTGCTGATCGTTTTTGGGAATATTTAAAAGGTACAGGGACTCAACTTCAAGAAGCAAGCACCAAGATCGAAAGGTTAAATGAGGAATTACTGTTTCAGAAAAAAGTATTTGTTGAACTGGAGCGTGAGAAAGCGAACCTTAAGATCCTTTTCCGAAAAGGAGTTATAGACGATGAGGAATTTGATACTGAGTGGAAAAAGTTAGTTAACCAAACAGAAAAAGCTCAATTCCAAGTTAATAATATCAATCGTCAATTGATAGCAATTTCAGAAATGAAAGCCCATCTGGAGAAGATGGACGATTACCTGGAATTGGTTGAAAAGTTTAGAAATGATCGTTTCCAAGCTGCGCAGGTATTCAATAATGTAGTCGAACGTGTTGTGGTAACTTCAGCTGGCCGAAAGGGTAATCAGTACCACTTCTTAGTGAGTATTTTCATAAAATATATGACTCAACAAATTACAGTGTTAATGATTACTAAACAAAGAAACCAAAGAGGCGATTTTGAAATACCGCAACAAATGATTGCGAGTAAAGGGCAGAGTCGTTTTATCTACCATTATGCTGATAAGTACGTTCAACCATTGCTGGAATATACTTCAGAAGGGATATTTAAAGGTGATATGGAGTGTGTAGTAGACCAAATTTTGGCTCATAAGGAAACAAAAGTACCTAAAGAAGTACTGCAAGGTAAAATGAAGCCGACCAGCTATAATTATATCGTTCCTAAATTAATTCCATTCGATGAGCGAAATATAAAGAATGATGTTCCTGAACTAACAACTTACGATTAAAGGGTTTCTGCTTTTAGGGTACCTTACTGTGGCTACAGATCGATTCTGCCTGATTGCTCCATATAAGGATCTATTAGTTTCGGATTTCGATGCGATCTCACGTCCCAATAATGACCATCTTTCTTTTTATATTCTACGTAGAAATCGTTGATCTGGCGGCATTCTATAGTGAAGTCTCCATCCTGAATTTCACCAATAAAGATTCCATCCCAAAAGGCTTCGATCTGCTCCATTTCGTCAGCCAGGTTAAACTGATACAGTGTCATAATTCAAAGTTTGAAATATTTTTCCAATGACACAACTTGGTCTGTCTTTGGAAGAGCTTCTTATAATGAGTTACCTTCATAACTCATCTGTAACAACATGGAAACGAACTGGGTTAGAATTTATAATATGCTTTTTGAAATTGTAAATCATGGCGAAACAAACTATTCTGGTCCTAAATTCATTGTTGTTGTCCGAGAGGTTGACCCGTATTTTCCAGAATATAACCAGTTTATGGCGAAGAAACGAGAGGAAGGAGATACGAGGACCAGCCGTAAGCAATATTTCTATGATATTTTAATGGGCTTTAAGCCAGTTGAAAGAGTCAAAATCATAAACAGGATTCTGGATTCCACTGAAAATGTTCATCCAGAGAAAGTTAGTGTATTGCGCTCTGAGTTGAGGGGTGACGCTGAGGCTCCTACGGCACGTGTCTCTTTTGAAGTATGGAATGCTGACCGATTAAATAAGTACTTAAGCGAAATTGATGATAGCATATCAAGCCGTAATTATGAAAGGGCTGTGAGCCTGTCGTACACGTGTTTGGAAGGATTTTATAAAGCTTTTGTAAAAGCGAAGGTAGCGGACGGTGAAAAGGCAAAGCAGGAAATTTTGGCTTTGTCAAGGGCTATCCAGACCTACCTGAAGCAGGTTGTAAAGGAATACCCTGATGAAGCGATAACAATGGTTAACCACATCTCCCATACTGTCGATAAGGCGCGTAATGGGTTTAGCGAGTCGCATTTCGGCGAAGAAACAGGCGCTTGGCTGGCTGTTTACATTCGCGATCTCGTTAACTCCCAGATTAGGTTGCTGCTGCATTTCTTCTAATCAGGTGTGGAGTAGTTCTTCAGATATTGAATTTGTAGTAGCTGGCATTTAATCTTCCCAATACTGCACACCTTCTTTATTTATATAACCCTTTTTATCATTTAGTTCAACCATAGCCAGCCCTTCTGAAAAACTCCCTATGTAATAATAAATGCACGGAATAACTATTTCTCCCCTTTTATTAATGGCTCCAATTTTACGGTTTTGTTTAACTGTTGCCAATCCTTCTGAAAAATCATAAAAACCATCATAAAGGCATGGGATAACTATTTCTCCGTTTTTATCAATGAACCCATATTTGCCATTAAGTTTGACCGACGCGAATCCCTCTGAAAATGTTCCTCCCATATCATATTTGCAGGTAATTACTTCCATGCCTGTTTTGTCAATATATCCATATTTGCCATTTAGTCCAACCCTCGCCAATCCTTCTGAAAAATGCCAAGCAGAATTATAAACACAAGGGATAACTATTTTTCCATTTTTATCAATAAATCCATATTTGAAATTTGGACTAACGTATTGCAATCCTTCTGAAAAATGCCCACCAACCTTAAGGTAAGTACAAGGAATAACCATTTCCCCGTGCTTATCAATGAATCCGTATTTTTCATCTTGTTGAACCATTGCCAATCCCTCTGAAAAATGCCAAGCAGTATCATAAAGGCAACGAGAAAGAAGTTTTCCACTTTTATCAATAAATCCATATCTACTATCTTGTTGAACCAATGCTAACCCTTCTGAAAAATGCCAAGCATTATCATAAAAGCAAGGGACGACAAGTTTTCCATTTTTATCAATAAATCCGTATTTGTCATTTTGTTGAACTTTCGCTAACCCTTCTGAAAAGTTTTCCACTCTATCATAAATACTGGGAATAACTACTTCTCCGCTTTTATCAATGAAGCCCCATTTTCTATTTAATTTAACCCTTGCTAATCCATCTTTAAATTCATATAGATCATCATAAAGGCAAGGAATAACTATTTTTTTCTCTTCATTGCAAAATCCCCACGTGCGCCCTTTTCTAAAAGGTATTAATCGAGTATTACTTAATTTATGTACTTGGTAAATCTTATCGAGTAATTCATTTTTACCTTTTACTATTTCAATACTCATAAATGTGCTTTTTCAATACTTGTAGATCTTCTTCGATATTACTTTTATTAGTTTGAAGTAAGATTCGAATCTTTACGATCCATAAATCAGCGTTACTTTTTTTAAGGTAGTTAAAATAGAGCGTTATTATTAATTGTTCACTGCTTAAAATCTGTTTGGTTCACAAAATCATAATTCCTCAAACATATTTTAGGGTATACTCTATAGTTTCTTATTCAGGACCGAATATCCATAGACCGCGATGGAACAGAGGCTGTAACTCCTGCACCTCATCAGTATCTTCGCTACCCACCTTTGCCTTCAACTGCTCTAAAAGCTCCAAACGATACTCCAGTTCATCGAGAACAATTTTAGCCAGATCAATGTTCCATTTGTCCAGAAGGGCGTTGAGGTCATCCAAGTTATCGGGATTGAACTCAGAAAGTTGCTGCACCAGACCATATTTCGACTCACTGCTCTCAAGGTTGGCGAGAACGGTAGAAAGCTTTTGCAGATCATCATCGGTGATGGATGGGCATTCTTCCTGTACACTCTCAATGAACTTCTCCCAACGATCACTGCTTTTCAGCCCCATTTTCCGCAAGATATGTGTGTTAGCCTCTTTGATCTCATTTAAGCGGGAAGCCCTGTTTGCCTTCGTCAGCTCCAGAAGATGTTCCTTAACACGGCCCCGCACCTCTTCGAAAACGGTTTGATATGCTTTATTATTTGGGTAAAACCCAGTCCAATCGGGAAGAACAGCGTCTTTTTCCTTCAAACAGTCTGCCTGTACAATGAAGGTGTACCGCTTTGCCATCGAACGCCGACCATCCACCAGGTGTTCCTGGCCGCTACCCTTCCAGGTACATTCACCGACGAGCCGTCGGTGCACCTGCCACGCGATGCCATGTTGCTGGGTAGTTTTATCTGTTCCCTGTACATCTATGATAAGGATGCGCACTGGGCCTATCCCATCGATTTCAAATTCCACTTTCTCAACGTTCTGATCTGGAATGTCTGACAAGCTAATTCTCGACTGTTCACAGACACTTCGAAATGCGGATCAGTCATGAACCGCATGCTGATCTCAGTTTTTATCTGTGCTTCATCGAGGTAAGGCTTTATCGCCTTCTCGACGAACACTTCTGTTCCATGCCCATCTCTCTTACTTGTCTCTCCCTTTTTTGGAAGGCCAAAGCATTGTCTTTATCCTTGAACACGCGGAATGTATTCTCCTTACCGTCGCGCCAAGTTCGTACAAAGAACTCTTGCCCGAAACTAAAGGAGGTGAAGCGCCCTTTACCGTTCTTGCCGAAAACGGGCCGTTTCGAGATCCCTTCATTATCTTCAGGAATGGACGCATAGACACCTTGGTAACGAGATCTGTTGTATGCAAGCGTCCGAAACCGCTTATTGAACTCAGACTCCGTCATTCCATGTCCATTGTCCAATACAGAGAATCGATTTCCATCATCGTAGGGCCATTCAATAGCAACTTTAGAAGCTCCTGCATCCCAAGCGTTTGCAATAAGCTCCATGATAGCAACTTTAGTATCACCGATGATCGACTGGCCCGCAAAGGATTCAAGAAAACGGTCATCAAAAAGAGCGGTTTGTTTGGTTGTCATTAGTCTGTTGTGGTTTAGACCCTAATTATTCATAGCACATAAAAGTAGAGAGGGAAGTTATTGATTCAAATGCACAATTGGAACCCTATGATTAACTATATGAAACGTATTTACCTTCACCTAAACTTACCGTACTACTTATATTTTATTTGGATCTCCTAAGAATCTGGTTAACAATTTCATCAAAGTTGTACCCTGGGTACACGTAAACTAACCGACACCCGTTGCGCCGACACCTATCCAATTTCTTCTGATCCCGTTGCTTTGTTTTTTCAAACGCCTCAGCACCACCAAAAAACTCCACTGGTCGGGTATGCTGGTCACCCTGGTACTCAATACCCACCCTAAGTTCCTCTATATATATGTCCAGAGATTGCCGCCCCAGCCATTTGGGACAGTACTGGCTCAACACCGTGTACATGGAGAAGTGTTCCTTTAGCTTGGAGTACAAAATCGATTCATTCACCAGTGTTCCCACAACCGTAAACCCTCTTTCGGTGCGCACCTCATTTTCGGCCCTGCGGATTAATTTCTGGATGATACCGCGTTTGATCTCAAACTCAGGGTAACGGCTGAACTGTGAAAGGAAAATCTTCTTTTTGGCTTCCAGGGAACCGTCATACTGCCGCCACTCATCAAGATCCTGGTCGTAGTAGGTTTTTTTACGTGTTTTAAAGTTCTGGATCTGCTGATCAAAAAGTTGGTTTAGGTGGTCGTTGAACAAATTACGCGGGACCCAGGTTTCCAGCTTGCGTGCAACATCGGCATCGGTAACAATGCTTTTTGAAGTGTTGGCATACTTGATTTTGAATGCCTTCACAACCAGCTCATAGCCGTGTTTTTCCAGCTCTCCGCTTTCAAGGAAGGCCAACCCATCTTCAGATCTTAAGCAGCCAAATAGTGCTTTTAAATGAACGCTGTTCCACCTTGAGTCACTGATCAGGCGATGCAACCAGCCACCCTCACCTTTTTGATACCAGGTATTGGGTTTAAAGCTGGCGTCGAATTGCCGAAGGAAAGTAACAAGTTCCGTTTCCGACTGGATGAAGCGATCAACATAGTGCAGGTAAAACATCAGGTCGAACTCTCTGGCCTCAATGATGACGGGATCACCATCCACAAAGATCTGGTTGGTGATGAATGGCTCATCGTTGTATGCGCTGATCACGGATCCCGTAAGGCTAACCTTTGGCTGGATCGAAGGACAGAACTGTGACGGAGTGGAGTGGATACCCGTTGATCCCGCCTTGACAATTTGGAATGCACACGGTGCGCAGTGCAACTCAGTATGATCTGGTTCCAACTCCAGTGAAATATCGACATGTATCCCCAGGTTTTCGCCGCAGATCTGAAAGGTCGCAGTATGGGTCAACAGCCGTTGCTTCCTGTTAAGGGTCCTTTCCCGAAGAATGGTTGCGGCTTGTACCAGGTGATTCATTATGCCACTAATGTACTACGGGGATGCTTCATTTCACTATGTTTGATATGCGCCTTTCATGTTACCAGATGCAGTTCCAAGTTTTAAAATTGTTCCATTCACCGTTGGTAACCAATAGGATTTGGAACAAGAACATGCGTATATTTATTGTTAGCGGAGATTGAAGACCATGCTTACTACCTTCATTTCTTATTCTTCAAAAGATTCCATTCTTATTGAAGGAATAGTAAAAATGTTACGGACTTCGGGTGGGACAGTATTTAGAGATAAGGACTCAATTCTTCCAGGCCAAAACTGGCGACTTGCAATAGACCAAGCGCTTGAAAAATCTGATCAATTAATGGTTTTTTGGTGTTGTCATTCAGAGCAGTCAGAAATGGTTCGATATGAATTGTTGAGGGCAATTGAACTTAATAAAATTATAATACCAATTCTTTGTTGTAGCTATGAAGTAGATGAGATTATCAAAGATTTTCAATGGATCGACATGAAAAAACAACTTAACCATAGTTGTATTTCGACTTCTGATCATTTAGAAATTATTCCACCAATAAGGTATAGTAAAAGAGGATCAATCAACAGTTTAATTCCATTCTTTTCTCTTCTCATTCTTATCACACTTATTCTGATTAAACCATTTCCTGCTTTTTTTGGCGACACTTGGGCGACGATAACTAACAAGGCAATGATCTTGACAATTGCAATAATAGTTTTCATATTATTTTTCAAGATTTTTATCTCAAAAGCGAGACGCCCCTTAACCAATAAGCAAGTAGATATGAGAGGCGAAGATTATGAGTTTAAAAGAAATTATTTAATTAAGAAAACAATTTCGAATGCACTTCGAGAAACCCAAATCGATCCCTTTTATTTCTACCCGTCAAAATATAAGTAAAAGGAAAACTTCCGCTAACAATGTGTTTATAAAATTGTGGCTGTACATTAGGCATTGAACTATAAATGCCTATTTTGCTTTTGTGGTTAATTGAAACTGATGTTTTTCATTTGCCACAACTTCATAAACACTATTCCGTTAACCAAAATCAGTTGCAACCACCAGGCGTTTCTTGCCCCGTGATCAGTAATCATCTGGATAATTTATACTGGCTATTGCTTCCTTTATTTTTTTGGGAACCCACGCGCATTCCTTAAGACGGTAAGGCTTCCGTTGGTTGTTTCATTTAGTTTGGAGCAACTGAAACAAAAGGACTGCTGTATTGCAACCCGATCCAGTTTTTGCCAAAACTGGAGATCTGGATCTCGGAAGTGATAACCTTTTAAAAGCTGGAGTATGCAAAAGAACATTTCATTTGCGACGCAACCTTCAAACAGGCTTTGACACTGATTGGCTGAAAACCAGATATAAATCTGGATGGTGCCGATTGGGTGATTGTTGGTTGTGAAAGTTGCCGCAATCTCAGTGAATTGAAGGAGGGATGGGTGTTACAGATTCTGGAGCAATGCAGAGCTGCTGTTATAAAGTTCTTTTTCAAGCAGTAAGGGACAAACAAAAAGAAAAGGGGCGTATGCTGCGGGACAAAACTGGGACGAAATGCCAGTATAACGTTTAACGCAATGCTGTCAGGTGTGACATTGGCAGCAATACGATGTTAAAGACAATCAGATGCCGTGTTATACGTCAGCCTATTAGTGGCAAGTCAAGCCACACTTGTAGCAATGCAATGTTGGTGGTTCGTGCATACATTTTAGGGTATAATAGATTAAAACCAGTGATCAACACAAGTTGATTTATTTTCAGAAAGTAAGATTTGAATATTGTTCATTGTTATGCAACCTGTATACTCATCAACATAAGTACCCTTCCTCCAAACTTTATATTCATGGTCAAACCTGAACAAAAGCAAATTAAAATCTTGGTCATACTTTGATATAAGTCCTATTGGTTTTTCCGACCCATTATATGATTCAAAATCATTGATGTTTGACTTCCCAAAACTCCGTGATGGCGATACCGAATTAGCGGTTATTTCAAAAGCTTCGTCGCTGTCTTCATAAAATGTCCTCTCGGTTGTAATTATAATCTTTGATGGATCTAACTTCTTCTTGGCGATTAGTTCTGAATAAGAGATCTTTTTTTTGGGGTAGTAGTCACTGGCAAAATATATTAGTCTGTTTTTTTCAAACTCATAATGCGAAAGAACCACCTTGAACTTCATTATCCCTTTATCATCAATAAAAGCTAAATAACCTTCAGATGGTTCCCACCATGAACCTTTACCATGCCATATTTCTCTTTCGAAATCCTTGCTTGTTAATTCTGCAAAAAGCTCTTTGTATTTTTCTTTTTTAATATGATCTCCATGTTCAATTAGCATTTCAAGCTGGTGTAAAAAGTCGTCTGCCAAGTAAGTGTTTCTAAATCTATCATACCGCCAACCTTCATATTTCATGTTTATATATTTTTGTATGCCAACTGCATGACCGCCAACAGTTATTATTCGGACCTTCTTTTTCCATGTTAAATTGACAACCAATTAAATTTAGAACAAAGTAGATCTGGTTGTTTTATCCTGGCAACAAAGAAAACCCAAATAATTAATTTATTTTATCATGCATCGATGGATGGAGTCAATCCTTTACTGTGTGAAAAATGGGTGTTCCTCCTACAAATGTGATTGATCGTTTATTTTTTAACTGATGATCTCCAAAACCTGGGTTCTTTTCACCAAATTTTTGTGTTTGCTTCACCAGTGTTGGTGATAACCTCATGTAGGCCATTTTAGGGCTTATTGCTGAGCTTTTCCGATCTGGTCTTATTCACATATAGGATAATCGAAAAAAGCCGCGTAATATGCCTTTATTGCAGTCCTTCAAACCATAATTAGAGCACCAGCATAAACCACAAAAACTTATGTTCCAAGCTAAAATTACAACGGTTTTTCGTTGTAATTCTGGAGTATTATTCGTATCTTATATACTGGAAATCAAACGGTTAAACCAGATCGGAGCTATGAAAGTTGTCCTCCTGCCTTCTCTTTTCTATGAGGTTCTGATCGAGAAAACAGCCCACCAGTCTTTTAGCCATTTCTTTACCTTTTCAAGCCCATTGAAGTGTCGTGAACTGGCGCTCACCTTCTTTCTGGAGACAGTGTTGGACGATGATTTCAATCCAGAGGAAACGCACGTGTCTGTGTACCTGCGGCACCAGAATGGTGAACGGGTGGAGATCATAACTTCAATCAGTATGGAAAGGGGAGAGGAATGTTGGCAGGGATTGGAGCGTGAGTTGCTGTTGTACACCAGGGAACGAATTAACGCACCCGTGGTAATGTTGGATCCAGAACAACCCAAACACATTACCGTGCTGCCAAATGGTACCAGAGGGCTTCCAATGCGCCGATCTGGCTCTGTTGTGTTGGCGTTGGAACATAACCACCATCTGTTTTTCAGGGGCAGAAAACGGGTCGTGATGAGCGCATAGAAGTGTGTTCAATTATGCTTTAGTTCACCAAGATCCAAGTGTTGAATTTTTTGCTTGAAAGATTGGTCTGGCGCATGGTGCAACGGTTGGAAACCCACCCTGAAGTTTTAAGAGCGTCCTTACGGACAATAAACTTGGGGTTATCTCTTTCCTTATCCAACTTGGATAAAATGGAAGGAACAGGTTCGCTAACGCGGTACAATTCAGCTACGCTGGTTGAACTGATTACCCTGGATACAAACAGCCTTTTCATTGAAGATTACTTCTAAACAACAAAACAGCCTTTAAGTTGAACAGATATCCAACAACAGAAACAACAAAATCTTATTCCAACAACCCAGCGCAGCTGCATGAAGGAAATATATCCAACCGCTACGGGTCACCCAATTTTTTCTTTTGTAGTCAGTGATTTAGTTTTCTGATTTATTTAATGATATAGTTATTAATATAGTATAGGAGGTACAATTTCTAACCCCCCTTAGGTTAATTTTTAACCCACCCCAGGTTAGATTCTGACCCCAGGCAGGTTAGCTTTTAACCCCCCATGGGTGAATTTCTAACTCCCTTTCACTCAGGGTACCCTGAAATTCAGGGTATGCTTTGCAAGTAAGTATGGTTAAAATCTAACCCCCTTTAACTCAAGGGTATAAGAGCTTACCCCTAATTCTCAAAAAGTGTAGATGGAAAAGTTTGGTTTTTTGGGTGTGTTTGTGGATTATTATCACTGTCAGTAAAAATGATTTTCAACTTTTTACCCATAAGAAGATTTTCTCAGTTCTGCTATATATTTAATATGTACGCAATAAAATAACGGGTACGGTGAGTGTAGGTTCCATAGGTCCCATTGGTCATTCACCGTTACCTTTTCCCTTCACTGGGAAAGAAACCTCTACCAAGAAACTATGGGGGAAAAAATAATTAATTCAAATCCAATGAACCCTTTAAAACTCCTATGGAACGCATACACCCCTTTTTCAATGTCAACACGTTTGACAAGGCTTACAATGCCGTAAGCCGCAGCAAGAAATTATCCTGGAATCAAAAAGCATTAATTAACCGCGTTATCACCTGGCAGGAATCGACCAATTTAAAAACTGGTGAGCTACTGGGATACCAATGTGAAGAAAGCAATTCCACCCTTTGTTATGAATTGGGAATGGCCGAATCAACATTGAAAAAAGCTATTAACGATCTTAGCGAAACATCATTTTTCAGGTCTGTACAGTATAAAAAAAGAAGTAAAGCTGGGAAGTTTATCAATTGTACCAGGAAGACCGTGGATATGGAAGCTCTGGTTGCTTTTCTTGAGGCTGAAGAACAAGAACAAGCTGATACCTCAACAGTGAAAAAAGAAGTCCGTAAACAAGCTGCAATCGCTCCACAGCAACCACCAAGTAAAACTCCAGAACCCATGGTTGAAGAAGTTCCTGTTCAACCAGTTTTACGCAAAGATTCAATCCCTTTTGAAAAGGCTGAAATTGAGTTGGAGATGATGTTTACGACGGAAATGGTTTTTTTGTCAAAAGAGGAAGCATCCATTCAACTACGTGTTGAAATCGGCAATCATCCAAAAATCTCCCCAGAAAAAAAGTACATACTTAACGAATGGGTCACAGCTTTTATGGATAAACATTTTGACGGATTTGTGGCCGCGTATCATAATGCTTATAACCAACCGACAAAAGTTGAAACAATGGAAGAAAAAGTTGCGCGAACCATAAACATGCCGTTGCAAGAGCCAGAAGATGAACTGGACCTTGCAGTATGATTTCAAACAAAGACATTCATCCATTCACTGTATATCATGAACAATCCCTGAAGGACAAATCAAGCATCTATAGGGCAAACGAATTTGTTCACTATACATTATAAGACTTACCCATTAGCTATTTGTTCGGATCTAATGTATTTGTACAAAGTCGGTTTCGAAATTCCCATCATTTCGCAGATTTTTTCAACAGAATGTTTTTTTTCCTGGTGCAATCTGATCGCCAATTGACGTTTGTCTTTGTTCAATGTTTTTGGTCGGCCACCCAAACGACCCCGTACTCTTGCTGCCGATAACCCGTTTCTGGTACGTTCAGCAATTAGGTCCCGTTCAAATTCTGATATTGCACCAAAAATGTGAAACACCAGTCTGCCTGTTGGAGTTGATGTATCAATGTTTTCATTCAGACTTTTCAATGCTATCCCGTGCTCGTCCAGGTATTTAACCCAGGTAATTAAATCACGTAAGGATCGGCCCAGACGGTCCAGCCGCCAGATCACCAGTGTGTCACCTTCGCGAAGGTGTTCTTTAACTTGGGTAAGCCCTGGCCGCTCAGCAACGGTGCCGCTGATGGTATCCGTGAAGATTTTTGCGCAACCTGCGGCATGCAGGAGATCATGCTGGAAATCGGTAGACTGATCAGAAGTCGATACACGGGCATAGCCAAGGAGCATAGGTGAAGGTTTTGGTAAACAAACTCGTCGGTGTAAGATACAACTTTACTTTGATTTGTTTACTGAGTTTGTTAACTCTGAGATGCCTGATGTACGGCACAGTGATCAGATCTGCGAAAGGGGTAAACAAACGAACGTTTTGTTTACCGAAACCAGGATATAGTTAAAACTTAAACCATATCGTATTTATAATTTGTCCCTTAGCTTTCTAAAAATGATTCTGTAATTTTTAATTGAGTTACTGAATCAGTCTCTGATCCACTTGAGTATAAAAATTCAACTTTGAACCTTTTTTTAAAAGTCTTGTTGCCAAGGTCTGAGTATGTCATATCAATAAAAAAAGGAGGGAAATTAAGATTGTTAAAACTTTCTGCTGTCATTTTCAAACCTTTCCAAGCACTATAGACTGCAATAGTATACAGATGAACAAGGATGTAAGGTACTTTAAGCAAATATGGCCTATTATTAAGCGAAACCGATAGTAGGTGATTTATTTTCTGCCTGTGCATTGCATTGATAGCTGATGCCGCAGCTTTATGTTCGTCTTTTTTATTTCTATATATAAATTCGATCCAGGTAAGATTATCGTTTATTGGTTTAATCAATATTCTTTTTTCTTCAGGCACGTCCGCCAGCCTTTCATTGACATATTTTATAACGTTTTCAATTTGAAAATTGAAAACGTACTCGATATTTTTGGCTGGCCCAACGCCAATATTATATAACTCAAGTTCAAGGTCATTAAGCCAATCGCGGTCAGACTTATAATTCCCACCTTTTTTTTCATAAGAAATTTCTGTCGGCAGATCTATTATAAAGTGGTTACCAGCATATGTATGAAAGTATTTTTCCTCTATGATAAGCTCTGGCTTATAGGTTGTTTCAATTACTTTATCATTTCGCTGGTCTTCCAACTTAGTTAACTCATATGCTATGTATGTAGTAACCAATAAAGTAAAAAAGGAAATGATTGGATTTAAAACGCCGCCAAAAAAATCTCCGAAAGGTCCCCAGGCGTCAGGATTTTTGGATGGAGTGTTGCCTCCAAAATAGTAGATGTACAAAAAAATTGGTATTGAAAGCATTATCAAAAGAACAGCCATTCCGAACAAGGTCCGTTGTTTACGACTCATTATATTGAAGAGATAAATGGGTTATTAAATACGATTAAAATTGTTTTCAGTGAGTGTCATTAAGATTTTTTCCTTTTGGTTGCTCTTTTCTCTCGTCCATTAGTATCTTTTGAAATCCAATGGTTGGGAAAATCAAGATCAGCAAACTTTTTAAAAAGTTGTTCAGGCGTCTCTGGTAGCGACAAAATTTTGATCGAGGCTCCTAAGCGATTGGTAACATCATCGACACATTGTTTGTCCCATTCAAACCTTTTGATGCTTTCCTCGCTCTTTCTCAGTTTTTCAAGAAGTTTTCCATTGGTTTTCCAATTGCCACCTCGATCAGCCCCATGAAATCTTCCCCAGATCCAATGGGTAGAATGCATCATGCCAGTCAAAAGACAATTGTGCACAGTTCGTGGGAGCCATGAACTTTTTTTGGAAAGTAGCCAGAACAGGTGATCAGCATCATAAAATGGGGAAACTTGGGGTCCAAACATTCCACCATTAAAATACTCGTAGGTTATAACATCTGGTCGGTACCAGCCAAAATTAGTATCTCTAAAAGCCCAGGTAATATTACAAGCTGGAACTTTTTTACCAATTGTTAATCCAGTGCCTGAATGGGACCCCCGTTCTACTTCTTTGACTTGTTCCTCGGCAGATTTTTGATACTCTGCTTCAAAAGTACTCTCCAGATCTCCCCCCATGCCTTTGATAGTTAGTTGGGGAGCATATTCAGCTGCTAATTCTGGAAATGCAATGCAGGTTTCCAATAACCCAGGATGTTGGTCGATGAAATGTAGAACTTCTACAGGCTCTGAAACTGGAGTTATTGGAATCATACCCCCAGCTTGGCACCACGCTATCTGCATTGCTGTCCAAGCTAACCTTTCACCCCACTGCTTTGGTTCCCGCGTTTTTGGTGGTAATGGAAAACTCCATCGTCCCCAGATCGATTCAGGTGGTATGGTAGCCCCGAAGCCGTATGCTCGATTTGAAGCTTCGATTATATCTATCCAATATTCATCTGTAACAACTGGAGGTGAGACTCCCCAAGCGATAAGGGTATCTCTGGCTTCAAGTAAGGGACTGCCCTGTGGATGTATAACATCGAGGATTTCTTTTGCGACTTTTGTCAACCCATCTGAAGCGATTGCAGCTTTTTTATTAGCAAGAGAAGGGGAGTAGGTAATTACTTCACTATAATTAACATTAAACCAAACAGGTAGGATTACGGTTCCACGGTTGTAAATTTCCCTTTCAACCAATCCATCCAGCTCATACTGTGTCCACTGCTTTTTTAAAAACGAAGGGCTGATTACTACAATTCCGAACCTGGATTGACTCAGCCCCTTGTCTATGGATCGCCTGATGCTGTCCCCAATTTTGAGGGAAAACTCGTCATACCAAACACGGACATTTTGATCCTGGAGGTGCTTTGCTAACGGCCTTACAAATTCTTCTTTATCTTCTGAAGCGTGACAAATGAAAACATCAAAAAGCATCTTAATGGAAATTAATTTTGGCCTGGATGAAAGCAGCTTCAAATGAAAATACTGTTTTTATTGAAGGCGAGGATCTTTGTAATTGCCTCATTAAACGAATTTGATAAAGTAATCCTCCATGCAGGACATTTAAAGCCTGGTTGTTGACCTTTCCTGTTCGACACTCACAAAGGAGGCAGAAGACCTGATCAAAGCCGTTAAATCACCTGTAATGTGGCACATGGAGCCAGGGCTGATGTGTAAAAAATAAACCTGAAGATTTTTTCTTCCTGTTACTAAAATACACTTGTTTTTCCTTGATTTGCTTAGGTAATATTCGTATCTTAAATACTGGAAATCAAACGATTAAATCAGGTTATTAGTATGCAAATGATGTTCTTCAGGTCCATCTTTTACGAGGTTGTTTTCGAACAGATCGGAGGTAAAACCTTAAGCCAATTCTTTTCATTTAACCACCCATTACGGTGCCGTGAACTGGCCCTCACCAGTTTTTTAGAAACGCTGCTTGAGGATGACTACAATGAAGATTCAATGCATGTTTATGTTTTCATGCATCACCGCAGCGGTGAAAGGATTGAGATCCTGTCATCAGCAACATTCAGAGATCCAGGGGAGAACTGGCAAGCATTGGATCGTGAAGCACAATTATACCAACACGAAGGTATAAAGGTTGATCTGGTGGTGTTTGATTCTACCAAACCAATTGCACGTTCTGTAATCGGCTCCAAGGACAAACTGCACCTTTCAATTGAGGGATTGGTTAAGGTTGCGCTTCACCAAAATCACCACCTTTTTCTGAAAAGGGGTAAGCACCAAGGTTTCCATGCCTGATTCATTTTCACAGTCACTCGTTCATTTTTATCTACCATTTACATCATTTAGTACCCGTATCAACAATCAAGCACTTTGTCAAATATATTTTTTGTGAGGTGCTTGGTTTTTTGAGTAGGTGCATACTATTTATAGGTGTTACACAGCATTTTCAAGCTGGAAGTGATGTCCATTGGGACCTCTCAAAAGAACCAACAATACCCCGTGAGCGGGGAAGACCAAGTTGCGTCCCGAAGCGTGATAAAGTAAAACAGGACAATGATTTGAAATCTGAATATCAAAACCTATGAAAGTAAAACCAAAACATCCAGTTGGAAACATTACCCCAAAAGAAGAGAATGACAACCAAAACAGATCTATTCAGGGTATATCCGTTATTGTACCCATTGAAAATGTATGTATGGACAACCAATACACCTTCACGGGATTTACGGTAAATGGAAGGGTGTACTCCGAGGTTGCCATCTTTGAAAAAACTTATGGTAGATCTGCTTCATCCCTTAGAAGAGACATCGATGCCCTTACTCCTGAAAACCGTTCCCAGTACTGCTTGTCGGTTGGTAAAAAACAGTACATAAATGAAGGCTTGCTGCTGACAGGAAAAAAGCTACATAAGGGGTGGAGAATGCCCTCAAATCCTGACACCAGTAATATTACCAAGACCCGCGTCGGGGTGATGGGTGAAATCAGGGAAAGTGTAGCTTTTCAACTCACTCAGGATCTGGTGGTGCCGATCACTGGGATTACTGCCACAAATGGTGTAAACTACGTTGAATTGGAGGCTTTTGCATCAAAGCATAAGGTTTCTGTTTCTTCTCTTCGAAAGGATGTAAAGGAGATTGATTTAAAGAACAGGTGGAGTCAACACAGGTTTCGATACGTGCTTACTATTGATGGTAAACACTTTGTTTCCCCAGCAGTCCTGTTTTTCAATGGTAAACGCAAATACCACCGTCAACTCAATAACACAGATTATGCAGCTCTGTTGGGACAATGGGACTGGGACGTTGCGGGAACCCTAAGGTTCAACAAGAGTATCACAGAGAAAAAGGCTGTATGGATGATGCAGCACCTTTTTACAAAGCTCCAGGCAGAATATCCTGGTATTCCAGCATACTTCGCATTTGTCACTGAACGAGATCCAGATGGCTTGGGCTATCATAACCACTTTGTTTACGGCAACCTAAATAAAATACCTGGTGTTGATATATCGAAGGTTGTAAATAGAATCATTGAACCCTTTGGTGGGCGATACGATTACCAGTGTCACATTGAGGATATGAGATCTGATGGGTATTTTTTGGAGTACCTGGTAAAAAAGATACATGATCGTGAAGATGGCTATGGTATTGAAGTGTGTGGTTTTTAGCCCATTTAAGCCCCCATTTAGCCCCCATAATAAAGAACTTTGCAGATTGGTTTGCTGAGGGCTTAAAGGCAAGCAGGAAGCCCTACAGGGCCTTTTGCGGGGGAAAACTCAGACCCTTTGAAGAATAAACAGAATAAACCCTAAAAAATTTAAGATCATTCCACCATTGGAATATTAAACCCTATGAATTATCCGCGAACCCCAGGCAATCCAAGAACCGATCTATATCTTGGCATCATGCTCCAACAATTTTCAAACGAAAACAGGTTGGCCGTTATTACCTATCTGGCATCTGTTAGCTACGCCACCCAGGTTATAATAGCCAAACACACCAAAATAAAGCAATCAACCGTCTCAAAGCATGTTAAGGCACTGGAGGCGGCAGGATTGATCACCAGGGTAAAGTCTGGCACCCAGGTACTCATTTATATAAACACGGATTCATGGAAATTCCTGTTATCTGAAATAAATAAAATGGTTGATTGATTAGGTCCCCCCTGGGTGAGCCATCCCAAGCCCCTAACCCCGCCCATAGGCGGTATTTGGCAGGATCTAAGTATTAACTCTTAGGAGGCTTGTTGAAAAAATAATTTTTTAAAAATTAATGCTTGAAACTTCGGTTAAACACTTTGTCACCAATACAGAATTTTTGATTAATTCGTTAAGCGATGGGACTATGGTTGAGAGAGTGTCATATCTTATTCAAGCAACCTTTTTGTTTTTTCAGAAAGCTTTTCGGATGACATCATTCCCTTTGGCTCCTCTTTAATGTTTTGGATCTCCTGGTTTGAAAATATAATACTATCGCTTCCTGAAAGTAATGTCGTATAAGTGAAGTCTCCTGACATGCTTGTCCAAATACCAGGATCATTGGGTAGATGGCCACGGTAGGTTCCTTTTACTTCACCATCCTCTAAATCTGTGAAGTAAACGTCCACCCAATCAGTATGGTTTCTTAGCTGGTTCTTTATTTTTTGCCTTATATCTTCTAATTTAACACTATCAAACTTATATCCATTTTGTTTCCAAGTGATTAATATGGGTAATTCAAATTCTTCGCCCATTCCTGGTTCTCTGGTTTGTGCACAATCGTACGGATAAATCGCAAATAAACCATCCATTTTTCCATCGCTGTTAAAGTCCCCAAACTCAGCTCGGAAGTTACCGATGCCCCCAAGCCTGGTTACTCCATTTTCAATGTTTTCAAGTGCTGTTTCCAAAGAGGGGCATTCTTCAAGTAGCTTTCCAGTTTGTATTTGGTGTTGCCTCCACATCTTAAATTGTTCCAGTAGTTGTTCGTGTTCGGTTTTTTTATGGACACCCATTTCAGTTAAAGTACTCTGAGCGGAAGGTTTAGACCTTTGCTGGCACGACGCAAGGAGCAGTAAAAAAGAAGCTAATAATAAGATCACATATACTCTTCCGCTGATTTGAAGTCTTTTTAAAACTGGAATGTACAAGGATTGAATAGGTTTTGTGGTTTTATCTGAGCCACAAGTAATACAGGATAATTTGTTTGTCATAGAGCAGTAGGAGTTCGGTTGGTGTAAAGAAATAGAAAAAAAAGTAAAAAACATATGACTCTACATAAATTGAAGAACTGTCCGAAATCTTCAAAAGTGGATCATCCTCATACTGTATACTACCTAACTGAATATCATTATATTGCCGCAGTAAATTTGAACGATTATTTTATGCCAAAACTTGAACTTACCACTCTTGAAAGCTGGCTCTGGGATTCCGCTAACATCCTTCGTGGCTCGATTGACAGCTCCGATTTTAAAAACTACATATTTGGCCTACTGTTTTTGAAACGCGCCAACGACGTGTTTGATGAGGATGTGGAAAGCATCATGGAGCGTGAAGGCATCACCCGTGAGGAAGCGGAGGAGGAAGCCTATTTCTCCGTGCCTGATGATGCACGGTGGGAAAGCATCAAAAAGAAAACGGAAAATATTGGGGTTGCTCTGGATAAAGCATTTGCCGCCATTGAACGGGAGAACACTTCACTGGAGGGAGTGCTCACAGCCACCAAGTTCGGAGACAAAGAAAAGCTAAGTGACGATGTTCTAAAGCGTTTGATGCGTCACTTCAACCAACACTCCCTTAAAAACAAAGATTTGTACACCCCAGACATACTGGGTGACGCATACGAGTACCTGATCAAGATGTTTGCAGACGATGCTGGAAAGAAAGGTGGGGAGTTTTACTCACCCCGTGGTGTTGTAAAAACAATTGTACAACTCATAAAACCCCAGCCAAAGCAAAAAATTTACGACCCGACGTTTGGATCGGGGGGTATGCTCATCGAATCTGCTAACTATGTGGCGACTCTTCCTGGTGGAAAGGTGGGAAACAACGTAAACGTATCCCTATATGGTCAGGAAAAGAACCTGGGTACATGGGCCATCGGAAAAATGAACATGATTTTTCATGGTTTTTCCGACTCAGATCTGCGAAAGGGCGATACCCTTGTGGACCCGCAACATAAAAATGAAAATGGTGACCTGATGGTGTTTGATCGGGTAATCGCTAACCCTCCGTTTTCCCAGGACGGATGGTGGACATCCACAGAAACCAGCCAGGAAGTAAAACTGGATAAGGACGGGAAAGAAAAGAAGATCACACCCAACTACGCCAAAGAGGTAGTAGACAAATACGGCAGGTTCCAGTTCGGTATTCCCCCCCGCGGGTATGCAGATCTTGCATTTTTGCAACACATGATTTCGGTTTTAAAGGATGATGGCAAGGCGGGTGTGGTATTGCCGCATGGTACATTATTCCGTTCTGGATCAGAGGGAACCATACGGGAAAAACTATTGAAAGCTGACCTGGTTGAAGGGATTATTGGTTTACCTGCCGCACTGTTTTACAACACTGGTATTCCAGCCTCTATCTGGATCATCAATAAAAACAAGCCAAAGCACCTGAAAGACAAAGTGGTGATTGTGGACGCCAGCGGAAACTATAAGGAAGGTAAAAACCAAAATGAGCTGCTGGATGTACACGTTCAGAAGATCGTTGAGGCTTTTGATCACTTTGTACTGGAGGCTGATGTGGATACACCAGTGAGTGAAAAATATGCTCGGTTGGTGGATTTTTCGGAGATCTCAGGAAACGATTACAACCTCAATATCAGCCGCTACATTGACACCAGTGAACGGGAGGCAGAGATCCACCTGCACCATGTAAAAGCTGAATTAGAGGCACTGGAAGAGCGGGGACGAGAGATAGATGCAAGATTAGCCACCTACCTAAACGAGCTGGGAATATGAGCGAAGGAAATAAATTTACGCCACTTTGCGAGGTCCCAGAAGATTGGGAATTAGTGCCATTATATGAGCTTCGTAACAAAGCCGATAGGTATTCTTTTACGGGTGGACCATTTGGGTCTGATTTGAAATCAGAGCATTATACATCCAGCGGAGTTAGAATAATTCAACTTCAAGATATTGGTGAAGGGCAATTTTTAGATAAGAGCCAGGTTTACACTACAAAGGAAAAAGCTGACCAACTTATATCATGTAATATATATCCTGGTGAAATCATTTTAGCGAAAATGGCACCTGTGGCAAGATGTTGTAAAGTTCCTGATACTGCGGAAAGGTTTGTAATGTGTTCTGATGGTATCAGGCTTGCTGTTGATCCAAGAAAGTATAGTAATGAATTTGTTTATCAGGCACTTAATTCAGAATACTTCCGTAAAGAGGCTGAAGCTCAAAGCACTGGAACCACAAGAGCACGGATTGGCCTTAATGATCTAAAGCAGATTCCAATAATAGTTCCAGTAAATTTTGCCGAACAACAAAAAATTGCTGAAATCCTCACGACCGTTGATGAAAAGATCAACGTCATTGATGCCCAGATCTCACAAACCCAGGAGCTGAAGAAAGGGTTGATGCAGCAGCTGCTCACCAGAGGGATCGGTCATACACAGTTTAAAATTTCACCGCTGGGTGAAATACCAGAATGTTGGCGAGTTGTTGAACTCGGAACATTTGCTGACATCAAAAGGGGCCTTGCGTCACAACATTTATTTTATGTTGATGACCCAATGGATGGCGTGAGATTGATCAGAATCAATGATTTTAAGAGCAATGATCCTAAATATATTAGGGAAACAAATGAAACAAAAAAACTTACATTAAAAAAAGGTGATGTGTTGATGGCTGGAACGGGCGCTACTGCGGGAATTTCATTTCTGGTTAGGGAAAAATGGAGTGGTCTTCCGTTTAGTTATAACGCACCCAGGATCAGGGTAAAAGAAGGACTTGAATCAACATTTTTATACTATTTCCTGAATACCGAACTGATTTCAGATCAACAAAAAAAGCTTTTTACAGGCAATGCGCAACCGTTTCTCGATACAAGAGCAATTGCAAACCTAAAAATCAATCTTCCACCAACGGAAGAACAAAGAGTCCTAATTGAAATCTTAAGTACGGTTGATGAAAAGATCGAGGTTCTCCAGGAAAAGAAGAACAACTATCATGAACTCAAAAAAGGATTGATGCAGCAGTTATTAACTGGCAAGATCCGCGTAAACCAATCTAACCAAAACAATGACACAGCTAAACAGGGAAACTTACAACCAGCTTTTGAGTTGTAACCCTATTGTTCGCAGCATGGATGATGAGGATTGGTACTCACTCACCTACCCAATGTTTACAAATGCGCCGCTCAGTAACTTGGATGATTTCTGGAAGATCGTGGCCTATACCTACTCCTGGATGCCCACCATTCCAGATGTGCGGCCACACCTGATCAGAGATCCCAAAGGGTTGCTCTCCATGCTCCATTTGTTGAAAAGCGGCAATGTATCCCACCTCTCCCCACTTTTACACGAACTGGTTCCAGTGATCAATAATAGTTTGATTGGCGTATCCAAGGTGCTGCATTTTATTGCTCCAGAGCAAGTTCCGATCATTGACAGGAATGTACTCAACGGTTGGGATCTTTTCTTCTTCAAGCTGTACCCACATTACAATGTGCCTCAACTTCCCCATTACAAAACAGCCCTGAATCTAAAACATATTCCGAAGTACCTTGAGTATCGTGAAGTGCTTGCCGATTGGGTTGCTGGTGGCTTATTTGAGTTTTCCATGAGAGATCTTGAATTTGCTTTTTTTGACCTGGGACGCACCAGAATTGAAGAAGAACCAAAGCTGCCAACCTACAAACTGCTTTCATGAGTTATTCGCCAGAATACCAATACAGTGAGCTTCCCGCCATTGAACTTTTTCAAAAGCTCGGTTACCAGTACTTTGATGGTGCGCTGCACGATGAACGCACAGATATAACGGAGGTAGTGCTAAAAGGTCGTTTGCTCCAGACCATTCAGCGTATCAACCCCTGGATCAATGAAAGCAACCTTCAAAAGGCTTATGACCGTATTACTTCCGTTCAGGGTACTTCGCTGATGGAAATAAACCAGCAGGTTTGGGAACTGATCAAAGGCGATACCCTGTCCTTAAAACAGGTGGTTGGCGGAAAGGAAGATTTTCATCCTGTTTCCTTTATTGATTATCAAAATCCTGAGAATAACGACTTCCTGGTAGTAAACCAGCTGAGGGTACATGGGAGAATGCGCAATTCCATTCCAGATCTGATTGTTTTTGTCAATGGGCTACCCATCGCCGTACTGGAGTGTAAGTCACCTATTGCTGCAAATGCCTTTGACAAAGCATATAGCGATTTACAGTTCTACCAAGAAAACTCCGAAAAGCTTTTTCACCATAACCAGATCTGTGCAGGTATTTACCAGGTGGGCGGACGCTATGGTGCTATATGCTCCCCACAGGCATTTTACTCCGTCTTCAGGACCCGAAAGGATGAAGAGGTAGCTGGAATCAAAACCGAGCAGGACAAGCTTATTTACAACCTCTTTGAAAAAGAGCGGCTGCTGGACATCATCCGCCATTTTGTGATTTTTGAACTGGAAGAGGGGCGCACCATTAAGAAGCTTCCCCGTTACCAGCAGATCCGCGCAACCAACAATACCATAGCCAAGCTCCAGCAGGGTCAGGGTGGCGTTGTCTGGCACACCCAAGGTAGTGGCAAGAGTATAACGATGGCTTATGTAACCCGTAAGCTCCAGGCCCCTGAGTACGGCTTCGATAACCCAACAGTGATCGTCATGACGGATCGCATCGACCTGGATCGACAAATCACAGGAACGTTCCGTGCTGTTGGGTTTAAAAGTGTGCACCAGGCATCATCTGTAGCGCACCTGGATAAGCTGCTTCGTAATGATTACGGTGGCATCATTACCACCACACTCCAAAAATTCCAGGAACGGGATCGGGATGCATCCGAAGCAGAAGACCAAACCACCCAGGATGAACATGAAAACCTGCTGATTGAAAAAGAAATCAGGGACGGGGTGCTAACCAAAATCACAAAGGCACTCATTGCTGGAAAATGGGTAGAGCAGGCCCGCGAACTACTACAACTGGAACAGCTATCCCAAAAAGAAAATTTATACGTGCTCGTAGATGAGGCGCACAGATCACAATACGGCTTTTTGGCGGCGTTTATGCGCACCGTGCTACCGCATGCCAAGTTTGTGGCCTTCACTGGTACGCCGATCTCCAAAGAAGATAAATCAACCCTGGGTGAATTTTACGGCGGCAATTATCTGGATGTATACACCATCAAAGAATCCGTGGCAGATGGGGCCACCGTTGAACTGCTTTACGATGAAGGGATCGCCAAGCTGGATGTAAAGAAAAAAGAGCTGGATACTGCGTTTGCTGCACGGTTCGGTCACTTGTCGGAGGAAAAGCAGTACGCCCTGAAACAAAAGGCGCTAAAGAAATATGCCCTTTCCTGGGAACGGATCACGGACATTACCAAACATGTAATTACCCACTTCAGATCCAAGATCCATCCCGATGGACACAAAGCTATGCTGGTGTGCGATGGCAGGCATGCAGCTATCAGGTACAAACAGGTTCTTGAGAAATTAAAGGAAGAAGGGTTTCACGATTATGAAACCAAGGTGGTGGTGAGTATTGGATCTCCCAAGGCGGACACCATTGCGAAAGATTATTACGAAACACTGGAGTGGAACTGGCAGCACCCAGATCAGCAAAAGCCAGTGTGGGTAGTTGCTCCTGAGGAAATCAAAGCCACTACCGATAACTATAAGCTCCCTTATGGTAATGTAGATGATAAGGAAAAGTCGGGCAAAAGAAAGTACGACAATACAGCGATCCTGATCGTTTCTGATATGTTGCTTACGGGCTACGATGCGCCAATTGCATCTTGCTTGTACCTGGACAAGCCACTGAAGGAACACAACCTGCTTCAGGCAATTGCCAGGGTAAACCGCAGCGGAAGGGGCAAGGTGGCGGGCTATATTGTTGATTACAACGGCATATCGGCCCACCTGATCCAAGCACTGGAGATTTTCAGCGGGGACCTTCGTCCCGATGACATACTTAAGAACATTAATGAGGAACTGCCCAAGCTGGAGATGAACCACACCAAACTGGTGGAGCACTTTAAGGGCGTGAAATGGGATCGGGCCTACAACCGAGCTGATTTTATCGATGAAGCCGTGCGGTTTATTGAGCCAGTGGACGTGCGGGATAAGTTTTTGGAGCTACTGAAAGCTTTCAATAAGTCCATATCCATTGTGCTGCCCAATACCAGGGCCATGCGGTTTTTTGAGGACTTTAAAGTGTTCAACGAGATCCGCATGCGGGCCAAAAACATATACATCGAAGGTGGTGAAGATCTGAAGGTGTCAAAGGAAGAGAGCTTGTTACTGCAACGGCTCATTGACGAACACCTGCGCTCAGAGGGGGTGGAGAGCTTGCTGAAAGAACCTATATCGATTATTGATAAGGACAGGTTTCGGCAGGAAATCCTGAACGCCTCACCAGCTACCAGGGAGCTAAAGATGCGCAACAACTTGAAACATGTAATTAAGGTTGGCCTGGACAAAAGCCCTGACTTTTACCGCCCGTTGGCTGAGCGCCTGGAGGAATTGTTGCGGCTTCAAAAGGAACAGCGTATTACCCAGTTGGAGCTACTAAAAATGTATGCAGACATCCAGGATGATATTGTGGACCACCAATCGGAGGGTAAAGAAAAGGGGTTTCAGACAGAACGACAGCAGGCAGTTTATGATTCCATGAAAACAATATTCAACGGTGATGCGGAAGACGCAACCCGCACCCTGTTTGATCTGATTGGGGGTGAGCTGAGCATCGTGGGGTGGGAAGGGAAAGGCATGGTTTTAAAAGACATTGAAAATAAACTGACCAGGTTTCTGAAAATGAAAATGGAGCGCACAGAAGCAAAAGCAAAAGCAATGGAACTAATTGATGTGATTAAACGCAATAAGGATGCGTAGAGTTCAATACGGTTCGCGGGTGATAGAATACTCGGTTCTGGAGAAAGAGGGGCTTAAGTCGCACTACATTACTGTTGAGCGGCATGTGGGTGTGGTGTTGAAGGGAAAGCATGTACCTGCTGAAAAAGCGGAGCAGATGATCCTTAAAAAAGCCCCATGGATTCTGGGTAAACTCGAAACCGTTGGTGCAGTTCAGGAAGACGCAATTACAACAGGTTCTCGAATGCCGTATCTGGGTAAGAGTTACTATGTTGAAATTATTCCTGATCCTGGTGCAGATGGTATTAGTATAGAGTTCAATCACTCTAAATTTAAGATCTATGTTCCAAGCACTGATGTTCAACAGAATCAAATCAGAGCCGCAACGGAGGCATTTTACAAAGCTAAAGCTGTGGAGAAGATAGCACCCAGGGTTGAGCAGTTGTCAAGCAAAACGAACCTGCCTATCACAGGGGTGTCTTTCCGAAAAATGAAGAAGCGTTGGGGAAGCTGCACGGCAGAAAACAAAATCATCATCAACACAGATTCAATAAAGCTTCCTTTTACTCTAATCGATTACCTGGTAGTACATGAATTGTGTCATACAAAAGTGAAAGATCATTCAAAGGCTTTTTGGGCTGAACTTTCAAAGCATGCGCCGAATTGGAAGGTATTGGACGAGCGAATTAAAGAAATGAAGATGTAAATGGCACCTTGAAATGCTCCTGCATCAGGATCAGTAAGCAACGTATTTTTTGTTTTTCCTGGAGAATCAAATAACCTTAAAATCATTAAAATATGTACTACAACCTGGATGTTCTTTATAATAAAAAAGTTTCAGAATCTTTTGATAGGTTGACGGAAGTTATTGAAGATGTTCACCAAAGGCTGAAAGATTTGGAATACCAACCTGTATCAACCAAGGAAAAAAGATTAAGCTGGTTTGGGGTTGAGGTTAAAAGTAAACGTAATAAAATCAAGCTATTTTTTGGTACGTACCACATTATGTGGGATGTCAAGGAGGTGCCTTTAACCTTTTTCCTGAATATGGATGATGAAGATGACAAGGCAATTAAAAAGTTCATGTCATTGGCAGACGACCCTGAACGGAAATTATTCTATACTGAAATCGATGGATTGCCATGCCTGGGGATAAAACCAGATTTCTTTCATACGGACGGTGTAGTAGATCGGATTGTAAAAATTTTTGAGGATGTCACGAGAGATTTAAATTTTAATTTGAGAACATTAAAATGAATTTATTCATAGGACGGAGTAATCCATAGTCAACAGAATTTGAAGAAATATGGCCAAAGAAGTTTCTCGTACCAGGTCGGTTGGCATGAAAACCATATTCGCAGCATTTTCCGCTATAAAGAATGCAGGTGGTTCCATGAATAGTACTGATATGTTGGAATACATCCGAAAAAACGTTCAGTTTGATGATTGGGAACAAGGGCGGTATGAAAGAACTGGGTACGTGCGATGGGAAAGTATTTTCCACTTCTACTCAATAGATTGCACTAAGGCTGGGTACATTCAGAAAACAAAAGGTACTTGGGTACTAACTCCTGAAGGTGAAGCTGCGATGAAACTTGGACCAGATGAACTCCTCAGAAGCGCCACAAAGGGTTATCGTGGTTGGAAGCAAAATCAGAAATCTGATGAGGTTGCAAGCTTGGTGGATGAACGGGGTAGCGTGGAAGCCACGTTGGAACAAAGCCAAAAAGCTCTTCTGGGTCAGTTTGAAGAAAAAGCATATGCTGGGTTGCGTGATTTTGTTTTGTCCAAAAATCCATATGACTTTCAAAATATGGTAGCAGCACTGTTATCTGCAATGGGTTATTACATTTCCCATATTGCACCCAGAGGCAGAGATGGTGGTATTGATGTAATCGCATATAACGATCCTTTAGGCACTAAACCGCCCCGTATTTTAGTCCAGGTAAAACACAGGCCCGAAAGCAAGGTGCCCTCTGATGACATCCAAAAATTAATTGGAGCCATGCCAAGGAATTCTGATGTTGGAATATTTGTAACCAGCGGGGAGTTCAGCGGACCCGCAATCATTCAGGCAAGACAGTCAGGAAAGCATATTGAATTAATCGGGTTTGATCGCTTCATAGATCTTTGGACGCAGCATTATAACAAGATGAACGATGAACAGAAATATATGCTCCCATTGCACCCCATCTACTTTCTTGGGAGTGTAGATTGACCAAAAGCTATGAATTGGAAAAGATACCCGTATCGTTTGAGCATAACGGATCACAATTTTCTGGTTACCTCAAACCTGTAGACTTAAATCAACCACCACTTACTTATCATGTGGTGTTGAATGAAAGTTATATTGGGACACTGAATTGTACAAAAGAAGGCTGGTATATTGAAGGTAACGGCGATCACGATCTTGCGGAATTGTTGGGTGAGTACCTTATGCTTTGGTTCCAGTAATAAACTCAGTGATTGTGGTACAATGTGTTTATGGCATTATTTTATATTAATAAAAAATAAAAGACAGGGTAGAGGTGAAAATGCCGCTACCCTTTACTTAATTATATTGGATGGGCGGACATCAGTATGGGACCCAGATCATCTTTAAGTACCTGGATAACCACATATTCGAAATCTGGCATTTCCTCTACAAATGATGCCAGTTCAAAAGGTTTGTTTTCTTCATCAGATTCATCGGTATTTTGTAGGATCTCAACCAGATCACCATCTTCAACCAATTTGTTTTTTTCAAAGTACGATGCCTCCTCACACAAACCTCCAAGTGTTTCATGAATGCTGTCGCCATAAATCTGGATGGCTTCTTCAGTATCGATTACCAATGAGACGTCGATGGACGTGGCATCAAGCATAGAGATCAAAACGGGAGTTTCTTTCACAAAAGTTGGATTGTCCGTCACACTTTCGTATGCCTTTGAAAGTGCAAATGCGTATTTCAGTGCATGGGCGCGGGCCTCTTTTAAATTCTCGTCCTGGAAGATTTTAGTTGTTGTTTCTTGGGAACCAAGCTTTCCATGCAGGACTTCTACTTGGTAAAAAGGAAATTTTCTCATAATGCAATGGTTTTGGAATTAAGCTCAGCAATATAATCAAAAATTTATCGCCATGCGTTAAAAATGAACCAGTTCCTGGTTCCCCCAAATTTTACAACCAGGAATATTCGCCGTTTTTTTTACCTCAACCGAACCAAGGAGCTGGACGGCATCAACCAAGAATTCGTTTGTGAGGTATTCCACCATGTCATCATAAAGAAAGAACCCATAATACAAATTTCCACCAGCAGGCACCAGAAAGTACAATTCAGGTGGGGTCTTCGCGATGAAATCCATCACAGTTGGTTTTGGTAATTCAGCTCTGAACCAGCAGGGGGTAAAATGGGCCATTGACGTCGCAAAAATGAGATACTAAAGTACGGCCATTAACATGTATACCATCCTCTTTAACTCGATGAAATATTCTTTCGGTATTGGCGATTCAGTTTGTATAAATATTAATATGTTATAATTTGTAATTAATGCAGCTTAATATAAAATATTCGCTCAATATAATCTAAAGTACATGGCAGATGAGCACCAGTTAAAACTGATTAAAGAGGGTGTTGAATCATGGAATTGCTGGAGAAAAAAGCATCCACATATAAATATAGACCTCGCCAATACCAATCTCAAGGGTGCACGCCTCTGTGGAATCAATTTAAGTGGTGCAACCCTAAATGGCTCTGACCTCACATATACGGACTTGAAGGAAGCCGATCTTACCAACACTAATCTTTGTGATTGTGATTGTACAGGTGCTGACCTTCAAAAGGCAAAGTTAAACACAGCTCTACTCATTAATTCCAAATTCATTTGTGCGCAACTCCAAGGTGCTCAATTTTATAATGCCAGGCTCAGTTATGCTAATTTAAGTGGGGCTAATCTTTATGATACTCATTTCATAAATTCTCACCTCTACAGTGCGGATCTCAGTGAAGCCAGTTTTAAGAATGCTTTTCTTATGGGCGCCAACTTGACCCATGCTAATTTATTTGGTGCTAACCTCAGCGGTGCTGATCTGAGTTATGTAAATATGGTAAATACGAATCTGCATCAAGCCGATCTTACCAATTGCAGAATATATGGAATTTCGGTTTGGGGAATAAAAGGATTCCCTTCATCCCAAACCAATTTAATTATTACTCCCGATGGGGAAGCGGAAATCACAGTAGATGATCTTCAGGTGGCCCAATTCATCTACTTACTCTTAAAAAATCAAAATGTTAGAAATGTCATTGATACCATTACATCTAAAGCTGTCTTAATCTTGGGACGTTTCACCAGTGAGCGTAAGGCTGTTCTGGACGCCATTCATATTGAACTCAGGAATAGAAAGTACTTGCCTATTCTGTTCGACTTCGACGGACCAACAAGCCGAGATATAAGTGAAGCAGTATCAACTCTCGCCCATTTAGCGCGTTTTATAATTGCCGACATTACGGATGCCAAAAGTATTCCACAGGAACTCCAGTTGATTGTTCCTAATCTTCCTTCCGTACCAATTCAGCCGCTAATCCTCGCCTCACAAAAGGAGTATGGAATGTTTGAGCATTTTAAACGGTATCCTTGGGTTCTACCCACCTACGAATACCAAGAGGTTCAGGATGTAATTGTCTCTGTACAGGAAAAGATCTTGAACCCGTTGGAAGAAAAATGGAAGGAGCAGGTTCTTAAATAATATTATTGCTGCGGACATTTCATTAATCCCCATTCTGCATCAATCAGGCTGATGATGAAGATCTATGATCTTTTTGCAAGGTTCCCCTTTATCTAACTTAAGCCACTTCTTAAAGGCTTTGACCATAACTTGATATATATTATTTTGGACTCATGTCTGAGCAAGAATACATTGATCAAAGGGTTTCACAACAGATAATATGGTATTCAAAAAAAAGTTCTGAATGTAAAGGGTGGTTTATTGGTCTGAAGATCTTTGAAACGGCTCTTGCTTTGTCCATACCAGTGATGGCTGGGTTCTTGGGCACCGAATACGGAAAGTTGGTGATCGGAATTATTGGTGTTTTGGTTGCCATCACCAGCAATTTGATCACCCTTTTAAAGCTACAGGAGAACTGGATCAAATACCGAGTAACGTCCGAGACGTTGAAGCATGAAAAGTTTCTGTTTGTAAACAGAGCAGGGCCTTACAGAAAGGAGGGGTCATTTCCTGAGTTTGTGGAGCGATTTGAAAGCTATATCTCAAAAGAAAATGTTGGGTGGTCCACTTATATTAGGTCCGCATCACGGGATGAGGTTGGACGATGAAAAGCAAACATCAAGGGTTCTTAGGGTAAATTTTTATTTCTATGGCAGATGAACACCAACTTAAACTTATCAAGGAAGGTGTGGAAGTTTGGAATGAATGGAGAGTAAAGCATCCTTTAATTCAAATTGATCTTTCTGGAGCTGACTTAAGTTATAAATACTTCTATCAGGGTAATCTCAGGAATGCCAACTTGAGATTAGCCAACTTGACTGGAACCAACCTAAGTAAAGCCGACTTGGATAATGCTGACCTAACAGAGGCTAATCTCAACGAAATTAACCTAAGTGATGCGAACCTCTCAAGAGCTGATCTTTCACGATGTAAAATCGCAAAAGCTGAGCTTATAGGGGCCTACCTCATACGAGCTAACCTCACAGAGGCTGACCTCTCAGACGCTAACCTTCCAGACGTTAACCTAACAGGAGCCAATCTCATTGGAGCTAACCTTTCAAGAGCCAAACTCACCAACGCAACCCTATTGACAACCGATCTCTTTGGAGCTATCCTCTATCAAACAGACCTGGTAGGAGCTAAACTCTTCGGAGCCAACCTCACTCAAGCAAACTTGAAGGGAGCGGTCCTCTATGGAGCGTTCCTTTCACAAACCAACCTCACAGGGGCCAACCTTACTGGAGCCAATCTTAGGGAGACAGTATTTATAAAAACTATTTTAGAACAAGCTGTTCTAACTGGTTGTGAAGTATATGGTATATCAGCATGGGACTTAAAAGGTGTGCCTGCCGATCAATCAAAACTCATTATTACCCCTAACGGAGTACCAGAAATTACTGTGGATGATCTTCAGGTAGCACAATTCATTTATCTTCTTTTAAATAATAAGAATGTACGTAATGTCATTGATACAATTACCTCGAAAGCAGTCTTGATCCTTGGGCGGTTTACGCCAGAAAGAAAGAAGGTGTTGGATTTAATTCGTGAAGAATTGCATAAACACGATTATGTACCCATTCTCTTCGATTTTGAAAATTCAGAAAACCAGTCTTTGCTGGAGACCGTGATGACGCTTGCAGGCATGGCCCGCTTTGTTATCGCTGATGTAACAGCTGCTACAATGGTGCGTGAGGAATTGCGATCAATTGTTGAAAAATGCCCAGCAAAACCCATACAACCAATACTGCTTCATGGAGAGAAAGAGTATGTCACCCTTCCCGAAATGCGTAATAGTTTCAGAAGCATATTACCAACATTCGCTTATAAAGAAACATGCGATGTTGTTTCTCAGTTATCCGAAAGTGTCATTCAACCAGCGGAGAACTGGATTGCAGCACGGAAAGCTCAACTCATGAATGGTGACAACACTGATGAGGTGATAGCTTTAAAGAAAAAGATCGAAGCATTGGAAAAACAGCTGCAAACAAAATCCGATTAATTTTCAAGCATTTAGAATGTTTTGATGTGACCCCCACAGAGACAGAGCCACGTCCGAAATGGTATGGTGCGGGCTGCGAAAGGGTCGCCTGGAAACCAGCGTAGCATTCTCGGGCAGCTTGCCTGCCACCGAATGAATCTTGGTCGTTTCCAGTGCTTCGTGCAGCGAAAGTGGCGGTAAAATGGTGGGCAGGCGTTTGGCCAGCATGGTTTTGCCTGCACCGGGTGGGCCAATCAGTATGGCATTGTGGCCACCGGCGGCAGCAATTTCCAAAGCCCGCTTGATGTTTTCCTGCCCTTTTACATCCGAAAAATCAAGCTCAAAATCGTACTGTGCACTGAAAAATTCGTCGCGGGTATCTACTTTAAGCGGCTGCAGGCTTTGCTCGCCGCTTTCAAAAAATTTTACTACATCATTGAGGTGCTCTACTCCATACACCTGCAGGTTGTTGACCATGGCTGCTTCACGGGCATTGGCCAGTGGCACCAGCAGTCCTTTGTAGCCTTCCTTGCGGGCTTGTATGGCTATGGGCAGGGCACCTTTAATGGGCCGTACGGCACCATCGAGGCTGAGTTCGCCCATGATCACGTATTTTTCGAGCAGTTCGGGATTGGCCAGTTGGCCTGATGCAGCCAATATACCCGCAGCTATAGTCAGGTCGAATGCCGAGCCGCTTTTTTTAATATCGGCAGGCGCCATGTTCACCACAATGCGGGTACGGGGCATGTCAAAACCATTGGTCTTCATGGCGCTTTCTATGCGCTGCAGGCTTTCCTTCACTGCATTGTCGGGCAGGCCTACAATCAGGTAGCCCACATTTGTATCCATCGAGTTTACTTCTACGGTAATGGTAATGGCTTCTACACCATATACGGCACTGCCAAAGGTTTTTACCAGCATACTACGTTTTCTGCAATGAAAATAGCAGAAAAAGGGGGAAGCGCATAAGCGTACACGTAACGGCAAAGCATTTGCAATAAATACCCAAAATTGACAACCATGAAAAATGTATTTTCTATAATAACAGCGATGCTGGTGCTGATGGTAACATTAAGCTCCTGCGAAGTAATTGGCGGCATTTTCGAAGCTGGTTTCTGGACGGCAATTGTGTTGATTGTTTTGGTGATCGTCATCATTGTTTGGGTGCTGAACCGGTTCCGCAGGCGGTAGTGTATTTGCTTTTCTGCATTGCTATTTGTATCATAGTAGGTGTTCAAGCGGGCTGCAGCTTATAAGCATTGTTGATCCAGGGCATACCGGGTTTTTGAAAGGGTGCAGTACCGCGTACCTGCCTGCGCTGCAATAGTGCTGCAGGCTTACCTGCACCGGCTTGCAGCCAAATGCACTACGGGCATTTTCTTTAAATCATACCATGTTGCATCCTTCCACCATACAACTGCTGCGGTTTCATTTTTCGCTTTTTCTTTTGCCTGTTTACCTGTTTGCTTTAAGCGAAGCACCAGCAGTGCGCTGGCAGCAGGCCCTGCTTCTGGGCTTCGTGCTCCATGGCCTGGTGTATCCGGCATCCAACGGCTACAACTCGTACATGGACCGCGACGAAACACCCATCGGCGGTTTAAAGCACCCCCTGCAACCCACCCGCCAGTTGTTTTATGCTACGGTATTGATGGATTGCATTGCTTTATTGGTGGCCTTGATTTTTCTGGGATGGCAGGCGGCGCTGGGTATAATGCTCTACATTGCCGCCTCCCGTGCTTACAGCTACCGGGGCATCCGGCTCAAGCGTTTTCCCTACATTGGCTTTGCAGTGGTTTTTATTTTTCAGGGGGCCTTGGTGTACCTGATTACGTATGGCGTGGCTACCGGGCAAGGGTGGCTAAGCGCCGGGCTGATGGCCCCTTTTATTGCCAGCCTCCTTATTGGTGCCCTGTACCCGCTTACACAAGTGTACCAGCACGAGGCCGACCGGCAGGATGGCGTTACCACCATTAGCTACCGCCTGGGCAAGCGGGGCACATTTTTATTCAGCGGCAGCCTGTTTATCCTGGCAGGCATCCTGTTTTTTTTTTGGTACAGGGCGCAAAGCCGGTTGAACGATTTCCTGCTGTTTTTGTTGCTTACTGGTCCGGTGGTATTGTTTTTTTGCTGGTGGATGCGGGCTGTGTGGCAAAACGGGCAGCAGGCCAATTTCCGCAACAGCCTGCATATGAACCTTGTGGCAACCGGATGCACCATTATTTTTTTCAGCACCCTTATTTACAAAAATCATTTTGAGTAAAATATTATCCATAGGTACAGCAGTGCCCGCCTTTTGCCACCGGCAAACCGACATCCTCCACTTTATGCAGGCGGTGTATGCTCCGGGTGAGGCAGAACGGCGCAAACTGCGCTTTCTGTACCAGCATTGCGGCATCGACCAACGGTATTCGGTAGTAAGCGATTACAGCCGACCCGCCGCCGAATGGAAATTTTATCCGCAATCGGAAAACCTGGAACCTTTTCCGGGTTTGGAACAACGCATGGCCCTGTTCAACAAGCATGCACCGGCGCTATCGGTAGATGCCATCCGTCAATGTCTTAACGGGGTGCTGCAACACCGCGACGTTACACACCTGATCACCGTTACCTGCACCGGTCTAAGTGCTCCAGGCCTCGACCTTCAGGTAATGGAACTAATGGACCTGCCCAAAAATATCATCCGCACCTCAGTAAATTTCATGGGTTGTTATGCAGCCATTCATGCCTTAAAACTGGGCGATGCTTTTTGCCGCGCCGATGCAGGATCAAAAGTGCTGATTGTGTGCACCGAACTGTGTACCCTCCATTTTCAACGCGAAGGCACGGTGGATAATATTGCATCCTCCTTGTTGTTTGGTGATGGGGCTGCTGCTGTACTGATGACTGGGAAAGACCATGCAGGACCGGGACTTGAAATAAAGGATTTTTACTCGGAAGTGCTGCCCGGAGGAAAGCGGGATATGGCCTGGGAGCTTTCGGCTACGGGGTTTATTATGACGCTCAGTGGATATGTGCCCGAACTGATTGAAGGCGATTTTGGTGCCGTTATCAACCGCTGCCTGCAGCGCAGGGGATGGAGCAAAGAATCGATCGATCAGTGGTGCATTCACCCGGGTGGCAAACGCATTCTGGAAGCCATTACCCGCAGTGCCGGCGTGGCCTACGAACAGCTCGCTGCTTCATACCAGGTGTTGCAACAATATGGAAATATGTCGTCGGCCACTATTTTGTTTGTGTTGCAAAAATTGCTGCAGCAACGGGATGCAGGCCAACGGTTGTTTGGCGCTGCATTTGGCCCCGGACTTACCGTGGAAACGTTTACTGCAGAACACGCAGCAGGATAGTGGGTAAACAGTTCAGGGGTTGGGTATTTTGTTCGCTGGAAATTTAATACGCTTTCATGTCGCTTTTCAGCCACCGGTCTCGCCAGTTGGAGTTGCTCGATGCGCCGCAGATTCCCTTTGCCGACATTAGGCAAAACATGCGGGAACTGGACACCATCAACACATTACTGGGTGGCCATCGCATTACGTTGAAAGGACTTGAGGCGCTGTTGCACCCACAGCATAAGGCACAACAATTTTCCCTGCTGGAGATAGGCTGCGGCGATGGCAACAACCTGAGGGTGATCAAGCAATGGGCTTTAAAAAAGGGATATAAATTAGAGCTTACCGGCGTGGATTACAATCCTTCCTGTATAGATTATGCACAGCAGGTGCCGGAAAATGAGGGCATCCGTTTTTATTGTTCCGACTACCGCCAAACACCCATACAAGTAAAACCGCACTTTATTTTTTCATCGCTTTTCTGCCATCATTTCAGCAATAGAGAACTGGTGGCGCAACTACAGTGGATGCAACAAAACTCTTTGCTTGGTTTTTTTATCAACGACCTGCACCGGCACCCCTTGGCATACCACAGCATCAGGTTGCTTACCCGGCTTTTTTCAAAAAGTTATTTGGTTAAAAACGACGCGCCGCTTTCGGTGTTGCGGGGGTTTACCAAACCGGAATGGAAGGCCCTGCTGCAACAGGCCGATTTAAAAGAGGCAAGCTGTACCTGGATGTGGGCATTCAGGTGGTTGATTGTTGCACATCACCAGTATACTCCCAACCAGCAAAAAGAAACATTTTAAAACCGCAGCTGCACTTTGCTCGATAACAAAACATACGATGTTGCAATTGTGGGTGGGGGCCTCGGCGGCCTGGCACTTTCCATTCAACTGGCCTGTAAGGGCTGGCAGGTAGTGTTGTGCGAAAAAGAAACCTACCCGTTGCACCGGGTTTGTGGCGAATACATCAGCATGGAGTCGTGGGACTTTTTGTGCAGGCTGGGCCTGCCGTTGCCCCAATGGAATTTGCCCAAAATAACCCGGCTGCAATTAACAGCACCCAATGGCAAAATGTTGGAAACCCAACTGCCGCTGGGTGGTTTTGGCATCAGCCGCTTTAAGCTGGATGCGGCAATGGCGCAACTGGCCATTGAAGCTGGCGTACACCTGCTGCAACAAACACGTGTAGCGTCCATTGAACAGGACGCCGATGGTGCACTGCTGCAGGTTAGTGGAGCAGCAGGACCCATGCAGATCCGGGCAAAGGTTTGCTGTGGTGCCTGGGGCAAACGCAGCAACATAGATGTAAAATGGAAGCGGCCGTTTATACAGGATGCGGGCACAAGGGTTTCCAACTGGGTAGGCATCAAATATCATGTGTACACCCATTGGCCGCAGCACCTAATTGCCTTGCATAATTTTCACCATGGGTATTGCGGCATATCTGCAATTGAAGGGGGTAAATACTGTTTGTGTTATTTAACCCGGGCTGCCAATTTGAAAAACTACGGACAATCGGTTGAGGATATGGAAAACGCCGTGCTGGCACGCAACCCTGCATTGGCCCATATTTTAAGCAACAGCGAAAAGTTGCCTGGTTTTCCGCTGGCTATTTCGCAGGTAAGCTTTCAGCCAAAAAGCAGGGTAGAAGAGGGCGTGCTGCTGCTTGGCGATGCCGCAGGCATGATTGCACCCCTTTGTGGCAATGGCATGAGCATGGCCCTGCACGGCAGCAGCCTGGCAGCCGCCGCAATAAACCCCTTTTTGCAGGGAACAATAAACTGCCGGGAAATGGAGCTCCAATACGGCCAACAATGGCAGCGCCAGTTTGGCGGAAGGCTCCGGTTAGGCCGCGTGTTGCAGGGTTGGTTTGGTTCGGAGGAGCGCAGCAATGCCCTGGTGCAGGTGATGCGCCTGTTGCCTTTTGCCACCCGGGCCGTTATCCGCCAAACACATGGACAACCGTTTTGAAAAGTCCATGGTCTATCGTCTATTGTCCATTGTCTAATTAAGGCATATCATTTGTCTTTTTATTTGCAGCAGAATAAAACAGACCACATGAACAAAAAGAAAACTCTGGTGTTGGGAGCTTCTTCCAACCCGTCGCGGTATAGTTACCTGGCAATTAAAAAGCTGCAGGCACATGGGCACCCCGTGGTGGCCGTTGGCAGGCGCAAAGGTGAGGTAGGAGGCGTGTCTATAGAAACAGAACCTTTGGAGGCATCCGGCGTAGATACGGTAACCCTGTATTTAAATCCCGGAAACCAGGAGCCTTATTACGATTATATTTTTGGCCTTAATCCCAAACGTATCATTTTCAACCCGGGCACCGAAAATGAAGACCTGATGCAGCAGGCCCAAAGCAAGGGCATTGAACCTATTGAAGGCTGCACGCTGGTGATGCTGAGCACAGGCATGTATTAAAAGGGCCAGCTTTTAATGTGAATGGATGTTGCGCCGGTTATGGAGCGGGTGCAGCATCCATTTTGTTTTGGCCAACCATCAATGCAGCAGTAAGCCCTTTTTGTGCAATATAAAAATGAGCAGGGCTTATGCCTTTCGATAGATTTTATAGGATCAGATATATGCTGCGCCTGTACAAACACAGTGTTGCAAAAAAATAAGGCATCCAATAAATTCAAGAAATAGTTATAAGTGCAGGGTTGAGCGTGGCCCAACACCAATGCAAAGCTCCATAAGCCACTAACAGGAATGGCCTACGACAAGGATACCTAAGCCGATACATTTAATGGTACAGAACCCTGGTGTATGGAATAAGGCTTCAGGCATTTGTTGAGCGCACAATGTTTGGGTGCCATTCATTTTCTTTTTGCACACCTGCGCAGAAGTACCCTTTTTCAAAACCCCAATTTTACTTAGTAAAAATTCGCTGCCGCCGCTGCGGTTTTTTCCGATTTTTTGTAAGTGCTAACTCTTATTTTAAAGAAAATGAAAGATTAAACCGTCATAGTTACCGCAATTATGCGGAAACTTGTACCACGTCCAAATCCAATAGTCCGAAAGGACAATATCCGAAAGCAGGCAACTGCTTTTAAAAAGTCCAAATCCGATGAAACTCCTAACAAATTGCGCTTGTTGCGCCCTGTTAATGCTGGGCATTTCGATGCGGTTATCCGCACAAGTGCCCGCTGCCGGCTCACCTGCTTCCCAACACTCCCAATCGCTTTTATTTGCCGGCCTTCCCGATTCTGTTTTGCTGGAAGCACATGAACTGCAAGCCCTTATAAACCAGGAGTTGCATGCAGTGGCACAGGTTCGTTTTTCACCATCATTTTCGTTGCAGGGAAAGATTGTTTCGGCAGCACGCAACACCGACCAGCAATGGAGCAGTGTAGTGCTGAAAGCAAGCAACCGGCTGGGTGCGGTGTTTACCCTGTCAAGCATGCGGGAAAGCAATGGCACTACTGCCTACACCGGTCGTATTTTGAGCAGGATGCATGCCGATGCTTATGAGCTGGTGCATCATTCAAATCAATACTACCTGGTAAAGCGGGAGCACAGCGACCTGGTGGAAGAATAATTAAGCCGGTCTTTTTTGTTTTCGTTTGTGCGTTTCCGATAGTCCAATCCATCCCTTGTACCACCTAAATCCGTCCTATTATGAAAAAACTGTACCTGTCTGTATGCCTGGTAGTGCTGTGCATGCTGCAAAGCTTTGGCCAGGTCCCGGTTTTAAACAGTTATACCAAGGCCGCACCGGTTATTTTCCTCGACTTCGACGGGCATCATGTTTCCGGCACTTCCTGGAACTGGAACGGTCCTTTTACCTGCGGCCCTTCAGGCATGAAGACGGCGCAGATTGAAGAGATCTTTGCCCGTGTAGCCGAAGACTACCGGCCGTTTAACATCAACGTTACTACCGACTCTGCAAAATATTGGGCGGCTCCAGCCAAAAGCCGGGCACGTGTGGTGCTTACCGTTACCAACGAATGGTACGGTAGTGGTGCCGGTGGCGTAGCCAGTACCGGTTCCTTTTCACGGGGCGACAACACACCCTGTTTTGTATTCACCAAATTACTGAGCTATAACACAAAAGCAATAGCCGAAGCCGCCGCACATGAAGCAGGGCATACCCTTGGCCTGCGGCACCAGGCGGTGTACAACGACAGCTGCCTGCGGGTCAGCGATTATTATGAGGGCAAGGGTACCGGCGAAGCCAGTTGGGCACCCATCATGGGCAACAGCTACAACCGCAATGTTACTACCTGGCATTTGGGTACCAGTTCGCGCAGCTGCACCAGCATTCAAAGCGACCTGGACATGATCCTCAACCCGGTTAATGGAGTAACCTATCGTGCCGACGACCACGCCAACTTTTTAACCGCAGCTACCCCGCTGGCTTTTGCCGAAGATTCGCTGAGAGCAGACGGATTGATAGAGCAGCCAGCCGACAATGATTATTTTGCCCTGAATGTGAAAAAAACAAGCGAATTCCGGCTGGAAGCAAACCCATACAGCATCGGGATTAACAACTCGGGTGCTAACCTCAACGTAAGGGTGTCGCTGGTGGACTCCAACCAGAAAGAAGTGGCCAAATTTGAGTCGGGCAGTAAGCTGAATAAGATCATTGATACCGTTCTGGTGGCTGGTAACTATTACCTGAAAGTAGATGGTTCAAGTGGCCAGTATTTTTCCGAGTACGGCAGCCTGGGCAGCTACTCGCTGAAGGGAACCCTGGTTACTTCTATGATTTTGCCCCTGCGCCGATTGCAGCTGCAAGGCAGTGCGGCCGGCAACAGCCACCACTTGCGCTGGGAAATTGATGCAGATGAACCCGTTGTAAGCCAAACGCTGGAAGCAGCCACCGATGGCCGCAGTTTTCAACAAGTGCAGCAACTGGAAGCTGCCGGACGCCAGTGGCAGGGCACCGGCCTCGATGCGCCCATCGTTCAGTATCGCCTGCGGGTGCAGCTTAGCGGCGGCCGCGAACACCTGAGCAACACCATTACCCTGCGTGGCCTTGCCGACAATAATAACCGGCCGAAACTGGCTTCCAATTTAATCACAGGAACGGCTATCAATATGGCCAGCACCGAGCCCTTCCAGTATCAAATTACCGATATGGGTGGAAAAGTAGTGTACCGCGGCAGTGGCCGGCAGGGCAATACAACATTGCCGGCAGCCAACCTGGCAGCAGGCGTTTACCTGGTACAGTTTAGCTGGGAAGGAGGCACATTTGTGGAAAAGCTGTTGAAAAAATAAAATTTATAACCCTTTCATAATCCGTGCACTATTGGTAACACAGAGGTTTTCCTTAATTTAGGAAAACCTCTTTTTTTATGCGCTGGAGAAAGTTTAACGGAGAGCCGATCGAGTTCCCGATTTACCAGGCAGTAGAAAGTGCCATCAAAAGGGAAACGGCTGCAGGGTACCGATTAAAGGTGTGCATCGGCACCGACTCGCAGGTAAAAGGTCAGGAAACGGAATTTGCTACTGTGATTGTTTTTTTACGCGAAGGTCATGGGGGCTTCATGTTCATCCACAACGACAAAACCACCCACCATTACTCTATCAAAGAGCGGATGCTGGTAGAGGTTGCTAAAAGTATAGAGATTGCATACGAACTATGCAATCTTTTTACTTTATACCGGGTGGAGATGGAAGTGCATGCCGACATCAACACCAGTCCCAATTTTAAAAGCAACGATGCGCTGAAGGAAGCCATGGGTTATATCCTGGGAATGGGTTTTGCCTTTAAAGCCAAGCCCGAGGCTTTTGCCAGCAGCAGCTGCGCCAACAAGATGTGTAATTAGGAGATGATAGATGATAGATGGTGGATGGTGGATGGTGGATGGTGGATGATAGTTGGTAGCAGAGCAATTTAGGAAAGTCATTGCCAATTGCCGTCATTGCGAGGCGCAGCAGCGGAACTATAGCAGTTCAAATTTTGTGCGCCGAAGCAACCTCCTTAACACAAGGTCACCTCAGTTGCTTATGGCGTGGGGGATTGCTTCGGCGCACTTAATACACCTTCCCGATAAATTGCTGCTGCGCCTCGCAATGACGGCCAGATACTACCTAACTACCAAAGACAAGCTACAAGCTACAAACTCCCAACTATCATCTATCATCTCTCATCCATCATTTCTTCTGCTCCCACCAGTCATCATTCATGGCCTGAATCAGGCTTCGGATTTTATCGCCACCGAGGTGCTTCTCGGCAGAGGTTACAAAATAAATGGGCAGTTCTTCCCAGTTTTCTTTCAGGGCTTCCATAAAGCGCCGCACATTGGCAGCTACTTCTTTTTGGGTGCTTTTATCGGCTTTGGTAAAAATGATGGAAAACGGCACCTGCCAGGCACCCATTTGGTTGATGAACTCCAGATCTGCTTCCTGTGGTTCGTGGCGGCTGTCTACCAGCACAAAAAGGTTCACCAGGTTTTCGCGTTTGCGGATGTAGCCTTCGATCATTTTTTGCCAGCTTTTGCGTTGCGATTGCGATACTTTGGCAAAGCCATAGCCCGGCAAATCCACCAGATACCATTTTTTGCGGTCGCTGCCCGTTACATTAAAATGGTTGATCATCTGGGTTTTGCCCGGCGACCGGGAAACCTTGGCCAGTTCCTTTTTCTGGGTCAGCATGTTAATGATGGATGATTTGCCCACATTACTGCGGCCGATGAATGCATATTCCGGCCGGTCGGGCTGCGGGCACATATCTACCGAAGGGCTGCTGATGAGGTAAGAAGCGGCAATGATTTCCATGGTGCAAATGTAACCGCAACCGGTGATTTACAGGATTTTGAAGGATTGAAGGAGGGTTTCATCGAACCTGGCCAGGCTTGGCAGGGCGCTTGGAAATAGATAAAAACAGTTGTTGTCGGCGCCATGTTTTTGCCGGCCGGTATGCAATGGGTGGGTAAGGCTGTGAGCGAAATCATTATTAATCCTTTCCAAATCCTGCTCATCACTGGTTAACTTTGCCGCCCTATGGCGCAGTTCCCGCACGATAAGATCAAGCCGTTTTCCCAAACTGGTGGCAAAAAAGAGCAGGTGAGTGAAATGTTCAACCGAATTGCCGGTCGCTACGATTTTATGAACCGGTTTCTCAGTGCGGGCATTGATGTGCGCTGGCGCATTAAGGCCATTTCCCTTTTTAAAAAAGATAAACCACAACACCTGCTGGACGTGGCCACCGGCACCGCCGATATGGCCATCAGGGCTGCCAAAATGCTGCAGCCGCAAAAGATTACCGGCATCGATATATCGGAAGGAATGCTGGCCGTGGGCCGCAAAAAAGTGGTGGCTGAAAACCTTGCCACACAAATAGAACTTTTGGAAGGCGACAGCGAAGCGCTGCCTTTTGCCGATGCTACATTCGACGGCGTGATGGTGGCATTTGGAGTGCGTAATTTTGAGCACCTTGATCAGGGCCTCCGGGAAATAAACCGGGTGCTGAAACCCGGAGCACTGTTGGTAGTGCTCGAGTTCAGCAAGCCTCATATACCGTTGGTGCAGCCGCTGTATAATTTGTACATGAACTCCGTAGCACCTTTTTTTGCCCAGCTGTTTACCAAAAACAAACGTGCCTACCAGTACCTCAACGAATCTTCTAAAGCGTTCCCCGACCGCGAACATTTTGTGCACATCCTCAAGGAAGCAGGCTTTCAGCAAACAACCTACAAGCCTCTGAATTTCGGCATCTGCTGTATGTACAGTGGCAGGAAAAATGCCTGATGCATTAGCATTTGCTGCAAAAAAAAGGATGCCCCGATGGGCATCCTTTGTGATAGGTGGTTAGGAGGCTGTTACTTGCCGTTCAGCAACCTGCCTGTAGTTCGATAGCTGCCTACCCGCATCTGGTAAATCAGGGTAGTGCGCAATGAAGGAGGCACATTGTAGTTAACGGTTTGTGTTTTGCCTTTAAACACATGACCCTGGAATACGGTCTGTACTTTTTGTCCCAGCAGGTTGTACACTTCAAGCACACCCTGACCCGATACCGGCGACTCGATCCGGAACTGGACCTGGTCGATGTATGGGTTGGGGCTTGCAGTTACTTTCAGTTCTTCAACCTGCAGCTCAGGAATCACCCTGTAATTTGCCGTTTTTGTCAGGGCTGCATTGATTGGCTGCGAGCAGAGACAATTCGGGTTTACAACCACTATTGATGTTTTCGGTCCTGCCTTAACTTCTACTGTTACTGATAGGTTGGATTGGTCTCCACTCAAAGTGAATTCGAATACATCACAGCCGTTCTTCAGACCCTCCCCAATGGTTTCATACTTCACGCCATTTTTGCTTTTCGCTACTGGCGTTACCACCCTGTAATTGATGTTTGGATCACCAGGATAATTGTAATTCGACCCATTGATCGGGTTCAGCACGCGGATACCGTCTTTGATAATAAATGCCACGTACGAAATCGCATTCGGACAATTATTGGCACAAACCCGGAACCGGAATGTGGTGCTGTTTGAAGCTACATTATAGGTTCTTGCATCTATGAATACGCTGTAGCAGTCAACCGTTGGCGGAATGGTCCAAATTACAGTCGTCGCCTTGGTTTGCTGATTTCCGCAATCATCTGTCGCAGTCCAGGTTTTGGTTTGCTTGTATTCGCAACCCGTGATGGTTATGTTAGACAAGATAGAGGTCAGGTTAACATTCTGGTCACAATTGTCTGTTGCGATAGCCACACCAAAGGCAGCATCGATTTGCGCTTGTGTTGGGCTGCATCCGAGTACAGGTATATGACCCGTTACTGTAATCACAGGTTTAATGTTATCCAATACTGTGATGGTCTGCACCTGGTCCGCCGCCATGTTTCCGCATTCATCTTTTAAGCTCCAAGTGCGGGTAATTACATATCCACACGATGGCTGCGTAACTACATCCTTATAAGTGGCCTGAAGACCTTTGGAGCAATTGTCTGCTTCATTGGTTACATCGCCGGTTTTGGATGGTGATGCATCATACTTACAGCTTGCATCAGCATAAATCGTGATATCAGCGGGTTTGGTGAAGGTAGGCTTGGTATCATCAATTACGGTAACGATCTGTGTTGCTGTTGCTTCATTGCCGCAGTCGTCCTTGGCAGTCCAGGTGCGGGTCAGCGTATAAGCATTTGCACAGGCACCAGCGGTTTTCACTTCCTTGAACGAAACCGGTACATCAGTATCGCAGTTGTCAGTGGCAGTCAGGGTGGCTGGCATCGGAACAGCGTTGCACTGAACGGTAACGTCTTTAGGAACGGCACTCAGCACCGGCTTGGTATCGTCAATTACGGTAACGATCTGTGTTGCTGTTGCTTCATTGCCGCAGTCGTCCTTGGCAGTCCAGGTGCGGGTCAGCGTATAAGCATTTGCACAGGCACCAGCGGTTTTCACTTCCTTGAACGAAACCG